>Ga0081539_10000006_pt1 | contig 534555 bp, 467 predicted proteins | sample TabmetS4T2R2_FD_71023 | JGI IMG/M metagenome (GOLD analysis project Ga0081539, IMG submission 71023) | Tabebuia heterophylla rhizosphere microbial communities from the University of Puerto Rico - S4T2R2 | ecosystem: Host-associated > Plants > Roots > Rhizosphere ...
GAGACCACGCCGAAGTCAGCACCCTTTCAGGTCGGGCTATTTCTGCCCTATCCACCCCGCTACAGGGCGGCATTCGCTTTTTCGGCGATCCTCTACCTCTGGCAGCATCGGTGACTCTTGCGAGTCACGTTGTTCATGCGCGCATAGCTGCGTACACGAACACCGCACGAGGCTTACCGAGTTCCACGATTGCGACGACGATGGAGTCGAATCCTGCCTATCCGCCGAGGACCTTGAGTGTCAGCGTATTCCGATCAAATAGCGGAATAACCGGTCCCGTCACGCCTGTTAACCACGGTAGGCGTGTCACTAATAACGACGTTTAGACGGCAGTTCACTTGACGTTGATTCGTCCATCCAAGCCTAGCCCCTATGCCCTCCGTAGTTGATGGCAGTCTGATACAACTTCTCGCGAAGCTGTATCACTCGCGAACGAGGGGTACATTCTCAGGTGGCTTCGCACCGCGCCGTTACCAGCGCCGCACTCACCTTAGGCTACTGATGGCTGAGCATCAGGTCCGGTGTGATCCAGAATAGATACACCCGGACAATCGCACACGTGGCTTTGCACCACTGGGGATATTCGGTAAGCTTCACCCACTGCTACGTGAGTGCCGTTTACCGCTTCGATCTGTACCGAAAAACGAGTCTCTCGGCACCTCTAAGAGCTTGATTTGACTGTCTTTTTGAGCAGTCGGGACAAGCTATCCCAGCGACCCTCGTCGCTCATTTAATTTTCGTTTCCTTGTACGACACGTGCTTGCGCACGACGGGGTCGTACTTCTTGATTTCCATCTTGTCCGGATGGAGGCGCTTGTTCTTCGTCGTGACGTAGAAATGGCCGGTGCCGGCGGACGACAGGAGTTTCACTTTCTCGCGCATGGGCTCAGCTCCTTCAGACCTTCACGCCCTGCTCGCGCAGCTCCGCGACCACGACGTCGATGCCCTTCTTCTCGATGGTGCGCATGCCGGCCGTCGAGACACGCAGGCTCACCCAGCGCTTCTCGCCTTCGAGCCAGAACCGCTGCGTGTGCAGGTTCGGCAGGAAGCGGCGACGCTTCCTGTTGTTGGCGTGGGAGACGCGGTTACCGACCGCGGGCTTCTTGCCGGTGACTTCGCAGACGCGGGACATACTCAGCAGCCTTCTGGAATCAATGACTTGTGCAGGCATCCGCGGGATGCTTGCGGAAGAGCGCGGCTTTATACCAGCGCCGCCCCTTGCCCGCAACCGGCTAGATGAGACCCCGGTCGGCGAACGAGACGCAACGGGTGTCCCCGACGACCACGTGGTCCAGCACTTTGATCTCTACCTCGCCCAGCACGCGCTTCAGCCGGCCGGTGATCGCCGCATCGGCATGGCTCGGCTCGGCAGCGCCGGAAGGGTGATTGTGGGCGAAGATCACGGCCGATGAGTTGTGGATCAGCGCCTGCCGGACGACCTCACGTGTGTAGACGCTGGTGGTGTCGAGAGTGCCGCGAAACAGCTCCTCGAACGCGATCAGCCGGTGCTTGCCGTCCAGGTACATGCAGCAGAACACCTCGTACTGCCGATCCCGGAGCTGCGAACGCAGGAACCCAAGGATCGACTCCCGGTCGTTGAGCGCGGCCCCGAGCCGCAGCGCCTCGCGGTAGTGCCGGCGTGCGAGCTCCAGGGCCGCCTGCATGGCGGCGTAGCGCGCCGGGCCGATGCCGAATTGATCGAGGCACCGGTCCTGGTCGGCATTGAGGAACTCCCGGAGCGAGCCGAATTCCACGATCAGCGCGCGCGCCAGGTCCACGGCCGAGCGGCCCCGCTTGCCGCAGCCGATCAGCACGGCGAGCAGCTCTCCGTCGGAGAGGACGTGCGGGCCGCGCTCGATGAGTCTCTCCCGCGGTCGTTCGGTGGCGGGCCAGTTGCGAATGCTCATGAGGAGATTCTGGCGTGGACCGCCCGCGCTCGCGCCTGGCGAATTCCTTGTGAACCTCCAGAAATGGGACGGCCGGTTCCGGGCGCGCCGACCGTCATTCCATGTGGTCATATCCTGAGACGAGCGGCTATGGATCGACCCCTCCCGGCACCTGCCGAGACACCGCCTGAAATGCTTGTTTTTCAGGCATTTCGCGTGCTCCGCCGAGCCTCCGGAGCGGCCACCGGGCTCACGTCACAGGATCACGCCGAAGGGCTCGCCGGCGTTTGCGCAGCCGCGGACGCGCGTCCGATAATCGGCTAATGCAAGGCAAACGAATTCTTCTAGGCGTCACCGGAGGCATCGCGGCCTACAAGAGCCCCGACCTCGTGCGACGCCTGCGCGAACGCGGAGCCGAAGTCCAGGTGGTGATGACCCGCTCCGCCGGTGAATTCATCACACCGCTCACTTTCCAGGCGGTGTCCGGCCGACCGGTGCGCACGGACCTGTGGGACCCCGCGGCTGAAGCGGCGATGGGACACATCGAGCTCGCGCGCTGGGCGGACCTCGTGATCGTCGCCCCGGCAACCGCGGACTTTCTCGCGCGGCTCGCAAGCGGCCATGCGGACGATCTGCTGACCACGCTGTGTCTGGCCACCGAGGCGCCCATCGCGGTGGCGCCTTCGATGAATCGAGTGATGTGGGCGAATGCGGCGACTCAGGCGAACGTCACCACGTTGGCGCAAAGGCGCGTGAGTGTGTTCGGGCCGGCGGCTGGCGACCAGGCCTGCGGCGAAGTGGGCGAGGGGCGCATGCTCGAGCCGCTCGAGCTCGTCGCGAAGATCGACGCGTTGCTGGTGCCGACGGGCCCTTTGAGCGGTAAGCGCGTGCTGATCACCGCGGGTCCGACGCGGGAGCGGATCGATCCGGTCCGTTTCATCAGTAATCGAAGCTCCGGGAAGATGGGATTCGCTGTTGCACAGGCCGCACGAAATGCGGGTGCCGAGGTTGTGCTCGTGAGTGGCCCCGTTTCGCTGGCGACTCCTCCGGGCGTGCGGCGCGTGGACTGCGAGAGCGCGGTGGACATGCTGGCAGCGGTCACGCGCGAAGTGTCGAACACGGATGTGTTCATCTCCACCGCTGCCGTGGCGGACTACAAGCCGGCGCGGCCTGCGGATCAGAAGATCAAGAAGGCTTCGGACCGGATGGATCTGGAGATGGAGCGCACGACGGACATCCTGGCGACCGTCGCTGCGGGTGCGGATCGGCCGCCCCTGGTGGTTGGGTTCGCGGCGGAGACGGAGTCCGTCGAGCAGAATGCTCGCGGGAAGCTGTTGAAGAAAAACCTCGACATGATTGCCGCCAATGAAGTTGGCGACGACAAGGCGTTCGAGTGTGAGGACAACCACCTCATCGTGCTCTCGCGCACGGCCCGTCATGATCTTGGCAAGGCTTCGAAGACTGAGCTGGCTCAGCGACTCGTCGGCCTGATCGCCGCAGCACTCGCCGAGCGCGAAAAGGCGCCTGCTCCGCGAACCGGCGCCAGTGCGCTAGCATAGCGGCATGGATCAAACCGCCCGCCGCTCACTCAAGGTCCGAATTCTCGATCCCCGCGTAGGCAAAGAAGACCTTCCGCTTCCTCAGTACGCAACATCCGGCTCAGCAGGCCTCGACCTGCGCGCCTGCCTCGACAAACCTCTCACGCTCGATCCAGGCCGGGCCGAGCTGTTGCCGACAGGCCTGGCCATTCACGTCGAGGATCCCGGCCTCGCGGCAGTGATCCTGCCGCGCTCGGGCCTCGGTCACAAACATGGCATCGTGCTCGGCAATCTCGTCGGCCTGATCGATTCGGATTACCAGGGTCAGCTCATGGTGTCCTGCTGGAATCGCGGCCGCGAGCCGTACACGGTGCAGCCGGGCGAACGCATTGCCCAGCTCATCGTCGTGCCGGTCGTGCAGGTGAATCTGGAAGTCGTCGACGATTTCGCGGCGAGCGCGCGCGGTGCGGGCGGCTTCGGCCACTCGGGCCGGGGCTGACAACCTCAGCGATTGACGAATTTCAGCGGTTGGCGACTTTCCGCAGCTCGCGGAAGCGCTCGATATCCGCCTGGAAGCCGGCGCGCAGCGCCTGCTCCTCAGCGTCTTTGGCAGCAAGCGCGCTCTTCTGCGACTTCATCTCGTTCATCGCCCGCACGAGATCTTCGGCGAGGTCGTCCGGCATGCGTCGAGCGTCCGGTCGATCGCTGTATGGCTTGAAGTTCTTGGCGCGCGACTGGAGGTTGTTCAGGCGCGCGTGCAGCCCTTCCATGTACAGCTCGGCTGCGCGCCGCTGCCCGCTGATCTGCCCGAGGCGCTCATCGCGCAGCGCCTCGATGTCCTTGACCGATGTGTACGTCGTCAGAAGAAACGCGTCGTGCTGCTTCTGGCGGAGAACCGCCTCGTGGCGCTTCTGTTCCTCGACGAGCTGCTCGGGTGTCTTCTGCGCTTCATTGCGACCGACCTCAACACCCTGCTTGTTGAGGATGGTGCTCTCCTGCTTGGAGTATTGCGCCGGCAGCCGGTCGCCGTAGTGCACGACGCCGTTCTCATCGACCCAGCGATACGTGGCTGAGTTGTCCGCACCAAACGCGAGCGTGCTGCTCATGCAGAGCAAAGCGAGTGCGAAAGAATGCGTCCGAGCGCGCATCAGACCTACCGTGACATGAAAGCGAAGCGATTCCCCATATTCTGACCAACGCCCCGCACGTGCAAGTCTCAAGTAACGCCGTACCGTTCCCGATAGGCACGGAGGGCTGTGAGCTGTTCCGCAGAAATGCGTGACGCACCGTTCACCGGTACCGACAGCGTTTCGATGAGGGCAGCGAGTGTGACCACGCTCACACATCGCACCCCGTGCTCTGCCTCCAGCTCCTGAACAGCAGATCGCACGCCCTGACCCCGTTCCTGACGATCCAGCGCCAGCGCGACGGCCACCGCTTGCGCACCGGCGCCGCGGATGATGTCGAGCGATTCGCGAATCGCAGTGCCGGCCGTGATCACATCGTCCACGATCACGACGCGCCCGCGCAGCTGCGCACCGACGACATTGCCACCTTCGCCGTGATCCTTCGCCTCCTTGCGATTGAACGCGTACGGCACGTTGCGTCCGTGATGCTCCGCGAGCGCCACGGCAGTGGTCGTCACCAGCGGAATACCTTTGTAGGCCGGACCGAACAGCATGTCGAACTGCAGACCTGAGTGCAGCAACGCCTCGGCGTAGCACTGCCCCAGCACCGCGGCCGCTTCACCGTCGCTGAACAGGCCGGCATTGAAAAAGTACGGGCTCTCGCGACCTGACTTGAGCTTGAAAGTGCCGAAGCGCAGGGCGTCGCGCGCCAGCGCGAGCTCGATGAATCTGCTCTGATAGTCCTGCATTGGATGTTCCGTCGATCGAAGAAGGCCGCTGCGTAAGGGCCGCGCCTTAATACCAGCTATGATGCCCCGATGCGAATCATCACGGTGAATTGCTGCGGCATCCGCTCCGCCGCGAGCAAGGGCCTGTTCAAGTGGCTGCGCCGGCAGAATGGGGATGTCATCTGCCTGCAGGAGACGAAGGCGCACTTCCACCAGCTCGCCGATCACGACATCGAGATGAAGGGTTACAAAAGCTTCTTCCACGACGCCGAGCGCAAGGGTTACTCCGGCGTCGCCATCTATACGCGCCTTCCGCCTACGCGGATCGTCAAAGGCTTCGGCATTCCGGAATTCGACAGCGAGGGACGGTACATCGAGGCGCAGATCGGGCGGTTGTCCGTGATTTCGCTCTACATGCCGTCGGGCTCGGCCGGGCCCGAGAGGCAGGCATCGAAGTACCGCTTCCTCGATGCGTTCGCGCCATATCTCACGCGCCTGCGCCGCCGCCGTCGCGACTACATCATCTGCGGCGACTGGAACATCGCCCACAAGAACATCGACCTCAAGAACTGGCGGTCGAACCAGAAGAACTCAGGCTTCCTGCCCGAGGAGCGCGCCTGGATGGATCGGCTCTTCGGGCACTCGGGGTACGTCGACGCCTTCCGCGAGGTCAACACGAAGGAAGAGCAGTACACATGGTGGTCCAATCGCGGGCAGGCGCGCGCGAAGAACGTGGGATGGCGCATCGATTACCAGGTCGTGAGCAAATCCCTCGCCGGGCGGGCTCGCGCGGCGTACATCTATAAGGACAGGTGGTTCTCCGATCATGCCCCGCTGATCATGGATTACGAAATTTGAGCACTGCGACCCCGACGGACAAGTCGCCGACCCGCGACAAGAGCGAAAGCGCCGCCGCCAACGGCGCATCGCGTTCGTGGCTCGAGGCGCTGCTCGTCTACAAGCAGCCGCGTGTCCTCTCGATGATCTTTCTGGGCTTCTCGGCGGGCCTGCCGTTCTATCTCATCTTCCAGACGCTCTCTGCCTGGCTGCGACAGGAGGGCATCGAGCGCTCGACCATCGGCATGCTGTCCTGGGTGGGCCTCGCGTACACGTTCAAGTTCGTGTGGGCGCCCGTCGTGGACCGGATGCCGATTCCGATTCTCACGCGCCTGCTCGGCCGCCGCCGGAGCTGGATGCTGGTCGCCCAGGTGGGCATCGCCATCTGCCTCGTCAACATGTCGTGGAGTCAACCCTCTGCCGGAGTGTTCCAGATCGCGGTGTGGGCGCTCGCGCTCGCTTTCTGCGCGGCGACCCAGGACATCGCGATCGACGCGTGGCGTATCGAGACCGCATCCGTGGACCTGCAGGGCGCGATGGCGGCGGGTTACCAGATCGGCTATCGGGTCGCGCTGATCACCGCGAGCGCGGGTGTGTTCGAGATCACGACGAAGTTCAACTGGCACGTGAGCTACGCGACCATGGCGGCGCTCGTCGGCGTCGGCATGGCGACGACACTGCTCGTCAAGGAACCGCACCAGACGCTTCGTCGCGCCAATCTCGACAGCGAGGAGCGCGTCATCGCCTGGGTCAATCGCAATGCCCATCTGCCGCCCTGGCTACAAACGGCCGGGAAATGGTTCGTCGGCGCGGTCGTCTGCCCGCTCATCGATTTCTTCTCGCGCTACGGTCTCGCGCTCGGGCTCCTCGTCTTCGCGTTCATGTCCACGTACCGACTCACCGAGTACACGATGGGCCCGATGGCGTACCCGTTCTACATCGACCACGGCTACACGCTCACGGAGATCGGGCGCGTCGTGAAAACATTCGGACTGGCGACGTCGCTCGTCGGCGTGGTCTTCGCCGGCGTGCTGATCGCGCGTGTGGGACTCATCAAGTCCCTCATCATCGGCAGCATCATGATCATGATTTCAAATCTGGGCTTTTCGCTTCTCGCCACGACGACCGAGCCCACGCTGCTCGGGCTTGGCTTCGTCAACGTGATCGACAATCTCGCCCAGGCGATCCACGGCACCTCCCTCATCGCGTTCCTGTCGAGCCTCACGAGCCCGAAGTACACGGCCACGCAGTACGCACTCTTCTCTTCGCTGTACACGATGCCGGGAAAATTGTTTTTCGAGGGCACCTCGGGCTTCGTCGTGGAGGCTATCGACTATCCGCTGTTCTTCGCCTACACCGCATCGCTCAGCATCCCGGCGCTGCTCATTCTCTGGTGGCTCGTCCGGCGCGGAGTGTTCGATGAGCGACGCGCAGTCGCTTGATCTCGAGCGCGTCATCTGCCGCCTCGCCGACATCGAGGACCCGGGTGCGCGCGGCTTCACCATCGGCCAGGGGGACTGGCCGCTGCGCGGCTTCGTGGTGCGCGTGGGAAATGAAGCGCACGCGTACGTAAACCGCTGCCCGCACGCGCGGCATCCGCTGAATCTCGTCCCGAACGGATTTCTCACGCCCCGCGGCGAGCTGATCCTCTGCTCATCGCACGGGGCGCTGTTCGACAAGCGCACGGGGTTCTGCGTGGCAGGCCCGTGCGCGGGTCAGTCTCTGGAACGCGTGGCTACGCGAATCGAAGCAGGCTTCGTGCTGCTCGCCGATGAGGTTGACGTGCAGTCGCTCGATACGGCCGACTAGTGAGGCTGGAGGCCGTCAGGGTAAGGCGGAATCTTTAGCGTGTTGGCCGCCCATCGAGGCAGTGCTTCAGGTCGGCGCGCGAAGGTGCCTCACCTTGGCAACCCCCGCCGAGACGCTGCCCCGAAGGGGCTTAACCAAGACGCTATTCAAAAAGATCGATACCTTCGAGTCCATTCGCACGCAGGTCGCGATCGCTCTCGCTCGCGTCCCCGCGCAGGCCGCCGTCATCCGACTCGACATCGACCGAGCCGCTCCAGTCTTCGGGCGGTTCCGCGCTCTCGAGCGCGCCGTCCTCCCACTGCACGTCCCAGTCTTCGATATCCATTTCTTCGACGGTGCCGTCGAAGTACTGGATTTCGATGGTGCCGTCATCGTCGTCGTAGGCGACGACTTCGAAGAGGGCGCCGCCCTCTTTCTGACGATACCAGTCTCCGATGCTCGGTTGCGGAGCCGCCATAACAGTCAACCCTCCAGCCTTCGCGGGTGCAATGACGCACTGATATGCTCAGTGTGCGCGCGAGCCAATATCGCCAACCGATGTTGCGCTTCGCGTATGAAGCTTTCAAGAAGTGATTTGTTCGCGCCGTATGGATCGCGCTCGGGGTGAGGTCTCGCGCAGCATCATGCTCGATCAGTTATTGAAATTTTTTGTCGTGTTCTTTGTCGTGGTCGAGCCCGTGTCACTCATTCCCCTCTTCAATGGCCTCACCGAGGGTGCCAGTCGTGGCTATAAGCACAAGATGGCGCTCAAGGCCGTGTTGGTTTCCGGACTCATTCTCGTTTTATTCGCGCTCGGCGGTGCCGGGTTCCTCGGGCTCGCCGGTATCAGTCTCGATGCATTCCGCATCTTCGGTGGGCTGCTGCTCTTTCTCATTGCCCTCGAGATGGTCTTCGCACGCGAATCGGGCACACGTACCTCGAGCAGCGAGCGCGCCGAGCACGTGAGGCGTGCCGACATCTCCGTGTTTCCGCTTGCGTTTCCGTTCATTGCGGGGCCGGGGGCGCTCGCCACCATCCTGCTGTGGTTCGGCCCGGTCAGAATCGATCGGCAGCCGCTGCTGTTCCTCGGGCTGCTGGCTGGCGTGGTCGTCGTGCTGATCCTCACGCTCATCGCGATGTGGTTATCGACACCGCTCATGCGCGTGCTCGGAGTCACCGGCGCGAATGTTGCAAATCGGCTGCTAGGCGTCGTGCTCGGTGCGCTCGCCGTGCAGTTCGTGATCGATGGGATACGCGGAGTCTTTCTGACTCAAGTCCGTTGAAAGGCGAGATCCCACACGCCATGCCCGAGCCGCGTGCCGCGCTTCTCGAAGCGAGTCACCACTCGCTCGGCGGGCCGTTCGATGAAACCGCTTTTCGCGCCAAGGTTCGCAAAGCTCGTGCACGCGTTCAGCACTTCGAGCATCTGCACGGCGTAAGGCTCCCAATCCGTCGCCAGGCGAACCACGCCGCCGCGCTTCACTCGCGTCGCGAGGAGCTCGACGAACGCAGCTTGAATGAGCCGCCGCTTGTGATGGCGCTTCTTCGGCCACGGATCGGGAAAGAGGATCAGCACTTCATCGAGCGATGAAGCGGGCAGGCGATTCTCGAGAACCTCGACCGCGTCGTGGCACACGATGCGCACATTCCTGAGCTGCATCGTTTCCACCGCCAGCAACAATCGCCCGACGCCCGCGCGATGCACTTCGATGCCGAGGTAGTCGCGCTCAGGATCAGCCTGTGCCAGCGCCGCCAGATTCTCACCGTTCCCGAAACCGATCTCGACCACGCGCGGCGCGTGGCGCCCAAACAGCGCATCGAGATTCAGGGAACCGGCATCGAGATCGACGCCGTATTTCGGCCACAGCTCATCCAGCGCGCGCTGCTGCGCCTCTGTAATGCGACCGCTGCGTGTGACGAAGGACCGGATGGCCCGGGGATGCTCGACCGTGGACATGCGCGACTGATATCACAAAAACAGTCGCGGCGCGGACCCTAGCGCCCGCACCGCGACTGCCTCGTCGCTTCTCGCCTTCCGCTACTCGTCTTCCTGTTCAGAACGCGAGGAACGCACCCACGTTGAAGCTGTTCGCCTTGTTGTCCGCGCCGTTCTGCGCTTCGGACTCGGTGTTGGTGAACTCGCCGAGGAGCGTCAGGTTGTCGGTCAGCTTGTGATACACGCCGAACGTCACCTTGCTGTTCTTCGTCACGAGTGTCGGGTTCACCTCGCCGCTGGCGAGATCGAGATTGCTCTCGCCGTAGTTCACGCCGAGCTTCGTCTTGTTGATCGTCCAGGTCGCCTGCGCGAGGAACCCATCCGAATCGCGCTCGTGGCCCAGGCCGTCGCTCGCGTCGAAGAAGAGCGCCGTCGTGCCCATGCCGGAGCCGTTGTAGTACCAGGCCAGGAACTCGAACGGGCCGGTCTTGAACTTGCCGCCGATATCGAAGCCGGTGCTGTCGAAGTCGCGCGAGCTCACGGAGCTCTTCTGCTTCTGCGACAGGAAGGTGGCGGAAAGATAGACGGATTCACCCATCGTCCAGGCAACCTTGCCGTGGAAGCCCGGTGAGCTCTTGGGAGTCGCGACATCGGGCGGCGCAGCCGCGAGTCCGAACGGCTCGATCGGATCGAACACGCCGATGGTGAACTTCAGGCCGTTGATGTCCGGCGTCGTGTAATTGATCTGCGCGAGCCAGTCCGTATAGATGTAACCGAGGCCGATCGAGCCGAGCGAGGTGTTACCGGGCGCGGCGTTCGATCCGACGCCGCCGACGCCGAGCAACGTCATGTCGCCGAGAATCACGTCCTGACCGAAGAGGCCGATGTTGCGGCCCATGAGGAACGTGCCCATCCGGTCGTTCCCGAATGTCAGGAAGACCTGGCGCATGTCGATGGCTGTGGTGCCCAGCGCGATGTTCGTTCGCCCGGCACCCTGCTGCAGGTTCGGGCTGCCGTCGTTCGTGGAGATGCCCGGGAAGAATCCGAACGTCGCCGCGAGGTCGTAGCCGCCTTGCGTGGTGGATGCGCTGAGCGCGATCGCCGCAGGCAACAAGCCATTGCTTACCGAGGATGAAGTGTCGTCGGCGCCGGCGGCAACGCCACATGCGAGGCCACCTCCGATCGCGACAGGCGAGTCTTCGCACTGCGAGACGATGTAGTGCGCATTCACGTTGCCGCTGGCCGAAAATTTCCAGTCACCGGCGGTCATCTCCACTGCTCGTGGTGCCGTCGGCGCGAGGACCGCTGCAGCGGTTGCTGCGAGCGTCCAACCCAATCTCTTTCTGTTGAACATGGGCTGATGTGTCATGGGAGCTTTCCTTCAGGTCGTTATTGGCGGCGACGCGCGCACTCGAGTCCGCGCCGCTTCACGGGCCGCCGCATTTCGATCCCGCGACGTCGGCGGACTGCCAAATTGCAACGGGCATGCCAGTGGCCCACGAGGGCAATCGCGCGGCGATTCGCGTTGTCGCCGCGCGATCGCAGGTGTTTTCAGGGGTGAGGTGTCACGCGCCTCGGTCGGCGGGTGACACAGCTGTCACGGGGGTGGAGCGTTGCGCGTCGGTCACGCGTACCTGTTGCGGCTGCGCGTTCCGGGTGCAAAAGGCATTTTTGGGCCGCGGCCGGCCGAGCGGAGCGACAAAAGGCGGGTCCGAGGGACCCTTTCGACCGCCGCGGCGCCTCAGGGGAGTTGCGTCCGAGCCTCGCCTGCGCTCAACATCACACCGTTAGCTTGGTATCGCAGATCGGTTCGTCGGGTCGGCCTTTTGTGTCCCTCACTTGCCACAGTGTCACGCGGGGGCGTGGCACGGTTGGTGCAAAACCAGGCGGGTTGAGGGAGACGGGGCGTCGGACACGGCGCACCACGTAACCGCACAAAGAAGCGCTCATCGGCTGGAGGCAGCCACATAAAACGACGATGGATCGTTGTTGAGGGGACTCCAATGGCAAATGCACTAGGGACCCGGCATTCCGACGACGTCATGCGCATCGTGCACAGCCTTCCGCGCCCGGGGCGCGAGCTGCCGGACCGCACGATCGCCCGTTCATGGATCCGCTGCGCCACCGATTATCGGCTCGACCCGGCCCGCCCGGATGCGCCGATGGTCATCGAGGCGCGCGCGCTGGCAGACCGACGCGAGCAGTTCCACGATCTGATGCAGATCGCCTGTGCGGAGGTGGATCGGCTCTACGATCAGATCGCAGGCTCGGGCTATGCGCTGCTGCTCACGGATGCGAGCGGCATCATTCTCTATGAGAAGCTCGATCCGACGCTCAGGGACATGTTCCGGGGCGCCGGCCTCGTGCCGGGCGCCGACTGGAGCGAGAAGAGCCGCGGCACGAATGGCATGGGCACGTGTCTCGCCGAGCGCAAGCCCGTCACCGTTCATCGCAACGATCACTTCTATACGCATCACATCGGGCTCACGTGCTTCGGCGTGCCGATTCGCGGGCCCGTGGACGATCTCATCGCCGTGCTCGATGCATCCTGCATCGGCTCGCATGACACGCGGGCCACGCAGGTACACACGATGGCGCTGGTGCGCCAGTCTGCGCACATCATCGAGAAGTGCCTGTTCCTGAGACATCACGAGCAGAACGCGGTGCTGCGTTTCCACAGCCGGCCGGATCTCGTGAATCTCTTCCATGACGGCGCGCTGGCGCTGGCGGAAGATGGGACGGTGATCGGCGCGGATCAGACGGCTGCACAATTGCTCGAAGCGAAGGATCGCTATGAGCTCGTTGGCCGGGCGATCGGCGAGATCTTCGACGTCGATGGAGCGCGTGGGGCGTCGCTGGACATCCTGCGCAGCGCTTCGCTCTCGCCGCTGCGCGACCCGCGCCGCGGGCAGGGCTACTACGCGAATCTCTACGCTGGAACGAATCGTGGTCACACGGAAGGGAAGCCCGTGTCGCGCTCGGTACCGGAAGTCGTGAAAGTGGCGCCCAGCCCCTCGCCGCCGGTCCTCACGCTGGAGGATCTTGCGGGCGAGGACCCGCAGATGCTGCGCAACGTGCGCAGCGCTCATCGCATCGTGGATTCGGGTGTCTCGGTGCTGATCCAGGGGGCGACGGGGTCCGGCAAGGAAGCGTTCGCGCATGCCATGCACACCGCCAGCCGGCGGGGAAGCCAGGCATTCGTGGCCGTGAACTGTGCGGCGATCCCGGAGACACTCATCGAGAGCGAGCTGTTCGGCTACAAGCCGGGCGCTTTCACGGGTGCGCGCAAGGAAGGCATGAAGGGCAAGATCCTGCAGTCCTCGGGGGGCACGCTGTTCCTCGATGAGATCGGCGACATGCCGCTCAGCCTCCAGACCCGCCTGCTGCGCGTACTGGAAGAGCAGGAGATCGTGCCGCTCGGGAGCGAGATGCCCATCAAGGTGGACCTGCACGTCATCGCGGCGTCTCACCGGAATCTGCGCGAAATGATCGCGCGCGGCGAATTCCGCGAGGACCTGTACTACCGGTTGAACGGCATCACGCTCGAGCTGCCGAGGCTCATGGATCGCGCGGATCGCGAGCGGGTGATTCACCGCGCGCTCTCGGCCGAAACACACAACGGGCGGCCGGCGGCCATCGAGGTGGACGCGCTTCAACGTCTCCTCTCGTACCCATGGCCGGGGAACATTCGCGAGCTGCGGAATGTCATTCGGACGGCGCTGGCCATTTGCGACGGCGGCGTCGTGCGGCTCATCGATCTGCCGCGGGAGATCCGCGAGCCTCATCACGCTGGTGCGGGGCTCGCAGCGGTTGCACCTGCCTCGAGCGCGGCGGCGGTGCCCGCCGAGTGCGAGCCGCTCGAGACGTGCGCGAATCCGCTGCTCGCGGCGGAACGCTCGGCGCTCTTGAGAGTGATCGAGAAATGCCGCGGGAATATGACGCATGCGGCCGAGCACCTCGGTGTGAGCCGCAATACGCTGTATCGGAAAATGAAGACACACGGCATTCCCACGCGCAGCGGATCGTGACGTCGCACTCACACTCTGTGTGACACACTGTTTCATTTGCGGGAGGCGCACATCGCAACCGACGAACGCAACGTGTTGAGGGGCGTTACCGGCTTGGCCCGGACCTTGCAGAAATCTGGCGCGCGCAAAGTTGCGCGCAGTCAGATCGAACCGCCGACGCGGCCACGGCCGCAACCGGCGGAGCAGGGCATGGAATACAGAGCTGTGATGCGCCGGACCCAGAACCGGCTCGCACCGGGACGCCAGGTCAGAGTCGAATGGCGTGAGGATCGGCCCGTCCTCGTGGCGCCCTCCGGTACTGTGCAGTTGAATGACAGTGCGGCGGCGATCCTCGAGTTGTGCGACGGGACGCGCACGCTCGATGAAGTGGTGAACGAGTTTCTGGCACAGCCCGGGCGGCAGGAGTTGGCAGACGACGTGCGCGACTTCATCGAAGCCGCCCTGTCGCGCGGCTGGATCGTGCAGACCTAATTCGCGGATTCTTCCGTTTCCGCCGTTTCCGGCGTCAGGAACGGCACCGGCGCCTCGGCGGCCACCGGCACGCGCGTGAAAATCTCGTTTCTGCGCACGAAGGCTCGCAGGAAGGGCCGCATGATTTCCATTTGTGAACGATGCGCCTGGACGGCGGCGAGCTTGGCGTCCTGTTCGGCATCCGTGAGATCGAAGCGCAGCCAGGGAAGGTCGCGGGCACGCTCGGGCGGAACGAGGTCGGACTGGCGGTGCAGGCCGCGCGGGCGCGGCCAGTCGAACCCGCCATGGATGATCCAGTAGTAGATGCGATCGAGCTGGTTGCGCTCACCCAGGATGCGCATCACGAACTCCCCTGACGTGCTGTGGTCAGGGTGCGCATCGAGTGGGCTCGCGACGAACACGTGCGTGGGCGCCGTGCGCTCGATGATCCGCCGCAAGTCCGCATCCAGCGCGCGCCCTTCGTACGGCGCATCCGGCGTCACGGCGTTGTCGAAACCGACACTCGACTGGCCCGTATAGCGCGAGCGGTACGGCACGTAGAAGTGATCCAGCATCAGGCGCTGGATGCCCCGGTCGGGATAACCCAGCGCGTAACGGTTTTCCTTCGGAATGCCCAGCTTGTCCGCCGCGGCCATCGCCTCGGTCATGCGCTGTTCGCCGAGCTTGCGCAGGCCGAGCACCCCCGGCCGCAGGCGCCTCTCGACCAGCCGCGCGTCCAGCTCGAATGAGTCGCCGCTCGTCACCCACACCACGCTGACGCGCGCCCCCTGCGCCAGCGCGCGGCTCATGAGCCCGCCACAACAGAGCGACTCATCGTCCGGATGAGGCGAAACGATCAGCAGGCTGTCCCGCGCCGTAAACGAGAAGTTCGCCGGCGGCAGCGCCGCACCAGAAGAGAGGCGGGGCAAGAGACAGGACACGGCGGCCAGACCCACGAGCCAGCGCATGTCATGGATTGTATAGAGACGTTAGAATCCTTGGCGGTCGCGCCGTTGCCAAGCGGGGTATGGTTTGAAACTGAACGCAGCGGTTTTCTTCTGCGCGTCGATCCTGTGCGCGCTGGCAATGCCCGCGCGCGCATTGGAACCCGGCAAGCGCGTCCTCACCGTGCAGGACGCAAACCTGCTCCGTGGCGTCTCCGACCCCACGATTTCCCCCGACGGTGAATGGGTTGCGTACACCGTGCGCACCACCGACGTCGCGAAGGACCGGCGCTCCAACGACATCTGGATGACGAGCTGGGACGGACAGCGCACCGTGCAGGTCACGCAAAGTCCCGAGGGCGAGTATTCACCCGGCTGGAGCCCGGACGGCCGCTATCTCGCCTTCCTGTCGGGCCGGGGCAAGAAGGACGGCCCGGACCAGCTGTGGCTGCTCGACCGCCGCGGCGGCGAAGCCCAGCAGGTAACCCACTCCAAGGGCGACGTGATCGACTACGCCTGGTCCCCGGATGGCAAGCGCATCGCGCTGGTCGTGAATGACGACCCACTTCCCGGCACTGACAGCGACGACGAAGACAAGGCGCCCCCGCCCATCGTCATCGATCGCTTCTACTTCAAGGAAGACGAAACCGGCTACCTCAGCTCGCGCCAGATGCATCTCTATCTCCTGGACGTGGTGAGCCAGAAGGTCGAGACCCTCACCTCGGGACGCTTCACCGAAGCGTATCCAGCCTGGTCCCCGGACGGCACGCGCCTCGCATTCATGAGCAAGCGCGGCACCGACCCGGATCGCACGAACGAGTTCGGGCTGTACCTGATGGATGCCAGGCCGGGTGCGGCCGCCAGGCAGATTGCCTCGTTCATTGGCGAGTCCGGCGACTCAGAATGGATGAGCGGCCCCGTATGGAGCCCGAGTGGCGGCGATATCGCCTTCACCGCCGCAAGCGACGGGAAGCTCATCTACTACGCGCAGCACAGGCTCGTGGTCGTGCCGGCCGCGGGCGGCCCATTGCGCGTCATCAGCAAAAACCTCGACCGCAACGTGCTCGCGCCGGAGTGGTCGGACGACGGCCGCTCGATCTACGCGCTCATCGAAGACGATCGCAACCAGCACCTCGCGCGCTTCGACGTGGCGAGCGGTCGCGTGCAGCGGCTTCTCGAGGGTCGACGCGAAACGAGCAGCTTCGAGCTGGGACCGAAGCGAGGCATTGCAATCCTCGACGCGACGCCCGGCGCGCCGGACGAAGTGTTCGCGTTCGAAGGCGGGAAGCTCCGCCCACTCTCGCGCCAGAACGACGAGCTCTTCTCGCAGATCGAGCTCGGCAAGCTCGAAGAGATCAGCGTCACCAGCAAGGACGGCACGCGCATCAGCGGGTTCATCCTCAAACCGCCCACGTACACGCCCGGCTCGCGTTACCCGACGATCCTGCTGATCCACGGCGGCCCCGTGTCCCAGTACGCGAACTCCTTCGACCTGACGTGGCAGGCGCTGGCAGCGCAGGGCTACGTGATCGTCGCGGCGAATCCGCGCGGCAGCTCGGGTCGTGGCGAAGCGTTTGCCACGGCGATCTGGGCGGACTGGGGCAACAAGGACACGCAGGACGTGCTCGCCGTCGTGGACTACGCCGTCGAGCAGGGCATCGCCGATCCGGCGCGGCTGGGCGTCGGCGGCTGGAGCTACGGCGGAATCCTCACGGACAACGTCATCACGCGCGACAAACGCTTCAAAGCAGCGGTGAGCGGTGCATCCATCGGCAATGCAATCGCGGGCTACGGCACGGACATGTACATACGCGAATACGAGGCAGAGCTCGGCGTGCCCTGGAAGAACCTGGATCTCTACGTGCGCAACTCCTATCCGTTCCTGCATGCGAACCAGGTGGTCACGCCAACGCTGTTCATGTGTGGCGACCAGGATTTCAATGTCCCACTTCTGAACTCCGAGCAGATGTACCAGGCGGTGCGCAGTGTGGGCGTCGACACGCAGCTCGTGATCTACCCGGGGCAATTCCACGGTTTCACGCGACCGAGCTATATCAGGGACCGGCTCGAGCGCTGGATCGGCTGGTTCGGAAAGTATCTCGGTGTGACATCGCATCCGAGCGCGCCGGCGCCTTCATTGCCCGCGTCCGTCCAGACACAGCGACCGCCCAGGTCGTGAAGGCTCGAACTTAAGTCATGATCCGACTTCTGCTGTTCCTGATCATCATCGGCCTCGCGGCGTACGTCATCCTGACGATCTTCCGGCGCATCTCGCGCGACCGGTACGAGGCAGCGGTTGCAAAGCCACGCGCGGTGGAAGTTCCGCCGCAGGCTCTGCCCGCCCCGCCGTCGAACGCAGCGGGCGCGCTGACTGCCGATCAAGTGCTTCACAAGCTGAACGAGCACGCATTCGCGCGGACGCTGCAGAACGCTCCCGCGCATCCGGAAATCATCGAGGCCGTCGGAAATGCGCTTGCAACGGCAGCAACCGATCCGCGCTACGCACCGCGCCGGCCGATGCTACTGCCGCAACTCATGCGCGCCGTGAACGACTCGGACACTTCGCGACGCGAGCTTTCAACCATGATCGCGAAGGATCCTGCGCTCGTCGGCAGCCTCCTGAAGCTCGCGAACAGCCCGTTCTATCGCGTGAATGCGCAACCGGTGGAGAGCGTGGACCGCGCGGTCGCGGTAATCGGCACCGAAGGCATTCGCTCATTGATCGCCGCCGCTTTGGTGCAGCCCGTGTTCCGCGTATCAGGCGGCAACTTCGCGCAGTTTCCGGAAGTGGTGTGGGAGCACACCTTCCTCTCTGCAAACTCCGCTGAGACGTACGCGGCCGTCGTTGTGAATTCCGATCCGTTCGCCGCGCAGCTTCTCGCGCTGATGAACGGACTCGGCTCGATCGTCGTGTTTCGCGTGGCGCTGGATCAGTACGCGGCGCATTCATCGTTCGAGCCCGACGCCGCCACGATCATCTCTCTCCTCGACCGGCACAGCGCGAGCGTCGCGCGTAACATCGCTTCGAGCTGGGATCTCTCTGGCCGCATCCTCGCAGCGCTGGAGGATCAGGTACCCACCGGAATGGCGCACGAGCCGACGCCGCTCGGTCGTTCGCTGCGCTTCGGGCGATTCATGGGTGCGCTCGCGGTGTTGAACATGAAAGGCATCGTCGACGATGAGTCCGCCAAAGCCTCGATGCTGGCGAACGGCGCCTCGGGTGCGCACTTCGAGCGCATGTGGGAGCGGTTGACAGGCAAGCCCGCCAAGCCGGCGGAACCCAGAAGGTCCAGCGCTTCGGCCTGGAAGCAGAAGTAAGGAACGGAAGTCATGCACCAGTACACAGCGACGGTAGTGTGGACGCGCCCCGCGGACGCGCCTTTCAAGGACAACAAGTACTCGCGCGCGCATGAGTGGCGTTTCGACGGCGGCGCCGTGGTGCCGGCGTCCAGCTCGCCGCTGTCCGTGCGCGTGCCTTTGTCGAATCCCGCCGCCGTGGATCCCGAGGAAGCGCTGGTTGCCGCGCTCTCGTCCTGTCACATGCTGTTCTTTCTCTCTTACGCAGCATCGGCCGGATTCGTGATCGATCGCTACGAAGACGATGCGGTCGGTGACATGGGCAAGAATGCGAAGGGTGGGACGGCCATCGTGAAGGTGACGCTGCGTCCGAAGATCACGTGGGTCGGCGCGCCGCCATCGGCCGAACAGCTGGATAAGCTCCATCACCGCTCGCACCATGACTGCTACATCGCCAACTCCGTAAGCGCCGAGGTGGTCGTCGAATCACGCTGAGCGGATGCGCGCGGCAACACTCCGGCGGCTCGTCAATCTGTGGCCACCGTTCCTGTTCAACAGTATCCATGTGCTCGAGCTGGCGGACGACTGGTCCACTGCCACCGTGCGTTTGCGCCTGCGGTTCTGGAACCGCAACTACGTGGGCACGCAGTTCGGCGGGAATCTGTTCGCGATGGCCGATCCCTGGTGGATGATTCTCGCCATGCATCGCCTCGGCCCGAAATACATCGTGTGGGACAAGGCCGGCGAGATCGAATTCGTCGCGCCGGGCAAGGCGGACGTCTATGCGCGGTTCGAGCTCGATGAGAAAGTCATGGCTGAAATCCGCGCCGCCGCTGCGGACGGGTCCAAGGTGTTGCGCTGGTTCGACCTGGAGCTGAAGACGGCGGATGGCACGGTAATTGCGAGAGTGCGCAAGCAGCTTTATGTACGGCTCAAACCCACACGGTGAAGATCCGCTGCGCGCGGCGCTCGCGTACAAGCGTGAACACGGGATCGCGGGCAGGACCGTTGGTCATCGATTGCTGTCCGGAGGCGGACTGCGCGTTCTCGACGTCGTCTGCACTTCGGGACCGCACGATTCGCCGTTCGAAGAGGCGCATCCGGTGACGTCGATCGCGATCGTGCTGTCCGGCACGTTCAGCTATCGCAACGATCACGGCCGCACGCTGATGACGCCCGGCTCGCTCCTCATCGGCAACTCACGGCGCTGCTTCACTTGCGGGCACGATCACGGCGAGGGCGACCGGTGTCTCGCGTTCATGTTCGACGACGCGCTCTTCGAGCGTATCGCCGCAGACGCGGGCGTCCGTCGCACGCATATTCCCGGACATCGCATCCCGTTCCTGCGCTCGACGGCTCCGCTGGTCGCGCGCGCGGCGGCATCACTGCATGACTCCGGGGCCCTGGAGGAAATCGGCATCGAGGTGGCGCACGCGGCATTGCTCGCACATCAGGACGCACGCGCGCCGCTGCTCACAGTGCGAGACGAACGCCGGGTCGCCGAAGTCGTCCGTTACCTCGAAGGTTCTTTCGAGAAGCCGCATTCGCTTGCGGACCTGGCAAGCCGCGCCGATCTCAGCCCGTTTCACTTCCTGCGCCTCTTCCGCAAGATCGCCGGCGTCAGCCCCCATCAGATGCTGCTTCGCTTGCGCTTGAAGGCTGCAGCCCTGCAGCTGCGCACGACGCAGGAGCCCATCACCGATATCGCTTACGCGGTGGGCTTCGAGGACCTTTCCAACTTCATCCGCTCCTTTCGCACCGAATTCGGTACGACTCCCTCGGGGTACCGGCTGCGCTAGGGCTGTCTATTGGACCTTTGTCCCGGTCGATTCCGCTCGGCGCAACGCCCGAATGCAATGCTTTTCCTTCGCGCATCATCGAGTTCATACTAGCTCGCAGCCAATCTGCAACGTCGAAGCATGCGCTCCGCGGGCGCGACTCAGGGGGATGAGATGCTTACGTATCGCAAGGTCTGTGCATTGGTATTGGCGTTCCTCCTGCCCGTCTGCGCGCTGGCGCAGGCCCAGGATGACTCGGACGCAATACAGGAAATCATCGTCACGGCGCTGAAGCGCGAGAGCTCGCTGCAGGACGTGCCGTTCTCGATCGCAGCGCTGAACGAAAACCAGATCCGCAATTCCGGCGTCACCGACATCTCGGAGCTGGCGCGCAACATCCCGGGTCTCACCATCACCGATCTCGGGCCGGGCCAGAGCCAGGTCTCGATCCGCGGCATCAGCGCGGGCCAGGTGGTGCGCGATCAGCCGGGCGTGAAAGAGCAGGTGGGCGTGTACCTCGACGAATCGCCCATCTCGATCGCGCTCTTCACGCCGGACCTCGACCTGTTCGATCTGCAGCGCTTCGAGATCCTGCGCGGCCCGCAAGGCACGCTGTTCGGCGCAGGGTCGCTGTCCGGCACGCTCCGCTACATCACCGCCCAACCGCAGCTGGATACGTTCGGAGTCACTGGCGAAGTCACCGCGTCCGATGGATCCGACACGGAGTTCGGCGGCGCCGTGAAAGCCATGTTGAATCTGCCGCTCGGCGACACGGCGGCCGTGCGCGTCGTCGGCTTCTACAACGATCTTGCGGGCTTCATCGATGCCACGCAGCCGAGCCTCGCCGTGCGCGAAAACGCGGACGGCGGCAGCAAGTCAGGCGGGCGGGTCGCGGTGCTGTTCAAGCCGACCGAGGACCTCTCGATCACGCCGCGCATCGTGTATCAGAAGCTCGATACGGACGGCTTCCCGCGCATCGACTTCTACAACATTCTCGGCAATCCGTTCACGACGACCCAGCCCGCCGTGAATCTCGGCGAACGCGGGCAGTTCACGCAGCTCACCGAGGGGATCGAAGATGACTTCACCCTGACCGACCTCAAGATCGAATACGCGTTCGGTCCGGTGACGCTGACCGCGATCAGCTCTTACACGGATCGCGATGTCGTCGTGACGCGCGATGCCACCTCGCTCACCGGCAGCGTCACGTTCGACATCGGCGGCACCGCGTCCGAAGTGCGCATTTCCTCGCCGCTCATCGACAGCACCTCGCTCCACGCGTTCAGCCAGGAAGTGCGTTTCGCGTCGACGGAGAGCGGCGACTTCCAGTGGGTGGCCGGCGCGTTCTTCCAGGATATGGGTCGTCGCTACGGCCAGAGACTCCCGACAGTGGGATACGACGCCATCACTCGGCGCCTGTTCAACACGGACAGTGCAGCGAACGGCTCGCCGCCCGACAATCCATTCTTCTCTTCGCTCAGCTACGACTTCCAGCAGTTCGCCGTGTTCGGTGAAGGCACTTACACCTTCACTGATCAAATTAGCCTCACTGCGGGCGTGCGCTACTACGACTTCAAGGAGGACCGGCTCCTGACATTCGGCGGCTTCTTCGCCGCTCCGCAGGCGAACGTGCCGGGCTCGGTCGACTCGAATGGGTTCTCCCCGCGCGCCATCCTCACGTTCAGACCAGTGGACGACCTGAGTTTCAACGCGCAGGTTTCCCGTGGCTTCCGCCTCGGCGGCATCAACGATCCGCTCAACGACCCGATCTGCTCGCCGGCGGACCGCACGCTCTTCGGCAGCGTCTTCAACACCAACTGGAGGGATGAGAAAGCCTGGAACTACGAGCTCGGCATGAAGTCGCGGTTCGCGGACGGGCGCGTGGTGTTCAACGCCTCCGCGTACTACTCGGACATCGAGGATCTGCAAGCCAACGTGGATGCGGGCAGCTGCTCCTCCCGCATCGTCGTGAATGTGCCGAAGGCGCACACGCTCGGTGTCGAAGCGGAGCTCTTTGCGCGGCCCAGCGATGCGTGGGACTTCGGTCTGTCGGCGACATGGGTTGAAGCGCGCATCGATTCCGACGTGACGGGTACCGGCACCACGCCGATTGCAGGCATTCGCGATGGTAACCGGTTGCCCACCGCGCCGGAGGTGCAGGGTGCAGCGAGCGTCACGTATTCGTGGCCCTGGTTCTCGGAGCTGCGCGGCTACGTGAACTTTACGGCGCAGTACGTGGGCTCTTCGTTCACGCAGCTTGCGGACCAGGAGGCGCCATTCGGTACGCTCGACAGCAACTCTGCGACGCCAGCGCCGTCGTTCATTACGTACGGCAATCCGACGATCAACTCGTTCACCTTCCCGACCGAGCTGCCTTCCTACGAGATTGGCAATCTGCGCTTCGGCGTGCGGGGCGACCAGTGGGAAGGCGCGCTGTTCGTGAACAACGTGTGGGACGAGCGGGCCTTCCTGTCTTTGGATCGCGAACGCGGCTCGCGCGCACGCGTGGGATACCTCACGAACCGGCCGCGAACCTACGGCCTGACGGTGCGCAGGAGCTTCTGAAACCAACGAAGAAATAGTGCGGGATAGCCAGGGACGGCACACATGGTGGGTTACTACACGCGCCTCGCGCTGCGGAGTTTTGCGCGCAATCCAGGCCTGACGACGCTGATGGTGGTGGCCATCGGCCTCGGCATCGCGGCCTGCGTGATCACGCTCACCATCTATCGTGCGATGGCCGGCAACCCGATCCCGCAGAAAAGCGATCGGCTATACGCCGTCACCATCGACTCATGGGCCGCCGAGCGTCCCGCGAACCGCGATCGCCCGACGCTGCCGCCGACGCAGCTCACCTACAAGGATGCAAAAGAGCTGTTCCGCTCGGAGATTCCCGAGCGCAAGGTGCTCATGTATCCGGTGACAGGCGTCGTCATGGGTGGGCCGAGTCAGCCGCTGCCCATGCGGCTGCGCGCGCGTCTCACCACGGCGGACTTCTTCCCCATGTTCGACGTGCCGTTTCAGTTTGGGCGCGCGTGGGACGCGAAAGCCGACGCCGCTCCCCAGCCTGTCATCGTTCTGAGCCGCGAGCTCAATCAACGCCTGTTCGGGGGTGAGAACAGCGTCGGACGGAGCGTCCGCTGGAGCAACCGCGAGTTCCGCGTCGTCGGCGTGCTCGCGGAATGGCATCCGCGTCCACGGTTCTACGATCTCAATCAAGGGAACTTCAATGACCCCGAGGGAGCGTATGTTCCCTGGGGATGGGGCGAAGCCCTCGAGCTGCGCAGCGCCGGCAGCATTCGTTGCTGGAAGTTCGAGGACGTCACGACGCTGTTCGCGGCGTTGCTCGGGTCCGAATGCACGTTCGTACAGATGTGGGTGGAGTTGCCGAACGCAGCTGCGGTCGCGCGCATGCAGGCATACGTCGACGCGTATTGGGCTGAACAGCACGCGGCAGGCCGCTTCGCGCGCCCGCGCAACAACCGGCTGACGACGGTCGATCGTTGGCTGGTCGAGCAGGAGGTCGTGCAGAACGACAACCGCGTGCTCGTGCAGGTGGCGTTCGCGTTCCTCGGTGTATGCCTGATCAATACCGTCGGACTGCTGCTTGCGAAGTTTCTCAACGAATCCACATGGTCTGGCGTGCGACGAGCCCTGGGCGCAAGTCGCCGTCAGATTTTCGTTCAGCACTTCGTCGAAGTGGCACTGCTGTCGTGCGCGGGCGCGCTCGCCGGCGTCGTGCTCGGAGCGCTGGGCCTATGGGGAGTGCGCACCATGTATCGCGCGACTGCAGAGGACGCGGGTGGCGGATACGCGGCGTTGGCGCACTTTGACGTCGCCAGTCTCGGATGGGCAGCGGCTCTCGCCGTGACGGCCATGCTCGTGACCGGTGCGTATCCGGCGTGGCGCGTGGGCCGACTCTCGCCCGCCGTGTCCCTCAAGAGCCAGTAGCGGAGCGGGCCCATGAAGCTGAATGCCCGTCCGATCTTTTCGGCGCTCATCTACAACTGGATCGCACCGTCGCTGGTCGCGTTGCAGATCGCGGTCGTGCTCGCGGTGCTGGTCAATGCCATCTACGTGGTGAAGCAGCGCATCGATCGCATCTCGCGGCCGAACGGCATGGACGTCGAGAACATCATCGCCGTGCGCAGCCTCGGCTTTGCGCAGGATTACGATCACGAAGCCACCATTCGCGCGGATCTCGACTACCTGCGCTCGTTGAGTGGCGTAGTCGCCATCACGCCGATCGACAATGTGCCGCTCTCGGGAAGTGGCAACAGCATGGGTGTCATGCTGGTACCGGACGATCAGAGCCGCGCGGTCGGCACGAGTTACTACGAAGTGGACCAGCATGCGATCGCCGCGCTCGGGCTGAATCTCGTCGCGGGACGCGGCTTCCGCGAGGACGAAATGGTGCCACCACGAACGGGGGACACGGGTTCGCGGACCGCACCCTCCGTCATCATCACGCGCGCACTGGCCGACGATCTGTTCCCCAAAGGCGATGCGCTTGGCAAGACGATGTACGACTCCTTCGGATGGCTTGCACACCCTGCCACCATCGTCGGGATCGTCGAGCAGATGCACGGCTCGCGCGTCGGCTCGCCGCGAGTGGATCGCGTGACGCTCGTGCCGCGTGTGCCGTATCCCGATGAGCCCGCCGTGCATTACATCGTGCGCGCACAGCCGGGCCAGCGCGATGAAGTCATGCGTCTGGTGGAACAGCGCCTTGCGACGTCGAATCCAAACCGGATCATCGAATGGGTGCGACCGCTCGAGTTCTTCCGTGCCCGCAGCTATCTCACGGACCGGAACATCAGCATTTTTCTGGTCACGATCACTGGTGTGTTGCTGGCCCTCGGTGCGGTGGGCGTGTTCGGGCTGGCACGCTTCAACGTGGGCGCACGCACCAAGCAGATCGGCATCCGTCGCGCTCTGGGCGCGCGCCGCATCGACATCCTGAGCTACTTCCTGATCGAGAACTGGCTGGTTGCCACCACCGGCGTGATTCTCGGCTGCGCGCTCGCGCTCGGTGCCGGCTATTGGTTGTCCATCAAGTACTCGCTTCCCAGGCTCGACCTCTACTACCTGGCGGGCGGCGTCGTGGTGATCTGGCTCGTGGCACTGCTGGCAGCGTGGCAGCCGGCGCGCCGCGCCGCCTCTGTGTCACCTGCCGAGGCGAGCCGGACCATCTGAAACGCAGATTGCCCATCCACGAGGGGCCGCCTTAGAATCGACGCCCCTCGCGGGTGTAGCTCAATGGTAGAGCTCTTGGTTCCCAACCAAGTGACGAGGGTTCGATTCCCTTCACCCGCTCCATTTTCTTTCCGATATGGCCCGCATCGCCGTTGCCGGATTCCAGCACGAAACGAACACGTTCGCGCCCCTGAAGGCGACGCTCGCTGACTTCGAGGCCGCGGATGCATGGCCGGGGCTCACGACCGGCGCGGCGCTCTTCGATGCGGTGAAGGGGATCAATCTTCCGGCGGCCGGATTCATCGATGAAGCCCGCTCGCTTGGGCATGAGCTGGTGCCGCTGATTTGGTGTTCAGCGCAGCCGAGCGCGCACGTCACACACGATGCGTATGAAACCATCCTCACGAAGCTGCTCGCGTTGCTGAGCGAGGCCGGATCGCTCGACGCCGTATATCTCGATTTGCACGGCGCGATGGTTGCCGAGCACGTCGAGGACGCGGATGGCGAAACGCTCGCACGCGTGCGCGAGATCGTGGGACCCGATGTGCGCGTCGTTGCGAGCCTGGACTTCCATGCAAACGTGTCAGCACGCATGGTTGAACAGGCCGACGGGCTCGTGAGCTTCCGCAGCTATCCGCACATCGACATGACGGAGACGGGCGCGCGAACCGCGGCGCTGCTGCACGACCTGCTGAAAGGCCCCGCGCGCTTTCGCTGGCATCGATCGCTGCCGTTCCTCATGCCCCTCACGTCGCAATGTACGTTGATCGAGCCGCTGCGCTCGGTGATGGAGCTTGCGCAGCGGCTCGAGCGTCCACCGGTGATGTCGCTTTGTCTCACGCCCGGCTTCCCGGCCGCAGACGTACCCGAGTGCGGACCGAGCGTGTTCGGGTACGGCCGCGACGCCACCGCGCTGGATCGCTCGGCCACCGAGCTGATCGAGGCGACGCTTGCGTGCGAGCGGGACTTCTCGCTCGATCTCATCGATATCGAATCGGCGACGCGTCTTGCGCGTGAGGCGGATGTGCCGCGCGGGCGGCCGCTCGTGCTTGCGGACACGCAGGACAATCCCGGCGCCGGGGGCAACGCCGATACCACCTCGCTGTTGAAGGCGCTCATTGCCGAGCGTGTCGAAGGCGTGCTGGCGGGAGTCATTTGGGACGCGCCATGCGCTGCCAGGGCGCACGAGGCGGGCCAGGGCGCAACACTCGAGATGGCACTCGGCGCGCACGCTGGGTTCCCCGGCGAAACGCCGCTGGTTGCCCGATTCACCGTCGAACGCCTCGGCGATGGACGATTCGTCGGGACCGGGCCGTTCTATCGCGGCGGACGTTTCGATCTCGGTCCGATGGCATTGCTGCGCGCGGGATCGATGCGCATTGCCGTTGCCTCCCGCAAGCAGCAAGCTGCTGATGCGGCGATGTTTCGGCATGTCGGGGCGGAGCCTGCAGAGGCGCGCGTGCTCGTGTTGAAGAGCTCGGTGCATTTTCGTGCGGACCTTGGGGAGCGCAGCTCGCGCATCGTGCTCGTTGAAGCCCCGGGGCCGAATGTGGCAAATCCCGCGCGCTTGCCGTTTACGCGCCTCCCTCCCGAAAAGAGGCGAAATCCGGCGCGGCGATAACACCGCTGTTGCCGACAGACAACGCGATTCACGCAGCGAAACTGCGCATGCACGCTTTGCGTGCGTCCCGCCTCTGGAACACCGGAATCCCTCCATTTCGCCTTCGCGTTGCGATCATGCCGGCGCTCGTGCCTATACTCGAACGTCCCGCCCAATAACAAACACTCGTCGGGTCACTCAGGGGAGTCGTCATGAGCGAGCAGGTTGTCTCCAGTAGTCAGAAAAGCGCCAGCAGCGGCGTCACATACACGCAGGTCGGCCAGGAGTATTTCGAGAAACGCGGCTTGCGCCGCCACGCCGGCGTCTGGTCGCTGTGGGCGCTCGGAGTGGGTGCCGTCATTTCGGGCCAATTCTCGGGATGGAATCTCGGTTTCGCCGTTGGCGGTTTCGGCGGCCTGTTCTGGGCTGCGATCATCATCGCGATCATGTATTTCGGGCTGGTGTTCTGCCTTGCGGAGATGTCGCCTGCCCTGCCTCATACCGGTGGCGCGTATTCATTCGCGCGCAGCGCGATGGGACCGTGGGGCGGGTTCGTCACGGGGCTCGCCGAGAACATCGAGTATGTGCTCACGCCGGCCGTCGTCATTTTCTTCGCCGGCTCCTATCTCACGAACATCTGCGGCACGCCGCCGGAGGCGCAGCCACTGTGGTGGCTGGCGAGTTACGCGGTGTTCATCGGTCTCAACATCATGGGCGTCGAGACCTCGTTCAAAGTCACGGTCGTCGTCACGGTGCTCGCGCTGCTGGTGCTGGCCATTTTTTGGGTCAGTGCGATTCCCCATTTCGACTTTTCGCGCTGGGCGCTCAATATCGGTGCGGACGCAGAGGGCAAGGCCGTCGAGCTGGCCGGAGGCAATGGCGCGTTTCTGCCGTTCGGATGGAAAGGAATCCTGGCGTGTCTGCCCTTTGCGGTGTGGCTGTTCCTCGCGATCGAGGAGCTGCCGCTTGCCGCGGAAGAAACGCACGATCCGAAGCGCGACATGCCGAGAGGCATCATCGCCGGCATGGTCACGTTGTTCGTCTCCGCCATCCTCATCCTGTTCCTGAATGCGGGCGTTGGCTCTGCGGAACCGGACAGGATGCACGGCGCATTCTCGCTCGGTACGTCAGGCGAGCCGATCCTCGACGGCTTCCGTGTGACTATCGGCGGCAGCAGCGCGGTCGTGCTCTCGCTGTTTGCCGTCATCGGGCTCATTGCGAGCTTCCACACGATCATCTTCGCGTATGGCCGGCAGATCTACTCGCTGTCACGAGCGGGATACCTGCCGCAGATCCTGTCGGTCACTCACAGTGCCCGCCGGACGCCGGACACGGCGTTGATTGCCGGAGGCGTGCTGGGGTTTGTCGTCATGACAGTGGTGTACTACGCGTTCGGCGCCGAGAAGGCCGGCTCGACCATTGGCGGCGTGCTGCTCAACATGGCGGTGTTCGGCGCAATGATTTCCTACGCACTGCAGGGTCTGTCGTTCCTGCTTCTGCGCTCGCGTTACCCGAACATCCCGCGGCCCTACCGCAGTCCCCTCGGCACCGTGGGCGCGGTCCTCGCCATCGTGATTGCGTTGGTGACGCTCTGGGTGCAGTTGCAAGACGCGGCTTACCAGAAGGGCGTGTTCGGCGTGCTCGCCTGGTACGTGATCGGCGTGCTCTACTTCGCCGTAATCGGTCGGCACAAGCTCGTGCTGTCGCCGGAAGAGGAGTTCGCAATGACACGCGGCGCACACGGTCACCCCGAAACCGAAGGCTACGGCAAGACGAAGCTTTGACACGATGGAACCGCGCAAGGTCAAGACAAATGCCGACGCGAAGGCCATCGTGGCCGAACGCGGCCTGACGCACGTCAAGGTCGGCGCGTTCGACATCGACGGCATCCTGCGCGGCAAGTACATGTCGCGTGCGAAGTTCGAGTCTTCACTCGAGGGCGGCTTCGGCTTCTGCGATGTCGTCCTCGGGTGGGACAGCAAGGACCAGCTCTACGACAACGTGCGCTACACCGGCTGGCACACCGGCTACCCGGACGCAAACGTGCGCGTGTTGCCCGAATCCTGTCGCGCCTTGCCGTGGGAAGAGCCGGTGCTCTTCTTCCTCGGCGAGTTTGCGGGCGGCGCGGAGAAGGTGTGCCCGCGCGCGGTGTTGAGGCGAGTACTCGATCGCGCGAAGAAGTTGGGCTACGAAGCCTATGCCGGCTTCGAATACGAGTTCTTCGTATTCAAGGAAACGCCGGACTCGGTGCGCGAGAAGCACTACCGGGGTCTGCAGCCGATCGCGCCGGACTACTTCGGCTACAGCGTCATCCGCAACAGCGTGTGGAGCGACTACTACCGCTCGCTCCTCGAGCTCGGCGAGAAGATGGATTTTCCGATCGAGGGACTGCACGAGGAGACCGGCGCCGGCGTCATCGAAGCGGCCATCGGCGTGGACACCGCGCTCAGCGCGGCGGACAAGGCGGCGCTGTTCAAGACCTTCGCCAAGGTCCACGCGCAGCGCCAGGGCCTCATGGCCACGTTCATGGCGAAGTGGTCGAAGGACTGGCCGGGCCAGAGCGGCCACATCCACATATCGCTGAAGGATTCAGCGGGCAAGCCGGTGTTTTACGACGCGGGCAAGCCCTACACGATGAGCGACACCATGCGCTGGTTCATCGGCGGCCAGCAGAAGCTGATGCCCGAGCTGCTGGCGATGGTGTCGCCGACGGTGAATTCGTACACGCGCCTCATCCCCGGCTTCTGGGCGCCCACGGATTCAGCGTGGAGCGTGGACAACCGGACGTGTGCGTTGCGCGTTATTCCTGGGAGCGCAAAATCCCAACGTGTGGAATATCGTGTAGCGGCCGCGGACGCGAATCCGTACGTGATTCTGGCGGCAGCGCTCGGCTCGGGCCTGTGGGGCATCGAGAACAAGGTCGAGCCGGACCCGGTGGTCGAAGGCAATGCGTACGATCGCAAGTTTCCGGAGCGGCTCGCGTTACCGCGCACGCTCTGGGAAGCCGCGCAGCGGCTCAAGGCATCGGAGATGGCGGGCGAGTATTTCGGCGCAGATTTCGTTCATCACTTTGCTGCTTCCCGTGAGTGGGAAGAGCGGGAGTTCCGGCGCCACATCACCGACTGGGAACTGGCGCGCTATTTCGAAATCATCTGACGACCGTGCAGAAGACAATCAGTCCTGTAGACGGCTCGGTCTACGTCGAGCGTGAGCTGGCGAACGCCGCTGCGATCGATGCGGCGCTCGATCGTGCCGTAGCGGCGCAACGCGGGTGGCGCTCGGTTTCAGTCCCGGAGCGCGCGGCCATCTGCACGCGTTTCTGCGAAGAGTTCGAGAAGCGGCGTGACGCGATCGCGCTCGAGCTGACGTGGCAGATGGGGCGGCCCATCCGCTACGCCGGTAACGAAGTGCGGGGCATGCTGGAGCGCGCGCGCTACATGATTGACGTGGCGCCCGAAGCGCTCGCCGATGTGGACGCCGGCCCGAAGGAACACTTCACGCGCTTCGTGAGACGCGAACCGCTTGGCGTCGTGTTCACCGTCGCGGCCTGGAATTATCCGTATCTGATTGCCGTGAACAGCGTCGTCCCTGCGATCATGGCCGGCAACTCGGTGGTGCTGAAGCATTCGTCGCAGACGCCGCTTTGCGCTGAACGATTCGACGAGTGCTTCAAGGCAGCCGGGCTTCCTGAAGGCGTCTTTCAGGTGCTGCACCTGTCGCATGAGGACACGGAGCGCGTCGTGAAAGACCCGCGCGTTGCGTTTGTCGCGTTCACCGGTTCCGTCGCGGGCGGTCACGCGATTCAGCATGCGGTCGCCGAGCGATTCATTGGTGCGGGGCTGGAGCTCGGTGGATGCGATCCGGCCTATGTTCGTCACGATGCCAACGTTCCTCACGCTGTCGAGAATCTCGTCGACGGCGCGTTCTTCAACAGCGGGCAGTCCTGCTGCGGCATTCAGCGCATCTACGTTCACGAGATGGTTTACGAGCGCTTCGTGATGGGAGCCGTGGAATTGACGAAGCAGTACGTGCTCGGCAATCCCACGGAGCAGGCGACGACGCTCGGGCCTGTCGTGCGCGTTTCGGCGGCGGATCAGATTCGAGCGCAGATCGCCGCGAACTTCGCGGCCGGCGCGCAGCCCACCATCGATGAGGCCGCGTTTGCATTGAGCCGCATGGGCACGCCGTACGTGGCACCTCAGCTCTTCCTCGGCGTCGATCACACCATGAGCGTGATGCGCGAGGAGATCTTCGGCCCCGTTGCCGGTGTCATGCGGGTGCGGAACGACGAGGAAGCCGTGCGACTCATGAACGACAGCGCGTTCGGTCTCACCGCAGCGATCTGGACGGAAGATGCGGACGCCGCGCTCGCGATCGGCGATCGCATCGAGACGGGCACCTGGTTCATGAACCGCTGCGATTATCTGGACCCGGCGCTCGCGTGGGTGGGTGTCAAGGACTCTGGCCGGGGCTGCACGCTATCGCGCGTGGGCTACGAGCACCTCACTCGCCCCAAATCATTTCATTTGCGCAGGCTGACATGAAACTCAAGGGAAACTGGAATTACCCGACGGCGATCCGTTTCGGTGCGGGGCGTATCAGCGAGCTGCCCGATGGATGTCGCACGCTGGGTATCTCGCGGCCGCTGATCGTCACCGATCCAGGTCTCGCGAAACTGCCCGCCATTGCGAACGCGGTGCGTGTGCTTTCCGAGGCGGGCGTGCCGAACGCAGTGTTCTCGGACATGCAGGGCAATCCTGTTGAAGAGAACGTTACGCGCGGCGTGGACGTGTATCGCAAAGGCAAGCACGACGGCGTCATTGCGTTCGGCGGCGGCAGCGCGCTCGATGTGGGCAAGGCCATCGCGTTGATGGCCGGTCAGACGCGCTCGATTTTCGATTTCGAAGATCGCGAGGACTGGTACACGCGGGTGAACGTCGAGGGCATGGCGCCGGTCGTGGCCGTGCCGACCACCGCCGGCACGGGGTCCGAAGTCGGGCGCTCGTCCGTCATCACCGATCCGCGGGATCACACGAAGAAGATCATTTTTCATCCGCGGATGATGCCGGGGCTGGTCATCGAGGATCCGGAGCTCACGGTCGGCTTGCCGCCGAATGTGACTGCGGCGACTGGTATGGACGCGCTGTCTCATTGCATCGAAGCGTACTGCACGAAGTTTTATCACCCGTTGGCCGAAGGAATTGCTATTGAGGGGATGAGGCTCATCAAGGAATGGTTGCCGGTTGCCGTGCGCGACGGGAGCAACCTGGAGGCGCGGTCGCACATGATGATTGCGTCGTCCATGGGGGCGACGGCGTTTCAGAAGGGGCTTGGGGCGATGCACAGCCTCAGTCACCCGTGCGGCGCGAACCTCAACACGCATCATGGGCTCACCAACGCTGTGGTGATGCCGTATGTGCTTGTTTGGAATCGCGCGGCGATTGAAGAGAAGATGGTTCGGCTTGCGGCGTATCTGGGGTTGGCGAAGCAGTCCTTCGATGGCGTGCTTCAGTGGGTGCTCGACTTGCGCAAGACGATCGGCATTCCGAACACGCTTTCTGACCTGGGTGTTCGCGCCGAGCATGCGGCTACGTTTGCGCCTCAGGCGTTCGCGGATCTGTGCACGCCTGGCAATCCGGTGAAGATCGATACGAAGCAGTTCGAGCGGCTTTACATGAACTGCATTCGCGGAGAGCTGGCCGCGGCCTGAACTTCAGGAACCTTCCCTCAGTCCCAACGTTGACTCGGTTTTCGCCGGTCAATTCTGAGGAGCGCGCACATGAACGAAAACAGCACGAGCGGTGGCAGGAACGGGGAACAGCTTGGAGCGAGCGCGCGGGCGCGGGCGGATGAGGCGAAGGATCATCTTCGCGCTGCCAAAGACGCCGCTTCGGATGCGGTGCGTAGCAGCGCAGCGCAGGCTAAGGAATGGACTCGGGCGCAATATTCGGGGCTTCAGGAGCGGGTTGAAGCCGAGCCCTATCGGGCGGCTGCGTGGGCGCTTGGGATTGGGTTCATTGCTGGGGTTTTGATTACGGCGTTGGCTCGGTCGGGAGGCCGGCGCTAAACATCGGTCGCGGGGGCCGGCTGGCGCCTGGCCCTTCGTCGTGACTATTCGGTGACAATTCCGGTACCCCGGTCGTGGTCCTATTCGCGTCATGGACCAGATCGGGGTCGTGGGCCTGTCTTATCGCCACGCCGGTGCCGACCAGATCGCCGGATTCACGCTGCCGAAGGACGAGATCGCCGCGCGCCTGCCAGGGCTGCGCGACGCTATTGGCACGTCCGAGCTCGTCTACCTTGCTACCTGCAATCGCGTTGAAGTCGTCTTTGCCGTGTCGGACGGTGAGGATGCGCGCGACATTCGTGCGGAGATTTTTCAGGCACTGATGGGGCGGGCGCCGGGGCCGAATGAGGCGCGGTCGGTGTTGCGGGCCCGGACCGGCGAGGCGGCCGTCGAGCATCTCTTTCTCATCGCTTGCGGCCTCGATTCGGCACAGGCCGGCGAACGCGAAATCGTGGCGCAGCTGCGCGCGGCCTGGGAGCTGGCGCGCGAGGCCGGCGTGTGCGGGCCGATTCTGGATCGGATCCTTGGCGAAGCGCTTGGGCTGTCCGGGCGTTTGCAGCGGCTGGCGGCGGACTCGCGTCCGCCTTCGCTGGCCGATCTCGCGGCTGACCGGATGCTGTTGCATCTTGGGGATCAGCCGGGCGCAGTTGCGATCGTTGGCGTGTCGCCAATGACCAAGCGATGTGGCGAGCTGCTACATCAGGCTGGCGTTCCCGTGATGGTCGTGAATCGCACGCAGGACACGGGCGAGGAGTTCGCGCGAACCATTGAAGGCACGGCCGTATCCCTCGCTGAGTTCCGCGCGCGGCCGCGGGACGTTGCGGGGCTCGTCGTGGCGACGGGCGGCAACGAGCCCGTGCTCGATCTGGACGCACTGCGCAGACTCGCGGATGTAGCCACGCGTCCTCTGCTCATCATCGATTTCGGGTTGCCGCCCAACGTCGATCCCAAAGACTCGACGGCCGTCGGATTCGCCCGCATCGGCATGGACGAAATGATCCGTGCCTCGCAGGATCGGCGGACGGCGCAGCTCATGCGGCTCGCACCGCTGCGCGCCGCCATCGACGAACGGCTCACACGTCTGCGCAGCCAGCTTGCGACGCGGGCCATCGGCCGGCAGCTTGCCGAGCTGCGCAACGAGTTCGAACGAATTGCCGCGGCGGAAGCCGAGCGCGCACTCACGGAGGAATTGCAGAAGCTCAGCGCCGAACAGCAGGAGCAGGTACGCCGCATAGCCACGACCATTGCGCACCGCCTTGCGCACCTGCCGCTCGCGGGGATTCGCGCGGCGGCCGCGCATGCGAGCGCAGAGACCGTCGAGACCTTCTTCCGCGAGGCGCGGCTCCAGCGCGCATCGCGCAGCGCTCCGGCGCATACTTCCGCCCACACAGCAAAGAGCTCATAGATGTCCGTACCGCAGGGGAAAATCAAAGGCAATCCGCTCCCGTCCGAAGCGCCGACACAGTCCATCGCGCTGTTCGACCGGGCGCGCAAGGTGATTCCGGGCGGCGTGAATTCGCCGGTGCGCGCGTTCCGCGCCGTCGGTGGCACGCCGCTGTTCATCTCGAAAGGCGCAGGCGCTCATTTGTTTGACGCCGACGGCCGGCGCTATCTCGACCTCGTGAATTCCTGGGGTGCGCTGATCCTCGGTCACGCGCATCCGGAAGTCGTCAACGCGATCGTCGCGACCAGCCAGCTCGGCAGCACGTTCGGCGCGCCGTGCTCGGCGGAAGTGGAGCTGGCCGAGCGCGTGACGGCTTCGTATCCCGGGCTCGAACAGGTGCGCTTCGTCTCTTCAGGGACTGAAGCTGTCATGAGCGCCATTCGCCTGGCGCGCGCGTTCACCGGGCGCGATCTCATCGTGAAGTACGCTGGCTGCTACCACGGGCATGCCGATCATCTGCTCGTGTCGGCCGGCTCAGGCCTTGCAACGTTTGGCAAACCCTCGTCGGCAGGTGTGCCGGCGGCGTTCGTCGAATGCACGCGCGTGCTGCCGCTCGATGACGAGCAGGCATTGAATGATCTGTTCGCGCGCGAAGGCGGACGCATCGCCGCCGTGGTCATCGAGCCGGTGCCGGCGAATCACGGGCTGCTGTTGCAACGACTGGAGTATCTGCGCGCTCTGCGCGAGATCACACGCAAGCACGGTTCGCTTTTGATCTTCGACGAAGTGATTTCGGGTTTTCGTGTCGCGCGCGGCGGCGTCGCGCAGTTGACCGGCATCACGCCGGACCTCGCGACGTTCGGCAAGATCATCGGCGGCGGAATGCCCGTCGGTGGCTTCGGTGGACGGCGCCTGATCATGTCGCGGCTGGCACCTGAAGGCGACACGTATCAGGCCGGCACGCTTTCGGGGAATCCCGTCGCAATGTCTGCCGGAGTCGCAGCGCTCGACGTGCTCGTGCGCGAATCTGCGTGGCAGAAGCTGGAAACCCTCGGTGCGACGCTGGAGCGCATGCTTCAGCCCGTGCTCGCTGAGGCGAAATTCCCGGTGCGCTTCGTGCGATCGGGATCGCTCTTCTGGCTGGCCCTGCACAATGGTGCCGCACCGCGCGCAGCCATCACGCTGAGTGACCTGGAGCAGGAACGTTTCGCGTCTATCTTCCACGCGATGCTTGCGCGCGGCGTGTATCTGCCACCTTCGGCGTACGAGGTTTGCTTCCTCTCGCTCGCGCATACGACGGCGGATCTCGAGTACATCGTCGGCGCGCTGAGCGAATCGCTGAAGCTCACGGCCCAGCGGGTGAAGTAGTCGCCAATGAGCGCGCAGCCATGAAGACGACACGCGTATTCCAGGTGACAGCCCTGGTGCTCGTGCTCGTCTCCGTGCTGGTAGTAGGCGGATGGGTCATCGATCAGCGCATGTTCACGGTGAGCAAGGGGCAGGAAGAGCACCAGCTCTACATGCAGGAAGTCACGGCGGCGCAGGCGTTGCTCGATGCCGGCACGGCGGAGGACAAAGTACGGGAGATTCTGCCGCGCGTTGCGGTGAACGGCGGGAAGGCGAGCCTCTCGCCAAGTGTCGAGTCAGCGCTCGAAGAAGAGCGCATGAAGCGCTTCAACCGGTACACGTGGGAAAGCGCGTTCTTCCTGCTGGCGCTCGGCGTCTGCATCGCCGTCATCTGGCGCGCGCTGCGCGCCGAAGCGCGGGTGCTCGCCGAGCAGGACCATTTCCTGGCGCTCGTCTCGCATCAGTTCAAGACGCCGCTCGCGAGCCTGCAGCTCTCGCTCGAGACCGTGTCCATGCGCACGCTCTCGCCGGCTGAGCAGCGTCCGCTCATCGAGCGCATGCTGGCCGACGTGGCGCGCATGGAGACGCTGGTAACGCGCATTCTGGACAGCGTGCGCCTCGAACGCGGTCGCGTGGATTTGAAGCGCGAGCCAATCGACCTGGGCGGCGCGGTCGCGCGCGTTGTCGGGCAAGTGGAGGAGCGCGCGCGGAAAGATCGCATCACGTTCACGATCGACGTGCCGCGCGGGCTCGAAGTTCTCGCCGATCCGCTCGCGGTCGACGTGGTGATCCGCAACCTGGTGGAGAATGCGATCGCTGCCGTTGCGCCGGTTGGCGGCGGCACCATCACGCTCAAGGCACATCGCGCGACGGGTGAGATCGAGCTTTCAGTGCGCGACACCGGCGTTGGGTTTCGCCCGACGGATAGCGCGCGCCTCTTCAAGAAGTTCTCGCGGTTGAATCCGGGCGGGGCGGGCAGTTACTACGGAACTGGCCTCGGCCTCTTCATCGTCCGTCGCATGATGCAGCTCGCGGGTGGGCGAGTCAGCGCGCATAGCGACGGCGTGGGGCAGGGCGCGCAATTCGTGCTCGCGTGGCCGATCGCTCCGGCGGAGACACGATGAACGCCGTGCCCCAATCCGCGCCGACGATTCTCGTGGTCGAGGACGATCCCCATCTGGCTGCCGGCGTCGCGGAGAATCTGCGCCTCGAAGGCTACGTCGTGCATCACGTGGCAGATGGCAAAGAGGCGCTCGAATGGCTGCGCAGGTCCCACTGCGAGCTCGTCGTGCTCGATGTGATGCTGCCGAGCATGGATGGACTCACTGTGTGCCGCACGCTGCGCGCCGAAGGGAACAACACGCCGGTACTCTTTCTGACTGCGCGTGGCGATCCGCAGGACCGCATCTATGGGCTCGAAGCCGGCGGCGACGATTACCTCGCGAAGCCGTTTCATCTGCACGAGTTCCTGCTTCGCGTGCGCGCGATTCTGCGTCGCTGGGAGTGGTATCAGAGCTCGGCGGCTTCTCCGGCAGGCGCCGTGCTGCGCTTCGGCGGCAATGAAGTGGACTTCCGCGCATTCAAGGGGCGTTCTTTCAACGGCACCGCGCAGGAGCTGACGGAAAAGGAAGCGATGATCCTGAAGGTGCTTGCCGAGAAGCCGGGCGAGATCGTGTCGCGCGAGGACCTGCTCGAGCGCGTGTGGGGGTACGACGTGTTCCCGTCCACGCGTACGGTGGACAACTTCATCCTGCGGCTGCGCAAGCGCTTCGAGCGCGATCCGGCGCAGCCGAAGCACTTTCTGACCGTGTGGGGCGTGGGTTATCGGTTTCTCATCGAGGGCGAGGCCTGATGTCCGCGCGCACGCTTCGCATCGGTACGCGTGGCTCGGCGCTGGCGCTCTGGCAGGCGAACCGGGTGGCTGACCTGATTCGCGCGCTGCCTGGCGCGCCGCCGGTTGAGCTCGTGCACATCAAGACCGAGGGCGACGTGCGCACGGATGTGCCGCTGTGGGCCGTGGATGGGCGCGCGTTTTTCACGAAGGAGATCGACCGGGCGCTGCTCGCGAACGAGATCGACATCGCCGTGCACAGCCTGAAGGACCTGACGACGACACTCGATGCGGGCATCGAGCTGGCCGCGGTCGTCGAACGGCAGGACCCGCGGGATGCCTTGCTCACTCGCACCGGCACGTTGCTCGACGATCTTCCGCCCGAGGCGCGTGTGGGGACGAGCAGCCTGCGACGGCGTGCGTTTCTCGCTCGCCTGCGGCCGGACATCAAGGCGATGGAATTGCGCGGCAATGTGCCGACGCGACTCGAGAAGCTGCAGAAGGGCGAGTACGACGCGATCATTCTGGCGTCGGCGGGCCTCACGCGGCTGGGCCTCGCGAAGCACATCAACACGTATCTCCCTCTGGATGAGTTCACCCCGGCAGTTTCTCAGGGCGCCATCGGCGTCTGCGCCCGCGCCGGCGATGCCGAGGCCGCGCGCTGGATGAAGCCGCTCGACAACGCGGCCGCCCGTCTCGAAACCACCGCGGAGCGCGCTTTGCTCCGGCACATCGAAGGCGGCTGCCAGGTGCCGCTCGGCGCGATCGCGCGCCTCGCCGACAACAAGCTGAATCTCTACGCCGCAGTCTGCTCGCTGGACGGCGCCGTCCACGTAAGCGCCGAAGGCAACGCCGACCCGACTTTGTCCGCCGCCGATTGTTTGGGCGTCCGCCTCGCCGACCAGCTCCTCGCCCAAGGCGCCGCCCGAATCATCCAAACCGTCCGCGCCCCCCGCCCCGTGGAGGCGCCATGAGAATGAGTGGATTAGTGGTGTGTGCACACCACCGCCGCCCATCCGGGCGCATGCCTGCCAAGCACATTCGAGCCGCGTGCGCTCGCAACCTGCCTCTTCGCTTCGCGCCTGAAGGGCGCACTCTTGAAACGCCCTGCACAGGAGTCCGCTCGTGAGTAGTGCCAGCGGCGGTCCGGGCAACATCGGCGAGAACCGCCAGTTCCCGCCCGTCGTCGTCACGCGCGCCGAATCCAGCGACGGCCCTCTCAGCTCCCAGCTCAAAAGCCTGGGCCTGAAAGTGCTGCTGTGGCCGGCAATCGAAGTCACCCGCTCCGACACAAGCGAGCTGACAGAAGCCCTCCAGCAAATCGCCAACTTCAACTGGATCGTCTTCGCCAGCCGCCACGCCGTACTCCCGGTGCTCTCGCAGCTCCCAACGCAACCGGGCAACCTGAAAGTCGCCGCAGTAGGCAAGGCAACCGCCCAGGTCCTCCGCCAGAAAGGCTGGCAAGTCGACCTGGTCCCTGACGACTCCAACGCCGGCGCACTGGTAAGCGCCTTTGAGCCAGTAGCCAAGGAAGGCGCCATGCGCGTCCTGTACCCGGCCAGTTCGCGAGCTCTACCAATGATTGCCAAAGGCCTCACGCAACTCGGCGCCGAAGTCACACAAGTCGAGGCGTACCGAACCGACGCCGCAACCGGCCTCGACGTCGCCGAGTGCCGCGCCCGCATCGACCGCAACGAGATCGGCGCTGTGACGTTCGCGAGCCCCTCAGCCGTCATAGAGCTCGAACGCGCCCTGGGCCGCGAGCACTTCGACAAGCTCTTCACGAACGCCGCAGCCGTCGCAATCGGTCCCACCACGGCCCGAGTGCTCACCGAGCTGGGCTCGACACCCGTTCTCGCCGAGTCCGCCACCCTTCGCGGCCTCGCGAACGCCACATTCCGCTTTCTGCAGACGAGGCACTGACCATGGGATTTCCATTGGTGAGACCGCGGCGCCTGCGCCAGTCCGAAGTCTGGCGCCGCATGGTTCAGGAAACGCGCCTGACGATGGACGCGTTCGTGTATCCGCTCTTCATCGTGCCCGGCAAACAGGTACGGGACGCCGTCACTAGCATGCCGAGCGTGTTCCAGCTTTCCGTCGACGAAATCGCAAACGAGGCAAAGCGCGTCGCTGACCTCGGCGTGCCCGCCGTACTCCTCTTCGCCGCTCCGGAACACAAGGACGCAAAGGGCAGCAGTGCCACGGACCCGAACGGCCTCGTACCGCAGGCCATCGCCGCCATCAAGAAAGCAGCACCGAAGCTGCTCGTCTGGTGCGACGTCTGCCTCTGTGGCGCCACCGATCACGGTCACTGCGGTCACGTCACGAAGGACGGCGTCATCGAGAACGACTCATCGATCGAGACGCTCGCGCAGGTGTCGCTCACGTACACACGCGCCGGCGCGGACGCAGTGGCGCCGAGCGACATGATGGACGGCCGCGTGCTCGCCATCCGCCAGCTCCTGGACCGCAACGGCTTCAGCAATACGCCGATCATTTCCTACGCCGCGAAATACGCGTCCGCGTTCTACGGGCCCTTCCGCGAAGCCGCGGAATCCGCGCCGGCATTCGGCGATCGGCGCTCGTACCAGATGGACCCGTCGAACGGGCGCGAAGCGTTGCGCGAAGTGCTGCTCGACCTCGACGAAGGCGCGGACATGGTGATGGTGAAGCCGGCCGGTCCGTATCTCGATGTGATCCGGCAGGTGCGGGACGCCGTGCAGGTGCCCGTGGTCGCGTATCAGGTGTCCGGCGAGTTCAGCCTCATCAAGGCCGCCGCCGAGCGCGGCTGGATCGACGAGCGCGCCGCTGCGCTCGAGACGCTCACCGGCATCAAGCGCGCGGGGGCGGATCTCATCATCACGTACTTCGCGCCGGACATGGCCAAATGGTTGCGGAGTTGAGCGCTTCCGCCGTGAAGCCGGTGCCGGCATTCCTCGCGGCGTGCCGGCGGCAGCCAGTGCCGCACACGCCGATCTGGATCATGCGGCAGGCCGGGCGCTATCTGCCGGAATACCGGGAGCTGCGCGCGAAGACGGATTTCGTGTCGCTGACGCGCACGCCTGAGCTCGCGGCTGAAGTGACGATGCAGCCGTTGCGGCGCTTCGAGCTCGACGCGGCGATTCTCTTCAGCGACATCATGACGCCGCTGCAGGGCATGGGCGTGACCATCGACTTCACGCCGGGGCCCGTGGTGAGCCAGCCCATCCGCACGGATGTGCAGATCGATGCGCTGCCGCCGCTCGTGCCGACACGCGACGTGCCGTTCGTGATGGATACCGTTCGACTCGTGCGGGCGAACGTGCCGCGCGGAGCGCCGCTCATCGGCTTTGCGGGCGGGCCGTTCACGTTGTTCTGTTATCTCGTGTGTGGGCGGCCGTCGAAGGAGTTCGAGGCGGCGCGCTCATTTCTCTATGCGCACCCGGAATCCTCCGAGCGGCTGCTCGACAAGCTGGCCGATGCGATGGCGGCGTACCTGCGCGCGCAGGCCGAGGCAGGCGCGCAGGCGTTGATGCTGTTCGAGTCGTGGGCTGGGTTGCTGGGCCCACGTGAGTTCGAGCGATTCGCGCTGCGCGCGGCGAAGCGCACGCTGGCTGGGTTGTCCAATGTGGGTGTGCCGTTGATCTACTACCCGAACAACGGGGGCGCGTTGCTCGAGCAGGTTGCGGCGATGAACGTCGACGTTGTTGGCGTCGATTGGCGTACACCGCTGAGCGTTGCCCGGCGCACGCTGGGTTTGAACAAAGCCGTGCAAGGCAACCTCGACCCCGCTGCGCTGTTCTCTTCCCCCGCAGACCTCCGCAAACACGTCGATGTCGTCCTGGCCGAAGCCGGCCCCGCGCCCGGCCACGTATTCAATCTCGGCCACGGCATCTGGCAGCAGACGAATCCCGATGCCGTTGCTCGGCTGGTCGACTACGTGCACGAAGCGACGAGCAGATGAGCAGCAGTTCCACAACGGCGTTGACTGGAGTCGGCCGTCACGCGCGGCACGAGCGAACCGGCCGCGGCGCGCGGCCTGCGGCGCGAGCTTTCGCTGTGCGGCCTGCGGCGCGACCCTTGAGTAAGCCTTTCTAAGATGCCTTCCTTAAGCGAACCTGACGCGGCCAGCGATTTCACCTCGCATGCTGTCGCATACTTCCGCGATCTCCAGTCCCGCATTTGCTCTGCATTTGAGGCGTTTGAAGAAACGCATCGTTTCGAGGAACGCAGCTGGACCCGTCCCGAGGGCCATCGCCTCCAGGGCGGCGGCTGGTCGCGAATCATGCGCGGCGATGTATTCGAAAAGGTTGGGGTAAACGTCAGTCACGTCTGGGGCGTGCTCGACCCCAAATTCCGCGGCCAGATACCAGGCGCAGACCAATCCGAAGGTCAGTTCACAGCGACCGGCATCTCCCTGGTCGCCCACATGTTCAACCCATACGTCCCCGCCGTTCACATGAACCTGCGGTTCCTGAAGACAAGCCGCCAATGGTTCGGCGGCGGCTCCGACCTCACCCCAACATTCCCGTTCGACGAAGATACGCAGGCTTTCCACGCCGCCCTGAAAGCGGCATGCGATTCCTATCGCCCCGACGCATACAAGGAATACAAGGAGTGGTGCGACCGCTACTTCTACCTGCCGCATAGAAAGGAGCCGCGCGGCGTAGGTGGCATCTTCTTCGACGAGCTGGCGAGCGGCGATACGGCGAAGGATTTCGCCTTCGTGAAGGCGGTGGGCGAAGCCTTCGTCACGGTCTATCCACAGATCGTGGCGCGCCGGAAAGAGATGCCCTTCGATGAGGAGGCCCGCGAGAAACTCTTCTACAAGCGCGGGCGTTATGTGGAGTTCAACCTGGTCTACGACCGGGGAACGCGCTTCGGATTCGGCACCGACGCCGACCCCGAGGCGTATCTGATGAGCCTGCCGCCTATCGTGAAGTGGTGACGCGGTTCAGGTAGTGCCGGGGAACGTCGAGCCAGTTCTGCGGCTGCTTCGTCCAGAACTGCGCCTTGGCCCTTGCCGCCGCCCAGTGTGCACACAGCGAAGCGCCAATGGCGCTCACCGTTTGATTGGGTGGGTTCCAGAACCCAGCCGTTGCCGCCCTCGAAAGCATGGAATGCCTCCTTCCCTTCAACTCTCTGTGTACACAAGTGGAGCGCATGAAACCAGCCGTAGTTCCTGCAAAAAGCGTCGCACTCCGGCGACTTTTCGCATTTTTTCTACGTCCACTCCTCGTGAGCTACCACTGGGCCTTCAGGGTTACCCTGAAGGTGCGCGGCTCGACCGGATGAAAGTGCCGGTCGGCCACCGGTCCGGACTCGCCTGACAACCGGCTCTCATAAAAGTACGTAATGTCGTCATCGCTGGAGTTGAACAGGTTCAAGGTTGTGAGGGAGGCGGAGAGTCCCTTCGAAAATCTGTAACCGATGTCCGCATTCACCACGAGCGTGTCGTCGGAGCGCACGCTGTTGTCTTCGATGAGCGGCGCTGAACCGAAGTAACGCAGCCGCGCGCCGCCGAACCAGCCGCTCGGATGATCTGCCGTGAGCCCGAGCGAAACCACGCGATCCACTGCGTTCGGAATGCGATCTCCCGCGCGATCGAATTCCGTGAAGCGTGCACGGGAGCACGCGTAGTCCGCGCCGTGACGACAACCTCTTCCAGATCGACCCCGGGAACGCCGGCGCCGAATGCGGAAGCTGCAAGCAGCACTAGAGATGGACCGGCGATGAGCCGATCGATTACAGGTCGCACGTGAATTCTCCCCGGTCCTGCGCCTTATACGGACCGTGTCGCCGCTTGGATGCAGGTTGCTTTTTCGAAAAGCGGCGTGTGCGGAAGTTGCATCCAGCCCGACTGTCTCGCCGTAGAGCCACCCCGTCGATCCCAGCAAATTTTTTCAACCCATCACTTTAGGGGACATCTATGGCGACCAAACTACAGCGCGCAGCGGCACTCGCAGTCGCCGCCGCTCTGATACCACTCACAGGCTCGGCTTCGAGCCATCGGGAAGCGCCGAACATCACGCGCATGCCCGCCGTCGACTCGACTGACTTCTACATCTTCAACAGCTACGAGCCTGGGCGTGACGGTTACGTCACCCTGCTCGCGGACTACCTGCCGTTGCAGGACCCCTATGGCGGTCCGAACTACTTCGCGCTCGACTCCACCGCGCTGTACGAGATCCACGTCGACAACGACGGCGACGCGAAAGAGGACCTCACGTTTCAGTTTCGTTTCACGAACAAGCTCGCCAACAACAACCAGGGCATCAAGCTCGGCATCGGCGGTTCCAACGTCGCCGTGCCGTTGAAGAACGTCGGCCCCGTGAGCTCGAACGACTCGTCGTTCCTGAACTTCAATGAGAGCTACTCGCTCACGCTGGTGCGCGGCGACCGTCGCAAGGGCCAGGCGGCAGCCGTCACGAAGATGAGCGATGGCAGCCCGACTTTCGGCAAGCCGTACGACTTCGTCGGCACCAAGACCTTCGGCAGCATCCAAGGCTACTCCGACTACGCGAAGAAGTTCATCTACGACGTGAGTGTCCCCGGCTGCAACCAGCCCGGTCGCGTGTTCGTGGGCCAGCGCAAGGAGCCGTTCGCGGTAAACCTCGGCAAGGTGTTCGACCTCGTGAATCTCGTGCCGGTCGATGGCACGCAGTTCCCGGGCGGCATCATGCAGAACCCGGCGAACAACCAGATCGCCAACAAGAACATCACGACGCTCGCACTCGAAGTGCACTCGAGCTGCCTGAAGGGCTCGGGCAATGGCGTGATCGGCGGCTGGACCAGCGCGAGCCTGCGTCAGGCGCGCATCCTGAACCCGCGTCCCACGTTCGCGAAGCCTGAAGTGAACGGCGGCCCTTGGACGCAGGTGTCGCGTCTCTCGACTCCGCTGGTCAACGAAGTGGTCATCGGCCTGCCGGACAAGGATCGCTTCAACGCGAGCCAGCCGAAGGACGATGGACAGTTCGCCACGTACGTGACGAATCCCACGTTGCCCGCGTTGCTCGACGCACTGTTCCGCACGGCTGTGAACCAGACGCTCGGCACGAACTTCACCAACATCGCGCCTTCGAACCTGCCGCGTAACGACCTCGTCACGGCGTTCCTCACGGGCTTCCCTGGCGTGAACCAGCTCGCGAAGGTGACTCCGTCCGAGATGATGCGTCTGAACACTGGCATCCCCGCGACGGCGGCTGCCCAGCAGAGCACGTTCGGTGTTGCGGGTGGCGACCTCGCGGGCTTCCCGAATGGCCGTCGGCCTGGCGATGACGTCACGGACCTCGCGCTGCGCGTGGTGATGGGACGGCTCTGCCATCCGATTCCGGTCAACGGTCAGCAGACGAACCTCGGTCTTTGCTCTCCGGCGGATGCGCCGGTCGGCACGGCTCCGTTCACTGACGGTGCGCCGGTCACGGCGAACGACTTCGACACGACCTTCCCGTACCTGCGCACCCCGAATCCGGGCGCGGTCACGGGTTCGTAAGGTCACGGGATAGTAAGGAGCATGCACATGAAACTCAGGACCAAAGCTATCGCTGGGCGCGTGCCCGCGGTGGTGATGCTCGCGGTGACGGCACTCGCCGTCACCGCCTGCGGAGGAGGTGGCGGCGACCAGTTGGCGCCGCCCCCGGCACCGCAGAACGCGGCGCCCACGCTGTCTCCGTTCTCGGCTGTGACGATCGATCAGGACACATCGACTGGAGCGATCGCGTTCACGGTTGCGGATGACGGTGGGATCGCTGGAGTCACCGTTGCTGCTGCGACGTCGGATGCCAACATCATTCCGATGGACAGCGTCCAGCTTGCCGGCTCTGGAGCGAATCGCACGATCACGCTCACTCCGGCGGAGGATGCAACAGGGACGGCGACCATCAGTGTGACTGCGAAGGACGCGCAGGGTCTCATGACCCGGAGCGACTTCGGTGTGACGGTGAGAGCGGTCAATCGATCGATCACGAGCTACACCAACAGCACTTTCGCGCTTCCTGACAGCGAGACGCCTGCGCAGGTGAGCGGCTTCACCTTCGTGCAGGACGCTGACGACGAGATGACGTTCGATCCTTTGCTGCAATGAAGATCACGGCACTCATCGGCTTTTTCGCACTCGCGATGGGTGCCGTGGACTCAGGGGCAGCCGAGCGGTTTCGCCCGGCTGCTCCTGAGTATGTTGTTCTGCGAGTGCCGGCGCGCACGGTGAACGATCCGATTTCTGTGCTGGAACAGCAGCACGTTCTCGCGCCGGCTGATCAGCGAATTGCGACGGAGCTTGCCGGGCTCTATCTGGAGAGGGCGCGGCAGCAGCGGGAAGCGCGGTACTTCGGGCGCGCGGAGACTTTGTTACAGCCCTGGGTGATGCGGGCTGATGCCTCGACCGCTACGTTACGTGTTCAGGCGGACATTCTTCAGAACAGACACGATTTTTCGGGAGCTTTGCGATTACTCGATACGGCTGTCGAGCGCGATCCGCGGGATGCGGGGGTTCGATTGATGCGGGCTTCCGTGAGGATGGTTCAAGGCCGTTTCGGTGACGCGCGTTCCGACTGCGCCGCCGTGCTTGCAAGCGGCGAATCAGCAGCCGGCACGATTTGCCTCGCACAAGTGCTCGGCGGCACCGGCCGCCTCGCTCAGGGTGAATCGTTGCTCAAGACGGTGTTGGCACGTGACGACGTGCTACCTGTGACGGTTCGCGGGTGGGCGTTGTGGTTGCAGGCGGATTTTGCTGATCGTCGTGGCAACGATCGAGCAGCAGAAGGCTTGCTCCGAGAGGCCTTACGAGCGGAACCCTCGAACGAAGGCATTCGCTCGGCACTCAGCGACCTGCTCGTTGCGCGCGGTGCCAAGCGCGAGGCGCTGGCTGTTCTCGATTTGCCGGCGCCCTCTACGGGTCTGCTCGTTCGACGGGCACATATTCAGAAGCTGCTAGGGGATGCAGCGATCGACGCGACGCGCGCGCAGATTGAGGACCTCCTCAGTCTCGCGCGTCGGCGCGGCGAACCGCCTCATTTGCGTGAGGAGGCGTTACTCGCGCTTGATGTTGACGGTGATGCGCAGCGCGCTCTTCAGCTCGCAAAAAAAAATTTCGCCACTCAGCGTGAAACGATTGACGTGCGCCTGCTCGCCCGCGCCGCGCGCGCGGCCGGTGACCGTGACGCCATCGCCGCGGTCATTCGCTGGGTTCATGACACCGGCTTCGAAGATGAAATCCTCGCAGGGATTCGAACGTGAACCGACTCCTGCAAATGTTCCTGTTCTTTCTCGTGCTGGCGATCGCAAACCGCGCGGAAGCGCATGCAACCAGCACCAGCTATCTCATCGCCAGGGACACAGGCAGCGAGGTCAGTCTAACTTGGGACATCGCAGTCGCCGACGTGCATTGGGCACTAGCCCTGGACAACGATGGCAACGGCGAAATCACCTGGCGCGAAATCGAACAGCAACGCGACCAGATCGCCACGCTCGCCACCAACCATTTGAACATCACGCGAGCGAGCACAACCTGCCCGGCAGTACTAACGGATCTGCTTGTCGCAAAACACGCCAATGAGCCTCATCTTTCACTCGCATTCAAAGCCCAGTGCCCCAAGGCAACACAAGCACCGCCACTTCGAATCGAAGCCACAATCTTCTTCGACAAGGACAGCACACAACGCACGCTGATCGATGTCTCGACTCAAGCCGGAGACTTCACCTCCATCCTCTCCCCAACCGCCCCAACGTGGTCCGAACCAAAGGCCCCCTCGCCACTGACAACCTTCGCAACATTCACAGGCCAGGGCCTGTGGCACGTCTGGATCGGCTACGACCACCTGGCTTTTCTCCTGCTGCTCCTGTTACCGGGCGTCCTGAAAAACAAGGGCTCCGAGGGCTGGCGAGCAACCAGCACCCTCCGCGAAACAGCCGCGGACCTGCTGAGAATCGTCACGGCCTTCACCCTCGCGCACTCCATCACCCTGGCACTCGCCGCGACCGAAACCGTGCAGGTCCCTGTCCGTCCAATCGAAATCGCGATCGCACTATCGATCGTCATCGCCGGCCTGCTGAATCTGTTCCCCGCCGCGGCTCGGGCCCGCCTGGCGCTGGCCTTCGGCTTCGGCCTGATTCACGGCTTCGGCTTCGCGAACGCGCTGGCCGAGCTCGGCACTCAGGGTGCGCGCCTGATTCCCACGCTCGCGGGGTTCAACGTCGGCGTCGAGCTCGCGCAGATCGCGCTCGTCGCGGTGGTGCTGCCACTGCTGCTGAAAGCCCGGAATTCCGTTTTTTATGCAGGGCGCTTCATGCCCGCGGCCTCGCTGGCTGCCGCCATGGCCGGCGCGGCGTGGCTCGCCGCGCGCGTGGGTTGAGCACGCCGCTCAATTCTGTTAAATCCGCTCACTGCCCGAGACCGGTGATCAGCCTCCGCGACTGAAGCGTGACGCTGGCCGACCCGCGCGATCGGGCAAGCCGGTCAGCCCTGAATGACGCAAACTAGCGGCGAATGCGCTTTCTGAAGCATCCCTTCGGCGATGGACGAGCCGCTGCACGGCCCGCTCTCGCGCCACTTCCCTCGCGACTCCCGCAACCGGGCGGCCAATCCGTATCGGACACGACCGCAGCGGCTGTGCCCGTATCGGATTCGGAGCGCCTCGCGCCAGGCGCAAACGGCGCGCATGGCGCAAATGGCGTAGCAGTCAGCGACGATGCGCGCCTGCAGGCCGTGCTGTGGGGGGCGTCCATGGGCATGTGCGAGGTGGACCTCAACACCGGCCTGACCCATTGGTTCAACGACTGGTGCGAGCGCTTCGAGCTCGATCCCTGCGCTGGCCTCGACCACATCAATCGCTGGGACGCGGCCATCCATCCCGACGACCGCTCCGGCAAGGCCGCGCGCTTCAACGCCATGCTCTCCGGCATCGAGCCGCACTACGAATCCGAGTTTCGGATCGCAGACCGCACCGGCCGCTGGGTGTGGATCGTCCAGCGCGGCAGCGTCGTAGAGCGTGAAACGGATGGCTCGCCGTTGCGACTCGTCGTCGTGAGCCGCGAGGTCGGCGCACGCAAGCAGGCGGAAGAGGCGCTGCGCGCGAGCGAGTTCCGCTACCGGAGCGTCGCGTCGATGGCGCCCGGCTATATCTTCGAATATCGATTCCTGCCGGACGGCAGCATCCGCCAGCTCTGGGTGAGCGATGGCGTACAGGCGATCTACGGTGTGAGTCAGGCCGAGATCATGCGTCTCGGCAGTCGCGACTCGTTCATCGACCCCGAGTGGATGCCCATCATCAAGGAACGGCGCGCAGCCCTCGCTCGAGGCGAACCGCGCAGTGGCGAGTTCCGCGCGCGCACCGCTACGGGTCAGACCAAATGGCTGCACGCGAGCGCCGTGCCCGTTCGCGACCCGCGCACCGGCCATGTCATCGGCGCGTTAGGCTCCGCGTACGACATCACCGAAAGCAAACTCGCCGAGATTGCCCTCCAGGAGTCGCGCACCACGCTGCTCACGGTGGCAGAAAGCTCCGCAGACGTGCTGGCGCTCTTCGACCGCCAGCGCAAATGCGTCTTCCTGAACAGGCCGATCCAGGGCCTCACGCCGGACCCGTGGCTCGGCGCGCCCGTCGAGGACTTCGCGCCTCCTGAAGACCGCGCACGCGTCCACGAAATCTTCGAGCGAGTCATCAACACCGGCGCCGCCCACGACTTCGAGCAGATCTTCACGGACGCACAGCACCGGTTGCGCTGCCTGGAAATGCGCGTACGCGCCGTGCAATCCGGCAACCGGATTCTCGGCGCGGTGGTCAACATCACCGAAGTCACCGAGCAGCGCGCGCAGCGGGACACGCTGCGCACCCAGTCCCGCATTCTCGAAACGATGCGCGAAGGCGTAGTGCTCGTCGACGCCGGCAACATGGTGATCCGCCTCACCAACCCGACGTTCGATCGCCTGTTCGGCTATCGGGCCGGAGAGCTCATCGGCCAGTCCGTCGAGCCGTTGATCAGTCTCCCGGGTACGCAGCGCGAGCGTTTCGAGCGCGGGCTGCACGATCAGCATCGCATGGGCGCGGCGCCGATCGAGTTCGAATGTATCCGGCGCGACGATTCGCGTTTCGTCGCTTCGTGCGTGATCTCGCCACTCAGCATGGGCGGGACCGCGCACTGGCTCGTGGTGATCAACGACGTCACGGAGCGCAAGCGACTCGAGCGCGGTATCATCGAGATCGCCAATCGCGAACAGCAGCGCATCGGCAGCGACCTGCACGACGGTCTCGGCCAGGAGCTCACTGGCATCGCGCTCATGCTTCGTGGCGTGGCCGCGCAGCTCAATAAGGAAAAATCGAGCGCGCGCCTCGACGTGGAGGACGTGATCGGTCTCGTCAACCACGCAATCGAGAACACCCGCGCACTCGCGCGCGGCCTCTCGCCCGTGAGTGCGCAAAGTGGTGGCCTCGCCGCAGCGCTGCGAGCGCTGGCCGCGCGCGCGAGCCAGCGGTACGGAGTGCGAGTGGAATTTCGGGACGGTGTCAGTGTCCCCGTGAAACTCAATGATGCCTACGCCACGCACTTGTACCGGATCGCACAGGAAGCGCTCACGAACGTGGTCCGTCACAGCCTCGCCTCCGAGGTGACGATCGGTCTCGAAGTGCATGGCGGCGAGATGGAGCTGCGGATCGATGACAACGGCCGGGGCTTCACGCATCAGCCGCCGGATGGCGCGGCGGGACTGGGCCTCAAGATGATGCGCTATCGGGCGCAGATGCTCGGTGGCGACCTGGTGCTCGAAACTTCAGCCAACGGCGGCGCATCCGTGCGCTGCTCGTGTCCCCTCGAAACATGATGACCGAAAAACGCAAAGTACTGATCGTCGACGATCACCCGATCGTGCGGCAGGGACTGCGCCTGATGATCAACGAGGAACACGATCTCATCGTCTGCGGCGAAGCGCAGAGCGAGCGCGAAGCGCGCAATGCCATTCGCGAGCATGAGCCGGACGTCGTCATCGTCGACATCTCCCTGGCACAGGGGGATGGGCTGGAGCTCGTGCGCGACGTGCATGCCCACCATGCCGGGCTGCCGATGCTCGTGCTGTCCATGCATGACGAGCTGATCTATGCCGAGCGGCTGCTCGCCGCGGGCGCCAGCGGCTACATCATGAAACAGGCCGCGTCGGACCAGCTGCTCGTGGCCTTGCGCCGTGTGCTGGCCGGTGGCACTTACCTGAGCGAGGCGCTCGCCCAGAGCCTGCAGCGCTCGCGCGGCGGGGGGATGAACGGCTCGCGTTCCACGGTCGACCCGGTGAAGCGCCTCAGCAACCGTGAGCTCCAGGTGCTGAGCCTCATCGGCCGCGGCCAGTCCTCCCGCGAGGTGGCCGAAGGCCTGGGCCTCAGCGTCAAGACGGTGGAAACCCACCGCCAGAGCCTGAAGCGCAAGTTGAACCTCGCCACCAACGCGCAACTCCTCCAATACGCCATCAACTGGTACGCGAATCGGGATAAATCCCCGTCCCTGTAGGGTTTCCAGCCTTAAACGCAATGGCGCTGCCAAGCCTCTAATCGGGGCATGATGACCCTGATGGCAACCCCCTCGGCAGGCGACCAGATCGACTGGGTCACCGCCCTCATCCAGCGGGCCCGCAAGGGCGATTCGAACGCCTTCGAGCGGCTGTATCGGGAGTTTTCCGGTCGCGTGTATGGGTTATGCCTGCGCATGACGAGGGACCCCTCTGCCGCGGAAGACTGTGCGCAGGAGGCCTTCATCAACGCGTGGCGCGCCCTCGACCGTTTCGAGATCCGCAGCTCCTTCAGCACCTGGCTGCACCGGATCGCAGTCAACGTGGTGCTCGGCAAGCGCCGGCGGTCCTCGTTCAGCGCCGAAACGCCGCTCGAATCGGAGGAGCTGGAAGCATCCGAATGGTCGCTGGACACGCCGGTCGAGGAGAGCGAAATCGAGGAGGCCATCGCGGGTCTGCCGGACGGTGCGCGAGACGTGCTCGTGCTCTCCGGGATATATGGCTATTCGCATGGCGAAACCGCGCAGATGCTCGGTGTTGCCGAAGGCACCTGCAAGGCGCAGCTTCATCGGGCGCGAAAGCTCCTGAAGGAACGCCTCAACGTGGAGTTGAACTGACATGACCACCAACGACACCAGCGGCAGGAAGGCGGCCATCCGCTCCCTTCGCGAGCTGGCGCACGACATTCCCCCGCCGCGGGACCTGTGGCCGGAGATTTCCGCAGAGATCTCGAAGACGGCGCACCCCGCTGCCGGCTCGCACGGGACCCGGCGTACTCCTTCGCGCATGCAGTGGGCTGCGCTCGCTGCCGTCGTGGCAGCGCTCGCCGTCGGCATGTGGCTCGGCCGGACGATCTTCCCGGTCGGCTCCACCCAGTCGCAGCCACCGGTTGCGAGCAACAACACGCCGGAGCTGACGACCAACGTCGCGTATGTGACCGATCCGCGTTACATCAAGCAACGCACCGAGCTGGTCCGCACACTCGAAGCGAAAATGAAGGCACTGCCGCCCGAGACACAACAGAAGGTGGCGGCGAGCCTCGAGACGATTCGCAAATCCATCGCCGATATTCAGGCCGCACTGGGTCGCGACCCGGGCAATGCGCTGCTGCAGGAGTTGCTGGTCAATTCGTACCAGGACGAGATGCGCGTGCTGACGGCCGTGCACGAGGCCGGCGACACCGGCCGGGAGATCTGATCATGACGAAGAAAATAGTCATCGCCGCACTGCTGCTCGCCGCGAGCGCGGCGGCCAGTGCCGAGGGGCGCAATTTCGACAAGACGGTTGCCGCCGAGGCGCGCGGCATCGTCGAGATATCGAATGTCTCGGGCAGGCTCAACATCATCGGCTGGGAGCGAGCCGAAGTCTCGGTGCATGGCACGCTCGATGAGAACGTGGAGCGCGTGGATGTGCTCACGAGCAAGGGGCGCACCACCATCAAGGTGGTCCTGCCGCGGATGAACTGGGGCGGCGACGGCGACGCGGATCTCGAAATACGCGTGCCGATGCAGAGCGAAGTGCAGGCCAGCGCCGTCAGCGCGGATCTCGAAACCTCGCACCTCAAGGGGCCGCAGCGTCTCAAGACAGTGAGCGGCGATCTGCGTGCGGATGTTTCCGGCCCCGACTTCGAAGCGGGGACCGTAAGCGGCGACATGCACCTGCGCGGCAACGGGCAGGCGGCGGACATGCGTTTGACGACCGTGAGCGGTGAGATCGTTCTGGAACGCGGCGCTGGTGAGGCCGAAGCCAGCTCGGTCAGCGGCGAAGTGCGTCTCGACATGGATCAGGCGCGCAGCGTGCGCATGCGCTCCACCTCGGGCGACCTGGAATTCCGCGGCAGCCTTCAGGACTCGGCAACGCTCGAGGCGGAGACGGTGAGCGGCGACGTCATCGTTCGTTCGCGAGGCGGTCTCGAATACGAGGCATCGACCTTCAGCGGCGACATCGACAACTGCTGGGGCAAGACCGCCGAGGCCACGAGCCAGCACGGACCCGGCCGCCGCCTCATGGGCACCTTCGGCAAGGGCGAGGCGCGCCTCCGCGTGAAGTCGATGAGCGGCGATGTGGAGTTGTGCGACCACTGAGACAGGTGGCGCACGAGGACTGTGCAGAACGCAACAGCAACGCTCCGTGAGCGCTCACAACCATAAGCGGAATGTGACAGTCACCAAGCTTCTTCGAAGGGTTAAGTTGTTGTTTTGATTGGTTTGCAGCCACGGACAGCAGAGGTGGCACGGCCGTTGCAATTCCTCCCGTGCGGACGTCGCCTCTACGTCCGGAAGGGTGGACCCCCGTGAAGGGTCAACCAGGCAACGCCGCCGGTCGCAACTCGTGACCCCCTCGCGAAATTTGCGGCCGGCGGCGTCTTTTTTCCTCCGCGACCCCATCTGCGTCGAACGGAGGCTCCAGCAAGACGATCCAAAGCGGGACCCGTGTATCCTCGCGCGCCCGTGCATAAGGAACGTCGCTCGTGATCAGACTTGTATGCGCCACCCTGGCGCTTGCGCTATTCGTATCGACCACAAGTTTCGCGGCAGCGAACCTGCCGGACATCGATATCCCGTACACGAAGTACGTGCTGCCCAACGGCCTCACGCTCATCGTGCACGAGGATCACAAGGCGCCGATCGTGTGCGTGAACGTGTGGTACCACGTGGGCAGCAAGGACGAACGCCCCGGCCGCACCGGCTTCGCGCACCTGTTCGAGCACCTGATGTTCAACGGCTCGGAGCATTTCGACGACGAGTTCTTCCGCCCGCTCGAGCCCGCCGGCGCCACCAAGATGAACGGCAACACGTGGCTCGATCGCACGGTGTACTTCGAGAACGTGCCGGTGAGCGCGCTCGATCTCGCGCTGTTCCTCGAATCCGATCGCATGGGGCACCTGCTCGGCGTCATCGACCAGAAGAAGCTGGATGAGCAGCGCGGCGTCGTGCAGAACGAGAAGCGGCAGGGCGAGAACCAGCCCTACGGCAAGGTCGACGAGCTCATCACCACGAGCACGTATCCGGCCGGCCATCCCTATTCGTGGGAAACCATCGGCTCGATGGAGGACCTGAACGCGGCCTCGCTGGAGGACGTGAAGGACTGGTTCCGCCAGTACTACGGCGCGGCGAATGCCACGCTCGTCATCGCCGGCGACATCGCGCCGGAGGAAGCGAAGAAGAAAGTCGAGCTCTACTTCGGCGACATTCCCTCGGGCCCCACGCTCAAGCGCCAGCAGCAGTGGGTCGCGAAGATGAGCGGCGAGAAGCGCGCGACGATGCAGGACCGTGTGCCGCAGGCCCGCATCTACAAGACCTGGAACATTCCCGGCTACGCAGCGCGGGACTTCGCGCTGCTCGATCTCGCGTCGGACATTCTCGGTTCCGGCAAGAACAGCCGTCTCTACAAGCGTCTCGTGTACACGGATCAGACCGCGACCAGCGTGCAGGTCGGCATCGGTCCGTTCGAGATCGGTTCGCAGTTCCAGGTGATCGTCACCGTGAAGCCGGGCGGCGATGTGCGCGCCGTTGAAAAAGCCATGGACGAGGAAATGGCGGCGTTTCTGGCCAAGGGCCCGACGGCCGCGGAAATCGAGCGCGTCGTGACCGCTGGCTACGCGAACATCGTGCGCGGTATCGAGCGCATCGACGGCTCCTCCGGCAAGTCGTACATCCTCGCGCAGAGCCAGGTGTTCGGCGGCTCGCCGGATTTCTACAAGCAGTACCTGAAATGGATTCGCGAAGCGACGCCGCGCGAGGTGCAGAACGTGGCGAAGCAGTGGCTGTCGGACGGCGTGTTCGTCGTGGAAGTGCAGCCGACGCCGGAATATCGTGTGGCGTCGAACGGTGCGGACCGCTCGAAACTTCCCGCGACCGGCACACCGCCGGACCTGCGTTTGCCGCCGCTGCAGCGGGCCACCTTGTCGAATGGCCTGAAGGTCGTGCTCGCGGAGCGCCACAACGCGCCAATCGTCGACCTCACACTGATTCTCGACGCAGGGTTTGCAACGGACAGTCTCGCCACGCCGGGCACGGCGCGGCTCGCCACCGCGATGCTGGATGAGGGCACGAAGAAGCGCTCATCGCTCGAAATCGCGGAGCGTGCGGAGCTGCTCGGCGCACGCCTGGGCGCCGGCTCGACGCTCGACACGTCGTACCTCAGTGTCAACGCCATCACGGGCAAGCTCGCGGAATCGCTCGAGCTGTTCAGCGACGTCGTCATCAATCCGACGTTCCCGCAGACGGATCTCGATCGTCTCAAGGGTCAGTCGCTGGCGGCCATCGAGCAGGAGAAGACGCAGCCGGGAGGCATCGCATCCCGACTGCTCCCGCAGCTCATCTACGGCAAGGGGCACGCATACGCGAATCCGTTCTCCGGCACCGGCAACACGGACACCGTGAAGGCACTGACGCGGACGGACATGGAGACGTTTCACCGGCGCTGGATTCGTCCCGACAACGGCACGCTGCTGATCGTTGGCGATACGACCCTCGCGACCGTCGTGCCGCTGCTCGAACGCAACTTGAGCGCGTGGAAGGCGCCATCGGACCCGCTGCCGAAGAAGAACATCGGGACGGTAGCCCAGCAGACGAAGCCGCGTGTGTTTCTCGTGAATCGCACGGGCGCGGAGCAGTCCAACATCCTTGCGGGGTACGTCGGCCCGTCACGCTCGGATCCGGAGCACATCGCGCTCGAGACGCTGAACACGATCGTCGGTGGCAACTTTGTCTCGCGCCTCAACATGAATTTGCGCGAGGAGAAGCACTGGTCGTATGGCGTGCAGTCGCGGTTGCTCCCTGCAGAAGGCCAGGGCCCGTTCGTCGTGCGCGCGCCGGTGCAGACGGACAAGACGTCCGAGGCGATGCAGGAAGTGCAGCGTGAGCTGCAGGAGATTCTCAAGGGCAAGCCGCCGAGCGACGCGGAGATCAAGTTCGCGCAGGACAGCCTGGTGCTGCAGCTTCCGGGCAGCAACGAGACTTCAGATGAAGTCGCGGGTTCCTATGCAGACATCGTGACGTACGGGCTGAAGGACACGTACTGGAACGACTACGTGGGCGAGGTGAACGCGATGACGGCAGCCAAGCTCGCGGCGGCTGCGCAGAAGCTCGTGCAGCCGACTGCACTCACGTGGATCGTCGTCGGCGACCTGTCGAAGATCGAAGCGTCCGTGCGCAAGCTCAACTTCGGCGAAGTGAAGGTGCTCGACCCGGACGGCAACGTAATCCGTTAGGTTTTCCAGCGTTTCCCGGTCACCGGATGCGCGTAGTGGAAGGGCACTACGCGCGTATTCGGCCATGTTGTCGGCGTAGTGGGTAGCAGCTCATCGGGGCCGATCGGGTTTTTCGGGAAAGTTGTTTCGATCGGTGGCAGATGCACGCCGCTGCGCGCCCAGCCAGGCTCGTAGTCCGCCTGCCAGAGCATGTTGTAATTGAGGCGCTTGATCTTCCAGACACCTCGCTCCTTCACGTACAGATTCTCGTAGATGCCGGCTTCCCAGCACTGTTCGGGGAAGTTCTGGATGCGCGGGTCCTTGCTTTGATGCTGGCCGGCGAGCATCAGTGCGCGGAAGCGGCCCTGCGCGGTTTTGCCGTCGGTCGAGATATCCACGATGTCCTGCAGCTGCAGATGGTCGAGGAGGAAGCCGCGGATGGGGCCGTTATGGCCTTGCGTGAAGAGGTTGCGGAACCATTCGCAGTAGAGACGACGCACGCCGGCTTTGCCCTTGTACACGCCGTTGAGGAAGCGCACTTCGCCGTCTTCCGCGAAGAGATCGGTGGCCTCGTTGTAGAGGCACATGTCGATGTAGTAGCCGTACTTGAAGTGCAATGTCCGCACGGCATTGACGTCTTCGAGGCGTGTGATCTGTCGTTGGAGATCGGCCAACTGAGATGCGACGGATTTGCGAGTGGTGGGTTTCTTTTTCCTTTTCGACTTCGCCATCAGAAACCCCCTCTTCAGTCAGGCAAATCGCGGTTCACGGCGCTGAGCCAGTCCGGGTCGGGGAGCTGGGCGAACGCTTCGCGCAGGGCCTCGCTCCAGCGCGACGTGATGCCGCCGAAGTATTGATTGTCGGAGTCGATGCTCATGTGGCGCGCCACGTTGAAGCGATCCCGCTTCACGATCACGAGGTCGAGCGGCAGCCCGACCGAAAGATTCGAGCGGATGGTCGAATCCATCGACACCAGCGCGCACTTCACCGCTTCGTTCAGGCTGCTGGTGCGCCGGAGCACGCGATCGATGATGGGCTTGCCGTATTTCGACTCGCCGATCTGGAAGTAGCTCGTGTCCGGCGTCGCCTCGATGAAGTTGCCGGCGCTGTAGATGCTGAACAGCCGCGGCGCCTCGCCCTTGATCTGGCCGCCGAGCGTCAGGCTGGCGTTGAAGTCGACGTTGAATTCCTTCAGTGCCGAGGAGTCCCGCCGGTGCAGCTCACGCAGCGCCTCGCCCACACAGCGCGCCGCTTCGAACAGGGTGGGCACGTTCAGGAGATGCGGTTTCGCGCCGCCGCTATCGATGGCATCGCGCAGGATGCTGACCACGGTCTGCGTGATGGCGAGATTCCCGGCGCTCTGCAGAACCAGCACGCGCTCGCCGGGCTTCTGGAACACCGTGGCCTTGCGAAACGTGCTGATCTGGTCGATGCCCGCGTTGGTACGCGAATCCGACAGGAACACCAGCCCGGTGTCCAGCAGCATGGCCACGCAATAGGTCATTGATCGGCAGCTTTCGAGACCGTGACGTCGACGTCCATCTTCTCATGGCCGCCGCCCCGGCGAACACCACGCACCGGGGCGGCGTCGAGATAGTCCCGCCCTACGGCCAGCCGGCAGTGATGCACGCCCGTCGGCTCGCGATGCGTGACGTCGATGCCGATCCAGGCCTTCACATCGCCGAGCCAGGCATCGACCCATGCATGGCTCGCGGCCGTGCCACCGTCCTCGCCGGCGCCGTCATACAGATATCCGCTGACGTAGCGCGCCGGAATGCCGGCGAGGCGACAGGCCGAAATGAAAACATGCGCCTGGTCCTGGCAGACGCCCTTGCCGCGCGCGAGCGCGGCGGAGGCGGTGTCTTCGACATTCGTCGAGCCCTTCTGATACTTCACCCGCTCCAGCACGCCGCCGGCAAGCGCCCAAAGGCGATCGCGTACGGGAGCCGAGCCGACCAGATACTGGCGCGAGAGCACGCCGATGGCCGAGTCCGGCGCAGTCAGTGGCGTGCTCGCGAGATACGCGAGCGGCGACAGTGGCCCCTCATGGGGCATGAGCGAGCCTTCGCTCGCCACCTCGACCGAGCCGGACACGACGATCTCGATTTCCTTGTGAGGACTTTCGAGCGTGAGCAGATGGGTGACGTTGCCATGCGCATCCACCTGCTCGATGCGCCGGCCCGGCGCGTGGATCGCCCAGCTCAACACACGCTGCTGACCCTCGCGGCGAGGTGTGAGCCGCAACGCCTGCGCGGTGTATTTCACCGGCTCTTCGTAGCGGTATGCAGTTCGATGCAGGATGCGTAATTGCATGGCGCGCTACGTTCCGAGTGGTACGAGGAAATCGTCTGCGATGCGCGCGCCGAGGTCGCGCAGGCGCGCCTGGAATGCGTCGAGAAACGTCGTGACGCCGGCGGAGCAGAGGTCGTCGAACTTGCCGAACAGGAATTGCGCGTGCAGCTCGCCCGCCCGGCGCAGCGTCTCGTCGGACTGATCGTTGGCGACCGAGATGAGATTCGAGTACACCTCGTTGAGGCAGCGATGCACGGATTGCGGCAGGTCATCGCGCATCAGCAGCAGCTCCGTCACACGCTTCGGGGTCACCGCTTCGCGCGTAACGCGCCGATAGGTCTCGAACGCAGACATCGCTCGCAACAGCACGGCCCATTCCGAAGCTTCGGTGGCGAGCCGCTCGCCGCGTCCACCTGGATCGCGCCATCGCGCTTCGAGCAGGCGCGTGGTGTTATCCGCGCGCTCGAGGAACGTGCCGATGCGCGAGAACCAGAGCGCTTCATCGCGAACCATCGTGCCCGACGCGACGCCGCGCTGGAGATGTGCGCGGTACTTCACCCATTCGAGGAATTCGCCGCGCCCGGCTTCGGGCATCGTCGCGTTGAAAGAGCGCGATTCGAGGTACGTGGAGTTGAGCGTCTCCCACATGTCCGACGTGATCGTTCCGCGCACGGCGCGCGCATTTTCGCGCGCGGCACGCAGGCACGAAACGATGCTGCCAACGTGATCCCGATCGAACGCCACGAAGTCGAAGGCCGCGCGCGGCGCGATTGCTTCGTACTTGTCGAGGAAGGGCTGCTCCATGCCGAGAGACACGAGCGTTGCGGACCACCCTTGCAGCACGGCCTCCTGCGGACGAGGCAGGAGCGACAAGCGGTGATGCGCATCCAGCATGCGGGCCAGACTTTCGGCACGCTCCAGGTAGCGCGACATCCAGTAAAGGTGGTCGGCCGTGCGGCTCAGCACGTCAGCTCCCCAGCACCCAGGTGTCCTTCGTACCACCTCCCTGCGAGGAGTTCACGACGAGAGAGCCTTCTCTAAGAGCCACTCGCGTAAGCCCGCCTGGCACTACCGTCACTTCCCTGCCGGAGAGCACGAATGGACGCAGGTCGATGTGCCTCGGAGCGAGACCGGAGGCGACGAAGGTTGGGGACGTGGAGAGCGCAAGCGTCGGCTGCGCGATATAGCGCTCGGGGTGCGCGACGATCCGCCGGCGGAAGTCCTCGAGCTGGGCACGTGTCGAAGCTGGCCCGATCAGCATGCCGTAGCCACCGGCGCCGTGAACCTCCTTCACCACGAGCTCGGGCAGATGATCCAGCACGTACGAGAGGTCTTCCTGCCTGCGTAGCACCCAGGTCGGCACGTTGGCGAGCAGCGGTTCTTCCCCGAGATAGAACCGGACCATGTCCGGGACGTACGGATAGATCGATTTGTCGTCCGCCACGCCCGTGCCGATGGCATTCGCGATGGTGACGCGCCCGGCGCGATACACGGTGAGGAGGCCTGCGACGCCCAGCGCGGATTCCGGACGGAAGGCGAGGGGGTCGACGAAGTCGTCGTCGATGCGCCGGTAGATGACGTCCACCCGCTCCGGTCCGCGCGTCGTGCGCATGTACAGCACGTCGTCGCGGACGAAGAGGTCCTGGCCTTCCACCAGCTCGATGCCCATCTGCTGGGCGAGAAAGGCATGCTCGAAATACGCGCTGTTGTAAGCGCCGGGTGTAAGGAGCACTACGGTCGGGTCGGTGACGCCCTTGGGCGCCACGCTTTTCAGGTTCTCGAGGAGCACGTCCGGGTAGTGCTCGACAGGCTCCACCGGGTGGCGCGCGAACAGCTCCGGGAACAGGCGCGCCATCATCTTGCGGTTCTCGAGCATGTACGAGACGCCGGAAGGGACGCGCAGGTTGTCTTCCAGCACGCAGAACTGGCCTTCGCCGTCGCGCACCACGTCTATGCCGGCGATGTGCGTGTAGATGTCGGCAGGGACGTCGATGTTCTGCATCTCCGGCCGGTACTGCGTATTGGTCAGCACCTGCTCCGCCGGGATCTTTCCCGCCTGCAGGATCTCCTGGTTGTGGTAAACGTCGTGGATGAATGCATTCAGCGCGCGGACGCGCTGCTTGAGCCCGGCTTCGAGCGCACGCCATTCTTCCAGCGGCAGAATCCGCGGCACGATGTCGAAGGGAATGAGCCGCTCCGTGCCGGCGTTCTCGCCGTACACGGCGAACGTGATCCCTACCCGATGAAACAGCGCATCGGCTTCGGCGCGTTTCTGGGCGAGCCGGTCGTCCGGCTGCTCGTCCAGCCACTTCCAGTAGCGACGGCAGTGCGCGCGTGGCGCGCCGTCCGCACCCAGCATTTCGTCGTAGGGTTGCGCGGTGTTCGTTATTGGCATGGCGAACCAGGCTCGGGCGATGTGCAGAGGTGCCGGGTCAGGGGATTTCGGGTCAGCGAACCCCGGCGGTCCGGGTCGGGCCGAAACGGCCAAACCCGGCACCTCTGCACACCATTGCCTCTCGTGTTCTACAAATGCAGACAGCATGCCAGCTACGCTCGCGTAGTGCCTTCAAAGAGTTACGCGGCTCGGAAACGAGGCTGCTTCACGCGGGTGCAACCTTCGCCCGGCAACGGTGCAAGCACGTGCATTGCTAGAATCCGCGCGGGGCAGGAAGTCGGGCGGCCGATGCGGAAGATTCAGTGCGAATAGGACGGTGGATTCTCGGCATCGTTGCCGCGCTCGTGCTCCTTGCCGTGCTCACCGTGTTGGCGGTGACGCTTTGGGTGGACCCCAACCGGTATCGTGGCCAGGTCGAGGCGGCCGTGACGCGGGCCACCGGTCAGCCGTTCCGCATCGCAGGCGACCTGGAGATTTCCTGGTACCCATGGCTCGCGCTGCAGATGGGCCCCGCCCAGTTCGGCAAGAAAGTCGGTTCGACGGAACCGCCGCTGGTGGAATGGCAGTCGGCGCGCGTGGGGGCGAAGTTCATTCCGCTCACGCAGGGCCAGCTCATTATCGATCGCGTCGGGCTGGACGCTCCCCACTTCCACCTCATCAAGCGCGCGGACGGCAGCTCGAACTGGGACGATCTCATTGCCTCCCTGAAGGCGCGGGCGAAAGAACCGAGCACCGGGCCCGACACCGTGCCGGGGCCGCAGGTCGCGGGCTTCGAGGTGCGCAAGGGACAGCTCGAGTACAAGGACGAGAAATCCGGCCGGCGCATCGCCATCAGCGGCTGGCGACTCACCGTTGGCGAGTGGCGGTCGGGCGCGACCTTTCCGGTCGACACGGAGTTCGTGTATCGCGGCGAACCGTCGGGGGAGAAGAAGGCGCCGCCGCCGTTCGAAGCGAGCGTCAAGTTCGGCGCGCGGGTACACGTTTCGGATGACGCGAACGACATCGACCTGTTCGGGCTCGAGTCGACGAATCACGTGCGCGGCGGTCCGTTGCCTCCCGCGGGTGTGCCCGTGACATTGCAGGTGTCGCGGCTCGCCGCCCGGCTGACCCCGCTCGACATCGCCATCTCGGAAGTCGCGGCGCGGATCGCGGACGCGCGCGTGACCGCGTCGATCCAGGCCGGCGAGACCGGGCCAGAGAAGGCGCTCTACGTGCGTGGCCCGCTGTCCGTGCAGGTCCAGTCAGTACGGGACTTCCTGCCGAGGCTCGGTGTGAAGGCGCCTCTGCCGCTCGACAAAGGGACCATCGGTGCGCTCAATCTCAACAGCACGTGGGAATGGAACGAGGGCGCGGTCACCGCGACGGGCATCGACCTGCAGCTCGACGAAACGCACTTCAACGGCGACCTGAAACGCGAGAGCGGCGCAGATCCGATCTGGACGTTCACGCTCCATGGCGACAAGATCGGCCTGTCGCGCTACGTGGCCATCGAGGACACCAGCAAGGAGCCGTTCGAATTGCCGCTCGAAGCCTTACGGGCGCTGAAGGTGCAAGGCGAGCTGACGTTCGATCAGGCCTGGCTCGCCGATGCGCAGATGAAGAACGTGCGCATGCGCGTGGAGCTGGCCGACGGCGCCGTGAAAAAGACCACCCAGTGAAAAAGCCGCGGGACAACGAGTCGCCGATCGCCGAAGCGCTCATCACGTGGCATGCGGAACACGGCAGGCACGACTTGCCGTGGCAGCACGATCGCACGCCGTACCGTGTTTGGGTTTCCGAGATCATGCTGCAGCAGACGCAGGTCTCGACCGTGTTGCCTTACTACCAGCGCTTCATGGAGCGCTTTCCAGATGTACGCGCGCTGGCCGATGCGCCCATCGACGATGTGCTGCATCTGTGGACTGGGCTTGGTTACTACGCGCGTGCGCGCAACCTGCATCGCGCAGCCGTGCGGATTCGCGATGAGTTTGGCGGCGAGTTTCCTCCGTCGTTCGATGAGGTCGCGAGCCTGCCTGGCATCGGTCGTTCGACGGCTGGGGCGATCCTCGCGCTGAGTCGGGGCGAGCGGCATCCGATTCTCGATGGCAATGTCCGGCGCGTGTTGTCGCGATTCTTTGGCGTGCAGGGCGATCTCGCGGAGCGCGCCGCAGTCGAGAAACTCTGGACGCTCGCGGATGGCTGCACGCCCGCGGACCACGTGGACGTGTACACGCAGGCGATCATGGATCTCGGCGCAACGGTGTGCACGCGGACCAGGCCGCTGTGCACGTACTGCCCGTTGCGCGACTGGTGCTTCGCGCGTCGCATGGGCAAGCAGAACGAGATTCCGGCGCCGCGACGCGCGAAGGCGCGTCGCTCGAAGCACGTGTTCATGCTCGTGGCGCTGCGCGACGAAGACAGCACCGTGCTGCTCGAACGCCGCCCGGAGAATGGCGTGTGGGGAGGGCTGTGGTGCTTGCCGGAGTTCGACACCGAGACCGCCGCGCGCTCGTTCGCCACGCAGACGCTTCGCGAAGCGCAGCTCGAGCCGCAGCACCTCAATCTGATCGAACACGCTTTCACGCACTTCGACCTCGTGGTGACACCTCTCCTCACGCGCTGCCAGGGCTCGGCGGCCGTGATGGATGCTCCCCGCAGTCTCTGGTACAACCCGCGTGAGCCGGCTCGCGTTGGCCTGCCGGCGCCCATCAAGACGCTGCTCACCGGCCTCACGGATCGCACGCTCTTCGATGAGTAGGAGACTCCCGTGCCACGTACCGTCCAATGTGTTCTTCTGAAGCGCGAGGCGCCGGGACTCGATCGCCCGCCGTACCCCGGCGAGCTCGGCAAGCGCATCTTCGAGAACGTTTCGAAGGAAGCCTGGCAGAAGTGGGTGGGCCACCAGACGATGCTGATCAACGAGTATCGCCTCACGCCCATCGAGCCGAAGGCGCGCAAATTCCTCGAAGCCGAGATGGAAAAGTTCTTCTTCGGTACGGGCTCTGCGCCGCCCGAAGGCTACAAACCCACTTAGAGGTGGATCAGCCCGCGCTTGTGCGCGACGGCCACCGCTTCCGTGCGGCTGATCGCATCGAGCTTGGTGAGAATCGACTTCACGTGCGTCTTCGCCGTGCCTTCCGTGATGTTGAGCCGGCGCGCGATGTCCTTGTTGCTGCGGCCCTGCGCGATCTCCTGCAGCACGCTCATCTCACGCTGCGTGAGACTCGGCTTCGCCATGCGCTGGAGCGCCTTGGCCGCGACGGATGAAGAGGTGTAGGGGCGGTCTTCGCTCACCGCGCGAATCGCAGAAAGAATCTCCGTGCGCGGCGCATCCTTCAGCAGATAACCCTTCGCGCCCTGGCTGAGACTGCGGAAGATGTCCTCGTCCCCATCGAACGTGGTCATGATCAGGAGGCGCGCCTTCGGGTGCTTCTCCAGCACCGTCTGCACCACGGCCACACCATCCTTCTTGGGCATGCGCAGGTCCAGCACCATCACATCCGGCATGTGCTGCTCGAAGAGCTGCACGGCTTCCTCGCCGTCGCCGGCTTCGGCCACCACCTGCATGTCCGATTGCTGATTCACGATGGCTGCGAGGCCATCCCGTACGACCGGATGGTCGTCTGCGAGGATCACACGGATCTTGGGGTTGGCAGCCATACCGTCCAGCTCTTATTTTTTTGTTTGGATTTGCCGCTTCGGCACGCGCACGCTGATGCGCGTGCCCTCGCCGGGTGTGCTGTCGAGACGCCACTCGCCGCCGATGGCCTTCGCGCGATCGCGCATGTTCTCCAGGCCAAAGCCGCTCTTCGCGCACTGCTCCGGGCCGCCCTGCATGCCGGCGCCGTCGTCGCTGATGGAAAGCTCCCAGTGCCCATCGTCCTCTTGCAACACGATACGCACGTTCTTCGGATCGCCGTGACGCACGGCGTTGCTGACGGATTCCTGCGCGATACGCAGCAGCGCGTGCTCGTGCTCCGGCGGGAGCCCAGTCGCGATCGCGCCGCCTTCGAACGTCGAGGTGACGCGCCCTGAAACCGTGGAGCGCTCCGCGAGCTGCGCGAGCGCCACTGTGAGACTTCCTCTTCGCGTTTCTTCAGGTCGCAGCGCCAGCACGGAGCGCCGCGCTTCGGTGAGACCTTCCTTCGCGAGATCGCGGATACGACCGAGCACGACGGCGAGTTGCGACCCGCGCGTGCCCTTCATCTCTTCCGCTGCGCCAAGCTGCATGAGAATGCCCGTGAACGCCTGCGCGAGACCGTCGTGAATTTCCTGCCCGATGCGATTGCGCTCCATCAGTACGGCGGCCGCTTTGCCGGCATGCGCGAGACGCGTGAGCTCGATGGCCAGCGTCGCCTGATGGCCCAGCGCTACCAAGAGCTCCGTGGCCTGTGGGCTGATGGGATCGCGATGACGGAACGTGAGACCGATGCAGCCGACCGTGCGCTCGCCGAACAACAGCGGCAGCACGAACATGCGCTGCAGCTGGTCTGCTCTCTTGCTATCCAGCGTGCCCGGCCACACGCAATCCGCGTCTTCCGGCACGTCGAAATCGAGGTAAATCGGCACCTTCTGTTCGCGCAACCGCTTGTCGAACTTGGCCTGGTCGCGCGGCAGGCTCACGGGGAAGTTCGGCTCGGCGATGTGCCCATCGCGCACGAACGCGACGATGCGCCACTCCTGCAGCGCTTCTTTCCACAGCACGACGGAGCCACCGGCTGCGCCGAGCTGACGCGCGGCTTCGAGCAGCAAGGCGCGCATGAAGCTCTGCAGGTCCGGCTCGCTGGCGAGGCGCTCCAGGTTGCCGCGAATCGAAGCATTCGCTTTCGCAAGCTCCGCGACGCGTTCTTCAGCCGTGCGCTCGCGCTCACGACGAACCGCATCGACCAGTCTCTCGCGATGGAGGGCGGCAGCGATGATTCCGGCTGCCATTTCCAGTGCCGAGAGCTCGGCAGAATCGATGGAGCGCAGCTGGCGCGTGCTGTCGAAACCGACGACACCGACGTACTCGCCGTCGATGAACATCGGCACGATCGCCTTGGTCTTGGTGCCGACGCCTTCGAGCGCGCAGCCACAGGTCTCTTCGCGCGCGCCTTCCTTGATGATGCAAACGGACCGTCCGGCGCGCAGCTCGGCGCACTCGCGTGCGAAGTCCCGCTCGTCGTAGGTGCCCATCGTCGGATGTCCGAGATGCGGCACCACGCCCTCTGCAACCCATTCGCTCGCTACGACCAGGAGCCGCTCACCGCCAGAGCCGCTCTGCGTGAGCATGAGATTCACGCGATCCACCACCGCCGCCTCACCGAGCTGGCGAAGCACGTGCGGGACGGCCGCCATCACGTCCGGCGCTTCCAGAAGAATGCGACTCGCGTTTGCTGAAGCGGCGAGAAGACGCTCCCGTCGCTGCAGCGACTCGTACATCTGCGCAAGCTCGGCAGCGCGCGCACTGGCCAGCCGCTGACATTCCGCTTCGGCGAAGTCCGTGGTTTCAGCGGCTTCGCCCCGCAGGCGCTTTGCCTCCTCTTCCAGGTCGGCAACTTCGCGATCCAGGGCTGTGATGACGTTCGCGTTCACTCGAGGCTCCCGAGGGGGTCGGGCAGGGAGTCTAGCGCGAAGTGGGCGTTGCGGCCGCAACGGGGGTCCTCCTCGGCAAAGGGGCCTGCTGCCAGCCACCGCCCAGCGCCTTGTATACGGCAATCAGGCTGGTGGCCGTGTCGGTGCGGCTCTGGGCAAGCTGGTCCTCGGCCAGCAGCTGGGTGCGTTCCGCGTCCAGGACCTCGAGGAAATCGACCATTCCGCCGTCGAAGCGCGCCCGGGCCAGCCGGGCGGCCACGTTGCTGGCGCGCGCGCTGTCCGCTACGTGCTCCAGCCGTTCGCGTGACCGGGCATGGGTAACGAGGGCGTCCTCGGTTTCCTCGAGCGCGCGGAGCACTGTCTGCTCATACACGGCAAGCGATCCGTCAGCCCGTGCCCGGGCGCCGGCGATCCGGGCGCGAACCCGGCCGATGTCGAATGCCGCCCATGAAATGCCGGGCGCAATAAGTCGCGTCCCGGTGCCGCCATCTCCGATTGCGCTCGTCTCCGACGCTGCGTAACCCACACTGCCCACGAACGTGACATGGGGGAACAGGTCGGCAACTGCAACACCGATGCGCGCCGTGTCCGCGGCCAGCGCGCGCTCGGAAGCCTGGATGTCCGGCCTTCGGCGCAGCAGGTCCGCGGGATTACCGACGGCAATGACCTGAGGCAGTGCGGGGAGAGCCTGGACACTGCTCAGCGGGGTTGTCAAAGCCGTCGGTTCCCTGCCTGTCAGCACGCTCAGACGGTGGATCGAGCGCGCCACGGCCGCTTCGAGCGGCGCGATGGTGGCGAGCGTCGTGCTCAACTGTGCCTGCGCGCGGGAGCTGTCGAGCTCCGTGCCGCGGCCGGCATCGAGCCGTGCATTCGTGAGATTCAGCGTGCTGCGCTGGTTCTCCACGTTTCGCCGCGCGACGTCGAGCTGGCTCTGCTGGCCGCGTAGCTCGAAGTACGTGCGCGCGACTTCGGCAGTGATCACGACTTGCGCGTCGCGCAGCGCTGCTTCGGCGCTCTGGGCCTCGGCAGTGCGTGCTTCGATGTTGCGGCGGATCTGGCCGAAGAAGTCCAGCTCCCACACCGCATCGAAGCCGGCGTCGTAGAGCTTCGTCGTTCCACCGAAAACTGCCGCGCCCTGGTCGCGCGCGTACTTCTGTTCGGTGTAGCCGCCGCCGGCCGTGATGGTCGGTGCGAGATCGAACTTCGATTCGCCGCGCGCCGCGCGTGCTTCCGTGAATCGCGCCAGCGCGATGCGCAGATCGTGATTCGCGAGCAGAGCGTCGTTGATCAACCCGTTGAGAGTGTCATCGCTGAACTGCGTCCAGAACTGCGCGACGGCGTCGCCATCCGCGTACGTCTGGCTGGCGGCTTCGAACTTCTGCGCCACCGGCACTTCGGGCTTGCGGTAATTGGGGCCGACGGCGCAACTGGCCAGCCAGAGCGCGCCGAACAGCACCGCGAGGGATTTATGCATGACTCGTCTCCGAAATTGCCGGCACTGCTGCCGCATGCTCTGCGATGGCCTTGCGTTCGCTCTTCCTGCACTTGCGCATCAGCTCGTAGAACACCGGCGTCAGCAGCAATCCGAAGGCTGTCACGCCAATCATTCCAGCGAACACCACCACGCCCAGCGCATGCCGGATCTCCGCACCCGCGCCAGTCGCAAACACCAGCGGTATGACGCCAGCGATGAATGCGATGGACGTCATCAGGATCGGCCGCAATCGGAGTCGCGCGGCTTCGAGCACGGCAGACCGCGCATCGAGTCCGCGGTCCTCCTGCAAGTGCTTGGCAAACTCCACGATCAGAATGGCGTTCTTCGAGGCCAGACCCACCAGCACGACGAGGCCCACCTGCGTGAAGATGTTGTTGTCTCCATGCGTGAGCAGCACACCTGTGATGGCCGCGAGCAGCGTCATCGGCACGATCAGCACGATGGCGAGCGGCAGACTCAGACTTTCATACTGAGCCGCGAGTACGAGGAACACGAACACCACGCACAGCGCGAACACCAGCATCGTCGTGTCGCCGGACAATTTCTGCTGGTACGACAGGTCCGTCCACTCGTAGCTCATGCCGCGCGGAAGCGTTTCATCGAGAATCTTCGCGATGGCCGCTTCCGCTTCACCGGAACTGTAGCCCGGCGCGGGTCCGCCGTTGATGTCCGAGGCCGGGAAGCCGTTGTAGTGCGAGACCACGTCGGGCCCGAACGTTTCCTCGATGGTGACGAGCGCGCCGAGGGGCACCATGGCGCCCTTCGCGTTGCGCGTCTTCAGCCGCAGGATGTCTTCCTTCTGCGCGCGGAACGGTGCGTCCGCCTGCGCCACAACCTGGTAGGTGCGGCCGAAGCGGTTAAAGTCGTTCACGTACAGCGAGCCGAGATACACCTGCATCGTCTGGAAGATGTCAGACAGATTCACGTCGAGCTGCTTCGCCTTGATGCGGTCGATGTTCACCTTGAGCTGCGGCACGTTCACCTGGTATGAGCTGAACACGCCTGCCAGCGCCGGGTTCTGGTACGCCTTGCCGATGACCTCCTGCGTCACCTGGTAGAGGGCGCCGGTTCCCTGATCCGAACGGTCCTCGATGTGCAGCTTGAAGCCGCCGAGTGTGCCCATGCCTTGTATCGGCGGTGGCGGGAACACCGCGACGAACGCTTCCTGGATCTGGCTGAACTTCTGGTTCAGCGCGCCGACGATTCCCATGATGGATGTCTCGGGAGTCGTGCGCTTCGCGAAGTCATCGAGCTTGAAGAAGGACATCGCGCTGCTCGAGCTCGCATTCAGCGTGGTCGTGGACATGCCCGCGAACTGCACCACGCCTGTCGTGCCAGTCTGGGCAAGTCCGATGCTGCCGATGGCGCGAGTGACTTCCTCAGTACGCTCGAGCGACGCGGCGGGCGGGAGCTGTGCCACCGTGACCACGTACTGCTTGTCCTGCGAGGGAATGAATCCACCCGGCACGGCCTGGAAGCCCAGGTACGTCAGCACGATCAGGCCGCCGTAAATGGCGACTGCGATACCGCCGCGACGGAGGACTGTCTTCAGTCCGTTCGAGTACGCGTTACCCGTTGCCGTGAAGGCGCGATTGAAGTAGCCGAACGGCTTGCCCAGGACCTTCTGCATGCCGCGCGCGAGCCAGTCAGTCTGCTGATTGTGTGGCTTCAACAGAGTGGCGGCGAGCGCCGGGCTCAGCGTGAGTGAATTGAACGCCGAGATGACCGCCGAGATCGCGATGGTGAGCGCGAACTGGCGATAGAACTCGCCGGTCAGGCCGCTGACGAACGCGACGGGCACGAACACCGCGCACAGCACGAGCGTGATCGCGATGATCGGCCGGCTGACCTCGTTCATGGCCACTTTCGTGGCTTCGAGCGGCGTCAGGCCTTCCGCGATGTGGCGCTCCACGTTCTCGACGACGACGATGGCGTCGTCCACCACGATACCGATGGCCAGCACCAGGCCGAACAGCGAGAGCGTGTTGATCGAGAAGCCGAATCCGAGCAGCACGGCGAACGTGCCGATGATCGACACGGGCACCGCGACCAGCGGAATGATCGACGCGCGCCACGTCTGCAGGAACAGGATCACCACCAGCACGACGAGCGCGATTGCTTCGAGCAGGGTGTGCAGCACGGCCTCGATCGACTGCTGCACGAATTCAGTGGTGTCGTAGATGATCTGGTACTCGACACCTTGCGGGAAATTCTTTTTCAGGTCCTCCATCGTCGCGCGCACGTTCTGCGCGAGCTCGAGAGCGTTCGAGCCGGGCGCCTGCGAGATGGGGATCGTCACGGCATTCTTGTTGTTCAGCAGGCCGCGCAACGCGTAGTCGACGGCACCCAGCTCCACGCGCGCCACGTCGCCGAGTCGCACGATCTGGCCGTTCTCGCCAGTCTTGATGACGATGTCGCGGAACTGGTCTTCATCCTGCAGGCGGCCCATGGAGTTGAGTGCCACCTGGAAATCCGCCGTCTGGCCGGGAGGCGCACCGATCTGGCCGGCGGCGACCTGGATGTTCTGCTCGCGGATGGCGCTGACCACGTCCGAGGTCGTGAGATTGCGAACCGCGAGCTTCTCGGGGTCGAGCCACACGCGCATCGAATAGTCGCCCGCGCCGAAGATGCGTACGTCTCCCATGCCCGGCAGGCGAGCGAGGACGTCGCGCACGTTAAGTACGGCGTAGTTGCGCAGATATAAGGTGTCGTAACGGGCATCCGGCGAGATCAGGTTGATCGCCATCATCAGGTTGGGCGAGCTCTTGATGGTCGTGACGCCGAGGTCACGCACTTCCTGAGGCAGGCGTGGCAATGCCTGCGACACGCGGTTCTGAACCTGCACCTGCGCGCGATCGACGTCCGCGCCGATGTTGAAGGTGACGGTCAGTACGAGCGTGCCGTCCATCGCAGCCTGCGAGGACATGTACATCATGTCCTCCACGCCGACGATGGCTTGCTCGAGCGGCGAGGCAACGGTCTCGGCGATCACCTTCGGGTTCGCGCCGGGATACTGCGCGCGCACCACCACCGAAGGCGGCACCACTTCCGGATACTCGCTGATCGGCAGCTGGAAGAGGGCGATGGCGCCCGCGATGGTGATGAAGGCAGAAAGAACGGCCGCGAAGACCGGCCGTTCGATGAAGAAGTGGGACAGTTTCACCGCAATGACTCCGAGTTGGAGGCGAGAAGGCTCCCGCCCGCTTTCTTCTCTCCCATCGCCACGCGCTCAGGCTGCACTTGCACGCCCGGGCGTACGCGCTGGAGTCCGTTCACGACAACGTAGTCGCCCACCGCGAGGCCATCGCGCACCACGCGCAATCCGTCAGCGAGAGGCCCGAGCTTCACCGGGCGGTACTGAACCTTGTTGTCCTTGTCGAGCGCGAACACGTAACGCACGTTCTGGTCCGTGCCGATGGCGCTGTCGTTCACGAGCAGCGCGTCGTACTTCGCGCTGCCGATCAGCTTCACGCGGGCGAAGAGCCCGGGGGTGAAGCGACGCTCCTGGTTGTCCAGCAGCGCCCGCGCGCGGATCGTTCCGGTCTGCGGGTCCAGCGCGTTGTCGATGAACACGATCGCGCCTTCGTGCGGCGTGCCGCTCTCGTCGGCGAGGCCCACCCACACTGGCGCACTCCGGTCGCGCGAGTTGGTGGCTTCGCCTTTGCGCGCCAGCGCGGCGTACTTCAGGTAGACCTGCTCGTCGCCTTCGAACTCCACGTAGATCTTGTCGACCGAAACGACCGTGGTAAGTAAGGTCTGCCCGGCCGTGACGAGATTGCCCGTCGTGACTTCCTCACGGCTCACGAGTCCGGAGATCGGCGACTTAACCTGTGTGAAAGAGAGATTCAGCGCGGCCGTGTCGAGAGCCGCGGCGGCAGCCTGCACATTGGCTTCTGCCTGCTCGTTACCTGCGACGCGCGAGTCGAATTCCTCACGTGAGATCGCATGCTGATCGAGCAGCTTGACCGCGCGCTCCCGCTCGGACTTGCTCAGCGCGAGCTGCGTGCGTGCACGGGCCAGCTCGGCCTGGGCACGCTTGAACTCAGCTTGATAAGGACGCTGGTCGATGGTGAAGAGCACATCGCCCTGCTTCACTTCCTGACCGGCCTTGAGAGAGACGCTGGAGATGTAGCCGCTCACTCGCGGCCGCAGTTCCACTCGCTCCACCGCAACGAACTTTCCGGTGAACTCGTCGAAATCCGTGACTGGTCGTTTCACCACTTGCGCGACGGAGACGTGCGGCGACGGCTGGGCTGCAGCGGGTGCAGCCTCGTTGCGCGCGCAACCCGCGGTGGCAAGAATCGCGGCGACGAGAACCGGAACAAAGATTGCTGAACGCTTCATGAGACCTCAACTCCTTCGCTTCGATGGTGTACGGCTCATCCGTGCACGGTTGGCGGGTGGAATTGTGGTCTGTGCAAGGCGTGCGGAACATTGATCCGGCGGATAACGCCTGCGGCTTCCAGCGATAGGCCGGCCGCTCTCCCTTTCGGGAGAGCCTTTTTCCCGAGCTTTGGCGGATTGGGGCGCCGCGCCTGTCACGCGCAACATTTCGTATGGAAACGGGGCATGTGAGCGCACGAGTTCGAAGCGAGTGCACGCTTCGAGGGCGGGCCGGGATGATCGGGTTTTCGCGAGGATTGCTGGCAGTTTCGCTGCTGGCAGTGTCACAGGCTGGCGTCGCGCGCAACGCAGACGACGAGCGTCGTGATTTCACGCAAGCGCCGGAAGGCGGTTACTCCATTCAGCTCGACAACGATCTCTTCTCGGGCTCACATCGGGATCAGGACTACAGTTGGGGCGGGGCGGTGACGTACGCGTCTCCGCGCCCCGGCAAGCTCACACGGCCGTTGCATTCAATGCGAGACAAGCTCGACGAGTGGCTCGTGCCCGATGAGACGGAGAGCGGTGGCTGGGCTCCGGAGCAGCAGGCAACGCAGATGGGCATTCTCGCGATGACGCCGCAGTCGTTGCGTTCGCCCAGACCGATCGTCAACGATCGTCCCTTCGCGAATCTCATCTTCGTGACCAGCTCCGCGATTCGCGTGCTCGCTGGTGGCGATCGCGCGCGCTTCTCCAGCTTCACGTTCGGCATGCTAGGGCTGCACGCGGCGGAGACTTTGCACGAGCACGTGCATAAGGCACTCGGCAACGAAGCGCCTCAGGGATGGGAGCATCAGATCTCGGCGGGCGGGGAGCCGACAGCGCGGTACGTGGAGGCACAGCAGTGGCTTCTTGGCGCAAGCGATCGGCCCGATCCCAGCCTGCCCGAACTGAAGCTCACTGTCGCGGGCAGTGCGGGCTTCATCACCGAAGGGAGTGTGGCGCTGTCTGCGCGCTGGGGACGGATTCAGTCACCCTGGTGGAGCTTCAGCCCCGAGCTCGGCGACTACACGTCGGCGCCGATCGCGCCAGTGGAGCAGTTCAGCTCACAGAGTCCCGCTGAGTTCTTTGCCTTCGCAGGCTTCAGGTTGAAGGCGCGCGGTTACAACGCGCTGCTGCAAGGGCAATTCAGGCACAGCGACGTGCGCGTGCAGGGGGACGACCTCGCGCACACGCTCGCCGAGGCCTGGATTGGCCTCGCGACCACATGGAACGACAACCGGATCACCTACACCTTGCATTACGCGACGTCGGAAATGACCGTCGAGCCCGGCGAGCGCAGCCTCATATGGGCCGGCATCGCCTTCGAAAGGAATTTGTAGCGCGCGCGCCGCCCGCAGTTTCAATTCCTCAGGGGGCGCGGGGCGCAGCCCCGCATTAAATGAATAACTATCTTGGGGCGGCCTGTTCGAGCGGGATCATCGTAACCGGCCGGTCCGCGGCAACGCGCGTCAAGCCGTGAGTCGCTGCTCGGGCGGCCGCGCCGTCGGGTATCCCGGCGCCAGCGGGTGCAACCGCTCATCGCGTCCCAACCCGCCATACAAATCGAATCCGCGATTCAACCAGTCGAACAGCGAATCCGTCTTCTCGAGCGGCGGCATCGTATTGATCGCAGCAGCCCACAAGAACAGGCTGAGCGCGCAGAAATCCACGTAATTCGGCCGCAATCCACCCAGCCAGGGCGTCTCGGCGAGCGCAACCCGCAACGGCTGCAACGAATCCCTGATCAACGGCAGCCGCTTCTCGCGTCCCTTCACCACATCTTCCAGCTTCCGCCCGCCGAGGAACGTGCGCTCACGACTCTCACGCAGGTAGTCACGATCTTCCGGCCGCGCAAGGTTGTAATTGTCGAGCACGTAGCAGTGATACATGTGCGGCACGACGTCGCGGAAGATCCAGCGATCGAAGAAGCGCGCCGCTGTGTACTCGCCGTACGTGCGGAACAGCGGAGCGCGATCCGCATACGTGCGATCCAGGTACTGCGCGATCGCCCAGCTATCTGAAACGACCTGCCCGTTGTCCTCGATGATCGGCACCTGCTCGTAGCGGCCATCGAGAATCTTGCGGATGCCGGTGAATGCCACGGGCACGATGTCCGGCTCGAACCCCTTGTGGGCCAGCGCGTACCGGATGCGCCAGACGAACGGGCTCAGCGTCGAGCCGTTTTCGAGCGTGACGTCGTACAGCCGGATGGGAGCGCGCGCGGTTTCGATCATGGCGCGAGTGTAACCGCGCTCCGGCCCCGTGCTCACATCGGAATGAAATGAATTTGTAAACGCCCTGTAAGCCTGTGGCGCCGACGCGTCGCCTGTTTGTCCCGACCCACTATGTCAGGTGATAAACACGCCTCTCAGGGAGGTGACGCGTGTACCAGCGGCGGCGGCTGAATGCCCGGCCGCCTGAGTTGCTGCTGCAACGTCGGTCGTCGCGCCCGCTGGGGCAGGTCCAGCTCCACCCACCTCCCCGTATCCAGCGACTGAAGGGCCGCATGAATCACGCGGACGTCCGCCAGGCCTTCCTCGCCGGAGGGCTCGGGCTCCTGGTTCCGGAGGATGCAGTTGGAGAAGTACACGAGCTCCGGCGCAAACTGGTCGCTCTTTTCGAAGCGCCGGTATCTCGTACGCCCGCCGATGCGTAACGTGTAAGCGAGGCCCTCGGCGAACTCGTACGCCGGCTCCACCGTGATGCTGCCTTTCGTGCCCACGAGGTCGTAGGTCGAGCGGTCGGAAGCGTTGAAGCTGCACGTGAACGCGCCGACCCGGTCCTTCGGGAATTTCATCACGACACTCACGGTTTCAGGCACTTCGCGGAACCGCGCGTCGCGCAGGGCGACTTCCGTCGCCAGTACTTCGATCGGCTCAGCCGCGAACAGGGCGCGGGCCGCATTGAGGCAGTAGATGCCGATGTCGTAGAGAGGCCCGCCGCCCAGGCTCTTGTCCAGCCGGATATTTCCCTCGTGCACCTGCTGCGAGAACTGGGACGTGAAGTAGCGGAGGTCGCCGAGCTTGCCCGAGCGTGCCGTGTCCGCTGCCTCGAGGTTGGCGCGCTCGAAGTGCAGCCGGTAGGCGATCATCAGCTTCACACGCTTCGCTTTGCAGGCCGCGATCATTTCCTCGCAGTCTTGCGGAGTCACCGCCATCGGCTTGTCGCACAGGACGTGCAGCCCGGCGTTGGCCGCGCGAATCGTGTACTCCTTGTGCAGGGAGTTGGGCAGGCCGATGTACACCGCGTCGATGTCGCCGCTTCCGAAGAGCTCATCGACCTGGTCATAGGTGCACAGCCTCTGCACGCCGTAGCGCTTGCCGAGCACTTTCAGCTTCTCCTGATCGCCCGACACGAGCGCCGCGAGCTCGCTGTTGGATTTCGCGTGCCGGAACGCCGGCAGCATCGCGATTTGCGAGATGTAGCCCAGCCCGATGACGGCATAGCGAATGCGCTTGCCGCTCCCCCGATTTCCTCGACCTCGCGTGCGTGTAGCCATGCCTTCGTCTCCGTTCGCCTGTTGCCGACCTGGTGTCTCCATCAGCAGCAAACGAAGTACCCGTCCGGCCCTTTAAATCAAAGGCTTATTCGCCAGATTGCTTGACGGCCCCCGGGCCGGCGGTTCTAATACGCGCCCCCTCCGATGGCCAGGTAGCTCAGTTGGTAGAGCAGCGGACTGAAAATCCGCGTGTCGGTGGTTCGATTCCGCCCCTGGCCATATTGCACTCAAGCACTTACAACACATCAGCAACGCTGGCGGACGTTAGTTCTAAACGCGTTTGAGCGGTATTGCAGCGGGCGGGTGGTTCCACAAAGAAAATCGCAGGCGTTGGTGCGCTAGCCATTTACGGGCGACCTAACTCCTGCGATGGCGCTTCACACGTGCGGAGGCACCGAACGAGCGGATACACGTGCTGCGGCCTGAAGGCGCTTACTTGTCCACGCGGGAGCTGCCTCCCAGCCCGCGGGCCGGCCTCAAGGTGTGCCCGGCCAAGTCACCACGGCGGTGATCAATCGCGCTCGAAACTCATGCCTCGGTTCTCGCCCGACTTGCACGCCACACAGACGCGCACCCTGACCACATCAGGCGAGAACAGACGATGCGGTCTGTTCACCGCGTATCGGCCGAGGCAGTTCACCCATCCGACCTTGCGCACGAGGCGTGGCGGGTTGCTGTTGCGGTCGTAGATCGGAACGCGCATCGCGCCGCCGTCGTCGGGCCACGGCACAGGGTCTTGGTCAAAGGACCTGTCCATGTGGTGACCCGGTTGCGGGGAGCTCAGTCGCTTCGTTCGCTTCTCTCCGACACATTCGTTGTGTAAGCGCTGGCACTCGACGCACATGTCGCTGCGCACGTAACGCTCTCCGACATGACCACGCTTGCACGGTTTGTCGCTGACGTAGCGCGTGCTGGCGTTCGGTGGTCTGCCTTTGTTGCGGGGCGTGGTGACCACAGGCTTTGGAGCGTCAGAATGCGTCGCCTGCCAATTCGTGAGCCATGCTGGTTGCGCGTCCATCAGTTCAACACCTGCGGCCGACGCTGGAGAAAATCGATCTGGTCGAGCGCTTGGCAGAGCGCGCGGACCCGGCTCTCGTGACTGCCTGCGTCCGGCAATGGACCCGGGCCGTTGCAGTTGAGCATGTTGATCCGCAGACCGACCTTCGCTGATTCGCGTGCAAATTCGCATGCCGTGATCACCGCATACGGCGCGAAGACTTGCGGCGGGTACAGCGGACGCGCGTCGTGCTGACCACGGATGTACTGCAACGTGCAAAGCACCTCGCTCCACAGGTCTTCGATGGGCACCTCGTTCACGAGCATACCCTTGTGCACCATGTGGTGCTGATCGAGCAGAACGATCTTGAAAGCGTCGAACTTGGCGGACTCGGTGCAGACGTAGAGGTGGTAACGCAGCACGTGGTCAGTGCGGACGAGTGATCGGTTATTCATGATTCGGTGTCTCCGTTCGGTGGGGAGTACGGCGCGGCCACGCCTTCCACTACCGCGATAGACTTCGCCATGTCGCGGAACGCTAGGACCAGACGCTCTACCTTGTCGCCACCGCCTTCGAGTGCGCGCACGTCAGCAAGCTGGCGGATCATGTCTGCGATCTGCCTGCCTTCATCGACGGTCAGTTCGCCAGCAGAGACAGCTTGGATGACCTGAGCAATCTGCGTGGCCAAAGGTGCGTTCACGTCAAGCGAGAATTCGACCGTTTCGCCGCGCGGGCGCAGCGGCGGATCGAGACGCGCTAACCACAGTCCGAGGCAGGTCGGATCACCTGCGAGCGCTTTTGCTTTGAGTACAGCCGCAAGCTCGCCGCCGTGCTTTTCCAGTTCTTCACGAAGAATCGTTTTGCGATTCTTCGAGCCGAGCGGACGCCCGCGTTTGTTCGGACATTCGCCCGGCTTCCAGAGCTGTCCGTCGTTTGGAGGTGTCTCAGCCATAGCTCGCATCCCGCTCTAACTATCAACTTCGAATTGTTCTTTTCTCGCTGCCGCGGCGGTGCCATGTGCAGAACGCCACGAACTACCTCTCAGCAGCGGCGCGATCAGACGCTCGTGCTGCTCCCGCAGTTCTTCCAGCGTCGGCACGGGTTCCGGCACCGTCGCAGTGGTCGGCAGCCTGCTATACGTTCGAGGCGCGGTGCTCAAGTCCACGCGTCTGCTGATGCCGCGTGCCATGTGGTCACCCCGTGAGTTTCGCGAGTGCCGCGCTGGACGCGTCCGACAGACCTTTGAGCTTCGCGGCGTCCTTGAACGTCATCCGCATTGCCTTCTCGACCTGGCCCAGCGCAATGGGCGCAGCACGCTCGAGGACAGCAATCGCCTTGCGCGTGGCATTCAGCCTGCGAACGAGCGAGGGATTGCGCTGCTCATGAACCTGCCTCGTCCAGTGTTGCTTGCGCCTCAGATCGATGCCAGTGATGAGGTGATGCACACCCAGAACAGCATTCACCACGGTCTCGTCCCCTTCGCGTACTGCCGTGTCGATCAACGCATTCCGTTCTTCCGGCTTCATGCCGCGAATCACCTCGCGCAGTTCATCATTCGCGTGTCCGGTTGCCGCCGTGACAATGGGCTTGTTCAACTCCTGCTCGATCTGCTCTACCGCCTTGCCGAGGTTGTCCTGCGCCGTGATGAACGTCTTGTAGATGGCATCGTGCTTCTTCTCCGCTGCCGGCGCGATCACGAGGGACTTCTGCTGATCGGTCTTCGATGTATCTTTTCGCAGCGCATCCCAAGCGGCGTCGATGGCTTTCAGACCTTCCACCGCCGACGACAGCGCATTGAGGGCGGGAGTCAGATACCCAGCGAACTCCTCGTAGTCTTCGATCACTTCGACGAGCTGCGGAGCGATTGAAGGGCTGGGGTGGAACGGCGTGTCCTCCACGATGGCGCCAGCCCCGAGCTTCATGCCGGGGGTGGGCAGGCGGGGCGCTGGCTCCGGCTTGAATCGCTGATTCACCGGAGCCGACGCGGCTTTGCCGTCGCCCGTGGTGAACGACGCGCGAATCTCGTCCTGCACTCCCTGCATGCGCTGTGCTCGCGCGGCTTCTTTCGGATCAACTGTGGGTTCGATGCCGAGGTCCGCTGCCTTCTGCTTCAGATCTTCCGCCGTGACTGACATACGTGTCTCCTGATGTTTGTTTGATAGCGCGCGAGGGTGCTCGCACGCTGCTGTGGGCACAGTACCGCCAGCGCGAAAAAGACCCTCGCACTTTTTTAGGTCCAAGCACTTACGCGTCATCACGCAACTGACCAGCACTCCGTTGCGCATCGTAATCACGCGTAACTTTCCATCACGTCAGATGCTGGGATGGCGAACGGTGACGCCGAAATGGCCGGAGCCGAGCACCGCGCATCGAGTTGATGCTTCCCACCACACCGCAACGGTGTAACCAACTGGAGCATCACGATGAACATCACGAACTTCGACACGCTGAACAAGGCTGCGCTTCGCGAGGCATGCCGTGTGCGCGGGATCAGCTACAGCAAGCTCGACAACGACGGCATGCGCGCGGTGCTGAAGAAGCACGAAGCGAAGAACGTGCCGCCTGTGCTGGTGACGGAGGCCCCGCAGTCGATGCCGGTGCAGAACGCTGATCCGGTGACCACACCTGCGGCCGCCGAACCCGCTGCATCACCCGCACCTGCCGAGAAGCCCGCCCCCGCGCCGAAGGACGCGCGCAACGGTGTGACGCGTCCGGGTGCTGGCACGACATGCGCGCGCATCTGGGACACGCTGGACGCCATGATCGCGGCCGGTGAAGACACCAGCTTCGAAGCGCTTCAGAAGAAGCTGCCCGACGTCAACACGTCAACGCTGCGCACGCAGAAGCAGAGGCACCGCGTGTACTCCGGTCTGGCCGGTGCAGCGAAGTGATCGGGACGACCACAATCAGCGTCAACGCGCGCGAGTGGAGACGAACCCTCGCGCGCGACTACGCGGTCACTCGACGCGCGCTACGCCACGCACGTACACCGGAGCTCGTGCGTGCGCTCCGGTGTCAGCTTGTCAACGCGATCACTGCTTGGCGGATGCTGCGGAGGGAACTATCACGCTAGCCGAGTCACCCACATCGAGCACGGAGCCAAAACGCCGCGACACCAGCGGCGTTTTTGCTTTGTGGGGTCCCGCAAAAATCACCGCGTATGCGCTCAGCACAGCGCGCACAACACCACGAACTCTAGCGACCCGCGGCCGGTATAGCGACCCCATTCCCCGCGTCGCTGTGCGCGTTATACGCAGCGAGCTTTCGCTTGCAGGTCGGTCGACAGTACGCAGCGAAAACCAAGCGCCGCCCGCTGGTGTTGAAGCACCGAACGGGCGGCTAACCACAACCGAACGTATGAGGTTCGATCATGGCTGCACGCAAGAATATCAAGCCGAGGCGCAAGGCGCAGAAGGCACCGCTCGATGGCGACTCGATGCCACCACTCCCCGAGCCCGTTCTGGAGTTTCTTTATCAGCAGCACCGGCGGCTATACCAAGCGATTGGCGTCGTTTCATGCGCCAGATACGCATCTGATTCCAAGATCGTAGGTGAGCCCGACATATCTGGCGGGTTACAAGTCGCTGAGCAAATCATGGGCGACGTTGCCGAAGCGATTGAAGACATGATTCCGCTTACGTACTTCCACAACAAGAACGATGAGGAGGTCGGCGATGAGCGGCCGTGACGAGCTTCGAAAGCGGCGGCTCTACCGGTTCGGCTACTTCGACGCGGCCGGCGAACTGCACGAAGTGGAGGCGTTCACCGATCAGCAGACGATGCTCAACGCGTTAACCGCGGCGTGCGAGGCGAGGAAGGCATCGGGCGAGCCACAGTTCACAGTGATCACCGTGTACCGGATCGACATGGTTGCGCCTGTCGTGATTCTCACCGATCCGTAGCATCGGCTCATACCTGGCTCGCGGCGCGCGGGTTGCGTGCAATGACCACAGTGCAACCCGCTGCGCCCGCTTGACCTATCAGGCCAGCGACCGTCTGAGGCCGGGTCCGTTTACGCGGGGCATCCGGTGACCATTGCTTTCACAGCCTGCTGTGATACCGTTTGCTGCATGGGATGAGTTCTTCGGGTTCGTCACGGTTCGACAACCGGACGGCGGACACCCGCCAGCCGATGACAGCCCCCGCCGGCAGACAGCCACCTGCGCTGCTGGTGGAAATGCGGTCCAAGAGCACTGCGTCCAGCGACCTACCTCGACAGGTTTGGAAGCGCAACGCATCTCCGTAGCCGCCAACTTCAGCTTCGAATTTCGGAGTAATCCGCATGGTAAGCATTACCATTCGGGTGAACCTGACGGAGAAGCAGTTGGCGCGCCTTATGAAGGCCGTCCTCTGGATCGCCGTCTGGTTTCTCACCTGAACTACAGTCAACGGCGGAGGCTCGGGCCTCCGCCGTTACTTCCGCTTCAAGCGCTCGATCAGCTCCCGCTGGCGGTCCTTCAGCCGGCACGACTCCACAAGCGCGGCCAGTCTGGGCTTCCGGACGAGCAGGTCTTGAAACTCCTTGCGTTGGACCCAGCGGTCGCCGAGGGTGATTGGATGTGTGCGGGGCATTGTCATGATTGCGGCTCTCGGCGGGTTAGCGGTGCCCGCACGGTAGCCCGGGCGCGCACATGCGGCCCGGGCTGTGTGAGTCAGCGCATCGAAAGGAGCCACTGAGTCATTTCGGTCGCGAGTTTGGAGTTGCCGTGCTTGTCCGGGTGGCAGAGCCGGATGAGCCGCTTGATCCATTCCGGGTGCAGCTTCTGCTGTACCTGCTGACCTGCCGCGTATCCGGCGGCCCAGCCTTCGGAGTACCCAGCGCTGCGGCCTTCGTGGAACCCACCCTCGTAGCCCGACCTTGTATCAAAATTGATCTTCGCCATGTTCGTCTCCTAAAAGTGTTTTGATCTGCACCTCTCTTTCGAGTCGGGGTATCAGGCGCACATGCGCTTTCGTTGATTGAAACTCTACCGGGCGCATCGAGAAAATCAACGACAAAGTTTTGACGCGCAACGCACTTGTTTGAAAGTAGATACATGCGTCAAGTATACCCGATATTTCGCGTGTAGTTTATTGGGCGGCTCGCAGGTTGCTGCCGTTCCAAACGGCCGGGCGGAATGAGTGCTTATGGCCACATGCTGATGCATGTATCTAACCGCGGACAGGCGGTCCGTGCCCGGATGAATGGACGCGCAATAGTGCAATAGTGGCGATAGTGCAATAGTGCAGGGGCACCCGTTTAGCCAGCATTTGCGCACCCCTCCCCCCTGAGAAAAGAAAAAACAGGGGTAGTATTAAACTTGCCGGGGTTACCTCCTGCACTATTGCACTATTGTGTGTGTGTTTTGTGTGTAAAAACACTAGGAATACAGCGGTTTGCCGCGATAGTGCAGCTTTCACTATTGGCGACTCTTATAGTGGCGGTGGTGCCTTCAGTCTGGCCGGGCATGTGGTGAAAAATAGATACATCCAGAACCCGCGCCACTATTGCCGCGTATATCCAATAGTGGCCCGGTACCCGCTCGTCACTCCGCGGGCTGCATCTTCAACCACGGCGGCACGACGGCTTTGAGCACCTGTTCCCATGCTGGATGCGCGGTCATCCAGTAGCACTTGCCGCAGGTTCGATCGACCTTCTGCAAGACCTCTTGCTTGGTCGCCTCGCGGAGCATGCCGGCATCGATCAGGGCGCGGATCGTCTCCTTGAGCGACTTGTTCGCGCCGAGCTTGTGACCGGCGAATGCCGCGACCTTGCAGGTGGCGTTCTGGAGGTGCTGGTCCGCAATGAGCCCAGCGTGCGCCAGCACCTTCCACTTTTCGGACGGCTCACGGATGTGCTTCTCGATGATGGCGAGAACCTTGCTCTTCCGCGCCTCGTCGTCGTTGCCGACGTCGCCGCTCGCCATGCGCGTGGCTATCGCTGCCACGTTCTGCCGCTCCAGGTCTATCGCCCACTCGACGTGCTCGGCCGCTATTTCGATCTCGCACTCGTAGCCGCCGAAGTAATCCGCTACGGCGAACAATCCGGCCGTGCGATAGACCTTGAGATGCGAGCGGTTCCAGATCGCCCGCTGGAGGTGGTCCTCAGTCTTGTTGATCTCGTCGTCGCACTCGCTGCGGAAGTGTTTGAGCATCACGTCAGCCGCTATGCCGCAGGGAACGGCCTGCCAATGGTTGTATCCGCTCAGCTTCACGGCCGCGCGGATCATGTTGGCGAGCGGGATGAGAAGCTCCCGGCTGGGCGTCGTCACGACATTGTCGTTCGCCGGAGGTCTGAGCTTCGACTTGCGCTCGATGACGGTCCAGCGGGAGAGGAACCCATCAGCCGCCGACTGCGAAGTAAGCGACTCATAGAACGTCTCCGGCGTGGTCTCGCCAAGCACGCTGTACGCGGGGCCGCTGATCGGGTCGATGTTCTGAGTGGCGTCACTATAGTTGATGCCGCCGATCACGCTGTGCGGGCCGGACTTGTCGAATAGCTCGAGCATCATGCTCTTGAGTTGATAGTGGGGTGACAGCGTGTTGGCCTTCGCCATCTCTTCAATTTGGCGCCCCAGCTCGCTAAGCGTGTTGACGAATCCGGGCGTCTTCGAGAGTTGCCGTTTGAGGCCAGGTTCGCTGGCCGCCTTACTTGGGTGGACCATCCCGCGCGCCATCTGCCTCTCTACATCGTCGAGCGTGTACGCGATCAGGTCGTAGGCGCACTTGTGCAGATAAGAGATTCGATGAATCGCTTCCTTGCCGATAGCGCTCCACATGACGAGGGCGACGTAGGCATTCAGTCCGGTTGGCGGAGCGGACACCGTGTAGCCGCGTCCGCAGATGCCCGCGAGTAAGCCCAGCGTGCCAGCGATTGCCGCCTCACGATTCGGCCGCGGAGCGGCGTGGTACAGGTATCTCGCGATATCACCTGCAAAGCCCGGTGGCCACGCAAGCTCGTCGCTCGTAGTATTGCCGTTGCCGTTGTTCATAGTTGTATCTCCTTCGATGCCGGCGGCGGGGTGTGCAAGACCCCGCTCGCCAACTTCCAAAATCACCTACGCACCGGCCAACGCGTATAACCGCGCACACGCTGCGCGCCGCGTACCCGCTGTCCCACAGCGACCCCACCCACCAAACCCCGGCAGCGCACGTTGCCGTGCGCGTAGCGTGGTGAATACCCGGTGCGCTCGCAGTGTCCCAGTCCTCGGTTTCGGTCTGGTAGTTCCAATGCCGCTCGCACACGCACGCGCGCAGCGCGCACGTCCGAAGTTGCACAGCGAGTTGCGCATAACGATTGCCGGACAGAGCGTCAGGTCGCCGCTCGTTTTTCCCACGGCTTCGGTTCTTGAGCGATCCGCATGTGGGCTGGGATTACGGTGCGCGCGGAGAGGAATGCGCGAAGGTCGTCAACCTTGTAGACGACCTTCGTCTTGCTGATGCGGACGAAGGGCGGGCCGTTCTTCTGACGGCAGCGCCACGTGCGCAGCGTCTGCTCCGTCGTGCCCAGAATTTCGGCAGCAGTTTTCGAATCGACGGCCAGCGTCCCGGCCGGAAGCGTATTGATGTCCATGTAGGTGTACCAATGTCGAGATCAGCACTCCAGCGCGTGAGCGCTGGTGTTCTGCGACGACTGGTCACCTCGTGCGGGGAGTCCGGGTACCTCGCGAGTTACGCTTACGATCCGGCTTTACTGAGCGGATATAGTTGGAGTTGGCGCCGCCGCTCGCGGCCCAATGCGACAACCGTAACCTACCAGCGATTAGCCCCGAGCCGCAACACCGCCGTTGTTCCAGCGCTCGGGCGATATCATGATTACGTTGTCGCCCGCCGCGATCTTGCCCTGCTGCACGATCCAGTCGGCGATCTTTTGAACTGCATCGGCCATGGCACGTGCATCGTTCGAGTAATGCCGGGCGTGCACATCGCCGGTCTTGTGGTTCAAAAGCATTCGGCGCAGATCGCCGTCGATTTTGCACTCCATCGCGATTGAGTCGAACGTGCGTCTGAGCGAATGGACGTGCACGTGCGCGCCCGCAATCTTCGTCAACGCCTCGACCGTCGCTTGCGCGTTCGTGATGTGCGGGCACTTCTTGCCGTTGGTCGCGAAGACGTACTCAGCGGCGTGCCGCTCCATGACACGACGGCGCAGCACCTTGTGCGGCAGAGGTGGCGGGTTCCTCCGTGTGGACAGGAGCTCGTGCATGACGGTACTCATGGGCAAGACAAGCTGCGAGTGATTTTTGACCACGTCCTCGCGGAGCGTGATCGTGCGCCCTTCAAGATCCACGTCGCTCCACTTCAAAGAAGAACTTTCCAGCCGTCTGCATCCGGTGAGCGCCACGAACGAGAGCCATTCGGCAGCGGTGCGCTCGTTCTCCGTGCGCGCTTCGGTGGATTGCTTGCGAAGCCAGTTCCAGCACGCGCCGACTTTCGGCAGCGGAATACGCGTGATGCTGGGCTTCGGCGGGCTCATGGGCTTGAGCTTGCGCATGCGCTTCACGGGGTTCACCGGCAGGATGGGATAGCCCCCTTCGTCCGTGGCGAACTTCTCGCGCGCATGGTTGAGAAAGATCGACAAGTAGACTGTGAGTTTGTGCGCCTGAGTCGGAGATGATTGCTCGAGCTCCACCACGCGCGCGAGTACGCGGTCGCGGGTGATGCTGGCGACGGGCTCATCCAAAAACGTGGTCATATGCCGCTCGGTGAAATTCTGGTAGTCGAGTCTTGTTGCAGTTCGGAGGGTTCGGTGCGCGAAGTAGTCCAGCATGGCTTGGCGCAACGTCATGCTCTGCGCCTCGTTCAGCGCCTTCTGCTTCTCGGCCTCCGCCACTGCCGCCTTCCGCTCTGCTACCGGGTCCACGCCGTCCAGCATCGCGGCTTTCAGCTTCATCGCCTCCGCGCGGGCCTGGTCGATGCGATACGGGTCGTTGTGACGCCCGATGGACTGAGTCATGGCGTTCTTCTGGCCCCGTACCCGGAACATCAGAATGTACGTGCGGACTCCGCTGCGCTTCGCGTAGCGCACGCCAAAGCCCTTGATCTCCGTGTCCCACAGCACCGGGTTGGATTGGGCGGACTCGGCTCCGCAGTAAGATTCAACAATCGAGTTCGTCAGCCGCTTGCGCATGGGTGAAACTCCGTTGCAGCACTATTAGAGCGGCACGGTCACACAGTGCGCAGCCACCGGCAACGGCTAGCTACGTCGAAAAACTAATGGAATCGGTCACTTGCGACAGCTAGCAACGGGGCGCACAAGCTAGCAACAGGTATTTCTCTCGACTGAAAATCCGCGTGTCGGTGGTTCGATTCCGCCCCTGGCCACCACTTCACATCTCACGCGACATATCCTCTTTTGTGTGAGAAGAACCGAGGACGAGACCGGGACCGTAACGTACATTTGTACGTATGCAGATTCTCCAGCTCTCGATCAGCGGCACGGTCGGCACACCTCACATGGGGCCGGTCTCGTCCGACATCTGCGAGCTCAGCAATCATTTCCAGACGCGCGGACACAATGTGATCCTCGCCGACCTGCGAGCCGAGGCCGCTCGCAATCTCCTGCATCCGTCGATTCGCGTCACTGAGCTTTCCGGCACGCCGGAGAGCTGCGTCGAACAGGCTGCGCCCAATAAAGCCATGGCGGTTCTGCACCACTGGCGCAACTACTACCAGTACGTGCGCCAGCTCAACTCGCAGCTCGACCTTTCCACGCCTGACGTCGTGCACGTTCACTCGCCCATCCTGGCGTTTCTGCTCCAGCGACTGCACCGTGTGCCAGTCGTCTATACGGCTCACACACCGTTGTGGAGCGTGAAGCCGAACGGTCTCGCCAGATCCACACGCGTGTTCCCATCGCTCGGCACTCTCGTCATGCGCGCGCACGACTGGGTAGAGCGCGACGTGGTACGTCGAAGCAGAGTCAGCATCGGACTCGGCAGCTATCTCGCCAGCTCGGTGCCGGGCGCCCCGGTTGTCACGATTCCGAACGGCCTCAATCTCGATACATGGATTCCGCTGGAGCGGAATGCCTCGCGGGATGCATTGGGCATTGGGCCAAATGAGTTCGTCGTACTGTTCTGCGGGCGCGTCCACCCTGACAAAGGTCTCGACAGTCTGATGCAGGCCGTGCGTGCGGTGGCGCCGACGATGCCCGAGCTGCGCGTGCTCATCATCGGGCCGCTCAGCGGGTCGTTCGACACGGCCGATGAGAGAACGGGTTCGTATGCGCGAACGCTGGTGGAAAGGAGCCGCGACCTGCCGGTGCGTTTCCTCGGCTTCATCAACAATCGTGAGCATCTTTTCAGGCAGCACCTTGCAGCGGCGGACGTAAGCGTCGTTCCCTCGCTCATCGAGCCGCAGGGCTTGGTCGTGCTCGAGGCCCTTGCGATGGGCGTCCCGGTCATCGGCGCCGCCACGGGCGGCATCGTGGATATGGTGACCCCCGATGTGGGGTACCTCTTCACCTCTGGCGACGCCGTGAGTCTGGCAAAGTGCATCTCGCAGGCTCACGACGATCGTTCGCGCCTACAGCAGATGCGCAGTGTCGCGCGCGCGCGCGTCGAGCAGCACTATTCCTGGAGCTCTGTGGGCGATCGCTACCTCGATGCTTTCGCCAGGCAGGTCAATGTCGAAGTGAGCCTGCGACCGAGCGGGCACAGCACGAGTGTTCCAACTACGAGACCCGTCGCTTGAGTGAGCTGCCACCCCGCCGGACCGTCGTCCTGTCCCTCGATTCCATGGACCTGCTGCTCGTGCAACGCTGGGCAGCGCAGGGCCTTCTGCCGTTCTTCGAGAAGCTCCTGCGCGAGTGGCCGCTCGTCCGGCTGACCACCGTGAGCCGGGTTCTGCAGCCCGCCGTGTGGCCCAGCCTCATGACCGGACAATCACCCGGCTTTCATGGCAACTATTCCTACGAGCAATTGCGGAAGGGAACGTACAACCTCGAACCGGTGCATTCCGACCAGATCGACGGCGAGCGTTTCCATGAACGCCTCGGCGCGCACGGCGTTCGATGCGCGATCGTCGATATCCCCAAGGATCTGCCGGACCCGAAGTTCAACGGGATCCACGTGGTCGACTGGGCGACGGAGATGAAGTACTGGCGCTACGAGACGCAGCCTCCCGAGTTCGCACGGGAAATCGCAACGCGCGTCGGCAAGCACGTGCTCACGGAGTACGGTGGGACAGGCATGAGCATGGAAGCGCACCGCAAGTTGCGCGCCGATCTCGAACAGGGCATCCGCCTGAAGGCGACGTTGACCCGGCAACTGCTCGAGAGGAAGGACCTCGACCTGATCCTCGTCACCTGGGGTGAGCCGCACAAGGGAGGTCACTTCCTCTGGAAGTACATGGACGCCGCTCACCCGGATCACGTCGGCACGGATGACTACCTGAGCGGCGGCATGCTTGCGATCTACCAGCTCATCGACGCGGAGTTCGCGGACATTGCCTCGCGCCTCACGCCGCAGGACAACGTCATCGTGTTCACGGATCACGGCATGCAGGCGAACTACCGCGGCGAGCACTTCCTGGAGCCATTGCTCGAGCGGTTTGGCCTCTGCAAGGCGGGTCCTGGCCAGGCCCGGATGGGCGCGGGCGTGGCGCCACCGGCCTCGCTACTCTCGCGCACTGTGCGCACGGCCCGGCGCACGCTGCGCAAGATTCTTACGAAGATTGCCCCGGCCGGCGTGAACGATGCGCTGCGCAGCCGCTTTGGGGTCAGCGCGCGCGTGGACTGGAGCAACACCCGCGCGTTCATCCTGCCGACGGACCGCAACAGCTACATTCGCATCAACCTGCGCGGCCGCGAGCCCTCGGGCACCGTCGCGCCGGGTGCCGAGTACCAGCGCCTCATGGACGAGATCGAGCGCGAATTCCGCGCGCTGGTCAATGCCGAAACCGGTGCGCCGGCAGTCGAAGAAGTGTTCAGGCCGCAGGAGCTCTATCCCGGTCCGCGCGCCAATGAGCTGCCCGACCTCACGATCCTGTGGAGCAGCGAGGCTCCCCTCAACGTTCTGGAATCGCCCCGCATCGGACGCCTGGAAAAGCGGATCTCCGAGGATCGCAGCGGCAATCATCGACCGGAAGGGTTTCTGTTCGCACGCGGCCCTGCGTTCAGGAAGGAGCGCACGGAGTCCAGCGGCGACATTCTGCAAATCGCGCCAACGTTGCTCACCCTGCATGGCGTCGCGCCGCCCGATACGTATCAGGCGGGACCCCTCGAGCAGATCCTCGTGAGCTAGAAACGACTGCGGATCACCGTTAGCGGTGCGTGAGAAGCCAGCGAACGGTGCTGCCGTCTTCGGCAGTGTCGTGTCCAATCGTGTCGACCAACTGCAACTCCGCGCCGATGCTCTCCGCAAAAGCGACCGCGGCGTCAGTGCCTACGCGATCGTCGTTCCGGCTGATGCGGATCAATACATTTCGATGCATGAGCAGCGGCGCGTACTGCGCCAGTCCAAAGATATTCGGGTCGACCGCTGCGCCACCAAACTCGTAAAGGCGCCTCAGGTCTGTGACGGGCGCGAGAAGCGCCAGGCTATTTAACCTTGCATCGCTTGCCGCACAGATCGCAGTTAGGTAGCTGCCGCGAGAAATGCCGACGGCGCTGACCCGCGTCGCCTTCAGATCATCGAGCACGCGCGTAAGGTCGCGGCAGAAGGCAGTGAACAGCCCACGCTCGCCGGCATCGATGCGTGAGCGCCAACCGGAAAGCGCGTGCGGCTCATCGCCTGGATGATGCGAGGGCAGATCGAGCGAGACGACGCTGAAACCGACATCCGCCAGTTCCTGAGCGATCGGTGTGGTGTCTCTGCCCGTCAACGTCTGGTCGATGTCACTCGCGAGCACGACGACGAGCGGACCCTGCCGATCGATCAGCCCGTATTCCGGAACGCCCGGATTCTGGTAAATCTGATAGCTATAGAACGGTTTGGATTCGCCAGAACACGCTGCAATCATGATCGCGAGGGTTGCGATCACTCCAACCTTCATTTTCTTGTTCTTCCATGTCTACAACCCGATACAGGACTATAGCCACACCTTTCAGCCGGCACCAGCACAGAGCGAAACGGAGCTAACGCCGGCCTGCTGGCCAATACGTACGCTGGCGCGCCAAGCGGCGCAAACCGCACAGACAAGAAGTCGCAAGGCCGAATTGCGCTCTTGTATCCGGACGGATACACTGCCTCGTGAATACGATACTGCGCACGGGTGAGTTCGACGCGTGGCTGAAAGGCGCTCAGAGACCGGAAGGGCCAAGCACGCATCCTGGCGCGGATTCGCAGTGCCGAAGCGGGAAATTTCGGGGACTGTGAGCCGGTGGGCGCGGGAGTCTCCGAGATGCGCATCGATTTCGGACCGGGCTATCGAGTTTACTTTATCCGCCGTGCGCTCATTGTCTACTTGTTACTGGCCGGCGGAGACAAGTCAACGCAGAAGGCGGATATCAAGCGTGCGCAAAAGATGGCGCGCGATCTGAAGAAGTAGCGTATGGAGCGAGCATGGCCAAGCGAAAGGCACGAATGAAGATTGCACCGTTTGACGCGTCGGAGTACCTCGATAACGAGGAAGTGATCGCCGAGTACCTCGCGGCTGCGCTGGATGATCCTGATCCGAACGTGTTCCTTCGCGCCGTTGCAGATGTTGCCAAGGCGCGCGGGATTGCTGAGGTCGCGAAGGCGTCTGGACTCGGACGTGAGAGCCTTTACAAGGCGCTCGCGCCTGGAGCGAAGATTCGCTACGAGACAGTGCGCAAGCTCGTCGATTCACTCGGTGTGCGGCTGACGGTAAAAGCCGCGTAGTCTACGGGCCAGAGAAATCTCACAAGCATCTCTACCTGCAGTTGATCGGAATCGTGGATTCGAGGAACCGGTCAGGTGTCGCGCAGCGGGGCGCCTGCCGTTTCGTGGCGAGGATCACGAGCCCCAGCGCCGCCAGCGCGACGACGAGCCCACCCGCCAGCACTTTTCGCTGATTCTTGGACACTGTATACAGCGACGACCTCTCGCAGCGGATGCGGACATCAGAGGCGACCGATTACAAAATGCACCACCCTGGGTCAGGTCGAGCTCACAGTCGCATGAGCGTTTGCTAACTGGCGGAGACAATGTATCGGGTAGCCGCAGATGTCATTTTGGTTATTCACCTCGGATTCGTGGTGTTCGTCGTGCTGGGCGGATTTCTGGTCCTGCGCTGGCCGAAGCTCATGTGGCTGCATGTGCCCGCCGTGCTGTGGGGCGTGGCGATCGAGTTGATTGGATTCGTGTGTCCCCTGACGCCGCTCGAGGTGTGGCTGCGCCAGCAGGCAGGCGAGGCCGGCTACGAAGGTGGCTTCATCGATCACTACATCACTTCTGTTCTCTACCCCGAAGGTCTCACGCGTGGTCTCCAGATATCGCTCGGCATACTGGCTCTCCTGCCGAACGTCGCGATCTACAGTTATCTGCTCGTTCGACGCCGCCGACGAGCACGCTAAGCTGTCACGATTCTGGCTGCGACGCGCAGCTCGCGGAACAATCGAACCAGCTCCCGCAGCTGGTGATGCGCATTCAACCCGCTCGGATTCGGCAGCACCCAGACGGTTGAGCCGGCGAATGCTTCTGCCTGTTGACCGAGTGATGCGCGCGGATGTTCGAATGCACTTCGATAGGCGCCAATGCCGAGCACGGCGAGGAAGCGTGGCGCGTAGCGTTTCACCTTGGCGAGCAGCCGACGCCGCCCGTTCACCAGCTCTTCCGCATTGAGCTCGTCCGCGCTCGCCGATGCGCGCGCGACCAGGTTCGTGACGCCGCATCCAAATTGCAGGAGCTCCCGTTCCTCCCACGGCGCAAGCAGCCGATCTGTGAATCCCGCGCCATGCAGCGCAGGCCAGAACCGATTCCCTGGACGCGCGAAGTGATGACCGGTGGCGGCCGAGTACAAACCTGGATTGATTCCGCAGAACAGAACGCTCAGGCCGTGCGCGATCACATCCGGCACCTTTTTGTCTTTCGCAGCGAGAAGCTCTTGGCGACTGGGGTTTTTCGGTTTCGTCATGTTGTACATTGGACGCGATGCGACGCTCGCCCTCAATGCGTGCAACTCCTCTGGACCGATTTTCCGGCGCTGGCTTCGTGGATCGGCGTGATCGTCGTATGGGTGTTCTACTTCGTCGAGCCGCTGATCATGCGGCCATCCCCCAACGACGAGTATCTCGTCTGGGTTCCCGCAATTTCGACATTGGGTCTCACCGGTGTTCTCGCGTGGCGCACCCAGCAATGCGCGAGCGGTTACGCAGCTGTCCGCGCAGCCGGCCCACCGCTGAGTTTCTGCAACGCCTCGGTCACGGCGGCGCGCTCGTCGTAACGCAGCCTCTGACTCTGGGCAGCCTCTTCGAGAGCCTTGCGCGCCTCGTCCCCGCCGATTTCGCCGAGTGCGCGGGCCGCCCGCATCCGGTAGCGCGCTTCGTAGTTCCGCAGGAAACCCTCCCTGAAGACATCCTTATCCGCTGGCGCGCCCACGGTGGGATCGTTGGGATTGGGCCAGTCCTCAGTGTGCGTCTTCCAGTATTCGTCGTACCGCTCATGCGTTTCGTCCAGATACTGTTTCATCCGTTCCCTGCGCGCGTTGGAAGGGCCGTCCCTGAGGGTGGCTGCAAGCGAGGGAACAGCGGCCTGACCCAGCTTCACCACCGTATCGAGCTCGCCGGAAGTGCATTCCTCGCACTCGAGCCACAACACGATCTGGCGGCGCGCTTCCGCAGCCTGTTCCGGCGAGAGCGTTCCAGATTCGCGGCGATCGCATCCACCCAGCACGACCAGCATGCAACCGAGCAGGAGCAAAGCGGCCCTCATCGTCACGGCCGGACTACTTGGGATCTTCATTGTGGCTGAGCTCCGGGCAAGCGCTCGGGACGATCGCCAGCGTTTGCGGACAGTTGAGCGGCGACGTGTCGTCAGCGTCCAGCGTGTCGCCCTTGCAACGCCAGGGCGTGACGCCCGGTCGCAACCCCATGAGGCTGACCTCCGATGTACATTGCATGTTCATCCGGAACGCCTGGCCTTCCGTGAAGACCTTGCGCGTCGGCAGGCCACCCATGATGTTCTCGGCGGGGGATGCGAAGTGCCCGAGGCTCAGCGCATGTCCGAGCTCGTGCGCCAGCGTCGAAGGAAGCGGATCGCTGCCGATGATGATGATGTCCCGGTCCTCGGGCGCGCAATTGCGCCCCGTGTCCCATTGCAGCGGGATGTAGTACACGTTGATCTGGTTGGGCGCGAAGAAAGTCATCGGCGGGTCCTTGAGGCTCGCCGCTGCAGCACACTTGTCGAACCCCTTGATCACGTCAGGGTTGTCGCGGATGTCCTTCAGGGTCGCCGCGAAACGAATGCCGACGTTGTTGTCGTTGAACAGCGTATTCGCAATGCCCAGCGCGTTCTGAGGAATGAATCCCTGCGGCACATTGAGCGGCACGGGCTCGGCCGGTACCTGCATGTCCGCTTTCCACATCGCATCGTTTGCGACCCAGATGGTGACGGGAACCTTGATGCGTGTCTCGAGCGGGATGGTGAGCTTGTCGCCACCGTTGTCCGTCCAGGCGGGCGACTTCAATGCGAGCGCCATGGCATTGTCATCCGAGAACACGGCGACGCTCGATTCGCAGGCGCCGTTCGTCATCACCTTGCCGACGCCGACGTTGCTGTTCGCGCGTTTGTACTCGAAGTCCGAGCACGCCGTGCCAGTGCGTCGCGTGGACATCACGATCACTGCCGAATCGTTGCCGAGATTGTTCGTGAGCTCGATGCTGTCGTCGCCCGGCGCGGCGATCGGCGTCGGACAGTTCCGAATGTCAAAGCTGACCGCAGATTCGCTGACGACCACTGCACCCAGCATCTGCTCGAGCACGATGTCGACGCGATTCGGTCCACGCTCCTGCGGTCGGAACGCGCGATTCCAGGCGACCGTCAGTGTCGCAACCGGAGGCGACGCGTCCGTGATCAGCGGCAGTCCCTTCAAGGTGCCGACACCCGGAGTAGCACGGAAGATTCCGTCCCGCTCGCGTCGAACCTTTCCCGTGGGCTGCACACTTGCAGCGCTGGACGCAGAAAGATTCGCGAACGAGAGATCCATTGCCTCGACCGCATTGCCGGTCACGCGAATGCGCCAGTCCAGCGCGCTCGCGCGCGGGCAACCGGGACAGCAGTCGACGGTCTCGCAGCCCACGGGCACCTTGTCGATGAAGCTCGTCGGCCTCTCGAGCAGGTCGGACCAGCAGGGTCGCGCGGGCAGGGGTACACGGTTCCCGGCCGGCTGTGCCGCGGTGGCAGAGAAGAGCAGGACGCTCGCCAGTAACAGGCTACCGGCCGAGCGTCTCCTCATAGCCATGGGGCGCGTCACCCTTCGTGGCCGATTGCAATGCCCTGGTCACCGGGGTCGCCGGGTGGGCCGATCTTGACGATCAGGTGCTCGATGCCGGCCTCGAGCTGGATGTAGACCCTGAGTGCCTTGAGGTCGGATCCCACGACACGCTCCCCTTCGAGCCGTCGCGTGCTCGGGCCCGGAACCGCCGGCGACGCCCCGAGATCCTCGGTGCCCTCGTCGAACAGGAACCATCCTTTCCAGAGGGGCCCGGCCTGGTCCGTGTCGAAACCGACGGTAAAACACATCCGGCCCTCACCCACGGCCGCGATGGGGACGAACCAGATTTCGTTGGTGCCGCCGGGTTTGAAGAACGCGTTCGAGAGCGCGCTCGAGCCGGTAGGTGGCGCCTGGATTTTGAAGATTTTTCGATGCCAATTGACCATACATCCTCCATTCTTCTTAGCTTGAGAGTTGAGCAACCGTGACGGCGAAAGCCGCCCAGAACGCTGGATCCGAATATTCACTCGCAATCATCTGTCGCATCGCTGTGCTCGAGGCCGCAATCACCGACAGCTTGCCGCGTAACAACGCGGTGTAGAAACGGGTCATGGTGTTTGCCGCAGCGACGTCGGGCACCTGCCACAGCGAAGAGATCACGGACTTCGCGCCGCGCGCGAGAACCACATAGCGCAATCCCATGAGCCCTTCGCCGGCGACGTTCTTGCCGAGGGCGGTGTCGCATGCGCTGAGCACGACGGCGTCGGCATTCAACTGCGTGTTCAGGAAATCGGCCGCGAGCACGCGCCCGTCCACGCGTCGGCCTTCGCGGTCGTGCGTGCTGAGGATCAGCGCGGAGAGCTGCGGAATCTCCGCGTCCGTCACGGCATGCGAGGCGACATGGATGAATCGGTACTGGCCGAGATCGGCGCGCAGGAAGCGCTCCTTGGTGGCCGTGAATCCTTCGAACTGATCGACTTCATTCTTCGGCAAGAGTGCCGCGATGGCAGCAGCCTCACGCGCCGTTGCAGGCAACCGAGGTAACTCGCCGGGAGCCTCTCCACTGCGAACCAGTGCGATCGGCAAGGCCGGCGGCGTGCTCGTGCTGGCCTGAGCTCGCCCCATCGCGAACCGACCGTCAGCCCTGTCGTAGATCGGATCGGAGACGAGCAGCATCTGTTTCAGCGGGTGCGCGGCTCGCCTGGCGGTGCTGTCGCTGAGAAGCATGCCGATGGATGCAGTGACGGCGAGATCGTGAGTCTCGATCAGGAATGGGGATGCGCTGCTGCCCCCTTTGCGCAGCGCTGCGAACGGCACGTAGTGAAGGGCGCCATCCGGAGCGAACAGGAGCGTGCGTTGATCCGTGAGCAGCGGGGCCAGCGGTTCAATGATGAGTGCGTGGAGCCGCTCGCCGAGCTTCACGCGCTCCGTGGCTGGCACTGTTCCAAAGCCACGCAGCGATTCGTGGAATGCGCGGGCCGCTTCGTTCAGTGCGGACGTCTTGCCGAGGCGAACCATTGTCAGGCGCTCGCGCGTGGCCACCCACGCGAACGCGTCGTCCGCGCCGAGCCAGTACTCGACGACGGCCGTGCCCGCAGGAATCGCACCAAGCTCCATGGCTTTGCGTTCCTGATCCCTGGACGCCGCGTCTGCACCGGAAGCGGCCGCGATCTCCGCGTTGACCCGATCGAGTTGCTGACGCAGGTCTGCGATATCACGTCGCAGCGCGAGCACGCGCGGGTCGCTCGCGCCAGAACGATCGAGCCGGGTCTCCAGTTGCTCGCGGCGGGTTGCCAGCTCCTGATAAAGAGTGCGGCGTCGCTGGGCTTTTTCCGGCGCAAGGCGCGCATCCGACCCGTCGAGATTCCGGAAATCGGACAGCGCACGCGCGCGCGCCTGCTCGGCCGTCGTGAGGGCCTGCTTCGCGAGCGATTCCTGGCCCGCCTTGAAGTAACGATCCGCCAGCATCGAGATTTTCAGATCGAACGCAGGCCGCAGCGGCTGCATTGCTGTCGCGCGCAGCTCCGGGTTCGCACTCTGCGCGCGGACTTCTTCTGCGAGCGCCAGGGCGCTGTCTACCGCTGCGAATGCTTTTTCGGTCGCGCCATGCAAGCGCCTGACGCGCGCCACCTCGATCCACGCCAGGAATTCGTCGTTGGGCGATTCGAATTCGTGAAACGTCTTCAGTGCGTTCCGCAGGTCTGCCTCGATCGCGGTTGCATCCGCCTCGCCCATGCGGAGGCGACTGCGCTCGACCAGCGCTTGTGCTCGCGCCAACTCACTGCCGGCGCTTCCCTGCATCAGCACTTCGTCGAGCTCCTGCAGAGCCGCGGCCGGTTGACCGAGTTTTCCGAGATCCTGCGCGATCTGCACGCGAGTGCGTGCCACCGCCCATGGGCTCGACGCCAGTTGCAGGGCCTCACGATGCATCTTCAAGGCCTCGTCGGCGTTGCCCTGCGCGGTCAGTATGTTCGCGATCGAGCGGAGCGAGGCGGTTCGGGCTCTGCTATCGGACGTCGGAGGGCGCAGCGCTAGCGCCTGACGGTAGAAATTCAGCGCCAGGTCACGATCGCCGATCGAGTCGTACACGGCGCCGATGCCATGGAGGCTCCGCGCTTCTTCACTGACCGATTGCTGAGCGCGCGCCAGCTCGAGCGCGTCGCTGTACTGCCGAAGCGCCGCGTCGAGGTTGCCAAGGGCGCGATTCGTCAAGGCGCTGTTGTTGAGAACCGCGAGGTACAGATACGCCGAGTCTCCAGGCGAGATCAGCCGCAGAACCTCCGTATAGCGGGCGAGCGCCGTCGACGCTCGTCCGAGCTGGGACTCCGCGAGTGCGATGTTCTGCAACACCATTGCCCGCCGGAGGCTTTCGCCAACGGCTTCGTACGCGCCGAGCGCGCGCCGCCACGCGGCGATCGCGTCGTCGAGCAGCACCTCCTGAAAATAGGAGAGACCGATGTCATTGAGCGCGCGCGCCTGGTCATACCCTTCACCGCGCCGTGCGTGAAAGGCGGCGACGGTCTCCAGCAACGCGCGTGCACGGTCGAGTGTTTCGTGTGCTTTCTTCGACGCATCGCCGCCCGCGGCTGTGGGCATCACGGCGATTTCAATGAGCGCAGCAGCCTGAAGTGCCTGCGCGCGTGCACGCCCGTACCCGTCGTTCACGGCGCGATAGGTTTTCTCCGCCTGCTCGGCGGCAGTGTCCGCCGCAACCCAGTTCTTGATTTCCTGATACAGCGCTGCAGCGAGCGCATGCTGTGCTTCGCCGAGCAGCGGTGACGGCTCTTCTTGAGAGAGACGCGCGATCGCAGATCGATAACCGGCCGCCGCGGCTTCGAACGTCTTGCCGGCATTCACCTGCGGGTCAGCGTTCTTCCCCGCCCGGATCGACTGCCCGAGCGCATAGTCTGCGTCCGCATTCGCGAGCACCCGATGCAACTGAACACACGCCGGCACCGCCGAGTCACGCTCGAAGGCGATCACGCGCAGCTCCGCGCGCCCGCGCACGTCCGGCCGCTCCTTGCCGGCTACCTCAACGGAATAGTCCTCGTCCTTGCGCGTGACGAAGGCCGCGCGCTGGATGCCGGTGCGCATGATTGGGTTGTCAGCAAGCGCGACGCGCTGTTTCGCCGAGTCGATGACTTCCAGCGTCACGTCGATGTTCTGCTCGCGCGCAATGACGAGCACGGCCTGGCCTGCGGGTATGCGCACCGAGCGCTTCACGCGGTCTCCGCCGCGCACGTCAAATGTATTTTCGAGAACGGAAGGACGGTCCGTCAGCAGTGGATCGCACGGGCCCGCGCTTGCGGCAAGCGGAATGAACGCGAGCAGCACGGTCGCAGCTCGCATATTCGCGCTTCGATGCCGGCACCGTGCGAACACGCAGAGAACCCTCGGTTGTTCTTCTCGACCGTTCCTTGTTCTGTCGCGAGGCTTGCGGAATTCGCACGCCCTCGCGTGGTCACTTTACCCGGATCAGAAACCGATCCGATACAACTGCGCCGCCGTCGGGGACCTTGCCGGCAACATCGAGCCGATAACTCCCCGAAGTCAACTGCGATCGGTCGAGGAAGACAGAAACGAACCCATCACCCGCGGGCTCGAGGTCGCGAACTGAGCCCAGTGCTGTAAGAGAACCGTCATCTGCCATTCGCGCCAGGGACACCTCGTAACGTCGCGAGTCCACCGTCGTCTCCGGCAGCACCCGAAGCTCGACCGCCCGCGGGGTGGACGAGGTCTCGATTATCGCGTCGTAAGCTTCCGTGCGTTTGCGGAAGAGAGCAAGTGTTCCGCTCGCCGGCAGAGCGTTGCCCTGCATGTCTACCAGCGAGCCGATGGAGGCGGCCAGTACGGGGCGCTGCGTGGTTGCCGGGTTGAGGCGGAACAGGACAGCGCCGATGGCTACGATCGCGACCGCTGCTGCGGTCGCCCACACGGTTCTCCGTTCGTACCAGGGTCGCGGGACGAGCAGCTCATCCAGCTCGCCGAGCTCACGCAGCTTCGCCAGGCCGATCTTCAGGCGGGCCGTGGCTTCCAGCGCGCGCAGCGCATCCGGGTCCTGCTTGAGTTGCTCCTCGAAAGCAGCGCATTCGTCCGCTGAAAGTTGCCCGGCGAGGTACCTGCCGGCAACCACGAGGTCCTCTGCGTCGATGCTCGTCGTGGACATCGTGCGACCTCCCTGCATGCTCAGATGAGGGCCAGACAGAAGAGATCGGAGCCCTTGAGCCCGCTCTCTTCCAGTAACCGCCGCAACCGGCCGCGAGCCCGGTGCAGCACCTTCGCGAACTGCGCAGGTGTCATCTGCATTTCCTGGCAGATGGTGTCCCGGTCCTGCTCGTCCAGGTAGAAGCGGACGAGCACGGCGCGATCGCGATACGAGCTCATGCTGCGGATGATCTCCTTCACACGGGCCGCGATGTGGCTTTCGATGGCTTCATCCGCCGGCTCTGATTGCGGTAACGCTTCGAGCACCTTGGCATCCGCACGCTTTTCCGGGCGCTCGGCAATGCTTCTGCGATGGTTGCGCCAGTGATTCATGGCAACCTGGAACACATAGCCCGCGATCTGTTCGGGGTGCGCAATCTGATTCGCCTGCCATTTCTCCCACGTGGTGCAGATGGCGTCGTTGAGGAGCTCCGCGGCCACGTGTGGATCGCCGGTGCGGCGTGTGAGGAGCAGGCGCAACCCCACGTATTCTTTCGCAATGAGCGCCTCGACCTGGGCGCGCTCGCTTTGGGTGCGTGGCACCGCTGTGGGCGCCGGAGAGGGTGCAGCGGGGGCGGGCGCATCGGGTGCCTCGGCGTCGGGTGCGCGCTCAAGTACTGAAGCGCTGCTTGTCACGCGCTGATCCTCGACCACAGAAATCCGTCCCGCCGGCAGGCACTTTCGCAGGGTTCGTACTGAATTGAGCGCGCGTACATCGCAAATTGCAACTCCGTCACGCGAAGCGGGCAGCATCCGGCCGCCCACTCCACTTGACCTTGCGCCTGATCATGCGGTTCAGCCGGGACGCTTGTTCTTGCTGTCCTGCTGATACAGGGCAGTCAGGTTCCTGCTGTTGATGTCGTCAACCGCCTTCGCCAGCGCAGCGTCGTAGCAGCGCCAGTAGTTGCGCGTGCGCCGGGCGTCCCACACCTCGGTCGATGCGAAACACACACGGCGTGCCGCGTTCTTGATCTTGCGATAAACCTTCTGCGTTCCTTCCTCGGTCGCAAGATCGCGCGCGTTGTACTGCACCTTCACGCTGTACGCGCCGGTGTCGATCGCAGCCGCGCCGAACGCGTCCGTACCGATCGCCAGACTCAGAAAAAGTGCACCGAGGGCGGGTGCCCATGGCGGCCGTGATCGAGCTCTCACTTGAATGTTCATCGGGGGTCTCCTTCATAGTGTTTTTTCGGCTATCGACACCCCCTATCTGTGACCATGGATAGGCATGTCGCATGGCTCTGGAACCCCCTGTTCCAGATCGGGAAGCGATGGTTCCGCTGACCGGACAACTTCAATTGCTGCGTTGAAGTAAGCGCAGGGCGCGGCCTACGCTCGATTCAGGAAAAGGGGGAGGGAGAGCGATGAAGCACACATGCGTATGGACTTGTCTGCTCTCGATGGGTGTCGTCACGTGCGCTGTCGCGCAGGATGCGGCCGAAGAGCCTGAACAGGTGGTGGTCACCGGCTCGCGCATCGCGCGTACTGGGTTCGATACACCATCTCCGGTCACCACGGTTGGACAGGAGGAGCTGCGCGCTCTCTCGGTGACGAACATCGGTGCCGCGGTGAGCCAGCTACCGGCGTTCCGCGCGAGCACCAATCCCACCACCAACGGGTTCGGCAGCTTCAACGTCGGCGCGCAGATCGTGAACCTGCGCGCGCTCGGCGTGACGCGCAATCTCATCCTCGTCGACGGTCGCCGCTTTGCACCGACCACGCGCGAAGGGTCGGTGGACCTCAATCTCATTCCAAGCATGCTCATCGAGCGAACGGAGATCGTGACCGGCGGTGCTTCCGCGGCGTACGGTTCGGACGCCGTCGCTGGCGTGGTGAACGTCATTCTCGACAAGAAGCTCGCGGGCCTGCGCGCACAGGTCGACTATGGTGTATCGGACAAGAACGACGGCGACGACTATCACGCAACGCTCGCCGGCGGCGCGGACTTCTTCGGCGGGCGCGGTCACTTCGTGCTCGGCGGCGAGTACGAGAAGCAGGACGGCATCGGTAACTGCTTCGAGCGCAGCTGGTGCCGCCCCGGCGCCATCGTCTCGAACGCCGCATTCAACACACCGGCGGGCGTGGGCAATGGCCTGCCGAACTTCGTTCGCAGCGACAGCACTGCGGGTTACTGGATGACGACAGGCGGTGTCGTCGCGGGCAACAACGCCGCCGCGATCCGCAACATGTTCGGCACCGGTGGCATTCAGTTCGACAGCAACGGCAACCCCGTTGCGTATACGCCGGGCCAGGTGGTGGGCGGTACGACGCAGGTCGGCGGCAACGTCGTTCCGGCTTACACGGACACGAATCTCACGGTGCCCGTGAAGCGCTACACGGCATACGGGCACGCGGATCTGGAGCTCAACGACAACGTGACGGGTTTCTTCGAGGCGTCGTACGGATACGTGACTGGCTCGGTGCTGCAGTCCGCGTTCTTCGACACGGCCATCAACATCCGTTGCGACAACGCTTTCATTCCGGCGGCGGTTCGCGCCGTGATGGCGCCTTGCGCTGGAGGTGCGTTGCCACCCGTCGCTTTCACGATGGGCCGCCTGGGCGACGATCTTTCGCGCGGCTTCAGCACCTCGACAGCGGATGTGTATCGTGCGACCACGGGTTTCAACGGCAAGTTCGGCAGCAGCACTTGGACGTGGGACGCGTACTACCAGTACGGCCGCACGGACCGTCTGCAGACCGTCGAAGGCAATCGCATTCAGGGCAACCCGGATCCGACGCTCGCGAATTCACCGAACAATCCTGTCAACTTCGCGCGCGCGGTCGATGCGATCGTCGACAACGAAACGGCGATCACGCCCGGCACCGGCTCGATCGTGTGTCGCTCGCAGTTGAGCCCCGATCCGGCGTTGCGCGCGGCCGTTGCGAACTGCCGCCCGCTGAATCTCTTCGGCACCGGCCGGTTCGACCCTGCGGCCCGCGACTACGTGTACGGCACGCTGCGCGAAGACATCGACTTCAATCAACACGTCGTCGCAGCGAACGCGCAGGGGAACGTGGCAGAGCTCTGGGCCGGCCCGCTCATCCTCGCCGGCGGTCTCGAGTATCGCCGCGAGAAGATCGACGTCGTGCACGATCCGCTCTCCAACGTATTCGCGTACTTCCAGAACTTCGGCGCGGACTACAACGGCACTGCGAAGGTGGCGGAGGGCTATCTCGAATTGCAGCTGCCGCTGCTCAAGGATGCGCCGGGCGCGCGGCGCCTCGATCTCAACGTTGCGGGCCGTCACGCGCGCTACGACATCGACGGCTTCGGCAGCTACCTGCGCACCAACACCAGCACCGAGATCGATGCGGACACGTGGAAAGCGAGCCTCTCGTGGGAGCCGCTCGACTGGCTGCGCCTGCGCGGCACGCGTTCGCGCGACATTCGCGCGCCGAATTTCGCGGACCTGTACCTCGCGAGCGCGAGCAGCTTCGCGCCGGTGATCAATCGATTCACCGGCACGACGCAGGTCCCCACCACGTTGAGCGGTGGCAGCCCGACGCTGGATGCCGAACGAGCGGACACGACGACGTTCGGTGTGATCATCCAGCCTGCATGGAGCTGGGCGGAGGGACTGCAGTTCTCGGCGGACTACTTCGACATCTCGGTCGAGCAATACATCCAGGCGCCCGGCAGCCAGCTGATCGTCGATCGGTGCTTCGCCGGTATCCAGCAGGCGTGCGGCCAGATCACGTTCGGTGCCGCTCAGTCGATCGCCCAGATCCGCAACGTGTCGCTCAACCTCGACGAGCTCGTCACGAAGGGCGAGGACTTCGAGGTTTCGTACCGTAAGGCCGTCGGCAGTGGCAACCTGGCCGTGCGCCTCCTCGCCACGCACGTGGAGGAAGCGACGACGAACACGTTCGGCATCAAGATCGATCGCGCCGGGCAGACCGGGAGCCTGCTCTCGAGCGGCGTTCCGGACTGGCTGCTGACCAGTTACGTCACGTACGCGCGCCAGCCATTCTCCGTGACGCTGCAAGGGCGGTTCATCGACAAGGGCGTCGTCGACGCCACGCGCATCGACCCGAGCGACGCCGGATATGCACCCACCCTGCTGAACAGCACCAACGACAATCACGTGGCGAGCGCGTTCTATGCGAACCTGTTCGGCAGCGTCGACGTGCCGATGTTCGGCGACCAGACGTTGCAGTTTTTCGCCGTCATCAACAATCTCTTCGACAAGGAGCCGCCGTTTGCGCCTGAAGGACAGTATCCAACCAATCCCACGTACTTCGACCAGATCGGGCGCACGTATCGTCTCGGCGCCCGCATCAGCTTCTAGTGCCATGAAGACATTCATTGCAGCCGTGACCCTGGGACTGGCTCTGGCGCCAGCACTGCACGCGGCGAGCTCACCGCATCCGGACTTTTCCGGCGTCTGGACCTGGAACCGCGAGGCCGGGCAGGCCGGGCGTGCGGAAAGCGCCTGGCCGCGAGATCCGCCGTTGACCAAAGAAGCGAAGGACAAGGTAGACGCGTACAAGGCGCTCGTCGCGCCGAGCGGCGCGACACCCGGCGGCGCCTGCGTCGGTTACGGCATGCCCTCGGCAATGCTGAGCTCCGGCGGTTATCCGATGGAAATCATCCAGCGCCCCGAGCAGGTCACGGTCATCTACGAAGCGCACACCGAGATCCGCCGCATCTACATCGACCGGAAGATCGAGGCGCGCGACATCATCCCGAGCCGCGACGGCACTTCGTTCGGCCGCTGGGAAGGCGACACGTTCGTCGTCGAGACCATCGCTCTGAAGGAAGCCGTGGATCAAAACTCGGCACACAGCGAGGAGGCGAAGATCGTGGAGCGTTATCGCCTCGGCAAGGATGAAAAGGGTCGCAAGATACTCACCGCGGAAATGACGCTCACCGATCCGAAGTTCTATACCAAGCCGGTCACCGTCACGAAGAAATGGCTCGCCGCTCCGGCGGACGTGCGGATGATGCCGTACGACTGCACCGAGCCCGCGTGGGAAGATCAACTGGAAAAACTTCGCAAAGAGGCGTCCGCCAAATGAGCCGCATATTCATCGCTTGCTTCGCACTGGTCCTCGCGCTGCCCGCGCTCGGCCATCACTCTGCCGCGCAATTCAACTTCCAGACGCCTGCCAGCGTGGAGGGCGTGGTGAAAGAGTTCCGGATGGCGAACCCGCACATGCGGCTCATCCTGACGGTCAGCGACGCCAAGGGACCGCATGACGTCGAGTTCGAGGGCCACAGCCTCAACAACCTCTATCGGCGCGGCTGGCGTCAGGACTCGATGAAGGTGGGCGACAAGGTCACCATCAGCATCGCGCCCCGCAAGGATGGCGGCGAGGGTGGGTACGTGCTGTCGGTGAAAACGCCCGACGGAAAAGAGTTCTAGGCGTTCACTCTTCGCAAGAGGTGCGGTCCCACCTCCGCGATGGAGCACACTCCGAGCTGACCCAGCGCGCGATCGATCTCCGCCGTGAGAATTTCGATCGCGCGCTGCACGCCGGCTTCGCCGCCGGCGGCAAGACCGTAAAGCGTCGCACGGCCCAACATCACCGCGTGTGCGCCGAGCGCGAGTCCCTTGATGATGTCCGTCCCGCGACGGAAGCCGCTGTCGACGATCACCGTCATCTTCTTGCCGACAGCCGCGGCGATATCCGGTAACACCTCGATCGGCGCCACGCAGCTATCGAGCTGCCGCCCGCCGTGATTCGTGAGCACGATGCCATCGCACCCGAGGCTCGCTGCTTTCTCTGCATCGCTCACACTCAGCACGCCTTTGATCAGCAGCTTCCCTTTCCAGATGCCGCGCAGCCAGTCGATGTCCTGCCAGGTGATCGTCGGCCCGAAGAGTTGCGGGATGACGGTGCTGCCACCGATGGCGCTGTCGCCGCCCGGCGGGAGAAAGTCCTTGAGATTCCGGAATCTCGGCATCCCGTTGCGCAGGACCACGCTGGCGAGCCACGCCGGATGACGCAGCACGTCCAGCTTGTTCCGGAATTTCAGATGAGCGGGGCGCACGTAGTTGCTCCGGTCCCATTCGCGGTAACCGAAGACGTTCGCATCCGTGGTGAACACCAGCGCTTCGAATCCGGCGGCCTGCGCGCGCTTCACGATGGCTTCGGCGACTTCCTTCCTGCGCATTACGTAGAGCTGCATCCACAGCCGCCCACCCGCAGCCGTCGCAACGTCCTCGAGTCTGGTCGTCGACACGGTGCTGAGGCAGAACGGAATGCCCGCCTTCGCGGCGGCACGCGCCAGTGCGATATCACCATCCGCACGCAGAATGCCGTTCATGCCGGTGGGCGCGATGACGAGCGGCGCGCGAATTTCTTTCCCGAACAGGTCTACGCGGTGATGGCGAGCGGAGGTGTCCACCAGGGTGTGCGGCACGAAGCGCCACGATTCGAAGGCGCTGCGGTTTGCGCGCAGCGTGCATTCATCCTCTGCACCGCCTTCCACGTACTCGAATGCGAAGTGCGGCACGCGCCGGCGCGCGATTTCACGCAGGTCGGCAATACAGAGGGCACGCGCGAGATTCGTCTCGCGAAAGGGTCGGCGCTTCCAGGGCATACGAAATTGTAGCCGGAACCGTTTTTCAGGTGGCGACCGTTCTGAGCAGGGCCTGGGCTTCCCGCGTCAGAGCGTGATCCGCGCCGACGCCATTGGTCAGGGCTTCGACGGATCGGGTGAGCAGCGTCCGCGCGCCCGCCCGGTCGCCCTTGGCCCGGCGCGCTGCCGCCAGCACGAGCAACGCTTCGCCTACGTCCGCACTTTCATGCGGGTCGCGAGCAATGCCCTCCGCCACCTTCAAACCGGCTTCGCCGAACGAGACTGCTTTGTCCGCATCGCCATTCTTCAGGTGGACGCGGGACGCGCAGATCAGCGCGGCTGCGATGCCATTGCCGCGCGTGTCGTGCGGATAATTGAAGCGCGTGAGGGCATCGTTTATCAGGCCGACGGCAGCAGTCGTGTTGCCGCGGGCCAATTCCAGCTCGGCCAGCGTGCGCGTGAGATCGGCGAGCCGGTCGGTGTTGGCGACTTCGTGCGCGCTCCAGATGCGGCGGGCCTCGTCCAGGGGAGCGCGTGCCTGCTCGAGCTTTCCTGCGATCAGGAAGGACCGGCCGAGGTGGAAGTTCGCGTAGGCGCCCCAGAACTCGTTGCCTAGCGCCTGCGCCCGCTCGCGTGCGCCGGACAGTAGATCGATCGCCTGACCAGTCTGACCCAGCCTGTTCAACGTGATGGAGTAGGCCACGGCCTGCGCCGGTGTGGCGGGCTGGCCTGCACGCAGGGCCTGCGCACGACGTAGCGCTTCAAGTCCCACCTCTTGAGCACGCCGCACTTCGCCCAGCCGATACAAGAGCGACGCGCGGTTCTGCGTCACCGTGACGTGCGCGATCGTGCCGCCGCGGCCATTGCGATCCAGCGCGGCGGCGGTCTGCAGGTTCAGGTCGAGCGCTTCACGAAAGCGGTTCGTGCGGAAGTAAATGCCGCCGAGATCGGTCAGCACGGCGTTGTACGCCAGCCCTTTGGTGTTGCCCGACTGTTCGAGCAGGTCGCGCGCCTCGGTCAGGCGTGCCACTGCAGTGTCCGGATCCCGGCTCAATTCGGCGAGATCGGCTTCCGCGCGCAGACAATCCACTTTCGTGCCCACAGGCGGATTCTCGAGGCGCGCGAGCACGGCGACAGCGCTCTCCAGCTTTTGCTTCGATTCGTCGTGGCGACTGGCATCGAGCGCGGACTGCGCGATGGTGCATTGAGCTGCCGCGAGCAAATCGTCGTCCTTCAGCTCGCGTGCGATGGTTTCCGCACGCGCGAGCAGTTCCGTCTGCTTGTCGGTGTTACCCAGGTCCGAGTATCGGCGGGACATCTGCAGAAACATTCGCGCCGTGAAGCGCGGGTCGCCGCCGTATTGTTTGTTCAGCAGATCGACGCCGCGATCGAGCAACTCGATCGGCGAGAGCGCCCGTCCGCCCGGGCCGACTTCTTCGAGCACGAGGCTCATGAATTCGCTGGACGCCTCGGCGCGCTGCGCCTGGTATTTCGCTTCGTCGCGCTGGAGCGCGATCTCATGTGCCTGGCGCGCCATCAACGCCCCGAACAGCACCGCGGCGATGAAGAGTCCGCCGACGATCGTGAGCCCGAGTCGATGCCGGCTCGCGAACTTCTGCATTCGATAGAGCGTCGAGGGCGGACCCGCAATGACCGGTTCGTTCGCAAGATGCCTGCGAATGTCCGCTGCCAGCTCGGCGGGCGATCCATAGCGACGGTTGCGATCTTTCTCGAGCGCCTTCAGCACGATCCAGTCGAGATCGCCGGACAGGCGCGCGGCCAGTTGGCGCGGCGTCAGTTGCCGCTGAGTTGCGCTTTCCTCCGGATCCGCGCTCTTCGCGCGCACGCGCGCGCTCGGAGCGGCAGGGTTATGCGTGAGCAGCTCCTGCACGAGCATTGCCGGCGTCGCGTTGGGGTCGGTGGTCTTGAAGGGCAGGGCGCCGGTGAGCAACTCGTGCAGCACGACGCCAAGCGAGTACACATCCGCGCGCGTGTCTACATCGAGCGGCGAGAGTTGTGCCTGCTCGGGACTCATGTACTCGGGCGTACCGATGAGGTGGCCGATGCGCGTGTGTGCCTGGCTCGGCTGCTGACCGGGCGCGACCGCCTTCGCAATGCCGAAGTCGATCACCTTCGGCGTCGGGTGACCATCGAGATCCGTGACGAGCAAGTTTCCCGGCTTCAGGTCGCGATGGATCACACCTTTCTGATGGGCATGCTGGACGGCGTCGCAGATGCGCAGGAACAGCGCGAGGCGCTGGTCGATGGTGAGCCGCTGACGGTCGCAGTACTTCGTGAGCGGAATGCCCGGCACGTACTCCATCGCGAAGTACGGCCGGCCGGCTTCGGTCGTGCCCGCATCGATGATGTGCGCGATGCTCGGGTGACTCATCAGCGCGAGCGTCTGCCGCTCGAGCTCGAAGCGCGCGATGACCTCGCGCGAATCCATGCCGGGCTTGATCACCTTGAGCGCTACACGCCGCAGTACCGGTGCGATCTGCTCCGCGAGCCAGACCTCGCCCATCGCGCCTTCGCCGATGCGCTCGATCAATCGATAAGGCCCGATCCGCTCTTCGTGCATGTTCGAGACGGGCGAGTGCAGCGTGCCGCGCGCTTCCGCCTCGTCGTGCGCGCGCAGGAGCCGCTCGATGCGTTCGCGCATGGTGGGATCGGGGCAATTGAGCGCCAGCCACGACTCGCGCTCTTCTGCCGGAAGCGCGACGCACGCATCGAAAAACGCGCGTTCGGTCTGGAGACTCACCTTTTGCTCTGTACTTGCTCGGTCAGCCACGCGCGTGCGAACACCCAGTCCCGCTTCACCGTGGCAGGGGACACATCGAGCGCACGCGCCGTGTCCTCGATGCTCATGCCTGCAAAGAAGCGCAGCGACACCAGCTCCGCGAGGCGCGGGTCTGCCTCGGCGAGGCGATCGAGTGCCTCGTTCACCGCAAGCACGTCGAGGTTCTCCTCGGGCGCGCTGACGTCGAGATCCGAAAGCGTGATGCGCTCCAGACCGGCGCCGCGTTTCTCCGCGCTCTTCTGGCGTGCGTGATCGACGAGAATGCGCCGCATCGCTTGCGCCGCGGCTCCGAAGAAATGCCGGCGATTCTCGAAACGCGCTCCCGGTGTGAGGCGCAGGTACACCTCGTTGACCAGCGCGGTCGGTTGCAGCGTGTGCGCCCCCCGCTCGCGGCGCATGCCCGCCGCCGCCATCTGTCGCAGCTCGCTGTACACCTGCTCGTAGAGGCGCGCGAGGGCCTGCCGGTCTCCGCCGCCGGCGGCGTCTAGCAGCCGCGTCACTTCGTGATTCGTCATGGGTCCCTGGGGTGGTTCACGGCTGTGAGCCTGTTTTTCGGGATTCTACGCATGGCCGTTCAGAAACGTGAACGGAGGGTGATTCCCATGTATTCCTTTAAGAGTGTTTCGATCTCGGTGCGGGAGTCCCTTCCCGCGACGGCCCGCCTGCTCATGCTGGCCGGTGTGATGTCATTTGCGCTCGCGGCGGCAGGCTGCGGCGGTGGTGGCGGCGACGGCGCAACGGCCGGGGGCTCCTCGAGCGGCGGAAGCAGCTCGGGCAGCGGTTCCGGTGGTGGCGTTGGCACCAGCGGCTCTGGCAGTGGCGGCGACAGCAGCGGCGGCACCGGCACGAGCGGCGGCACTGGCGGCAGTGGCAGTGGTGGATCGGGCGGCTCGGGCACCGGCTCGGGTGGCACCGGGACCAGCCAGAGTGCCGCCGGCCCCGTCGTCTACATCGCCGACCAGGAAGTCTATGAGAAGTACGAACTGTACCTCTCGGACCCGACGGCTCCTGGCGGTTCGGTCAAGCTCAACAGCGCGCTGATGAGCGACGCCGACGTCGATGAGTTCGTGCTGACGAAGAACAACACGGCCGCGGTGTACACGGCGGACCAGAACACGATGAACCGTCGTGAGCTGTACATCGTGAATCTCGCGACGCCCGGCTCGCCCGTACGGCTCAACAAGCCGCTCACGGTGAATCGGGATGTTCTCGACTTCGCCGTGAGTCCGGACGGCAGCAAGGTCGTCTATCGCGCGGATCAGGACGCGGATGACGTGTACGAGCTGTACCTCGTGGACGTGGCACAGCCGGGTGTCTCCGTGAAGCTCAGCGCGCCACTCACCGTCGACGGCTGGGTGCGCACGGGCTTCACCTTCAGCCCGGATGGACTGCGTGTCGTCTATCGAGCGGATCAGGATGTGGTCGATCGTCTCGAGCTGTATCTCGTGGACGTGGCCACGCCCGGCGTGTCGAAAAAGTTGAACTCGACGCTCGTCCAGGGCGGCAACGTGTACACCTCGTTCGCCTTCAGCCCCGACAGCACGACGGTTGGCTACGTGGCCGATCAGGTGACGGACGACGTGCTCGAGCTGTTCGCGGTGCCAGTCGCAACGCCCGGCACGACACAGAAGCTCAATGGCCCGCTGACGGCCGGCGGCGACGTGTGCCGGTTCGAGTTCAGCCCGGACTCGAAGCGCGTGGCGTACTGCGCGGATCAGGACACGGACGAGACGATGGAGCTCTTCAGCGTGCTGCTCTCGAGCCCCGGCCAGTCCGTCAAAGTGAACCCGCCGCTGGTGAGCGGGGGAAAAGTGACGAGTGGCTATGACTTCAGTCCCGACAGCACGTTCATCGTGTACGCAGCGAAGCAGGACAGTGCAACCCGCACGGACCTGTATCGCTCGGACGTGGCGACGTTCGGCTCGGCGACGAAGATCAACATGGCACTGCCTGACGGCGGCAACGTCGTTGGCTTCCACATGAGCCCGGACGGCAAGCGCGTCGGCTACATCGCCAATCAGGACGACACGGCGGTCTACGAGATCTACGAGGCGACCTTCGCTACGCCTGGCTCGGCCCCGAAGATCAGCGCGCCGATGAAGATGAGCGGAGTGTTCTCGTTCCGCTACTCCTCGGACGGTGGGCAGATCGTGTACATGGCGGATCAGGACAGCGATGCGTCCGAGATCTACCGTGTCGACTTCACGGCCCCGGGAGTCTCGACGAAGCTGAACGGCACGCTCGTGACGGGTGGCGAAGTGTGGGATTACGCCCTCTGACCCCGGGTTTCATGGAAGTGGTCATGCCGCGGTCGCCGCTTTGACGGGCGACCGCGGCAGGGGCACAGTTCGGGCCCATCCATTGAAGGGGGATGCAGATATGAAACGTGTTCTCGCAGGGATCGTATTGTCTGCAGCCGTGGCGCTGCCCGCTGCCGCGGCCCTGAAACAGGGCGATGCCGCCCCGGACTTCAAGGCGCCGGCATCGCTGGCAGGCAAGGAGTTCACCTTCAACCTGAAGGAAGCCCTGAAGAAGGGCCCGGTCGTCGTGTACTTCTATCCGGCGGCATTCACCGGAGGCTGCAATATCCAGGCGCACACCTTCTCGGTGAACAGTGACAAGTTCAAAGAGGCGGGCGCCAGCATCATCGGCGTGTCGCTCGACAAGATCGGCACACTGAACGAGTTCTCCAAGGATCCGGAGTACTGCGCTGGTAAGGTTCCCGTCGCGTCCGACGCAGACGGCAGCATCGCGAAGAGCTACGACCTGCAGGTTCGTGAAGGCAAACCCGGCTTCAAGAACACGCGCGGCAACGAGATCGATCACGGTTTCACCGAACGCACCACATTCGTCGTGACGCCGGACGGCAAGGTTGCCGCGACCATCGGCAACATGAAGCCGGACGAGAATGTGATGAAGGCTCTCGAGACTGTGCAACAGATCAAGAGCGGGAAGCCGGCAGCCTGATGCGCACACCGTCGGCGACCGCGGCGGCAATCGCCGCGTTGTGGATGGTGGCCTCGTTCGCCCACGCGCAGGGAACGCAGCCGGATGGTGCGGAGGTCTTCAAGCGCGCGTGCGCGGCGTGTCACATGGAGCAGCCGGCGGGTCCGCCGCCGGCGCTCGGTCCCACGGGGCCGCCCGATCCATCGGCGCTGCGCGCTCGCGCGGTGCCGCCGGACCGCCTCAAGATGTTCACGCCTGAGGCCATCCACAATGCGCTGACGAACGGCAAGATGCAGACGCAGGCCGCGAGTCTCAGCGACGCGGAACGCCGCGCCGTTTCCGAATTCGCGAGCGGACAAACGTTCAGCGCATCCGCCACGGCGCTGAAGAACAGCCTCTGCAAGAACACACCAGCGCTGACGGACATCGCGCGCGGTCCGCGCTGGTTCGGCTGGGGGAACGGCGTGGAGAACGCGCGTTTCCAGGGGAAGGATCAGGGCAAGATCACTGCGGCTGACCTGCCGCGTCTCAAGCTCAAATGGGCATTTGGCTACGCGAACATCGCATCTGCGCGTGCGCAGCCGACGGTCGTCGGCAACAGGCTGTTCGTCGCGAGCGAGAACAGTGAAGTCCATTCGCTGAATCCGAAGACGGGCTGCACGTACTGGACGTTCAAGGCAGACAACGGTGTGCGCGTTGCGCTCTCGGTCGGGCCGTACAAATCGGGCGGCAAGAGCGGCACGGCCGTGTTCTTCGGCGACACGCGCGCCAACGCGTATGCCGTCGATGCGAAAACGGGCACTCTCATCTGGAAGCAGAAAGTCGACACGCATCCGTTCGCTGGCATTACCGGCGCACCGGTGTTCTACGACGGGAAGCTGTTCGTGCCGGTGCAGGGAATCAGCGAAGAGGGCACGGGCTCGTTCAACAACTATGCGTGCTGCTCGTTCCGCGGGAATCTCACTGCGCTGGATGGCAACACGGGCAAAGTCGTCTGGAAGACGTACACCATCGGCGAGACTCGCCCCACCGGCAAGAGCAAGACCGGCGTGCAGATGTACGGGCCGGCGGGCGGAAGCATCTGGTCGCCGCCGACGATCGATGCCAAGCGACGCCTCGTGTATGTGGCGACGGGCAACGGGTTCGCGGATCCGCCGCAGCCGATGACGGACGCCGTCATCGCGATGGACATCGATTCCGGTCAGGTGAAGTGGTTCCAGCAGATGGAACCCAACGACAGTTGGGCAATGGGCTGTCAGCCGAAGAATCCCGACAATCCGGCGTGCCCGCAGACGCTGGGTCCGGACTTCGATTTCTCGGCTCCGCCGGCGCTGGTTCATGCGAAGGGCGGAGACCGGCTCGTGCTCCCGCAGAAGTCCGGCATCGCGTATGCGCTCGATCCGGACGCGCAGGGCAAGTTGGTCTGGCAGTACCGCATCGGGCAGGGCAGTGGGCTCGGCGGGCAGTGGGGCGGCAGCAGCGACGGTGAGCTGGCTTACTTCGGCACGGCGGACATGCTCACGCCGACCCCGGGCGGCATGCACGCCGTGAAAATCTCCGATGGCAGCGTTGCGTGGAAAGTGCCACCGCAGACGAAGCTGTGTGGCACGAAGCCCGGATGCAGTGCTGGTCAGGGCAGTGCGACGACGGCTATTCCGGGCGCGGTGCTCAGCACCGGCATGGACGGCGGCGTGCGCGCGTATTCCGCGAAGGACGGCTCGATCCTCTGGCTGTTCGACACCAATCGTGAGTTCGAGACGGTGAACGGTATCCGCGCACGTGGCGGCAGCATGGACGGCGCCGGCCTCATCGTGGCGGACGGCATGTTGTACGTGAACTCCGGATACGGTGGGCTGATCGGCGTTCCCGGGAACGTGTTGCTCGCGTTCGGTCTCGACTAGCGCCCGCAGAACGCGGAAGCTTCGCGTCCATGGCCAGGACCATCAGCGACGCGGTACGCGAAGTGTGTCTCTCGTTCCCGGAGGCGGAAGAGTTCCTCTCGCACGGGTCGCCGAACTTTCGTGTGCGCGGCAAGACCTTCGCCTCGTACACGATCAACCATCACGGCGACGGGCGCGTGTCGCTGTGGCTCAACTCGCCGCCGGGTGCGCAGGAAGTACACACGAAGGGCGAGCCGAAGCACTTCTTCGTGCCTCCTTACGTGGGCCCGAGCGGCTGGCTCGGCGTGAACCTCGACAAGGGTTTGTCGTGGAAACGCATTGCCGTGCTCGTGCGCGAGGCGTACGAGAAAGTGGCGCCGCGGCCGCTCGCGGCCCGCATCGGCAAGACCATCGAGATCAAGCCGCCCACGGCGAAGCTCTCGCCCACCGAGATCGATCCGATGCGCTCGAAGCGCGCGCAGAGCGTGCTGAAGCAGTTGCGCAAGCTCGCCTCGTCCTGGCCCGAGGTTGCCGATGGCTCGCAGTTCGGCTCACCCGTGCTGAAAGCGGGTCAGAAGACTTTCGCGCAGGCCTACTACAATGAGAAGCGCTTGAAGCTCGGCTTCTGGGTGGGAGTGGACCGGCAGTCGTTGCTGACGCTCGACGAACGGTTCCGCATCCCGAAATACACAGGTCACATCGGCTGGATCGAGCTCGACGTGCACGAGGACTGCGACTGGGACGAGATCCGCACCCTCGCGCTGGAGAGTTACCGGCATTTCGCCAACAAGCGAATGCTCGCCGCGCTCGGTTCACCGGCCAGCAAGAGGAAGTCATGACGATCCAACGATTCGATGCAGGCCCGCGCATGAGCCAGGCGGTGGTTCACAACGGCACGGTGTACATCGCCGGGCAGGTTGCGAAGGGCGCCACCGTACGCGATCAGACCACCGCGATCCTGAAGCAGATCGATGCGCTCCTGAAGCAGGCCGGCACCGACAAGACCAAACTCCTCTCCGCGAACATCTGGCTCACCAGCGTGGCCAACTTCAGCGAGATGAATTCAGTGTGGGATGCCTGGGTGTCGCCCGGCAATACGCCCGCGCGCGCCTGCGTCGAATCGAAGCTCGTCGCGCCGGAATTCGCAGTAGAAATCTCCTGCATCTGCGCGATCAGCGGGGCGTGACATGGCCTCATTTCTTGCGCCGTGACTTACGGGTGGTTCGCGCCGGGGCTCCGATTTCGCCACGCTGGATTTGGCCGCGGATTTCGATCAACTCTCGTCTGATGGGCGTAGCCCACTTCTGCAGGATCGCCGGAATGTCTCGGCCCTGTCGAATCACCGCCACGATAGCGATGAGGCGCGGCGCGAGCGGTTCGTACACGATGTAGTGTTCACGAATGGGATATAGCAGCAGCGCAGTGCCGCCGGCGAGCTCATGGCGATCACGGAAGGAGGCGTGGTTCTGCGCGATGTACTGCGCACCCTCGTGCAGATCCTCGAAGTAGCGGTTCGTCAGCTCCTTGCCCCATCGGGCGCGCGACCATGCTCTTGCCTCGCGCAGATCGGCGGCCGCCCGCGCGGTCAGGAGGTAAGACTTCCCGCGCACCTTCCGTCTTAATCCCCGCCCTTGAAATCCAGGATCGATTTGTCGGAAAACCTGCCATGCCGCAGGTCCTCCAAACCTTCGAGTATGTTCAGCGCGACAGCTCGATCCTGCATGTCCCGTCGGATGAGATCCCGGATGTATTCGCTGGGCGTCGCGTAGACGTCCTTGTCGCTCGCGCGCTCATCTACGTATTTTCGCAATGCATCGGTCAGCTGCACGTTGAGAGTGCTGCTCAAGATCGGCTCCTTTGGCGAAAACGGGTCCGTGGGGTTAGTAGGCCCACACTGGCAATAGATGTCAATATTTGCCAGAGCGCGCGATTTAGTCGCCGAAGCGGTAGGAGGCCATCGACACGCCCCAGACGTGATCGCGGAGGGCGAGGTGGCCGCGGCTTGCGCCCGCGGCACCGGCGGCGACCATGAGCGGGATCAAGTGCTCTTCTCGCGGATGCGCGAGGCGCGCGGCGGGCGCGTCGGTCCAGCGGGCGAGGCGCTGCGAACGGACTTCGATGTCGGGATCCTCGACGGCGTTCGTGAGCCACGACTCGAATTGTTCTGACACGGGACCTGCGCTCGGGCTGGAACCCAGGGCGCGCAGGTTGTGATAACTCAGCCCGCTGCCAACGATCAGTACACCTTCATCGCGCAGAGGCTGAAGCGCGGCGCCCATGCGAATGTGCTCGATAGCATTCAGGGTCTCGCGCAACGACAGCGAGACGATCGGTACGTCAGCATTCGGATACATCACGGCGAGTGGGACGAAAGTCCCGTGATCGAAACCGCGCTTTGCATCTTCGGCGATGCGAATGCCAGCGCCGCCGAGCAAATCCCGCACACGATGCGCGAGCGACGGTGACCCCGGCGCCGAGTACTTGATCTGATAGGTGTGCTCCGGGAATCCGTAATAGTCGTACACCATCGGCGGCTGCGCAGACGTCGCGACGGTGAACTCCCGCTCCTCCCAATGCCCTGAGATCGAGAGAATCGCGGCAGGCTGCGCAGGAAGCGTCGCAGGAAGCTGCTGCAGCCAGCGCAACGTGCCGGCGAAATCCTCGCGGCGTTCGTCGATCCACGGCCACGGTCCGCCGCCGTGAGAGATGAAAAACGTGGGAAGCTTCATGGCCCTGCATGGTAATTCATCGAATCGCCATCTGCGCTAAACGTGTGTCCGCTATACCTCGCCACTTTCTGCACGAAGGAGCAGACGATGCTGAGCAGCACCGGAAGAATCGCGTTGGTGGGACTGGCCGTCGTCATTTCAGCCTGCGCCTCGTTGGCGCTCGCGGGTGGAGACGACGATAGCTTCGACACGCAATCGGCGCGTAACGACAACCGCGGCCGTCGCTCAGAGGGTGTGCAGGTGGGCGTGCGGCCGTTCTACCTGGTGCAGGGGATGGAGCCCGGAAAGCTCAAGGACAAGTTGCTGAGCTGCCAGAACGGTCCCTTCTACCGGTCGGAATTCTCAATCGGTCATCGCGGAGCGGCGCTCCAGTTCCCCGAGCATACGAAGGAAGCGTACGAAGCGGGCGCGCGCATGGGCGCGGGCATCGTCGAGTGCGACGTCACCTTCACGAAGGACGGAGCGCTCGTCTGTCGCCACGACGAGTGCGACCTGCACACGACGACGAACATCGTCAACACACCTCTCAACAATGCCTGCACGGTGCCGTGGTCCGGCCCGAACTCCGCGCCGAGGTGCTGTACGAGCGACGTGACGCTCGATGAATTCAGGAGCCTGACAGGCAAGATGGATGCGAGCGTTCCGTCTGCGACTACAGCCGCCGCATACCTCGGCGGTACCGCAAGCTGGCGCACGGACCTGTACACCGGACGCGGCACGCTCGTGACGCTCGATGAAAGCATCGAGCTCAACAAGAAGAACGGTGTGAAGCACACGCCGGAATTGAAGGCCGCGAATCCGGATCGCGTGAACCCGCTGTTCGGCAGCCGCGCGGGCCTGGCGCAGAAGATGATCGACACGTTCAAGGCGCATGGGGTGAACCCGCGCGACGTGTGGCCGCAATCGTTCCTGAAGGAGGACGTGCTGTACTGGGTGGAACATGAGCCGCGCTTCGGGCGGCAGGCCGTCTACCTCGACAGCATCGACCCGACTCGGAGTCCGCCGATTCCGCGGCTCAGCGTGCAGGAGTTGCAGGCATTGCGTGCGCAGGGCGTGCAGGTGTTTGCGCCGCCGATGTTTGCGTTGCTGGCTGTGGATTCGAATGGCGAGATCGTGCCGTCGCAGTACGCGCGGGATATCAAGGCGGCGGGGTTCGAGATCATTACGTGGACATTCGAGCGATCGGATTTGCGGCTGGGGGCTTCAAAGGCTGGGTTCTACTATTTGTTCGATCCGCTGGGGCAGGCGGTCAAGACGGATAGTGATATGTACAAGGCGCTCGATGTGTTGGCCCGCAAGGTTGGCATTCGCGGAATATTCTCGGACTGGCCGGCGACTGTTACCTACTACGCAAACTGCATGGGGCTCTAAGTCGAGGAGCCTTCGGTACCAGGAGGCAGCGGGATGATCGGGGCGGTGGGCGTGCCGGGGCCGGCGGCGCGATTCAGCTCGTTCATCTGGGTTGCGCGCTCGGCATCGCGCGGGCTCGTCGCGGAAACGATGACTGCCTGGCTGCGCGCGAAGCCCGCGAGGTGCTGAGCCAAGCGCTGCGACTCCCGCCCGTTACCGGCAAGCCCGACGATGAAGCGCTCCTGGTTGCGGCCATAGCAAACCGAGTCGATATCCGCCACCCACATGCGCAACGTCATGTCTTCGACATTCGTCACCGTCTTTTGGCTGCGGAACCGGTCCTGCACGATGTTGCCGAAGTCGACGTTCGACGCCTGGAAGTTGCCCTGCATCTCCAGCCAGTACAGCCGTGACGTGAATCTGAACCGGCGCCAGAGATATCGGCTGGCTCTCAGGCAATAGAGCGCGATGAGAAAGCAGATCGCCGCAGCAGCGAACAGATCTGCCGCCGCTACGGGCCAGCGCCACACAGCCAACAAAGACAGCACGGCTGTGGCAACAATCAACGCAGTCGCCAAAGCAGACACGCAGATGAGCCAGCGATACTCGGGCGCGCCAAGGCAATACCCAATCGTCAGCGGCCCCGCTTCCGTCGGCACCGGCTGACTCTCTTCGAGCGATTCGCCGGTGAAGGAGCCGCGCGCGCCATCCACATTGGGCGGATGGTGGATGTAGCGTCGATTGGGAATCTTCTCGACCCACAACTCCTGCAGCGTGCGCGCGTAGTGAAGCAGGATCTGGTTCGGCGCGCCGTTGAACGAAACGATCTCGAGGTGATTCGCCATCGCGATGGTGGTGGGCCGCAGTGTCTGCGTCATCACCGCCATGAGCAGGAACGCCGCTGCGACGAGTGCCATGAGCACCGTGAGCGGAGCGAGTAGCGACCAGCGCATGTCGAGCGGCGAAGGAATGTCCGCGGGCAGCAGCATCCCCAGCGCCACTGGACCGATCACCGCCGTTACGCACAGAACGATCACAGCAACAACGCTGAGCTCGGTCGAGCCCACTCCTGGCCGCAGCACCGCCCGAACGAGTACCCAGCCGGCGAGCACGCAATAGAGCATGAACACGATTCCGCGCTGCCCGGGCGCGGAAACGCCGAACACTGCGATGAGCGCGCTCACGAGAATCGCCGCGAGCACGAGCAGGTTACGGAACTGCGCGCGTGCGATGTTCTGCAACGGCCGCGGCGAGAAGAGCAGGTCCGGCATCCATGTGAACAACAGTTGATCGATGCCGCTGACCGGAACGTCGTAGTTGAAAGCGTTCTGCCGCATCGTCTCGGTAAGTCCGCGCGCTTCGGTGGACTCACCGCTCTGCGTAGCCGTCATGGCGGGCGCCAGCGGGTTCGGTTGCTCGCGGCCGAAGTAGAAGCGGAGCTGCCAGAGAATCCAGCTCACGACCGTGAATCCCGCGAACAGAGTAAGCACGGCCACCACGAGCGCCGCCCAGCTTCCGTTTCCCTGGTTTTCGAGCATCCGGCTGCGCGCGATGAACAGGCTGGCGAAGCCACTCACGATCAAGAATGCCGCCCCGACGCCGAGAAACACATTCTCGACGCGATGCGGATTGGGAACGTCGAAGCGCTGGGACTGTGGGTTGTACTCGTAGCCCATCGGCCTACGTTACACCACTTTTGCACTCCGCAGCCGGGCGACCTCCTCGGCGGAGAGGCCGGCCACTCGCGTGAGCACGGCATCCGTGTGCTCGCCGAGCAGCGGGGGTGCCTGCTCGTAGCGCGCCGGCGTAGCCGAGAAATGCAATGGATTGCGAACGCTCGTGACGGCACCAGCCAGTGAATGCGGCAGGCTCACCGCAAGATCGCGGTGTTTCACTTGTGGGTCAGCGAAGACCTGATCGAGTGTGTTGATCGGGCCGCTCGGCACGTCCACTTCGCCGAGCGCATCGACCAGCGCTGGCATGCTCCACTCCGAAGTCCTGGCCTCGATGAGCTCTGCCAGCACGCGCCGGTTGCGCACACGATCAGCGTTGGTGAGGAAGCGCGGATCGTCGGCAAGCGCCGGCACGCTGAGCACTTCACAAAGCTTCCGATACTGGCCGTCATTGCCCACGGCGATGATGACGTAGCCATCGCGCGTCGCGAACGTTCGATACGGCGCGAGGTTCGGATGCTCCGCACCCGTGCGCGAGGGCACGCTGCCACCGACGAAATAGTTCTGACCTTGATTCGCCATCATGCTGACGACGGTGTCGAGCAGGGCCAGATCGATGTACTGACCTTCACCCGTCGTATTGCGGTGATTGAGCGCCGCGAGGATTCCGATCGTCGCGTACAAGCCGGTGCTGAGATCGCCCACGGCCACACCCACGCGCAGCGGTCCGCCACCTGGCTGACCATCCGGCACGCCAGTGATGCTCATCAACCCGCCCATGCCCTGCACGAGATAATCGTATCCAGCCTGTTCCGCGCGCGGGCCGGTCTGGCCGAAACCGGTAATCGAGCAATAGATGATGCGCGGATTGATCGCGCGCATCTGCTCATATCCGAGTCCCTTGCGGGCAAGGTCTCCGGTCTTGAAGTTCTCGATGAAGACGTCGCTCTTCGCCGCGAGTCTCTCGATGATGGCTCGACCTTCGGGCTTGCCGATGTCGACAGTCACGGACTGCTTGCCGCGATTGGTGCTCAGGTAATAAGCAGACTCACGCGTCTCGTTGCCTTCGGTGTCGCGCAGCCAGGGCGGCCCCCAGTGCCGCGTGTCGTCGCCCGCACCGGGCCTTTCGATCTTGATGACCTCGGCGCCGAGATCGGCCAGCAACTGCGTACACCACGGCCCCGCCAGAATGCGGCTCAGGTCGAGAACGCGGATGCCCTGCAATGGTCCGGCCACGTGAAATCCTCTTAAACTGCCCGCATGAGAATCGGCAAACCCCTGCTCATCACCACCACGACGATCGGTGTCGCGCTGGGCCTTTACGAAGGCTACCGCTTCGCAGGGGGACTCGTGGTGCTGATGATGGCACTGATGGGTGTCATTGGGGTCGCGATCGCCACGGTCATCGCCACCGTCCGTCGTGAAAAGCGCGAAGAAGAGGCGGCCCGTGGGCGCAAGGAGGATCACTGAATGCCTTTCCCGAGCAAACCGCACGCACCCTCCTGCGATCGCAATCAAGTCCCAATCCGGGACGTGCTGGTGAAGCACTTCGCGGATCGGCGCCGGATACTCGAGATTGGGAGCGGTACAGGGCAGCATGCAGTGTTCTTTGCGCCGGCATTTCCGAGGGCGGTGTGGCAGACGTCGGACCTGGAGGAGAACTTGCCGGGTATCAGGAGTTGGCTCGATGAGGCGGGATTGCCGAACACGCCGCCACCGCTGGCACTGGACGTAAACGAGCCATGGCCAACAACACCGCGCTACGATGCAGTGTTCACCGCGAACACGCTGCACATCATGAGCTGGCCGGAAGTGCAGAAGCTTTTCGCCGCTCTGGACAATGTGCTCGAACCGCAAGCCATGCTCGCCGCATACGGGCCGTTCAACTACGGCGGCCGCTTCACCAGCGAAAGCAATCGCGCGTTTGAAGAATGGCTGAAGCAGCGCTCGGCACTGAGCGGTATTCGCGACTTCGAAGCGGTCGATGCGCTCGCGAATTCAATCGGGCTGAAGCTCGTCGCGGATCACGCCATGCCGGCGAACAATCGCACGCTCGTCTGGCAACGTTCAGCGCGCGACTGACGCCACGTTACTCGCGGCGTCCCCGGCGGAGGACGGCGCTACATCGATCTCGACTTCGTATCCCGCCGCCACCCACGCTTCCAGCCCCCCGAGCAAAGGCCGAACGCGCGTATACCCGAGCCGCATGAGTTGTCGGGCAGCGAATGCCGCCGACGCTTCATTCGGGCAACTGCAATAGAACACGACATCCCGATCCGTCGGAAACTGCTCGCTATGCTTCGATACGTCGCCGAGCACCACGATGCGCGCGCCAGGAATACGCCGCCCATCCTGCTCGCGAGTGAGCGGTGAGCGGAGATCGACGACGATGGGGGCGGGCTCGCGGTCCATCAGTCGTCGCAACTCTTCCGCATTGATGCGCGCGACGCGAAGCATCCGAGCAAAGCGCCTGCGCTGCCACCACTTCACACCGATGAACACGAGCACCAGCGCAACGAGCACAACGCCAGCAATCAATCCGAACTCCTGGATCACATCGAGGAGCTGATTGATCTCGTCGTGAAACACGATGCCGGCCAGCACCGCTGCGCTCACCCAGAGCGCCGCTCCGATGCCGTTGAACAGCTCGAACTGCCACCATCCGAGATGGATGGTCCCGGCGAGCGGCCGCACGACAGTCGACAACCCCGGCACGAACTTCGCGATCACCAGCGTGAACCGCCCCCACTCGGCAAAGCGGCTTTCCGTCTGTCGCACGCACGAATCCGGCGACACCGAGATCCGACACAGCAAACTGATCACGCGGCGACCGTAATACACGCCGGCCCCATACCACAGCGTGTCGCCGATGACGCACGCGGCGAACGCCACACCGAACACCTCGAACGCAGAAAGCTGCCCGACCGGCACCAGCGCACCCGCCAGAATGAGCGTCGGCATCGCCGGCAGCGGCAGCCCCAAGCGCTCGGCAAGCACATTGGCGAAGATCAGCAAGAGACCGTATTGCGCGATCAGCTCCGGCACAGCAGTCAGTCCCGATCCCGATCGGTGCTTCGTGTCCGCGTCACGCGAGTGGTTGGCAGGCCCTGTGACCTGCGCGCCTTGCGCAACGTATACGCGCGAATGAACAGCGCGAACGCCATCCACAGCAGAACGATACCAACAGGCACCGCGATGACGAGCGGCCACAGCACCCCAACCACCGCGAGCGCCGTCAGCACCATCGCGACGATCGCAACGACCTTCGCCTCCGTGTGAACGAGCACGCGCTGCTCTGTCAGCGCCGCGCCAACCGCGCGCCCGATACGCAACGCACCCGCGGCCGCGCGTGAAGCGCTCCCGCCCGGACCCCGAATGGGATCGCGCGGCCCATCGTCGTCGCTCACCGGTTCGAGACGCCGCCGTCGCCGCGGCTGCAGGACGATCTCGGTGGAGTATTCGAGATCCGCGAGAAACATCTGCTCCATCGCCCCGGCCGTCGGCTCATGCTCGATGACGGCATCGAGCTCGTAGTTGCCGATCCAGCTGGCGACATTGAGATTGCTCGACCCGACTCGCGCCCAGCGCCCGTCTGCGACGGCGGTCTTCGCGTGCAGCATCGACCCTTTCCACTCGAACACACGAATGCCCGCCTCGAGCAACGGCCGGAATCCCGCCTGCGAGAGCGGGCGCAGGATCGGAATGTCGCTCGCCCCCGGCACGAGCAACCGCACATCGACTCCGTCGAGCGCAGCGGCTCGCAGTGCCTGAACGTATGGCGGAATGCCGGCGAAGTACGCATCAGTCAGCCAGAGCGTGCGACGCGCGGCAGCCGCAATGAGTTGATCGAGTCGGAAGATGCCCGTCGTGCCAGGCGCATTGGCAACGATGCGCAGAGGTACATCGCCAACAGCCGCAATCCCTTCACGGGGCACGAGCTCTTCAGCGGGAATCGGCGTGCCACCGCATGCGGTCCAGACCTGCGCGAAGGCGCGTTCGATGTCGCACAACGCCGGCCCACGCACCTCGACGCCGGTATCGCGCCACGGCTCGAGCCCGCGCTCGGGGTTTCCAACCCACATGTCGCCCACGCACAAGCCCGTGACGAATCCCACGGCACCATCGACCGCCAGCATCTTTCGATGATCGCGATGAAGAACCTGAAGCGGAGACGCGAGACTCAGCGGATTGAAGCGCCGTACCTGGACCCCGGCATCGCTCAGCGCCCGCCAGAAGCTGCGCGGCGCCTTGGAAAACGCCCCCAGCCAGTCGTAGATCAGCCGGACGAGAACCCCTGCGCGCGCCCGCTCCTGCAGGGCCGCCGCGAACTCCCGTCCGGTGCGGTCGTCCACGATGAAGTAGTTCTCGAAGTAGATTCGCTGCCGGGCGCTGTGAATGGCCTCGAGCCACGCCGGGTAGTTGTCCGCCGCGTTCCGCAGCACGCGCACGCCATTGCCAGCCACGAGCGGTGCCCCGGCCGCGCGCGTGAACGCGCGGTCGAGGAATGCGTCATCGACCGCCCGATCCCGGGCAATTGCGAGGTTTGACTGTGCCATCGGTGGTGCAGTAGCGATGATGAGGTCATGCCGCTACGATTTCACGCGTCTTTCATCTCGGAAGGAGGCGCCAGATGAAATCCCGCTCCACATTGATCCTGGCTGCGGTGCTGTCCACGCTGATATTCGCTGCGTGCAAGAAACCGCCGGAGCCGACGGACCCCGCGGCACCGGACCCGAAGGCGGCAGCGCAGGCCGCGGACCCCAACGCACCGGGCACGACGACGAATTACGAGAATCCGGCCCCGGCCGCGCCGGCCAAAGAATAACGGCCGTCTACTGCAGCTCGAGGATGAAGCGGTCGGCGGGCGCGCCGGCAGTCTCAGGACGCTCCGGCAGGAGCTCGACCCTGTAGCGGCCGCGAACGAGTTTGGAAGAATCGAGATACGCGGTCACGAAGCCGTCCTCGGAGCTCTGGCTAGCACGTGTTTCGCCCAGCGGCGCGGCAGCATCTGCCGCGTCCAGCTGTGCGATCGTGACGCGGAAATCGCCGCTCCGGGCTCGTGACGACGGGATCATGCGCAGCTCGAGCGCGCCGCCATCTTTCGGTAACGCAACCGCCATGGTGGGCGGCGTTCCGCGCGTTCGCGCCAGAACATAGGTGCTGACGACCTGCAGAGGCCGCCCGTTGCGCTCGCCGAGCGCTGCGATCGTTCCTGCGATGGGGCCGACGGTCGCCTGACCCACCCACAGCAGCACGCCGACCACGACCAACGCGAGAGCCGCAGCAAGCGCCAGTGCCGGTTTCCATGCGGTGCGAGGCCGCATGAGCGCGTCCAGCTCGCCGCGCTCGTTCAACACTGCCAGCCCTTCCTTCAGACGCAGCGCGCGCTCGATCTCGCGCACGACGTCCCGGTCGTTCTCGTAGTGCTTCTCGAAAGCAGCCGCTTCGGACTCATCGAGCTGCCCGGCGAGATATCTCGCCACGATGTGTTCGTTGTCGATGCGTTGTCGTTCCATGACTTTCAGGCAACCAGAATGGAGAACAGGTCCGACTTGCCGAATCCGCTGTGTTCCAGCAGCTCCCGGAAGCGCTCGCGCGCACGGAAAATCACGCGGTTGAATTGCAGGTCGGTGAGCCCGAGCGAGCTGCAGAGGGCGCTGCGCTCCTCTTCCTTCAGATAGAACCGCACCAGCACCTCGCGATCGCGCGCCGAGGACATCTCGCGCAGCACACGCCGCACGAGACCGGCCCATTGCTCGGTCTGGATCGAGCGGGTGGGCCGCCCTTCCGCCGCCGCATCCTCGAGGGCGGCAGCCCCGTCCGGATCCGACACGGCGGACTTGTCCTTCCGGCGGTAGTTCCGGAAGTGATTCAGGGCGACACGATAGACGTACCCATCGAGCTGGGTACGGTGCTCGATTTCGCCGGATCGCAGTTTTTTGAGTGCGGTCACAATAGCGTCCTGCAGCAAGTCTGCGGCCACGTCCGCGTTTCGGGTCACGCGGGTTAATTGGGCCTTCAAACCAGACATGTCGCGAAGAAGCGTTTCATGCTCCTCGCTGTCCGCAAGACGGCGCTCGGTTAGGGGTCCATCGGGTTCCGCGGTCAAAGCGAGCTCAACCCTATCCTTTTTTATGTCCGAGGCGAGTATACGACCCGCCCACCATGCCACTCTATTGCCGCACCAAACCCGGTCCGCATAATCAAACCGCGGGGCCGTGATCCTTCGCAGAGCGCATGGGAGCGAAAGTCGTGTCAGTTGGGGGGCGGATCGGGTTCTGGGTCTTGCCGGTCGCGGTCGCACCGCTCCTCCTTCTGTTGGCTCAGCCCGCCTCGGCCGGTTGTCTCGAGTCCTGGGGCTGGAAGCCGCTGCTCGATCATCGAGTGACGCTAAAGGGCGACGCGGAGAGCCGCATGGCGCTCCCAGCCCTCTCTTCACAGGACGCGATCGTTTACGCCATCGAAAGCGGCGTGGACGCGGAGCTGGAAATCGACGACGCCTCAGGGTCTGTCGTAGGCCGCGCTGATAGTGCTGTGGCTCGAATCGGCCGACAGCGCGTGATTCTGCCCGCTGCGGCTGCCGCTGCAGGCAGGCCGCCCCTGGTCGCAATTGTCCGGGGTCGAGAACATGCAGGCGTCAGCGGGACAGTGCGGCTCGTGGTGCTTCCGCTCGCCGCCGGCAGCGGCGAAGCAGCGGGCTGCGCCTCAGTAGAGCGGGCCCTCGCTGCCGCGGACCAGACTTACGCCCAATCGCGAGCCAGTTCGCGCACAGCGCTGGAGTCCGCAGCGGCCCAGTACGAGAAGGTGATGCCTTCCGTCGCGGCCGACGACCTCGGCGATCTGCAGATGACCCTCGCCGCGCTCTACTACTACAACCTGCAGGACTGGACCCGCAGCGCGCAGTGGGCCGAGCGCGCAGCCGACACTCTCGGCAAGACGAAACGCCCCTACGCACGGGCGCGCGCCCAGGCCATCCTCGCGGCGGCGTGGCTCGAGATCGCCACGAAATCGTCCGCTGCCGGCCAGAGCAGTGCCACCCCGGCGGATTCGCGGGCGCTGCTGAGTCGTGCGCGCACCCTGCTCGCGCAGCTCGAAACGTTCCATGCCGCCCGCAAGGAGCAGTACGACCGCGCCCTCCAGACCAACAACATCGGTCTCGCGTACTACTACGAGGCCCGCTTCGAGCAGGCTCGCGGCTACTTCATGCAGGCGCGGGCCGTGTTCGAAAAGCTCGGCGAAATGCAGCGCGTGGCCGCGGCGCTCGAGAACACCGCGCTATGCGAGTGGGGTCTCGGCCGACTGACCGCCGCGTTGCCGATGTTCAATCGCGCTCTGGAGCTGACGAGCCCGCAGCCGTACCCCGACATCCACATCGGCACCTTGCTGAACAACGCGGTCGCTCACCACGCTGCCGGCCGCTTCGACGATTCGCTGGCGCTCAATGGCAAGGCGCTCGACCTGGCGTCGCGCCTGAAGATGGATCGCGCCCGCGGCCGCGCCTACTACGGCATGGGCTCCACGTACTACGCGATCGGCGACCGCGAGCTCGCGACCCGCTTCCTGAACAGCGCACTCGAGATTCTGACGCCGGATATCGATGCGCGTATCCGCGCCGGTGTCCTGCGCGCGCTCGCGATCATCGAGACTGAGGGCGGAGATTTTGCCCAGGCGACGCGGCACGACTCGGAAGCGTTGCGGCTCGCGGCCTCGCCATCCGTGCGTTCGAGGATCCTGCTGCGGCTCGCCGCGGACTACGCCGCGCAGGCTGACGCGCCCGGCGCGATGAAGGTGCTCGATTCGCTGGCCAGCTTCCCGCCCAACGGCGACAGGCTGGTGCAGGCCCTTGCGCTGGCACAGAGAGCAAAGCTGCATCGTGCGGCCGGGGCGCTCGATCCCGCGCGGCGCGATTTGCTTCAGGCCCTGGGCACCCTGAAGGAATTCGATGCGATCACGGACGAGTTCGATGCGTACGTCGAGCTCGCGCGAATCGAGCGGGGCGCGGGGAACGATGCCGCTGCGCTGAACGCCTTGTCGCAGGCGTTGAGTCACACCGAGGAAATCACGTCCCAGACTGCAAATCCCGAGTATCGCGCCTCCATCGCGCAGTCCGTGCGCCCGGCGCTGGACCTGAAGATGGATCTCCTGTGGAAGCAGTATCAGCGCGCGCTGAGCGCGCAGGATGCGGCCGCGCGCGATGTCATCGTCGAGAGTCTGCGTACGGCCGACAACTCCCGTGCGCTGGCCTTCGAGCAGTTGCGGGCGCAGCGGCTCGACAACACCGGGGACCCCCGCATCGGCGAGCTCCAGCGCACCACCGCGACCCTCTATCGCGACATCGCCGAGCGCCGCTTCCAGCTCGCCACGCGCGAAGATCGGTTCGGTCCCGAGGATTCGTCTGCGCGGCTGTTGCGCGAGGACATCTCGCGACTGCGCGCGCGCCTCGGCGTAGTCAACGCAGAGCTGGCCGCGCGCGCCGCGCCGACCACGACGCGTACACGCGCGTCCGCCCAGGACTGGATCGCGCGTGCCCTGGCTGAGCGCTCGAAGGGCTTCGTCGAGTACTGGGTAGGCGCCGACTCCGCATATGCCTGGACCATCGTCGGCGGGCGCCTGAGCTGGGTGCGGCTCGATTCCAGTGCGCAGATCGATAAAGCCGCGCGGAATCTGCACGACGCCATGCGCTCGTACGCGACCACGCCGTTGCGTGCTCGCCTCGACGCCGGCGTCGAGCTGCATCGATTGGTGCTTGCGCCGATCAAGGCACAACTTGCCGGGGTACGCGGCCTGACCATCGTTCCGGACGGCCCGCTGCATTACGTGCCGTTCGGCACGATGCGCGATGCCGCCACGCCGGACAAACCGTTCGTCGCGCAGAATTTCGCGATCGAGTTTGCGCCGGCCCTGCGCCTCGCATCCTCGCGGCGAGGCGCACCGCCACCGGTGTGGGCGAGCTCACGCATGCTCCTGGTGGCGGATCCCGTCTACACCGCGGACGACCCGCGGCTGCCGCGCGCGGGCGCGTCGCGTGGGGCAGAACGTCTCACTGACGTACTCCGCATGCGCGGCGGTCTCGATCCGGCGACGCTCGAGCGGCTCATTTCCAGTGCCCGCGAATCGGAACGCATCCGCTCGCTTCCGGCCCTGAGGCGGGTCGACCTGCTGGAGGGGTTCGATGCCACGCGCGCGAACGTCCTCGCGCAGAATCTGGCGCAATACCGCTTCATTCATATCGCCTCGCACGGGTTCATCGATTCGGAAATCCCACAGCTCTCCGCGCTCATCCTCGGCGCGTGGGGTCGTAACGGCCGCGTCTCCGATCAATATGTGCGCGCAGGGGACCTGCTCTCGCGCACGTTCGATGCGGAGATGGTGGTGCTGAGCGCCTGCGACACGGCGCTCGGCCGGCAGATCGCGGGTGAGGGGCTGGTCGGTCTGAGGTACGCTGCGCTCGCGCGCGGCGCCCGCTCGGTGGTCGCCTCGCTCTGGCCGGTGTCCGATGCGATAGCCGCCGATCTCATGACCAATATGTATCGGTACATCACCATCGATGGCTATTCCGTGGCGGCGGCACTGAACGAGGCCATTCGCGCAGAGCTCGCCCGCACGCCATCGCTCGACCCCGCCCTGTGGGGACCTTTTGCCGTGTATGTGGCGGGCGATTGAACAAACCTATAACGAGGAGCAGCCGATGGATCTCTCGAACTGGCTCAACACACCGCGCGTCTCGATCGACTTCCGTGCGGACTCCGGCAAGGACCTGCTGGTGGCCACCAGGGACCGCAAGCCCGAATTCCGCCTCATGCCGCGCTACCTGACGAACGGGTACGGCGAGGAGACTGTCGTGCAGTTCAGTCTCACGTTCGAGGAGGGACGCATGCTCCCGAACTGGGAGGAGCTGCAGTTCGTGCCGCGTGGTGATGAGCCCGTGCCTGCCCTGTCGCGGAAGCTGCCGCCCTACACGGCAAAGGAAGAGCAGTTGTATGCGGATGTGCTCGATCCGCTCGTCACCGCCCTCACCGCCGCCGACACCAGGATCGAGCGGCTCGAAGCACGGCTGCCTCTTTTCATGAATCGCTGCGCGGAGAGCCGCCGGAGACTGACGATCGATCGCGTGCGCATGGTGTACCTCGAGAACGTGGTCAGCGCGCTCAACCCGAACCTCGTCGTCATCGTGTTCTCGTGGGCCGACGGCTACAAGGTCATGCAAAACGGTGTTGGCACCGGCCCGCCCCGAGAAACGGGACCGTAGTTAATGCCCTTCGGGCAGCGTCCGGGCGGGGGTTGCCGGGGCGAAGCGTTGTCACGCGCCGACCTGAGGCAGTGCCCTTGGATACGGCCAGCTCGCTAAAGTGGCGGCAACTTCCTGACGGCCTCCGCGCGTGCTTGGCAGGACGATGACTTCGGGGCGTGCGCTTTGCATTGGGGTCGACACGTCGGAGAGGCGGGATGCGCTCGCCGAGGCCGATGCACGAGCACTGGCGGATACGGCGTGCCGACAGGGGTTTGAAGTCACCACACTCCTGCTCGGCACGGCCGCGACGCGTGCCAACGTTCGCGCGCAACTCCGCACAGCCGCGCAAGCGTGTCGGCCAGGAGACCTTTTCGTACTCACGTTCTCCGGGCATGGCGGTGAGCGCGGCGTCTGGGTGCTGGCGGACGGATCGTTTACGGATGCGGAGATGCGCGAGGCGCTCGGCGCGTTTCAGCCCGGCGTGCGCGTCTTCGTGGTCTCGGACGCCTGCAATGGCGGTGTGCCGCTGGAGGCACCCGGCGAGCAGCCAGCGACGATCACGGCTTCCGTTCTCGTGTTCGCATCCTGCGGGCGCACTCAATTAGCCGACGCGCCCGGCACGCCCGGTCACTTCACCACTGCGCTGCTACGAACCCTGAGTGGCGCTCACATCGCGACGTATCGGAGCGTGTACGAAAGGATCGCTGCCGGAATGCCTGAGCATCAGCAGCCGGGTTATTTCTGGGTGGGAACCAAAGACCCGCTGTTCGAGCGGCAGCGGCCCTTTACGATTTGACCATCATCGCGCGGGCCTGCTCGGCCCAGAACACCGCATCGACGTAAGCCGCGCGCATCACTTCGAGCTGCAGGCCGTGGAAGGAAACCTCTTTCCAGCGGCCACGTTCGTACGCGCGCACGCAATGGAGCGCGGCGCCGAGCTCCCCTTCTTCCTTGAGCAACGCCTGCTCGATGGGCTTCGCGAGAGGCAGATCCTCGACGAGCTTGGCGACCGGCACGCCGGTCAGCACGTTCAGCATCGAGAACAGCCCGGTGATGAAGTACGGCCCCGTGTCCTTCGCGCCGGCGAGTCGCCCGAGCTGCTCGCACATGCGGGCACGGGCCATCGCGACGACGATGAGGCTCGGCGGACGATCGTCGAACCCCTGGAGCGCAACGAGCGCGCACAGCTGGCGCAGCGGATCGAGGCCCAGGATCACGATGGCCTGGCGGATCGAGTCGACCTTGCGCGGCAGGTTGTAGAAGCTCGAGTTGATGCAGCGGAGCACGCGATAGGACATCGACATGTCCTGCGAGACGATGCGCTCCACTTCGGTGACGGATGCTTCGTCGCGACTCAGCTCGGTGAGAAGACGCAGCGTGCCGAGCTTGTTGGACGGCACTCGCTGCGCCTGGAAGGTCTGCGGGTGCTGCAGGAAGTAGCCCTGGAATGCATCGAATCCCAGCTCGATGCAGCGTTCGAACTGTTCGAGAGTCTCCACTTCTTCTGCCACCAGTTGCAGTCCGCGTGCTTTCAGCTCGCGCACGGTCCGCGGCAGGTCCGCGGGGTCCTCGCGCGACAGCGCCACCTTCACGATGTCCGCGACGTCGAGCAGCGCGCGATCGGTCTCGCGCGCGGTGTAGTCATCCAGAGCGATGCGATGGCCGCGTTTGCGAAGCGCGCGGATACCGGCGAGCACTTCGGGATCGGCGGGCACGTCTTCGAGCACTTCGATGACGACGCTCGAGGGCTGCAGCGGCATGTAGCACTCGCCGGCCAGGAGCTCGCGGGGAAAATTGATGTGGACGGGCAGCCCGCCGGCGAGACGGTCGAGGCCGATCTCCAGCGCGGCGTTCGCGATCACCCGGAGCGTCGCGCGGCGTCCGTCGATCACCATCGCCTTCAGCGAGGACTGCGACTCTCTATATAAGAGCTCGTAGGAGATGACGGCCATGGCCTGGTTGTAGATCGGCTGGCGGGCCACGAGCGCCAGCGCATCGCCCGATCCACCGCCATTCGCTGCCGTCGTTGAGCTCATATTCCCGTCGGAGGGTAACCCAGCGGCTTGCATTGCGAGATCGTCGGTTTCCGAAATCCTGCTATGCGTCACCTTCACAGAGTGACGCGCGTCTCGGTTGGGTCGCTTCAGCTTCCGCTGCGTTCTGGTGCGGACAGGCGCCCTGGCGGCTCAACTTAGTGCGAAACCGGGGCTGGGAGGGGTCTAATAGTGCGCCCGGAAATTGCACAGAGGGCCTCCCGGAGGCTCCACTTATAAAGAGAACGTTTTGTCCATCCACGTCGCGCTCAACCACGTCACGCACTACCGCTACGACCGGCGTGTGGGCCTCGGCCCACAGATCGTCAGGCTCCGCCCGGCGCCGCATTCGCGCACGCGGATCCTTTCCTATTCGCTCAAGGTCACGCCGGCGAAGCACTTCATCAACTGGCAGCAGGACCCGCAGTCGAATTACCTCGCGCGCCTGGTGTTCCCGGACAAGACGCAGGAGCTGCGGCTCGAAGTGGATCTCGTGGCCGAGATGGCCGTGCTCAACCCTTTCGACTTCTTCCTTGAGCCGTACGCCACTCATTATCCATTCGACTACGAGCCGGGGGAGCGGCGCGAGCTGGCGCCGTATCTCGTCACCGCGCCGACGACGCCGCGTCTCGCCGAATATCTCGCGTCCATTCCGCGCGGGAAGCAGCGGGTGATCGATCTGCTCGTCGAGCTGAACGGCCGCCTGTCGCGCGACATTCGCTATCTCATCCGCATGGAACCTGGCGTGCAGACGCCGGAGGACACGCTCGTCAAGGCATCCGGGTCGTGCCGCGATTCCGGGTGGCTGCTCGTGCAGATACTGCGGAATCTCGGGCTCGCGGCGCGCTTCGTGTCGGGCTACCTCATCCAGCTCGTGCCCGATGTGAAATCGCTCGACGGTCCGTCCGGTCCGCCGGCGGATTTCACCGATCTGCATGCGTGGTGCGAGGTGTATCTGCCGGGCGCCGGGTGGATCGGGCTCGATCCCACTTCCGGTCTGCTTGCCGGTGAAGGCCACATTCCGCTGGCCTGCACGCCCGAGCCGTCCACCGCTGCGCCGGTCACCGGTGGAGTCGAAGAGAGCGAAGTCGAGTTCGCGCATTCGATGAGCGTGACGCGCGTGTGGGAAGCGCCGCGTGTCACCAAGCCGTACACCGACGAGCAATGGCGCGAGATCGACCGGCTCGGTCACGCGATCGACACGGATCTGTCGGAGCTCGACGTGCGGCTCACGATGGGCGGTGAACCCACATTCGTCTCGCTCGACGATCCGGATGGCGCGGAGTGGAACACGGCGGCGCTTGGGCCGGACAAGCGTCGGCTCGCCGCGAATCTGTATCGGCGCCTGAAAGAGAAGTACGCGCCGCAAGGGCTGGCGCATTTCGGACAGGGCAAGTGGTATCCCGGTGAGCCGCTGCCGCGATGGTCGCTCAACTGTTTCTGGCGGCGGGATGGCGAGCCCATCTGGCAGAACCCGGGGCTCAACGCGGACGAGACGATCGACTACGGCGCGACCGCCGATGTCGCGCAACGTTTTCTCGCCGCCGTTGCGATGGGGCTCGGGGTGTCGCCGGCGTTCGTGTTCGCCGCGTACGAAGACGCGTTCTACTACTTGTGGCGCGAGCGGCGCTTGCCCGCCAACGTGGACCCGTTCGAATCGCGGCTCGAGGATCCGGGCGAGCGGGCGCGCCTCGCGCGCGTGTTCGAGCAGGGACTGGATGCCGCGGTGGGCTACGTGTTTCCGGTCGCGCGCGACAAAGGCGGGCGCAAGTGGGAGACGGGGCCGTGGTTCCTGCGACGTGAGCGGTGTTTTCTGTTGCCGGGCGACTCGCCGGTTGGCCTTCGCTTGCCGCTCGACTCCATGCCTTGGGCATCGGCGAGCGACTATCCATACATGCACGCGCCTGATCCGATGCAGCCGTTTGCGCCGCTCGCACAGCACGCCGAGATTCGTCGGCAATTGCAAGGCTTCGAGAATCGAACGTCGGATCGCGACGACCGCACAGCACGCGCACCGACCTTCCAGGAATCCGCTGGCTGGATCACGCGCACGGCGATGTGCGCTGAGCCGCGCGATGGCGTGCTCTACATCTTCATGCCGCCCACGAATCGGCTCGAAGACTATCTCGAGCTGGTTGCGGCAGTGGAAGGCGCTTCGGAAGCGCTGTCGCAGCCCGTCGTGCTCGAAGGATACGAGCCACCGAAGGATCCGCGTCTCAACAGTTTCCGCGTGACGCCCGACCCGGGCGTCATCGAAGTGAACATCCATCCGTCGGAAAACTGGGCCGAGCTGTCCGACCGCACGGAGCATCTCTACCAGGCAGCGCGCGAGTCGCGCCTGCTTGCCGAAAAATTCATGATCGATGGGCGCCACACTGGTACCGGCGGCGGCAATCACTTCGTGCTCGGCGGCGCGACACCGGCCGATTCACCCTTCCTGCGCCGGCCGGACCTGCTGCGAAGTCTGCTCGGCTATTGGCACAACCATCCCTCGCTCTCTTATCTATTCTCCGGACTGTTCATCGGCCCCACATCGCAGGCGCCGCGCACGGACGAGGCGCGCAACGATTCGCTCTACGAGCTCGAAGTCGCGTTCAAGCAGATTCCGCCGCCCGGCCGGGACACACCGCCGCCCTGGCTCGTGGACCGTCTGTTCAGGAATCTTCTGATCGACGTGACCGGCAACACGCATCGCGCCGAGTTCTGCATCGACAAGATGTATTCGCCGGATGGGCCCACTGGCCGCCTCGGCCTCCTCGAGCTGCGCGCGTTCGAAATGCCGCCGCACGCGAGGATGAGTCTCACGCAGCAACTTCTGCTGAGATCGCTCGTCGCGCGCTTCTGGCGCACGCCGTACGAGCCCGAGCGCCTCACGCGCTGGGGCACCGAGCTGCACGATCGCTTCATGCTGCCGTACTTCGTGGAGCAGGACTTCGAGGACGTGCTCGAAGAGCAGAACGCCGCGGGTTACCCGCTGCAATGGGAGTGGTTCGCGCCTCACTTCGAGTTCCGCTTCCCCAAGCACGGAGACTTCGCGACGCGCGGTGTGGATGTTGAGCTGCGCCAGGCGCTCGAGCCCTGGCATGTGATGGGAGAAGAGGGCGCCGCCGGCACGACCGTGCGTTATGTCGATTCGTCGGTCGAGCGGCTGCAAGTGAAAGCCACCGGGCTGGCCCCGGATCGTTATCGGCTCACCTGCAACGGGCGGCCGATTCCGCTGCGGCCGACCGGCCGCGTGGGTGAGTTCGTGGGCGGCGTGCGCTATCGGGCGTGGCAGCCGGCTTCGTCGCTCCATCCGACCATCGGTGTCCACGCGCCGCTCGCGTTCGATCTGGTCGACACATGGATGGAGCGTTCGCTCGGAGGATGCCAATATCACGTCATGCATCCTGGCGGCCGCAACTACGTGACCTTCCCTGTCAACGCGTTCGAGTCGGAGAGCCGGCGTCTGGCGCGTTTCTTCCGCATGGGGCACACGCCCGCGCGCGTCGCGCCGGTCGATGAGCCGCCGAGCCAGGAGTTTCCGTTCACGCTCGATCTGCGCCGAGGGAGTTGACCTTGCGCATCGTCCGGTCCGGCTCGCACGCGTGTCTCGCCACGTACGTGGCCGACTCGCGTCGCTACGATGAGTTGCTGGACGAGCAGGGGTCCGTGCGCTCGCACTGGAAGCCGCTCATCGAGCGCGTCGCTCTCGGGGACGGGACGGGCGCGGGGCGGCGCAGCCTCGAGCTCACGCGCCGGCTCATCATCGAGAACGGCGTCACTTACAACGTGTATGCCGATCCGCAGGGCGCGGACCGGCCGTGGGGACTCGATCCACTGCCGCTCGTGCTCACTGCCAGCGAGTGGCATGAGATCGAGACTGGGGTCGCGCAACGCGCGCAGCTGCTGAATGCATTGCTCGCGGACCTGTACGGCGCGCAGCGGTTGCTTGCCGAAGGCACGGTGCCTCCTGAGCTGGCGTTCGGTCATCCGAATTTTCTGTGGCCGTGTCACGGGGTCACGCCGCAGGGCGGCGACTGGTTGCACATCTACGCTGCAGATCTTGCGCGTGCTCCCGATGGGCGCTGGTGGGTGCTCGCGGATCGCACGCAGGCGCCTTCGGGTGCCGGCTATGCGCTGGAGAATCGCGAGATCGTCGAACAGGTGTTGCCGGATTCGATTCGCGATCTCGGCGTGCGTCGGGTGCGCGGTTTCTTCGGCGAGCTGCGTGAACGCATGATCGCGGATGTGACGGATGGCGAACGGCCGCTTGCCGTCATCCTCACGCCCGGGCCTTTGAACGAAACGTATTTCGAACACGCGTATCTCGCTGGGCAGCTCGGGTTGCCGCTCGTCGAGGGCACGGACCTAACCGTGCGCGAGGACACTGTTTACCTCAAGACGCTCGCCGGTCTGCGTCGTGTGCATTCCATCTTTCGTCGGCTCGACGATGACTTCTGCGATCCGGTCGAGCTGCGCAGCGACTCGGCACTTGGTGTGCCGGGTCTGCTCGGCGCCGTGCGCGCGGGACGCGTGGTCGTCGCGAACGCACTGGGCACGGGCGTGCTCGAGTCCGCGGCGTGGCTCGGATTCCTGCCGGGTGTCGCGGAGCGATTGCTCAGTGAGAAGTTGAACCTTCCCGCGGTGGCGACGTGGTGGTGCGGCGAGCGGCCAGCGCTCGATTACGTGCTGGCGAACCTCGATCATCTCGTGATCAAACCGGTGTACCCGAATCAGCGGTTCGAGCCGGCATTCGGGCGGGACCTGTCGGGCGAGGCGCGCGAGAAGCTCATCGCGCGGATCAGCGCCCGGCCGTATGCGTACGTGGCGCAGGAGCACGTGGCCTTGTCGCAGGCTCCGGTGTGGCGGCAGAACGGCGGCATCGGTTTGTCCGCCAAGGCGCTCACCATTCGCGTGTACGCAATAGGTACGGAGAATGGGTTTCGTGTGCTGCCAGGCGGGCTCGCCCGTGTCGCGACCGATGCCGCGGTGGATGTCGTTTCCACTCAGCGCGGCGGCGGCAGCAAGGACATCTGGGTGCTTTCGGAGAGCGGCGAGGAGGAAGCGCCTGTCGAGAATCTTCGGTCGACGCCTGCTCTCGTTCGTCAGGACGACATTCCGTCGCGCGTCGTCGAGAATCTCTTCTGGCTGGGCCGATATGCCGCTCGGTGCGAGGACAAGGCCCGGCTCGTCCGCAGCACGTTGTCCGTTCGCGTGGATGCGGGAGCCTGGCGCGCGGCCACGCAGATATGCCGCGATCTCGGATTCATCTCGCAGGGCCTCGATCCGGCCGAGACCTTGCGCGACGACCAGAACAGACTTGGGCTCGTGGCGGACGTCAAGCGACTTGCCTGGTGCGCTTCGCAGGTTCGCAGTCGCCTTTCGGGCAGCTCGTGGCGCGTGGTGCTCGACCTGCAGCGACAACTGCAACGCGCGGCGATGGCGCGAGGCGAGCCGCGCGAAGCGATCGATCGACTGATCCTTTCGCTCTCGGCGTTCGCCGGTTTCGCGTTCAACGACATGACGCACGATGAAGGCTGGCGCCTGATGCGAGTGGGCCGTCGCCTGGAGCGGCTGCAGTTTCTCGCCGGGCTGCTGGCTCAGCATCTGACCTCGCCTAGGCCCGCGCGGCCCAACAACGTGGAATGGCTGCTCGAAACCTGCGACAGCCTCGTGGTCTATCGCTCGCGATATGTCGCGGCTCCGCGGCTCGGGCCGGCGCTCGATCTGCTCGTGCGGGATATCGAGCATCCGCGTGGGATCGCGTTCCAGTGCGAGGGCATCGGGCGCGACCTGGCGAGTCTCGCGGCATCGCTCGGCGGGCAGGGCGCTGAAGTGTTCGCGGGTCCGGTGCCGGTGCTGGATGACGCGGAACTGTTTGCGCTCGAAGGAGCAGGTGACACTGCGGCCGCTGAGCGCGAGGCAGTGGCCGGCCAGTTGCGAAATCTTTCCGCGGCCGCGGGTCAGCTTTCCGATCGTCTCTCGATGCGGCACTTCTCGCACACGGCTGCGGACGTGCGGGCTTTGGCGACCTGAGGTCTGGCATGCGCTATCGAGTACGACATCAAACGGCGTACGAGTACGGGAGCGACGTAGTGCATTCCCAGCAGCTCCTGCATCTCGTGCCGCGGCCGTCGCCTTATCAGCAGTGCATCGAGCATTCGTTGCGCGTCCTGCCCGAGACATTCATTCAGCGGGACGAGACGGATGCATTCGGCAATCTCGTGACGCGTGTCGAGATCGAGCACGCGCATCGGCAGCTCGACATTGCGACGGACATGGAAGTCGAGGTGCACCCACGGCCTGCGGTGTCCGCGATAGACACGCTGCCTTGGGAAGAGGTGCGCGATCTGGTGTCGTATAGCGGCGGATGGCCATCGCGGGAAGTGCTCGACGCCGCCCGTTTCCGCCACGAGTCACCGTACGTGCGCGTGAAGCAGGTGTTCAATGAGTATGGCGCGGATTGCTTCCAACCCGGTCGCCCGATACTCGCTTGTGCGCAGGCGCTGATGGAGAAGCTCCATCGTGAGCTGCGTTACGCGCCGGGTGAGACGAGCATCGCCACCCCGCTCGCCGAGGTTTTGCAGAATCGCCGCGGCGTCTGCCAGGACTTCGCGCATCTCATGATTGCGTGCCTGCGCGCGCGGAGTTTGCCGGCCCGGTACGTGAGCGGATACATCCGCCTGCGCGCGGAGCAGATGGATTGGGTCGATGCGGGCGCTTCGCACGCCTGGGTGTCCGTCTACTCGCCGCCCTTCGGCTGGCTCGAGCTCGATCCGACGAACAACGTGCACGTCGGCACGGATCACATCGCCGTCGCCTGGGGCCGCGACTTCGGCGACGTGTCTCCGTTGCGCGGCGTGATCCTCGGCGGCGGCACCCACACCCTCACAGTCAAAGTCACTGTCGAGCCCCTCGGCTCGTGAGCGTCACGGCCCGGGATTGGGATTGTCCGGCCGCGATGGGATGGCGCTGAGGAATTCATAGATGGCGCGCAGATCGCGGTTCGTCAGGTTCCCGTAGACCGGCCACGGCATCACTTGCAGGATGTGACTCGGGTCGTCCGGATCCCGGCCGGTCCGTATCAAGTTCTGGAACGCTTCGAGAGTCAGGCCTGCGGGCCGGCCATCCTGATCCGGCGTGAGGTTTGGCGAGGTGATCGGGCCGAACTGACGGCCGCCGGTGAGATATTGCTCAGCGTTGACGATGGGCGCTTCACCCTTGAACGGATCGCCGCCGGGTAGATAACTCGGACGGGTATGGCAATCGTTGCAGCCGCCAGCGGCGTTCACGAGATAGCTCCCCAAGCCGACGAGATCGGGGTTCTTGCCACGCAGAGACAACGGCACAGGTGAGATCGCGAATCCCCGGCGCACTCGGGACTGATTGTTCTGGTTGTCGAGGTTCTGATTTGCGCTCAGCTGTTGTGCCGACAGCGTCATCGCCGAGCACAGCAGCGCCGCACCGATCACGACGCTGACGATTGCACGTGTCTTCATGGCGTAACTCCAGATCAAGGTGGGAGGTCGCTCCTGCCCCACGAGATACGCACGAAATGTTCCCCGGTGACAGTGTGCGCAACGCACCTGCCGATCAGCACGTCATGCGTTAGCGGAATCGCAGCCTCGCAACGTCTAGGTCGTCATGGCCCGATCCCATGACTCAAGCCGCCGCCCTCGTCGCCGCCGGCGCGAAAGAGCAATCGACGTCTCGGATGTCGAAACGCACACGCTGCGGGCGCATGTCCGCATGCTTTCGTTCTCTATCAGAACGGCGAGTATCGACGGATTGTCCAGCCGGTCTCTTCAGCGGAAAAGCGGATCGGCAATTCGATCCGAAGTCAAAGACGTGGTTTGTGATCACGAAAGACAAGATGCTGCGGCCCATTCGGACCGCCGCATCAGTCGGTTCTGATCCCGCGTACAGGAAATCACGAGCGACCTTGGCCGCCAGGATTCGCGCTCCTGCGCGCAAGAAGTAGCTGGGCTTCCCGGTCCACGACTTCCCGATGATCCACTGAGCCTCGCGGGTCTGCGCGTTCCAGCGCTAAGGACCGCCGTCGCGGCCGTAACTGACGAAGCCTTTGCGCTCCAGTAAGCGCGCGTAGTACTGCTCGACGTTCTCATAGTGCGGCCGAGTCGCGGGGATCGACTTCCATCGGTGCAGTGACAGGCCGATCGCGATGTCGGCGACAGTGAAGTGCTTGCCTGCGATGTAGGCACCCGTTTTTCCCAGCTCGGCGTCGACGATGCCGACCATGCTGGACAACAGACTACGTGAGGCTTCGATTGCTGCTGGGTCCTGAAAGGCAGGGTTCTTGCGCACGAGTGCCTGGAACACGACGCGCCAGCTGTTGTTGAAGTCGGAGGCCTGCCAGTCCATCCATTGCTCGACGTGCGCGCGGGCAACCGGATCGCGGGGTGCGAGGTCCGTGCGGCCGCGGCTCGTTGCGAGATACCGCACGATGACGTTCGATTCCCACACGACGACGCCATCGTCATCGATGACGGGCACCATGCCGACGGGATTCAGCGCCCTGAACTGCGGCTCAGAGGTCGAACGGAAAGTCCCGCCCCAGTCCTCTCTCTCGAACGGAAGCTCCAGCTCCTCGCACGCCCAGAGCACCTTGCGAACGTTGATCGACCCCGCGTACCCGTAAATCTTCAGCATCTGCGCTGGACCTGCGCGCTCACTCCGTCGTGACGGTCACCTCCACGGTCATCGAGATGAACGCGTCCGAGGGACCCTGGAAGCTCCCCGCGAGCGGAATGGCCTGCGAGGCATCGCCCGCCACGGCAACCCGAATCAGATTGCGGCCGCCCGCGAGCGCGTTGGTTGGATCGTACTCCACCCAACCTGCACCCGGCAGGAACACCTGAAGCCACGCGTGCGTGGCGCCGCCACCAACCATTCCGCCGGCGGCGCCAATCAGTTTCTCGTCATACAGATAGCCGGACACGAAGCGCGCCGCGAGGCCGAGGCTGCGCACGGCCTCCATCATGAACACGGCAAAGTCGCGACAGCTTCCGCTCGCAAGATCCAGTGTTTCGACCGGCGTCTGCACGCCTTCGGCTTCCCGTGCGGCGTACTTGAACTGCTCCTTGATGGACGTGGTCATCGCCATCAGCACATCGAGCGTCTTGCCGTCCGGCGTGCGCTCGAGAATGCCCTTCGCCCAGGCGTCCACTTTGTGCTCCGGGTCCGCGTAGTGCCGCTCCTTCGTGCGGCCGAGGTCCGCGCTGTCCTCCGCCGAATAACTGAAGGGAAACTTTTCGGCGAATGGCTCGACGACGATCATCTGCGGCTCGACCGGGTAGTGCTCGGCGCGGAAGGCCGATTCGAACGTCAGCTCCGAAGCGGACTCGGTGAAGCTGGCAATCGCGATCGAGTTGCCGAACACATCGTGCAGCCAGCGCAGGTTGCTGGCGGGCGGAGTGATCGTGAGCGTCGTGTCGATGAGGCGCAGGTCGTGGCTGTCCCGCGGCCTCGACATGAGGCGGTGGTCGCCGAAGGTCACGGGCTGGCGGTACTGATACGTCGTCCGGTGGCGTACGTTGAGAATCGTCATGGGTAATCATTAACTCGCGCCGCGAGGGCCGGTTCCGGTGTTTTACGGCTTCTGTGCTTCTGCTTCGAGGCGCTCGGTGTGTTCGAGCCACGCCGCTTCGGCGCGTTCGATTTCCTTTGCCACCTGCGACTGGCGTTCCATGAGCGTGCGCAAACGATCCTTACCGTCCTCGGCGTAGAGGTCCGGCGCCTGCAAGGTGCCTTCTATCTCCGCGCGCTCGCGCGTCAGCCGTTCGAGATCCCGTTCGGCCTTCTCGATGGCCGCCCGCAGCGGGCTCAGGCGATTGCGCTTCTCGGCTTCCTCGCGTTTGCGTTGCTTGCGCGCGTCCGCAGAGTCCGGCTCGCGGTTCGCAGGAGGAGGCGGCGTGGCCGGAGCAGGCACGACGGTGCTGTCCGTGTCGTTCAGCCACTGCGCGTAATCCTCGAGGTCTCCATCGAACGGCTCGGCCTTGCCGGCATGGACGAGATAGAACTGATCGGCCACCGTTCGCAGCAGGTGCCGGTCGTGGGACACGAGCACGACGGCACCGTCATATTCCTGCAAGGCCACGGTGAGCGCCTGGCGCATCTCCAGGTCCAGGTGGTTCGTGGGCTCATCGAGCAGCATGAGATTGGGGCGCAGGTACGCGACCAGCGCCAGCACCAGGCGCGCCTTCTCTCCGCCGGAGAAGGGCGCGATCGGCTCGAACACTCGATTGCCGCGAAAACCGAAGCTCGCGAGGTAGTCACGCAGCTCCTGTTCCATGGCGCGTGCCGCTCGCCGCCCGCCGAAGCGGCGCAGATTGGTGAGCGGTGAGTCAGCGGTCGCCAGTTGCTCGAGCTGATGTTGCGCGAAGTAGCCGATCTTCAGATCCCGCGCTTCCGTGCGCGTGCCCGCGAGCGCCGTGAGCTCACCGGCAAGCATCTTCATGCACGTGGACTTGCCCGCACCGTTGCGGCCAAGCAGTGCGATCCGGTCGCCGGGTGCGAGCGTGAGAGTCACGTCCTGCAGAACCGCGCGACCGTCGTAGCCGACGGATTGCTTCTCGATTGCGATCAACGGCCGTGGCAGCTTCTCGGGCTCGGCGAAGGAGAACTCGAACGGCGAATCCACGTGCGCCGGCGCGATGCGCACCATGCGCTCCAGGGCCTTCATGCGACTCTGCGCCTGGCGCGCCTTGGTCGCCTTGGCGCGGAAGCGCTCGATGAAGGATTCCATGTGCTTGATTTCGCGCTGCTGCCGCGCGTACATCGCACTCTGCTGGGACATCTCCTGCGCGCGCTGGTCTTCGAACGAGGAGTAGTTGCCGCGATACGCGCGCGCCTTGCCGTGCTCGATGTTGACGATGCGATCGGTCACGCGATCCAGGAACTCGCGATCGTGCGCGATCAGCAGCAGCGTGCCGGGGTATTCCTTCAGCCACGTCTCGAGCCAGATGATTGCGTCGAGGTCGAGGTGGTTCGTGGGCTCATCGAGCAGCAGCAGGTCCGAACGGCACATCAGCGCCTGCGCGACGTTGAGCCGAACGCGCCAGCCGCCGGAGAACTCCCGGACGGCGCGCGTCTCGTCCGCCGATGAAAAGCCGAGCCCGTGAAGCAGGCGCCCAGCCCGGCTGCGTGCATCGTATCCGCCGGCGGCGGCATACACCGCGTACAACTCGCCGAGCTTCTCGCCGGCATCGCGCGCCTCGGCGGCGGCAATGTCGCGCTCGATGGCCCGCAGCTCGGCGTCGCCATCGAGCACGAACTCGATTGCCTCCTGATCGGTGGCGAGCAGTTCCTGCGAAACGTGGGCGATCTGCAGGTTCGACGGCATCTCGAACGTGCCCGCCTCGGGCTGCAGCTCCCCGTGCACGAGCGAGAGCAGGCTCGATTTGCCGCTGCCGTTTTCGCCGGTGATGCCCACTTTCTCGCCGCGAAACAGGCCGAAGGTGGCGCCAGAGAAGAGCAATCGCGGCCCGCGGCGAATCGCAACGTCAGAGAAGTTCAGCATGAACGACGGGCACAGCGGTGGCGCGGACGAAACGGGGCGGAGAGGCTATCGGGCGCTGGCGCCCATAGCAACCCTCTGGTCTGTACCCTGCACGCGGCTCTCGGGTTCGCCGGTCAATCCGGGAACCTTACTTTCGGACGATTCTTACGCGACACCGCGAGCCGGGACGACGCCGCGGAAACGGTCGAGGTTCTAGCGTGCGTTCATGGAAACCGAAACACGCCGCGTCACTGGATTGGCGCTCTCACTCATGGTCGGGCTGACGCTTGCCGCATGCGGCGGGAACGCCCGGTTACCCGTCGAAAAAGGCATGGGTCCGGACCCTGTGCTGCCCGAGCCGAACAAGACACTGCTGCCGGTCATCGATATCGCGCCGGCGCAGGGTTGGTCGCAGGGCATGCTACCCAAGGCTGCAAATGGCCTCTCCGTCGCTGCATTCGCGACGGGTCTCGATCACCCTCGCTGGATCCACGTGCTGCCGAATGGCGATGTGCTCGTGGCCGAAACGAATGCGCCACCCAAGCCCGAAGATGGCAAGGGCATCAAGGGCCGCGTGATGAAGGCCGTGATGAAGCGTGCCGGCGCGGCGGTGCCGAGCCCGAATCGCATCACGCTGCTACGTGACGCAGATGGCGACGGCGTCGCTGAGACGCGCACGGTATTCCTCAAGGATCTGCATTCGCCGTTCGGCATGGATCTCGTTGGCAACGATTTCTACGTTGCCAATTCGGACGCGGTGGTGCGCTTTGCGTATCGGCCTGGCGCCACCGAGATCACGGAGCCCGGCGTGAAAGTCGTGGATCTGCCGGCCGGGCCGCTGAATCACCACTGGACGAAGAATCTGATCGCGAGCCCTGATGGCGCGCGCCTCTATGTGACGACCGGCTCGAATAGCAACGTTGCCGAGAATGGCATGGCGCAGGAGGAAGGACGCGCGGCGATCTGGGAAGTCGACGCGAAGACTGGGCAGCACCGCATTTACGCGTCGGGGATGCGCAATCCGAACGGCCTCGCGTGGGAACCGCAGTCGCAGATGTTGTGGACGGTGGTGAACGAACGCGACGAGCTGGGGAGCGATCTCGTGCCGGACTACCTGACCTCGGTTGTCGAGGGAGGCTTCTACGGTTGGCCGTACAGTTATTACGGGCAGAACGTGGATGAGCGCGTGAAGCCACCGCGGCCCGATCTCGTTGCCAGTGCGCGGAAGCCGGACTATGCGCTTGGTCCGCACACGGCATCGCTGGGTCTCGCGTATCACGACGGGCGCAGCCTCGCGCCGTTTGGCGAAGGCATGTTCGTCGGGCAGCACGGGTCGTGGAATCGCAAACCGCTGAGCGGCTACAAGGTGCTGTTCGTGCCCTTCAGTGCGGGTAAGCCTTCAGGTGCGGCAGTCGATGTGCTCACTGGGTTCGTGAACGAAGAAGGGAACGCGCACGGCCGACCGGTTGGCGTCGCCATTGATAAGAAGGGTGCGCTGCTGGTAGCGGATGATGTTGGTAACGCAATCTGGCGCGTCACGGGCAGCGAGACGTCGCGGCCTGAGATTCACACGTCGGAAGCATCACCGAACAACGAAACGCGCTGAGTCCAGCGTGTGACCCGCGGAGTCCTCGAGCGCGAGCACGTGCGTGCCGCGCGCGGGGACCCACATTACGTCGCGGTCTGCGGGGCCGAGCGTTTGGTCATTCAGTCGCAGAACCATGCGGTCGGTTGTGCCGCGTGTGGAGAGCGGTACGCGCTGGAATTGCAGCGGGATGTCAGGGTCGAGGGCGATGACCATGCCGTTCGCAGGGCTGTCGATGCGCGCGATGTCGCCGGCAGCGCGAATTGTCTCTGCAGCCGGCGCCGTGCGATCGCTGGCGCGTGCGAGCTCGGCCAGCTGCGCGGGCTCGGCGGACTGCGTACTCTGCTCGAGGAAGCGCTCGGCGCGCGGCGGCTCGACCGCTGGCGAGAAGCGGGCTAGGCGTGTGATTACACCTGGCGGCGCGGCGGGCGGTGCCGAGCGCACGTTCGCATGAAGCGCCAGCATGATTTCCTGCCATACCGGCGCCGCACCCGTTACGCCACTGACGTCGTGCATCGAATCGCCTTCGAAATTACCCACCCACACTCCCACCGTGAACTCGCGCGAGAACCCGATGCACCAGTTGTCGCGCATGTCCTTGCTCGTGCCCGTTTTCACGGCGCTCCAGAATGGGGTGTTGAGGTGATTGTCGAGGCCGAACGTGACGGTGCGGGCGGCGCGGTCGCTCAGCATGTCTGTGGTGATGAAGGTCGCGTCTTCGGGCAGGACTGTTTCGTTCGGCGTTGCTGGCGTGGGCAGAACGTGAATCGGTGATGCGCGGCCGCCGCGGGCTAGCGTGCGGTAGGCCTGCACGTGTTCCCAGAGGCTTACTTCCGCCGAGCCCAGTGCGAGGGAGTAGCCGTAGAAGTCGCCTGGCTGGGTGATGTTGGTGTAGCCGAGTGTGTTCAGCCGCTCTCTGAATGGTTCTACACCTACCAGTATGAGTGTTCTGACGGCTGGGACGTTCAGCGAGCTGGCTAGTGCTGTTCGGACGCTGACGAGGCCTTTGAAGTCGCGGTCGTAGTTTTGGGGGAGGTATATGCCGCTTGCTGTGTCTAGTGTGATTGGGGAGTCGTTTAGTAGTGATGCTGCCGTGACGTAGCGCTGCTCCAGGGCCAGTTCGTACAGGAACGGCTTGAGTGTTGAGCCGGCCTGGCGGTGGGCGCGAACGCCGTCGACTTCTTTCGCTTTCGATGTCGCTGCGGCTGAGGCGACGTATGCCAATACATTGCCGGTCTCGTTTTCCACGACGAGGATGGCGCCGTCGCGGACGTTCCGGTTTGTGAGCTGATTGAGATGAGTACGTAGCGCGTTGAGTGCGAAGCGCTGGATTTGCGCGTCGAGAGTCGTGTGCACGCGCTGGCCCGGTTTCGTAAGAAGAGAACGTGCCAACTGCGGGGCCAGTTGTACCGCTGTCGACCTGCGCGTCGTTGATACTGAGCCGAGGGCGTTATCAATGGGCGCTTCGCGCGCGGGATACGCCAGCACGGGAAGCTCAGCGCGCGCGGAGGGTGCATCTTTGCGCCGCCGAAGGGCGTCGGCGGCGGGAGCGGCATTGAGCGCTGCGCTGCTTGGTTGCGCTGAATAGCCCAGCATCTCTGTGGCGGCGGTGCGGATGTCGGTGCAGGGGACGCTTAACTGACGCGCGGTGGAGCGGGAGCAGGCGCGGGTGACTATCCGCGCGGGTGGAGAGGTTGGTGAGGGGAGCAGCGCGGCCAGGACGAGGCTCTCGGGGAGCGTCAGGCCAGAAGGGGTTTTGCCGGCGAGGAAGTGGGATGCGGCGCCGATGCCCTGGAGCTCGCTGCGGAAGTGAACGAGATTGAGGTAGGCCTCGAGGATTTCGCGCTTGGTCCAGTGGGTTTCGAGCGCACGGGCCGCGCGGAGCTGGGTCAGCTTTCTCGCGAGCGCGCCGCTCGATCGGCCGGCGCGGAGTGAGGGATCGAGGCGAACGGTTACCTGCATGGTGATCGTGCTCGCGCCACTTCGTAAGCCGCGATCACCGCTTATCGCCGCAAGCACGGCGAGCCAGTCGACGCCTGAATGATCCCAGAAGCGGCGATCCTCGCCGTCGACGATTGCGTCGACGAGCGCTGGCGAAACCGATGCCAGTGGCGTCCACTCGCTGCGACGGACGCGGAAGTCCATGCGTTGCTGGTCGATGACCTCGCCGTTGCGATCGAGCAGGTAGGCGTCGGATGGCGTCCACTGCGCCTGCACGCTCGCAAACGTGGGCACCTCCTGCGGGAAAAAGAACCAGATGGTTGCGCCGACGACGGCGGCGAGCAGTGCGCTCGCGACACCAAGCGCGATCCTCCTCGCGTGACGCAGCAGGTTCGGCGACGTGCTGCCCGACGGATTGCTCCAGCGGAGCGCGCGCCTACAAGAGCGCCGCATGAGCGCCCATCGCCTCGCGAACGCGGCGGGCATTATCACGGCGCGGCCTCGACGATCACTGGGGCGTTGGGCAGCTCGCCGAGCATTTCGGGGGCGTACATCGCTTCGACACGCGTTGTCGGAAGCAGGAACGTGCCGGGGTTGTTGAGGCGCACGGTGTACTCGACGACCCAGCGGCCCTTGGGGACGAATCGGTAGTAGGCACGGAACGCATCGAACTTGCGTTCCTCGAACGCCGGCCACACCCAGCCTTCACGCTGCTCGCCCGACGTAAGAATTTGGGACTGACCGCCGAGGCCGCTGCCGAGCACGGTGGCACCGCCCGGCACAGGGTCATCGACGACGACCCAACTCATGTCGGACTGCGCTTCGAGCTCCAGCCGCACACGAGCAACGTCGCCGCGACTCCAGCGTCCGCTCTGCTTCTGCTCGACAGGCGTGACAGTTCGCTTGATCGTGAATCCCGTCGACAACGGCTTATCCATGGGCAACGCCGCCGTCGCGCGCACGATGGCCCACGGCGCGCCGGATCCACCGTGATTGATGGTCAGCGGCATCTGGCCGTTCTGCCAAGGCAGCGTCACTTCGTTTGCCGCCGAAGCGGCAGGCCACCGAACCGATTCGCTCTGCGTGCCATATCGAAGTGCCGTCGCGCCAGTTACCGGCGTGGACTCGTACGCCGCGGAGAACTTATCCATCGCGACAACGCCCCACGCGTTCGCGACCGTGGTGTTCCAGTGTCCTCGCTGCTGGCGCCCAAGCGCTCCTCGCACGAGCCGTGGCACGTCCTCGCGCCACGAAGGCCGATCCTGCAGCTCCAGCAACGCACGCACGGCATTCGAGTCCGCAGAAATCATCAGCCACCACAGCGCATCCGTGCGCTCCGTCGAGAACGTCATGATCGTTCCCTGGAAGTTCAGACGAGTGCGCAGGATGCCCTCCGCCGTCTCCCGCTTCCGCTCGACGTCCCGAATTCCTTTCACACGCCGCAGAATCCCGAGCCAGTCGATGACCGCGGACGTCGGCCAGAGATTCGGCTCGAGCGTGATGCTGTCGAGCATCTTCGGTTGAGCCGCATCGAACCGTGCCAGTGCATTGATCGCTGCCAGCTTGCGCACACTCAGATCCGCAGTTGGCAGCGCCGAGTGCCGCACGATCCGACCTTCGACAAAGCGCGTCAGTGCCTGAACGAGTTGCGCACGTGACGCCTCCGGAATCTGCCACCCCGTCTCACCGGCAATCGCCACGACATACGCCGTCAGCGAGTCCTCGCCCGCCAGTCGTTCCGAAGGGAAGTACTTGAGCAGCCCATCCGGATCCGTGTACGCGGGCAGCCGCTCCATCCACACATCCCACATTGCCCGGTCCTGCAAGGCCACGGCACGCGAGAGGTTCTGCTCGAGACAGATGTACGTGTAGAAGCTCATGTACTCGCGCACGCCATCGAGCCCGTCGCCGAGCTTCGCCCGCAAAGTGACTTCGAGCGCACCGCGACCCGGCACAGCCTGCTTCGGCCGCTCGGCAGGAACTTCCATCGGTGCAGTGAGCTGCGAGATCGTCGCCTGATACGTGCGCACCGGATACACCGGCTTGATCACTTCGGAGACTTTCACGCGATCCCGCGCACTGCCGCCAACGTGCTGCGCGCTCACCTCCCACGCCAGGCTCGACACACCAATCGGTGCGGTCGTCTCCCACGTAACATCGCGTGCCTGACCCGCCGGAATCTCTATGCGCTTCGCATCCAGCGCAACGCTGCCCGCAGGCGAGACTTCCGCCTTCACCTCGACAGGCATCGTCGCGTTCGTGGTGTTACGCACGGTGAACGTGGCGGCGAACTTGTCGCCCTCACGCACGACGGGCGGCAGACCCGACAGCAGAATCAAATCCTGATTCGTGGCAATGCTCGCAGAGCCCGTGCCGTACAAATCGCTGCTCGCATGCGCGACAGCAACGATACGAAACGAAGTGAGCGAATCGTTCAACGGAATCGTGACGTCCGCCTTGCCCTCGGCATCCAGCTTCACGCGCCCCTGCCAGGCAAGCAGCGTGTCGAAGGACTCACGCGCACGCTCGCGTCCGCCACCACCGCCATGAGGCACGGCCTTGCGACCATAGTGCCGCTTGCCGACCACCTGCAGTTGAGCCGTGGACGTCCACACTTCCAGCCCGCGCTCGCCCATCATCGCGTCGAGCAGATTCCACGTGGGATTGGGCGCGAGCTCGAGCAACGCCTCATCTACCGCGGCCAGGGCCACCTCGGACCCCGCGGGCAACGGCTTGCCATCTGCGCGCTTCACCTCGACATGCACCTTGGCCTGCTCGCGAATCGCATACGTGGCACGGTCCGAAGCGACGCGCACGTCGAGACGATGCGGCTTCCAGCCGACACGAATCTCCGCGGTCCCGAGGCGATACGCAGGCTTGTTCAGATCGACGAGCGCAGTCACTTCCTTGTCGTCGGACGCCTTGCGCCACAAGCGCGCTGCGCCCACCCGCCCACGCAACGCGAGCACGGACACGTAGACATTCGGCGAGTCCGCCGCTTCGATCGGCACCTTCACGATGGGCGCCTTGCCACTCAGCTTCGTGACGAAACTGCGCATCACGCCTTCGCGCTCCACGGTCACGAGCGCATTGGCCGAGCGGAACGGCATGCGCACCTGGAAGCGCGCGACCTGGCCGGATTCGTATTCGGGATTCTCAGAGAGCACGTCCATCCGATCGCCCGCCGTGCCTCCGAACCACCAGTCATCCTTCCCGGCCACCCAGATGGACGTAGTCGCTCCGGACATGCGCCCGCTCGCGTCGCTCGCTTCCGCACGTACGAGCACCTCGCCGGACACTCCCGGTGCGACCTCACACAACAACAGTCCCTGCGCGTTCGTCTTCCCGGCGCACTTCGTCGCGAGCTTCGTGTTCTCCTGCGCGCTCTCGTACGTGTAGAAGCCGCCGATCAGCCGCTTCCGGTACGAGTACCGTGCGGCGCTGAAGAGCGTTGCGTCCACGGGTTTGCCCGCAAGCGGCTTGCCGTCCAGATCGAGCACGACGACGCGGAATCGCATCTGTTCGCTGCTCGCTGCCCAGCCCTCGCGGCGGATGCCAACATTCACCTCAGCCGGCACCAGGTGCACGCGTCCGGACGAAGTGAGTAACTCGCCATTCGCATCGGTGTATTCGAGCTCCGCGCTGAGCACGAATGGATTCTCGACGGCCGGCAGATTCGCGATGGTCACGCGCGCCGCGCCCTGCTCGTCCAGCGTGATGGGCAGGACCTGCGCCTTCGGAGTCTGCGTCGGCGATTCGGCTTCGAAGTCCAGGTCCCACTGGCTTCCCTCGCTCACCTGCAAGCCTTCACGCACCGGCGCGCCACCAAACTGAAAATCGTCATAGCCCGGATGCGGCAGCGGCCACGCCTCCACTACGCTGCGCACTTTCACTGGCATGCCCGAAGCACCGCCACCCGACACATACGCGACATGCAGGTCGAGCGTCGCGTCGCGCGGCCGGACGAGCGGACGCGCCGAGCCCTGCACCGTCGCTCGCATCGTCGGCAGGCGAAACTCTTCCACCTTGAATTGCGCGCTCCGGCGCAGCGAATCCGTCTCGTCATCGCGGATCTGCACGACGTAGTCGCCGAGCTTCGCCTCGGTCGGAATCTTCCAGGTCTGCTCGGCCACGCCATCGGCACCGAAGTCCGCCGTCAGCTCGTAGATCGAGCCGCTCCCGTAATGGGAGATGACCACCTTGCGCGTGCCATGCACGTTGCCGGGCAGCTCGATTCCCTGCAGCACATGCTGCCGCAGGAAGTGCTTCATCGAAACCGTTTCGCCGGCGCGGAACAGCGGCCGGTCGAGCACCGTATGGAAGATCGAGGCCTCGTACTTCGATCCCGTGTCGATGCCGAAGTCGTGCGGAGTCACGCCCTTGTTCCAGCTCGACAGGGCAAAACTGAAATCGGCGCCGTTGGGTGCGGTGGCCGTGACGAGCCGCGGCGGAGGCGAGTAGTCGGTACAACGGTCGTACTCGTGCGGCTCGCCGATCGTTTCGTCGATGGCCGCGATGCCGTCACGATCCGTCTGTCCGCGCCAGAGAACGTCACTGCTGCAATAGTCGCTAACGACGACCTGCGCATTCGCTACGGGCTGGCCGTTGTCGAGGCGCGTGACCCACACACGCGAGCTTTCGCGACCCCACTTGAAGTGAACGGCAAGGTTCGTCACCAGCGCGCTCGTCGAAACGTAACGCGTGGTCTCGCGGCCGAGCAGGGCTGCACCGAGCCGTCGGCTCTCCAGCTCGACCACATAGAGTCCCGGAGCCGTTAGCGGAATGCCGACGACTTCCGCTGGCCGCGCCCCTTCCGGCTTCGCGATCGACAGCGGCGTCGTGGATTCGGAATCGGCGAACACGGAGGTCGAGCCCGTATCCTCGCGCCACTTCGTTTCGTTGTTGGTCCGCACGTACTCGCCACGCGCCTGGTTGGCAGCGTCGACACGTTTCAGCCAGCCCGCAATCTGCGCGGGATCGTTCCCCACGCGCAGTTGCCGGCCGCGAATCGCCGGCGCGCGTCCCGCCTCGCCAGCATCGATGTTCCGCAGAGTCACGGGCAGCACGCCGCCCTCGACCGCCTCGAGAATGCCGAAGTCGGCGGAGAACTTGACGAGCGGCGGATACTCGTCGATGCGCACTTCGAGTGGAAAGCGCGCAGCGTTCTGCAATGTGCGGCCCGCGTCATCGACGAGCTGGGTCGGCAGCACGAGCGACCCAGTTCCGCCGTCCGGGAACGGCGGTTTGAACGAGATGGACTCGACTACTTTCGATTGCTTGTCCTTGTCTGCGTCTGGTGAGCGCACATCGTTGGCACCGATGCGCAGCCGCGAAGCGAACGCCTGCTCACTCGAAACCGGCGCGCTGAAGCGCACGACGATCGGTTGCGTCGGCGTGCAGCCCGCGCGAGGCTCAGTACGAGTGCACTCCAGAGTGGCCGTGAACGCGGGCCGCACTTCGAAAGGAAGTGTCTGCGCTTGCGCGGTAGCAATGCCGCTCGCGGTCGCGATGCCCGCATCCCACACGAGCTGCATCTTCGTTGCGGCCGGCAGGCGCCGCTGACACTTCAGTGCTGTGATCAGCTCTTCCGCCTGCTCCAGCGATCGGTCGCGCACGCGTGCATTTGAAATCGCTCCGCTCTTCCACAGCAGCTGGTAGTACGCATAGCCGAGCTGCTTGCGCTGATCGAGCATCGTGCGCCGTGCGTCGCCTGTCAGCACCTCGACCGGCACCCGCTCGGAAATACCTTCGATCATGCAGTAGGCGTGCTCGCGGACGGACTCGGCAGTAGCCGGCGCGTCGAGCTTCAGCAGAAACACCTGGTCTTCGTCGAGCGTGGCCCAGCCTTCGTAAGGGAATGAGCTCTGGATTGCAGGGCCGCCCGTGTTGAACGTGAATGCGCGTGTACCCGTGAGCTCGCGTCCATCGAGCGCTTTGAGGCCCTGCTTCAGCGTGAACGTGCAGCGGACGCCGGCGAGCAGATCCGCATCGAAGTCGTACACCCAGTTGCGCGTGTCCGCCCATCGACCCTTGCCGGGCGCCGAGCATGCAACAGCGAATGGATCGTCGAGCCGCGGATCGCCGAGCGCGACCATGGGTACCGAAAAACGGGCAGTGGCCTGGCGAACCTGTTTCGCCGTGCCGCGCGGTGAGAACAGCTCGACGCGCGGTGGCACGGGTTCTTGTGGGAGCGCCTCAGTGCCGAAGCCGACGAGAACGCCGAGAGCGAGTATCGCTCGCGCGCGCCGCAATCCTGTGCCCATGAAAAGTCTCCACGCTGCTCTTCATGGGCATTCTACTGAGAAAAATTTTGCGCGCGTCACTCCGCAGTGCGCGCGCCATCGACTCGAAATTGCAGACTCTGCATCTGCTGCTGCGTCAACTGACCGATGCCGGCATCTGCAGCGATGCGCGCGCCGGCGGGAAGCGGACCAGGAATTCGAACAGGAGCAGCGGTTTGCATGATGCGACCCGCTGCATCGACGAGCACTGGGGTGACTCGAATATCAGTCAGCGCGATCGGCGCTTGATTCTGCACGATGAGCACGACGCGACCGCTGCCATCGATCTGCCCTCCTGTTGCCACATATTTGCCAGGGTTCTGTGGCAGGTCGAGTCGCACGAGCTCGCCGGCTGCTGCCTGACCGATCTCACTCTGCGATGATGCAGCGGCCTGGTAGTACTTCACCGCGCTCTGCATGTCGCCTTTGCCGCGTGCGATTTCGCCTAGGAAATAAGCAGCGGGCGCGGTGGGAAGCAGATCCACGCTCTTCGTCAGCAGCTCTTCGGCTTTGCCCTTGTTGCCTGCGCGATATTGAGCAACGCCGCCGCCGAGATAAGGACCGAAGTATTCCGGATCGAGCGCGATGGCTTTTTCGTAGTAGCCAATCGCGCGCGTGTTGTCCTTCTCCGAGAGCGCGATGTCGCCGAGCGTCTGCTGGAAGCGCGCTTCCTTCGGCAACAGGTTCGATGCTTCGGTGGTGAGCTGCTTGGCCTCCGCGTAGTTCTTCTTGCGTGCCGCTGCGAGCGCCTTGTCGTGCTTGTCGTACGCGGGCTTGATGTCGAGCAACGGCTTCATGCGCTGCGTGAACTTCGCGTCGCCCACTTCGCCGCCGCGCCCGAGCGAGTCGGCCGTCTGCTTGTTCTTCTCCACGCGCTCTTCGGAAGGCGGGTGTGAGGCAAACAAACCTTCGAGGAACCCCTGCTGTTTCGCGCTGCTGCCTTCCTTCGAGAGTCGCACGAACGATTCCTGCAGCGTGACGGCTCCCCACGGATCGTAGCCGGCCGTCTTCATGTACTTCATGCCGTACTGATCGGCTTCCAGCTCCTGATCGCGCCCGTACTTCATCTGCACGAGCTGCGCGCCGAGCCCCGCACCTTGAATCAGAAGTCCGGCCACATTCTGATCCGCGCCGCCTACCGCCGCGCCGATGGTGGCCACGGCCATCCCCGCCTGCAGCAGCGTGCCGCGCTCCTGCGCTTTCGCACCGTGGCGTGCGGCCGCGTGCACGATTTCGTGCCCGAGCACGGCGGCAAGCTCCGATTCGCTACGCAGCTCGGTGAGCAATCCGCGATTCACCGCGATCTTCCCACCGGGCAACGCCCACGCGTTCGGCACGGAGTTGTTGAGCACGACGAATTCGTAAGGGAGCTTCCTGTCGGAGACGGCGGCCAGCTTCTGGCCCACCTCGTTCACGTACGTGGTCAGCTCCGGTACGATCTTGAAGTCGCCGCCTTCGCTCTGGCGCGTGGGCGAATACTGTTGCTCGCCGATCTGCAGCTCCTGCCCTTCGGAGACGAACTGGATCTCGCGTTTGCCAGTGACAGGGTTGGTTCCACATGCCGTGAGTGCCAGCAGCAGCACCAAGGCGCTGATGATTCTTTTCATGATGGCTCCTTCGCTCGCGCGACGATCGCAGTGGCTGCGACGTCCGCGGTGACGTTGCCCAGTGTACGAAAAATATCGGGGATGACCTCAACCGCCAGCAGCAGTGGCAACAGCTCCAGCGGCACGCCCATGGCCAGCGAGATCGGTACGGTCGTGTTGAACAGCGTGAGCTGGCTCGGCAGCCCAACGACGCTGAAGTTCGTGACCACCGCCAGCACCACTCCCATTGCGATACGCCCGACGTCGAGCGGCACGCCGTAGACGTGCGCTACGAAAATCACTATCGATATATTGACCGCCGGGCTCGTCAAGCGGAACAGCGATACTGCGAGCGGGAGAGTAATCGAGGTAACGCGCTCCGGCAGGCCGAGTTCCTTCTGCGCGCCCTCCAGCATGGCGGGCAGGGAGGCCAGCGAAGACTGCGTACTGATGGCCACGGCCTGGGCGGGCGCGATGGCTTTCGCGAAGCGCGCGAGCGACACGCGACCGAAGACGACGACCAGCGGATAGACGAGCAGCGTGACGAGCAGGCCGATCACGCACATCAGCACGAGATAGTGCGCGAGCGCGCCGGCTGCGCTGACTCCGCCGCGCGCGCCGACGGTGAGCGCCAGCGCGAACACACCCACCGGCGCGAGCCAGAGAATCCACTGAATGATGACGAGCATCGTCTCCATGATTGCGCGGAAGAATCCCAGCAGGGGAGCACGCAGTTCCGGAGCGATGCGCGAGGCCGCGAACCCGAAGAACAACGCGAACACCACTAGCGGCAACATCTCGCCGTCGGATGCGGCCTTGAACGGATTCGCCGGAATGATGTTCACCAGCCAGTCGCGCACGCCGGGCAGCTCCGGAATCTCTGCGGCGTGCTGGCTGGCCCCGGTGCGAAAGGCTTCTGCGGCGCCCGGATCCACTGGCACCCACGTCAGTGCAAGCGGCGTGAACGAGGCCCCGAATATCGCGGACGCGGTGAGCAGTACCACGAAGAGAATCAGCGAGCGTGCAGCGATGCGGCCAGTCGCCGCGGTTTCCGCCGCGGACGCAATGCCAGTGATGAGCATCGCGACGATCAACGGAATGATCGTCATGCGCAGGCCGTTGAGCCACAGCGCGCCGACCGGCTCGAGCAAAGGAACGACGCTCCTCGCGGCGGGGCTGTCCACCGCGGCGATCAGCGCTCCGAATGCGAGCCCGGCAACGAGGCCAAGGACTACGCGCGTGCCGAACGACATCCGGGAGCCGGCCTAACCGCCGGAGCGCTTGGCGTCGTACCCGAGCTTCACGAGCTCGGCGACGAGGCGGTCGCGGTGGTCGCCCTGAATCTCGATCTTGCCGTCCTTCACGGCGCCGCCCGCTCCGCACGTCTTCTTGAGCTTCGTGGCCAGCTCTTCGAGCTGCGCTTCGTTCAGCGGCAGCCCGGTAATGACGGAGACGCCCTTGCCACCGCGACCGGCGACCTCGCGTCCAACGCGCACGCGGGTTTCGGTTCGGGCGCCTTGCAGGGGTGACACCGGCGCGCGGCCGCCTGCGGCCGGGCGAATCACAGCGCCACGGAACGTGGTGGTCTTGTTCTTCATGGGACGCGCAATCTAGCGCGTTTACGCGAGGCTGCGGAGGTCTGTCGCGGTGGTTTCCAGGGCGGCGGCGGCAGGTTGTCGTGCGGAGGAGGGCGGCGTCGCGGCGTATTCCTCCAGCAGCATCGCGAGCCGGTCGGGTTCCACGGGCTTGACGATGTGCAGATCGAAGCCCGCGGCCAGGGCCTGCGCGCGCTGTTCCGGTGCGCCGTATCCCGTGAGGGCAATGAGCAATGGCGAGGCGACGCCGAGGGAGGCGCGCACCTTGCGCGCGACCTCGTAACCGTCCATACCCGGCAACCCGAGGTCGATGAGCGCAACGTCCGGTCGCAACGTCACAGCGGACTGATAACCCGTCGCGCCATCGTCCGCGACCAGCACTTCATGCCCCCAGAGCTCGAGCAGACATTGCAGCGCCTCCTGCGCATCGCGATTGTCCTCCACGACCAGCACGCGCCGTCGCGCGCCGGCAGACGCATGACGCGAGGGCGCGTCATCGTGCGGTGTGGGATGCGCATCCGCGGCCAGGACCGGCAACGTCACCTCGAACTCGCTTCCCTTGCCGATACCTTCGCTCCGTGCGCGCGTGGAGCCGCCATGCAGATTCACGAGCGTGCGCACGAGTGTCAGTCCAATGCCCAGGCCGCCGCGTGACCGCGCAAGCGGCACATCCGCCTGCGCGAACAATTCGAAAATCGTCGGCAGCGTCTCGGGCGCCATGCCGATTCCATGATCGCGCACGAGGATGCGTGCGACATCCGCGCCGGACGCAGCGCGCGTGAGCGCGATGCTCAGCTCGATCACATCGCCGGAATTGCTGTATTTCGAGGCGTTGTCGAGGAGATTCGTCAGCACCTGCTCGAGGCGCATCGGATCGGCGCGCACGTTCAGTTGTGCGGCGGGCAGCGCGACGCGCAGCGCCTGATTGCGCGGCTGCATCTTCGTGCGTTCCACGTTCGCCGTAACGCGCCGGATCAGCTCGTTGAGATCCACGGTTTCCCAGTGCAGGTCGATCTTGCCCTGCGTGACCCGAGCCGCATCCAGCAGGTCGTCGACCAGGCGACGCAGGTTCAACGTCTGCCGCCGGATCAGCTCGCGCGCCGTCTTCTCCATCGGATCGTGAGCAGGGCTGCGTTCCAGAAGCGGGAGCGATGTGACGATGGCCGCGAGTGGGTTACGCAGCTCATGCGCCAGCATCGCGAGAAATTCGTTGGTGCGGTGATTGGCCGCCTTCAGCTCGGTCGCGTGATCGCGCAGGGCGCGCTCGGCTTCGCTGAGACGGATGAGCGAACGGAGCGTTGCGACCAGCTCTTCCTGTTCGAAGGGCTGACCGAGGTAGCCGTCAGCGCCGCACTCCAGGCTCTGCACCTTGAATTCCGGAGCGACATAGACCGCCGATGTGTGCAGCACCTTGACGGATTGTGTCTGCGGGTCCGCCTTGATCTGCCGGCAGACATCGAGGCCATTGATGTCCGGGAGCTTGATGTCGAGGACGACGACGCTGGGCTTGTGGGACCGGACCAGGTCGAGGGCCTGCCGGCCGCTCGTCGCCTCCAGCACTGCGAATCCAGCCCGCTCGAGCATACGGGAAACGATGTAACGGCTACCGTCGTTATCGTTTACGTTCAGGACCGCGGCCGCCCCCCCACCTGCGCCAGACGCATTCATGCCGCCCACCCAGCAGGAAGCGTTCCCGAACAGTGGCCGCGGGTGCGGCTCGTGTTGATTCATGGGAGGCCCCTCTGCTCGAATCCCGCCAGAGGTTCTCTGAGGGGGCACAGGACATGAGGATATTCACGGCGCTCGCCGCGCTCGCCATGACGGCGGCCGCGTTCGCGCATCATTCCTTCGCGATGTACGACCATGAGCACCAGGTGAAGCTCAATGGCACCGTGAAGGTGTTCCAGTGGACGAATCCGCACGTGTACATCGAGCTCGATGGACGCAACGTGAAGGTCGACGGTTCCCAGAACCAGCATTACACCATCGAGTGCGCGAGCCCCGGCATCCTCAACCGCGTGGGCTGGAAGTTCAACATGGTGAAGCCGGGCGATACGGTCACGCTGATCGTCGCGCCGCTGCGCTCGGGCGAGGCCGGTGGGCTCCTGAAGCAGATCACTCTCGCCGACGGCCGCAAGCTCTCCAATGGCGGTCCCGCCGGCAAACCGAACATCGAGTGAGGGCCGCGCACATGAAACGCACGTTGCTGCTCACGTGTCTTGCGCTGATCTGTCTCACCGCTGCCGCGGCGACTCCGGACCCGCGCTCGGCGATGACGGGCCAGTGGAACCGTTATCCGGAAATGGGTGAGAAGCCGAATCCCGCCTTCCCGCCGCCAGGGCAAATTCCGGAGCCGCCGCTGAAGCCGCAGTACGTGGCCGAATACGAGGCGCGGCGCAAGGCCATCCAGGAAGGCGAGGCGAGCGGCAAACCTTTGTACACGAACTACACGGCGTGTCTCCCGGATGGAATGCCCGCGATGATGATGGGCATGTTCCCGATGGAAGTGCTGCAGACCCCGGGACAGATCACGATCATCCAGGAGGCGTACAACCAGGTGCGCCGCATTTACATGAACTACAAGCTCCCGCCTGTGGAAGATGCGGAGCCGCTCTACTGGGGCCACTCTTCCGGCAAATGGGAAGGTGACACGCTCGTCGTCGAGACCATCGGCATCAAGCCGAACGTGCGCTTCCGCGATGCTCCGCACGGCACGCAGATGCGCATCAGCGAGCGCCTGCGACTTCTGTCACCTGACATGATGGAAGATCAGGTCACGATCACGGACCCGGAATATCTCACCGGTCCGTGGACCTTCAAGTACATGTACAAGCGCATGAGCGGCTACAAGATGAACGAGTACGTGTGCGAGGCGAACCGCGAATTTCTCGATCCGGAGACAGGTGGCGTCCGCCTGAAGATTGGGAAATAGTTGCATCCACCCTGGGTTGCCTCTCGTAGCGAGGGCATGGTGGTAAAAGCAGTTTCCTTCCGCGCCTGCGCGGCAATTCTTGCATTGCTGGCGTACTCCGCGTCTGCGCACGGCGACATCGCGGCTTTGGTCGCAGAGGGCGATGCGCTCGATGCGAAGCTCGAGAATTCGCAGGCGCTCAAGGCGTATCTCGAAGCCGAACGGCTCGGCGCCAAAGACGCCGAGACCCTGTATCGAATTGCGCGCCAGTACGCGCTGTCGATGAACGACACCACCTCCGAGGCCATGCAGCGCGATCTCGGCGAAACCGCTCTCGCGTACGCGAAGCGCGCCATCGCTGCGGACCCGAAGAACGCGAAGGCCCAGCTCAGCGCGGCCATCTGCTACGGCAGACTCGTTTCTTTCATGTCTTCGAAGACGAGAGTGGAGTACTCGCGTCTCATCAAGGAGCACGCGGACACTGCGCTCAAGCTCGATCCGAACGACTCCTATGCGTGGCACGTGCTCGGCGTCTGGAACTACGAGCTGGCGAAGATGGGTCCGGTCATGCGCGGCGTCGTGCGCGTGGTGTACGGCGCCATCCCGGCTGCCTCGAATGAGGAAGCCGCGCGCCTGCTGGAGAAGGCAGTTTCACTCGCTCCCGATCGCGTTTCCCATCACGTCGAGCTCGGGCGCGCCTACCTCGCGCTCGGAATGAAGGAACAGGCCCGCACCGAACTGGAGCGCGGTCTCGCGCTTCCCAACCGGGAAAAGGATGATCCGGAATCGAAACGCCGCGCCCAGGAAGCTCTCGCCCAGACCTGACATTTGTCGTAGAGACACAACGCGAGAGGATGAGTGGGAGTCACAGTGGACGTGAGGTGAGCCTCTGGCGTTCATTTCCCTCTCAGTCGAGTTATTGTTCGTCTTTGATCGTTTACCTTCCCCGCCGACGTGACAGTTTCCGCCTCCGAGCCCAGCCCTGAGTGGGCGGCGCGCAATTGCGCGGATTCGTTCCGTGTCTTTCGCGCTACATCCATCCCGCGTCGTTGATCCATCCCGGAGGGGGACCATGAAGAAACCATTCGCGCTCGGCGCGACGACGGTCGCATCGGCCGTTGGCATCTCGTTGCTGAGCGCATCGCCCGCGTATTCGCAGGGCACCGGAAATGAAGACAGTGGCGGTCTGCAGGAGATCGTCGTCACTGCCCGCTACAGAGAGGAAAACTTGCAGCAGACGCCGATCGCGATCACCGCGATCACGGCGCAGGACATCGAAGCCCGCGGCTTCGACAACGCAGCAGAGATTGCGTACAGCGTGCCGAACGCCAGCTTCCGCCCAGCGCAGGCAGCCTTCGGCAACACGATGACCGCCTTCATTCGCGGCATCGGCCAGAACGACTTCCTGCCTGAATTCGAGCCCGGCGTCGGTGTGTACTTCGACGACGTGCTCTATCCCGTGACCATGGGCTCGATGGTCGATCTCATGGACCTCGAGCGCGTCGAAGTGCTGCGCGGACCGCAGGGTACTCTGTTCGGCCGCGGCTCCATCGGCGGCGCCATTCGCTACGTGAGCAAGAAGCCGACCGGTGACAACTCGGGCAACGTGTCGGTCACCTACGGCCGCTACGACCGCGTGGACGTGCGCGGCACGTACGATTTCGCGCTCACGGACAACGTGTTTGCGCGCGTGACCGGTGTGTCGAAGCGCCGCGACGGCTACCAGGACGTGTACGACTTCGCGTGCATCAATCCAGGACAGGCCGGCAGACTTCCGGTGCTGAGCCCCAACCGCAATGCCGGCTGCAAGCTCGGCACACAGGGCGGTGAGGACGTGACCGGCGCGCGTGCTTCGATCCGTTTCGTCGCCACCGATGACCTGGAATTCCAGCTCACCGGCGACTACATGAACGATGAGTCGGAGGTGCGTGCGGACACGCTGCTGGGCGTGACCGGACCTGGCGGTGCTTTCGGAGTCTGGAGCGAAAACTATCTGTTGCCGGTGTACGGCGTGCGGTTCGACAACCGCTTCGTGCCGACCAACCGCTTCGTTTCCTACGCCACCTACATGGATCCGCGGAGCGGCCTGGCGTTCCAGCCGAAGACCTCGCTCCAGCAGGACGGCATCTCCGGCAAGATGGACTGGAAGATCACCGACGGCGTGCGCATGGAGCTCATCGGCTCGTACCGCGAGTTCGAGGGCGAGTTCGCCACCGACGCGGACCAGTCGCCGGTCAACGAGCAGACGGTGAATGGCCACCCGATCTTCAACTCCCGTTCGGCGGAGCTGCGTTTCAGCGGCCGGATACTCGACCGGGCCGACTGGACCGTGGGCACGTTCTTCTATAACGGCCACTTCCACAATGCCCAGGTGGTGAGCATTCCGGCGCTCATCTTCGCGGGCGTGTACGGCGGGGCGATCGCCGGTGGAGCGAGCGTTGCGCAGGCGCAGGCCGCCGGCGCGAACGTGATCGACAATGCCGCGAAGTTCCTCGTGAACGGCAACAACCTCACCGACTCCGAGAACAAGTCTGCGTTCGCGCACGTCGTGTACGACATCAACGACAGGCTCTCGGTGACCGGTGGTGTGCGTTACTCGAAGGACCAGAAGGACGAGCGGTTCGACAACACCATCGTCCGCACGGCGCTGAACACCGACGAGAACAACTTCGACTGGAAAGCCGGCGTGGACTACAAGTTCACGGACACGGTGCTCGGGTACGTGTCTGCGGCCACGGGCTACCGTCCGCAGTCCTTCAACCCGCGCCCGTTCCAGCGAACGCAGTTCGTGCAGGTGGATGGCGAGTCGGCCAAGTCCTATGAAGTCGGCATGAAGGGTGACTTCCTCGAGCGCCGGCTGCGCGCGAACGTCGCCGCCTTCTACATCGACTTCGAGCAGCGCATCGTTGGGGTCGGCGGCGTCGAATGCCTCCTGGCCGCGAGCGATCCGGGCTCGGGCCCGCCGGTGTATGACACTGTGCCGGCAGGCACGCCGAACTCCGTCACGGATGCGCTCGGCAATGTCTGTCTCTCGACGCGCACCACGTCGCGCACGTTCTATCAGAACTCGCCTGGCAAGATCAAAGGCGGGGAGCTCGAGCTCACCTTCCGGCCGATCGATGCTCTGACGATCAGCGGGTCCTACGGCTACACGGACTTCACGGCCGACGACCTGGATGCGCCCAACATCCTGATCCGGCGTCCGGCCTACGTGCCGAAGTCGAACTGGACGGTTGGCGCGATGTACGAGTTCGGGTTCAGCGGCGGCTCGAGCCTGACTCCGCGTGTGGACGTGTACAGTCAGAGCGAGATCTGCACGGGCGTGACTTCGCGGAATTCGTGCTCGGAAGGGTACGACCTGCTGAATGCGCGCCTGGAGTGGGCGAGCCCCGACCGCAGCTGGACGACGGCGGTCGGCGTCAACAACCTGACGAACGAAGACTACTTCTACAACAAGTTCGACCTGTCGGCCTTCGGGCAGCCCACCACAGAAGGGCAACCCGGCTCCCCGACGGAGTGGTATATCTCGTTCACGCGTAACTTCTAAACGTTCAAGTCGAGGGGGTCCGATCGAGGGCGCGTTCCGCAAGGAATGCGCCCTCTTTCTTTGGGAACCCCGGACCGAGCGTGGGCGTTGCTATCCCTATTGGAGGGTAGTCATGACCATCACGGCATTGCTCGCGTTCATGGTGCTGTCGCAGATCGCGCTGGCGGCTTATCTCCTCTATTCCTTCGCCGACATGCGGCGGTATCTCGACGCGAGCCTCACGCAGCTCGAACAGCGCCTCACCGGCGCCAGCGCCGCCCCCGTCCGCAAGCGGGCCGCGGGCGAAAACTAAACTCTGAAGCTATGATTCCCACGCCCGACTCGAGCCACCGGGGAGGCGAGCGTGGATTCAGGACTGCTGGCGCGGCAGGTCGCCATCGTGACCGGCGCCGGACGCGGCTTCGGGCGCGCCATAGCGTTGCGGCTGGCCGCCGAAGGCGCGGCCGTAACGCTGACCGCGCGTACGCGTGCGCAGCTGGACGAGGTCGTAAAAGAGATTGAGCGCGCAGGCGGCCGCGCGCTCGCGGTCACCGCAGATGTCACGAATCGCGAACAGGTAGCGCGCGTCGTTCGCGAAACGCGCGAAGCGTTCGGGCCCGTCTCGCTACTTGTCAATAATGCCGGGGTGCCAGACCCTTTCGGTCCGCTCTGGACCGTCGACCCCGAACGCTGGTGGGACGCGCAGGCCATTCACATCCGCGCGCCGCTCCTGTTCCTGCGCGAAGTCCTGCCCTCGATGGTGGCGGCGCGCGCGGGGCGCGCGATCATCGTGTCCGCCGTCGGGAGCCGGGTCGTCGCGCCAAATCTTTCGGCCTACTGCGTGGGCAAGGCCGCGCAGGTACGCCTCACACAACTCGCTGCCGCAGAAGCAAAAGATCACGGCGTCAGCATCTTTGCCATCGACCCCGGATTCGTTTTCACGGCGCTCGCCGAGCAGACGATGACCTCGCCGGACGCGCAGCGCTGGCTCCCTGGCATGGTGGGCCGGTTGCGCGCCAAGAGGGATGCACCGGACGGCGACCGGGACCTCGCACGCTGCGCCCAGCGGTGCGTGGATCTTGCGTCCGGCCGCTACGATGCATTGTCCGGACACTACATGGAGCTCGACGACGATCTCGATGCGTGGCTGGCTGGCGCTCATCCGAGGAGATGACGATGGATACGGCCGCAGAGATCGCCGCGCTCCGGCGCCAGGTAGAGCAACTCACGCAGCAGCTCGGAGTCCTCGAAGATATCCATGCGATCCGCACTTTGCACTTCAAGTACGGGTATTACATGGATAAGTGCCTGTTCGAGGAGATCGTGGAGCTGTTCGCGGAAGACGCCGAGATCCGCTTCATGAACGGGATTTACCGGGGCCGCGCGGGCGCGCGGCGCATGTACGGTGGAGCGAGCGGCCTCAGGGGCCCGGCGAACGGGATGCTCTTCGAGCACGTGCTCGCGCAGGACATCGTGGACGTGGCGCCGGATCGCCGTTCGGCGAAGGGGCGCTTCCGGTGCCTGATGCAGGGAGGCGTGCACGAGTCGAAGCAGGACGCGCCGCCCCGCATCCCGAAGCAGTTCTGGGAAGGCGGCGTGTACGAAAACGAGTTCAAGAAGGAAGACGGCGTCTGGAAAATCCGGGTCTTCGACTACAACGTCATCTGGCAGGCGCTGTACGACGCGGGCTGGGCACATTCGCCTGCTGAGCCCCTGATGATTTCTCACTACGCCCGGACGTATCCTGACGATCCGCGCGGTCCGGACGAGCTTCGCCCGGCGCCGCGCCGCTGGCCCGAGCAGTTCATCGTACCGTTCCACTATCCGCACCCTGTGACGGGCAAGTGGTTGAAGTGAGTGGTTTCGCGTGGCCGTCGCCGAAGAGAGCATCGCGTCGACACGAGGGATAGCGGTACCACGCGCCGCCTGGTACACCGTGTTCGTGCTGGCGCTGACGGTGATGTTCGCGCAGATCGACGTCACCATCATGTCGCTGCTCGTGCGGCCCATCAAAGCGGACCTGCAGCTCTCCGACATGCAGGTGAGCTTCCTGCTCGGCGCGGCGTTCGCCATCTTCTACACGTTCATCGGCTTGCCCGCCGCGCGCTTCGTGGACCGGAATGCGCGTACGAAGATCCTGGCAGCCGGGCTCGCGGTGTGGAGCACGGCTACGGCGTTCTGCGGACTCGCGCAGAACTACTTGCAGCTCTTTATCAGTCGCGTGATGGTGGGCGCCGGCGAATCCGTGAACATGCCGGCGACATTTTCCCTGCTCGCCGATTTGTTTCCGCGCGAGCGGCTGCCGCGCGCCATTGCAGTGATGCAGCTTGGATTGGTGGCGGGTAACTCTTTTTCCCTGATCCTCGGCGGTGTGGTGGTCCACCTGCTCGCGAACCTTGCGCCCATCGAGATCGACGGATTCGGCCTGATCCGCGGCTGGCAGCTCGTCTTCATCGCCGTGGGACTGCCGGGCGTGGTCGTCGCGTTTCTTTTGTGGACGACGGTGCCGGAACCGGCCCGGCGCGGCATGCGCCTGGGGGACGCGCAGAAGGTGCCCTTGCGTGAGGTCCTTGAATACCTGGGCTCGCATGGGCGCGTGTTCGGACCGATGTTCTTCGGACTCGCGATCGGCGCGCTGGCGATCGGCGCGCGCCAGTGGTTGCCGGAGTTCTATCGGCGCACGTACGGCTGGGAGCCGTCGTACGTCGGCGTCGTGACGGGAATCTCGGGGATCCTCTTCAGCCTGCTCGGCATTTTTCTCGGTGTGGTGCTGGTGGAGAGATTCACTGCGCAGCGCCGGGACGATGCGCCGCTGCGCGTGGTGGTAATCGCCCGCTCCATTGGAATTCCGGCGGGGATTCTCGGGCCCCTGATGCCGAACCCGTGGCTCGCCGTCGCGATGGAAGGCGTGGCGACCATGGCCATCGGTATGGGCGGCGCCTCTCAGAACGCGGCCCTGCAAATCGTCACGCCCAACCGCATGCGCGGGCAGGTGACCGCTCTCTATCTGTTCCTGTTCAGCGTCGTCGGCATGGGGCTGGGGCCGACGGTGGTGGCTTCGCTCACCCAATACGTTCTGCAATCCGAGGACTCGCTGCGTTACGCGCTCATGGCGACAGCGGCAATCGTCGGGCCGACCTCGCTGTTGATCATCTGGCTCGGCATCAAGCCCTACGAGCGCGAAGTGGCGCGCCTCAAGGGCGCCTGAACCATGCTCGACGTCTACACATGGGAGCCGAATGCGAACGCGGGGAAGCCGCTGCTGGCGCTCAAGGAAAAAGGCGTCGAGTTCAACTATCACTACATCGATCTCGCCAAGCGCGAGCAGCATTCCCCGGCCTTCCTGAAGATCAATCCGCTCGGGATGGTGCCGGCCGTGGTGCACGATGGGTTCGTGCTCACCGAGTCCTCGCCGATGCTCGAATACATCGATGAGGCGTTCGAGGGGCCGCCGCTGCGGCCGCAGGATCCGCTACAACTCTGGCGCATGCGCCGGTACTGCCGCTTCATGGACGTGGTGCTCTGTCCCGCGCTGGCGATGATCGGCTCGCACGCGGTGGCGAGCGTTCGCTTTGCGAATGAGGATCCGCAGGTGCTGCGGCAGGCCATCGAGCGCGTGCCGACGCCGGAGCGCAAGCGCTCCTGGGCCATGCAGATGTTCAACGCCATCCCGGCCGAGGAGTTGGCCGAGTCGCACCGGCGTGTGAGCGAAGCCATCCCGATGTACGAGCGGGCGCTTGCGGAGTTTCCCTATCTCGCCGGACCGACCTATTCGCTCGCGGACGTCAATGCCATGTGCACTGTCTACGCGCTGCCGCTGCAACGGCCGGACGAAGTGAACGAGACTCGCACGCCGCACTTCATCGATTGGTATCGACGCTGCCATTCGCGTCCTGCCGTTCGCGAAGGCTTCGCGCTGGGTCACACATGGGTCGCGGGCCGCGTGCGGGAGACGCGCCGCAAGCTCGGTATCGATTGATGGCGATCGAGCTGTACCACTGGGAGCCGACGGTCAACTCAGGCGAGCTGCTGATCTGCCTGAAGGAGAAAGGCGTCGAGTTCGTGAGCCGCTATGTCGATGTGCTCGCGTTCCAGCAGCACTCCCCGGAGTTCCTGGCACTCAACCCCCGCGGCGAAGTGCCCGTGCTGGTGCACCATGGGCATGCGTTCACCGAAACGACGCTGATCCTCGAATATCTCGATGCGACGTTTCCGCAGGTCCGGCTCGTGCCGGACAGCGCGGCCGATCGTTATCGCATGCGTGTCTGGACGAAGCTCGCCGACGATTATTTCGTTCCCGCTCTCACGCTGCTGGGCTGGCACCACTGCATGACGTCGAAGATCGCGCAACGGGATCGGGATGCGATCGATGCGCGCCTCGCGCACCTTCCACAGGATCGGCAGGTTGTCTGGCGAACGGCGCTGGACGATACCTACACCACGGAGCAGCTCACGCGAGCGAGCCAACACCTCGACGTGGTCGTGCAACGTCTCGAAGAAACTCTCGGTGGCAGTCAGTGGTTGGCAGGGGATCGGTACTCCCTGGCTGACATCGCCATCTTCCCCGCAGCACGCGCGCTACAGGCGCTGCGCGCGCAGGCCTTCAGCCCGGAAAGCTCACCGAATGTGGCGGCGTGGTTGAAGCGGATGGGAGAGCGTCCTGCCGTACAGGCGGCGTTGGGATTGTCCCGCAGCACGCGTCCGGAAGCGCTGTTCGCCCCCGGACCCGAGCTGGGCCGTTGGGGGTAAGCAGCGAGCGCGGCGCTCAGCGGCGCAGTTTCAGCGGAGCGGCGCTCTCGCCGCCGGCATCTGCGAGATTCCCGTTGATCTCCGCGATTTCATCGCGGACCTGCGCGTCGGCAACGTTGCCGTTCGGCGCGGCCCCGGCTGCGACATTGCCGTTGGCGTTGTTCAGGGCTGCCCGCTTCTTGCGCTCGTGAATCTCGGCGCGATCGATGGTGATACTGCGTGGAGCCTCGATCCCGAAGCGCACCTGGTTCCCGACCACACCCAGAACCGTGACCGTGACCTGTTCGCCTATGTAGATCGTCTCCGCCGGGCGGCGGGTGAGAATGAGCATGTGGCCTCCTTCCAATGGATCTTCTGGCGGGTCGAGAAACGAAGAGGATGCTAGGAAGTTCGTGCGCGACATGCAAGACAAATCGTTTCGAAATAGATGCATGGTGCAGACGCGCACTGTCTCTCAATCGAGACCGGTTGAATCTAGACGGATCGCAATTCGATTTCCGGTGTTCGGCTAACACCTAGCGGGTACGGCCGACGGAGATGCACGCCGGTTCACACCGGGAGGCCTGCGTGAGGCGTCCGACAGGTGCTCCCGGCTGTCGGAAAAGGCAGGAGTACGTCCGACCTGTGGGCGATGCGGCGAGAAACCGGGTCCAATCCGGGGCCGGCATTGGACCGCCTCCGCGCCTGCCGCTACCTTGGGCCGGCTTAGAACGAGAACAGGGACCATGCTGAATACTCTTCGTGCCTTCAGTGAGTGGCTGTCGAACACCGGGATGAGCCTCACGATCCAGAATGTCTCCTGGATCATTCCGACTGTGCAGACCATTCACATCGTTTGCGTCGCCATCGTGATCACGGCCGTGTTCCTCGTGGACATGCGCATCCTCGGCGTGTTTGCTCCCACGCAGACGCTCGCGTCACTCGCACACCGGTTTCTCACGTGGATCTGGTACGCGATCGTCGTGCTGCTGATCACCGGTGCGCTGCTGATCATCGGCGAGCCGGTACGCTCGCTCATGAATCCCGCCTTCTTTGCCAAGATGACGATGCTGCTCGTCGTGGCTGGGCTGACGCTGCTGATCCAGCGGCCCCTGGCAACGGACGCGGGATACTGGGACGCCTCCGGCGGACGGCGCGTCACTCTCAAGATGATTGCGATCGCATCCCTCGTGCTCTGGTCCTGCATCGTGTTTGCCGGACGCTGGATTGCCTACATAGCGAGCTATTGAAATGATCCAGGCGTTCTGCGAATGGGTTTACAACCTGCCGCTCGCGGAGGCGATCCGCGCCAACGAGCTGCTGTTTCCATGGGCGGAGAGCATTCACGTGCTCGCGATCACGCTCGTGCTCGGCTCCATCGCGGTGGTGGACCTGAGGCTGCTGGGCGTCGCGTCCCGCAGTCGTCCGGTGACGCGGCTCATCCGTGAGGTGCTGCCGGTGACCTGGGTTGCGTTCGGCATCGCGGTGCTCACGGGGGCGACGCTCTTCATGTCCAACGCCATCGAGTATTCGAAGAACTTTCCGTTCCAGATGAAGATGGGACTGATGGTGCTGGCGGGGCTCAACATGCTGGTGTTCCACTTCGTCACCTATCGCGGCGTGGCCGACTGGGACGAAGCGGCGCAGACCCCGTTCGCAGCGCGGTTTGCCGGCGGATTCTCGATAGCCGTATGGCTCTCCATCGTAGCCTTCGGGCGCTGGATCGGGTTTACGATCGGGTTCTGAACCCTTCAGGAGCAGGAGATGAGGATTTCACGGTGTGCAGTCATTGGCGCCCTGCTGGCGGGTGCTTCGTGCATCACGCCGGTGGCGCTGGCCCATCATTCGTTCGCCATGTTCGACCGTGAGAAGGAAGTGACGCTCGTCGGCACGGTGCGCGAATTCCAGTGGACCAACCCGCACGCGTTCATCGAGGTGGACGTGCCGGATGCGAAGGGCGCGCCCGAGAAGTGGTCCGTCGAGATGAACAGCCCCAACAACCTCACCCGGCAGGGCTGGAAGTCGAGCATGCTGAAGCCCGGGGACAAGGTGAGCGTGACGCTCAATCCTTTGCGCGACGGCAAGCGCGGCGGGTTGTTCGTGTCCGTGGTGCTGCCCGATGGCAAGGTGATCAAGGACCCGACGCGGCGGCAGCTGCCTCCGCCGGAGGCGACCGGCGAATCGCCGAAGAAGTGACTCGCGCATGCTCGAGCTCTACCACGCGGAGCCGATGGCGAATTCGCTGAAGAGCCTGCTCGCCATCCACGAGAAAGGCGTGCCGTTCGGAAGCCGCTTCGTGAATCTCCACAACTTCGAGCAGCACGAGCCGTGGTACGTGAAGATCAATCCGAACGGGCAGGTGCCGGCGCTCGTGCACGACGGGAAGGTGATCACCGAGTCCACGGTGATCAACGAGTACCTCGATGAGGTTTTCGAGGGGCCGCCGCTCAGGCCTTCCGATCCGTACTGGCGTGCGCGCATGCGCGTGTGGACGAAGTTCGTGGACGAGTACTTCTGCCCGGCGCTCTCGTTCATCGGCTGGCATCACATGATCCGGAACATCACGGACAAGCTGACGCCGGAGGAATTCGAAGCGAAGCTCGCGCGCATTCCGCTGAAGGAGCAGCAGGAGAAGTGGCGTACTTCCGCGCGCCAGGGCTACAGCAAAGAACAACTCGACGAGTGGGGCCGGCAGGTACGCGTTTCCTTCGCGCGCATGGAGAAGCAGCTCGCCGAAACTCCGTGGCTCGCCGGTGCTGAGTTTTCTCTTGCCGACGTGAGCGCGTTCGCGATGGCCGTCATTTCTCCTCAGCGCATGCCGAACGTCGTCAACGCCAAGGACACTCCACGTGTTTTGGATTGGCACGCCCGCATGACTGCCCGCCCCGGCACCCAGGCGGCTCTTGCCATGCCCAACCCCGTCCGCGACACGATCGAAGCCGCCGGCCGCTCAATGCGCGTCTGATTTTCCTTTGCCGATGCAACCCCAGAGGGCGAAGGCAGCGGCGATGGCGAGTGCGACGACGGGAATGACGGTCGCGAGCTGGGCGCTGACGCTGATGAGACGCAGCCAGACGGCGAAAGCCAGGATCATCAGGAGCGTCGGCGCGAACAGCAGCCAGGCGGAGTGCCCCATGTCGTGCAGGCGCCGGGCAAGCAGGATGAAGGCAGGGAACACGAGCACGAACAGGCACCACGTGGCCGTGCGGCCCGTCACGAGGAACGCGTAGAACACCACCACGGCGAGTAGCACGATCAGCGCGGGTACGAACTGGCCGCGCGAGGTGCGGCCTCCCAAGCTCACGAACAGGGATTCGTAGTTCATGGCGTCCTCCTCACGCTTCGCCGAGCGCATGGGCGTGCCGCTGTAGCGCTCCGCGGTAGTAATCGACGTAGGCAAGCATCAGGACGCCATTGAGAGCGAAGGCGACGAGCGCCAGCACTCCGCCGACGGGCTGGTGATCCAGGATTGCCGACCAGAAGAGCGCGCAGGTCGAGACCGGCATCACCATGCAGAGCGCCACCGGGACGAAGAAGCCGGCGAGGATCAGCACTCCTGCGATCAGCTCGATCGCCATGGCGACGTCAAACAGGTTCGAATGGACGAGGGCGGCCATCAGCTGCATGGCGAGCGGCTCGTGTCCCGCAGGCTCGGGCCGGAGCGACAGGAAGAAGTGATTGGCACCGTTGGCCAGCATCCAGGCACCGAAAATCAAACGACCGACGAGGACGAGGTGCTTCATGGCCGGACCCCCGCAGAGTGAGCGGCAGCCGGTGAATCGGAGGAGCCGAACGTCCGCGGCGTCGAGCGCAGGGCGAACATCGAGCTGTAACTCTTGCTGTAGGCCAGGCAGAGCAGCACGTTGGCGAGCAGTGTCGAGTAGCCGAAGATCGCCGCACGTGAACCCCAGCCCTCGAGCGGCGCATCCCAGAAGAACACGCAGAAGGAAACTGGCATGCACACGATCAGCGCGAGCGGGGTGTAGAACCCCATCAGCACGCAAACTCCGGCAATCAGCTCCACCGCCTTGACGAGGTCGAAGAGGTGGCTGTCGATCAAAGCCACGATCAACTCGTGGCTGAGGGGCTGGGAGCCCATTGGCTGGGGGAACAGCCGGACGAAGTGGTTCAGGCCCGCTGGAATCATCCAGGCTGCGAACACGAGTCGCACAAACCACACGGCGTACTTCATGGTGCCCCTCCGCCGGAATTGTTGTGGTAGGGAGCTTAGACCCCGTGGACGCAGAAGGCGGGCCGGATGGCGAAATCAGTTCACACAGTGATCAGCGGTCAGGTGAAGAAGAAGCGGGTGATGTGAAAGAAGACCGGCGCGGCGAAGCTCACGGAGTCCATGCGGTCCAGCATGCCGCCGTGGCCTTCGATCATCACGCCCCAGTCTTTCGCGCCGAGGCTGCGTTTCATTGCGGACAGCGTGAGGCCGCCGAGCACGCCCATCGCGACGATCACGAAGGAGATGGCGAGTGCCTGCGGAACGGTGAAGGGAGTGATCCACGCCAGCGCGCCGCCGACGAGCGTCGTCGACAAGCCGCCGCCGATGAGCCCTTCCACCGTTTTCGATGGGCTCACCACCGGCGCTAGCTTCGTCTTGCCGAAGAGCTTGCCGAACACGTACTGCAGAACGTCGCTCAACTGCACGATCAGTAGCAGGTAGAAGAGCAACAGCGGATTCGAGCCCTCGTAGCCGGGGATTTTCAGCAGCAACAACGCCGGCGCGTAGCTGATGCAGTAGATCGTGATCATCGCTGCCCACTGGATCTTCGCCGTGCGCTCCAGAAACTCATCCGTATCGGCCGCGAAGGTCGCTACCGTGGGCAACAACAGGAACCCGTACACGGGGATGAAGATGGCGAACGTCCCGTATTGGTCGTAACCGATCAGCAAGTACTGCGCGGGCAGCAGCACGAAGAAAGCAACCAGCAGGGGCAGATAGTCGCTCGGTCGCGTCGGCGTGAGAGTGATGAACTCGCGCAAGGCAAAGAACGACGCGAACGCAAACAGCACGATCGTTGCTGTCCGGCCCAGCGCGAACGCGATGGCGAGCACGATGATCATCACCCACCACGCGTTTACCCGCGCGTTGAGGTTGTCGATCGTCGCGCGGCTCTTTTCGGATTTGGCGCGACTCGACAGCAGCGCGCCGATGGTCGACGCGACGATCAGCACCGCGACGACGCCGCCGAATACCCAAAGCAATTTCTGGAAAGGCGTCATCGGGTCACGTTCTCGGACCGCCGGCCAGTTGGATCACTTCGGCGCGTGCGCGCTCCAGAAAAGTTTCTTTCGCCTCCTGCGCCAGAAGCTGCATTGGCGTGCCGAAACGCACCGTGCACGTCATCGGAATCGGCAGCACTGCGCCCTTCGGGAGGCTGCGATGCAGGTTTTCCAGATAGACGGGAACGAGCTGCACTTCCGGAAACTGCGTGGCCAGATGGTAAAGCCCGCTCTTGAATGCGGCCGGCGTCGCGCTGGTGCCGCGCGTGCCCTCCGGAAAGATGATCAGCGACTCGCCGCGCCGGAGCGCCTCGATGAGCGGTTCGAGCGGATTCGCATTGGGATCCGAGCGCGAACGGTCGATCAGCACGGAGTCCAGCGCCTTCGTGGCGAGATAGCGTCGAATGCCGCTGCCCCAGTAGTCACGCGCAGCGACGGGGCGCGTGTTGCGGCGGATGCGAATCGGTAGCGCGGCCCAAATGGCCATCGTGTCGATGTGGCTCGTGTGATTCGCGAAATAGATTCTCTGTCGAGGCTCCGGCCCGCAGCCGAGCCAGCGCGGATACGCGCCGACGAGTAACTTCACCAGGCCCACGAACGCAAAGCTGGATGGCCGCAGCACCCGCTACTACCTCGCCCGCAGCTGCCGCGCGATTGCGGCCGTGCGTGTTGCACAGGTGATGACCGATCCGATCGCAACGATCCAGGCTGCGGCGACGAGCGCCCAGTGTGTGTCCGCGAACCACAGCTCCACTGCGGCGAGCACACATGCACCGGTAAGCACGGCCATGCGATGAGGTTTTGCCATCGGGCCCCGGAAATCTTGCGGCAGGCCGAACGATCCACCCAGCACCCGGATGTATGCCGTGACCGCCGCCGCGAGCGCGCCGAGCCAACCGAGCCAGGGCATGTCGATCGCGTAACCCACAGCCACAATGAACAGAGAGTCCGCGACGCGATCCGGAATCTCGTTGAACAACGCACCGGTCGCTGACTGCCGCTTACCTTCGATCGCAACCATGCCGTCGAGCAGATTGCAGAGCAGTCGCAACTGAATGCACGCCGCCGTCGCCAGCAGTCCGACCGGATGAGGCAGCCAAATCAACGCCGCTGCGCCAGCCGCGGCGAACACCACACTGATGACTGAGATGGCGTTCGGCGAAATGCCCGAACGAATGAGCACGGCGCTGAGAGATCGCGCCCAGCCACTGGAGCGGGAAGTAAGCGGGCGGCGATTCTGCAGCTCTGGAGGAGGATCAGCCTGGCTCATCGGGCGCCGTCGTTTCGAGGTTGTCTTTCTTCAATAGGCTGCCACAGCGACGTACTGTGCGGAAGTTTCATCGGGTGACCACGCTGGAAACGGCAGCTTGTTTTCATCGTGGATGCTTGGGATGCTTTCGTGCAGACCATGCCCAAAGTCATTGTCATTGCCGGCCCAAACGGCGCTGGAAAATCCACGACAGCGCCCGCGGTGCTGCGTAACGCTCTGCAGGTTCGTGAGTTCGTCAATGCGGACACAATCGCTGCGGGGCTTTCGGCCTTTTCACCCGAGACAGTCGCGATAGCCGCCGGCCGCTTGATGCTCCATCGCGTGCGTGAGCTCGCCCGCGAGCGTCGGGACTTCGCGTTCGAGACAACTCTCTCCAGCAGATCCTTCGCCCCCTGGCTCAAGGAGCTCCAGGCCAACGGCTACACTCTTCATCTCGTATATCTGCGGCTTCCGACGGTTGAGCTTGCTTTGGCGAGGGTTGCAGAACGCGTGCGCCGTGGCGGTCACTCTGTTCCAGAGCACATTGTCCGACGTCGCTATGACCGAAGTCTCGCGAACTTCTTTACTCTTTACAGCAGATTTGCCGATTCCTGGGTGATGTTGGACAATTCGATCCGTCGTCGGCCGCGGCTCATCGCAAAACGTGCCATCGGCCGACCGATCAAGATTTTCGATGCGAATGAATGGCGCGTCCTGCGCACAAAGTATGGCCAAGAAGTCTCCGACGACAGCTGAGCTCGACGCCGCCGCCCGAGCCGACGAGGAACTGCTCGACCGCATCGTCGATGAGGCCGGGCGCGCGGTTGAGGAGGCTGTGCGCGATCACAAGCGGGCAGGCAATCCTATTGCTGAATGGCGCGACGGAAGCGTTGTTCTCGTACCGCCGGAGCAGATCGACGATTGAATCCGACTATTCATGGCGCGCCACGAGTTGGCGACAATGGCTCGCTAGTCGTTCGATGCGCGTCTGATCGTTTCACATCAGTCGTTGTTTGGCGAAGCGCGCATCTGTCCCGGTAGCCCAGCATGCGCCCCGACCGCACGAAGCGCATCCGCCCCGCGTGGCGCCCTCGTCAGATGAAGTCAGACGCCGGCAGTTGCCGGCTCGCTGTCGCTTACGCCCTGCAGCGCCGAGCAGATTCCGCATTCGATTGAGCCAATTCGCGCAGGACTGAGTGGCTGGGTCCGACTATGCATGCCAATCGAACTCCGGAACCAGCATCAGGAACCGGTAGTTGCCTGAGGTGAAGTTTGTAGGTGACGATACGGGGTCCGCTTCTTCATGCATGCACCGTTCTCGCCGCGATGTCGGCAACAGCGCGGCGACGATGCGCGTTTGCATGTGTGTATGCAACGGCAGCAGTTCTATTGCCTGCGCTGCCGATGCGGCTCGGCACGGCTCGCTACTATTTTTTCGGTGGCTGGGCGTTCAGGAAGTCGTTGACCATCGGAACTATGACATCCGGTTTTTGCATCAACGTGACGTGCGTCGTGTTGGGCAGGATCGCGAGCCTCGATTCCGAGCGCGGGCGCATGTCGCCCATGATCTCGTCGCCTTTCAGGCGGAACAGTTCCGCGATGTGGTCGAGCCGCACGCCGTCGGCATCGCCGTGGATGAAGAGCATCGGCGCTCGAGTCGCCTTGAGTTTCGCGGCGCCGAAGTCGTACGGCACGAGGTCCATCTGGATGACACGCTTGACGAACGTTGGGAATCTGTCCGGGGTAGGGCTCAACTTCTTGTACTCGGTCTCGATGGGCGAGCCTTTGAACATTCCCGCCTCGAGCTGCGGATACATGTCGAGGGCCTCCTTCACCCAGCCATCGTGGCGGAACACCGCCGAGATGCTGACCACTTTCCTGACTTTCTCCGGGTGCCGGATCGCAACCTGCATGGCGACGCCACCCCCCATGCTGTAGCCCAGTACGTCCGCCTGTCTGATCTTCAGGTAGTCGAGGAGGGCAGCGATGTCGTCCGCGAGGTTTTCATAGCTGAAATCGCGACTGATATCGGCGGTACGACCATGGCCCTGCATCTCGACGACGATGACCTGCCGGCTCTTTGCAAGCGGCGCGATCATGGTCGTCCAGTTGTTCGTGATGGTCATGAACGAGCCGTGCAGCAGGACGATGGGGTCACCCTTGCCGTGGACTTCGTAATACATCCTGAGGCCGTTTACGGGCGCATAGCCCGTCCGCGGTTCCTGCGCCGATGCCGCGCCGGATATCAATAGGGTCAGGACCACAGCTATTGTTTTCAGGTGGCGCATTCGCACAGCTCACTCCTCGCGGGATCGATGTCTGAAAGACGAATGAACCCGGTCCGGCCCGACAAGGCAAGCGTCAGCCGGTGGCTGCGAAGACCTGGGCGAGGATCTGGGGGAGCTGGTCGAGCGCGGCGGGTTTGGTGACGACGGCGCGGATGCCGACGTCGTAGGCAGTGGCTTCGTCTTCGGGGCGGACGTAGCCGGAGGTGAGGACGATCGGGATGTCGGCGCGGATGGCGAGCAGCTCTTTGGCGCAATCGAAGCCGGACATGCCGGGCATGGAGAGATCGGTGACGACGGCGTGGAATGCGGCGGGGTCGCGGCGGAATTGCTGGACGGCAGAGGCAGGATCGGTGCAACCCGTCACGCGATAACCCAGCTTCGTGAGCAGGATCGTGCCGAGGCGGACCAGCGAGTCTTCGTCGTCGATGAGCAGAATGTGCTGCCCACCGCCCGGCAGCGCGTGATGCTTGCCAGTCGCGTCGGAAGCCTCCGCGTCCACGATGGCAGGGAAATAGAGCTGAAACGACGTGCCCGACCCAACCGCGCTCTGCACGCGCACCGCACCTCCGCAGCTCAACATGATGCCGTGAACGATCGAAAGCCCGAGCCCGGTGCCCTGTCCCAACGGCTTGGTCGTGAAGAACGGATCGAAAATCCGCGCCATCACCTCGGGTGTCATGCCGACACCGTTGTCGCGAACGGTGAGCCGCGCATAAGGCCCGGCCCGCAAGTCAGGCCCGCACGCCGGCATCTGCGCAGTCAGCTCCAGTGAGTCCAGCGTCACTTCGATCGTGCCACCCCGCGAGCCGATGGCGTACGCGGCATTCGTCGCAAGATTCACGACGACCTGGTGAATCTGCGTGGCATCGGCCGCCACCAGCGTCGCAGCGTCCGCGAACTGCGAGCGAATCTCGATCATCGCCGGCAGCGTCGAGCGCACGAGCTTCAATGCCTCGGTGATCACGGGCTGAAGCTCAATGTGCTTGTGTCGAGTGGTCTGAGGCCTGCTGAACGCAAGGATCCGCCGCACGAGGTCAGTCGCTCGCTCGCTCGCCTGGGTGATCTCGGTCAGCGCCGTCTGCGCCGGATGCGTTTTATCGAGCGTGTCCGCAGCCATGCTCGCGTTGCCCATTATCACGAGCAGCATATTGTTGAAGTCGTGAGCGATGCCGCCGGAGAGCGTGCCGAGCGCTTCGAGCTTCTGCGAGCGCAGCTGCGCATCCTCCATGCGTTTGCGGTGCTCCATCGCGCGATGTCGCGCGAGGCAGATGGCAGCCGTGTGCGTGGCGAGCCCGATCAGCTCGAGATGATGCGCAGTCGGGAGTGCCGGCCGCGAGTAATAGATGGCGAACGTCCCGAGAACCTGACCGTCCGCATCGAGAATCGGTGTCGACCAGCACGCACGCAGGTCGTGCGACAGCGCGAGCTGGCTGTAGTTCTTCCAGAGCGGGTCCGTTGCGATGTCTTCCACATACACCGGCTTGCGCGAGAAGGCCGCGGTCCCGCAGGACCCTTCGGCCGGGCCGATGGCCGCGCCATCGATCGCGCTGGTGTACGAGACCGGAAGATGAGGAGCGGCACCATGCCGCAGATGCTGACCGTCCGGATCGAGAAGCAGGATCGAAGACAGCATCCCCTCGACCTGCGAATCGATGAGCCGCGTGAGCGCATCGAGCGTCTCACGCAGCGGCGCATCGCGCGCGATCATTTCGAGCACGTGCTTCTGGCCTTCGGCCAGCGCCTGCGCACGTTTGCGCTCAGTCACGTCCGTGTTCATGCCGATCCAGCTCGTCACGGTGCCATCCGCCGCGCGCAACGGAACGGCACGCGCGAACGTCCACCGCCACTCGCCGCTCGCGTGACGCAGGCGGTACTCGCATTCCATCGGCGCTCGCGCGGTGATTACCCGACGCCAGTCCGCAATGACACGAGCCTGATCGTCCGGATGGATCGCTTCGAAGCGATTGTTCCGCAACTGCTGCAACGATTGTCCGGTGAACGCCCGCCACGACGGCGAATCCTCGAGTGGCATTCCCGTGGCGTCTGCGGCCCAGACGATCTGCGCCGACGCCTCGATCAACGCGCGCCAACGTGCCTCGGCGGAACGCAGCGCATTCACCGCGTGATAGTCCGACATACGCCGGTCAGCATCGACACGATTGAGGTGGCGGGCCGTGAACCAGACGAGCACGCCAATGATGAACGCCACGAGCACAGCGAACAGCGCAATGCCGATCTCCATGCTGTAGAGGCCCTGACGCTGACCCTGCAGACGAATCCAGCCAACGACGAAAGGCACGAGGACAGCGAAGGGCAGCACACGGCGAGCCATCAGCCCGCCGTTGTTCGCGCTCAGCAGCTCATTGACGATTGCACGCTCGGGACGCGCGAACAGAGCGCCGGCGGCCAGCAGCATGAGCAGTACCGCGGTATGAATTGCGACAGTCGAGAATGGCGTGAGCTCGTACAGCTCGCGTGCGCCGTAGACGTAACCGAGCAGCGCGACGAAGGGGATGAAGATCGAGACCAGCGTGAGCGCCTGACCCACGCGCTTGCCAAGCAGCGATCGCGTATCGAGCAACAGGATCGCGCAGCTCAGCGCAAACACCGTGAACGCCGTCGCCTGCGACATGCGGCCTGGGTAGCTCGTTCCGGCCTGCAGCAGCTCACCCCGGAACAGCCATAAGTCGATGCTGAAGGGCGCGATACCGAGATATTCCGCCAACGTCAGTCCGGAAATCGCGAGGGTCACCGCCATGCTCACGCGCACGATCTGCGCGCGCACCCGCCGCGACCCGCGTTTCCAGACATTGCCGATGCTCGCGACCAGCGCAACGCCCAGCAGGAGAAGGCACACCGCCGCGTTCGGCTTCATCGTCGCCGAGTCATCCAACACGGACTTCAGGGTGTCTAGATCCAACAGCCAGCCGAGCAGCACGAGCACGGCTGCGATGGCGGCAACCGCGCCGGCGGCGACGCTGAATCGCCATACGGGGTGCCGCTCGGGCGGCAGGGTGCTGGCAGGCGCTGAACCGGGCAAACGCGGCCTCGAAGGGCAGGTCCAAACCTTGGAATGGTGCCGGGCCGCCACGCCGGCCGAATCGGGGACAACCGCAGCCCGGCCCCGAACGCGTCACATTGGGCTATTGCGGGGCAGATTCTCCAGGTCTTCGAAGATCACCTGGCCGTAGCCGGTGAGCGTGGCGTGGTAATAGTTCCGGTGGACCCGCCGCACCCGGGGGGAGAGCGCCCCCCGCATGCACAGCCACATGATCACCTCGACGCCCTCGGTCCCGCCCCGCTCGATGAGCTCCCGGTGGCTCATGGCGGCAAGCGATTCCGGGTCGGTTTCGAGCCGGTCGAGGAATTCCGCGTCCCAGGCAGGGTCGATCATGCCGAACCGCTCCCCCGCGAGCTGATGGGAGAGTCCGCCGGTGCCGAGGACCGCCACCTTCAGATCGTCTTCGTAGGCGCGCACGGCCTGACGGATCGCGCGACCCAGGTCGAAACAACGCCGTGCCGTGGGAATGGGAAAGTGGAGCACGTTCACCAGAATCGGCAGGACCCGGACCGGCCACTCCGTGACGTGCGGCATGAGTGCCGATAGCGGTGACAGCGACCCGTGATCGAGCGGCAGGCGATGACACACGGAAAGATCGAATCCCACGTCGACGAGCTGCCGCGACAGGTGCCACGCGAGCTCTGTGTGGCCTGGCACCTCCGGGAGCTTGCGCTTCCCCCAGCCTTCGTCGGCGATCTCGTGACGATCCGCAACGGCCATCGCAAACGTGGGGACGAAGTCCAAAAAGAAAGAGGTGAAGTGATCGTTGGTGAACAGGATCATCACGTCCGGCCGCTCGCGCTCGAGCCAGGCACGCATCGGCTTGTAGCCGTCGAACAGCGGCTTCCAGTACGCCGATTCCTCGTCTTTGCGATCCACCGCGGCACCAACGGCCGGCGCATGCGGCGAACCGAGTCCCGCGATGATTCGCGCCATCAGCGCTCTTCCCACACGCGGCGCGTACGCATGAACTCTTCCAGCGTCTCGCCGCGCATCCTCGCGCCCGTGGCTGCCAGCCCATCGCCCACCATGCCGGCAACGCGAAACACCAGGAAGTGATTGACGCCGTAGCGGACCATGCCGAGCCAGTCCCGCGTGCGCACGAGTGCAATCTCGGTCTCGCTGAGACCGGCGTCGCGCAGGCACTTTTCTTCATCCGCCTTGAAGGCCGCGCGGTTCTCCGGCTGCATGAGGCCACGGCAGAACGAGCTCAGCCGATACGCCTGCTGGGCCAGCGAGACGGTGAGCAGATAACTGCCGGAGCAGGGGTTGGCGAAGTCGCGTTCGGATTGCTTCACGCGGCCGTAGTATGCTCGCCACGGTGAGCGAACGATACACGCCACTGACGCCGGACACGCTGACTCCCGAGCAGAAGCCCGTGTACGACGCTATTGCCGCGGCTCGCAACGGCAGCGTTCCGAAACCCTTTCATATTTTTCTTCAGTCGCCCGAGGTCTGCGATCGCACGCAACAACTCGGCGCACTGCTTCGCTACAGGACGGGGTTGCCCCCGCGTCTCTCGGAGCTCGCGATTCTCGTCACTGCACGACATTGGCGCGCGGAGTACGAGTGGAGCGTTCACGAAGCCGAAGCACGCAAGGCCGGCGTGCCCGAGGACGTGATTCGCGCAATCGCGGCGGGCAAGCGACCCGCAGTCGCCGGCGATGACGCGCTCATCTACGAATTCGCGGCGTCCTTCTTCGCAGATCGCGATGTGTCCGACATCGTGTTCAACGCCACGGTCGCGCGCTTCGGCGACAAGACCGTCGTCGAGCTGAGCTCCATTCTGGGCTACTACTCGATGCTCGCGATCGTGATGGGGATCTTCCGTGTAAAGCCCTAGCCGGGCTTCTTCTCCCAGATATTGATCTCGAGCTTCACGCCGTTCGGGTCGAGCAGGAACACCTGCCGCAGGCCGTTCGGATTCGTGATATTCCGATGCGCCTTGACGCCGCTACGATCGAGGCTCGCGAGCAGCTCGTCGTAGTCCGTGGCGTTGAATGCGATGTGATCGAGCGCGCCGGTCCCGGGCGCCGGCGTGGACACGGGAATGTCCCTGCCCAGCGAATGCTCCGTGTACGTCTTCCATTCCGCGATGTGAATGACTGGAGTCTCACCGAGATACAGCCAGTAGCCCGGAAAACCGAGCGGAGGACGAAAGCCTTCGCGCATGCCGAGCACGTTGCAGTAGAAATCCCGCGTGCCATCGATGTCCGAGGTCAGGACGAGATAGTGTTCCATCTTGGTGAGCGGCATGCGGCAAGGTTAGCGGACTACTGCTGATTCGGCACTAGTTGCACGGGGCGGCCCGGCGCAAACATGCCGCCATGAAGCGACGAACGTTCTGTAACTCCGCCGTGTCCGCGCTCGTGGCCTCGCTGCCGGGCATGCGGCTCCTCGCCCAGGACCTCAAGGACCTCGCTGCCGGCTTCAAAGGACAAGTGCTGGCGCCGGGCCACGCGGGCTACGACGACGCCCGCAAAATCTGGAATGGCGCCTTCGACAAGAAGCCCGGGCTGATCGCGCGCTGCGCAGATGCCACGGACGTCACGCGTGCCGTCAACTTTGCGCGAACACATCGCATGCTCGTAGCGGTTCGCAGCGGCGGTCACAGCCTGCCCGGCCATTCCGTGTGCGATGGCGGGCTCATGATCGATCTGTCCTCGATGCGAAACATTCATGTGGATGTGCGCGCGCGCACGGCGCGCATCGGTCCCGGCGTGCTCCTCGGTGAGCTCGATCGCGAGACGCAGCGATTCAACCTCGCCACCCCGCTGGGCACCGTGTCGAAGACTGGCGCGGCAGGTCTCACGCTCGGCGGCGGCTTCGGTCGCCTCGCGCGTCGCTTCGGTCTCGCATGCGACAACCTGATCGCTGCGGACGTGATCACAGCAGACGGCCGTTCAGTGCGCGCAACCCCGAAGGACAACCCGGACCTGCTCTGGGGCCTGCGCGGTGGCGGCGGTAACTTCGGTGTCGTCACTTCGTTCGAGTATCAGCTGCACTCCGTCGAGCCCGAAATGTACGGCGGCGCTCTCCTCTTCCCTTACAAGAATCCGCGTGCACTACTGCGCTCGTATGCCGATTTCATTGCCGGCGCGTCAGACAATCTCTTTGTGATGCTGGACATCGTTCCAACGCCGGATGGTCAACGCATCGTGGCGTTCGAGGTGTGTCACTCAGGGTCACGAGCCGAAGCTGAAAAAGACATCGCGACCCTGCGCAGGATCGGCACGCCCGCAGGAGATGCGCTGCGCCCGGCCATGTACGTCGAATTGCAGAAGGGAATCGACAAGGATTATCCGGTCGGCCGCGCTTACTACATGAAGTCCGGCTTCATCCGCGACATCACGCCGCCACTGATCGATTCGATGGTCGATTATCTCGAAGCCGCACCCTTCGCCGGCGGCATCGCATCGATCCTTCAGCATGGCGGCGCCATCGCGCGGGTGAAGCCGGACGCCACGGCGTACTGGCATCGTGAAGCGAACCACAGCGCGCTGTTCGTGGGCGTGTGGGATGACCCGAAGCTTGCCGAACGAGCGAAGCAGTGGACGCGCGACGGCTGGAGCAAGATCGAGCCACTGACCGCAGGCTTCTACGTCAACCTGAGTGCCGACGACGAGTCTCAGCGCCGCGTCCGCGCCACGTACGGCGACAACTACACGCGCCTGGCTGCGCTGAAGAAGCAGTACGACCCCACCAACCTGTTCCGGCTCAACGCGAACCTCGAGCCTGGCTGAAAAATGGTTGTCCCCCCGCAAGCGGATGCCCGTCCGTCCGGGCATCTGCTAGTGTCGTTTCGATGCGAGGGGTATCTCTATGAACAGCAAGCTCGATCGACGAAATTTCATGGGCGCCGCGCTCGGCGCCGCTGCAACTGCAGGTGCCGCAGCGATGATGACAGACGCTCAGGCCCAGACTCCGTCAGGCGGCCCCCAGCCGCCGCCTGGCGCCGGACTCAGCTTTGGCATTCTGGGAGGCCCGAAGCTGTTCCGCGTGGAATCCGACATCAAGGACGTCGAGGTCGAAGGGAAGATTCCCTCCGACCTGAACGGCGCGTTCTATCGCGTGGGCCCCGATCCGCAGTATCCGCTCGCGCCCCGTAACATTCCCTTCGATGGGGAAGGGCACGTGAGCATGTTCCGCATCAAGGACGGCCACGTCGACTACAAGACCCGCTACGTGCGCAACGAGCGGTATGTCGCGCAGGAAAAAGCCAAGCGCATCCTGTTCCCGATCTATCGCAACCCGATGACGGACGATCCGAGCGTGAAGGGGCTGAGCCGCAGCACCGCCAACACGCACATCCTGCCCTGGCGCGGCAAGCTCCTCGCGCTGAAGGAAGACAGCCCGCCCGCCGCGATGGACCTGCACACGCTCGAGACGCTCGACCCCAACTACCGCTTCGATGGCCAGCTCGAGAGCAAGACGTTCACGGCACATCCGAAAATCGATTCGGAAACCGGTGACATGGTCGCCTTCGGTTACGAAGCGAAGGGCTTCGGCACGAACGACGTCAACGTGTTCCAGGTGACGCCGCAGGGGAAGATGGTGTGGAACGCGTGGATCAAGGTGCCGTACGTCGGAATGATCCACGACTTTGCCGTGACCGATAAATTCATCGTCTTCTACGTGATCCCGCTCGCGTTCGACGAGAAGCAGCTCGAGAGCGGCGGCATCCACTGGTCCTGGTATTCCGGCCAGCCCACGTACTTCGGCGTGCTGCGCCGGGGCGGCGATGGGAAGGATCTGAAGTGGATCAAGGGTCCCGAGCGCAGCTCGACGCACGTGATGGGTGCGTTCTCCGACGGCGAGAACGTGTACGTCGACGTCGAGATGTCCCAGTACAACCCGTTCCCGTTCATGCCCATGCGCGACGGCTCGCGCTGGGACCCAGTGCGCGGCGCAAGCCAGATCACGCGCCTCTCGGCCAGCCTGAAGAAGAAGACGCCGAGCGATTACAAGATGGAAGTGATGTACCCCGGCTACTTCGGCGCGCTGCCACGGCAGGACGATCGCTACAACACGAAGCCTTATCGATATGGATATCTGCCGTGTCCGGATCCGAATCCCGCGGACAAGTCCAAGCGTCCGTCGGCATGCTGGGCACGCTTCGATCACCAGACTCGCAAGGCCACCGTGTTCGACGCCGGTGAGAACACCGTCCTGAACGAAGTGGTGTTCGCGCCAAAGAGCAAGACGTCCGGCGAGGGCGTCGGTTACCTCGTGGGCGTGGCGATCCGCAACGGTGAAGGTGGCCGCGGCGATCTCATCATTCTCGATGCGGAGCGCCCCGAGGCCGGTCCCATCGCAACGGCAAAGCTCCCCATCCGCGCCGTGCCGCAGATCCACGGCTGGTGGACACCCGAGGACCAGTTGCCGACCTGATCATCGTCGCTGCTGATCATCCCGCGCGAGGACCGGCTGTCGGCCGGTCTCGTAGTTCGAGTGCGTCTTGGCCTATAGTCGCTACAGGTCTGTTTATACACGCACTCTCATGAGGGGGATTCCTATGTTCCAAGGCTCAGTCATCAAGCCCGAACTCGTCCCCTGAAAAAATGGATGAGGCGGAGATCGCGCGGATCGTCGCGCGCGCACACGCGCTGGGACCGCGTGAGCGCCTCGCGTACATCCGTGCGGCCTGCGCGAACGACCCGACAGCGTTCGACCGCGTGCTCAACGCCCACAAGATGACCCGTTCGACGAACGGGGAAGGTTCAGAGGCGGAAGAGTCTTACTGGGAAGTCGATCGCTCGGGCCAGGAGCTCGGCCCGTGGCGGCTGCTCCGTCGCCTCGGTGGCGGCGGCATGAGCGATGTGTACCTCGCCGAGCGCATGGGAGAGTACAGCCACCAAGTGGCAGTGAAGCTCGTACGTCCCGGTCTCGTGAGCCGCGCGGATCACAACCGTCTGCGTGCCGAACGCCAGATCCTCGCGCGCCTGAATCACCGGAACATCGCGCGGCTGCTCGATGGCGGCACGACCAGCGATGGCATTCCATACCTCGTCATGGAGTACGTGGATGGCGAACGCATCGACCTCTACTGCGACCGCCACCGCCTGACCATCTCGCAGCGCCTGGCGCTGTTCCGCGGTGTCTGCGCGGCCGTGCACGCCGCCCACCAGAATCTCGTCGTTCACCGCGACCTGAAGCCCTCGAACATTCTCGTCACGCGCGATCGCACCCTGAAGCTCCTGGACTTCGGCATCGCGAAGCTCATCGAAGTGCGCGAAACGGCCCATACGGTGGCCCTGACGCATGCAGACGTTCGTCTGTTCACGCCGGGCCACGCGAGCCCCGAGCAGGTGCGCGGCGAGCTCATCACGACGGCGACCGATGTTTACCTGCTTGGCGTGCTGCTCTACGAGCTGCTGACCGGGAGCAAGCCATTCGATTTCCAGAGCATGCGGCTGTCGGAGATCGAGCGCGTGATCTGCAATCAGACAGCGCCGCTGCCGAGCGACCTGATGCTCGTGAGGAGTGGAACGTCGGACGCGGATCGAACGCGCATCGCCAACATCGCCGAGGCACGCCAGACCACGCCCGCGCGCCTGCGTCGCGAGCTTGCCGGCGACCTCGATAACATCGTAATGAAGGCGCTGCGCAAGGAGCCGGCGCGCCGCTACACCTCCGCGGACGAGATGGCCACGGACCTGAAGCGTCACGAGTCGGGCCAGACGGTCATTGCCCGCGGCGACACCATGCGCTATCGGGCGGGCAAGTTCGTGCGCCGGCATTCGGTGGCGGTTGCCGCGTCCATGGCCGTGGTGGCGATACTCGCGGGACTCGCGACGACGATGGCTGTGCAGGCTCGCCGTATTTCCCAGGAGCGCTCCATTGCGGAAGCCGAGCGCAAGCGGTCCGACGAAGTGGCGAAGTTCCTCGCCGGCCTGTTCGAGGTGGCGGACCCGAGCACGGCGCCGGGCCGCGAGGTCACCGCGCGCGAGATCCTGGAACGCGGGGCGCTGCGCATCGAGAAGGAGCTCGCCGGCGCGCCCGACACGCAGGCAAATCTGATGGAAACCATCGGCCGGGTCTATCTGAGCCTCGGTCTCACGGCCGAAGCCCGGCCCCAACTCGAGAAGGCAATGGCTATGCGAGACAAACTGCACTCCGGCGACCACGAGTCGAAGACTTCGAGCCTCGCCTCGCTCGGGAGTCTGGAGCTGGCTGCGGGCCGCATGAGCATCGCGCAGAAGCATTACGAAGATGCGCTCGCCATGGCGGAGCGCCTGCATGGCAAGGCCAACGTCGCCGTGGCGACGATGCTCGAACAGATCGGCAAAGTGCTGAAGGAGAAAGGCGACTTCAAGGGCGCCGAGGAGCGTCTGCACGCGAGCCTGCAGCTCTTCACGAAGATCGAGGGGGAGAAGTCGACACGCGTCTCATCCGTGATGAACGAGATTGCGCAGCTGCTCGAACGGCGCGGTGAACATGCCAGCGCGGAAGAGATGTTCCGTCGTGCGCTGGACATCGATCGTGCCGCCCTCGGCAACGAGCACCCCGCAGTGATCCAGAGCCTGCACAACCTCGCCGTCGTGCTCCAGTCGCGCGGCAAATTCGCCGAAGCGCGGCCGATGTTCGAGGAATCCATCGCGCTGTTCCGCAAGGTGCAGGGTGAGAAGCATCCGGAAACACTGGATGCGCTCACCAACTACGGGCGGTTCCTGCAGGCGAGCGGCGATCTCGATGGTGCCGAGAAGATCCTGCGCCAGGCGCTGGCGCTGAACACCGAAGTGCGCGGCTCCGGCCACCCGTACGTGGGGTATGACCATTCGAGCCTGGCGCTGCTGCTGTATGCGAAACAGCAGTACGCGGAAGCGGAACAGGAATTCCGCACGGCGTTGAAGATCTACGTGGGCACGCTGCCCGCCGATCACAACTACATCGCGGTCGCGCAGACCGGGTTGGCGCGCGCGCTCATCGAGCTCGGGCGCATCGATGAAGCGCAGGTCGCTGCCACACGTGCGCTCGTGATCTGGCGCGAACGGCTGCCCGAGTCGCATCCGCAAGTCGCGAATGCGCAGGCGGTTGCCGCGCAGATCATGGCCCTGCAAGGCAAAGATGCGCAGGCAGAGCCGCTGCTCGTCGCGAGTTACAAGACGCTCAGCACGGCATACGGCCTGAGCGATGCGCGCACGCGCTCTGCGTCGCTATGGCTCGCCGCGCTCTATCGGCGCACGAACCGCCCGGAGATGGTCGACGCCCTCATCTCGAAGACCGCCTCGACGGAAGTGACCGCTACGGCGCGCTGAGGCTCTGCTCGAGGAGCCGCTTCGGCTCGCCGGCCTGAATGGACTCGGTCAGCGCGGCGTTCACGCGGTTCACCAGCTCGGGGTCGCGTGCCATGAATATCGCCTTGTCTGCGCGTGTGAGCGTCTCTCTCGAGGTGCGGCACAAGTCCGCGTGACGGCGCGTCTGCAGCTCGACTTCCACGTCGTCCGTGATCATGACGTCCGCGCGGCGCCGGGAGATCTCGTCGAAAATCTTGGTGTTGTCCGGGAACACGAGCACCTTTGCCCGCTTGATGTTTTCGCGCACGTACTGCTCGTTCGTGCCGCCCGGATTCACGATCACGCGCACGCCGCGCCGGTCGACGTCCGCCAGCGAGGAGAAATGTCCGGTCTCCGCGCATCGGGACAAGATGGCTTTGCCGCCCGACGAATACGGCATAGAGAAGGATCCGACCTCTGAACGCGCCGGCGTCACTGAGATGCCTCCCAGCGCGACGTCGAATTTGTTCTTGCGCAGATCATCGATCAGCGAGGGCCATGCGGTGCGCACGAAGACGGGTGTGACGCCCATCTTCGTGGCGAGCGACTCGGCGAGCGCGACATCGGCGCCGCTCAGCGTGCCGTCCTTTTCGATGCTGAATGGCGCGTAGTCACCAGTGGTGCCAACGCGGAGCACGCCCGTGGCGGTCACGCGTGCGAGCGCACCGGATCCGCTCTCCAGTGCACGCACTTTCGATAGCGCCGAGAGCAGATCGCGCTTGTCACGATCCGTCCAGCCGGGCGCGCGCAACCGGTCGAGGCTTCTTACATAAGCCGTTGTGAAATCGGTACGCTGCAGCTCCGGTAGCGCGACATACAGCGCGCGCAGGAAATCCACGGTGAAGCGATCGAGTCGCGGGCGAATTTCTTTCTCCAGACTCGGGATCGGTCCGCCGAAGTCGAAACCCTTGTCGCGCCAGGTGTCGTGCAGCCGCTGTTGCGACTCGCGCGCCGCGCGCACCTGCAAATCAAACACTTCCTGCACGCCGCCCGGCTCGAGCCCCATCGTTCCCGCGACTTCGACAGCGCGCGACGTCACCGCGCGTTCACGCTCCGGATCCAGAATCGGCGCTTTCGCTTCCCACTTGTATGCCGCCACTCCGGGCATGAGCGACATGCGCTCGTCCGCGAGCAGCAGCACGTTATCGACGGCCGTGGCGCCGTTCGTGAATCGCTGTTCGGCATGCGCGTCGAGTGACAGCGCTAACCCGAAGACCAGCGCCCACGTGGCAAACGGAAGGCTGGACTCGGCCGTACGGCGCGAGCAATATGGACGCGGTCGCCTTCGGGGATTGAGTCGCAATGGGCGACATCGCGAAAGAAAATGAAGAGGCGCTGATGGCACGCGCCCGTCAGCGCATCGAGCAGGACCTGCTCCCGCGAGAGAAACCAGCTCGCATGTGGGGTGGTCGGGGTACAGGTTTGGCCTGCTGTCTGTGCGACCAGCCAATTCTGGAATCGGAACCGGAGATGGAGCTCGAGTACGAGCCGCCGGCGCGACTGACCACGGTGCGTTTCCACTTGCGCTGCCAGTCGATCTGGGATGTTGCGCGCCAGGTGCCGAAACCATCTCAGTGGATCTCCCTGCGGAGCGAAATGCCCCCACTCCATACCGTCGTCGAAGCGCGCATCGGCCTCGGCGGCTCGCGCTCGATCATTCTGAACGTCATGCGTGTGTGCGACGGGGACACCGGCCCCGTGGTGTGGCTGAACGCTACCACGAACGAGCGCCTGCCCGAGGCCTGGCGGCCTGTGGAATGGCGTGTCGGACCCGTCCTACCCACAGTCCCGGTTGCCACCGACCCACCTGCCAAGCTGCTTCGGGGATGATCTGTCCCTCCTGAAGGAGGGCAGATTCACATGATGCGACAGACCACCCTGGCCGCGCTCGCGGCTGTCCTGATGTTCGGTCTCAGCGCCTGCGAGAAGCAGGGCCCGCTCGAGCGCGCCGGCGAGGAAGTCGATGAAGCCGTGGACCGCGTGAAGGACGGCAAGATCGAGGAAAAACCACTTTCCGAGAAGGCCGACGACGCCATCGACAAGGCGCGCGAAGGCGCGGCGGAAGCCACCGAAGAGGTCAAGAAGTAACGGGGGCTCAGCCCTGTGCGGGCATAGGCCCGCTATCGGCCTCTGGAACCTCCGGCAACCATCGCAGGTCGTTGAACCCGCGGAACAGGTATCCGCCCTTGGAGTAGGCCTCGCCCTCGTACCCGAAGTAGCGATAGGCCATCTCGGTGGCGTAGAGCACGCCCAGCGTCTTCACCCGCATGGTGATGAAGAAGGGCGATTGCTCGATCTTCTTGAGCGCAGCGACGCGCGTCGCCTCGGGCGCGGTGGCGAAGGCCGCGCCCAGCGCCGCGATGCCGTCCTTGAGCAGCTTCCGCGTGGCTTCGTCCTTGGCGGCGTCCGCATCCGCGGACTGCACGACAATGGCGTACGCAGCGTCCTCCAGTTTGTCGTGGGGCGCGATGGTGCGCGCAACGGCCATGAGGGTCGCCCCCTCCGGCGTCGTAAACACCTTGAGGTCCGCGGCCCAGGCACGCGATGGCGCCATCAGCGCAAGGGGGCTGCCAACGGCGAGCACGCCGGTGATGACGCCGGTGGCGCTCTTCAGGAAGTCGCGACGGTCAACAGCTAACTGCGGCTCCACGGTCGATCCCCCTCAAAGTTCTTATCTGGACATGGATGGCTCGAATAGCACGAAGGCGTGCTTTCCGGAAGCCTTTGCTCGATACAGCGCCGAATCCGCCTCGCGGTACATCCGGTCGAAGCCCGCGGCTGAATAGCCCTGCACCGTCATCCCGATGGATACCGTGAAGCTCGCCCCGGCCAGCTCGGCGCGGGGCTGGGACACGGCGTTGAGGATGCGGCGGGCAATCTCCTGCGCACCGTGGTTATCGCAGTCCGGCGCGAAGATCATGAATTCGTCGCCACCCAGCCGGGCACACTCATCCCCGTCGCGAATGCTTTCCCGAATGACCGTAGCGACGCAGCCAATGACGGCATCGCCGTGCGCGTGGCCGTGCGTGTCATTCATGGCCTTCAGGTTGTCGATGTCCACGAGGAGCGTCGCGTAGGAGGGGCTCCGTCGCGCCAGCGATTTGCCGATGGCATCCATGGCGCCCCGCCGGTTCAGCAGGCCGGTCAACCCATCGCGAATCGACGTGAAGTAGTGCTCCTGGAGGCGATTGCTCACGTCGAAGTGGTAGCGCGCGACCAGATAGCCGATCAGAAGCGAGACGAGCAGCGCCGCCGCCAGGCTCCACGTGCCAATGGTGCGGAAACGCGTCTCCTGCGCCAGGTAGTACGCCAGGTCGAAATCCACGCCGACGAAACCGCTGTAGCGATTCTGGCTGTCGTAGATCGGCGTGTGCGCCGTGAGGAAGTCGCCGTAGTCGTCTTCCTGGAAGGTAGGTGTCACCCACGTCGTGCCCGAGGCGATCTGCTGCAGCCAGTCGCTCTCATATTCCTTGCGAAGGCGGAAGCGCTCCATGTACCCGGACGCGCGCAGACGCTTGTCCGTGCGCAGATCCGGCGAGCCGGCGGTATCGAGCACGAAGAACGTGCCGCCATCGCGCTCCACCATCGTGTAGACGTAGAAGATGTCCGGATTCGCAGAGTGGAAGCGCACCAGGGGCGCGAGCGCCTTGTTGTAAAGCGCGGGGGAATAGTTCTTCGGGTCGAGCAGCTCGCGATGCAGGTCGCCATCCACCACGCTCGCGGCGAGCCGTGCGATCTGCGCCACGTGCGAGCGCTGCACGTCGAGGCGCGCCTGCCTGGACAGCCACTGCGGCACGGCCACGATCGTCACGAGTATGGCCGCCGCGGCCAGCGTCGAGACGATGAACACGCGCGGCGACATGCGTCCTTTGCGAGCAGTCATTGCATTCGTCAGGGACTTGTCCAATTTGTAATGCGCGACCGCCGTCGCGCTCAGCGCGCGCCGACGTCCACGAGTATTTTCATGCCCTCCTGGCGATGCAGGCGCTCGAATCCGTCACTGATCAGACGATCGAACGGAATCGTCTCCACCCAGCCGGCAGTCGGGTACGTGCCGCTCGACATCTCGGCGATGACGCTGGGGAAGGTGTTGTTCGAGAGCGCGATCCCGCTGATCTCGACTTCCGTCATCAGCATGTCTATCGGCGCAACCTGCAGCGGTTGCGTGTGGATGGCCACGACGATGAGCTTGCCGCCCACGGCCGTGCTGAGCAAAGCGGCCTTGAACGCCACGGGCACGCCTGCCGCATCCACAGACGTGTCCGCCCCGCGTCCCCCGGTCAGGTCCTTGATCGCCGAAACGACGTCGCCGTCGCGCGGGTCGAGCACGGTCTTCACGCCGAGCTTCTGGAGCGACGCGCGCCGTTGCGGCGAGGGGTCGACCATGATCACGCGGACGCCGCGGCGGTTCAGCGTGAAGTACACGCCGATGCCGATGGGGCCGCCACCGTGGACGACCACCGTCTGTCCCGCCTCGACGCCACAGCGCTCGGCGGTTCGATAGGAGATGGCCATGGGCTCGATGAGCGCGCCCTGCTGTCCGGTCATGGTTTGCGGCAGCTTGTGGGCCATCGAGCGTTTGACGACGGAGAACTGGGCGAGCCCGCCGCTGCCGCGGTTGTAGCCGTGAAAGGCGAGCAGGCCGCAGTGGTTGTACTGCCCGCTCGTGCAGTACATGCAGGCACCGCATGTCTCTACCGGCTCGACGGCTACGCGGTCGCCGATCTCCAGGTCCTCGATACCTGCGCCGACCTCGACGACTTCGCCGCACAGCTCGTGGCCGAGAATGACCGGGTTCTTGATACCAGTCAGCGGGTGCGGAGTGGTCCGGGTGGTGAGCGGGCCGTGGTAGTACTCGTGCAGGTCGCTGCCGCAGATGCCGTTGTAGAGCACGCGGAGCTTGACTTCGCCCGTGCCGGTGCGCGGCTCGGGAACGTCCTCGAGTCTCAAGTCCTGATTGCCGTGAAATACTGCTGCCCGCATGCGGGGCAGGAAGGTATCACGGACCGCTGGTCAGGTCTTTCTGGGAGAGCAGCCGGATCGGCACGCGCGGGGCGTGCCAGATATGGTCCAGGTACTCGCGGACGGTGCGATCGGAGGAGAACTTGCCCGAACGCGCCACGTTCAGGATCGACATCGCCGTCCAGCGTTCCGTATCCGCATAGGCGTTCCCGACCAGCGCCTGGCAGTCGGCATAGGCCTGGAAGTCCGCGAGCACCAGGTACGGGTCCCAGCGCATGAGGCCTTCGATCAGCGGCCGGAACAGGGTGCTGTCCCCGCGTGAGAAGAACCCTTCGGCGATCAGGTGAATGGCGACGCGCAGATGCGGATTGCTCTCGCAGTACCACGAGGGCTGGTAGCCGCGCGCCTTCAGCTCCGACACCTCGGAGGCGGAGAGGCCGAACATGAAGAAGTTCTCGGCCCCGACCTCGTTGCAGATCTCGATGTTCGCGCCGTCGGAGGTGCCGATGGTGAGGGCGCCGTTCATGCAGAACTTCATGTTGCCGGTGCCCGAGGCTTCCTTGCCCGCCGTCGAGATCTGCTCGGACAGGTCTGCCGCGGGGTAGATGCGCTGGCCGTTCGTCACGTTGAAGTTCGGCACGAACACGACTTTCAGCTTATCGCGCACCTGTGGGTCGCGATTCACGACTTCGCCCACCGCCGTGATCAGCTTGATCATCAGTTTCGCGAGGTGATAGCCGGGCGCGGCCTTGCCACCGAAGATGAACGTGCGCGGCTGCATCTCGAAATGCGGGTCGGACTTCAGCCGGTGGTACAGCGACACCACGTGGATGATCGCGAGGTGCTGGCGCTTGTACTCGTGGATGCGCTTCACCTGCACGTCGAACATCGAATCCGGGTCGACGGCGATGCCGGTCTTCTCGCGCGCGAACATCGCGAACTCGCGCTTGTTGGAGCGCTTGATCTCGCGCCAGCGCATGCGGAAGTTCGCATCGTCCACGAAGCGCTCGATCTCGCGCAGCCGGTCGAGATTCGTGAGCCACCCTTCGCCGATCGCCTCTGTGATCAGCGCGGCGAGGCGCGGGTTGGCCAGCGCGAGCCAGCGTCGCGGCGTCACGCCGTTGGTCTTGTTCGAGAACTTGTGCGGCCAGAGCTGCGCGAAGTCGTGCATCACGTCCTGCTTCAGGAGCTCGGAATGCAGCTCCGCCACGCCGTTCACGGCGTGGCTCCCGACAGCAGCGAGGTTCGCCATGCGCACGTAGCGCTCGCCGTGCTCGTCGATGAGGGACAGGCGTGAGATGCGGCCGTCGTCACCGAAGAAGCGCAGGCGCGCTTCATCCAGGAACCGTGCGTTGATCTCGTACACGATCTCGAGGTGTCGCGGCAGCACTTTGCCGAACACCGAGATGGGCCAGCGCTCGAGCGCTTCCGGCAGCAGGGTATGGTTCGTGTAGGCGAAGGTCCTGCAGGTGATGCTCCAGGCGTTGTGCCACTCCATGCCGCGCTCGTCGACGAGCAGGCGCATGAGCTCCGCCACGGCGATCGACGGATGCGTGTCGTTCAACTGAACCGCGAATTTCTCGTGCAGGCGCTCGAGCGGAATGCGCTGCACGTTCAGGATGCGCAGCATGTCTTGCAGTGAGCAGCAGACGAAGAAGTACTGCTGCTCGAGACGCAGCTCCTTGCCTCGCACGGCTTCATCGTTCGGATAGAGAACCTTGCTGAGATTCTCCGAAATCACCTTGGCATTGACGGCGCCGTAGTAGTCCCCGCGATTGAAGACAGCGAAGTCGAACGATTCCGGTGCTTCCGCTTTCCACAGGCGCAGCGTGTTCGCCGTGTTGTTGAGATAGCCGAGAATCGGCGTGTCGTAGGGCACGCCGTTCACCACACGATCCGGCACCCAGCGCACGCGCATGCGGCCGTGTTCATCCGTGTAGCGCTCGGTGTAGCCGCCGAGCTTCACTTCGGTGGCCCACTCGGGGCGCGCGACTTCCCACGGATTGCCGAATCGCAGCCACTTGTCCGTCTTCTCCATCTGCCAGCCGTCGACGATGTCCTGCTGGAAGATGCCGAACTCGTAGCGGATGCCGTAGCCGATGGAAGGAATCTCGAGTGTCGCGAGCGAATCGAGGAAGCAGGCGGCGAGCCGGCCGAGGCCGCCGTTGCCGAGACCCGGCTCATCCTCGTGCGCGAGGATCTCCTTGAAATCGAGTCCGATCTCGGTCACCGCGGCGCGCACCTCGTCGTACATGCCGAGATTCACGAGGTTGTTGCCGAGATGCGGGCCCATCAGGAACTCGGCGGACATGTAGGCCACCGTGCGCGAGCCCTGCTGCGTGTAGGTGGCTGCGGTACTGACCCAGCGATGGAGCATGCGATCGCGCACCGTGTACGCGAGCGCCATGTAGTAGTCCGTCTTGGTCGCGAGTGCGGGCGTCTTGCCCTGCACGTAGAAAAGGTTATCGAGGAAAGCGTGCTTGAACGCTTCCTTGTTGAGCGCAACGCGTTCGTCGGGGACGCGATCGTTTTCGAGCAGCGCGTTCATGGCTATTGTCAGTGGTCCGATCGCATCGGACGGTACCGACTGGTGTGCAAGTTCCATGCGGGTCTCCTGGCCGATGATCGAACGCGGCGAACCGTCTCGAATTCAATCGCTTGCCGGAGTATCTACGCACATTGTGAATTTCTCATGCACCACCATGGCGCGCACACGCCGGAGTATGCACGCTGAGAGTGCAGGGTGGCCCTAAGGACGCGTGGCTTCTATTCGAAACACCGGATAGAGATTCTGGCGCTCATCCCACGAGGGGTGGAGACGGTAGAAAAAGTCGAGGCGCGCATCCGGATCCTTCGCGAACGCTGGATCCTTCAGTTTTTCCTTGAATGCCCTGGCCACGTCCGGCTTGGTCGCGAGCATTTCCTGCGCCACCTGCTCGGCGACGTACGGCTCCATGTATTCCTTCTGCTCGAAGGCGTTGTTGAAGAAGCCCCATGCGGCGTAGGAGTCGCCGTGCTGCGGTTCGAGCAGCGTCATCGCGAGCCGCGCCTTGGGCTGCGCGATCGGAACGATGAGTGAACCTGCTGGAATGTCGCGCTTCTCCGTGGCCCACGCGCCGCTGATCGTCGTCGGCGTGTGCCCTTCGAATGTGCCCTTCGCAAGCGTGACTGTGGTGGCGCGAAAGGCTTCGACTGTTGCGCCCGTCACCGCCTTGTCCAGCTTCTCGAAACGGATGCCATGGACCGCGAGCCGCTGGCCGAGCCACTCCGCATCGGCCGCCTGCACGACATATGCGCCGCGCGGCGCGCGCACCGTGAGTTTCGGTACGACGGTATCGCGGAAGGGCACGTGCCAGACCTGGGGTTTGCCCGGATCGTAACGAGTCATCAAAGCGCCGGAGATTGGCGAAGGCTCGCGCGTGTAGGCGTAGCCGCGGAAGTCGATCGTCGTCGTGTGCGAGCCCACTTCGAAATCGAGCGGCACGTCCGTGCCACCGAGACGCTCGCTGCGCGCATCTGCCTCGCGAGCTGCCGCGCGCCATGCGGCGCCTTGCTTCGCCATCATTTCGGCGAGCGCGACGAGGATGTTGTGCGTCATGCGCACGCGCCGCGGATAGTCCTTCCACGAATGCGTTTCCACCAGCAGTGAGAAGCGATTGCGAAGCGCCCAATAGCCCGTGGAGAAGCGCGGCGGATAGAGACTGGCATCGAACCCGGATGACGGATCGTCGGTCACGCGGAAGGATGGATAGAAGTCGATCGTCAGAAACCCTTGCGAGGTGAGCGTGCGGTTGAGATCCGCGATGAGCGTGCGGCCGATGGCGCGCAGCTCCGTGTCGAACATGCTGAAGGGCTCGAGGTTGTTCGAGACGTCCACCTCGAACTGTGCGCCGTCGGTCACGTGCAGGTCCACGTACAGCACCGGGTCCCATGCGTCGAGCAGGCGGAGCATCGCCTGCATTTCCGGCGCGTCGGCTTTCGCATAATCGCGGTTGAGGTTGTAGTTCTGTGACGTGACGCGCCAGCCCATCTCTTCGGGGCCGTTCTGGTTCGGACGATTCCAGCGGCCGAAACGCTCGTGGCCGTCGACGTTGAAGACCGGCACGAATACGAAGACGAAATGCTCGAGCGTGCCTTTCGCGACTTTTCCGTCGAGCATTTCCCTGAGCACCTGGAAGCCGGCGTCCTTGCCGTCGATTTCGCCGGCGTGGATGCCGCCCTGGGCGAGCATCACGGGGATGCCGCGCGTGCGTGCTTCGTCGGGCGTGAGGACGCCGGTGCGCGAAGCGGTGAGGGCGAGCATCGGGCGGCCTTCGGGGGTGCGCGCGAACTCGCTGCAGCGGACGGCATCTGGGTAGGCCTTGGCGAACTCGGCGCAGAGGCGTTCGACTTCGTCATAGCGACCGGTTTTCTTGAAACCAGAGCGTTCGGCGACGGTCACGAGTGCGTCTTTGGAAGGGGCAGCGGGTGTTGACATGCTTGTGGTTGCCGCGGTGAGGATGGCAAGCAGACTTGGAAGCGCGGCGCGCGCGGCCAAGAGGCGACCTCTAGTTGCGCGGGCTGTCGCAAGAGCGGTTGCGTGAGCGGTGTCGGGAAGCGCTGAGCGAGCGGCTGTGGGCATTCGCAGGTCTCCACGCTCCGCGGACGGAGCGCATGCAGTCGGAGCGCGAATTCTAGTTGTAGCGGGTGTCCCCGGCGGCTCGCTTGAACGCGGAGTTGCGGCTGGTCAGCCCGACGAGGCTGGCGATACCGGCGACGAGCTCCTGCGGCTCGACCGGCTTCGAGATGTGCATCTGGTAACCGGCCAGCAGCAGCCGCCGGCGGTCGTCGGCGCGTGCGTAGGCCGTGACAGCCACGGCCGGGATGGAGGCAATGCGCTCGTCCTGAAACGACCGCACCTGCTGAATGAGCTGGTAGCCATCGGCTCCGGCCATGCCGATGTCGCTGATCATGATGTCCACGGTCTCGCTGCGAAGCATGTCCATGGCCTGCTCGGCATCGACGGCCAGCAGCACGTGTGCGCCGCATTCCTCGAGCAGTCTGCCAAAGAACAGCAGCGAATCCGCTTCGTCATCCACGACGAGCACGGAGATCTTCGACAACCGCGGCAATGCGTCCAGGTCCTGCGACACGCGCAGGCGTGACTCGAGATTGCCCTCGTCCGCATGAGTCGTGACGATCGGCAGCGCCACCGTGAAACGCGAACCCTGGCCTTCGCCGGGACTTTCGGCCCGAACATTCCCGCCGTGCAGCTCGATGAGGCTCTTCACGATCGACAGCCCAAGGCCAAGGCCTCCATGCCGGCGCGTCGTCGAGCTGTCGGCCTGCCGGAAACGCTCGAAGACATGTGGCAGGAAACCAGCGGCGATGCCTACGCCGCTATCTTCAATGACGATCTCCGCATGTGAATTCACGCGTTCCAGCGACACCCGGACGCGGCCGCCCGGCGGCGTGAACTTCACCGCGTTCACCAGCAGGTTCCAGAGCACCTGCTGCAGGCGGGCAGGATCCACGCGGGTCCACCCGATGCTCGCCTCCAGGGATTTCTCGAACCGCACGCGCTTCGCTTCGGCGGCCGGCCGCACGGCCTCCGCGGCATTCCAGACAGCGTCGCGCAGATCGATGGTCTGCATGTCGAGGCGCACCTGGCCGGTCATGATGCGGCTCATGTCGAGCAGGTCGTTCACGATCTGCGTCTGGGCGCGGACATTGCGCTCGATGGTGTCCAGGCTCCGGGACAGCTCCGGGTTGTCGCCGGCATTGCGGCGGGCGATGTGCACCCAGCCGACGATGGCATTCAGAGGCGAACGCAGCTCGTGGGAGAGTGTCGCGAGGAACTCGTCTTTCAGGCGGCTCGCCTGCTCAGCGTCCTGACGCACCTTGCGCTCGCTCTCGAGCAGCGCGTCGCGCTCTTCCTCCGCGCGCTTCCACTCGGTGCGGTCGCGAAGCATGACGGTGAAGCCGACGACGTGACCGGACGAGTCGATGGCGCGGCTCATGGTGAAACTGGCGAAGAAGGGCGAGCCGTCCTTGTGTACGAGCCACAGATCGTTGGAAGAATTGCCTTCCTCGACTGCCGCGCGTAACTGGTTCCGGTGTATCCCTTTGGCAACGTCTTCGGCAGAGAACAGCTTTTCGGTGGGCAGGCCGACGAACTCCTCGCGCGGCCAGCCGATGAGGCGCTCGACACTCTCGTTCCAGGTGGTGGCGAGTCCCTTCAGGTCCACCTGGAACATCGTGTAGTCGTGAGACGGCGGATGCGCCACATCCTGCATTGTCTAGCTCAGGTTGCCAAAAGCCTGTCGGCGGCTAGAGCAAGTTCTGTTCCGCGCGCGTCGGCTGGGCTAAAGTGGCGTCGGAATGAAGAGCGGGACGACATAAGTCCGCCAGACGGGGTTGTCGAACAAGCCAGCAGGGTGTGGCCGTGCTAGCCGCGCTGTTCCTGATACTCGCAGCCGTATCGGCCGCCGCGCCCGAAGAGGGTGGGCGGCCGCCGACGCAATCATGGGTACATGATGCACTTTCCCGCGCGCTCGAGGCGAGCGCGGACATCGGGGATTCCTTTCATCGCGCGCAGTCGCTGGCAGAAATTGCCGAAGCGCAGGCCGCGGCCGGTGACGTTGTTGCCGCTCGTGGAGTGCTGGCGCAAGCCGCGGCGGTCAGCAAAAACATCTCGGAAGACGAAGAGGCTCTGCGCTCGTGGGCGCTGCAGGACATCGGGCTCGCTTATGTGAAGGCGGACGATCTCGCTGCAGCGGAGGCCACTGCGGAGGCGATTCGCGATCTGCGGCTGCATGACAATGTGCTCGTGGCCGTTGTGGATGCGCGGCGCGGCGCGCGCGACGTTGCGGGCGCGCTGGCGACTGCGCGGCGGATCAGGGACGCAGTCCGGCAAGGTCAGAGTCTGCGCACCATCGCGATCCTGCAGGCATCCGAGAGTGACTTCACGAACGCGCTCGCTACTGCGCGCAGCATTCAGCAGTCCACGGTGCATTCGCTGGCATTAGGCGATATCGCGGCGGCGATGGCGCGCGAGGGGAACGTCGAAGAAGCGCGGTCGCTGGTCGTGCGCATCCGCGATGGGCAGAGCCGCGCTCGCGCGTTCGTCGAGCTGGCGGCGGCGCAGGCCGGCAATGGGGATACGAAAGGCGCGCTTGCGACGGTCGAACAGATCGAGGACAAGCTCGCGCGCGCTGAGGCGTTGGCACGGGTGGGTTCGGTGCGCGCAACCTCGTCGCCCGCTGCCTCGCGAGAGATGTTTGCGCAGGCGTTCGCTCTTGCCACAAGCACTCGTGGCAACGCGAGCCGCAAGTGCGACACGCTGCTCGACATTGCTCGTTCGCAGGTCGCCGGCGGGGATGTCGCCGGGTCGGCCGCTACGTTGAAACGCGCCTTCAACGAATTGCGCAACATCAAGGGCGACCGGGAACAGCTCACTTTCCTGAGTCGCCTCGCTCCGCTGCAGGCGCGGGCCGGTGACTTCGAGGGTGCCTTCGCAACGGCCATGCGTGCGGAAGACCGGAGCCTCCGGCCATTGCTCGTCCGCGATATCGCTGCCTCCCAGGCGGAAAAGGGAGATGTGGCGGGCGCGGTGGCCCGGGCACGCAGTCTCGACGATAGGCCGGCGGCAGCGGCTGCATTGTTCGGCGTTCTGCGTGTGCAGTCCCAGACTCGTGACAACGCGGGGATGCTCGAGACCATCAGCGTGACACTCCAGGCAGTGCGCTTCATTGGGAATGCGGAGCTGCGCGCGGGTGCACTGGGGTCATTGGCCGCGACGCAGGCATTGCAAGGGAATATCGAGCAGGCGCAGGCCTTGTTCACGGAAGCAATGAATACGGCCGCCGCACTGGATGGCAGTCAGCAGCGTGCCGCTGGTTACGCGCGTATCGCGGATTCGCTCGCGGATCGGCACCGTGCGTTTTCGGACTGAATTGTTCGCTACACTCGCTGACACATGACACGCAAGACCATCGACGATGTGGCCAAGGCGGCAGGGGTTGCCATCAAGACCGTGTCACGCGTGCTCAACGATGAGCCCAACGTGCGCGAGGAAACGCGGGCGCGCGTGCAGGCGGTCGTCAAGGCGCTGAACTATCACCCGAGCATTTCGGCGCGCAGCCTCGCGGGTCGGCGTTCGTACCTGATCGGGCTCGTGTACGGGAATCCCAGCGCCAATTACATCGTGGATGTGCAGCACGGGGCCATGGCCCGTTGCCGTCAGCAACGCTTCCAGTTGTTCACGCATCAATGCGTCAGCACCCAGGGCGAGGACTTGTCGCGCGAGGTGCTGGGGCTCGTCGATCAGACGCACGTGGATGGCATCGTGATCACGCCGCCGTTGAGCGAGTCCGCTGCGCTGATGAAAGCACTGGACCGGCGTTCGGTGCCGTTCGTGCGCATTGCGCCGAACGACGTGAAGCATCCATCGCCTTATGCGGACATGGATGACGAAGGCGCCGCGCGCGAGATGACAGAGTACCTGATCGGGCTCGGGCATCGGCGCATCGGGTTCATCATCGGCCACCCGGAGCACTACGCGAGCGGGCGACGGCTGCAAGGCTACAAGGCCGCGCTACGCGCGCATCGTCTGACGTATCAGCCGGAGTACGTGAAGCAGGGGCACTTCATTTTCGATTCGGGCATGGAGTGTGGGCGGCAGTTGCTGATGCTGCCTGAACGCCCGACTGCGATTTTCGCGAGCAACGACGATATGGCTGCGGGCGTGGTGATGGCGGCTCACGAAATGGGCATCGCCGTGCCGGGGCAGCTTTCCATCACGGGATTCGATGACACGTACATTGCGCGCACGGTCTGGCCGCGATTGACCACCGTGCATCAGCCCAGCTACGACCTGGCGTACGCAGCCACTGGATTACTTCTGCAGATGCTGAAAACCCGGAAGCCGCCCCCGCCAGTGCGGTTGGCTCATGAGTTGGTGTGCAGAGAGTCTGCTGGCCCAGCGCCTACGGGAGAGGGATAAATTTTTTTGTTTTGTGGGGCCCTGCGGGCCCCACGCCCCGCGGCAGAGATTGAGAAGTTTGAGAAGGCGCTCTCAGGCGCAACGGCTAACCGCGAATGAGGCTACTCGGCTGACGAAGCGCCGACTGCCACCCACGCAATTTCGGAGTTCTTCACCGACCCTACGTCGAACTTCTTCGCTGAAGCAGCCATGCGAGTCAGAGCCTGCGCAATCGGCATCGGCGGTTTGGTGTCGCCTTTCTTCACCTTGTGAAACCGCACCGGGTTAATGCGCGCGACGACGTAGTTTCGCAAGTAAGGCGATTTGAATCCCTTCTTCGTCAGGTCGGCGACAACCCGCTTCACCTGTGTATCGATCTCGAGCAGCCGCGCAGCGTAACCCTCTCGCTCCCGCAAGCTCGTAGTCAGGGGCTTATCGCTGAATCGATCCACTTTTTTCAAGAACGCGCTGTAAGCGCCGCCGGCAAAGCGCGGTGAATTCTCATACACCGCGCCAAGCGTGATGAGCTCAGGCGCTTCGAACTCCGCAGCCAGCTCGCCCTCTTTGGTCTGCCCCTGCTTCTTCACGAGGCTGCGCGCCATGCGAATGACTTCGAGGCTCCGGTCCTTGAGGTTGTGCGCCTTCTCGGTATTCAACGCCAGAATCCGGTAGGCCAGCGTCTCGTTCGGCGAAATCAGCGCCGTGATCTGCTTCAGCCCCAGCACCTTCGCCGCTGCCAGACGATGACGCCCGTTGGGCGTCCACAGCTTCCCGTCCTCGCCGCGCACGACGATCAGCGGATCCAGGAACGCGCCGGTCTCATCGATCTTGTTCGCCAGCCGCTTCACATGCGTCGGCGACAGATCCCGCTGAAACGGAGTGGGCTGCACCGCTGCGAGTGGAATGGACGCAATCATGATGGCCCGCCCGCCGAGCGGTTCGCGATACGCGCCGATCGGCGCGCCGCCCGCTTGGACGATGAGTTGCGCCACGTCGGCTACTTCGGGGCTATCTGCAGGGATGGGCACATCTGCCGCAGAAAGTCCGCGACTGGTACGACCGGGAGACAGCTTCCCACGGCTCCGCTTTGCAGCTTTGGTTTTCTTCGCAGCCATGTGTGTACGTTAACACTTGTGCGAGAATGCGGCGGCCCCGCGGAGCAGCCGGGGCCAATCCCAAAAACTGCCACAACGATGGATGCCCGAACCGAGACCACCGCGGTTGCGGGGCGTTTGCCCGCGCAACGCATCGACGCCACCGGCCGCGCGCATGTAGATCTGCGCGCGGTGCTCGCGCTCGCGTTGCCGTTGGTCGCGAACAGTTCGGTGCAGATGCTGTTGAACCTTACGGACGTCTGGTTCATCGGGCACATCTCGACCGTCGCGCTTGCCGGCGTGGCTGCCGTGCAGTGGCTCGTGCTCGTCGTGGTGATGATCCTCGGCGGCGTCGCCTTCGCCGTGCAAACGATCGTCGCGCAGAACTTTGGCGCGGGTCGTCTCGTGCGCGCCGGCCAGGCGCTCTGGACGGCCTTGTGGGGCACTCTCTGCGTCACGCCGCTGTTCATACTCGCGGGTCTCGCGGGACGCTGGATGCTCCAGCCGTTCGGCTTCGATCCCGAGATCGAAAAGCTCGCGGGGGATTTCTGGGTGCCTCGCGTTGCAGGCTCCTGTTTCGGCGCGGCTGTGTGGGCTGTCGTCGGCTTCTTCAATGGCATCTCCCGGCCGCGCGTGACTGTGCTGATCACGGGGGTCGCCGCGCTGGCGAACATCGTCCTCAACTACATTTTCATTTTCCGCCTCGACTGGGGCGTCGCGGGTTCCGGCTGGGCCACGACGGTTGCGCAGCTACTCGCGCTCGTCCTCGGCGTGGTGGTCATGTTCAACCGGGAATATCGCGAGTACCGGTTTCATCTCACCTGGCGCCCGAACCTCATGCTGTTGTGGCGGCAGTTCCGGCTGGGATTGCCGATGGGACTGCTGTGGGCCGCGGATCTCGTCGGCGTGGCGATTTTCCAGATGATGACGGTGCGGCTCGGCACGGTGCCTGGCGCGGCAACGCAGATGGTGATGATGCTGACGTCCGTTGCGTATATGCCGGGCATGGGGATCGCGCTTGCGGGCACGACGCTCGTCGGGCAATCCATCGGTGCCGGAGACCGGCAGTGGGCGATGATCCTCGGCACGCGCATCACCTTGTTCTGCGCGCTGGCGATGGGTGGGACCGGCCTCATGCTTGCACTGGCGGGACCGTGGATGCTGCCGTTGTTCACCTCCGGCACGGACGCTGAAACGGCCGCGCTGATTGCGCTGAGCACTCAGCTTCTCTGGATCGCCACGATCTATCAGTTCTTCGACGGGATGAATCTGGCGAGCGGTCTCGCGCTGCGCGGCGCCGGCGATGCCGTTGTGCCTGCCGTGCTGGTGACCGGCTTGTCGTGGCTCGTGTTCGTGCCGCTGTCCCACATGCTCACGTTTGCGCCGGGCGAGGGATGGTTCGACGTTTTGCCGCAGGCAGGGTGGGGCGTGTACGGCGGATGGGCCGCCGTGGTGGTCTACATCTGCCTGCTGGGAACGACGCTGTTCCTGCGCTGGCGCTCAGGCGTCTGGATGAAAATCAAAATCTAACTACGACGTGAGCGGCCCGCTGAGTGGGACTTCCATGTGAACTCAACGGGGATCATGGCCAGCGCCATGCGCGGTACGCCGTTTTCGATATATGGCTTGAAGAGTGCGCGCTCGACTGCTGCACGCGCGGCCGCATCGAGCCGCGGATGACCACTCGACCGCTCGACTTCAACGCGCGCCGCGCGGCCGAGCTCGTTGATCAGCACGCGTAATACGACGAGCCCTTCCTCACCGGAGCGCTTCGACTCCGGCGGATACTTCGGCGCCGGCGGTTCGAGATACGCCACATCCGTCACCACGCGGGGCGCACCGGATGCAGCCTGCGGCGGCGGAGGCTGATCGACCTTGGCCACGATGATGGCGGTCGGCGCGGCCTCTTCGGTGATGCTGATGAGCGGAGGCTCCATCGTGGGCAACTCGACGGCCACGACCTGGGGCGGTGGCGGAGGAGGGGCGTCCATCTGCTCCTCGGGCGCCTCGATCAGGCTCGCCTCGATGGGCGTCTGGTCGAAAGCGGCTCGGATCGGCGCGGCGTTCGCGAGAGCCCACAGGCCCACGACATGGGCCGCCACAATGGCGATGCCGATGCCGCCTCGCCCGGAGGCGCGGGAGAGAACCGCTGCTGCCGCCGACATGACCCGTCAACCCGACCCATAGAAAAGAACGACCCAGAGTATAAAGCGAAGCGTTCCCAAATGGGAATGGTTCGCATTGGGGGTCGGCGGCGATAAGTAAAGGAGGGACGCGCCCTGAGGAAAGTCAGCTCGTCAGGCCCATCCAGCGTTCGAGCTGCTCCACCCGGTTGCGGCTGACGCTGAGCTGGACCCCGCTGCGGAGCTTCACCCCGTAGTCGCCGCCCGGGTCGCGCAGCAGGGTTTCGATCTGGTCCAGGCGCACGATCGCCGAGCGATGGATGCGGAAGAACTTCGCCGGGTCCAGCCGCTCCTCGAGCGTCTGCATGCGCTCACGAATGACGTGCGCCCGACCGCCAGCATGCAGCTCTGCGTAAGGGCCGCTGGCCGTGATGTATTCAATCTCTTCGACGGGCACCACGCGCACCTGCCCGCGCGTTTCCACGGCAATGCGTTCGAGATAGTCAGCCTTGCCGCCCGCGGATGCGCCGCCGGCGCCGCCGTGGAGAACCGCGCGAAGCTGCTCGGAGAGCCGGCCCACTTCCTCCAGCTCCACCAGCCGTCGCGCGCGGGCGAAGGCCTGCTCGAAGCGCTCGTCGTCGAAGGGCTTCACGAGGTAGTCGATCGCGGCGAGGTCGAAAGCCTTGAGTGCGTACTGGTCGTAAGCCGTCACGAACACGGTCGCAGGCATGTCGTCGGGGCCGATCGTGCGGGCCACGTCGAGGCCTGTTTTCCCTGGCATCTGCACGTCCAGGAAAACGAGGTCCGGGTCGAGCGTGCGGATCGCGCTGATCGCCGCTTCACCGTTGTCCGCCGTGCCGACGATCTCGACGTTCTCCTGGTGCTTCAGCAGGTCCTCGAGGCGCTGGCGCGCAAGCGCTTCGTCGTCGACGAGCAGGACACGCAGGGGCTTGCCGCTGGCCACGTGCGCGCAGGGTCAGGCGTGGGCTGCGATGCCCACGGTGCGCAGATCGGTGCGCTTGTGGAAAGGAATCGTCACTTCAGCGATTACGCCGGTTTCGCCGGCTGAGCGCAACGTGAGGTTCTGCTCGGCGCCGTAGAGCTCCGACAGCCGCTCGCGCGTATTGCTGAGGCCTACGCCCTCACCGTCGCGGAGCTCCAGATCCGTCACGGGCGGCCCGTTGTCGCGCACGCTCATCACGAGGCGCTCGCCCTCGCGTTTCGCATGTATTTCGATGCGGCCCGCTTCGTCGATCTTGCTGACGCCGTGCTTGATGGCGTTCTCGACGAGCGGCTGCAGGATCAGGTTCGGCACCAGCGCATCCAGCACGCCCGGCTCGATGTGCGACTCGATGGCGAGCCGGCCCTGGAAGCGGATCTGCATGATCTCGAGATAGCGATCCGTGAAGGTGAGCTCCTGCGAGAGCGGCACTTCCTGCTCGTCCCCACCATCGAGGGTCGTTCTGAGCAGCTCGCTGAGTCGCGCAATCATGCGACGCACGCCGCGCGGATCGCGCTCGACGAGCGCGGACACAGCGTGAAGCGTGTTGAACAGAAAGTGCGGATTGAGCTGCGTGCGTAACGCGGCGAGCCGCGCGTCCGCGAGCTGCGCTTGCAACTGCGCGGCCTGCGTCTGCAGACGGATGGTCTGCTCACGCCGCGACCGATAGCGCAGGAAATAATCGCGCGCGATACCGCCGGCGAGGATCGCGATGTACACGAGAAACTCGTTCATGAACCACAGGTGCCGGAGTCGCCACATGGGCCCGGCATCTGCGAAGCGGCCGCGCGTAACGTGGAACACGTCGAAACGCATGAACCCCGTCACCACGTCCACGGCCACTGCGATGACCATGCCGACGACGAAGAACAACGCGATTCGCGGCAACAGGTGTCCGCGCTCGAGCGGGTAATGGCTCGTCAGCGCAAACACCAGCGGTGTGAGCACGGCCCACACATACGACTCGATGAAGGCCACTGCCACCGGCGCAGTGGGCATCACCGGGAAATTGCGTCCACCCGGATCTACCAGCGTGTTGGCGGAAGTGAGGAGGGCAATGAACGTCCAGAACCCGAGGATGAACAGCAGGTCGTAAGGCCGTAGCGGCACGCGTTCGGATAGCGTGTCGGGCAGGGGCGCCGCGAGCAGCGGCGGCGGTGAGACGAGCCGATCCACGGCCTTGGGTTCCTCGAGTGACAGGCCCTCGGAATGTGCCCCCGAGGATAGAAGACTTGCCGCGGGCGCCGCAAAGGCGGCGTTTCGAGCTGCACCTGCGGTTTCCCGAGGTGCACCCGAAAGTCCTCAAGTTGCTGGCGACTCCTCAGTTACTGCTCGGCAGCTCGCGTTGCGGGGGTGTTCCGGGCTCGTAAACACGCGTGAATTCGAGCTTCGGCAGGCCTTCCTCGGTCAGCGTGAAATGCTCCACCAGTTGGTGGCCGTCCGCAGAGAGGCCATATCGCTCGATGACCCGCGGCCCCACCTGGGGCTTCACCTCGATCACATATTCCTTGCCGGACCAGCCCGAATGCTGGTCGGCCACGCCGTTCGCCACGGACACGACGCTCTCGCCCCCAGGCGTGAAGCTGCGCCGGTCGTCGCCGCGGATGAGCGCGAAACGCGTGGGACTCTGCTCGATCTTCAGGAACTCCGCGGTGAGCACGGCGCCGAGAGCGCGCGTGTAGCTGGAGCCGGGCACAAAGCGGCCGAAACGCTCGCGCCGTTCGCCGCCGCCGGAATCGGGAGGCGGCGGCAGGCGACGGGTTTGCCGTTCGTTGCCGTGTTCATCGATGTCAGGCAGCTCTTCCCCCGTTATTGGCGGGAGATACTCGCGCCGTCCGCGCATGCGCCGCATCTCTTCGAGCATGGCTTGCGGATCGTCGCTGGCCTCGCGATTGAGTTTCCACGTACCAGCGAGATTGATGCCCGCAGGCGTTTCCGGCCGCAGCCGCCCCGCGCCGCCAGCGCACGCACCGAGCGCAAGGGTGGCGAGCGACACGAGCGCGAGGGCAATGTGGGTAGGGCGTGTAGTCAAATGCGAGTCTCTCGCGTTACGTCATCACGTGCTGCAGTCTAGCGCCCCTGCGTGACTTGAGCCTCCCGGGTGCATTTCGTAACAGTTGGGGAACGCGCCTCGCACCCGAGTGACTAAAATTGTGCGGCTCATCCGTGCGCCGTACGGAATCGTGAATCGGACATGAACAGAAAACCTCTCGTACTCGCCGCCACTCTGCTCGCCGTGGTTGCGCTCGGCTTCTGGGCGTACCGGAAAGCGGCCGGGAACGATGAGCCGTTGTATCGCTTCGCCACTGTCGAGCGCGGCAATCTCGAGGCTGCCGTGTCGGCCACCGGCACGCTGAGCGCCGTCACCACGGTGCAGGTCGGTACGCAGGTGTCGGGCAAGATCGTCGAGATCAAGGCGGACTTCAACGACAGCGTGAAGAAGGGTCAGCTCATTGCGCGCATCGACCCGACGATCCTGCAGCAGACCGTGCGCGATGCGCAGGCCGGCCTCGAGCGCAACCAGGCCGAGCTCGAGCAGGCGCAGCGCGAGTTCGACCGCAACGAAGGTCTGTTCGAGCGCAAGGTGCTCACCGAGGTCGAGTTCAACACCGCGAAGTACGCGCTGGCCGTGGCGCGCGCCAACGTGAAGTCGGCGCAGGTCGCCCTGGATCGCGCGAAGCAGAACCTGTCGTACACGGAAATCTACGCGCCCATCGACGGGATCATCGTCGAGCGCAGCGTCGAGCTCGGTCAGACCGTGGTCGCGAGCATGCAGACGCCGCAGTTGTTCCTCATGGCGCAGGACCTGTCGCAGATGCAGATTCTCGCGTCGGTGGACGAGAGCGACATCGGCGCGATCCATGACGGCCAGGACGTTCGTTTTTCAGTACAGGCCTATCCGAACGAGAAGTTCGAGGGGCAGGTGAAGCAGGTGCGCCTGCAGTCGAAGACCACCGAGAACGTGGTGAACTACACGGTTGTAGTGCTCGTGGGGAACAACAGCGGCAAGCTTCTTCCGGGCATGACGGCAACGCTCGACTTCCTTACGGGAACGGTGTCGGGCGGCCTGCTGGTCCCGAACTCTGCCTTGCGCTTCCGTCCGACGGACGAAATGCGCGCCGAGGTTCTCGCGCGTCTGCGCGATCAGCGTAGTGCGAATGGCCAGGCCGTTTCGAACGCTGGCACCGAAGGGCGCAACGGCGAAGGACGCAATGCCAATGGTGGATTCGCCGGCCGCATGGGTGGCGGCAATGGCGCGGCGGGTGGCCAGCGTCAGCGCAACGGGCAGCCGCCGCCGACGCTGTGGTACCTCGACCAGAACGGGCAGCTCACCATGACGCGCGTGCGCGCCGGTCTCACCGATGGGCAGAAGACCGCCATCGAAAGCCCGCGCATCAAGGAAGGCATGCAGGTCATCATCGGCGTGAATCAGCCGACGGCGCAGAACAACCAGGCGTTCGGGCCGACGCTGATCGGTCCGGGCGGTGGCCCACCGGGTGGCGGCAACTTCAACCGGCGGCCCGGCTTCTGAACGTGGACGCACTTGCCGGCAATGGCATGGCGCAACCGGCCGCGGAGGTCATTCGGGTCGAGGGCGTCACCAAGGTGTACGAGATGGGCCGCAACGCCGTGCATGCGTTGCGCGGGATCACGCTCACGATCCATCGCGGCGAGATGATCGCCATCATGGGGCATTCGGGCTCCGGCAAGTCCACGTTGATGAATGTGCTCGGATGCCTCGACACGCCCACCGCCGGCACGTACGACCTCGATGGTGTGCGCGTCAATGGGCTGTCGAAGAACGAGCTTGCGGACCTGCGTAATCAGAAGCTCGGATTCGTCTTCCAGGGATTCAACCTGCTCGCGCGCACGAGCGCGCTCGAGAATGTGGAGCTGCCGATGCTCTACGACCGCTCGGGCCGGCGTCGCGACACGCGCGCGCTCGCGCAGAAGTCTCTCGAGCGCGTGGGGCTCGGCGACCGCCTGGACCATCACCCGAGTGAGTTGTCCGGCGGTCAGCAGCAACGTGTGGCAATTGCGCGCGCGTTGGTTACTGAACCGACAGTGCTGCTCGCCGACGAACCTACGGGCAATCTGGACAGCCGCACCTCCGTCGAGATCATGGCGTTGTTCCAGGAGCTGAACGAGCAGGGGATCACGATTCTCGTCGTGACACACGAGCCCGATGTGGCGTGCTATGCGAAGCGCATCGTGGAAGTGCGGGACGGACACATCCTGCGCGATGAGCCGATGGCGAACCGGCGGGACGCTGTGCAGGATCTGCGCGCGCTGGCCACTCAAGCGGAGGCGACATGAGAAAGTCCACGCTGCTGAAGGTTGCCACGCAAAGCATCCTGAAGAACAAGATGCGCACGTTCCTGACGATGCTCGGCATCGTCATCGGCGTGGCGGCGGTCATCGTGATGGTCGCGGTCGGGTACGGTGCGCAGACGAGCATTCAGAAGCAGATCGGCGCGCTCGGCACCAACATGATCATGATCATGCCGGGCGCCAGCTCGTCCGGCGGCGTGAATCAGGGCGCTGCCACGTTCAACCGGCTCACGCCGGCGGACTACGAAAAGCTCCAGCGCGAGAGCCTGCTGCTCTCTGCGGTTTCGCCCGTGGTGTTCACGAACGCTCAAGCCATCAGCGGTCAGGGCAACTGGCGAACGCGCATCAATGGCGTGTCGACGGAGTATCAGCAGATCCGCGACTGGCCGGTCGAGCAGGGCACCTACTTTACCGAAGCGGACCTGCGTGGCATGCGCAAGGTCGCTGTGCTCGGCACGACGGTCGCGAAGAATCTCTTTCCTTACGGAGATGCCATCGGTCAGCAGCTACAGATTCGTGACGTGCCGTTCACCGTCGTGGGCGTGCTGAAGTCGAAAGGCCAGAACGCCGGCGGCATGGACTCGGACGACATCATCCTCGTGCCGTACACCACTGCGCAGGCGCGGCTCTCCGGGCGCCAGCGTGTCGGGCAGATCATCGCGAGTGCATCGTCGCCGCAGGATGTGCCGGCCGCGCAGGAAGAGGTTCGCGGCATCCTGCGCGAATCCCACAAGCTCGGTGAAGGGGACGACGACGACTTCACTATCCGCAATCAGGATGAGATTGCCGCCGCAGCTTCCAGCACCACGCAGGTGATGACGCTGCTGCTGGCTGCCATCGCTTCGATCTCGCTACTCGTCGGTGGTATCGGCATCATGAACATCATGCTGGTGTCCGTGACGGAGCGAACGCGCGAGATCGGCATCCGCATGGCCATCGGTGCGCGCGGGTCGGACGTGCTCACGCAATTCCTCGTGGAAAGCGTGGCGATCAGCATGCTGGGTGGAATCATCGGCGTGCTGCTCGGGCTGGCTGGCTCGGCACTGCTTGGTCACTTCACGGGCTGGAGCACGGTGACACCGCCGGAGGCAATCGTGATTGCAGTGGGCTTCTCTGCCGCGGTCGGTGTGTTCTTTGGTTTCTATCCGGCGCGCCAGGCCGCTGCGCTCAATCCGATTCAGGCCCTGCGATACGAATAAACCCATGAGCAGAACCTCCTTCGTAGCAATCACCGTTCTTCTCCTGCTTGCCGCCACGCCGGGCTTTTCCCAGGACACGCGCATCATCACGTTCGCGGACGCAATCGGTATCGCGCTCGAGCAGAACACCACCGTGCGTCAGGCGCAGAACGCCGCGGCCCTGAGCAAAGTAGATGTGAGCGACGCCAAATCGCAGTTCCTGCCGGACCTGCGCTTCAGCACCACGGGCTCGAAGAACTACGGCCGCAGTTTCGACCAGACCGAAGGCACGATCGTCGATCAATCGACGCGCTCCATGAGCCTCGGCGTGAATTCGGGCGTCACGCTGTTCGATGGCTTCGGCAACACCGCCACATTGAAGGGCGCGAAGCTCAGCGATCAGGCGGCGGAGCAGGAGCTTCATCGCACGCGCGAGACGGTGGCGTTCACGGTCGCTTCGAACTTTCTGTCGCTGATCCAGAGCCAGGAGCAGCTGCGCGTGCAGCGGGAGAATCTGGAAGCCGCCAGCGCGCTCGAACGGCAGATTCAGCAATACGTGGATCTGGGCGCACGAACGATCGCGGATCTGTATCAGCAGCAGGCACAGACTGCGAGCGCACGTTTCGCGGTGGCGGAAGCGCAGCGCGCGGTGGAGCTGGGGCGCGTCGATCTCATCGGCACACTGCAACTCGATCCGCGCGGCACGTACGAATTCCAGGCGCCGCCTGACACCACCGCGACCGCCTCGACCCATCAATTCGAGCTCGCGAATCTGCAGACACGCGCGGCCGGGCAACGTGTGGACCTGAGAGCCGAAGAGTCCCGTGTGGACGCGGCGGACCAGAACGTGCGCGTCGCGCGCTCGAATCGCTGGCCGACGCTCTCGCTGAGCGCGGGATACAGCTCGGCCTATTCGAGCGCTTCGCCGTTCAACTTCTCGGACCAGCTCGATCAGCGCCGCGGTGGCTCGGTGAGTCTTGGCGTCTCGGTGCCGATTTACGATCGTGGCGCCGTCAGCAATGCGACCCGTCGCGCAGAGATTCTCGCGGACAACGAGCGTCTCGCGCTCGAGAATCTGCAGCAGGACGTGGCGCTCCAGGTGCGCCGGTCGTACCTGGATTTCCAGACCGCAAAGGAGCAGCTCGTGAATGCGCAAGCGCAGCTTCGCGCAGCAGAGCTTGCCCTGCAGACTTCACAGGACCGCTACGAGGCTGGCGCGTCGACACTCGTGGAGCTGACGCAGGCACGTGCGACGCAGGTTCAGGCTGCCAGCCAGCTCGTCACTTCCCGCTACAACCTGCAGTTCCAGCGCATCCTGCTCGACTACTACGTCGGGGATCTCGACCCGAAGAAACTCGCCGGCAGTTGAGCTGCGCTCAGGTTGCGCGCTGGAGGGCTTCGGAGAGCGCCATGAACAGCGCACCCACGCCTTTTGGATCGTTGGCGACGACCGGTTCGGACATGTAGTACGCGTACGAACCGTCGCGATAGGGGACGTTGCCGAGCCCGGCGACACTGCAGATGCCACGCAGCTCATGCTCCGTGAGGAAGCGCGTGATGATCGCCTGCACGGCTTGCAGACCGACGTGGCGAACGGCGTGCGGCAACAAGCCCAGCCGCGTTCCCTTGGTCAGCGCGTACGCAATCATCAACGACGCTGACGTTTCCTCGTAGTTGCCGGGGCGCGTGCCCTGGTCCAGAACCTGATACCAGAGGCCGTTCGAGCTGCGCACGCGCAGGAGCGCGTCGCTCGCGAGACGAAGCATTTCCGCAAGGAGCTCGCGGCCGGCACGTTCCGAATCCGGCATCAGCTCCCAGCAGTCGACGAGCGCCATCATGAACCAGCCCATCGCACGACCCCAGAAACAGGGCGAGAGCCCGGTTTCCGGATCGCTCCAGCGCTCGCTGCGGCTCTCGTCCCAGCCGTGATAGTAGAGGCCGCTGTACTCGTCGCGCATCGTACGGTGCACGTGTGCGAACTGGCTGGTCACATCGTCGAAGATCTGGCGGCGCCCCGTGAGCTGCGCGTACGCGCAACGGAAGGGCTGCGCCATGTAGAGCCCGTCGAGCCACACCTGGTGCGGATAGATCTTCTTGTGCCAGAAATTGCCGGACTGGGTGCGCGGGTGACGTTCGAGCTGCGCGTTCTGCTGCTCGATAGCGAGGCGGAAGCGTGGATCGGTGGTGCGCTCCCATAGCGTGAACAGCACTTTGCCGGCGTTCACGTTGTCGATGTTGAGCTCACCTGCATCGAAACCCTGGATCGTGCCGTCGGGTGCGACGCGCGCCGTGACTTCTCGTTGCGCGAATTCGATGAAGCGGCTTTCGCCGCTCGCGCGGGCCAGGTCGAGGCAGCCTTTGTAGATGCAGCCGTCCTCGTAGTTCCAGAACGGTCGATAGGGTTTCCATTGCACGAGATAGCGCGTGATGAACGGCTTCACGTGCTTGCCGAGGCGCTCGAAGCGTGCATCAGCGACCATCGCTCGCTCCATTGGGCCGGATCACGCGCGCCAGCACGCGATTGATGTCCATAAGCATGCGGTTGCCCGACTCCGTTGCGTCGATTTCGCCAAAGCCCTGGCTCTCGAGGATGTCGAAGAACGCGTCGCGCACGCGCGGGTGCTCGAAATATCCGCTCTCACCTGCGCGATGGGGCAGGCCGGCGATCTGCTCGTTGCCTTCCAGCCCGAGTGTGCGCGGCATGCCTCTGGCCTCGAGGGTCGCAATCGCGGACTGGCTGACGGGCAGCCCACGTTGCAGGCCGAATGCCGCGACGGCAAAGGGATCGTTGAAGATGAAGTCGACGAGGAGCGCGGCTTCCTTTGGATGTGCGGTTTTCGCGTTCATCGCGATCATCATGCCGGGCTTGTAGAACAGGCCTGCATCGCGCGCGCCTGGACGCATGAGGTACGGTGCCAGCACCACTTTCTGCCCGGGCTCGAGCGTTTCGACGAGCTTGCCGACGGCGCTGGTCCAGTAGTAGAGGCCGGCGTACTTGCCGGTGATCCAGGGGCGCAGCTCCTGCTCGGCGACGTTGCCGTAGGAGGCGCGCTCTGGCGCGGGCGCGATGACGTGCTCTTGCACGAGGCGCTCGTAGAGCGCAGCCATTTCAGCGGTGTCCGCTGCGCTCGCGTTCAATCGACGCCCGCTTTCGTTGACGAGCGGCTCACCGGTTTTCTGCACGACCCAGCTGCGGCAAAGCGCCAGCAGATCGAGGAAGTTGAGCGCGAGCGGGTAATAGTCCTCGCCGAGACGCTCACGAAATATCTTGCCGGCGGCGAACAGTTCGTCCCAGGTGGCAGGGACATCGATGCCGGCTTTCGCGAATGTCGTCGCATTGAAGTAGAACACGCGCGCGGTCATCGTGACGGGCAGCGCGTTGAGGCGCCCATGGACCGTGCCGATGGAGCGCGCCTCCGCATCGAACTGCGTGAGATCGAGTTGGTCGCCGACGGCGTTCAGATCGTAAAAACCGCGGCCGTCGCGAGAGAACAGCACCAGCCAGTTCCAGTTCACCTGCATCACGTCGGGCGCCGTGCCGCCGGCAATCTGCGTGGTCAGCCGCTCGAGGTGTCCCACCCAGCCCGTGTACTCGCCCTTCACCCTGATGTGCGGATACTTCGCTTCAAACCTGCGGATCGACGCGAGATACGCCCGGTGTACTTCATTCCCGCCCCACCAGGACATCCTGAGTTGCACCTGCTCCGGCTGCTCGGCAAGTGCAACGGTCGCCATCCCGCACGCAACGCCTAGCCACAAGGCATGCCCCAAGAGCCGGCTCTTCAAGCCGAACCTTCGGCGCCCATTCATCGCAGGCGGCGTCATGTCGGCGTCCCGAACCCTCACCCCTTCACCGCTCCCACTGTTATTCCTTCAACAAAATACTTCTGCGCGGCAAAAAACAGTATCAACGACGGTGCCAACGCAATCGCCGACATCGCCAATATCTGATTCCACGAAGTCGCCTCAGTCACATCGATCGACAATTTCAAAGCCAGCGCAACCGGGTACTTCTCCACACTGGACAAATAAATCAGCGGGCTGAGGAAATCGTTCATGCTCCACATGAACTGAAATAACGCCACGGAAATGATCGCCGGCATGATCACCGGCACCACCACATGCCACAGCACCTGCAGGCTATTGCATCCATCCATGACAGCCGCTTCCTCCATCTCAGCCGGAAAGCTGCGCATGAACTGAATGATCATGAACACGAAGAACCCTTCAGTGGCGAATGCTGAAGGCACATAGAGCGGCAAAAACGTATCGAGCCACCCAAGCTCGCGAAACATCAGGTACTGCGGCACCAGCAGCACACTCTTCGGTAGCAGAATCGTCGCAATCAGCAACCCGAACAGCACCCGCTTCCCCGGCACGTTGAAGCGTGCGAATCCGAATGCCACGAGCACGGACGAGATCACCGTGACGATCACCTTCGGCACGATGATGGCGAACGTGTTGAGCAGGTAACGTGCAAAGGTGTACTCCGTGCTGGTCTGCCAGCCTTTGGTGAAGCCTTCGAGTGTCGGGTCCTGCGGGATCACCCCGATCGAATTGAAGATCTCGTGATTGGGCTTGAACGCCCCGCCCACCATCCACAGCAGCGGGTAGAGCATGACGAAGCCCACGCCGATGAGCACGCCGTAGCGTATGGAGACACCGAGGTTACCTTTCATAGAAAACCCAGTGTTTCGACGAGCGGAACGCCAGGGCCGTGAAGATGGCGACCAGCACGAACAGCGCCCACGAGAGCGCGCTTGCATAGCCGACCTCGAAGTACTTGAACGCCTCCTCGTAGATCATGAGCGGTAGCAGATACGTCGCCTTCAGCGGCCCGCCGCCGGTGATCACGTACGGACCGTTGAATTCCTGGAATGCCTGGATCACCTGCATGATGAAGTTGAAGAAGATCACAGGCGTCAGGAGCGGCAGGGTGATGCGGCGGAACACCTGCCATGCGTTGGCGCCGTCGAGGCGCGCGGCTTCGTAGAGATCGGATGGGATGCCTTGCAAGCCTGCGAGGAAGATGACCATTGCCGAGCCGAACTGCCACAGGCGCAGCAACACGATGGAGAGCATTGCGTACGAGGGTTCGCCGAGCCAGTTGATGGGATCGCCGCCGATCGATGCGAGCGCCTGATTGAGCAGGCCGTCGCCTGCGAATACGTAGCGCCACACGACTGCAATCGCGACGCTTCCGCCGAGGATCGAGGGCAGGTAATAAGCCGTGCGGAACGCGCCGATCGCGCGCAATCTGAAATTGAGTACAAACGCGATGAAGAGTGCGAAGGCGAGCTTCAGTGGCACGGTGACGAACACGTATACGAGCGTCACGAGCAGCGACTTGCTGAACGTGCGGTCGTGGAGCATCGCTGAGTAGTTCTCCAGACCGACCAGTTGCGCAGTGTCGATCGAGTCCTGCAGCCTGTAGTCCGAGAAACTCAACAGCAGCGACGCGACGAACGGAAACAGCGTAAACACCGCCAACCCAATGAGGTACGGCGACAGATACAGCAACCCCGCTGTACGACTCCCGTAAATCACCGACGCGCTCCATCGCGCATGAACGTGCCGCGCCTCACGTACGCACTCCGTTGCGCACGCCGATTGCGTTCCCCGCATTGTCGAAGACGCGACACGCGGCCGCGCGCGCCACCAATTCGATCGTATCGCCAACGGATACCGGCGCGTCGCCCGCAAGCTTCGCGACGACGTTCTCGCCCTGCTCGCCGCGCAGCCGCACATGCGCAAGTGCTTCGCTGCCTAACCGCTCGAGCAGCGTGACCTCGCCGTGCAGGACGAGAGCATCGCCATTGTCGGCATCGTGGTGTCTCGGAAGGACGGCCGCTGCTTCGCTCGACGCGCGCGCGCCGAGCAAGAGGCCCTCCGGCCTAACTCCGACAGTGACGGCATCGCCGACGGCAAGCGATACGCTGCCAGCGGCTCGAGTGCCATACGCCGCGTCGCCGCCAGCCTCGCTCGTCTCCGCAGCGCCGGCTGCCAGTTCGCCGTCTGCGCTACGAGGCGCGCCTCGCTCGCTAGCCCGCGCGGCAGCGGCCGCTCCGGTTGCGACATCCATCAGGGCGACACGCACATGCGCGCCGGCCACCTCAATCTCGACAGAGAGCCCATCCACGCCCACCGCTCTCCCCGCCAGAAAATTCATCCGCGGCGACCCAATAAACCCCGCCACAAACACATTCGCAGGCGCGTGATACAGCTCCAGGGGCGCCCCAATCTGCTCAATCCGCCCGCCATTCAACACAACGATCCGGGAAGCAAGCGTCATCGCCTCCACCTGATCATGCGTGACATAAATCATCGTGGTCCCGAGCCGCGCATGAAGCCGCGCAATCTCCACGCGCATCTGCCCACGCAAAGCGGCGTCCAGATTCGACAACGGCTCATCGAACAAAAACACATCCGGCTCACGAACAATCGCGCGTCCAATCGCCACCCGCTGTCGCTGCCCGCCAGAGAGCGCCCGCGGCTTGCGCTCCAGCAGTGTCTCCAATTGCAGAATCTCAGCCGCGCGCCGCACGCGCGCATCGATCTCCGCTTCCGGAGTGCGCTGAATCTTCAATCCAAAAGCCATGTTCTCCGCGACACTCATGTGCGGATAAAGCGCATACGACTGAAACACCATCGCCACGCCGCGCCGCGCCGGATGCGTATGCGTTACGTCTCTACCGCTGATGTGGATGCTGCCCACGCTCGGGGTCTCCAGCCCCGCGATCAGCCGGAGAAGCGTCGACTTCCCGCAGCCCGAAGGCCCGACGAACACGACGAGCTCCCCCGGCTCGACGGCCAGGTTCACATCGCGAATGACGGAAGTGGACCCGAAGTGCTTGCTGACGCCAGCGAGTTGGACACGACTGCGCGTCAAGCCGTGCTCACCTCAATGCTGCCGGCGCAATCCCGCGGCTTCGCGTGCGAGCGACTCGATGCGCCCCCAGTCGCGCGACTTCACGAGGTCGCCAGGCGTGAGCCAGGACCCGCCCACACACAGCACGTTGGGCAGATCGAGATACGTGCCCGCCGTCTGCAGATTGATGCCACCCGTGGGGCAGAAGCGCGCTTCGGCAAACGGCCCATGGAACGCCTTCAGCGCCTGAACCCCGCCGGCCACATTCGCAGGGAAAAACTTGAAGAACCGGAAGCCTGCGGCAAGCGCAGCCATCAATTCAGAAGCCGTTGCAACGGCCGGCAGATACGGAATACGAAAGTTGGCGCCCGTCGTCAGCAGCTCACGCGTCGCTCCCGGCGAAATGGCAAACCCCGCGCCAGCATTCGCAGCGAGATTCAAATCGTCGGGCGACATCACCGTCCCGGCTCCAACGCAGATCTCAGGGACCTGGTTCGCGATGGCTTCGATAGCAGCCAGAGCCTGCGGCGTGCGCAGCGTTACTTCGATGACGCGTATGCCGCCACGTGCGAGCGCGCGCGCCAGATCCGGAGCGGTGCCCGCATCTTCGATGGTGACCACGGGCATGACCGGCGAGAGCTGCAGGATTTCTGCAATCGAGGCATTGGTGTTCATGCGCTCATCGTCTCACCGCGAAGCCCCGACCGGCCAGCAGCTCATTCACCTGCGCGATGCTGGCGCGATTGAAATCGCCGGGGATCGAATGCTTGAGACACGCAGCCGCCAGCGCGAAGTCGAGCGTGGCCTGCTCGTCGAGACCGGCCAGACTCCCGTGCAGGATGCCCGCGGCAAACGCATCGCCGGTGCCGATGCGGTCCACGATTGCATCGAGCGAGTACGTGCGCGTCTTCGTGAAGCCTTGTCGGGTCACTTGCAGTGCAGACAGCTCGTGATGATCCACGCTGTGTTCGATACGCACCGTTGTGGTGAGCCGCTGCAGACGTGGGAACGCCGCGAACACTTCCTTCGCGGCGTGTTGAAATCGGTCCTCCGCGCCGGCATCCGGGAGTTTCAGGCCAAGAATCAACGCGAGCGCACGATCGTCCGCGAACAGAAGATCCGCCTGATCCGCAAGCTCGTGCAGGATCCGCGCGGGATCGCCGCGCCACGCTTCCCATAATTTCGCGCGGTAATTGCAATCAAACGAAACGGCGATGCCGCGATCCCGCGCCGTTTTGGCCGCGCGCAAGGCGGCTTCGGCACAGCGCGCACCGAGCGCGGGCGTGATCCCCGACATGTGCAGCCAGGTGGCGCCGGTGAGCGCCTGATTCCAGTCGATGGCATCGCCGGCGCGCAACGCGAATGCCGAATCCGCGCGGTCGTAGACGATTTCGGAAGGCCTGTGACCGGCGCCAGAGGACATGAAGTACACGCCGAGGCGCCCGGGGACCCTCCGGATGTGGTCCGTTCGCACGCCAAAGCGGCGGAGCTCGCCGACGCAATGAGCCCCGAGCATCGAATCCGGAACCACGCTGACCACCGCCGCCTCGTGCCCGAGCTGGGCCAGGGAAACGGCAACATTTGCTTCAGCGCCGCCCACATACACGTCGAGTTGTGGGGACTGGAAGAGGAGCTGGCGCCCCGGCGCATTGAGCCTGAGGAGCAACTCTCCGAAACAAACGACAGCCGATGTCACCGTGTGTTGTCCCCGCTACAACCCTGCTCGTGGGCAGCCATCTTGTCTCGTTCCGCGCGTGTTTGCTAATCTCATTGTCACCGGTGTCATTGCAGCTTTTCAACGCAAGGCTGCGCGGACACCGGACTGCACGCCCCTCGCCCGGAGCCAATGTGGCGAGGACCAGGGTCCCGAAGACGGGAAAGACAGCGGAAAACGCGCGGGCGCGTGCAGCGGACCGGCAGAGGACGGGCCCCGATTCGACGATGGAAAGCACGGGGTTCGGAGCCGAGTTGCTACCGGTGTCATTCGGGGTGGGGAGGGGGCTTCTTCATGACCAAGGCACGAATTTCCATCGCTCTGGCAGTGCTGCTCGGAGCGACCGGCGCGGCCAGCGCGCAGAACGGCTCGACGGTAGCCGATAACTCCGACAACGCCGGCGGTCTCGAAGAGATCGTCGTGACGGGCTTCCGGCGCAGCCTCGAGGCCTCACTCGACATCAAGCGCGACGCCGTCGGCTCGGTCGACGCGATCGTCGCCGAGGACATCGCGAAGTTTCCGGATCTCAATCTCGCGGAATCCATCCAGCGCATTCCCGGCGTTTCCATCGCGCGTGATGCAGGCGAAGGCCGCCAGGTCACGGTGCGCGGCCTCGGCCCCCAGTTCACGCGCGTCCGCGTGAATGGCATGGAAGCGATGAGTGCGAATGGCGGCACGGACGCGGCCGGCGGCACCAACCGCGACCGCTCGTTCGACTTCAACACGTTCGCATCGGAGCTGTTCAACGCCATCACCGTGCGCAAGACGGCGACGGCAGAAGTGGAAGAGGGCTCACTCGGCGCCACCGTGGATCTGCGCGCCGCACGCCCGTTCGACTACCAGGGCTTTACGTTCGCGAGCTCGCTCCAGGGCTCGTACAACGACATCAAGGACAAGCTCGATCCGCGCGGCGCCATCCTGATCAGCGACCGCTTTCTCGACGGCAAGCTCGGCGCGCTGCTTTCGGCGGCGTACTCCAGCCGTGAGCTGCTCGACGAAGGGACGAGCGCGGTGCGCTGGCAGAACGCGCAGAACAGCGACCTGAGCATCAACAATGCGGCCAACTTCGGAGCGCTCGGCGCGGGCTATACGGGCCCATCGCTACCGGCACTCGGCGCGGCCTATCGGCCGCGCATTCCGCGCTTCGACGTGTACGAGCACGAGCAGGACCGGCTTGGCGTCACCTCATCGCTCCAGTTCCAGCCGGCGGACACCACGCTCATCAGCCTCGACGCGATGTACGCGAAGTTCGAGGCCGAACGAAGTGAAATCTTCCTCGAAGCGCCGGTGTTCAGCGCCAACGGCATGGCCGGTATCCAGGGCGTGACAGTGCGTGATGCGCAGATCGATTCGAACGGCACCATCGTGTACGGCGTGTTCGACGGCGTCGACATCCGCTCGGAAGCCCGCTTCGATGAGCTCGAAACGCAGTTCACGCACGTGACGCTCGACCTCGCGCAGGATCTCGGCGCGCAGCTGAGCCTGCATGGGCTGGTCGGCTACTCCGAGGCCAACCATCAGAACCCGACCCAGACCACGCTGTTCTTCGATCAGGACAACATCAACGGCTACAGCTACGACTTTCGCGGCGACAATCGCATTCCGCGCATCTCGTACGGCACGACGGACGTGACGAGCACAGCGGGCTGGCGGCTGTCGCAGATTCGGCTGCGTCCGCAGAACTCCCTCAATACCTTCCGGACCGCTTCCTTCGAGGTGGCGTGGAAGGCGACCGACAAACTGACGCTGAAAGCGGGTCCGCAGTACAAGAAGTTCGACTTCAAGACCGCCTCGCTCCAGCGCTCCAACGGCACTACGCAGAACCAGGAAGCCGTCATTCCGGCGGGCCTGCCGGGGTTGCAGAACTACAGCACCATCACCACTCTCGACAGCCTGAGCGTGCCGGCCGGCGGCGTCGGCTCCTGGTTGAGCCCGAACGTCCAGACGGCCAACCAGCTGCTCGATCTCGGCAACCGCACGCTGTATCCGCTCGGCATCGAGACCGCGCTCTCGAACAACTTCACCGTCGAGGAGAAGGACACGGGCGGTTTCGTGCAGGCACAGCTCGAAACCGATCTCGCGAGCCGGCGCTTCCGTGCCAATCTCGGTGTGCGCTATGTGGAGACCGACCAGACCTCGAGCGGGTACTCGGTTGCGCAGAGCGGGCCGCTGCTCTCGACGAAGAACCGCAAGTACAGCGATACGCTGCCCGCACTGAACATGTCCCTCGACCTCACGGACGATCTGATCCTGCGTGCGGCGGCGGCGAAAGTGATGGCGCGCCCGAACGGCAGCGGTCAGACGGGCGGCATCGGCATCCTCGCGCCCGGCGCATCGGCGAACATCGCCGGCGCGAACAAGACGCTCACGATCGGCAATCCCGATCTCGAACCGTATCGCGCGAACGCCTACGACCTCGCGGCCGAGTGGTATTTCGCGCAGGGGTCGCTCCTGTCCGTCGCGGTGTTCTACAAGGACATCAAGAGCTTCGTGCAGATCGTGCGGCAGACCGGCGATTTCAACCAGAACCCGCTGGGGTTGCCGGATAGCGTGGCGCTCGCGGCGTGCCCAACGGGTACTCCCGCGGCGTCGTGCCTGGCAAGCTGGCAATTCAACGCGCCGCGCAATTCTCCGGGCGGCAACCTGAAGGGCGTCGAGGTGAACTATCAGCAGCCGTTCTCCTTCCTGCCGGCGCCGTTCGACAGCTTCGGCGCGGTGCTGAACTACACGGGCGTCCGCTCGAGTATCGACTACTTCGTATCGGCCGCAGGCACGGAGACGATCAATGCGGATCTCATCCAGCTATCGGAGGACGCGTTCAACGCGACGCTGTATTTCGAGAACGACCGGTTCGGCGCGCGCATCTCGGCAGCGTATCGCGGCCCTTATCTGACCACCGTGCCCGCGCGCAACCTGATTCCGCCGCTCACTGGCGCGGATGACCGCTTCGTCGAAGGCACCATCGAGACGTTGAACATCGACTTCTCCTCCTCGTTCAAGCTCAACGACAACGTCGAGTTCACGCTCGAAGCGCTGAACCTGACGGACGAGTACCAGGATCAGTTCGTCGATTCCATCGCGAACCGGCTCTCGTACTACCACCACCAGGGTCGGCAGTACCTGCTGGGAGCACGATTCAAGTTCTAGAAACCCGGAGGGCGCCGGAGCGGGTATCTCCAGGCGCCCCTCTCGCAAGCACAAGGGGATGGCAATGCGAGTACTCCATCTGTTGGCAATTCGCGCGGCCGCGCTGGCCGCGTGCGCTCTCACCATCGGCGCCGCCGCGAACGCGCGCGATCTCGGGCGTGAAACGCTCGCGCCGAACGACGGCTGGGCGGCCGCTGGCTCTGGCACGACGGGCGGTGCGCTCGCGACGCCGGAGCAGGTGTACACGGTTCACACGCGGGCGGAGCTCATCGCCGCCCTCAACAATGGCGTGCCTTCCTCGACGTCCCCGGCGAACCCTTCGAATGAATCGAAGATCATCTACGTCGTCGGCACGCTGAACTTCAACGTCGACGACGACGGTAATCCGCTCGCGTGTGAGGACTACTATCGCAACGGCTACACGCTCCTGGATTTTCTCGACGCATTCGATCCCAATGGGCCGTGGGGCCGCAATCCGCCGAGCGGTGAGCTCGAGGCCGCGCGCGTCGCGTCCCAGCAGGCTCAGCAGGCGCGCGTGCGAATCCGCATCGGATCGAACACGACGATCGTCGGCGTTGGCAAGAAGGCAACGCTGCGCGGCGCGTGGCTCGACATTCGCGGCACGGCCGGCGTGGCGAACAGCCGCACGAACATCATCATCCGCAATCTCACCATCGAAGACACGTACGACTGTTTCCCGCAGTGGGCGCCGAACGACGGCGCGCTCGGCGCATGGAATTCGCTCTATGACGGCATCTCACTGCGGGACACGAACAATGTCTGGATCGACCACAACACCTTCCGTGACAAGGCCACGAAGGACGAAACGCTGCCGGACTACTTCGGCGTCCTCTTCCAGGCACACGATGGGTTGCTCGACATCACGAACGCGTCTGACCTCGTCACGGTGTCGTGGAACCGCTTTCTCGATCACGACAAGGTTTCACTGATCGGCTCGTCCGACTCGGCAGCCGCGGATCGCGGGAAGCTGCGCGTGACGTTCCATCACAACCTCTTTGACAAGGTTCAGCAGCGCACGCCGCGCGTGCGCTTCGGGCAGGTGCACGTCTATAACAACTACTACAAGGTGCAGGACTTGCCGGGCTTCGTGTACAGCTGGGGCGTCGGTATCGAGTCGCAGATCTATGCGGAGAACAACCTGTTCAAGGCGGACGATTCAGTGACGCCGGATCAGCTCATCGAGCGCTTGAATGGCACCGCCATTTTCGCGGCCGGAACGAAACTGAACGGCACGCCCGACAAGAACTTCATCGATCTCGTAGCCGCGTGGAATGCGGTGAACGATCCGGATCTCGTCCCGACGGTGAGCTGGGCGCCCACACTGTTCACGACGATTCAGCCGACGAAGGACGTGCCCTCGGCCGTGCAGAACGACGCGGGGCCCTTCATCTGGTGAAAGCCCTCATTTGCGAGTCATGAAGCGCAAATCCCAGGCGTTCTCGTCGAACGCCTGGTTCGTCGCAATCTGCTGCGGATAGCCGCCGACCTCGCGTTCGCTGTCGATGATCTTGCCGCGTCCTTCGATGGTGTCCGCGAGGATGCGCTTGTCGACGTTGTCGCGGTCCCAAGGGCGCGCGCCCACGGTGCGAATCACGGCGTCCTGCACGTCGACAGCACGCATCGGGGACCAGCCGTTCGGAAACTGCGGGCGGCGCATTTCCTTCACGGTAGCCGCGCTGGTCGTGTAACGGCTCTGCATCGGCAGCGGGCGACCGAGGCGATCCACGGCGATGTTGTCGGACTCGTAGATCTCGACGTCGCCCGAGCCGCCGAGCGCGAAGAACGCAAGATCGGCCGGCGTCGAAGGACCGGCGCGCAGCACATTGCCGATGAAAGCCATTGCGCCGAGCTGGCGCGGCTGGTCGCCCCACTCTTCGGCGATGAGGTTGTAGTGCGTGGCCTTCATGCCCGGGTCGTAGATGAGATTGTTCACGACTACGCCGCGCGCGCCGCCCTTGAAGAGCGGATTGCGCTCCATGTTGTGGGCGTAGAGATTGCCGACGATGAAGATGTCCGTGACGTTGTCGTGGACGAGCGTGCCTTTGGAGTGCTCGCCCTTGCCGTGAGTCGAGCTCGCAAGCCCTTCGGCGATGAGGTTGTTGCTGAAGGTGATGCGATAGGACGTGCGCTGGCGCCACTCGTCTGGCGTCTTGCCTTGCAATCGCGGACCGGAGGCGGAGAGATTCTCGTCGGTTGCCCACGTGAAGCTGCAGTGATCGACGATCACGTCGTGCCCGGCCACGGTCGAGAGCGCATCCACTTCCCAGCCGCTCATCTTCTCCGCGCCGGCTTCTCCCGGGCGCACGCGGATGTGCTGGACCACTACGTCATGGGTCGCCACGTCGATGCCGCCGCGGATCAGCGTGATGCCGGGGGAGGGCGCCGTCTGGCCGGCGATGGTGAGGAACGGCTCGCGCAAGGCGATCTTCTTGCGGTCGAGATCGATGATGCCGCCGACCTCGAAGACCACGATGCGCGGGCCTTTCGCGTTCACGGCTTCGAGGAACGAGCCCGGCCCCTGCGCGGCCAGCGTGGTGACGCGGATGATCTTGCCGCCGCGACCGCCCGGCGTCTGGGCAGCCCAGCCGAGCGCGCCCGGGAATGCGGGTAGATCGGGGGAGGGTTTCGAAGCGGCACTCGCGATGCCGGCCAGCGTGCAGGCAACGACCAGCAACGCCAGGCCGATGACACGATCTCGTTGCAAGTGAGTTTCCCTGGATTGAGCGCGTGAGCGCGGCGGCTTCATTGTAAATGACACCGGTTTCCTATATACGAAATCGAGGGGTTCCCATTTCGAATGGACAGCCAACACATCGCGGATCGCTTCGTGCGCGCCCGCCTCGAAGCCACTGCTCTGCCGGGTTTTCCCGGGCCGTTACCTACCGCGCTTGCCACCGCATATGCCTGCCAGGACGCGGCCATCGCACTCTGGCCGGACCGAATCCAGGGGTGGAAGGTCGGGCGCATCCTGGAGCCCTGGTCGAGCCGGTTCGGTGAGGACCGGCTGGTGGGACCGGTGTTCGCGCAGGGGGTATGGCACGCGAACGGGGTCACCGATTTCCCGGTATTCGATGGGGGGTTCGCTGCCGTCGAAGCCGAATTCATCGTCCGCGTCGGCGCCGATCCGGACCCGGCCAGGACGAACTGGACTGCGACCGAAGCGAGCGTACTGGTGGGGGCCCTTCACGTTGGAATCGAGACCGCAGGGAGCCCCCTGGCCGCGATCAATGAGTTAGGGCCGCCGGCCGTGATCTCGGATTTCGGGAACAACGCGGGGCTCATTGTTGGTCCAGAGATTCCAAACTGGCGGGATGTCGGGCCCGAGCGGCTCACCAGTGAAACATTCGTGGACGAGAAGAGCGTAGGGAAAGGGACCGCGGCGTCCGTGCCGGGCGGGCCGCTGGCTGCTTTCGCATTCGCGCTGAACGTCTGCGCTCGTCGGGGGCTGCCACTGAAAGCCGGCCAGTTCGTGTCCACTGGTGCGACCACGGGCATCCATGACATCCGCATCGGCCAGTCCGCGCGAGCGGTGTTCGGCGAGGTGGGCGAGGTCCGTTGCCGCGCCGTACGCGCGCAGGGGCAGGACCCGAAGACACTCGGGGCGAGGCGCTGAACGTGCCTGCTCGGATCACCCGCCGCCAGTTGATGGCGGGCCTGTCGGCAGCGGGGCTGGCGCCCGCCATGGGTCTCGCGGCGACTCCCGAAGAACGGATCGTGCTGACCGCGGCGGACGTGCACGTCGACGGCTATCCCACCGTCGAAGCGGTGCGCTGGATGGGCTCGATCATCGAGCACGAGACAGGCGGCCGTTACGGCATGCGCGTGTACCACTCCGGCCAGCTCGGGCGGGAGACGGACGCGATCAATCTCGCGCGCTTCGGTGCGCTCGACATCGCACGCGTCAACGTCGCCTCGCTCAACAACGCCTTCCCGCTAACGGACATCCTGGCGCTCCCGTACGTGTTCGATTCGACGGAGCACATGCGCCGGGCGCTCGATGGCGCGCCCGGACGCAGGATTCTCAGCGCATTTGAGTCGCGGGGTGTCGTCGGTCTGGCGTTCTACGACTCCGGCACGCGCTGCTTCTACAACCACCTGCGGCCAATTGCCACGCCTGCGGATCTCAAGGGACTCAAGGTGCGCGTGCCGCCTTCCGACATTTTCGTCGGGCTGATCCGCGCGCTCGGTGCGAATCCGACGCCGCTTTCGTACGGCGAAGTCTTCTCGGCTTTGCAGACGCGGCTCATCGACGGTGCGGAAAACAACTGGACGAGTTTCTTTACCAGCCGCCACTTCGAAGTTGCGCGGTACTGGGCTCAGTCCCGTCATTCGTATTCGCCCGAGGTGCTGCTGATGTCGAAGCGGCGCCTCGATTCGCTCCCGAGTAGCGATCGCGAGCTGATTCGGGAGACGGCTGGGCGCTCCGTGCCGTACATGCGTGAGCGCTGGGATCGTCGCGAAGCCGAGTCCCGCGCGGCCATCGAGAAGGACGGCGTCACCGTGACTGAAGTCGATCGCCAGGCATTCCAGAAAGCGGCCGAGCCGCTGCTCGGCTCGTATTTGAAGGACACCGAGCTCGCCGGCCTCTACCGCGAAATCCGCGCGCTTGCCTGAGGAACGTCGTGTGCACGAAGTGACTGCAAGAGAAGAGCGCGCGTCGGCAGGGTCGCATCGGCTGAGCCGGGTGATGGCCGCGCTTGCTCATGGCGCCACCGGCACGGCCTGTATTGCTCTCGTCGGCATGACTCTCGTCGAAGCCTGGCAGGTGTACGCGCGCTACGTGCTCAACAACTCACCGAGCTGGACTGAACCGGTGGTGCTGCTTCTGATGAGCGCGGCGATGATGTTCGGCGCCGCCGCTGGCGTCCGTACCGAATCGCACTTCGGATTCTTTATCACGGTGCATCTCGCGCCTCCGCACGTGCGGCGCGTGCTGCTCGCGGTGAGCCGGCTCGTCGTGGTGACTATCGGACTCGTGCTCGCGTTCTGGGGCACGGTGCTGATGGTGGACGACTGGCGCATTCCGATGGCGGCGGCGCCGCTTCCGCAAGGGCTCGTGTTCCTGCCAATCGCGCTGGGTGGCGCGCTCATTGCGCTGTTTGCGCTCGAGCGACTGATCACGGGCTCGCCTGCTCCTTCGGTGGAGCACTGAACATGGCCGTCGCGATTCTGTTCGGCGTTTTTGCAGTACTGCTGCTGATTGGTGTGCCGGTTGCTTTCGCGCTTGCTGCTTCATCACTTGCCACGGTGATGTATCTCGGGCTGCCGACGCTCGTCGTCGTTCAGCAGACTGCTTCGGGCGCGAGCGTGGCGACGCTCATTGCGATTCCGCTCTTCATCTTTGCCGGCGAGATGATGATGCGTGGTGGAATTTCGGATCGGCTCATCGCGCTTGCCTCGGCGCTCGTTGGGCGGCTGCGCGGCGGGCTCGGGCAGATCAACGTGCTCTCGTCGCTGTTCTTCGGCGGTGTGTCCGGCTCCGCAATCGCAGATGTTTCGGCCATCGGCGGCACGATGATTCCGCAGATGATCCGGCGCGGATTCGATCGCGACTTTGCAGTGAGTGTCACGGTGTCCGCGGCGATCGTCGCGTTGCTCGTGCCGCCATCGCATAACCTGATTCTCTATTCCGCGTCTGCTGGCGGTGGCATTTCGATCGCGGATCTGTTCGCGGCCGGCATTGTGCCAGCGCTCTTGCTGACGGTGGTGCTGATGATCACCGGCGGCATCATGGCGAGGCGGCGGAACTATGGAATGGAGCCGTTTCCTGGCTTTCGCGCGGTGCTCAGCCGGTTCGTCGCGGCGTTGCCGGGACTGCTGCTCGTTGGTGTGATCTTCGGCGGTATCCGCGCCGGCGTGTTCACCGCGGTGGAGAGCGCGGCCATCGCTGTGGTGTATGCGGTGCTCGTTACTGCGCTTCTCTATCGCAAGCTCAGTCTTGCGAATTTCATTGCGGCCTGCTCGGGCGCGGTGCGAACGACGGGCCTCATTCTGTTCGTCATCGGTGCCGCCGCTTCCTTCGGCTGGCTGCTCGCTTACCTGGAAGTGCCGGCGGCAGCCGTGCAACTGCTCACCGGCATGGCCGAAGACAAGAACACCGTGCTGCTGATGATGATCCTGATGCTGCTGATCCTCGGCACCTTCATGGACCTGGCGCCGCTCATCATCATCTGCACGCCCATCTTCCTGCCCGTCGCAAAGGCGATCGGCGTGAACCCCGTGCACTTCGGTGTGATCCTGATCCTCAAAGGCGGCCTCGGCCTGATCACGCCCCCCATCGGCTCCGTCCTCTTCGTCGGCACCGCCATCGGCAAGATCAGCATCGGCGACACCCTGCGCACGATCTGGCCTTTCTATCTCGCCGTTCTCGCCGTGCTTCTCGTAGTCGCCTTCGTCCCAGAGCTGTCGCTCTGGCTGCCCTCGGTTCTGAAGTAGACGCTAAGTAGCCCAGCGGTCGTAGGCGGTGGCGAGGGCGCGGGTGACGCGCGGGTCGGAGCGGAGGTCGGGGGGGAAGACGGAGTCGAGGGCAAGGAAGCGCGAGGTGTCGGTGGCGCCATGGCCTTCGCAGGCGCGGCCGATGTCGAAGAGGGAGGAGGCGAGCGGGTCTTTCACGCGTTCGCCGTTCAGAGCAGCTCGGCGCACGAACTGCATCCACGCTGCGATGGGAACGCACAGGCGATCGACGGGCCGGCCGGCCGCGAGCGCATCGCGAATCGTGCCGAGCAGGCGGAACGGCAATTTCTGCGAGCCGTCCATCGCGATCTGCGCGAGCGCGTGATGCATGTTTGGATTGCGGAAGCGCTTGAGGATGGCGCCGATGTACGCGCGCAGGTCGAGGCCACGAGGCGCGATGAGCGTCGGCAGAATGTCCTCGGTCATCAGCGTCTGCACGAGACTGCGCAGGCTGTCGTCCTTCATAGCTTCGACGACGGTCACATACCCTGAGAGCAGTCCGACGTACGCCAGTGTCGAATGAGCGCCGTTCAGCAAGCGGAGCTTCGCTCGATCGTATCCAGCCACGTCGTTCGTGAGCGTCACGCCGACGCTCTGCCAGTCCGGCGCGGGTATGCGGGAAGTATCTTCGATTACCCACTGAACGAAGGCTTCACGCTGAACGGGCCAGCGATCGTGCACACCGAGCGCATTCGCCACTGACTCCTTCAGCGCGTCCGTCGTGGCAGGCGTGATGCTGTCCACCATCGTGCGCGGAAAGCTCACTTCGCGTTCGATCCAGCGCGCGAGGACGCGATCGGACACTTCGGCGAGTTGCGCGGTCGCTCGCCCGAGTCGCGCACCGTTATCGACGAGGTTGTCGCAGCTCACGACGGTGAACGGCGGCAAGCCAATCTCGCGCCTGCGACGCAGCCCTTCCGCAATGAATCCCACCGCACTCACAGGCGCGCGCGGATTGCTCAGATCCTTCTGAATATCCGGATGCTTCAGATCCAGCGAACCGTCGGCGCCCAGGCAGTAACCCTTCTCGGTAACGGTCAGCGTGACCAGGTGCGTGCCCGGCGCGCACAGCCGCGCGAGCACCGTCGCCGGATTCTCAGGCGCCACGAGCACTTCACGACATGCGCCGATCACGTGATAGGCGATCACCTCATCGCGGATCGCGATCGTGTACAGGTTGTCTTGCGGGGCCAATGCATCCCGCACATCCGGACTTCGCAGCGAGACGGCGCAAATCCCCCAGCGCGGGTCGCGCGCGAGCAGCGATTCGAAGTACCACGCCTGATGAACGCGATGAAACGCGCCCGGTCCGAAGTGCACGACGCCAATGTCCACGGAATCGCGATCGTATGCGGGGCGCGCCACGTGGGGCGGGAGCCTGCTGATGCCAGCCTGACTCAGATTCACAGTGTGACGCCGCTCTTCCAGATCGAGATTTCGCGCTCGCCGTTCGTTTCGTTGCGCGCAGCTTTCCCGGAAGCGGTCTCGATCACCAGTTGCATCAGTTCCTGGCCCGCCTGCGTCATGCTCTTGCCACCGCCCAGCACGACGCCCGCATCGAAGTCGATCCAGTGCGGCTTCTTGTTCGCGAGCGGAGAATTCGAGGCGATCTTCAGCGTCGGCACCGGAAATCCGAGCGGTGTACCGCGCCCGGTAGTGAAGAGCAATACAGTTGCACCGGCAGCGACGAGCGCAGTCGAGCTCACCGCATCGTTCCCCGGCGCTTCGAGCAGCGCGAGCCCCGGCCGTTTCGCCCGTTCGCCATAGCGGAGCACATCGCTCACCGGAGCGTGCCCACCTTTCTGAACCGCGCCGAGCGATTTCTCTTCCAGCGTCGTGATGCCGCCCGCGATGTTGCCTGGTGAGGGGTTCTCGTAGATCGGCTGGCCATTGTCGATGAAGTAGCGCTTGAAGTCGTTCACGAGCTGCACGATGCCTCGGAACACGTCCTCGCTGACCGCGCGTTCCATCAATAGATGCTCGGCGCCGAAGACCTCCGGAATCTCCGTGAGAATGGGCGTGCCGCCAGCAGCGGCCACGCGATCCGCAACGTAGCCGACGAGAGGATTGGCCGTGATGCCCGACAGCCCATCGGAGCCACCGCACTTGAGCCCCACGGTGAGCGCTGAGAGTGGGCACGGCTCGCGTCTGTCCTGCTCGACTACCGCAACGAGCTCTTCCAGCGCCTCGATGCCTGCTTCGACTTCGTCCTCCGCGTTCTGCGCGGTGAAGGCGCGCACGCGCGTCATGTCGATGTCTTTCGCTTCCGCGAGCAGCCGGTCGAGCTGATTCGATTCGCAACCCAGGCCGATGATCAGCACGCCGCCGGCATTTGGATGCGCGGCCAGAGACGCCAGCAGGCGACGCGTTCGCGAAAGGTCATCGCCGAGCTGCGAGCAGCCGAAGGGATGCGTGAAGGCGTGCACGCCGTCCACGCGGCCCGCGAACCTGGCCGTGCCGATGGTCGCAACGCGCTGCGCCGTGCGAGCCACACACCCCACAGTGCAGAGAATCCAGATTTCGTTCCGCGTTCCGACGCGCCCATTGCGCCGGCGATAACCCATGAAGCTGTCCGGGAACGGGGCCACGCCCGAGAGCGCACGCGCCGACTCCGACGCCGGCCGATAGGCATACTCATTGAGGCCCTCGAGCCGCGTGCCGAGATTGCCGGTATGCACGAGTGAACCCCGTGCAATGGGCTGCAAGGCCCGCCCGATCGGCCAGCCAAACTTGCGTACGGATTGGCCGGCCGCAATGTCGCGCAGGGCAACCTTGTGTCCGCGCGGGATCGGCTCGCGCGTCTCAACATTGCCACCTTCGACCGCGATGATCTCGCCAGCGGCCAGGTCCGACACGGCCACGGCGACATCGTCACCGGCGGCGACGATATGGACGCGGGCGGTGGCAGCTGGGTGTGTCAGGGCTATTCTCTCGCGGGAAACCGGTGTCATTAGAGGATGATGCCCACCTTTTGTCCAGCCCCGTCGACCGCGTAGACTGCTGTCGGCCCACTATGGTGAAAACAAAGACAAATACGCGCCGCGCCCGCGCCGACAGCCCGGCCACAACGCGCGTGAGCGTGGACAAGGCTGCCGCCGATTCGCTGCGCGGCCGCCGCGCCACTATCAACGACATCGCACGCATGGCGAGCGTGTCGAAGAAAACCGTGTCGCGCGTCATCAACCAGTCGCCCTTCGTGAAGGAAGAGACGCGCGCGAAGATCGACGCCGTCATCCGTCAGATCGGCTACCACCCGGATCCGCAGGCGCGCGGCCTCGCATTCCGCCGCTCGTTCCTGATCGGCCTCGTGTACGACAATCCGAATGCGCAGTACATCGTCAACATCCAGGACGGCGCGCTCGACGCGTTGCGCGGCTCGGGATTCGAGCTCGTGGTGCATCCGTGCGATCGACGCAGCGATGACTTCATCCCCGGCGTGCGGCGCTTCATCGAGCGACAGAAGCTGCATGGCGTGGTCCTGCTGCCGCCGGTCTCCGAGGACCAGAGTCTCACCAGGGCATTGCAGGACATCGACTGCGCATACGTGCGCGTCGCGTCGGTAAAGCTCGATTCTTCGCAGCACATGGTGGTGTCGAACGATCGCGAAGCGACCGGCGAAGTGGCGAAGTATCTCGAATCCCTTGGGCATCAGAAGATCGGACTGATCGCCGGCCCCAATCAGTACCGCAGCGCTCATGAGCGCATGCAAGGTTTCCAGGCGGTGCTACAGCAACGTGGCATCACGATTCCGCCCGAGTACATCGTGGAAGGTGCGTACACGTTTGATTCCGGCGTGGTGTGCGCAGAGGCGCTGCTGGCGCGTAATCCGCGGCCCACCGCCATCTTCGCGTGCAACGACGAGATGGCGGCGGGCGTTTACAAGGCAGCCTATCGTCTCGGCATCCGCATTCCCGAAGAGCTGTCGGTCGTAGGGTTCGACGACAGTCCCCTGGCCTCGCGGCTGTGGCCGTCGCTCACCACGGTCCGCCTTCCCATCCGCGATATGGGGCGCTTGGCGGCAGCCAAGCTCCTGCCCAGCACCACGCGCGACGAGGCGGACAAGGCGTCCATGTCGCTGGTCGTCCCGCATCTCATCGTGCGGGATTCCTCCCGTCCGCCCGGCAGATAGACGCGGCAACTGGTCAAATTCTGACCAGCAATGACACCGGTTACCAAAGCGGCAGTATGCGGTTATGATGGCTGCCCGAACACCGCACCCGAGCTGAGATGCCCCGCAGGCTTTCCGTACACGAGGACCGATTGTTTCCGGCCGACCCTGCCGTCCGCGCCATCGCGCGCGAGCTCTACGGCAGGGTGAAAGACCTGCCGATCCTGAGCCCGCACGGACACACGGATCCCGCCTGGTTCGCCCTCAATGAGCCGTTCGGGAATGCCACAGAGCTCCTGCTGGCTCCGGACCACTATCTGTTTCGCATGCTCTACAGCCAGGGCGTGCGACTGGGCGATCTCGGCGTGCCGGCCCGCGGCCGCAAGTCGAGCGCGGACCCGCGCGCGGCGTGGCGGCTATTCGCGAGCCACTTTCACCTGTTCGACGGCACGCCGTCCTCGCTGTGGCTCAACTATGTCTTCGCGAAGATCTTCAATCTCGAAGTAACGCTCGACGGCAGCACCGCCGATCTCTACTACGACACCATCGGTGCGGCCCTGCAGACGCCCGCATTTCGCCCGCGTGCGCTGTTCGATCGCTTCCGCATCGAAGTGATTGCGACGACCGAATCGCCCACGGATCGGCTCGAGCATCATCGCGCCATTCGCGAGAGCGGCTGGAAAGGGCGCGTGATCACCACGTATCGACCGGACCCGGTGGTCGATCCGGAGCACGAGCTGTTCAAGAGCGCGCTCGACGAATTCGGCGCGCTCACCGGTATGGACGTGCACACGTGGCGCGGCTATCTCGAAGCACACCGCGTGCGGCGCGCGGCGTTTGCAAAGGCGGGTGCTACCGCCACGGATCACGGCCACCCGACTGCTCTGACAGCCGATCTGTCGCCGCAGGAATGCGAGCGATTGTTCGCAAGAGTGATTGCCGGGCAGGCGACTGCCGACGATGCCGAGCTGTTTCGCGCGCAGATGCTCGTGGAAATGGCGCGGATGAGCACCGACGACGGTCTCGTCATGCAGATCCATCCCGGCGCGTTCCGCAATCACAATGCGAAGCTGTTCGACGAATACGGCCGCGACATGGGTGCCGATATCCCGCGCGGCGTGAACTACGTGCACGCGCTCAAGCCGCTGCTGGATCGCTTCGGGAACGATGCGCGCCTCACGATCATCGTGTTCACGCTGGACGAGACGAACTACAGCCGGGAGCTCGCGCCGCTGGCCGGGCACTATCCCGCCCTCAAGCTCGGCCCGGCCTGGTGGTTCCACGACAGCCCCGAAGGAATGATGCGTTTTCGCGAGCAGACCACGGAAACCGCGGGCTTCTACAACACCGTGGGCTTCAACGACGACACGCGCGCATTTCTTTCCATCCCGGCGCGCCACGATCTCGCACGACGCGTGGATTGCGCATACCTGGCGCGCCTCGTCGCCGAGCACCGGCTCGACGAGGAAGCGGCACACCGTGTTGCCGGCGACCTGGCGTATCGCCTGCCGAAGCAGGCCTACAAGCTTTAGAATTTCGAAGGAGGCCGCGCCATGCGCGTGAAGACATTCCAGGCCACCCATCCGGACATGATCGTTGGGCTCGATACGGCGCGGCTGCGCAGCCATTACCTGCTCACCGACATGTTCGCGAACGACGAAGTGCGGCTGAACTACAGCCACGTGGAGCGCTTCATGATCGGCGGCGCCACGCCGGTGCGCGAGTCGCTCATGCTGGAGCCCGTGAAGGAAGCCGGCTCGAATCCGTTTCTCGCGCGGCGCGAGCTCGGCGTCATCAACATCGGCGGGCCCGGGAGCGTCACCGTGGATGGCCGTGAGTACGGCATGAAGTCACGCGACGGGCTGTATGTGGCAATGGGCAGCGCGAAGGTGGTGTTCGAGTCCGCGGACGCATCGGCCCCTGCGCGTTTCTATCTCGTGAGCTCGCCGGCGCATGCGCGGTTCGACACCGTGAAAATTTCCATCGATGCCGCCAAGCCGATGCAGCTCGGAACGGTGGATACGTCGAATCAGCGCACGATCTACCAGTACATCCATCCGGATGTCTGCAAGTCCTCGCAGCTCCTGCTGGGCCTTACCTCGCTCGAACGCGGCAGCATCTGGAACACGATGCCGTGTCATTTGCACGACAGGCGGTCGGAGGTTTACTTCTACTTCGACATGAAGCCCGACGATCGCGTGTTTCACTTCATGGGTCAGCCGCAGGAAACGCGGCACATCGTCGTGGCGAACGAGCAGGCCGTGGTGTCGCCGCCGTGGTCCATTCACATGGGCGCGGGGACGAGCCGGTACGCGTTCATCTGGGCGATGGCGGGAGACAACCAGGACTACAAGGACATGGACCAGGTCCCGACGCCAACGCTGTTGTGAGCATGGCGAATCCCTTCGATCTTGCTGGCAGGACCGCGCTCGTCACGGGTGCCAACACTGGCATCGGGCAGGCGATTGCGACAGCGCTCGCACGCGCGGGGGCTGACATCGTCGTGGCCGGGCGCACGCCGCCAGACGAGACGGCTGCGGCGGTGAAAGCAGAAGGACGAAAGTTTCTCGCGATCGATGTAGATCTATCGGACCCTTCCCATGCTGAAGGCGTGATCCGGCAGGCGCTCACGCGCGGGATGGCGATCGACATTCTGGTCAACAACGCGGGCATCATCCGGCGGGCCGAGGCACTGGACTTCACCGAGGCCGACTGGGACGCCGTGATGGACGTGAACCTGAAGTCCGTGTTCTTTCTTTCGCAGGCCGCGGCGCGCGAGATGCTCCGCGCCGGGCGCGGCGGCAAGATCATCAACATTGCGTCGATGCTGTCGTTCCAGGGCGGCATTCGGGTGGCGTCCTACACCGCCAGCAAGAGCGCCGTTGCAGGGCTCACGCGCCTGCTCGCCAACGAATGGGCCGCCAAGGGCATCAACGTGAACGCAATTGCGCCCGGCTACGTCGCCACCAATAACACCACCGCGCTTAGGAACGACGAGACGCGTAACCGCGAGATCCTGGCGCGCATCCCCGCGGGCCGCTGGGCGAAACCCGAGGACGTCGCCGGCGCAGCCGTGTTTCTTGCTTCGGCCGCCGCTGACTATGTCCACGGCGCGATCATTCCCGTGGATGGCGGCTGGCTCGCTCGCTGAGCCGGGCGGCGTAGAATGCCGGGCGTGAACCGGCGCAAATCCAACGAAATGGACTCGCTCCGGCGGCGCATCGCCAGCCGCGCCGCGGAGGACATCGACCAGCTCTACGGGCTCGAGCCCGTGTTCGAGCCGGGCGATGCCCGCGCCGGCGTCGAGCCGGAGAAGTTCGTCCCGGTGCAGTGCCCGTATTGCGGTGAACGCCTCGAAACACGCGTCGACCTGACGGCCGGTGAGCGCGAATACATCGAAGATTGCGAGGTGTGCTGCCGGCCCATCGAATTCGCGATCGAGCTCGATGAGTCGGGTGCGCTCGAGGCCGTGCGAGTCCAGCGCCTCGACTGACGACGCTTCTCGAAAATCCCTGAGGTCCCATGAACTGCAAATCCACGGCTGGATTGCCACTCGTTGTTACGTTGGTCCTGCTCGGCGTTGCAGGCTGCAGCCGCACGCCGCCGCCCGCGGCCCAGGCGCCGCCCGCACCGGCCGCCACGGAGCAGTGGCAAGCGTTCATCGATCGGTTCATCGAGGAATCGTTCGTCGCGAACCCCTTTTTCGCAGTGGACTCGGGAAGGCACGACTTTGACGGCCGCGCACCCGACTGGAGCGCGGCGGGCATCGCGAAGGAAGTGGCGCGCCTGCAGGCCGCGCGCAATGAAGCGCAGAATTTTGCGACGGACGCGCTCACGCCCGGGCAGCAGTTTGAACGGGAGTATCTGATTCGAGGCGTCATCAATAGCCAGCTCTTCTGGCTGGACACGGCGCGTTTCCCGTTCAGGAACCCGGCGTTCTACATCGGGCGGCTGGATCCGGATGCGTATCTGAGTCGCAACTACGCGCCGCTCGAGAAGCGCATCGTTGGGTACACGGGCTACGCGCGCGCCATTCCAAAGATCGCCGCGGATATCCGCGCGAACCTGCAGACGCCGCTGCCCAGGACCTACGTCGAACGGGGCATCGCCGGGTTCGGCGGTTTTGCGTCCTTCTATCGGAGCGACATCCCGAAAGTCTTCGCCGAGGTGAAGGACGCGGAGCTGCAGAAGCAGCTCGCGGAGGCGAATGACGCGGCGGCCAAGGCGATGGAGGGCTTGCGGGACTGGCTCACCTCCGAACGCAAGAACGCGACGGACGAGTTCGCGTTGGGGCCCCAGCTATTCAGCCAGATGGTGGAGCAGACCGAATTCGTCGACATTCCACTGGAAGAGCTACGCGCCGCGGGCCAGGCGGACCTCGATCGCAACCTTGCAGCGTTGCGCGAGGCCTGCGGCAAGTACCTGCCCGCGGGCACGATCCCGGCCTGTATCGCGAAGATGGAGAAGCACAAGTCGGCGGACGGGACGGTGAAAGCGGCGACCACGCAGCTGGACGAGCTGCGCAAGTTCGTTACGGAGAAACATCTCGTTTCGATTCCGACGGATCAGCAGGCGAAGGTGAAGGAGTCGCCGCCGTACAACGCGGCCAACTTTGCCTACATCAACATCCCCGGGCCGTACGAAGCCAAGGATGTCGCGTGGACGTACTTCGTCGCGCCGCCCGATCCGTCGTGGACGCCAAAGGAGCGTGCCGAGTACATCCCGGGCATGGCGGATCTGTTGTTCACGTCCGTGCACGAAGTGTGGCCGGGACACTTCCTGCAGTACCAACATGCCGTGCGGAATCCTTCGAAGGTAGCGAGCCTCTGGATTGGCTACGCCTATGCGGAAGGCTGGGCGCATTACGCCGAGGAGCTGATGTGGGAAGCCGGCCTGGGCAATGGCGATCCGGAGTACCACATCGGGCAGCTCACGAATGCGTTGCTGCGGAATGTCCGGTACTTGTCCGCGCTCGGGCTGCACACGCAGGGTATGACTGTTGAGCAGTCGGAGAAGATGTTTCGCGAGAGTGCATTTTCCGATGCCGGGACGGCGCGGCAGCAGGCTGCCCGCGGCACATACGATCCGGGATACCTGAATTACACGCTCGGGAAACTCATGATCCGGAAGTTACGGGCGGACTGGAACGGCGGTAGCGCATCGCCCGAGAAATGGCAGGCGTTCCACGACAAATTCCTGTCCTATGGCGGCCCGCCGATTCCGCTCGTGCGGAAGGACATGATGAAAGGTGCAGCGGGCGGAGAAGGATCGCTGTTCTAGCGCTTCTTTTGAGAACCCTCTTTCGAGCTCGCGCGCGGCGTTTCCGGTGCCGAAGCGGTGGCAGGCAGGGTGTACTGCTGCTCCACGGCCTCCCGCACGCGTTCACGGCTTTCTTCGGCGGAGAAGCTCGTGTCCTGCTCGATCTTGCGGATGGTGGCAGCGAGGCCGCTGTCCTTGATGCACTGGCGGATCCACTCTGAGTAGTCGCCCTTGCGCAGGTGATGGAGCCAGGTGTCTTCGTCGACGCCTTCGGCGAGCTGCAGGAACTGAATGAGGTTGCGCGCCCGCAGCTTCAGTTTGTTTTCGGGACCTCTGAAGAAGAAACTGCGCTCCGGCGGCAGCTCGCCTTCCGCGTATTTGCGCGTGTGACGACGGCGCTCCGTGCGGCTCGGTGCGATCTTCAGGCGCACCGGCTCCGGGTCCTCGCCCACGTTCCAGAGGAGCGCGTGACCCGGCTCGACGTCCTGGGCCCCCAATTCCGGAACGCGCATCTCCCGCGCCTTGCCCAGCTCGCGAAAGGCGGCGCCCGGATTCTTGCCGACGACGATGAGCGTCTTCACGTCCTGCAACGCCTTCGGCGCTATGAGATCCGGGTGCACGGTGATCTGAATGATGCCGCTCAATTTCTCCGGCAATGCGAGCGTCCCGGGCTCGAACTCAGCGGGGAGCAGGTGATGTGCTTCGTCGACGAGGAGCCAGTGCGGTCGACCCGATCGGGCCCGCAGCTCCTGCAGCCGCGGCGCGAGGCTTGCAAAAAAGGCCGGACGATCTGCGATCGGCAGGCCCACGAGGTTGACGATGCAGCTCGTCTCGGGCTTCGAGAGAAGCTGCACCACTTCATCGACCGTGGGCGGGCGCGTCGGCGCTCCAAGCGCGACCGCGCCCGCGAACGTGTCGTAGTCGCCCTCGGGGTCGATCACGCAAAACGTGTACTTCTGTTCCGCGAGGCGCTCCAGAAAGCCGGTTGCGAGCGTGGATTTGCCGCTGCCCGAGGTCCCGATCAGCAACACGTTCTGGCCGTACGGCGGCAGCTTCACTTCGGTGCCATCCGCCGCCGTGCCGACCAGGATGTGATGCCGGATCAGGCGATGCTCCCAGGACGCGAGATCGTCCTTGAGCAATTCGTCGATCAGCTCGGCAACGCCCGCGCCGTGATCGCCCTTCGTCACGATGTCCGCGGCGTCCTTCAGCTTGGGAAGCGCATTGGCCACTGCCGCCGAGCATTCACACGAGCGCAACAGCGCGTGATCGTTCTCAGCATCGCCGATGCCGACAGCGTTGTGCGCCGAGAGGCGCAGTTGCTCCAGTGCGCTCGCGAGGCCGGTGGCCTTGTTCACGCCGGCGGGCAGCACCATGACCGCGCCCTTGTTGAAGATCACCTGCAACTCGAGCCCGAGATCGCGAATCGTCTGTAGCACAGTGGTCTCGTGCGGCTCCCAGGTTGCGACGATCACGCGGCCCTGGGACATGGGCCCGACGCCGCGCGCACGGAGCTTCGCTACGAATTCATCGGGAGGGCGTGGGGCGAGCGTCGTCTCAGCGCGCGTCGCCGGGTGATAAAGCAGGGCGCCGTTCTCGGCGACCACGTACTCGAAGAGATCCAGGCGTTCACAGACGCTCTGCAGGTCCTCGAGCTCGCGGCCCGTGACCATGAGCAGCCGCCGGCCGGACGCGATCAGGCGCTCCAGCGCCTCGATGGTGTCGGGCAAGAGCTTGCCGTGCGTCGCGAGCGTGCCGTCGTAATCGCAACAGAGAGCGAGGTAGCGCATGTCCCGGAATGTAGATGAAACCGGGACCGATCGAGCAAGTAGCGTTCCGCCAGCGGTGCCTGAACCGCTCGGAGGCCGTCAGGGAAGCGCAAAGACTTCAGCGCGCTGGACGCGCCCAGAAGCAAGGCATCAGGTTAGCGCGCGAAAACGCATCGTGCGGCAACCCCGCCAGGACGCTGCGCCGAAGGCGCATTGATCAGTCGGACTTGCCGAAATTACGCATCCGCTTTTGCGAATCGAGCTTCACTCGCTTGGCCTTCATCTGTTGATGGAGGCTCGTGATCGTCCAGCCGCCGACGATGCCGATGAGCATCGCGAGCACGGACATACTGTTGTCATCAATAGGCAGAGAGCGCATCACGTCGAAGATGGACATTTATTCAGAACCCCCACAACAACGAGATCGAACATAACAGCAGATCGGCCGTGGGGGGAGTCGTTTGAATGCGACTTCGCGAAAGCTCGACGCAAGTCACGTAGATGTACGTACGGAGATTTCAGCCACGCTCGCGCCTGCGCATGCGGTGTGCGCGTGTAGAGGCCGGCAGGCGCGCTCAGCGAAGCGCGACGACCAGTTTCGCCGAGTGGCTGCGCCAGTTGATCGGAATGACGAAAGATCGCATGCCGGGGGAGGCCGGAATATCCGGCTTCTCGCCCGCCAGCACGCTCGGCACGGAGATCACGAAGTCCCGTCCGAAGTCCTTGCGCGCGTTGCCGGAGATGGTGTTCGCCACCTCGCCGACCAGGTCGCGCATGGTTTCATGGCTGAAATCGCTCTCCTGCATCTTCATCAGCAGCACGGTGAGCATGGCCTTCGGCGCCGTGAAATACACGACACCCTCACGCTTGCCCGTGATGTTGATGACGCCCGTGTACTCGTGCACCGACGGGGAGCCATCGGTCACGAGATAGGGCGAACCGATCGAGGCGGGCTGCTGGGCCGCTACCTCGAAGTAGTTCGTCGTCCCCTCGACGAAGGTTTTGAGCTCGCTCTCCTGGATCATCGGATTAGCTCAGCGATAGCTTCGTTCAATTGCCGATCGGTGAACGGCTTGTTGAGAAAACCGTTGGCACCCTTCTCCATGGCTTCCACCGCCGTCGCCTTGTCGGCCAGAGCCGAGATGACGAGAATCCGTACGGCGGGCTTGATCTTCACGATGTTTTCGATGCACTCGATGCCATCCATCTGCGGCATGGTCAGGTCCATCGTCACGACGTCGGGATCTGTCTTGCGGAACATCTCGAGCGCTTCCAGACCGTTCGTCGCAGTACCGACGAGCTCAAGCTCGTCGAAATTCTGCGAGCGCTCGATGCGCCGGCGCATGATGGTCGAATCGTCGACGATCATCAACTTGAAGGAGCGGCGCGCGCCGTTCCCGTTCTTGCCGTTCACTGCTGCGTTCATGATGCGTTGCTTTCGTGCACGTCGATCAGGCGACCGCGGTGCTCGCCTCCTCGCTGGCCGGCAGTGAAACCTTGAAGCGTGTGAACTTGCCGGGGTTCGTCGTCACGCCGATCTTGCCGCCGATCGCATAAACGCTCTTGGCGACAACATCCATACCAACGCCGCGTCCTGCATCCATTGACACGTGCTCCTGAGTAGAGAATCCGGGGCGGAAGATCAGGGCCATCGCTGCGCGCGTGTCCATCGCAGCTGCCTCTTCGGGCGTCACGATCTGCTTCTTCACCGCAGCAGCCTTCAGCTGCTCGGGGAGCAGGCCCGCGCCGTCGTCCTCGAACATCAGCTCGAAGCCATCGGCGGATTTCCTGAATTCGATACGCACAGCACCGACGTCGTCTTTCGTGTGCGCACGGCGCACTTCCGCGGTCTCGATGCCGTGCACGGCAGAGTTGCGGAGCATCTGGATCAGCACGTCCTTCAGCGTCGGAATGTACGAGCGCGGGATCTCCGCGATGCCATTGAGCTGCAGCTTGAATTTCTTCTTGTGGTCGTGCGCCAGGCGTTCGGCCAGCGACTGCAGTGTGTGCGCCAGCTCGTCTGTCGGCGCCTTCTGCACATTCACCGCTATGCGCTGTGTCGTGCCGGTGCCGCCACCTTCGGAAGGAGCCGCTGCCGGCGCGCTGTCGCGCAGGGCCGAGAGACGCGTGCCCAGCTCGCGGACGCTGCGCAGGTGCGCGAGCAACTCGTCGAGCTTCAGCACGATGGGCAGGAAGTCGTTGCCCGAGAGGTCCGGCTTCTTCTTCAGATCGCCGACCATGTCTTCGAGGGCATGCGTGCGCGAGGCCACGCTCATGAGGTTCAGGGCCGAAGCCTCGCCCTTGATCGAGTGCAGCTCGCGGAACAGGCCGTCGAGCTTCTTGCGGAACTCGGAGTCGCTGCGCGCCGGCTCCTTCATGATGGCGTTGACGAGCTGCAGGCCCGTTTCCGTCGCATCGAGGAAGGACATGAGCTGCACCGGATCGATGTGCATCACGCCCAGCATCATGTCGACCTGCTGGTTGGCGTTCTCCTGAGACTCCTGGAGCTCCTTCGCCAGCATCACGCTCGAGGTGATGTCGCCCACGGACACCAGCACGTGCTTGACGCCCTGTGGACCCATGACGCGGTGGAAGTCGAACTGAAGGTACCGCGCTTCGCGCTGGCCCGTGGCGGTCTCGACGTGAATCTCGAGCTGGCCGAGCGGGTTGATGCTCTTCATCAGGTTCTCGTGGGCGCGCTCGCCCCACAGGAGCTTGATGTACTTCGTCGCCGTGGCGAGGGTCGCGGGCGGCACGAGGTTCTTCAGCAGATCCTCGAAGGCGAGACCGGCGAAGTCGGCGCGGCTGAACAGGCGTGTCAGCGCGTCCGACCACACGGAGCCGATCTTGTAGTCCGCGTCGAGCAGGAAGAAGCCTTCCTTCACGGTCTTCAGAATGTCCTTGGTCTGTTCCTGGGCTTCACGCGCCATGCGCTCGCTGCGACCGCGGGTGAGTTGCAACCAGGCGGCGGCGACAGCAAGGACGAGGGCGGCGAGCACACCGGTGGACAGCAACACGCGCAGGCGATTGGCGCCCGTCGATGCGTCTGTCTGCAGCCGGGTGGCCACACCTGCGAGCAGCGACTGCAGCCGCTTCGAGTTCTCGTGTGTGAAGAGCTGCGCGCGCTTCACGTCCGCGTAGTGCGTCTTGCCCTCGGTGGAAAGGATGCTTCCGCTTTCGTCGGAGTCGACGTACGGCTGGCCGGTGAAGTCCACCACCGGATCCACCACCGGACCGTACTGCTGCCACAGCGACAGCGCCTGCGTGATCTGCTGCGAGTTGCTGAAATCGCCGAGCTGCTTCATGTCCTTGTCGAAGCGTTCGACGGTGGCACGGACGTCCGCCAGCGCCTGGCCCGCATAGGCGCGCGCCTCGAGGCGGTCACGGAGCGAGTTGAGCTGTGAGGCGATCGTATTGGGATAGGTCTGCAGCACGCTGGCGGTCTGCAACGCCGTGACATTGGCGTTCATCTGCGTGGCGAGACGGAAACCGGCGATCAGCACACCGCCCATCACGAGCAGCAGCAATGTGCCGACGCCTACTGTGATGAGCTGGCGAGTCCGATCTGCACCCGAAAGATTCATGCAAGGTACTCCGCGCGACTGCCAGCTTTATTGGCTAGGCAGGTTGAAACGGATGGTGGTGCGTGCAGGCACTTCCTGCGGCACGTTGTCGATGACCAGCGGCGCATAGCGCCAGCGCTTCACGGCAGCGACGGCCGCACGGTCGAACGTGCCCGCGGGCTCCGCCGACACGACACGCACGTCCATCGGCTCGCCAGAGGTGTTCACGGTGAACTCGACGGTCACCGCCCCGCTGATCTTCTGGTTCAGCGCGCGCTCCGGATACTCGGGCTCCGTATAGCGAACGCGTTTGAGCTTCGACTGCAGATCCGCCACCTGGCCCGATCCGCCGCTCGCGGCCGGCTTGGGCGCGCTCTTGCGGCTTGCGCTCGCCTGCTGCACGGCTGCGATGTCCTTCGGATCGGCGCCCCACTTACGGGCTTGCGCCAGGTCCGCTTCCATCTGCGCGGAGTTGCCGCTGCGAGAAGCGGCACTGGCGCGATCGAGAAGCTTCGTCGCGAGTTCGCGGCTGCCGGTTGCGACGTACGCGTTGTTGGCGTCCGCGGCCTGCAGCGCGCTCAGGTAGAACGCGCCGCTGTCATTCGCCGGCTCGACGAGCTTGCCATTCTGGATGCGATCGCGCGCGAGGCCCGCCAGGCGATCCGCCTCGGCGGCTGCGGCACGCTGCTTCGCGGAGGCCAGCTCACGCTGGAATCCGTTGAGCTCGCTCGAGCTGACGCCGACGGACTTCGCTTCCGCCAGCCACCGGTCGACTTCAGGCCCCTTGTTGCTGAGCGCGGCTTCGCGCGCCTTGCGCATGTACGCCGTGCCGAGCTCGCGCGTCAGGCGCTGCGCGGCCTGAGCCGCGGAAGGACCGAGGCTCTTGAGCTGATCGAGGTAGGCCTTGGCGCTGTCGTCGCCCTCCGAAAGCCGTCCGTCGCGAATGCGCTCCTGCGCGAGGTCCACGAGGCGCTTCTGGCGGACTTCATCCTGGCGGCGATTGATCTCGTTGCGCCACTTGGTGATCTGCGCATCGGGAACGGCACCCGACTGCTGAGCGGATCGCACCATCGAGGCGGCCCGATCGAGATTGCCGTCCGCCAGCATCTTGTTGATCTGCGCAGTGGCAAGCTTCCCGTCGAGCTGCGTGACCCGCTCGTCGTCCGGCGTAGCCGCCTTCAGATGCGCGAGCGCCAGAGTGGCTTCGTCATAGCGGCCCGCGGCCAACGCTTCATCGAAACGTGCGCTCAGCACCGCCGCGACACGCTTCAGGCCGTCACCTGCTTCGCCGTTCGACGGATCCGCCTTGGCGGCGGACCGGTAATAAAGGAGGGCGTTGTCACCATTGGGCTCGGTGTAGCGGCGCTCACGCATGGCGAGGCGCGCCTTCTCGAGCAACTCGTCGACTGTGCCGTTCACCAGCGGCATGTCGACGACGACCGGAGCCGGCTCCGGCGCGACCTTTTCCTCTGGAGCATTAGCTGCGTCGGCCGTGACCGAGACGCTGGCCTTCTTGTCCGCGGCAGGCGCCGGCGACGGCGCAGAGGGCGAACGCATGAAGAACCAGACGGCCACGCCGGCAACGACGACAGCGGCGATGCCGCCGCCGATTAGCGCCAGCGGCTTCTTGCCGCTTGAATCCGAATCCGTCGGGCCGCCGTAGTTGCCGCTGTCCACGGACGCGGACTCGACGGTAATCGGCGAATTCTTGTCGAAGCGCAGATCGCCCCCGTGCGAGCTCTTGGCTGAGCCGCCGGACGGACGACGAGCGGTCGCATCGGCGATTGCGCCTTCGAGCACGGCCGCGGTCTTGCGCTTGTCGATGGGGATCGAGAGCACCGCGAACACGTTCGTGCCCTTGAGGGCGAACGCCGTCTGCTTCTCGGCGTCCGCGTTGGCGAACACGAGTGTGACGAGGTGCGGAGCTTGTGAGTTGACACGTTCGATGTCGCCCCGGAGGTCTTCGACATCGCGTGCGTCTACCGCCAGAAGCTGTGTCTTGCGTGAGCCGGAGATTTCTGCGAGCGCCGTAGCGACGGAATCGACAGGACGCACGGAGGTTGAGCCGCTGAGGGCTTCACCCATCTCGAGCAGGAAGTCGTCGCGAGTAGTGACCGCTATGATCTCGGCTGCGGCACGTGCGGAGGACGGGCTCGAAGCGGAGCCTTCGGCACCGCCATCATGAGGTCGCGATGCAGACGATGGACTGGGCACAGGTACGCTCCCTAACTTCCTGGACTGGCTCAATCGCTGGTTGTGTTTCGTTCCGGGGCGCGCAAGCGAACGCTCCCACGGAGATGTGACGAGCATAAAGAGGCGTCGCACCATCTCCTTGCGTCAGTTCACAATAATGAGAGTCCACTGTCGGCTCTCCCCGACGCGCGAAGAAAACGAGACGGGTACCGCGTTTTGTGACCCCGGTACGGTCTGTCCGGTGCGCGGCTCGAGTCGCCGTTTGGCGACTGGCCGTTATGTCTACTGATCGCCTACTCTTGACACGGGATTTCACCCGAACTGCGACCCGATACACACATGCGTGCACTCAAGATCGCGGGAATCGTCGTGGCCGCGCTCATCGCCGTCGTCGTGGCCTGCCTCGTCGTCGTGCTGCTGGTCGTCGATCCAAACGACTTTCGCGACGACATCGCGAAGCTCGTGCAGGAGAAAACCGGGCGCCCGCTCGCCATTCGCGGGGACCTCAAGCTCAAGGTTTTTCCCTGGATCGCGCTCGACATTCATGACGTGACGCTCGGCAACCCGCCTGGCTACGGCAGCGAGCCGTTCCTGTCCGTGCAGAAGGCGAGCGTCGGCGTGAAGCTCATTCCGCTGCTGAAGAAGCGCATCGAAGTGAGCAAGGTTGCGATCGACGGACTCGCGGTCACGCTCGTGAGTCGCAGCGAGACCCAGAACAACTGGAAGGATCTCGGCGAATCGAAGGAGCCGCAGCCGCAGAGCACAGGGCCGGCACCGCAAACTTCCATTGCAGGCGTGGACATCACGAAGTCTTCGCTGGTGTTCAGGGATGAAGAAAAGAAAAGCGTGACACGGCTGACCGGCCTCGAAGTGCATACAGGTGCGCTCGGCAGCAGCGACCCCGTGGATGCGGAGATCCGTTTCGACTACGACGAGGGCGCCGCTCCAACGCTCGCGCAGATCGCAGCGAAGGCGCGCGTGCAGATGCTGAACGACGGCGATCGTCTCGAGGTGAAGGACCTCGATGCGAGTGGCAAATGGTTTGGCGAACCGGACGAGAAGACGAAGAAGCAGGGCGAGCCGATAGCGTTCTCTGCTCGCTCACCTGCACTGGCTGTCGACATGAAGGCCGAGACGCTCGCGCCCGCCACGTTCGATGTGAAGCTCGGCGACCTGCCGGTTCGTGTGACCGCGAAAGGCGAGAAGCTCTTCGGCGACTATGTCGTCGACGGCAAGATCGCCATCGAGAAGACCTCCGCCCGCAAGCTCATGGAGTCATTCGGCGTCGAGCCACCGGTCACGAGCGATCCGAAGGCGCTCTCTGCCCTTGCTCTACAGAGCGACTTTCGACTCACCGGGAAGGACATGCGCCTGCCGTCGCTCAACGTCACGCTGGACGACACGCGCATCAGCGGCTCGGCCGGCATCGAAGATCTCGAAGCTGACATTGCTCCGCTGCGCTTCGACCTGAACGTGGACAGCATCAACCTGGATCGCTACATGGCGCCTGCGCCAGAGGAAAAGAAAGGCGCGCCTCCGGCCGAGGCAGCAGCCGCCAAGCCACCAACGGATCTGCCACTCGAAGCGCTGCGCGAGCTCGACGTGCGCGGGCAGCTTCGCGTCGGACAGGCCGTGGTAACGAAGCTCCCCTTCAGCGCAATCCGGCTGCCGGTCGAAGTGAAGAGCGGCCGCGCGCACCTCGGTCCCACGCAGGCGAAGCTGTTCGGTGGCACGTATGACGGCGACATCGTGCTCGATGCCCGCCCGGCGCGCGCGACGCTCTCGATGAACGAACACATCAAGGCCGTGGACATCGGAGCGTTCATGAAGGCCGGCTTCGACACGACGCGTATCGCCGGCAAGGGCAATGCCAATGCCGTCTTGAACGCCAGCGGCAACACGGACGCTGCGATGTTCAAGTCGCTCGCGGGCAAGATCGATTTCGATATCCGGGACGGCGCCGTGAATGGCATCGATCTCTGGTACGAGATCCGCCGCGCGCTCGCGCTGTTCAAGCGCCAGCCCATCCCCGAGCGTACTGCGGGAGCGCCCAGGACGGCATTCAATGCGCTCTCCGGAAGCGCCGTTGTGGACAAGGGCGTTCTCACCAACAACGACCTCATCGCCGACATGACGTACATCAAGGCGAAGGGTCAGGGCACGCTCGCCCTCGAGTCGCAGGCGATCAACTATCGCCTCGTGGCGGAGGTGTACAAGCTTCCAGCCGCCGAGGAAGCCGCGCTCGCCGACCTCAAGGCGGCCGAAATTCCGGTCACCATCACCGGGACGCTCGCCGACATGAAAGTACGACCCGATGTGGAGGGGTACCTCAAGGCGCGTTTCAAGAAGAAAGTGGACGAGAAGGTCGAGGAGAAGAAAGAGGAACTGAAAAAGAAGTTGGACGACAAACTGAAAGGGCTGTTCAATCGTTGATCATGTTACGAAGCGAAGGCCGCGTACGCGGCTTCTCACGGGCTGCCAGCGCCGACACGCACCGCTGTTGCGCATTTGCCGCTCCGGGTGCCCGCATCCGGAGCGCGGCGCGGGCCGTAAATCAATCACTTGAGGTGTGCGTGGGCGCTGGTGCGCGAATGTGAGGCGAGTTGGAAGCAGGAATACATTTTGCTTTTAGCTTGGTGAACAATCGTTCGTTGTGACCGTCTTATCGTAACGGCTAGCATCGAAGTAGAGGACGATCACGTTTCGTGGCGAAGGATGGATTTAAGTTAAGGCTGAAGCTCGCGGCGCCACGCGGGCACACAGCGCGATATGCTGACTGCACGGGAGGGAAGGACGATGCGACCGTACTCTTCTTCTTCTGACCATCCGGATCCGGCTCGCCGTTCCGAATTCATCGATTCGCTGAGCTCATTCAGCCGCCAGCACCGCGCGCAGCGCTGGGAAGGCACCTTTGGTCAGTTCCTCGAGCAGATCCTGCCAGCCAATCCGGCGGCCATGGTGCGCTCGAGTCACGAATACATCTGGGACATGCTGCGCTGGCATGGGCGCAGCGCCGAGGGCGAGGATGCCGCCCGATCCCGCGAGCTGTTCCGCCGCGACCTGTTTGGAATAGACGAGCCGCTTACGCGGCTCGTTGAGTATTTCAAGGCTGCCGCCGCTGGAAGCGATGTTGGCAGGCGCCTGTTGCTGCTGCTAGGCCCACCGTCTGGCGGTAAATCCACTGTGGCCATTCTTTTGAAGCGCGGGCTGGAAGAGTACAGCCGCACGGACGAAGGCGCCTTGTACGCCATCAAGGGCTCGCCCCTGCGCGAGAACCCCCTCAATCTCGTGCCGACGAGCCTCCGTGCGCAGTTCCGTGAGACCTACGGGGTCGATATCGAAGGCGAGCTCTCGCCCTGGGCGCGGGAATACGTGGAGCGTGAGTTCGAGAGCGAATTTGCGCGCGTGCCGGTGGAGCGTGTGTTCCTGTCGGAGGCGTCGCGCCAGGGTATCGGCACCTACGCGCCGCATGACCCGACCACAGCGGATATCGCCGACCTCGTCGGCTCGGTAGACCTCGCGAAAGTGGCGCAGATCGGCGATGAGGGCGATCCGCGTGCCTGGTCGTGGTCCGGCGCCGTCTACGCGGCCAGCCGCGGCATGCTCGAGATGATCGAGATACTGAAGGTGAAGCGCGAGTTCCTCTACCTGCTGCTCACCATGACGCAGGAGAAGAACGTCAAGGTGTCGCGCTTCCCGCTGATTCACCTGGACGAGACCATCCTCGCGCACACGAACCTCGCCGAGTTCCACAAGTTCCTGCAGGAGAAGGAGAACGAGGCGCTGCTCGACCGCATGGTCATCATCAAGGTGCCCTATGCGCTGTCCTACAAGGACGAGTCGCGCATCTACCTGAAGCTCGTATCCGGCGCACCCGCATTCCGCAATGTGCACCTCGATCCGCACGTGCTGAACCTGGCCTCGGTGTTCTCGATACTCACCAGACTGGCGAAGCCGGAGCGCGAAGGGCTCGATGTCGCCAAGAAACTGCGGCTGTATGCCGGTGAAGCGGTGGAAGGCGTGCCGGAATCCGAAGCGACGCGTCTGCGTACCGAAGCGCCCGATGAGGGCCTGACGGGCATCAGCCCTCGCTTCATCATCAACGCGATCTCGAACGCCATTACACGCAGCAACGCGCACAGCCTCACCAGCATGGAGCTGCTGCTCGCACTGAAGGATGGCATCGAGCACGACGCGCGCATCGATGCCAAGCAGAAGAAGGGCTGGATCGATCACCTGGTGACGGCACGCAAGGAGTTCTACAACCGCTGGGTGAAGGAGGACGTGCATCGTGCGATGTTCGCGTCCTTCGAAGAAGAGGCGCAGCAGCTCCTCGAGAAGTACCTGGACGAAGTCGAAGCCTCGCTCGATCATCGCCAGGTGACCGACCCCATCACGGGCGAGACGCGCCCGGCCGACGAACGGTTCCTCCGCTCGGTGGAGGAAAAGATCAAGGTGTCTGACTCCGGAAAACTTTCGTTCCGGCAGGAAGTCGTCCGCAAGGCCATGGTGGCCTTCAAGGCGGGTGAGAAATTCAAGCTCTCGAGCCACGCACGCATGCGTGAAGCCATCGAGCAGTATCTGTTCGAAGAGCGGCGCGACGTGCTGAGGCTCGTCACGTCCACGGCGCGGCCGGATGAGGACGCGCGACAGAAAATATCAGTGGTACAGCAGCGCCTCATCAGCGAGTATGGTTACGACGAGCACAGCGCCAAGGAGGCGTTGAGCTACGTGACGACACTGCTGGCACAGGAGTAGCGACCACGCTCGAATTCGCGGAGAGGCAATGACCGAAAGCGGCGAAAGCGGCGGTAGTACTTCTCTCGGACTGACGAAGTGGTATGAGCTGTTCTCGCGCGGCGCGCGCGACTGGCTCCGGCACGATGAGAAAGTGCGCGAGTCGGTCCGTGAGCATCTCCCGCAGATCGTTGCCGGCGCGGACGTCATCAACGATGGCGCAAAGACGGTACGGGTGCCCGTGCGCATGCTCGAGCACTATCACTTCCGCTTGCGCCGCCCCGAGGACCAGGAAGGCGCCGGGCAGGGCAAGGCCAAGCCGGGCGACGTGCTACAGAATCCGAGCCGCCAGCGCGGCGCTGGTGAGAAGGGCCCTGGCGGGCAGGACGAAGGCGAAGTACAGCTCCTGCTCGAGCTCAAGATCGACGACATCGTCGACTGGCTCTGGGAGGAAATGCAGCTTCCCAATCTGAAGGCCCGGGTCGGGCCCTCCGACGAAACCGACTGGATCCGCGAAGGCTGGGATCGCCGTGGCGCGCGCTCGCGCCTCGACCGACGCCGCTCCTTCAAGCAGCTCGTGAAGCGTCGAGGCAACCCGCACGCCACGCCCACGTTCACGGACGACGATCTGCGCTTCCGCCAGCTTGCCCGGCGCAAGCAGCCCGCAATACATGCAGTGGTGTTCTTCATGCTGGACGTCTCGGGCAGCATGTCCGACCGGGACAGGAAGCTCGCGAAATCCTTCTTCTTCTGGGTGGTGCAGGGACTAAGACGCGAATACCGCTCCATGGAGACGGTGTTCGTCGCGCACACCACCGAAGCCTGGGAATTCACCGAGCCGGAATTCTTCCAGGTGAGCGGCACGGGTGGCACCGTCGCATCGACGGGCTTCATGAAGGTCCACGAGATCATCCAGGAGCGGTACAACCCCGCTCGCTGCAACATCTATCTGTTCTACGCATCCGACGGCGACAACTCCGTTGGAGACGGGAATCTCGCGCGCGAATCGCTGAAGAGCATCGCTGAAGATGCGTGCTACACGGGCTACGTCGAAGTCTCCTCGGGACTTTCGCGCCAGCTCGCTACCGAGACGGGCCGGCTCTACGCGGAGCTGGCAGCAGCGGGTTTCGCAGCCGGGAGCTACGCGTTGAACGACTACGACGATGTGTGGGGTGCGGTCCGCCACTTCTTCACTGCTGAAAGCAAGGCGATCGAGAGCCCATGAGCGAAGACTGGAAGTCGTACGTCCGCCGCATCGAAGAGCTTGCGGCCCGCTCCGGTCTCTCTTTTCACCCGGTCGATTTCGAGGCAGTCCCCGACTCCTTCATGATGGAGATCGCCGTGTACGGGCTACCCGTGCGCATGCCGCACTGGTCGTTCGGTGTGCGGTACATCTACCAGCTCATCCAGCGGCACATGGGCAACTCGCGGCTGTTCGAGGTGGTGTTTCCCGGTAACCCGGGGCATGCGTACCTCGCAGCCAGCAACGGCCTGGCCGAGAACATCCTCGTCACCGCGCACGTTCTGGGCCATGCCGACTTCTCGCGGAACAACCTTCTGTTCAAGCGCTGCCAGGAGCAGGTGAGCGAACACATCGTCGAGCACGCGGCGAACCACGCGCGTCAGATTCAGCAGGCGATCGAGTCGTACGGCAAGGAGCGCGTCGAGACGGTGCTGGACGCTGCGCTCGCTCTCGAACAGCACATTGACGTGGACCAGTCGCTGCGCCGACAGAAGTATCCCGAGTACATCGAAGTCAAGCCGCTGGTCGACGACGAGTTCAGAAAGCGCTTCACGGCGCTCGATCCGGCGGCTGCGAGCACATTCGGCGAAACGAAGAAGCGCGCTCCGATCCCGCTGCATCCCGAGCGCGACCTGCTGTGGTTCATCGCCACCTATGCGCCGGACATGGAGAGCTGGGAGCGGGACATCTTCCTCGCCGTACGCGAAGAGTCTTTCTATTTCTATCCCGTGTTCGCGACGCAGATCATGAACGAGGGATGGGCTTCTTATTGGCATGCGCGCCTGCTGCGCGAAGCGGACTTCGTGCCCCAGCAGGCGTATCTCGATGCCATCAAGTGCCACTCGGATGTGGTGCGGCCGATCGCTGCCGATCAGCAAGTGGCGTTGAGCGTGAATCCGTATCACCTCGGATTTTCGATGTGGGAAAAGATTATCGAAGCCGAGGGCCTCGATGCCGCGCGCAAGATCATGGAGCAGGACGACGATTTCGGCTTCGTGCGCAATCACCTCACGCGCGAGCTGGCGGACGAGCTCGGCTTGTTTCGCTACAACGCGCGCTCGGACGGGCAGATCAAGGTGCTGGAACATGAGCTGCCGGCGTTGCACGAGAGCCTGCTGCACCAGAAATATAACTTCGGTGCGCCGAGCGTCGCGGCCAAACACGTCCGCGTGGATGGAACGCTAGAGCTCGCTCACGACCATGTGACCGATGGTCGTGGCCTGGATCTCGAGCGCAGTCGCAAGGTGCTGGAGTACGTGCACCGCGTGTGGCGGCGGCCCGTGATCCTGAATACCGTCGACAGTCAGGGTTCGGGCCTCGAAATAAAGAGCAGCTAGAAAGCTCGAGGCCTTTAGTCTTCCCAGGCCTCTTCGTGCTGCGAAGTCACTATCGAGACAGGATCGCTGGCGGGGAAGCTGTCCGCCAGCGCCTGATCCAACTCCTGCTGAATGCGATGCCGTCGGGCAGCGGCCAGTGCAGCCTCATTCGCCGCGGCGACCGCCGCCTCGTTATCCGGGCTTCCGGTTTTCATCGTAGATGATGTTATCAGCGGATCGCGGCTGATCGTGCTCGGGATCGACCGGCGGGTCCTTGATGGGCTCGCGCTGCCGCGGGTCCTCGGGCGTCGGCGTTCCCGGGGTCGTGGGCTGAAACACGGGCTTGTCGTGCTCGTTCGGTGTCGTACGCGGTTCTGGCATTTACGGTTACCTCCGAGAACCCACCTTAAGGGGCCAGCCGTGGCCGTACAGTCGGCCCGCCCACGACGTACGTGTCAGCGACGTCCGACGTCGTGGTGAAGCTCCGGCTCCGACGCGGCTAGCCTCCCGCGCCGTCCACGGAGTAGGCTTCCGGCTCGTGCCGGCGTCAGAATCGGCCGTCGTTCCACGCGTCTACATCTGATCCGGGGTACGCGCCATGGGTTACACGACACAAGACATCCGCAACATTGCCCTCGTGGGAAGTGCGGGTGCGGGCAAGACTCTCCTGCTCGAGGCATTGCTGCTGCAGGCAGGCGCGACGCGCAACAAGGGGAGCCTGCAGCGGGGGTCCACGGTCTCCGACTTCGATCCGCAGGAAAAGCGCCTGCAACACTCCATTGATACGGCGCTCTGCAGTTTCGATTCCGGCTCCACGCATTTCACGCTCATCGATACACCCGGGTTTCCCGATTTTTTCGGACGCACGATGTCCGTGCTCGAGGCGGTGGAATCCGTCGGCATCGTCATCAGCGCAGCCGCCGGCGTCGATACGGTCACCGAGCGCCTGATGGAATTCGCGCACGAGCGGGGGCTCTGCCCGCTCATCATCATCAACAAGATCGATAGCAGGGACGCGCACTCGGAGGATGTGCTCCGGCAGGTGCGCGAGATCTTCGGTTCCGAGTGCCTGCCGCTGAACCTGCCGTGCGAGGGCGGCGCGTCTGTCGTCGACTGCTTCTTCCAGCCGCACGGCAAGCAGGCCGACTTCTCGACGGTCGAGAGCGCACATACCCAGATCATCGACCAGGTCGTGGAGGTCGACGAAGAATTGATGGCGCTGTACCTCGAACAGGGCGAGGAGCTCTCGCCGCAGCAGCTCCATGACCCATTCGAGAAGGCGCTGCGCGAAGGGCATCTGGTGCCCGTGTGCTTCGTCTCTGCTGAGACGGGCGCCGGCATTGCCGAGCTGCTCGATATCTTCGTGCGCCTGATGCCGAATCCATTCGAGAGCAACCCGCCGCTGTTCCTCAAGGGACCCGAGGTGGACGCCGTGCGGGTCACCGTGACGCCCGATCCGGCGCAACACGTGATCGCGCACGTGTTCAAGGTTTCCGTGGACCCTTACGTCGGCAAGCTCGGAATCTTTCGGGTGCACCAGGGCACGGTGAAACCGGGCAGCCAGCTCTTTGCAGGCGACGCGCGCAAGGCCTTCCGCATCGCTCATCTATATAAGCTGCTGGGCAAAGACACGACGGAAGTGACGCAGGCGCTCCCTGGCGACATCTGCGCGGTCGCCAAGATAGACGAGCTGCACTACGACGCCGTGCTGCATGACTCGCACGACGAGGACAACTACCACCTCAAGTCAGTGAATTTCCCACCGCCGATGCTGGGTGTCGCGATCGAGCCCGAGCGCCGCGGCGACGAGCAACGGCTGGCCGATGCGTTACACAAGCTCACGGCGGAAGATCCATGCGTGCGCCTCGAGCACCACGCATCGTTGAACGAGTCCGTGCTCTACGGCATGGGTGAGTTCCACCTGCGCGTGCTCCTCGAGCGTATGACAGAGCGGTACGGCGTGCGCGTGAAGACGCATCCACCGAGCATTCCCTATCGCGAGACCATCACGCGCCCCGCGGAAGGCCATTGCCGGCACAAGAAGCAGACCGGTGGAGCAGGCCAGTTCGGCGAGGTGTACCTGCGGGTGGAGGCGCTCGAGCGCGGCAAGGGATTCGAGTTCGTGGACGATGTGGTCGGTGGAGCGATTCCGGGCCAGTTCATCCCGGCGGTAGAGAAAGGAGTGCGGCAGGTGCTCAACGAGGGCGCCGTCGCCGGCTTTCCGCTGCAGGACATTCGCGTCACGGTGTACGACGGCAAGCACCATTCGGTCGACTCGAAGGAAGTCGCCTTCGTGTCGGCCGGACGCAAAGCCTTTCTCGACGCCATCCAGAAAGCCAACCCCATCATTCTCGAACCTGTCGTGCGCATGGAAATCACGGCGCCCACGACAGCCATCGGCGACATCACCGGGGACCTCGCCACGAAGCGAGCACGCATCAACGGCAACGACACGAGGCCCGGTCAGCGCGCCGCTGTCACTGCGCTCGTGCCGCTCGCAGAGATCACCGAATACCAGTCGCGCCTGAAGTCACTCACCGGAGGCTCCGGCGCGTTCACGATGGAGCTGAGCCACTACGACCCCGTGCCTGCCCGCAAGCAGCAGGAGCTCATGCAGGCCTGGCGGCCGCGAGCCGAGGAAGCCTGATCTACTGCTGGCTCCGCCGCGGGCGCACCTGAATCTCGCAGCGCTGATAGTCGATCACGAGCGCTTCGAGCGAGCCGAGCATGTCCATGCCGACCACGATAGCCGGCTCGTCATCGAGACCCCACAGCCGAAAGACATGGAAGTCCCCGAAGATGAAGGTGGGGGTCACCGTCTGTACGCCGCCGCCCAGCCGGAACACCGGAACGCGGCGTCGCTCTCCCCGCTGTCTCGCGAGCGTCTCGCCGATGACTTCCGTGGCATTACTGGCTGCGATACGTTCGGGGAGTCCGAGCCTCGTGCGCAACACCTGGTTCGCAAGCGTGTACTGACTGCCCGTGTCGATGACCGCGCTCACCGGCACGCGACCAACACTCGCCTTTACCATCATCAGCAGTTTCATCTGACAGTGCGCTGGGATGCGCGTGTGTCCGTCCAGCACGCCCTCGCGACGCGCCTTGCGGATCTGCAGTTTTCCAGCGACGAAATCCATGCGGATGCGTGTGTCGACCAGTGCGTCGACGCCAAGGATTCCAAATACGTCCGGTGACAACGAATCCGACACCGGCAGGCGCCGTGCGCCGAGCACCACGTCTCCCGCTTTCACCTCGTCGACTGCAACGGTCGGAACGGATGCCGATCCGGTGACGCCACTCAACGTCATCGTCTTGCTGTCCGAGATTTCCAGTCCCAGGAGCTGGGCGAGGCGTGGCGTCAGGACTGTGCTGTTCGCACCGGTGTCCAGCACGAACTGAAAGGGACCTTTGGAGTTGACCTTGATCGGCACGAGGATGCGGCCGATGAGATCGCTCCGCGCGCCGGTTTCATACAGAGGAGGCAGGGCCGGCGGAAGCGGCTCGTCCGCGGAGACGCAAGTCCACGCCAGGGACGTGAGGAGCAGAGCGCGAGTGCGTTTCGACCACCGGGCCATCGGTGTAGCGAGGCTACTCGCATCGCGAGCGGGAGCAACCGGCAGGCAGCGGGCGCTCCCTTGCGGGAGCGCCCTGACTGCGTCGATTCCGTTCAGAACTTCACGGTGAACGAGGCAAACATCTGCCGGCCCAACGCGTCGTAGATCTCGTACGTGTTGGCCGCGCCGCCCGAGGTGATCTCGGCAGTCACGATCGGCGGATTCTTGTCGAACAGGTTGTTCACGCCCGCCCGGATGAAGATGTTGTCCCGCACCGCCCAGCTCGCGGCGAGGTCGATGTAGTTGAACGCCGGGATTTCGGCGTTGAATTGGTCGAACGCGCCGAGCGATGCGAAGTGCAGCGTCGGGTTGTCCTCGTTCTGGTCGAGGCTCACCTTGCCGAAGTAGCGCCAGTTCATGGAGACCGTCAGATTCCAGGGCGTCTCCAATGAGGTGCGCAGGAGGTGATGCCACTTGGGATTCACCGTCTGGCAGACCGCGCCGAAGAGGCCCGTGCAGTCGTACGGCACGACACCCGGTGCGGGAGTCGTTTCCGCAGACATGAGGTATGAGCCGTTCAGCGAGAACGTCAGTGCATAGCGATTCAGCGGGAGCCTGTAGTTCGCCTGCACATCGATGCCATCCGTGTCGACCTGGCCGACGTTCCTGTTGGTCTGGACGATGTAGCCACCGCTCGCCACGCTCGCTCCGTTCAGCGAGCCGTTGGTGCCCTCACGCACGATCTGACTGCAGAACAGCGGATCGCCGCTGTTCAGGCACTCGTTCAGGATCACGTTGGCCGGGAACACGCCGACGGCACCCTTCAGCTTGATGCGGTAGTAGTCGATGCTGCCCGTGAAGTTCGGCAGGAACGTCGGTGTGAACGTGGCGCCGATCGTGTACGAGTTCGACGTCTCCGCCTCCAGGTTTACGTTACCGCCCTGGAGCTGCGAGAGCTGGCTCGCGGTGCCCTGGGGGATGGTGCCGTTGAGGTATTGATCCTGAGTGACGCCGGTGCGCAGGCACTGCTCGAGGGTGGCCGCGAGCAGACCGGTGTCTTCGGACGGCGCGCACGGATCCTCGCCGATCGCGATCTGTCCGACGAGCACTGGATTGAAGAGCTCGATCAGGCTCGGCGCGCGGATCGCCCGCTGGAACGCGCCGCGGAAGCGCACGTCGCTGATGGGTGCGTACTGCAGCTCGAACTTGTGCGTGCCCACTACGCCGATGGTGGAGTAGTCGGAGCGGCGATAGCCGGCATCGAACACCAGGTCCTTCACTCCGGTTCGATCCTGCATGAGCGGGGCGCGGACCTCGACGAATCCTTCGCTCACACTGTAGTCCCGGTTGATGGCGACGGAAGCGCCACCGAACCCGGACAGGTCGCCGCTGAGCTCCGCCGCATCCGGACGGAACACGATGTTCTCGTTCCGGCGCTCGTAGCCGATGTTGACGGCCAGGCCGTCGTTCGCGAGCGGCGACTTGATGTTGTATCTGCTCAGATCGCCCGTGAGGTCCGCGTGCACGGTGCGCAAGGTGCTGGACCCACGTCCCGTTCCGGACAGAGACAGGTAATCGGTCGCCTCCGGCGTGACGCCGCCTTCGTTGAAGATGTTGTACGGCACGCAGGGCGCGCCACTCGTGCACACCGGATTGCCGGAAGCATCGCGAGTGACCAGCAGCGAGCGGTTGATGTTGTTGAAGCTCAGATACCGGTCGTTCGAGTTGAAGAACTCGACGTAGTAGTACTGGCCATAGGCGTCGTAGCTCCACGTATCGCCGAGGGAGCCGCCCATGCCGCCGACCGCGCGATAGTTGGTGTGCTCGAAGTCCGAGCTTCTGCCACCCCCTTCCACGTTGCGTCGGCCGATACGCAGGTTACGCAACGCACTGGGCGCCGGAGCGCCGGTGGCCGCAATGTTCGCGATATCGGCCTGTACGTCCGCATCCGAACAGCCGATGACACCGCGTTGCTGGGCACTCAGGAACGGGTTACTGCAGTTGACGACGTAACCGCCGCCCGGGTTGGTCGGATTCGAGCCTTCGAACAGAGCCGACGGCGCAATCTCCTGGTGCGTCTGGTCGTTCATGAAGCTGAACTCGACGTAGGGCTTGAACATGTCGGTCAGCTCGACATGTCCCATGAAGCCCGCGTTGTAGCGCTTGTCGTCGCGCGACATGAAGATGTAGGGCTGGGAATTGAACTGAGCCGGGGGGTTGCGATCCTGCCGGGAAGCATCCCAGGGCAGGAATTCGTTACCGTCCACGGCGTACTGCTGCGTGGTGCCGGGCGGCCGGAAACGATTGGAGTTGCCCGAGCCGACGCACACCGGCGCTGTCAGGTCATCGTTGAGGTTCAACTGGCAGCCGCCGAAGTCGCGGTCCTGGCTCGCAACCGGATCCGCCTGCCGATAGCCGAAATAGGCCGTGACGTTGCCGTTGCCATCCGCGAAGTTGGTGCCCGCGATGATGTTGATGTTCTGGCTGCGGCCGTCGCGACTCGTGCCACTCTGTGTGGTGCCGCCGAAGTCGCGCACGAGCCCCTGCACGTAGCGGCTGTCGTTGCGGTACCAGTTCTCGCCGATGTGATAGTCGATCTGGAAGCCTTCGAAGTTGCGCTTCAACAGGAAATTGATGACGCCTGCGACTGCGTCGGACCCGTACACCGCCGAGGCGCCGCCGGTGACGACGTCCACGCGATCGAGCAGGAACGTCGGAATCTGATCGAGGTTCGGTGCCGGCGACTGGATTGCCGTATAGGGCGAGCCGATGCCGAGACGGCGTCCGTTGACGAGCACCAGCGTACGTTGCGGGCCGAGGCCGCGCAGGTCCGCAGTCGAAATACCGCCTGCAGTCGTCAGGCCACTCGTGCGGTTGCCGAGATCCTGCCCGAGCGAGTTGGTGAGATTCTGCGGCAGCTGATTGATGACGTCGCTGATGTCCGAGCGTCCGCCGAGCGCAATCTCCTGCGCGGTGACCACCTGGATCGGGCTCGTGCTTTCGAGATTCGGCGCTGGAATGCGCGAACCCGTCACGATGACTTCCTGTGCCTCCCCTTCAGCGGCGGCACCGTCACCGTTCTGCCCGTAGGCCGTGCCGGTCGCTGCCGTAGCTGCTGCGATACTCAATAGAAGTTGCGCGCGAACGTGCCGCGCGATGGCGTCATGGAATGACATGAATTTTTCTCCCACGGTCCGGTTTTGTTTGGGAAAAAGCGACACTGCGTGAGCACGTGTTAGCCCGCTTTTCGTCTCATGAAACTGACGCATCCGTGGCGTCGTGTTTTGTCATGAAATCACGGCAAACCGGGGTCCGCGACTCACCGCGCGATGGAGCGTTTTTGCGCTGAGACCGGGGGACGAGCCGTATTTTTGAGTGTTTTCGACGGCCCGCTTTTTGGGACGGACGCGGGGATGAACGTACCTCGAACGCTACGTCGCATGCGGCGCTGCTTGCGCGATACGTGTATCGATCGCACAACGTGAGGCAAAAAAAAGAGGGTGGCATCGCTGCCACCCTCGGTGAGAAGAGAAACGCTTGCGTTGTTAGTCGAAGGAGTACCGCATGCCGAGCGTGTAGTACCGGCCGAGCGCGCCCGAGAAGTGCAGCGGGTTGTAGTTCACCGCGCCGTACGTCGTCGGATCGAGCGGGGCCACGCGATCGAACAGGTTCTGCACCGAGCCGAACACCTGCAGCGGGTCCGTGATGTTCCAACGGGCCGCGAGATCGACCGAGTAGAACGACGGAATCGTGCAGTCGGCGTTCGGCGCGTTGTCGCCGTTGTCGAGATGGAACGCGCAGTCCGGATCGGAGGCTTCCAGCCGGTTGTCGAACTTGCCGATGAAGTTCACGACGGTGCTCACGTCCCAGCTACCCATGCCGAACGTCGCGCCGAAGTTGACTCTGTCCTTCGGTGTGCCGATGCAGTTCGTGGTATCGCAATTGCCGTGCGTACCGGCGAACTGGGACTCGACACCCGCGGCGTCCGTGCGCAGGAACGAAGTGATGCGTGTCCATTGCGCATCGAGCTTCAGCGTGCCGGGCCCGAGATTGAACGTGAAGCGCGCATCCATATCCGCGCCACGTACGCGCGTCGAGGCCGAGTTGATGTAGTTCGTCTCGGCTGCGAGCAGCGTGCCGCTGTTCGGGATGCCCGGAAGGTTGTTGTCGCTGCGAACCGTGCGGCCCGCGGCGACGGCGTCTTCCAGCTCCTCCGTGTTGATCTCGTTCGTGCGCTTCAGTTCGAAGACGTCGAGCGAGATGCTGGCGGCGGAGGTCGGCTGGAACAGGAACCCTGCCGTCATGCTCCGCGACTTCTCCGGCTTCAGGTTCGGATTCGGCTTGGAGATGAGCGCCACCGAGAGCAGGCAGTCCGCAGCCGAGCCCGTCACCGGGCAACGGACCGGATCCGTCGCGTTGGCGAACGCCGCCAGACCACCGTCACCGTTCTCGGCCGCGTTCGGCGCGCGGAACCCTCGCGAGAGGGTGGCACGCAGTGCCAGTTGATCCCACGGCTTGTACTTCACGCCAAATTTCGGCGTCGTGGAGCTTTCGCCGTTCATGTAGCTGTCAAAGCGAACCGCGGCAGAGATCTCGAGGTTCTCGATGACCGGAGCCAGGAACTCAGCGTAGGAACCGATCACGTCCTGCGTACCACTGTACGAGGAGAACCCGAGACCGATGATGTCGCCGATGTCCGTGAACGTTTGCGGCGTCAGCGAGGTTTCGAGGTGCCGATACTCCGCGCCGAGCGCAAAGCCGAGATCGCCGCCCGGCAGCTGCATCAGCGAGCGCGAGGCCTTGATGTCCACCAGGTCCAGGCTGCTCTCGCCATTGGCCTGAATCGTCGGCGAGATGAAGTCGTACACCGCCTGCGTATTGAGGCTGGAGTTGTCGCCGATGCGCCAGACGATGGGCCCGGTGCCGGTGAGCGCCGATCTCACCGCGCTGTAACGCAGAAAGCCGGTGCGGCGGTTGGTCAGGTCCGTCTCGGAATGGATGATGCCCGAGTCGACATCCCACTCGCCGATCTTGCCCTTCACGCCGAGTGCCGCGCGGTAGAACTCATTGTCGCCAAACGTGTTGCGGCCACCCACATCCCACGCCGAATAGCGCAGGCGCGTGGTGATACCCAGCGGATTGTCCGGGTGCGTCGGACCGAGCACGGTGGCGCCGGCGCCGCTGCTGGCGTTGACCGGACCACCGGGGTAGCCCCAGGAGCCGGAGACACCCGACGGCGTGTTGTGGAACTCGTTCTTCTTCTTCGAATAGCCGAGCTCGAGAGAGCCTTCCCATGCATCGCCGAAGGCCATGGTGCCGCGGCCGAAGACGTTCACATACTTCTCTTCCGGAGTGAGATCGCGGAAACGACCGACGTCCCACAAGCAGCCGCCGTCCGGGCCAGAGCCGAGCGTCGAGAACTGCGCGCAGCCGGGCAGGTCCTGGTAGGTGCCGTCTGCACGACGAACGGCGCCGTTCGGCGGTGAAGACACCACAGTGCCGCCGCCGGTGATGTAGCCCGCGAGGAACTGCGTGCCATCGGACGGATAGCCGAGCGAGCGGATATCGCCGGTGCCGATGTAGGAGCGCTCATCGCGATCGAAGATCGGGATGTTGTCGGTCTTGCCCGCTTCGACGTTGAAGAACACGTTGTAGCGCTGCTCGTCGAGGTTGCCGAAGCCGAACGTGGTCGAAATCTTCTTGGCGTTGCCGTCGCTGTAGCGCGAGCTCGCGAACGAACCCTTGCCGACGAGGCCGTTGAAGTTGCGCTTGAGAATGATGTTCACGACGCCCGCAATGGCATCCGATCCGTAGATGGCCGATGCGCCGTCCTTGAGGACCTCGACGCGCTCGACGGCTTCGAGCGGAATCACGCTGAGGTCGGTGAACACTTTCTGACCGTCGTCAGCGAGACCGTACGGCGCGATGCGCCGGCCGTTCAGCAGCACGAGCGTCGAGCCCGCGCCGAGGCCGCGCAACGACACGCCGCTGCCGCCGGAAGCGAAGCCGTTACCGAAGGTCTTCGGCACGGAACCGGCGCCGTCTGCAGTGATGGTCTGCAGGTACTCACCGATCGTGGACTTACCGGTGCGCTCGATCTCCTCGGTCGAGACGATCTGGATGGGAGATGCCGTTTCAGCGTCGACGCGGCGGATGTTGGAGCCGGTGACGATGACTTCGGCGATGGGTGCTGCTTCTTTGTCGGGCGTTGCTTGCGCAAACACGCCCGGTGACGCCAGCGCGCCGCCGATAGCGGCCGCGACGGCGAGTGCCACGGGCGTACGCCTGAAGCGCGATGTTTCGCACTCACGGATCATTGGATTCCTCCTGCGAACGGTCGAGCCGTTCAAAATTTCTTGGCCCCGCTGGCGCTCCCTGGGCGTCGTAGACGGGACAAGTCGTTAGGTTTTGATGTCCGAGGTGGTCCGGGCTGGGGACCGGTGCTCCTCCTCGAAGTGCGCGCATAGTAGCAACCGAGCGACAGCGATGAAAGCGTCGCGCGGGGCGACCGAATGGATTACGAGAAGCTGAAAGGCAGGGACGAAGCGGGCAATTTTTTCACCCGACGGCTGTTGAACGACCGTGCAACGCGCATTTATGTTGTGGTCGGACAACACGTGCCGGTCGAGGGGGCGCGGAATGTAATCCTGCAGCGCAGGAAGCGCCATCTCGGTCCGCCGTGCGAACCGCTCGGTCTGGCGTGAGCGCTTCGTCCCCGGTCAGGCCTGGGGGGATGTCCAGGTCACCCGGTCCCCCGGATGGAGGGCCCGGCGGGCGGCCTCACCGCCTTTGATTTCGAGGATTGCGGCGACAGGCACGTCCGAGCTGACGATGTCCAGCGAATGCGGCGTCGTCCGCTCGGCGATCTTCGCGATCCGGCCGTCCTTGCCGATGAAGACCATATCCAGCGGGATAAAGGTGTTTTTCATCCACATGGTGAAGACCCGGGGCTGCTCGGCTATGAACAGCATGCCGCTGTTCGCTGGCAGATCCCGCACGTACATCAGGCCCTGCTGCTGCTGGCGAGGTGTCTGTGCGAGCCAGATGCTGAACGCGTGCGTCTGCTTGCCGCTGCGGATTTCGAGTGTCGTTTTCGGAAAGGAGCTCAGCTCGAGCAGCGGCCCTTCCTGCGCGTGGGAAACCGTGAGCGTTAGCAGCGTGACAAGGGCGGCAAAGAGCGTTCGGCGGATCATTTGGCAGCGGCTCCGAATGTGACGTGACCGGCGAAGTCGAATTTCTCCACGACGATGTCTTCCTTCCCGCTGACTGCGTTCACCGGGTCGATGCAGAAGCCACGCGCAAGCACGCGATACGATCGCGTCGGGCCACCGAGCGCGCCAACGCGTTCCTGGGTGAGCGTGTCCACCGTGCATCGATCGTCTCCGCGCGTTGCGAACAGGCGTTTCTCGCCTTCGAAGATCACGGTGAGATTGGTGGGTAACGCGCTGCCGTTCGCGCCTTCAGCCGCCGCTGCAACGCCGAACACCATTCGCATCCGGCGGCCATCTGTATGAATCGGCCCTGCAAAGCTCAAGCGGATACCCGAACCATTGGGTCGTGCCGCGCCTTCGCACTCGAGCTCGGCGTTGTGCCAGTCGATGTCGAGGTTCAACGTGCCGCGAATGCGCGCGCGCAGGAAACCATTCCCACTGGGCAGACAACCGTTCGACTTCGATGGCGATGAGCCCGCGGTGGTCGCAGGCGGGGCCTTAGAGTCGGTGCTGTGCACGGCCGGGACGGCCGCCAGCAGGGCGACGAGCGCGGCCGCGCGCATGGATCTCATGGTGGCAGTGTAAGGGTAGCCCCGGGTGGCCTGCGAGAGAGGTGGGGCTGCTAGACTCCGCGCCTTTCGCCTCGAGCCGCCCCAAAAAGACATGCGAAACCCGGTACTTGAAGTCACTCCCGTCCTGCCGGAGGCGCTCGGGCGCCTGCCTGAGCTGGCCGGCAACCTGTTTTTTGGCTGGCATCGGCCGACTCGCGCGCTGTTCGAGGACCTCGACCGGGAGGTGTGGAAGCAGGCGGGTGGCAACCCGCGCCTTCTGCTCCGCTGCGTGAGTCAGGAAGCGCTGGACCGGGCCTCGCGTGACCCCGCGTATCTGGGCCGGTATCAGCAGGCACTCGCTGCATTCGACGCCTACATCAAGTCTCCCGCGCCCACGGCGGATGCTCCGCTCGTCGCCTATTTCTGCGCGGAGTACGGCTTCCACGAAAGCTTTCCGATCTACTCGGGCGGCCTTGGCGTACTCGCGGGCGATCACTGCAAGGCCGCCAGCGACGAGCGCATGAATTTCGTTGCCATTGGCCTGTTGTACGGCCAGGGCTACTTCACGCAGACCGTGGACAACGATGGCGTCCAGCACGCCGAGTACGTCGAGCACGATCCGCGCGATCTGCCGGTAGAGCCGGTGCGGAAGCAGGACGGAAGCTGGTTGCGCGTGAGCGTGCGCATCGCCGGGCGCGATGTCGTCGCGCAGATCTGGAAGGCTCTGGTCGGGCGCGTGTCGGTGTACCTGCTGGACACCAATTGCGAGGTCAACGCTCCGGCGGATCGCGACATCACTTACCGCCTGTACGGCGGCGACGAGTCCACGCGTATTCGTCAGGAAATGATCCTCGGCATCGGCGGCATGCGCGCGGTTCGAGCACTCGGGTTGCAGCCGGCCGTATTCCATCTGAACGAAGGTCACGCGGCCTTCCTCATCCTGGAGCTGCTGCGCGAGCATCTCGGGCGTGGGTTGCCGTTCAATGCGGCGCTCGAGGCAGTGGCAGGGCAATGTGCGTTCACGACGCACACGCCAGTGGCTGCTGGCCACGACGCGTTCGGGCACGACCTGCTGGTGGCGCACTTCGGCGATTTCATCCGCGAGCTCGGCGTGCCGGTGGACCGGTTCCTGGAGCTGGGTCGGTCGCCATCCGTGCCGGGCTTGTTCAACATGACGCGGCTCGCGCTCAACGGCACACGCAGCGTGAATGCGGTGAGCCGCATCCATGGCGCCGTCACGTCGCGGCTCTGTTCAGACCAGTGGCCAGAGGTGCGGCCCGAGGAAAATCCTGTCGGCTTCGTCACCAACGGTGTGCATACGCCGACGTTTCTCCATCAGGACTGGGCGAATCTGTTCGATCAGCGGCTGCCGCGCGGCTGGCGCGAGCGGTTGCGCGAGCCGGACTTCTGGCATGCCATCGAGCATCTTCCCGACGATCAGTACTGGGCCACGGCGCAGTCCGTGAAGTCCCGCATGCTCGCGAGCGTGCGCGAGCGTCTGCAACGCGAGTACGCACGCAAAGGTCTGAGTCCCGCGCAGTGGCGGCACGTGACGCGGCATCTCGATCCTGCGCATCCGGACACGCTCACCATCGGTTTCGCGAGGCGCTTTGCCACCTACAAGCGTGCAGCGCTGCTCCTGCGGGAGCGCACGCGACTCGCGCGGCTGCTGAACGATCCGCAGCGTCCCGTGTTGCTGCTGTTTGCAGGCAAGGCTCATCCGGCCGATCAGCCGGGGCAGCAGGTGTTGAAGGACATCAAGCAGGTGATGCTCGCGCCGGAGTTCGTCGGTCGCGTGGTGTTCCTCGAAGACTACGACCTGCAGCTCGCCCGCTGGCTCGTGTCCGGCGTGGACGTGTGGCTCAACAATCCGATCGCGCCACTCGAAGCGAGCGGCACTTCCGGCATGAAGGCCGCGCAGAACGGGACGCTGAACCTGAGCGTGCTGGATGGCTGGTGGGCGGAAGGCTGGACGCAGGACAACGGCTGGGGCATTCCGCCGATCAACGTACAGGATCCGGAACGGCGCGATGCGCTCGAGGCGGAGCTGATCTTCGACACGCTCGAAGAGGAGACGCTTCCTCTTTACTACTCACGAAATGCGGACGGCTTCTCGCCCGAATGGATCCGGCGCAGCAAGCGCGCGATGTCGACGGTTCTTCCCCGCTTCAACATGCGACGCACGGTGTACGACTATGGGCGCGGCATCTATTACCCGTTGTCGCGTCACGCCGCGCGCCTGGCGGACAACGATTTCGCGGGGGCGCGCACGCTGGCTGACTGGAAGCAGCGGGTCCGTCAGCAGTGGCCGAAGGTGGGGCTGCGATTGATCGAGGATGCGCCCGGTGACATGCCGCGCAGTGAGCGGTTGCGCCTGCGTGTAGCCGCTTCACTGAATGCGTTGAGTGCGTCAGATGTGCGAGTCGAGTTCGTTGCGCGCCGGCAGTTGCCGGAGTCGGATTTCGAGCCGCCTGCCCTGACGTCGTACGACGCGCCGCCTCGCGATGGTGTGTGGATCGAGAGACTCAAGCCCACGGGTGAGACGGAGAACGATGGGGCCGTGGTGTTCGCGTTGGATGCGTCGCCTAAGGAATGCGGGCAGTTCGCCACCGAAATTCGCATCTATCCCTACCACGAATTACTCACGCATCCGTTCGAAGTGGGACTCATGAAGAGACTTTGAAGACCACTGCTGCCAGGGGCGGTAGATTGATTACTACCGAGGCGGGGAAGCCCGAAGCAGGTATGGGTTGCGCATCTACGCCGGCAAGGTTGCCGATGTTGCTGCCGCCATAGTGCTCCGAATCTGAGTTGAGCACTTCGCGGTAACGGCCAATCTTCGGCACCCCAACCCGCCAGCCCGTCCGCGGCACAGGCGTGAAATTCAGCACAACGAGCATGTGCTCATCGCCCGCCACTCGCAGATAACTGAACACCGAGTGCGCCCGATCGTTCGGTTCCACCCAGCGAAACCCACCAGACTCGAACTCGAGGCGATGCAAGCAGGGATGCGCCGCGTAGAGTCCGTTGAGGTCGCGGAGCAACCGCTGCACACCCGCGTTGCCAGGATCCCCAAGCAGCTGCCACGGCAATGACGCGTGGAAATCCCACTCGCCAGGCTGCGCCAGCTCCGCTCCCATGAACACGAGCTTCTTGCCCGGAAAGGTCCATTGGTAAGCGAGCAGCAGTCGCAGGTTCGCGAGCTGCTGCCAGCGATCGCCCGGCATCTTGCCGAGGAGCGAGCGCTTGAGGTGCACCACCTCATCGTGTGACAGAGCGAGCACGAAGTTCTCGCTATACGCATACATCATCGCGAACGTGAGCCGGTTGTGATGATGCGAGCGATTCACCGGATCCTCGCGCAGGTAGGCGAGCGTGTCGTGCATCCACCCCATGTTCCATTTCATGGAGAAGCCAAGCCCGCCCATGTCCGTCGGCCGGCTCACCTGGGGCCAGTCCGTGGATTCTTCCGCAATGGTCACCGTGCCGGGATAGAGCGAGTGCGTGATGGCGTTCAGCTCACGCAGGAAATCGACGGCTTCGAGATTGTGGTTGCCGCCGTGGCGATTGGGCACGAACTCCCCGGCGCGCTTGCTGAAGTCGAGGTACAGCATCGAGGCCACGGCATCGACGCGCAGCCCGTCGAAGTGAAATTCCTCCAGCCAGTAGCACGCGCTCGACAGCAGGAACGAGCGCACCTCATGGCGCTCGTAGTTGAACACGAGCGTGCCCCAGTCCTTGTGCTCGGCCTTGCGCGGGTCCGCGTATTCGTACAGCGCCGTACCGTCGAAGTTGGCGAGTCCGTGCGCATCGCGCGGAAAGTGCGCGGGCACCCAGTCGAGCAGCACACCCACGCCGTGCGCGTGGCAGCGATCGATGAGGTAGCGCAGATCGTCCGGCGAACCGTGCCGGCTCGTCGGTGCGAAGTACCCCGCGCCCTGGTAACCCCAGGAGTCATCGAGCGGATACTCCGCAATGGGCAGAAGCTCGACATGTGTGAAGCCCATGTCCCGGGCGTAGGGTGCAAGCTGATCCGCAAGCTCGCGGTAGTTGAGGAAACCGCCATCCGCATGGCGTCGCCAGGAGCCGAGGTGTACCTCGTAGATGCTCATGGGCGCATGCAGCCAGTCGAGCTCAATGCGACGCTCGAGCCACGCTGCATCGGTCCATTGAAAGCGCGACGGTGCGGCGACAACCGAAGCCGTGGCCGGCCTCAGCTCGGTGGCGCGCGCGTAGGGGTCGGACTTGAGAAAGATCGCGCCGCTGTGACGATTACGAATTTCGAATTTGTAAAACTCCCCGGCATCGAGCCCGGGAACGAAGATTTCCCAGACACCGGTCGAACCGAGCACGCGCATCGGATACCGCCGGCCATCCCAGCGGCAGAAAGGACCCACCACGCTGACGCGCTCTGCATCCGGAGCCCACACGGCGAAGCGCACTCCGGCGATGCCATCGATCGCGAGCACGTGTGCCCCAAGAAAGCGCCATGCCGCCCGATGCTGCCCGCGCGACCAGGATTCCACTTCGCGCGGATCGAGGAGCGGCGCGAAGCTGTAAGGATCGACCTGATCGAACGCCGCGCCATGCGAATCGTTCCACGACACCCGATAGTGCCGCGGCAGCTCGCTACGTGCGCCGCTCCAGACAAAGAAGTCCGAGCCCGGCAGGCGCTCGGGCTCGATGCGGCCTTCGATACGCACGCCATGTGCGGAGGGAATATGGAGTAATACATATGCGGTCACACCGTCGTCATGCAGACCGAGCACTCCATGCGGGTCGTGATGGCGGCCTTCGGCGAGGCGGTGCAGGTCGTTCCGAAGTTGTGTGCGAATTCTTTCGCGAATCGCCATTGACTCATCGTCTGCCGGACTGTAGACAACACAACCTAGCATAAGAGGACGGCTCGTCCCCTCGAACCATGCCCCGACAGCCTGCGCGCGCATCTTCCGGTCGATATGTCAGCCGCCTCACCGGTGGCACGCTGGCCGTCATCATGGCCGGCGGTCGCGGCGAACGCCTGAAGGCACTCACCGAGCACCGCTGCAAGCCGGCCACGCCGTTCGGCGGCAAGTTCCGCATCGTCGACTTCGTGCTCTCGAACTGCGTGAACTCCGGCATCCGCCAGATCTCGATCCTCACGCAGTACAAGGCGCAGTCCCTCATCCAGCACGTCGAGCGTGGCTGGAGCTACCTGCGCGGTGAGTTCGGCGAGTTCATCGAGGTGATCCCGGCTCAGCAGCAGATCGGACCTCACTGGTACCGCGGCACGGCCGATGCCGTGTATCAGAACATCGAGCTCATTCTCTCGCACCGGCCCAAGCACGTGCTGGTACTCGCCGGCGACCACATCTACAAGATGGACTACGGTCCGATGATCGCGTACCACGTGGAGAAGGGCGCGGACATCACGGTGGGTGTGGTCGAGGTGCCGCGCCAGCAGTCCATCCACTTCGGCGTGCTGACCGCCACCGAATGGAACCGCGTCACGGCCTTCGACGAGAAGCCCAGCAATCCGGCGACCTTGCCGAGCCGGCCGGATTCCATCCTGGCTTCGATGGGTATTTACGTCTTCAACACGCGACTCCTCGAGCGGCTGCTGCTGGAGGACACCGGGGATGAGAAATCCGCGCACGACTTCGGCAAGGACATCCTGCCGAAGGCCATCGGCAAGCTGCAGGTGTTCGCTTATCCGTTCCAGGACGTGAAGACGCGCGCGCAGAGCTACTGGCGCGACGTCGGTACCATCGACGCGTTCTACGACGCAAACCTCGAGCTCGTGCACGTGCGGCCCGAGCTCAACATCTACGACGAGGAGTGGCCGATCTGGACTTACCAGGAACACCAGCCGCCCGCGAAATTCATCCTGGACGAGGACACGCGGCGGGGCATCGCGGTGAATTCGATGGTGTCCGGCGGTTGCATCATCTCGGGCGCCGTCGTGCGCGAATCCTTGCTGTTTTCGAACGTGCGGGTCGAGGAGCGCACCACGATCGAGCGTTCCGTCATCCTGCCGATGGTTTCCATCGGCATGGGATGCAAGATCCGGAGCGCGATTCTCGACGAAGGGTGCGTGGTGCCCGATGGCATGAGCATTGGCGTGGATCCTGCAGAGGATGCGAGGCGTTTTCACGTCACGGAGAAAGGAGTCGTTCTCGTGACTGCTGACATGCTTCGTCGTCTGCAAGCTCCCGCGATATGAGCTCGACTCCCAACCGCCTTCCCGTCGTCCTGCTGTGGCACATGCACCAGCCGCAGTATCGGGACGCGCTGACCGGCCAGTACGTGCTGCCCTGGACGTACCTGCACGCCATCAAGGACTACATCGACATGGCGGCGCACCTCGAGGCGCAGCCCAACGCGCGCGCGGTGGTGAACTTCACGCCGGTGCTCATCGAGCAGCTCGAAGAGCTGAGTCAGAAGATTGGCGCGCACCTCGCGTCGGATGCGCCGCTGCCGGATCCGGTGCTCGCTCTCCTGAGCGCGGCGCCCGTACCGGTGAATCCCAGCGAACGGCTGGACCTGCTGAAAGCCTGCCTGCGGGCACAACGCAAGAATCTCATCGAGCGCTTCGGGCCGTACCTCGAGCTCGCCACGATTGCGGAGTCGCTCGCCACGCCGGAGCGCGTGATGTATGCCTCCGACCAGCTCGTTCACGACCTGTCCGTGTGGTACCACCTTGCCTGGGTGGGCGAGACGGTTCGTCGCACGGACCCGCGTGTCGCCGCGCTCACCGCGCAAGGGCGCGGGTTCACCACGGAGCAACGCCGCGAGCTGCTCACGCTCGTTGGCGAGCTCGTCGCTTCAGTCGTGCCGCGTTTCCGCAAGCTCGGCGAAAGCGGACAGTGCGAGCTCTCCGTCACGCCGTACGGGCATCCGATCGTTCCTTTGCTGCTGGATTTCCACAGCGCGCGCGAGGCAGTGCCCGGCATGGCGCTTCCGCACTCGCCGCGCTATCCGGACGGAGCGAACCGCGCGGTGTGGCACATCAATGAAGGTCTGCGGGTGTTCACGCAAGCTTTCGGCATGAAGCCCGTGGGCTGCTGGCCTTCCGAAGGTGCCATCAGCCGCGGCACGCTGCAGCTTCTCGAGCAGGCCGGTTTCAAGTGGCTGGCATCGAGTGCGAACGTGCTCGGTGCGAGCCTGCGTGTCGCGGGCGCTGCGGACAACGAGGATCCGAGTGTATACAACCGGCCCTACGCGCTGCCGGGGTCGAACCTCCAGTGTTATTTCCGTCACGACGCGCTCTCCGACCGCATCGGCTTCAACTATTCGACGTGGCATGGAGACGACGCGGCCCAGAATCTTGCGCACGAGCTGGCGCAACTGGCGCGCGATTACAACGGTGCGCAGGGCCATGCGGTGCTCATCGCGCTCGATGGTGAGAATGCCTGGGAGTATTACCCCTTCAACGGGTACTACTTCCTGCGCGCGCTGTACGACGCGCTCGCGAATCATCCGCTGCTGGAGCTGACCACGCTGTCGGAATGCGTCTCCCGCGGCCTGCAGACGCTCCCGTTGCAGAACCTCGTCACAGGAAGCTGGGTGCACGGGACGCTCGCCACATGGATGGGCGATACGGCGAAGAACGCCGCATGGGATCTTCTCTGCGATGCGAAGTACGCCTTCGATCGCGTGATGCAGGAAGGACGTCTCGATGACCACCAGCGCGTGGCCGCAGAACGGCAGCTCGCGCTGTGCGAGAGCTCGGACTGGTTCTGGTGGTTCGGCGATTACAACCCGGCGGACGCCGTCAGTCAGTTCGACCGGTTGTATCGCCGGCAGCTCGTGACGCTGTATCGGCTGCTCGGGTTGGGCGCGCCGGAGAGTCTGAGTCATCCGATCTCCGTCGGGCGCGGAGCGCCCGAGGCGGGTGGCGTCATGAGGCGTGCTTCGGCTTCCTAGGGCGACGCGCGTGTCTTCACCGCGATTGCCAGTCTTCGATCGGCGGCGCGCAGGCGTGCTGCTGCATCTGAGCTCGCTCGAAGCGGGGCTCGGGCGTGGCGGCCGGGTCTTCATCGACTGGCTCGTCGATGCAGGCTTCAGCATCTGGCAAGTCCTGCCCGTCGGGCCGACGGGAACGGACGGATCGCCGTACTGGGTACGCTCGGATTCCGCAGGGAACGTTGCCTTCCTCGATTACAACGAGCTGCCGTCGACGGAATCGGGCGACTACCGCGCGTTCCTCGATTCCTCACACGGCTGGCTCGATGACTACGTGGCGTTCGAAGCGCTGAGCGCCGCGCATCGCGCCGAGCCCTGGTGGATGTGGCCCGCAGAGCTCAGGGACCGCGAGCCCGCCGCAATGGAACGCGCACGAAAAGATCTCGCGCCCGAGATCGAGCGACTGAAGCAGCAGCAGTTCGCATTCGCGTGGCAATGGGCGCGGTTACGGGAGTACGCGCATTCGCGCGGCGTGCGCTTGTTCGGCGACCTGCCGTTCTACGTCGCACCCGATTCCGCCGAGACATGGGCGCGCCCCGACCAGTTCCAGCTCGATGGCAAGGGACGCGCCCTCGCGGTGGCCGGTGTCCCACCCGACTATTTCTCCGAGACGGGTCAGCTGTGGGGCAATCCGCTCTACGACTGGAGCGTCATGCGTCACGACGGCTTCGCGTTCTGGCGCGCGCGCGTCCATCACCAGCTTGCGCGTGTAGACCTTCTGCGCATCGATCACTTTCGCGCTCTCGCCGGGCACTGGTCCGTACCTGCAGGCGCGCCGGACGCGCGCGCCGGCACATGGAAACGCACGCCGGGTCGCGCGTTCCTCAAGGTGCTGCGCGAGGAGTGCGGGGATCTGCCGATCGTTGCCGAGGACCTCGGCGTCATCACGCCGGACGTCGATGCGCTCCGCAAGGGATATGGCTTGCCCGGCATGCGCGTCCTGCAGTTCGCATTCGGCGGCGACCCGAACGACCTGCACTTGCCTCACATGCATGACAGGGATTGCGTCGTCTACACCGGCACGCACGACAACGACACCACCGTCGGCTGGTTCCTGAGTCTGGACAGCGAAACCCAACGACGCGTCGAGTTCTTTCTGCGCCTCACACCCGGCGCCATGCCCGAAGCGCTGGTCCGTTGCGCGCTCGCCTCGGTCGGCAAGCTCGCGATCATTCCCATGCAGGATGTGCTTGGGCTCGGCTCTGAGGCCCGTCTCAACACGCCCGGTACGGCCGTGGGCAACTGGAGCTGGCGGCTGCCGCCAGGCTCGCTCACGCACGACCTGGCGCGCCAGTACGCGTTGCTGAACAGGGTGTTCGCGCGCACGTGAATTCCGTCGGCGGCGACGGGCATTCGCTTTGCTACCATCCCGTCAGCTTGTACGTGGCTGGAGGTCCTCCATGTCGGCAATTCCACGCTTACTCTCTGTGCTCCTCGTCGTACTCGCGCTGGGCGGATGCTCGTTCTTCGTGCCGAAGCTCGAAACGCCGAAGCTGTCGGTGGTGAACGTGGAGATGCAGAAGAGCGATCTGTGGGAACAGCGCATGAAGGTGCGCATGCGCGTGGCCAACCCGAACGACCGGCCGATTCCGGTGAAGGGGCTCACCGTCGCGCTCGAAGTGCAGGGACAGGAGCTCGCGCACGGTGTGTCCGGCGCGGCGTTCAACGTGCCCGCGCTCGGCGAGGCCGAGTTCGACATGAACATGACGGCCAACATGGCCGGCGCGCTGCTGAAGCTGCTCGGCTCCGGCAACCAGCTCAAGGATGAGGTCGACTATCGTGTGAAGGGAAAGCTGTCGCTCGCCGAAGGCCTCATGCGCTCGATTCCGTTCGAAGACAGCGGCACCTTCCGGCTGCGCTGATCGTCAGCGTTTCAGCAGCTTCTCGTAGAGCTTCACGTACTCGCCGCCCGCGCGCTCCCAGGAAAAATCCTGGGCCATGCCGTTCTTCACCAGCCGCGACCAGTGTGCCGGCTGCGCGTAGAGATCGAGCGCGGCGTTCAACGCCCACTCCAGCGCTTCCGCATCGAACTGCTCGAACACGATGCCCGTGCCCGTCCCCGCTGAGGGATCGTAAGGCACGACGGAGTCCGCCAGGCCGCCGGTCTTGCGCACGATCGGCACGGTGCCATAGCGCAGGCTGTACATCTGGTTGAGCCCGCACGGCTCGTAGAGCGAGGGCATCAGGAACATGTCGCTTGCTGCCTCGATCCAGTGAGACAGCTCGTCACTGTAGCCGCGATGAAAGTGCACGCGACCGGGGAAGTCTGCCTGGAGCTTGGTGAAGAACTTCTCGTACTTGTCTTCGCCAGCGCCGAGCACGACCACGGCGACGTCGCGCCACGCCAGCAGCTCCGGTAGCGAATCGAACAGCAGCTCGACGCCCTTCTGAACGGCGAGGCGCGTGACCATGCCGAGAAGCGCCGTCTCCGGGCCGAGCTCGAGGCCAACGCGCGTGGCGAGCTCCCGTTTCAGCGCGGCCTTCTCATCCAGATGCTGCGCGTCGTAGTGACGCGGCAAATAGCGATCCGCGCGCGGGTCCCACTCGGTGTAGTCGACGCCGTTCAGGATACCGGTCAGGGAGTCCACGCGAGCTCGCAGCACCGTCTGCATGCCCATGCCGTACTCGTCCGTGCAGATCTCGCGCGCGTGCGTCGGGCTCACGGTGGTGAGCGCGTCCGCATACAGGATGCCGTGCTTGAGCGAGTTCACGAAGCCGGCACGCAGATCGTCCTGATGCAGGAGATAACTCTTCGCGCCGAGTCCCACATCAGCGGCCGCATGTGCCGCGAACACGCCTTGGTAGCCGATGTTGTGAATGGTGAGCACGGAGCGCGCGCCGGCGAACAACCGGTCCCAGTCGTACACGGCCTTGAGGTACAGCGGACCGAATGCCGTGTGCCAGTCGTTGCAATGAACGATGGACGGGCTCCAGCTCATGCGCTGGCAGCACTCGAAGGCCGCGCGCGTGAGCACGAGAAAGCGCAGGTGCTCGTCGACATCTGTCGTGTAGAGGGTCGGCCGGTTGTAGAGCACCGGGCAGTCGAGCAGATAGACGCTGGCGGTCGAGCCAGGCAGATGACCGGCCAGCACGGAGTAGCGATAGCGATGCGGGCCCAGATCGAGCACCGCATCCTGCAGGAACTCCACCGCGCGGAGGTTCAGCTTCGAGCGGTCGATGGAGGCGTAGAGCGGCGTGAACAGACGGACATCGTGGCCGGCGCCATGCAGGAACCTGGCGAGCGCGCCAGACACGTCCGCGAGACCCCCCGTCTTGGAGAGCGGTGCAACTTCGGAAGAGATGAGGCAGACATTGAGGGCCATAGGGTGCGCGCGCAGTCTACAATTCGCTCTCGACGGCAGTCTTTCGACTCATGCACATTTGACGCCGGGATCGATGAGGGGAACGTGTTGACGACGCGCCGTGTTCTGATCGCGCTGACGTTCGTGCTGCTCGTGGCAGTCTCGATCGGCGTGGGCGTCGTCGTGGCCCGGTGGCCTGATGTACGACAAATGCTGTTTCCATAGAGAATGAAGGTTAAAGGGACCTTCGGCCCCTTTGTGAAAAAATCAGACGTGTTGCGCGAGAAAGCGTGGCAGCATCGCGCGCCAGCTGTTCCAGCCGTGCGCATAGGCCGGTCCCCACATTTCGAGTCGAGCTGGCACGCGCGCGGCATCCAGCACGCCGGCCATGCGCTTCGAATCCACGGGCGTTTCGTAGTCCCCTTCGCCAGTCGCAAGGAGCACGAATCGACTGCGCAGGCGGTCGATGTCCGGGCTGGCGCCGAGGTTCTCCAGTGACACCGAGGGCAGCGCTGGCGTGAAGCCTGCAGTCAGGTAGCGCGACAGATCGTAGACACCACTCAGGCCGATGGCCATGCGAAACACGGCGGGCGATCTGCGCAGCATCGCGACTGCGTTGTATGCGCCGAGCGCGGCACCTGCGCCGATGATCTCAATGGTGTCGCTGTGACAGTCCTTGCGGATGAGCGGCACGACTTCCGAATCGATATACGCATCGAACGATTCCTGGATCTGCGCGCAATGTTCGGGCGTATGCGTGCCGCGGAGCCAGGTGCGCGCGGCCAGGCCGTCCACTGAAAACACCTTGATGCGGCCGGCATCGAGCAGCTCGCGCAGGGCTCCCACGAGATGGAAACGCTCCACTTCTTCGAAATCGCCGCCGGCCGTGGCGAATAAAAGCACCGGTGTGCCGAAGTGCCCCCAGCGCGTGATGCGCGCGGGTGCGGACAGGCGTGTACTCATCCAGGTCCATGCTTCACGGTGCATAATGCGGCACGCCGATCCAATACTGCCTCGAGTGAGGGGTGCGAGCCTCCCGGCGGTCAGTGCCTGGCCGTGAGTGATTCGCGTAGTGTGCCTGTCATCGGCCATGTCGTACCAGCGCGCCGAGGGGATAACCATGCTTCGATTGATTTGCGTCACCATCGCCGCACTCGCGGTCATTGCCTGCAAGCCGGGCTCAGTGCCGAAGGAAGGCAGTGCTCCGGCGGGGTCCGCCTCGACTGACGCACCGAAAAAGGGAGCGCCCCTGTTCGAGGGCCTCGGCACTCTCACGCGCAAAGTCACGACGCAGTCGGACGAGGCGCAGCGCTACTTCAATCAAGGCCTGGTACTGACTTACGGCTTCAATCACGCCGAAGCCGGCCGTTCATTCCGCGAAGCCGCGCGTCTCGACCCCAAGTGCGCCATGTGCTGGTGGGGCGCCTCGCTGGTCATGGGTCCGAACATCAATCTCCCCATGGCGGATACGGAAGTGCCCGAAGCGTTCGCCGCTTCTCGCAAAGCGCTCGCGCAACTCGACGACGAGACTCCCGTCGAGCGCGCGCTGATCGGCGCGCTGGAGAAGCGCTACGCGGAGCAGCCGGTGAAGGACCGCGCGCCGCTCGATCTCGCCTACGCGAACGCGATGCGCGATGTCGCGCACGAGTTCCCGGACGACGCGGACGTGCAGGCCCTGTTCGCGGAGTCGCTGCTGGATCTTTCGCCGTGGAACTACTACGAGGCGGGCAACAAGCCGAAGCCGACGACCGTCGAGGCGATAGCAGCCATCGAAAAATCGAAGACGCTGAATCCGGATCATCCCGGCGCGCTCCACTACTACATCCACGCGGTGGAAGCGGTGGAACCGAAGAGCGCGGTCGATGAGGCGGACCGGCTGTGGAAGCTGGTCCCCGGCGCCGGGCATCTCGTGCACATGCCCGCACACATTTATCTACGGGTCGGCCGCTACCACGATGCAGTGGTCTCCAATCTGGAGGCGAGCGCGGCGGACAAGGGCTACATCACCCAGTGCAACGTGCAGGGCTTCTATCCGCTCGCGTACTACCCGCACAACTGGCACTTCGTGTGGGTCGGCTCGATCCTCGAGGGCAATCGCAAGCAGGCGCTCGAAGGCGCATCGCAGACTCATCACGTGATGCACGGCGCGCCGGTCGACGATCCGACGTTCGGCCCGGTGCTTCAGCACATGATGCTTTCACCGGTGTATGCAGCCGTGCGCTTCGCGCAGTGGGATGCGATCGAAGCAACGCCAAAGCCCGATGCAAAACACATCTTCCCGACCGCGATCTGGCATCACGCGCGGGGCATGGCCTTCGCTGCGAAAGGGGACTTCAAGGCCGCGGAAAGCGAGCTGGCGGAAGTGAAGGCCATTCTCGTGAATCCGGAGCTCGCCAAGCTCTACGTTTCGACGCCGAACACGGCAGACAAGGTCGTGGGTATCGCCTACAACATGCTGGCTGGCGAAATGGCCGCACGCCGCAAGGACTATCCGAAGGCGGTCGCCGCGCTCGAAGAGGCGCTGCGCTTCGAGGATTCGCTGGGGTACACGGAGCCCGAGGACTGGCAGTATCCGGTACGTCTGCTGCTAGGAACCGTGTTGCTGGACGCGGGCCGCGCCGTGGCGGCAGAGGCGGCGTTCCGCGGCGACCTCGAGAAGCATCCGGAAAACGGCTGGGCGCTGTTCGGCCTGGAGCAGGCGCTGCGCAAGCAGGGCAAGACCGCGGCCGCGGACGAGGTCCACAAGCGTTTCGAGACGGCGTGGAAGTACGCGGACGTGCAGCTGACTGCGGCGGTGATACGCTGAGGGCCCGCTCCACTCCAACGCAGGTCGATGGCTGGACGCCGCAAGAATCGGGTCGCGCGTAAATCCACGGGCGCTAGGATGCGCCCCATGAACACGCTACCCGACAACTTCGTAGACAGCCGTGACTTCGCGCGGATCGCGCGGGCCATCCGGTACATCGACGAGCACTTCCGCAAGCAGCCGCGGCTCGAAGATGTGGCCGCACACGCGAATCTCTCGGAGTTCCATTTCAACCGCCTGTTCCGACGCTGGGCCGGTGTCACACCGAAGCAGTACCTGACGGCGATCACCGGCTACGCGGCGCGCAAGGCGCTGGCTGACCAGGCGTCAGTGCTCGATGCCGCGCTGACCGTGGGCCTGTCCGGGCCCGGCCGCCTGCACGACCTGGTCGTGACGCTGGACGCGATGACACCGGGCGAGATCAAGGCCCAGGGCCTCGGCACCACGTTCCGCTACGGCTTCAGCAACACGCCGTTCGGTCGCGCCTTGTTCGCGGAGACTTCGCGCGGCCTGTCGCACCTGGCGTTCGTCGAGCCCAGCGGAGACGCAGAGGCGGTGGCAGAGCTGAGAGCCGCTGCTCCGCGAGCCACGTTCGAGCGCGATGACGATGCAGCTCGCGCAATCGCGACACGCATCTGGTCGTCGAGCGATCGTCCTTCGGCGCCGCTTCAGATCAATATTGCCGGCACGAACTTTCAGCTGAAGGTGTGGCAGGCACTGCTGCGGCTTGCTGGTCGCGAGCGTACGAGCTACGGCGAGATTGCAAACGAGATCGGAATACCAGGCAGCACACGCGCGGTCGGCTCGGCCGTAGGCGCGAATCCTGTGGCGTATCTCATCCCGTGTCACCACGTGCTCCGCAAAGGCGGCGCGCTTGGCGGCTATCGCTGGGGCGAAGATCGCAAGCGCGCGATGCTGGCTTGGGAAGCGATCTCTGCGCGGCGCGAGCCGCGTCCGACGAACCGTGTGCAGGCGACGGAACGCACGGCCCGCGTTTCGTAACCGCCAGCAAACCACTCATTGAACGCAGGACGCACTTCGCGGTCCTGCGTTTTCTTTTTGTCGTATCTGGGTGAGATACTCGGCCGGCAACTGCGCTGCGCGTTCCCAATGGCCGACTCTCGCAACATCATCACGACTGCCAGTGTGGCGGTTGCCCTGCTTGCCGTCGGCTGGGGTGTGTACGTCACCCAGCGCTCCGATCCTGTCGATCCACCACCGAAGGCTGCTCGTCCGGCTCCGAATCCGGGACCCGGCTCAGCCGTTGCCAGCGAACGCCTGAGCACAGGAAATGGCGGCTCGGTTGCGGTCGTTACTGCAGCTGTTCGAGCGGAGCGCCTGGCCTCGCAGCTCAACGCACTCGGCACCGCGCGCGCCAACGAAGCAGTCGAGGTCACGTCAAAGGCGTCGAACATCGTCACGACCGTGCGCTTTCGGGACGGCGAGCGTGTGCAGAAGGGCCAGGTCCTGGTGGAGCTCGACGGTGCGCAGGCGCGCGCGGATCTCGCGGCGGCCGAGGCGGCCCGGTCGGACAGTGCGAGTCAGGTGAAACGCAGCCGGGAGCTGCTCGAGACCAAGGTCGTCTCGGACGCCCAGTTCGAACAGCTCGAAGCCACGCTGAAAGCCAACCAGGCCCGCGTGGATGCGGCGCGCTCGCGGGTCGACGACACGGTGATCCGCGCGCCGTTCACGGGGCGTGTCGGCCTGCGTCGCGTTAGCGTCGGGAGCCTCGTGAATCCAGGTACCACGATCACGACGCTGGACGATTCGAGCGTCATCAAGGTCGATTTCGCGGTGCCGGAGAATTTCCTGGCGAGCCTGCGCGAAGGGCTGAAGGTGCTCGCGACGGCGGCGGCATTTCCGGATCGCGAGTTCGCCGGCACCGTGGCAGGTGTGGATTCGCGGGTGGACCCGGTGTCGCGGTCAGTCACGGTGCGCGCGGTGGTGCCCAATCCGGACAGCGCATTGAAGCCCGGCATGTTTCTCAACGTGCGCCTGGCGCGGGACGAGCGGGACGCACTGATGATTCCGGAGGCGGCGCTCATGCCGGAGCAGAGTCGGCAGTTCCTCTATGTGGTCGAGGACGGTCGGGCGCTGCGACGCGAGGTTCGCATCGGGCGACGGCAGCCGGGGCAGGTTGAAGTGATTGCCGGGCTCAAGCCCGGTGAGCGTGTCGTCGTCGAAGGGACGCAAAAGGTGAGAGAGGGGGCTGCCGTGAGGGAGCTGGAAGAGCAGGCGGCACCGCGGAGCGCGGAAGCGTTGCGCTAAAGAGGCGGCCTCTTGGTTACGACTACGTTATGTCGAGCCGCTGTTCCCGCTCCCTGTCAACGGCCTGTAACGCACTTAAGTCTTTGTTTTTAAACGGCTGTACTCCCTCTGGGAGAGGCCGAACCTGCCCTCGCTGGTAGACTACCAGCCACTTTCCCCGCCTTCCGACCCGCGCCCCGCACCTCATCGGTGACTCGCGAGCCGCGAGGCCCGATACGAAATCTGGTGTTACACACTCATGTCAGCCTCGACTTATAAACAGCTCGAGCAGGAGTTCAGGCGTCTCCACGCGTTCCGTGGCGCGCTCTCCCTGCTTCGCTGGGATGCCGCGGTAATGATGCCGCGAGGAAGCGCCGATGTGCGCGGCGACCAGCTCGCCGCGCTGGAGACCGAGCACCATGCTCTGCTCACGGCGCCTCGAATCACGCGCCTGCTCGACCGTGCGCAGGCCAACACCCAGGGACTCGAGGACTGGCAGATTGCCAACCTCCGCGAGATGCGCCGGCAGCGCGATCACGCCATCGCCACGCCCGTCTCGCTGGTCTCGCGCCTCGCCAAGGCGTCCTCCAAGGCCGAAGCCCAGTGGCTCGAGGCGCGCCGCCAGGGCAAGTTCGAGCTCTTCGCGCCCTATCTCGAAGAAGTGGTGCACCTGGTGCGCGACAAGTCCGCGCTCCTTGGCCAGGCCCTGAACCTGGCCCCGTATGACGCCCTCGTCGACGAGTTCAGCCCCGGCATCAGTACCGCCGACATCGACTCGATGTTCAAGGCGCTGTCGCGCCGCCTGCCCGGCCTGATCCGCGAGACCATCGCCCTGCAGGAAACGCGGCAGCTCCTGCCCCTCAACGGCAAGTTCCCGGCGGGCAAGCAGCGTGCGCTGGCCGTCGAGATCATGAAAGCGATCGGCTTCCCGTTCGATCGCGGCCGTCTCGACGAGAGCGAGCATCCATTCACCGAAGGCGTGCCGGGCGACATTCGCGTGACCACGCGCTTCGATCCCGCGGATCTCTTCTCCGGTCTCCTCGGCGCGCTCCACGAGACCGGGCACGCCATGTACGACCTCGGCCTTCCCCAGGATTGGCGCGACCAGCCTGTCGGCCGCGACCGCGGCATGGCGCTCGAGGAAAGCCAATCCCTGCTGATCGAAATGATCATCTGCCGCAGCCGCGCCTTCGTGAGGTACCTGCGGCCGTTGCTGGAAAAGCACTTCGCGATCGCCGGCCCCGAGTGGGACGTCGAGAACCTCTACGCCCACCTCACACGCGTGAAGCGCGGGTTGATCCGGGTGGACGCAGATGAGCTCACGTATCCCGTGCACGTGATGCTCCGGTACGAGCTGGAGAAGCAGATGCTGAGCGGCGAGCTCGCCGTAAAGGACCTGCCAGCCGCCTGGAACGCCGGCATGGAGCAGCGCCTGGGAATCCGCCCCGCCAACGACCTGGAGGGATGCATGCAGGACATCCACTGGGCCGTCGGCTCGTTCGGGTACTTCCCGTCGTACGCCCTCGGCGCGGTCATCGCTGCCCAGCTGTACGAGAGCCTTCGCTCCGACGTGCCAAACCTCGATGAGCAGATTGCGCACGGCGAGTTCGGTGGCCTGTTCGGGTGGCTGCGGACGCACGTCCATGGCCTCGGCGCAAAGGTCACGGTCAACGAGCTGATGAAGACGGCTACGGACAAGACGCTCTCCGCCGCCAGCTTCGTGCGTTACGTCGAATCGAAGTACCTCGAAGGCGCTACCAGCAGCGCGGCTGCCTAGTCAATGCCCTTCGGGCAGCGTCCGGGCGGGGGTTGCCGGTGCGAAGCGCCGTCGCGCGCCGACCTGGGGCAGTGCCTTTGGACGCGGCCAACTCGCTAAAGTCGCTACAACCTCCTGACGGCCTCCGCGCTGGCGGCCCGCTACAATCCTGCCCATGAATGCCGTACTGAAGCCTTCGCGCACGCTGCAGAAACTGCAGGCGCACCTGCGTGGGCTGGTCGGCAAGGCCATCGAAGACTACCGGATGATCGCCGAAGGCGATCGCGTGATGGTGTGCCTCTCGGGCGGCAAGGATTCGTACACGCTGCTCGACATCCTGCTCTCGCTCCAGCGCAGCGCGCCCGTGCAGTTCGAGCTCATCGCCGTGAACCTCGATCAGAAGCAGCCGGGATTTCCGGAGCACGTGCTGCCGGAATATCTCGAGGCACTCGGCGTGCCGTACCGGATCATCGAGCAGGATACCTACAGTGTCGTGAAGCGCGTGATTCCCGAGGGCCGCACGATGTGCGGTCTGTGCTCGCGCTTGCGACGTGGCGCGCTCTATCGCTTCGCAGCCGAAAACGGCGTCACGAAAATCGCGCTGGGTCATCATCGCGACGACATCGTCGAGACACTTTTCCTCAACCTGTTCTTCGGCGGGCGCCTGAAGGCGATGGCGCCGAAGCTCGCATCCGAGGACGGGCGGCACATCGTGATTCGCCCGCTTGCCTATGTGCCGGAGCGGGACATCGCGCGCTACGCGCGCGGACGCGCGTTCCCGATCATTCCCTGCAATCTCTGTGGGTCGCAGCAGAACCTGCAGCGCGTGGCCGTCAAGAAGATGCTGGCCGAATGGGAGCGAGAGTTTCCCGGACGCGTGGAGTCGATCTTCTCCTCGCTCCGTAACGTCGAAGCTTCCCATCTCGCGGATACAAGACTGTTTGATTTCGCGGGCCTCGAGGCCGCGCGCTCCGATGGCTGAAACGAAGAGCCGTGGCTCCCGGCGCAATCCGGAGCCTGCGCCGATTCCCAATTCCTATTGGGTCATCCCGGGGAAGTTGCTGGCTGGCGAGCATCCCAGCGGCGCGAACACTCAGGAGACGCAGGAACGTGTGCAGCGATTGCTCGCTGCTGGCATCGAGTGTTTCATCGATCTGACGCTGCCGGACGAGATGCCGCACTACGACACGCTGCTGCCCATATCGGTCGAGTACAACCGTAAGCCGATCAAGGATCACAGCGTGCCGTCGCGACCCGAGCACATGCTCGACATTCAGGCGACGCTCGATCACGCCCTGCGCGCAAAGAGGCCGACCTATGTGCACTGCCGTGCGGGCATCGGTCGCACCGGTACCGTCATTGGCTGCTTTTTCATCGAGCGCGGCATGACTCCACAGAAATCCATGGAGGAGCTGAATCGGGTGTGGCTGCAGTGCCAGCGCGCCCAGTCGTGGCCGCACGTGCCTGAGACCGACGAGCAGGCAGAGTTCGTGCTGGCCTGGACTGCGCAGGTCTCCTCGCTTTCCAGAGGGCGGGGGGCGCGCAAGGCACCGCCGCTGGTCACGCCGGTGTCGCCATCGGCGCCTGCAGCCGAAGACCCGCTGTTCGAATCGGCAACATTGAGCGCCGCGCGGAATCTCCGAGACCGGTTCCTCGGTGCGCTCATCGGCCTTGCTGTCGGCGATGCCCTGGCAGCAGCGACTCAGTACAAGAAGCCCGGCACGTTCGCGCCCGTGGGGGACATGCTCGGAGGTGGCCCATTCGATCTGCCACGGGGTGCATGGAGCGACGACACCGCCATGGCGCTGTGTCTGGCGGACAGCCTGGTGGAGAAAGAAGCGTTCGATCCGCGCGACCAGGTGCAGCGCTACACTCGCTGGCAACAGGATGGCTACCTCTCGGCCACGGGCCAGTGCGTTGGCATCACTGCCGGCACGGCCAAGGCGCTTGCCATGGCGAAGTGGCGGCGCCAGCTCTACTCCGGATCGCACGATCCGACCCAGCTCGACCCCGAAGTCCTGTCGCGGGTTGCGCCGGTGGTCATGTTCTACTTCGCCAAGCCGGCCGAGGCCATCGCCAACGCGGGGGACGCTGCCCGCACAACATGCCAGTCCCCTCCCGCTGTGGAAGCCTGCCGTTTCTTCGCCGCGGTCCTCCACGGCGCTCTGACTGGCCAGGCCAAACCGGCAATGTTTGCTGCTGGCTACGACCTGGTCGACGCCACGACCCTGCGCACGGAAGTTGCCGAGCTGGCGCGGAATGCCGCGAACTTAGGAGCTGCTGCTACACCCCGGGCCAAGAACGTGGTGGAAGTGCTTGAAGCCGCGCTCTGGGCTTTCCGGAACACGAACAACTTCCGGGACGGCGTACTGCGCGTGGTGAATCTGGGCGCGAACTCGGACGCAGCCGCTGCCGCGTTCGGTCAACTCGCCGGCGCCTATTATGGTGTGGGCGCAATTCCGGGCGCCTGGCGCAACAGCCTGATCGAAAAGCCGCTGATCGAAAAGCTCGCCGACCGCCTGCTCGCGCACGCGGTGGTGTCTCTCGGAGGGTAGTCCCGCTCGCGGAATTGCGTGCTGGACCCTCGCCACCTCCGATCCGGTTCGGTAAGCTCGCCGCGCAAATATTCAGAACACCTTCGCGAGAACAGCGCGGCCGTGCGTCGCGCGGCTTCTGCGAGTGACCGGGGTTGGCGTCGATGCCGAGCACACAGCGCAAATCAGGCCGTGCTCTGTCGTCGCGTGCGAGGCACGCGACGAAGGTGCGGACGCGCGCGCCGCTCCGCTCGCCAACACCCTGGACGAGGCTTTCGGACGAGAAGCTGCTCGCGCTCCGTTTCTGCGATCTCAAACTTTCGCTCGAGCGCTCCCCTCTGGCGCGGGACGTGCGGCGCCTTTACGCGGAGCTCAGAAACCGCGGCATCGACTTCCAGCCGCACGTGTGGCTTTCGGAAGAGTGGTTTTCGCCGGATGGCGTGCCGGGGATCGCGATGCCGTTCTATCTGGCACATCCACGGCTCGAGCGTCTCGAGCGGCGGATCATGCGCGAGGCCGAAGGCGCGAACGCGCGCGGGTTCATGCGCATCTTGCGCCATGAAGCCGGGCACGCGCTGGACAACGCGTACCGGCTACGCCGGCGCAAATGCTGGCGCGATGTCTTCGGGCCCGCATCACTCCCGTATCCACATCGCTATCGCGCGCGCCCTGGCAGCCGCCGCTATGTACATCACCTTGGCGAGTGGTACGCGCAGTCGCATCCCACCGAGGACTTCGCGGAAACGTTTGCCGTATGGCTGAAACCGAAGTCGGACTGGCGCCGCGCGTACGCGGGCTGGCCGGCGTATCACAAGCTGCGACTGGTCGACGATCTGATGACCAGTGTGCGCGGCCAGCTACCGCCCGTGCGTAATCGCATACGCATCGAGCCTATCGATCGCAACACACGCACGCTCGCAGATCACTACCGCCGCAAGCTCGCGCGCCATCGCCACTACCGGCGCGGGCTCGCGGACGAGCTGCTGCGCAAGATCTTCAGCGCCGATCGCCTCAACGCACGCGCACCGCGCGCGTGCACGTTCCTGCGCGCAGTGAAGCCACGCGCGCTGATGCGGATCGCACGCGAGGCCGGCGTGGAGCTGTACACGGTGCAGCAGATCCAGCGCATGGTGATCGAGCGCAGCGAAACCCTGAAACTCTTCTTGCGCGGCAACCGGCGGCACGTGCTCCGGCATGTGCACTGGATGCTGCTGCGACTGACACGTCTGTATGGACAGGGCGAGACTCCGCACCTCGCACTATGAAAAAACTGCGGGTGCTCGTCGTGGTCCATGCGAGCCTGATCCCCCCGGAGACGCTCGACGGCCACACCGCCAAGGAAATCGACGAGTGGCGCACCGAGTACGACGTAGTCAGCACGCTCCGTAAGATCGGACACGAGGTCCGCTGCGTCGGGGTGCTAGACAGCCTCACCGAGCTCCGTACGGTCATTGCCGAGTGGAAGCCGGACGTGGCGTTCAACCTGCTCGAGGAGTTCGACGGCATCGTCACGTACGACCAGCACGTCGTCGCGTTCCTCGAGCTGCTGCGCCAGCCGTATACGGGCTGCAATCCGCGTGGCCTGCTGCTCTCGCGTGACAAGGCCCTCTCCAAGCAACTGCTCGCCTTCCACCGCATTCCGACGCCGCAGTTCACCGTGGTCCGCAAGGGCACGAAGTTCAAGGCGCCACGCAAGCTCCGCTTCCCGCTGTTCGTCAAGTCCACCGTCGAGGACGCATCGCTCGGCATCGCGCAGGCTTCGGTGGTCGAAGATGCGGCGAAACTCAAGGAGCGCGTCGAGTTCGTGCAGGAGCAGGTGGGGTCGGACGCGCTGGTGGAAGAGTTCATCGAAGGCCGCGAACTGTACGTGGGCGTGCTCGGGAACGAGCGCCTCACGCGCCTGCCGGTGTGGGAGATGGTGTTCGGCTCCATGCCGGATTCGCTCGCGGCCATCGCCACGCGAAAGGTGAAGTGGGACAAGAAATACCAGACGAAATACGGCATCACGACGCGAGCTGCGGAAGAATTGCCGGCGGCCGTCGTGGCGCGTCTCGACACGCTGTCGCGCCGGATCTATCGCGCGCTCGGGCTGTCCGGGTGCGCGCGCATGGATTTTCGTGTCACGGCCGATGGACAGGTGTATGTGCTCGAAGCGAATGCGAACCCGAACCTGGAAGCGGACGAGGACTTTGCGAAGTCGGCTCGTGCCGCCGGAGTCGAATATGACGACCTGCTCGATCGGCTCATGGCGCTCGGCATGTCGTACCAGGCGGAGTGGCGGGCGTTCTATGGGTGAGCTGCTACGCGCTGCGGTGCTGGTACTCGTGTGCGCGGTGCTTGCCTCCTGTGCAAGCGAGTTGAAGCGCGCCGAGGCGGATCTCAAGGAGATCGAGGCGTGGCTGCCGGGCAGCTACGACAACGTCGAGCAGGCGCAGGAAGATGCACGGCAGGGGCGAGCGCCTCACACCGCACTCTCGCTGCACATCGTCCAGATATTCATGCCCACGTTCGGCGATCACGTGTTCTATCTGCAGGAGAGCGCGGCGGACGATCCAAGGCGCATCACCAGTCAACGCCTGCTTTCATTCACGGCGGTGAAAGAGGGCCATGTCCTCGAGACGATGTACACGCTGTCGCAGCCCAATCGCTGGCGCGATGGTCACGTCAATCCGTCGCTATTCAAGGGAATGATGTACAACGACGCGACGCCGATGGCTGGATGCGAGTTGCTGTGGAAGAAGGAAGAAGCGAAGTACGTCGCGGCGAATCCCACTGGTGGATGCCGGGCCACGATACCTGCGCTCGGTGGTGGCGTGCGGCTGCAGATTCGCGCCGAGCTTGCCGTGGATGAGTTGTCCATTTCGGAGCAGGCGTACAACGCCTCCGGCCAGCTCGTGCAGGGTAATGCAAATGAGCCGTTTTACCGATATCGGAAGCGCTCGGGATCCTGAGGCGCCTTCGCTCGATTCTGTGAATCGCGGCGCATTTCCCCGGCCGTCCCCGGGCCCAAAGGCGGATTCGCGGGACTGACGGCGGCGGTACCATGGTCGAGTCGCAGGGACTTGCAGACATCTTCCATGGCGCATTCGAAGACATCGAAGACCGACCCCAAGGCTGAGGAGAAGCCCGCCGGGCGCATTACCCATGACGAGCGCGGTAACGCGGTCTACGGGCGCGCCAAGGGCGACAGCACCTCGACGATGCTGAGGCGACTCGAGCTTCCGGGTCTCAAGGTGGAAGGGCAGGAGGAACCGGCCCCTTCCGTCGAAGAGATCCTCGAGGGCAAAGCCACGCCACGGCCGGACGCGGGTGGGGGTTACAACCCTTACGACCAGGGCAAGGTCGTGAAGAAGCCGACGAAACCGAAAGGCCCCGTCGGCCGCCGCACGCGCTGAACGCTCACTTCTTCAGGTAGGTCGCCAGCCAGTCGAACACGGTCTGGTGCCACTGCACGCTGTTCGCAGGCTTCAGCACCCAGTGATTCTCGTCCGGGAAGGTGAGCATCCGGCTCTCGATTCCCCGGCGTTGTAGCGCCGTGAATGTGGAAATGCCCTGTTCGAGCGGCACGCGAAAATCCTGCTCGCCGTGAATCACGAGCATGGGCGTGCGCCACTTCGTGACGAAATTCGACGGATTGGATTTCTCGTACGCCTGCGGCGTCTCGTAGTACGCACCCTTGTGTTCCCACTCCGGAAACCAGAGCTCCTCGGTGGAGTAGTACATCGTGCGCTGGTCGAAGATGCCGTCGTGGTTGACGAGGCACTTGAAACGGTCCGGCCAGTTGCCGGCAATCCAGTTCACCATGAACCCGCCGTACGAGGCGCCGAGCGCGCAGGCGTTATTGCCATCGAGCCACGGATACTTGGCAATTGCAGCGGCCAGGCCCTTCTGCAGATCCTCGAGCGGCTTGCCGCCCCAGTCGTTGCTGATCGAGTCCGTGAACGCCTGGCCGTAGCCGGGCGTGCCGTGAAACTCGATGAACACGACGGCGTACCCCTGGCCCGCGAACGTCTGCGGATTCCAGCGGTAGCTCCACGAATTACCGAAGGCGACCTGCGGACCGCCGTGAATGACGAATGCGATGGGATAGCGGCCGCTGTCGATGAAGCCGAACGGCTTCATCACGTGACCGTAGACGGTTTCGTCGTTCCAGCCTTTGAAGCTGAACAGCTCGTATTCGCTCAGCGCTCTCTGGCTGAGCACGTCTTCGTTCACCGACGTGAGGCGGCGCGCGGTGCCGCCGCTCGCGCGCGTGAGGTAGAGATCCGCGGGCCCGCCAAGACTCTGCATGGCGAAGACGACCGAGTCGTTCGCCAGGGCGACGTAGTCAGTTACTTGTCCTGTGCTCACGATCTTGCGAGGAGTGCCGCTCGGGACGTCGATCGTGAAGAGCGCTTCCTGAGCGACATCATCCGCCGTCGCGAGCAGCTTTTTTCCGTCTGCAGTGATGCCAAGGCGGCTCACGGACCGATCCCACGACTGCGTGAGTGGGCGCGCAGTGCCGGTGCGTGCGTCCCGAAGCACCACGTGAAAACGATCCGATTCGAAGCCGGGGCGATCCATCGCGAGATACGCGAGATCGCCGTTCTTCAGGAATACGGGCTGCGTGTCCCACGCGGGATTGCTGGCCGTTAGGTTCCGTGGAGCGGCAGAGCCGTCCACCGGCGCCTGGTAGAGATCGAAGTTCGTCGACCATGGCTCTTCGCGGCCGGCCACTCGCATGGCGAACACGAGCGAGTCGCCGTCGGGACTGAAGGTGTATTCCTCGTCGCCGCCGAATGGTTTCGAGGGTACATCGCCATCGAGACCCTTCGAGACATCCACGGGCGTCCCCGCCTTGCCATCGCTCCCCACCGTGGCGACGAACAGGTGCGAGCGCGTGCCGTCGCTCCAAGTGTCCCAATGGCGAATGAAGACGCGGTCGTAGACGCGGCCCGTCGACTTGCCTTTCTCTCTCGTGTCGAAGCGCTCCTTCGTGCACTGGAGGTCGTCGCAGTCCACGAACACTTCCATGCTGAAGGCGATGCGATTGCCGTTGGGCGCGACTTCGAGCGAGCCAACATCGCGCGGCAAGTCCGTGACCTGCGTGGCTTCGCCGCCAGCGAGCTGCAGGCGCCACACCTGGGACGATCCTGAGCGTGTGGACAGGAAGAAGATGCTCTGGCCGTCAGAGGACCAGCGCGGGCTGGTGTCGTTGGCCGGGTTCGCAGTGAGTCGGCGTGGCGTGGCGCCTTTCGTATTCAGATCGAGCAGCCACAGATCGGAGCGGCGGCGGTTCGCGTCCACGTCCGTTTCGGTGAGGGCGTACGCGACGTAGCGGCCGTCGGGAGAGGGACTCGGGTCCGAGAGGCGCTTGAGCCGGATCAGGTCGTCAACGGTGAAGGGTTTGCCTGCGGGCTGCGCGAGCGCGGCGCTCGCCGCGAGCAGCGTGACGAGAGCGAAGAACACACGTGTCATTGCGCGCTTCCGGGCAAAAGAGGCGCGCATTCTAGCCGGGCGGCATCGGTACCGCTTTCGGCCCGCCGCGCTTATTGGGTATTTCAGCCTACTTCGGCGGCGGCGATCTTCCAGGGCTCCTGCTGGGCGGCCTGCACCCAGCTTTGCAGGGCTGCGTCCTCGAGCGCGGTGGCCATGTACCAGCGTGTGGTGTCCGACACCTGCGCGCGGTACGTGTTGAAGCGCAGAACCACTGGCGCATACATCGCATCGGCGATCGAGTACTCGCCGAACAGCCACGGGCCATGATCGTTTCCGAACTGCCGGCGGCAGTCGATCCAGATCTCGTCGATGCGGTCGACATCGGCCTCCAGGCCGGGCGTCATCGGCGTATTGCGGTTTCGGGCGCGCGCATTGAACGGCCACTCCGTGCGCAGATTCACGAACCCCGAATGCATCTCCGCACACACCGAGCGCGCGAAGGCGCGCGCTGCGCGATCCTTCGGCCAGCCCTTGCCGGTGAGATCCGCGACGTACTCGCAGATCGCGAGCGAGTCCCACACCGTGACCTTGCCGTGCTTCAGCACCGGCACGCGCCCGCTCGGCCCGAATGCCGCGATCTCGTCCTTGAACGTCGGAGTGTCGAGCACGATCTGCTTCTCGGTGAACTCGAGGCCGAGGTGCTTCATGAGCATCCAGGGGCGCAGCGACCAGGACGAGTAATTCTTGTTACCGATGACAAGTGTGAATTCCATGCGCCCGATGATACGGCCACAATCCGCCACAGTCTCGTCAGCCGGACGCCATTCCTGCGCGCCACCTTGTGCGCGGCTTCAGAAGCGTCACAGGGAGAGACTTCGATGAGATTCGTATCCAGCGCGTTCAGCAAGGCAATCGTCGTGGCGGGCGTCGCCTTGCTCCTGCTCATTCCGGTGCAGATGCTGCGCAGTTTGATCCTCGAGCGCGCGCAGCTGCGGGAGCAGGCTATCGCGAGTGTTTCGCGCGGGTGGGGTGGCCGGCAATTGATCGGTGGGCCCGTGCTCGCAATCCCCGCCACCGTAACGGTGGCCGATACGACCATCCGTGAAGTGCAGCGAGACTGGTACGTGTTGCCGGAATCACTCGAGCTCGAGTCACAGCTCATCGTTCAAGACGAACGTCGCAAGCTCGGCGTTTACGAAGTGCCGGTCTACCTGACCAAGGTGCGCGCGCAGGCGCGCTTCGACGTCGCGACGAAAGTCGCAGCACTGACAGCCGCCCAGCGTGGCGTCACGCTGCATCTCGATCGCGCGCGGCTGCTCGTCCCGGTTTCCGATCCACGCGGGGTACGCAATGTCGTCAGCAATGGCAATGGTCTCGCGAACAGCTCATTCGAGCCGCAACTTGGTTTCCCGATTGCCGCAGTGAGCGCACCGCTGCGCGCAGATACCGATCTGCGTGCCGGCGGCCCATTGAGTTTCGACATCTCGCTCGAGATCGCGGGCACGAGCTCGTTGCAATTCATGCCGCTTGCGCATTCGACGAGCCTGAAGCTCGTGGGTAACTGGGCGCACCCGGGGTTCTCGCGCGGCTTCCTGCCGACGGAACGCAAAGTCGAGCCGGAGCGTTTCGAGGCGCGCTGGCAAGTGCTCGATCTCAATCGTGTCTACGGCAGCCAGTGGCTCCAGGGCGAAACTGCGGCGGGCGCGCTGGAGGACAGTGCCTTCGGCGTGGATCTCGTACAGCCGGTGGATCTCTACCAGCAAGCCGAACGGTCGGTGAAGTATGCCGGTCTCTTCATCGCCCTGAGCCTTCTGACACTGTTCCTCTGGGAACATCTGGCCGGCCAGCCTCTGCATCCAATTCAGTACGGTCTGATGGGCCTTGCGCTCAGCGTGTTCTATCTCCTGTTGCTGGCCCTTGCGGAACACATCGGCTTTCCGAAAGCCTACGCCACAGCGGCAGTCGCGCTATGTGCCTTGCTGGGTGTGTACATCGCCGGCGCGTTTCGCAGCTCGAAAGCGGGCAGCGGCTCGGCGCTCGCATTCGGAACGGTGTACGCGCTTCTCTACCTGCTCGTCACGTCGGAAGACTACTCGCTGCTTGCAGGGGCAATTGGCCTGTTCGTCATCCTCGCGACGGTGATGGTGATCACGCGCAGGATCGACTGGTACGGCGCCACCCGGAAAGCCGAGAGCTAGGTCGGCAGGCCGCGGCCGCGCGTTTCGACGATGAGAAATCGCGCGGCCAGTGCGGTGGCCAACGGGAACACGCCCAGCCAGAAAAGAGTTCGCACGATGATGTCGCTCGACCCGCCTGCGGCGGCCGATACCAGGCCGACCGCGGTGGGTCCGAGCGCCGCGACGATGCGACCGAAGTTGTAGCAGAGCCCGGAACCCGTCGCACGCAGGCGCGCTGGAAACAGCTCAGGCAGATAGAAGACGAAGGTGCTGAACACGCCGTAGACACCGACACCCACGGCGAAAAGTAATCGCAGTCGGACCAGCGGTGAGAGATCGAGCCCGAACGTCACGAAGAGCAGGGCGGCCGAGTACAGGAAGTAAGTGACGAACATCGTGCGCCGGCCCATCACGCGCGCAAGCGGAATGGCCGCGAGCGCACCGACGAGTCCGCCGAGGTTGAACGCATTCGATGCCTGAGACTTCCAGCTTTCCGACAACACGCGCGCGGCCTCGCCGGTGATGCCAGACGCCGCTGCGTATTCACCTGCGAGCGTCGCGCCGAGCAGAGGCACGAACGCGTTGCAAGCCCACCAGGTAATCAACGCCGTGATGGCAGCCACGAGCCCGCTCATCGTCCGGGCACGAGTCTGTGCCGAGAAAAGCTCGCGTATGCGCGGGGGGTGCGATGAGCGCCTCTGTGTTTCCCACACCTCGCTCTCACGCAGGAAGAAGCGAGCAAAGAACGCGATGACCACGGGCGCGAGGCCGCATAGAAACACGTAGCGCCACGACGTCTCGGGGGAGTCCGGCAGCCACACGCCGGCAATCTGATAGTTCACCGTGCTCGCGAGGATGATGCCGAGTGGGGACGCAATGTAGACGATGGTTGCCGCCTCCACGCGCCGTTCCTCCGGCACGGTCTCCGCGACGAGCGATGCGCCAACGGCCCATTCGCCGCCGATGCCGAGGCTCGCGAGAACCCGGAAGAGCACGAGCTGCCACAACTCCGTGGCCACGGCGCACAGGGCCGTGCCGCACGCATAAAGTGCAATCGTGACGAACAACGCACGCTTACGGCCATAGCGGTCCGCAAACCAGCCGAACGCGAGGCCGCCGATGGCCCATCCGACGAGCAGGATCGAAGTCAGCACACCCGTCCAGAACACCGTGGCCTGGCGGGCTGCGGGCGTACCGAGCGGGAGATGCAACAGCGTGGGAACTGCGTTGGGCGCGACGAAATTGAACAACAGGGCATCGAAGACATCGAAGCCCCAGCCCAGCCCGGCGGCAGCGATCACCATCCAGTGATAGCCGGAGAGCCCGAGGAACCCGGCGCGCCGAACGTGAGCCATCGTGTTAGCAGTGTAGCGGGGGAGCTGCCAGCCGCGAAATGGATCGCGCGTCACGTTTAGGCGTTGTACCCGTATCTCTGGCACGGGATTTGGAGCATTCGATCACGGAATGCCGCGCCGTCCCGATTGAACTTTGGGGCGCGGCAGCCGATCCAGAATGACTGGAGGTCAGCGAAAAATGCACGAAGGCCAGAACGCTTCGCGTGTCGTGCCGGTAGCGAACCTGCGTGAGTTCTTCCACGACGCCCTGCAGGGCGCGCTCGAGCGGCAGCACCTTTCCGTCGAGAACCAGACGGAACACTACGTCGTCAATCTCCTGACCCTGTTCGCGCGCTCGGAGGCGCTCTACGAAAAGTCTCCCGGGTCCGACCAGGGCACGCGCCTCAAACCTCTCGTCGTGATGCTCACCGAAGCCCTCGAAGCGCCATCGGCTGCGGACCGCCACCGCGGCTTGCAGCGGCTGGGCGACGTGTCGCTGTTCATGGCGGGGTTCTTCGCGCAGAGCTTCGCGCGCAAGCTCATCGACATCGACTACCACATCGCCATGGGCGGCCGCGCGTACAGCACGCTGGCGGACGCGCTCGCGCGCACTCGCAGCCATGTGCTCGGCCAGGTGTTCGCGGAGCTCGCCGAGAAATTCCAGCCGATGGTGGACGCGTTGAACGAGATCAGCGAAACCGCGTACCGACATTCGGACCAGGACATCCTGCGTCTCTACGAGATCTGGCTGAAGACGGGCAGCAAGCGCTCCTTCGACATCCTGAAGCGCCTCGGCGTCGATCCGACTGCGTCCGCGCGCTCGCAGGGCTCGCACTGACGCCGCCCGCCGCATGATCCTGAAGCAGATCCAGGAGCTGATCGGCGGCATCTACGATGTAAATGTCGGCCACGACGTGTACGACTTCCTCGTCACGGATCGCCAGGCCCTGCCAGCCGCGGCGCGCGGCGGCAGCACGGACGAACAGCTCATCGTCGCGCAGGAGAGCGATGCGGTGGGTGTGTCGCTGTATCTCGATCCAGCGCTCCTCGAGCGGCTGCGCCAGACCGACCCGATGGTCCGACTCACCGATGAGAACGTCGCGGACTACTGGACCGCGCTCGAAGGCGTGAGCCACTTCTTGTACTTCGCGTGGAACACCGGCCACGACAAGACGGTCTCGCTTCTCGAGCTGGAGCTGCAAGCCGAGATCGACAAGTACGTGGCGAGCTATCTGCTGCTCAAGCGCCAGTTCCCGGACCGCTTCCCGGCCGAGCTGCTGCGCATCCTGTTCGAGCGCACGCGCATCGATCCGCAGCTCGCCAACGGCCGCGAGCACCTGTATCGCGCGGCGAGCCGCCACGCGGAGAAGTTCTGCAGGAATCTGGAGCCGCTGCTGCGCGCGTCACGGCGCGAGTTCGAGCAGCACGTGCTGGCGGATCTGCGGCGGTTCTATCGTCTGACGGATGCGCGCAAGGTGGCGCACATCGAGCGCTGCGCGTAGGCGGCGGACTACTCGTCCTCGCCTTTCTTCTTGCGCTCTTCCATCTCGCGCATCAACTTCAGCCACGCCGACAGCTTCTTGAGGTCGCGCTTGCCCGTGCGGGAATTGGGAACCGTGGAGGTTTCCGGGGTGCGCTCGTAGGGATTGAACGAATCGTCGTTCTTGATGGAGAGGCCCTCACTGGACTTCACGCCCGAGCCTTCCACGCGCAGCACAGGCCGGTCGTAGTCATCAGGCGCATCACGCCACTCGAGCGATGCTGAGCCGCGATCGTCGTGGACGATCCGACCGAGACGGCGCCGCTCGGCGTTGTCTTCAGGAGTGGTGTCCCGGCGCTTAGGAGGAGTCCGGCTTCCCTTCGGCTTGTTCACGATTAAGTTGTATTCGACGCCGGCCCCATTTCCGGCGCCTTCACCCTATGCCAGGGTCGCGCAAGCGTCCGCGCACCCCGTCACATTGCCGTCTCTTATTGAACGACCCGCGGGTGATACATGGCGCGCGCGAGGCCTATTACGGATTTCGCGTCATTGATGGTTCCGTCCAGCGTCCAGGCCACCGCCTGCTGCAGGGGAACCCACTGGATTTCGAACACCTCGGCCGCCTCGGGTCTGGATTCCACGGGTGAGAGTCCCGTTGCCAGGTACAGGTGCACCACCTCGGTCAGCACGCCCGGCGAAGGAAACATCTGGCCGAGAGTGTCCCACTGTGTGCTCTGCATGCCGGCTTCTTCTACCAGCTCGCGTTCGGCGGTGGCCAACGGCGGTTCGCCGGGTTCGAGCTTTCCCGCCGGCAACTCGAGAATCCAGCCGTTCACTGCGTGACGGTACTGGCGCAGCAGGCACACGCGCTTCTGGTCATCCACCGCGACGACCGCAGCACCACCGGGGTGGTGGACGATCTCGAGACCGGTGCGATGGCCGTTCGGGAGGGTCACCTCGTCGACGGTCAGCGATACGACGCGTCCACGAAAGTGCGTAGTGCGTTTGATCAGGGGTGTGTTGTCTGTCATGAATCGCAGTATGCCCGAAGCACGCGTCATTCTGATCACCGGACTGCCGGGAACGGGCAAGACCACGCTCGCACGGGCGCTCGTCGAGCGCCATGGAATCACACTGCTCGCCAAGGACTTGATCAAGGAGCCGCTGCTCGAGCGCTTCGGCCCCGCCGACTCCGAACAGTCGCGAAATCTCAGCGACCTGAGTTTCGCGATGCTGTTTGCGATGGCGACCGAGCTCGACGCGGCCAATGTGCCGATGCTCCTCGAAGGCAATTTCCGCCCAGGCGAGCATGAAGAATCGCTGCTCCTCGCGTGCTCTCGCCTGTTTGCAAGTGGGGAGGGCGAGCGTTTCTGTCAGGTGCTGTGCAGAGTCGACGAGACCGAACGGCGCGCACGTCTGCAGCGACGTCAGTCCGATCCTTCGCGCCATCCCGGGCATCGCGACGACATGCTCGCCACCGCTCAACCCGCAGAGCGCGGCGACATGTTCCTCGAGCTGCCCGGTGCGCGGCTGCTACACGACAGTGGCGACGAGCGCAAGATCATGACGCTGCTCGACGACTGGTGGAATTCGCGGACCGTTTAGCCGAAAAAGTCCGGTGGTGGTGAACTGTGTCGATAGCGAGCGACAGTGCCCTTACGTATAGTCGCGTCGCTATGTCGACTGCGTCACATCTCGAGAAGCTGAACGGGCCGCAGAAGAAAGCGGTCAGCTACGGCGAGATTCTCCCGAAAGGCGTCAAGGCGGGTCCGCTGCTGATCATCGCTGGCGCCGGCACTGGCAAGACCAGCACGCTCGCTCATCGTGTCGCTCACCTGGCGATGAACGGCGTCGATCCCGGGCGCATCCTCATGCTCACGTTCACGCGCCGTGCTGCCACGGAGATGAAGCGCAGAGCGCATGACATCGTGAAGATCACGCTCAGCGAGCCGTTCGGCGGCGTGAGCCACACGATCTCGCAGCGCCTCTCCTGGATCGGCACCTTCCATTCGATCGGCAACCGGCTGCTGCGCCACTACGCGAAGCATCTGAAGCTCGATCCGCAGTTCACCGTCGCGGATCGCGGCGATTCGGCGGACCTGATGGACGCCGTGCGCTCGGAGCTCAACTTCGCGAACAAGGACCAGCGCTTCCCGCGCAAGGAAACCTGCCTCCAGATCTATTCGTACCGGGTCAACACGCAAAAGCCGCTCAAGGACACTCTCGAGCAGCAGTATCCGTGGTGCCTGCAATGGGAGCAGGACCTCGCGAAGCTCTACCGCACGTACGTCGAGCGCAAGCAACGCTGCAACATGCTCGACTACGACGACCTGCTGCTCTACTGGCACGGGATGATGGCCGACGCGCGCATCGCCCAGCACGTGAGCGCGCACTTCGATCACATTCTCGTCGACGAATACCAGGACACGAACCGGCTGCAGGCCGAGATTCTCCACGCCCTGCGGCCCGATGGCGCGGGCGTCACGGTGGTCGGTGACGATGCGCAGGCCATCTATTCGTTCCGGGCCGCAGCCGTCGACAACATCCTGGGATTTCCGGACCGGTTCACGCCGCGCGCGGAAGTCGTGACGCTGGCGCAGAACTACCGCTCCACGCAGCAGGTGCTGGACACCTCGAACGCGTTGATGGCGGAGGCGCCGCGCCAGTACCGCAAGCATCTGCTTTCGATCCGCGGCCAGGGCGTGCGCCCCACCTACATGACGGTGGCGGACCTGCAGACCCAGGCGGAATGCATCTGCTCCGAAGTACTGAAGCGGCGTGAAGCGAACGTGCCGCTCAAGCGCCAGGCCGTCCTGTTCCGCAGCTCCAATCACAGCGACGTGCTCGAAGTGGAGCTCGCCAAGCGCAAGATTCCGTACGTGAAGTATGGCGGGCTGAAGTTCCTCGAGGCCGCACACATCAAGGACCTGATGGCGGTGCTGCGCTGGGCGGACAATCCGCGCAATACCGTCTCCGCGTTCCGCGTGCTGCAACTCCTGCCCGGCATGGGGCCGGCGAACGCGCGCAAGGCGATCGAGCACTTCGAAGCGCAAAACTACTCGTTCGAGTCGCTGAAGTCGTACACGGTCCCGCAGTCGCTGGGCGTCGACTGGCGCAAGCTCACCGAGATGCTCATCGTCCTCGCGGATCCGCAGCGCCAGTGGCCCGGCCAGGTGCATCTCGTGCGCGAGTGGTACCGCCCGCACTTCGAGCGCATCTACGAGCACTTCCACACGCGGCTCGGCGACCTCGACCAGCTGGAGCTCCTCTCGGGCCAGTATCCCTCGCGCGAGCGTTTTCTCTCCGAGCTCACGCTCGACCCGCCGAATGCCACGAGCGATCTTGCCGGCCAGCCGGTGCTGGACGAGGACTATCTCGTCCTGTCCACGATCCACTCGGCGAAGGGCATGGAGTGGGACACCGTGTACCTGCTGAACGTGGTCGACGGCAGCTTCCCGTCCGAATTCGCGACCGGCAAGCCTGAGCTGATCGAGGAAGAGCGGCGCCTGCTCTACGTCGGCATGACCCGCGCACAGAACGATCTCTTCGTCATGACTCCCCTGAAGTTCCACCTCACGAGCGCATCGCGCAGCTCGGATGCTCACGTGTACGGCGGGCGCAGCCGCTTCATGACCGAGAAGGTGCTGAAGTGCTTCGACGCGAAGACGTTCCAGGGCTCCAGCATCGGCGATGCGAACCTGCAGGGAAGCGCCGAGGACGCCACGCTCGATATCGGCGCGCGCCTCAAGGAAATGTGGTGAGCGTCAGCTCCCCTTGGGCTTCACGAAACGCAGCGTAAAGCGATCGCTCTCGCCGATCGCGGCGTACTTTTCCCGATCCCGGTCGCCGAGCCGGTACACCGGCGGCAGCGTCCACACGCCCTGCTCGTAATCCTTCGTGTCGCGCGGGTTCGCGTTGATCTCGGACTTGGCGACCAGCCTGAAGCCCTGCGCCTGGATCAGATCGATCGCGTACTGCTCGTTCACGTAGCCGCTCTTGGCCTGCGGGTCCTGCGGCTTCGACGGATCGCCGCGGTGCTCGACCACGCCGAGCGTGCCGCCCGGCTTCAGCGCCTTGTACATGGACTTGAATGCATTCACCGCCTGGTCCCGCGCCATCCAGTTGTGGATGTTGCGGAAGGTGAGCACCAGGTCGGCGCTCCCCGGAGGCACGATGTCTCCGCCATCGCGCGGGAAAGTCACGACTTCGACCCGATCGTAGAGGGTCGGCTGCTCCGTCAGCTTCTGCCGGTAATCCGCCACGCGCTTTTCCTGATTCGCGTTGCCGGGCGCCGCGTCCAGCACCGCTGCGGTGTACTTGCCCTTCTCACGCACGAGCGGAGCGACCACTTCCGTGTACCAGCCGCCGGGGTCCGGCCAGATTTCCAGCACATGCATTTCCGGACGCAGCCCGAAGAAGAGCAGCGTCTCTTTCGGATGGCGGTACTCGTCGCGCGCGCGGTTCGCGGCGGAGCGATGCTGGCCCTCGAGAATTGCGTCGAGAGTCGCCGTTGTTTCCTGCCGTGTAGTCACCGGCGTGGCGCATGCGCCGACGATGGCTGCCATCGTTGCGGCGAGCGCCGCTCTCACGAATGCCGACATGAGCTGCTCCGCGTCCCCGTTCGCAGGGGCGCAACGATAACGCGGCGCGTAAAAACAAAGAACCCCGCGCGAGGCGGGGTTCTTCAAGACCCGAGCGGGGTCGCATCCTCTCAGCGGCGGAATGGGCCTCCACCCTGACGAGGACGCTGCGGACGTTCCTGGGCTTCGTTCACGCGTAACGGACGGCCATTCATCTGAAAGCCGTTCAGCGCCTGGATGGCGCTTTGCGCTTCACTCTGCGGCATGTCGACGAAACCGAAGCCGCGGGGCTTTCCGGTCTCACGGTCATTGATGAGCTTGACCGAATCGACCTTGCCGTGACGCTCGAAGAGGCTCCGGACGTCCTGCTCTGTCGCGTTGAAGGGGAGATTCCCCACGTAGATCGTCGTCATCCAATCACTCGCTTGCGAAAAGCGGACAGCGGCGAGCCGCACGAGTCGGTCGCATGAACCGCGTGAGAGACAGTCAAACAGGTCAAGGCTTCAAGGCACACGATCGGCAGTTTTAGTAGTCAATGCGCAGCGCTTGGGCCGGCGGCCTGCACCTTGCGTTCGCGCGCCGGAAAGGCATGGCGGGCGGGAGAAAGTGGGCTCAACTCACACACGAAACGCTTATCCGTTGCGGAGACCGAACGCCCGCAGGATGCTACTCCCGGCCCCGGAGTGAAGTAAACAGCCGTGCGAAAGGGGTCTTAATGCAATGAGGGTGCATGGGCTGATGCGCCGGCGCGACGTCGAAAAGAGGGTTTTGCCGGGGATCGCGCCGTAAGAACCCAAGGGTTATCCCGGTCTCCTGCCTTTCCTGCGGTACATCTTTAGGGGACCCCCCTATACGCCTGTACTAGGAACCGGCCGGCTCGAGGTAGGCGTACCCATTCAGCTCACCCTCGTAGAAACGCTTCAGGAGCTGGCTTTCGGCGAGGGTCATGCGGCCGTCGCGGATGGCGCGCTCGCAGTCCCGCGCCAGGGCGGGGTAGAGCTCCTCGACGTCGTACTCCATGTATTCCAGCACCTTGTTGGCGGTGTCTCCCTTTACGATCTCCTCGATCCACCACCCGCCCTCATCGTGCAGGCGGATGTGGACGACATGGGTATCTCCGAACAGGTTGTGCAGGTCGCCCAGCGTTTCCTGGTAGGCGCCCACCAGGAATGCCGCCATGTAGTACTCCTCGCCGGGCTTCAGGTCGTGCAGCTCCAGCGCGCGCTTCACATCGCGTAGCGAAACAAACTTGTCGATCTTGCCGTCCGAGTCGCAGGTGATGTCGGCCAGCACGCCGGTGCGCGTCGGGCGCTCCTCGAGGCGATGGATCGGCATGATCGGGAAGAGCTGGTCGATCGCCCAGCTATCCGGCAGCGACTGGAACACCGAGAAGTTGCAGAAGTAGGTGTCCGAGAGGATCGATTCGAGGTCTTCCAGCTCCTCCGGCCGGCGCTCGAGCCGGCGGCAGCAGTCGCGGATCTTTGCGCACGTAGCCCAGTACAGGCGCTCCGCCAGTGCCCGGAACTCGAGGGACAGCAGGCCCAGGTTGAACATCTGGAGCACCTGCTCGCGGGCCGTCAGGGTGTCGTGATAGCACTCGACGAGCCGACGCTCGCTCACGGAGCGATACGCCTCGAACAGGTCCAGGATCGGCTGCGGCAGCTCCTCGGTCCCCGTGTAGTCCGCGGCTTCGTCGCCCGTCACCTTGAACCGGTCCAGCGCGGACGAGCCGAGCGCATTGAAGATGAGCACGCTGCTGTACGCGGCAATGGCACGGCCCGACTCGCTCACGATCATCGGATGCGGAATCTCGCGTGCGTTGCAGACGTTCGCAATCCGGTACACCACGTCGCTCGCATATTCATTGAGCGTGTAGTTCATGGAAGAAGAGAAGTTCGTGCCGCTGCCGTCGTAGTCGACACCGAGACCGCCGCCCACGTCGATGTACTGCAGTCCCGCGCCCATGAGCTTCAGCTCCGCGTAGACGTGAGCGAGCTCGTTGATGGCGTCCTTCACGCGGCGGATGTCCTGGAGCTGACTGCCCGGGTGGCAATGCACGAGCTGCAGGCAGTCGAGCATGTTCCGCTCCTTGAGGGTGCTGAACAGCTCCATGATCTCGGTGACGAACAGGCCGAACTTGGATTTCTCACCTGCCGAATCCGCCCAGCGCCCCGAGCCTTCGCTGAAGAGCTTCACGCGTACGCCGAGTCGCGGCCGCACGTTGTACGTCTCGGCATGCTTCAGGATGAGCGCCAGCTCCTCGAAGTTCTCGACCACCGGGATGATGGTGCGGCCGAGCTTCGTGGCGAGCGTGACGGCTTCGATATAGCTGTCGTCCTTGAAGCCGTTGCAGATGATGAGCCGCTCCGGCTCGCTCTCCGTCATTGCCATCACGGCGAGGAGCTCCGGCTTGGAGCCGCACTCGAGGCCGAAGCCGAATTCCTTGCCGTAGCGGTACACCTCTTCCACGACCAGGCGCTGCTGGTTCACCTTGATCGGGTACACCGCTGTGTACTTGTTGCGGTAGTCGTTCTCGGTGATGGCCTGCTGGAAGGCGGCATGCAGGTGCTTCAGACGGTGCGCCAGGATGTCCGAGAAGCGCACGACGACGGGTGTGGTCAGGTCGCGTGCCTTCAGGCCTTCGACGACTTCGAACAGGTCGATCTCGCGCTCGACCTGTGTATCCGGGCGCACGACGACGTGCCCGGCGGCATTGATGGAGAAGTAGCCTTTGCCCCAGGCGTTGACGTTGTAGAGGTCGAGCGAATCCTCGACCCGCCAGGGTTGCGCGGGGTTGAACTTCGGCTTGCCGTTCAGCGCAGTCTTCGGATCAGCGGCCACGGAGCGTTCCTGAAACTGGCGCGCACGATATCAAAAATGTGTTGCGAGTAAGAGTGCGCCCGTGCGCATCTCGTTCACTCCGGCGCAGCGTCATGCCGGGCCACGCGCGATGGGCCGTTGCGGATCGCGAATCCACTCGCTCCACGAACCTGTGTAGAGACGCGCGCCGGGCAGGCCCGCGATCTCGAGCGCGAGCAGGTTGTGGCACGCGCTCACGCCGGATCCGCACATGGCGACGACTTCGCGCGCATCCCCACCGCCGAGCGCAACGGACCATTGACGCCGCAGTTCCTCCGCGGGCAGGAAGCGGCCGCGCGCATCCACGTTCTTCGCAAATGGGCGATTCGAGGCGCCAGGCACGTGACCGGCGACGGGATCGATCGTTTCATTCTCCCCGGCGAAGCGATCTGCGCCGCGCGCATCCACCAGCTTCATGCCTGCACGACCGAGCGCCTGCTGCACCTCGGCTGTCGATACCGCTGCCTCGCGTGCGACGGCGGGAACGAATGTTCGAGGCACACGCGCGCCCGGCTCGCGGGTTACCGGCAGCCCGGCCTCCTGCCACGCTGCGAAGCCACCGTCGAGCACTGCCACCTTCTGGTGACCCAGCCAGCGCAGCAGCCACCACGCGCGCGATGCGTAGACGCCGTTCCCTTGGTCGTAAGCAATGACCTGCACGGTGTTGTCGATACCCCACGCGCCGAGCTTCGCAGCAAGCGCTGCGACGTCCGGCAGCGGATGGCGGCCGCTGCTTGCGGTGATCGGGCCGGAAAGATCGCGGTCGAGATGTGCCTGTATTGCCCTAGGGATGTGCCCTTCCGCGTAGGCGTGATCGCCCCACTCAGGTCGTGACAATTCGTGACGACAGTCGAGGATGACGACGTTTGCGTCCGGCGGCGTGCGAGCGAGGAGCGCTGCGAGCTCGGAAACCTGGATCAGCGTGGTGTACATGGCGGCGTGTTTGCTCGTCTCGCGCTCCGGTGCGCGTCGACTCGCATTCTCGGCCCCGCGCCTTGTGGCTACAATCCCGCCGACCATGGCGATCGACCTCTACTGGGGAAGCGGCAGTCCGTACTCGTGGCGCGTGCTGCTGGCGCTCGAGTACAAGCGTCTGCCGTACACGAGCCACGTCTTGCAGTTCTCGCGGCAGGAGCACAAGTCGCCGCAGATGCTGGCGCTGAACTTCCGCGGGCGCGTACCCGTGCTGAAGGACGACGACTACGTCGTGTTCGAGTCGCTCGCGGTGCTCTACTACCTCGACCAGAAATACCCGGACCCGCCGTTGTTCGGGCGCTCGGCTGAAGAGGCGGGCGTCATCATGCGCGTGATCTGCGAGTACCAGGCGTACACGGAAGAGCACCTGATGAAAATCGCGCGCGCGTATTTCCTGCGCCCGCAAGCCGTGAAACGCGACGAGCTGGAGGAGTCGATTCATGCCGTGGCAGGCGAGGCGCGCTCGATCGAAGCGCGGCTCTCGAAGTCCGACTGGATCGTCGGCGAGTCGCTCACCGCTGCAGACATCGTCATCTTCCCGGGTCTGCAGGTGTTGCTGCGCGCCCTGCAAAAACCTCAGGCCAGCGAGCTGTCTTCGCGCTTCCTGCCGCTCGACGTGAACTATCCGGCGCTCGCGCGCTGGGTGGCGCGCGTCGAGGCGTTGCCCGGATACGAGCGCACGTACCCGCCGCACTGGCGCACCTGAGAACGCCGCTCGCGCGAGTAATGCCAGACGAAAGCGGTGCGATGCCGAGGACAGCATCGCCTGGCATCGCTCTCCCGCAACCCGGGCGGTGGCAAGTGCGGGCATCGATTGGTAGGCTGCCGGTGTGCCCGCGGCGCTGGTCCGCGCGGCTTTTCCCCGCTGGAGCATCATGAGCAATCACAAGGTTTACGTTGAGTTTCCGGGACGAATCGTCTTCATCGGCATGGGCAGCATCGGGCAGGGCACGCTCCCGCTCGTGCTGAGGCACATCGGCATTGCGCCCGAGCGCATCACCATCGTCACGGCGGACGAGCGCGGCCACGAAGAGGCGGACAAGTACGGCATCAAGTTCATCAAGGAAGCGCTCACGCGCGAGAACTACCGGCGCGTCCTGAATCCGCTCATCGGCCGCGGCGACTTCGTGCTCAACGTGTCCGTCGAGGTGTCGAGCATCGCGCTCATCAAGTTCTGCTGGGAAAAGGGCGCCATGTACCTCGACACCTGCATCGAGCCCTGGCCCGGCGGTTACACGGATCCGACCGTGCCCGCCGCCCGGCGCACGAACTACGCGTTGCGCGAGGAGGCGCTCGGTCTGCGCCCCGGAAACGCGCGCGCGCCCACGGCTGTGATCACCCATGGAGCAAATCCGGGGCTGGTGTCGCACTTCGTGAAGCAGGGATTGCTCAACATCGCCGGCGACACGGGCGTCGAGGCCGGCAATCCGAAATCGCGCGGCGACTGGGGTGACCTGGCGCGCCGGCTGGGCGTGAAGGTCGTGCACATTGCCGAACGCGACACGCAGGTCACGAGCAAACCGAAGGAGCCGGGTGAGTTCGTCAACACCTGGTCGGTGGATGGCTTCGTGAGCGAAGGCTCGCAGCCTGCCGAGCTCGGCTGGGGGACGCACGAGCGCAACTTCCCGCGCGACGGGAAGCGCCATGACTTCGGGTGCATGTCGGCCATTTACCTGATGCAGCCGGGCGCCGCGACGCGCGTGCGCACGTGGACGCCGATGGCCGGCCATTTCCACGGGTTCCTCATCACGCACGGCGAGTCGATTTCGATTTCGGATTACTACACCGTGCGGGATGGCGCGCAGGTGGTGTACCGGCCAACCGTGCACTACTCCTACCATCCGTGCGATTCGGCCGTGGTGTCCGTGCACGAATTTGCAGGCCGCAACTTCGTCTTGCAGGACCGCCAGCGCATCCTGATGGACGAGATCGTCAAGGGTGTCGATGAGCTCGGCGTGCTGCTCGCGGGTCACAAGAAGAACGCCTACTGGTACGGGTCGCAGCTTTCGATCGACGAGACGCGCAAGCTCGTGCCGTATCACAACGCGACGGGCCTGCAGGTCACCGTGTCGTGCCTCTCCGGCATGATCTGGGCGATGGAGAATCCCAACTGCGGCGTCGTCGAGCCCGACGAAATGGATTTCCGCCGCAACCTGGAAATCGCCAATCCCTATCTCGGCACGCTCACCGGCGCCTACACCGACTGGACGCCGCTCCACGAGCGCGAGCGCCTCTTCCCGGAGGACATCGACAAGTCCGATCCGTGGCAGTTCAAGAACGTCAGGGTAGTGTTCTAGTTGATGCCCCTTCGGGCCAGCGCATTAGTGGGGGTTGCCGGGGGGAAGCGCAGTGCGCGCCGAACTAAACGCACTGCCTCGACATACGTCCAACTCGCCAAGGTCCGACATCGCCCTGACGGCCTCCGGGCGCCGCCGCTTACTCATAAACGATCTCGACGACGGTGTAGGTCCGGGTGCCACCGGGCACCTCGACCGACACCTCGTCGTCGAGCGCCTTCTTCATGAGCGCGCGGGCGAGCGGTGAGTCCATGCTGATGTAACCGGGGGCGGCATCGAACTCATCCGGGCCCACGATCCGGTACTTCGCCACGACCCCGTCTTCGCTTTCCAGCGACACCCACGCCCCGAAAAACACACGGCGCGGATCCGAAGGCGGCTTGTCGACGACCACCATGCCGTCGAGCCGTTTCCGCAGAAAGCGCACGCGCCGGTCGATCTCGCGGAGCCTGCGTTTGCCGTAGGTATATTCCGCGTTCTCCGAGCGATCCCCCTGCGCCGCTGCCTCGCTCACGGCTTGCGTCACGCGCGGCCGCTCGACTCGCCACAGCTCGTCCAACTCCTTGTTCAGCCGGCGCGCGCCCTCGGGGGTGATGTATTGCGAGCCCGGACTTTGCGGTTGTCGATAGCGTCCCATCTCTTTGTCTGTACGACGTTATGTCGCAACTGGGTTTACAAAAAACGGCATTGATCTGTGGAGCGTTTCACGGTCACCCGCGGCGTCTTCTCACTACTCTTCAGCCCATGGCCGCGAAGTACTACACGCACTTCCTCACCGCCGGCGCGAAGCCCAAAAAGGCTCCGGATGCGAGCGAGTGGAGCGGAGTGGTGGAGCTGCGCTGCCCCCTCGAGCAGGGCGGCGGTACACGCGAGCTGCGAGCGCTCCTGGCGCAGAGTTTCGATCTGGACTCAGAGGACATCAAGATTCTCCACTGGGCCCGGTTGCACTGATATCCCCTAGCGGACTTCCTTCCCTTCATCGAAAGTCCGCATTTTTGCCCGAGGCCTGAAAAGGCCTCGGGTTTTTTATTCGTTAATGCCCCTTCGGGGCAGCGTCCTGGCGGGGGTTGCCGGGGCGAAGCTCGCCCGCGCGCCGATCTGAGGCCGTGCCTCTGGATGCGGCCAACACACTAAAGTTGTGCCGCTTCCCTGACGGCCTCCTCGCGTTGATTTTCTTTTGGGAATCCCTGGAACACTTGAAGCGGGGCGCGGGTTAGCCCATATAGCCGATCAAGCCCCGCCGTGAGCGGGGCGCGGCCTGTTTAGGGGATAACGATGCGTGCCTGGCTTCTTGCCCTAGTGCTCGTCGCGATGACGGGTCTTTCAGGGTGTGGTTACAACCGCCTGCAGCAGCAGGACGAGATCGTGAAGGCGTCCTGGTCCGAAGTGGTGAACCAGTATCAACGCCGCGCCGACCTGATCCCGAATCTCGTCGCCACGGTGAAGGGCTTCGCCATCCAGGAGCAGCAGGTGCTCATCGGCGTCACCGAGGCGCGCGCGAAGGCGAGCTCCATCCAGCTCACGCCGGAGCTCATCAACGACCCGGCGGCGTTCGCGAAATTCCAGCAGGCGCAAGGTGAGCTGACGCAGGCGCTGAAGAGCCTGTTCGCCGTCACCGAGGCGTATCCGAACATCAAATCGGACCAGACTTTCCGCGACCTGCAGGCGCAGATCGAAGGCACCGAGAATCGCATCACCGTCGCACGCAACCGCTACATCGACGCGGTCCGCGAATACAACACCACGGTGCGCCAGTTCCCGGTGAATCTCACGGCCAAGATCTTCGACTTCGAAGTGAAGCCGAACTTCACCGTCGCCAACGAAACCGAAATTGCCACCGCGCCGCGCGTGGACTTCGGGAATGGCGTCGCGCCGCAAGCGCGCCAGGGCACGCAAGCTACGCCGCAGCCCACGGGGCCGGAAGCCGAAACGCCTCCGCCTCCTCGCGCCCAGTAGCGCGCCCGCAGGCTGATTCACATCGGCACGATCGCCTTCAGGACTGCGAGGGCCATGGTTTCGCGCGCCTTCACTCGTTGGCTGCTACTGGCGTTGCTCGTCTGCGCCGGCGCCGTTCTTGCGCAGAGTCTGCAGCCCGTGCCGCAGTTCTCGGCGCGCGTGGTGGATCTCACCGGAACGCTGAGCGGCGAGCAGCGCAGTTTGCTGGAGCAGAAACTCGCGGCGTTCCAGCAGCGCAAGGGATCGCAGGTTGCGGTACTGATCGTGCCGACGACGCAGCCGGAGTCGGTTGAGCAGTTCGCCACCCGCGTCTTCGATCAATGGAAGCCAGGCCGCGGCAAGGTGGACGGGAAGTGGGTCGACGATGGCGTCATCCTGGTCGTCGCCAAGAACGATCGGCGGATGCGGTTCGAAGTGGGCTATGGACTGGAAGGCGCGCTGCCGGATGCAACGGCCAAGCGCATCATCGATGAGACCGTGGCGCCTCTCTTTCGCCAAGGCGACTTTTACGGCGGCGTCAACGCAGGCGTTGACCGCGCGATTCGCGTGATCGATGGAGAGCAGCTGCCCGCGCCGGACCAGCGTTGGAGCGGCGGGCGCGAGGCCAGCCGCGGGATCGGCAACGCGCTGCCCTTCCTGATCTTCATTGTGTTCGGCGCCTCCGCGATCTTGCGCAGCGTGCTTGGCCGCGGCGGAGGTGCGCTGGCGACCGGTGGCGTCGCTGGCTTCATCGCATACCTGCTCACTCAGCTCGTGGCGGTTGCCGCTTTCGCGGGACTGTTCGCTTTCATCTTCGCGCTGCTCTTCGGCGGAGGGGGCGGCGGCTGGACGAATCCCTCGCGCCGCGCCCGGCGCGGCGGAAGCTGGGGCGGTTGGACTGGCGGAGGCTGGTCCGGTGGCGGTTGGGGCGGTAGCGGCGGCTGGGGTGGTGGTGGCTTCGGCGGAGGCGGCGGCTTCGGCGGCGGCGGTGGTGGCCGCTCCGGCGGCGGCGGAGCATCCGGCGGATGGTAACCACGGCGACAAAGTCATCATGCCCGCGGCGGAACAGCGCCGCGGCGCCCTTCATCCAGCCGCCGCGAAATGACGATGAGGCGCTGTTTAGTCGGCCGCCTCGGCGCCGATCGAGGCGTGGCGTCGCCCCGAAGCCGACACTAAGGCGTTCGCTCGAAGGTGGGCGCCCGTGAGCTTCGCTCGAATCCTGCGCCATCTTTTCGCCACTCGCTGGCGCGTACGCCAGCACTTCACGACTACCACGTTGGCCGACATCGAAGCAGCCATTCGCGACGTCGAGTCACGCCATTCGGGCGAAATCCGCTTCGTCGTCGAAACGGCGCTCGACGGCGAAGAGCTTTGGCGTGACATCACGCCCCGCGAGCGCGCGATGCACGTGTTCGGCCACCTCGGCGTATGGGATACGGCCAACAACAACGGCGTGCTGATTTATGTCCTGTTCGCCGACCACGACGTCGAGATCGTCGCCGACCGTGGCATCGCCCAGCGCGTCTCCCAGAGCGAATGGGAGCAGGTCTGCCGCGAAATCGAGGCGCATTACCGGGAAGGCCGCTTCGCTCAAGGCTCGGTCGCCGGCGTCCGTGCCGTCGGGCGGCTCCTCGAACGACATTTCCCGGGCCGCGGGGCGGATGCGGACGAGCTTCCGGACGCCCCGGTGCTCCTGTAGCCGGGTGGCTACACGCCAGCTCTGAGGCATAATCGATCAATGAAGTCCATTCATGTGCTTGCGCGCGTCGGCGCCGCGGGTCTGGTCAGCATCACGCTGGCGTCGTGCTCGCTCCTCAACGGTCCCTGGTCGGGCGAAAAGAAGAAAGCCGAGGCCCCGCCGGCCGCGGTCGAGCCCGTGATGCCCATGCCGGTGCCGACCCACAAATTCGAGATCACACCGGACCAGGACATCGTCGGCGTGCTGCAAGTGACGAAGAGTACCCACGAAGACACGCTCTCGGACATCGCACGCCGATTCAACGTCGGCTACGAAGAGATCGTGCGCGCCAACCCCGGCATCGACCCGTGGCTGCCGGGCGAGGGCAAGGAGATCGTGATCCCTTCGCAGTTCATCATTCCGAACGCGCCGCGCGAGGGCATCGTCATCAACGTGCCGCAGATGCGGCTGTTCTATTTTCCGGTCGCCAAAAAGGGCGAGCCGCAGCTCATGTACACCTTCCCGATCGGCGTCGGCCGCGTCGGGTGGCGCACGCCGCTGGGCACGACGAAGATCGTGCGCAGGCAGAAGGACCCCACGTGGCGGCCCACCGCCTCGATCCTCAAGGAACATCGTGAGAACGGCGAGGAGCTCGAGCGTGTGATCGGCCCCGGGCCGGAGAATCCGCTGGGCCGTTACGCGTTCTACCTTGGCTGGCCGAGCTACATGATTCATGGCACGAACAAGCCGGCCGGAGTCGGCCTGCGTTCCAGCCACGGCTGCATCCGCCTGTATCCGGAAGACATCGAGCTGCTGTTCAACATGGCGGCGGTCGGCACCAAGGTGCACGTCATCAACGAGCCGTTCGTGTTCGGGTGGCAGAACGATCAGCTCTACCTGCAGGCGATGGACGTGCTCGAGGACGACCCGCGCGACTGGAAGAAGGCGCAGAAGAAGCTAGTCTCCAAGTCCCTCGGCGCGGACATCCAGAAGGAGCTGAAGAAGCGCAAGGAAGAGATGAACTGGGAGCTCGTGTCCGTTGCGGCTCACAGCCCGCGTGGCATTCCGGTGTCGATCTCCGGCGAAGGCGAGACCGTCGAGCACCTCGTGGCAAGCGCGACGCGCGTACAGAACGCCGTGCCGGAAGGCGCGTCCTGGGACGGCAAGACGGACCTGCCGGTCGACGAGGAAACGTTCCGCTCGATGCTTTCGGACCGCGACCCACAAGCTTCCAATGGCGCGCCCAACGCCGCGCCTGCAACGAGCAACACGCCCGCGACCCCGCCCGCGAAGACGGGCACCTGAGTCTTGCGCGCCGGCATCGGTGTCGCGGCGCTCATTGGCGCCGCCGCTCTCGTGAGCATGGCTCCGACGCGCGTTGCTGACGCGCAGACCCGACCCATCCAGCCCGGCGTCGACTACCACAGCTTCGCGAACGTGGCCGACTTCCGCGTGCGCAACGTCGACCTCGATCTCACGGTGAATTTCAGCGCGCGCCGCCTGATCGGTCACGCCGATCTCACCGTCGCCCGGCAGGGTCCGCAGGCGCGGACCCTGATCCTCGACAGCCGCGATCTGGAGATTCGCTCGGTGTCGCTGCTGCCGACGAAGGGCGAGCCGCAGACTCTCGAGTTCAGGCTCGGTGAGGCACGGGAACATCTCGGCCGCCCGTTGCAGATCGACATTCCGGCAGCCGCGGACAGCGACGCCTTCGTCGTTCGTGTCGCCTATCAAACCGACCCGAAGGCCTCCGGTCTGCAGTGGCTGACGCCCGAGCAGACGGCCGGCAAGGCGCATCCCTATCTGTTCTCGCAATCGCAGGCGATCCATTCGCGAAGCTGGATCCCTTTGCAGGACACTCCCCAGGTCCGCGTCACCTATCGCGCGACGATTCATGCGCCGAAGGGGTTACGTGCGGTCATGTCCGCAGCCCGCGGCCCGGTCGACCCGAAGCCGGATGCCGCCGGCCTCACCGCGTATCGATTCGAGATGAAGGAGGCGATCCCCTCCTATCTCATCGCCATTGCGGTGGGCGATCTCGAATTCCGCACGCTCGGTGCGCGCACGGCGGTGTACACCGAACCTGCCGTGCTCGCGGCGGCAACGCAGGAGTTTGCCGATCTCGAGCGGATGGTGACGACCTGCGAGAAGCTGTTCGGCCCGTATCGCTGGGGCCGCTACGACCTGCTCATTCTCCCGCCGTCGGCCCCGTTCGGCGGCATGGAGAATCCGCGGCTGTCGTTCATCACACCGACGGTCATCGCCGGCGACCGCAGTCTCGTGGCGCTCATCGCGCACGAGCTCGCGCATTCGTGGTCAGGCAACCTCGTGACGAACGCCACCTGGCGCGACTTCTGGCTGAACGAGGGATTCACCGTCTACCTCGAGCGCCGGATCGTCGAAGCGCTCTACGGCAAGCGCCGCGAGCAGATGGAAGACGCGCTGGGCCTGCAGTCACTTCGGCGTGAGCTGGCGGACCTCCCGGCGGGGGACCAGCACCTCGCGATCGATCTGCGCGGGCGCGATCCGGACGACGGCGTCACGGAAGTCGCCTACGAGAAGGGCAAGCTCTTCATCCAGTTTCTGGAGAGCCGCTTCGGGCGCGATGCGCTCGATGCGTTCCTGCGCAGCTACTTCGATCACTTCGCTTTCCAGAGCATCGATACCGAGCAGTTCCTCGACTACCTGCGCGCGAACCTCCTCGCCACGAAGCCGGACGCCGTCACGCCTGAGCAGCTCCGCACGTGGATCTACGAACCGGGCCTGCCGGGCTTCGCCGTGCTCCCCTCGGACGAAGTGTTCGCTCCCGTGGAACAGGCGCGCAGCCGGTGGCTGGCAGGGTCGCTCGCCACCGCAGACTTGCCCACGAAGGAATGGAGCACGCAGGAGTGGCTGCACTTCCTGGACAACATGCCGGCCGAGTTGCCGCGTGCGCGGCTCGATGAGCTGGAGCGAACGTTCGCACTGTCCAGCTCGGGGAATGCCGAGATCGCCCATAGCTGGTTCCGGATCGCCATTCGCAACGACTACACGCCGGCGTATCCCCGTCTCACCGCCTACCTGACGAGCATCGGCCGCCGCAAGCTCGTGCGGCCGCTCTACGAGGAACTGATGAAGACGCCCCGCGGTGCGGAGCTTGCGCGCACCACTTACGCTCGCGCCCGCGCGGGCTACCATCCGATCACGCAGGGCACGATCGATGCGATCGTTTCGGCGCCTCGCTGACGGATACTCCATGGCGCAACTGTCCGAATGGCTGAGAGTCATGCTTGCCGAGATCGCGCGCAAACGCGATGACGCGGAGCGCGCGCGCGAAGAAGACGCGCGCCGTCAGCGCGAAGCGCGGAACGAGAAGAGCGACGCGAAGCAGGCCGATCCGGGCGCGCGCTGAACGTGCAATGCGTCGCGCCGTAGCGCGTCAAACGCGGCGATAAAAACGATCTGCCGATCGAGCAGCGGCACCATTGCGACTGGCCCCTGTGCTATTGTCCGCGCGGCTCGAACAGAGCGAATCAACAGAGGCCCATCGTGGCCGAGCGCCGCGTTTCCGGCATCGAGATTGCTGAGCAGAGTGGATCGGACCACGCGATCGATCGCGTGCCCACGGGAGTCGCCGCCTTCGTCGGCCGCTGCCTCAAAGGTCCCGTCAACCGCGCGACTTCCGTCACCAGTTTTTCCGAGTTCAGCCAGACGTTCGGCGGGTTGTGGCAACCCTCGACGCTGTCCTATGCGGTCGAGCAGTTCTTCGAGAATGGCGGACGCGAGGCATACATCGTGCGCGTGGCGAATGGCGCGCGCCCGCCGACGCTGACCCTGCCTGCAGGGTCGGGCCAACTGAAGCTCGTCGCCCTGCATCCCGGCTCGCGGGAGTACCTGCGCGCCTCGGTGGACTACGACGGCATCACCGAGAGCGAGTCGGACCGCTTCAACCTCGTCCTGCAACGGGTGCGGGCCGCAGGCTCGGAGATGATCGAGGAGCAGGAAATCTTCCGGCGGCTGTCGGTGGACGCGGAGTCCGGGCGCCTGGTGTCGGACATCCTCATGGATTCGCGTCTCGCTCGGGTCGCGGGCCCGGTTTCCGTGCGCCGGCCGGATCGTTCGATCCGCAATCCAGGCTCTCCGATCGTCGGCTACATCAATTCCAACACCGATGGCGACGATGGCGGGCCGCTCACGGACTATGACGTCATCGGCTCGGCTGGAGACAGCACGGGGCTGTTCGCGCTCAACTCCGCGCCCGGTTTCAACCTGCTGTGCATTCCACCCCTCACGCGCGAGCAGGACGTGGGGCTCAGCACTCTCGTCATCGCCGCGCGCTTCTGCCGAGATCGGCATGCGCTGCTCGTCGTGGATCCGCCGTCTGCGTGGCAATCGCCCGGGCAGGCATTGATAGAGCTGCGCGACTGGCCGTTCCGGAGCGAAAACGCGGTGATGTACTTCCCGCGGGTGGTCGCGCTCGACCGGCTTCGCGGCCGGCACGAAGTGTTCGGCTCATGTGGTGCGGCCGCCGGGCTCATCGTGCGTAACGACGAGCAGTGGCCCGTCTGGGCGGCGGCGGAGGGCGAAGACTCGGTTCTGAGGCCCGGGTTGCGGCCGGCATCCACAGTCACCGAACCGGAGCGGCAGCGCCTCGCGCAGGCCGGAGTGAATACGATGATGTCCGTGCGTCCGGCACAGCGGAATACCAGCACGAGCCCGCGGACGCTCGCAGCCGGGAACTCGGGATCACCGGACTGGAAGTACCTGTCTGCGCGCCGGCTGTCGCTGTTCGTGGCGGCGAGCATCGAACGCGGCACGCGCTGGATGCTGTTCGAGCAGAACTCGGACCCTACGTGGGAGCGCGCGCGGGCGCAGGTGGAGAATTTCCTCGACGGGCTGGATCAGCAGGGGGCGTTTGCAGGGTCGCAACCCGAGGAAAGCTATTTCGTCATCTGCGATGAGCGGGTGAATCCGCCGCGGACGGTGGAGGAAGGCAAGGTGAAGGTGTTGTTCGGTATAGCCATCACCAAGCCTTCGGATTTTCATGCATGGGTGATCACGCATTCGGCCGAGGGAAGCAGCAGCCGGCCGACCTGGCCCAATCGACTCGCTACTTCCGGACGGCAAGTCGAATGGGAGACGGAAACGAATATCCTGAAAGGCATGAGGATCACCTGATCCTCTCAACCCTTCCTGGGCGACACGTACATCGTGATGACCGCCCGTACGACTTCCGTCCCGCTCGCATCGACAACACTCACAGGCACCGCAATGTTCTCGGGCCCGCCGGTCCATTCGGACTTGGTGAGACGCGCGGTCGCCGTGACGTCGGATTCTGCCCGGCGCAGGTATTCGATGGTCATCCCTCGCGGCAGCCAGCGCAGGTTCGCAGGGAGCGTCACCTCCGTCACCATGCCGGCGGCCAGCTCGCACAGATTCCCCATGGCGAGCGCATGCACCGACCGGATGTGGTTCTCCACCTTTCGGCGCTTGCGCATCGACACGCGGCACACGGTGGGTGCGAGCTCGAGAAATCGGGGGCGAATGGTGCCGAAGTAGGGAGCACGGCGGCACACGGTGCGTGCGAAGAGCCAGCGGCCGATGGAAGAGCTCGAAGCACGCTGCCACGCACGCAGCACTGGCCCTGCGGGAGTCAGCGGCGCCGCTACAACAGTGCCCGCGTGAACGTCGGTATCGGCAGCGATGACTACGCTCCTGCTTGAATGTTCAGGAACCCGACCGTTCTGAAAGCGCCTCGACTGTAAACCAGGACAGCGAGCCAGGTCACGCCATTGCAGATGTTGGGTGGCGAAACAACAGCGTCGAGTGGGAGTATTGGTACCCGTGAGCCGATACGTCGTCTTCTCGCACGGTCAGGAAAGCGGGCCCTGGGGTCGCAAGATCTCTGCGCTCGCCGAAGTGGCGCGCAGCGAAGGCTATGAGACCGAGTCCGTGGACTATCGCGGCATCGATCACCCGCGCTCACGCATCACGCGTCTGGTGGACTTCTGCAAGGAGCTGCAGGGGGATCTGGTACTCGTGGGTTCGAGCATGGGTGGCTTCGTGTCCGTCGCGTCCGCTTCGCTCTTGCACGCGCGAGGTGTTTTCCTGATGGCACCGGCGCTCTACATGGAAGGGCTGCCCGAGCTGCGCGCTGGTGTGCTCGATTGCCCGGCGGCACTCGTGCACGGCTGGCGCGACGACGTGGTTCCGTATGAGCACAGCGTGCGTTTCGCGAAGGAGTACGGCGCGGCCCTTCACCTCCTCGACAGCGACCATCGCCTGCACAACCAGCTCCGCGTGGTCCGCCACCTGTTCGAGTACTTCCTGATCGCCCTGGATCTGCCACCCGCGGCGTTCGAATAGCCGTTTCCCGCGTTCCCCACTACACTCGCGGCGCCGCCGGAGAGGGTGAACAACGGACCGTAACGAATGAATTGGCTCCTGAGACGGCTGCTCGCTCTCTGGGTGCGATTTACCGTCCGGCCGGATGACGCGGTAGCTCGCCTGCACGGACGCACCAATCCCATCTGCTACGTGCTCGAGCGCCGTGACATCACGGACCTGGCCGTACTTCAGAACGCTGCCGTCGCACTCAAACTCACGCGCCCGCAGAAGCGCCTCGTAAAGCAATCGCGCGAGGTGCGCTCGTTTTTCTACCTGACGCAGCCGCTCGGCTTCTGGGATGAAAGACTCGACCGCCGTCCGCCGGAACCTCTGGTGCAACTGACGCACGCGCTGCGCGCCCATCCCGACATCGACGTCGATCTCGTGCCCGTCTTCGTCTTCTGGGGTCGGGCGCCGCAGAAGGAGGGCTCGTTCCTCCGGCTGTTGCTGGTGGAGGAATGGGCGCTCACCAGTCGCATCCGCAAGTTCTTCCAGGTGCTCTTCAACGGACGCAACACGCTCATCGAGATCGCGGAGCCGATATCGCTCCGGGGCCTCCTCGGTGACGACGCCGCGGTGGAAGTGCAGAGCCGGCGCGTAGCCCGCGCGCTCCGCAAGCAGTTCGCAAAGCAGCGCGCAGCACGCATCGGTCCGGACCTTTCACACCGGCGCACGATCGTCACGCGCGTGCTCCGCACGCATGCCGTACGCACCGCTGTCGCGCAGGAAATGCGCGAGAAGAAAATCACGCGCCGGCAGGCGATGCTCCAGGCTCAGAAAAACGCGGAAGAGATCGCCGCGAACTACTCGCACGCGTTCGTGCGCTTCATGGAGTTCGGTCTCACCCGGCTGTGGAATCGGCTGTACGACGGCGTCGTGCTCTCCCACATCGAGACGCTCGAACAGCTCGCGGAGGATCACGAGATCATCTATGTGCCCTGCCACCGCAGCCACATGGACTACCTGCTGCTGTCGTACGCCATCTTTCGGCAGGGCTACGCGGTTCCTCACATCGCGGCGGGCGTCAATCTGAACCTGCCGATCGTCGGACGTTTCCTGCGCAAAGGTGGCGCGTTTTTCATCCGGCGGAGCTTCCGGGGGAACGCGCTGTACACCGTCGTGTTCACGAACTACCTCGCGGCCATCATGGGCCGCGGACACTCGATCGAATATTTCATCGAAGGCGGCCGCAGCCGCACCGGCCGTTTGTTGCAGCCGAAGACGGGGATGCTGTCGATGACGGTGCGCAGCTTCCTGCGCCACCCGCAACGTCCCGTGGTGTTCCTGCCTGTGTACTTCGGCTACGAGCGCGTGGTGGAGGGCACCACTTATATCGGTGAGATGTCGGGCAAGCCGAAGGAAAAGGAAAGCGTCCTCGGACTTCTCGGTACCTTCTCGAAGCTGCGTGAGCGCTTCGGTCGCGTGTACGTGAACATCGGCGAGCCGATTCTGCTCGGTAGTGTTCTGGAGCAGTTCGATCCGCAGTGGAATCAGCGTGCGCTCGAAGACGACACACGCCTGCCATGGATCAACCCGGCGGTCGATACGCTCGCCGAGAAGATCATGCAGAACATCAATGCGGCGGCGGCAGTCTCGCCGATCAACCTCATCGCCGTGACGCTGCTCGCCACGCCGCGACAGACGCTGCCGGAGCCGGACCTGCTCCGTCAGATCGAGCTCTACCTCGCGCTCCTGCGCAGCTTCCCATACAGCGCCCGCGTTACGATCACGGATCTCGGCCCTCCAGAGATTCTCGCGTATGCCGAGGCGATGCAGCTCATCTCGCGCGAGAAACATCCACTCGGCGATCTCGTTCGCATGCGTGACGAGAGCGCTGTACTCGCCACGTACTTCCGCAACAACGTGCTGCATCTGTTCGTGATGCCATCGCTCATCGCGTGCGCATTCGTGAGCAACTCGAGAATGCGGACCGAAGACATCCAGCGTCTCGCATGGCGCATCTATCCGTACATTGCATCGGAGCTCTTCTTGCGCTGGAACGAGAGTGAGCTGCCAGGCGTCGTCGAAGGTGTGCTCAGCGCGCTTGCACGCCACGGTCTGATCGAGGAGGCGGAAGGTGGCGGGGAATGGCGGCGGCCGCCGCCGAATTCAACACAAGCGATGCAACTCTCGCTGCTGGCGCAGGCGACGATCCAGACCATCGAGCGCTACTATCTGGCTGTAGCGTTGCTGCTGCAGGCGGGCAACGATGAGATCACGCAGTCTGCACTCGAAGAGCGCTGCCAGCTCGTGGGCCAGCGCATGACGATGCTCTACGGCATCAACTCGCCCGAGTTCTTCGACCGGACCCTGTTCAAGAACTTCATCGATCTGCTGCGCACGCGCGGCGTGATCCGTGTGTCCGCCGCGGGCAAGCTCGAATTCGACGAGGTGCTGATGCGCGTCGCGAGCGACGCCCAACTGGTGCTCAACGAGCAGATCCGCCATAGCATCCTGCAGGTGACGCACAGCTAGTCGCTGCAATCCATTCGGCTATACTCGCGCGCCAGAAGCACAAGGGACGCCTTCGACGTCCAACCCACACCTGGAAGCGGGGGGCAAGCATGAGGATAGAGGACACCCGGCGTCGTAACACTGTCGTTGCGGCAGCGGTCGTCGTGGCACTCGGCGCGGCGCTGTCGAGTCCTGTGCAGGCAGTCGACATCGCTGCAGGACCGGTGACGGGAAGCTGGGACACCACGCTCTCGTACGGCCAGGCCTGGCGCCTCGAAGACCGCGACTGCAACCTCATCGCCACCGCTGACGGCGGCTGCGGGCGCTCGCCGAACATAGACGACGGCAACCTGAACTACGACACGGAGGTCTTTAGCCGCGCGTTCAAAGTCGTCAGCGAGCTGTCGCTGGAGACGGGCAACTTCGGCGCTTTCGTGCGCGGTTCCGCGCTCTATGACGGCAAGACGGAGAACAGCGACACGAGGCGCACGCCTCTCTCGAAGTCCGCGCGCGATCTCGTGGGGACGTACACGCGACTGCTGGACGCGTTCGCCTACGCGCGCTTCAACCTCGGCACCATGCCTTCCGAGCTCCGGCTCGGCCGTCAGGTGCTGAGCTGGGGCGAGAGCACGTTCATCCAGGGCGGCCTGAACACCATCAACCATTTCGACGTGGCGGCGCTGCGCGTGCCCGGCTCGGAGCTGAAGGAAGCGTTCCTGCCGCAGGAAATGGCCGTCTTCAACCTGCAGTTCAACGATCGCCTGAGCACGCAGCTCGTGTACCTCGCCGACTGGAACGACACGGAGCCGGAGCCCGCGGGCTCGTTCTTCAGCACGAACGACTTCGCCGTGCCGGGCGGGCAGCGCGTGGTGCTCGGCTTCGGCGCGTTCTCGGATCAGGGCGTGGACTTCCGCCCGCTCGGCGGCCCGCTGATCTCGAATTTCCAGAACGTGCAGCGCCTCGACACGCGCGAGCCGGACAAGAGCGGGCAGTACGGCATCAACTTCAAGCTCTATCTGCCGGACTTCAACAACGGCACCGAGCTCGGCCTCTACTTCCTCAACTACCACAGCCGTCTGCCCGTCATCTCGGGCCGGACGGGCACGCAGGCCGGGCTCGGCAATGCGTTCGGCGCGTTGAACGCGATCGGCGCCGCGGCTCAGGGGCTCGCGGCGGGTTTGCCGTTCAACGCCGCAGTGGCCACGGGCGCGGCATTGGCTGTCAGTCGTTCGCAGGCTGCGGGTGGAAATCTGGATCCGGCGCTTGCCCAGCAGTACGCCCTCATCGGCGCCAACACGCTGCTCGCCGGCGGCAACGTCGCGCAGCAGGCGGGGAATATCGCCGTTCACGAGTACTCGAAATCGGCCGGGTATTTCACGGAATTTCCGGAAGACATCCGCCTCGTCGGCGTGTCTTTCAACACGCAGCTGCAGGCCACCGGCATCGCCCTGCAGGGCGAAGTGGCGTATCGCCAGAATCAGCCGCTGCAATTCGACGACGTGGAGCTGCTGTTCGCGGCACTGTCGCCGTTCGAGACCGGTCTCAACCAGCTTCGCGGTCTGCCTGCGCTGACCACGTGCGTCGCAGACAATCCGGCCACACCGGCGACGGATGAATCCTCGCTCGCCCGCTGCAACCAGCTCGGCTCGTTCGGCCTCAATCAGGAAGTACGCGGCTGGAGTCAGCAGCATGCCTGGCAGGCGCAGTTCACCGCCACGAAGACGTTCGCGAACCTCCTGGGCGCGTCGCAGATGGTGGTGGTGTTCGAAGGCGCGGTCGACTACTTCCCCGATCTCGAGGACAAGTTCAGCGGCGGGCCCGCGGGCCGCGGCCTGCGTTACAACGGCCCGGGCACTTCGGTGAGCGGCAATCCCGAGCTCGCGAGCCGCCATTTCGGCGAGGTCGAGCCCGCGCGCCGCTTCCCGGATTCCACTTCGTGGGGCTACCGCCTCGCGGGGCGCCTCGAATATCCGAACCTGATCGGACCCTGGAACATCGTGCCGCGTTTCTCCTGGACGCACGACGTCAAGGGCACGACTCCCGGCCCGGGCGGCAACTTCGTCGAGGGTCGCAACGGTCTCACGCTCGGTGTGGCGGCAAATCTGCGCGGCACGTACGAGCTCGACGTGGCCTACACCAAGTTCGGTGGCGCCGGCCGCTGGAACGATCTCAACGATCGCGATTTCGCGTCCGCGAGCATCAAGGTGTCCTTCTGAGAGGGCGGAGCATGACGATCATGACTGCATCGATCCGCAAGACGTGGATTGCCGCCGCCGCCGCATGCGTGGCCGCGCCGGCCTGGGCCGCTGTGAGCCAACAGGAAGCCGCAAAGCTCGGTGCGGAGCTCACGCCGCTCGGCGCGGAGAAAGCCGCCAACGCGGACGGCTCGATTCCCGAGTGGACGGGCGGCATCAAGTCCGCGGCCGAGGCCGGCTTCCCGAACTACAAGTCGGGCCAGCATCACCCGGACCCATTTGCGAACGACAAGCCGCTCTTCACGATCACGCCGGAGAACATGGGGCAGTACGCGGCGAAGCTCACCGAAGGGCACAAGAAGCTTCTGCAGACGTACAAGGACTACAAGCTCATCGTGTATCCCACGCATCGAAGCGCCGCGTTTCCGCAGCGGATCTACGATGCGACGAAGCGCGTAGCCACCACCGCCAATCTCGCGCCGAACGGCAATGGCGTCACCGGTGCGGTCGAAGGTATTCCGTTCCCGATCCCGAAGCAGGGCGTCGAGGTTTTCTGGAATCACGTGGTGCGCTTCCGCGCGGAAACCGCCCAGCGTTCCATCGGCCAGGCGGCCGTGACGGCGGGTGGCAGCTACACGCCCGTGAAATTCCGCGACGAATTCCTGTTCCAGTACTCGAGCCCCGGGATGACGGAGCAGGCGCTCGACAACGTCATCGCTTTCTTCATTCAGGAGACCACGCAGCCGGCGCGCTACGCCGGTGAGATCCTGCTGGTGCACGAAACGCTCGACCAGTCGAAAGAGAATCGCCGCGCCTGGATCTACAACCCCGGCCAGCGCCGCGTGCGACGTGCGCCGAATGTCGCCTTCGACAACCCGGGCACGAACGCGGACAACCTGCGCACGTCCGACCAGTACGACATGTACAACGGGAGTCCGGAGCGCTACGACTGGAAGCTGATCGGCAAGAAGGAAATCTACGTTCCCTACAACTCGTACAAGCTTCATAGCAACACGCTGAAGTACGCGGACATCCTGCACCGAAACCACATCAATCAGGATCACGCGCGCTACGAGCTGCACAGGGTGTGGGTGGTGGATTCCACGCTGAAGGCGGGCACGAGCCACGTGTACAGCCGCCGCACGCTCTACGTGGACGAGGACTCGTGGCAGATCGTTGCGGTGGACTGCTACGACCGGCGCGGTCAGCTCTATCGCGTGCAGGAAGGCCACGTCATCAATTACTACGAGCTGCCGAACCTGTGGACGACGCTCGAGCTGGTGATGGACCTGTCCAACGGACGCTATCTCGCGCTCGGCCTGCAGAACGAGGAGCCGAGGTCGTACGACTTCACCATCAAGCGCACGCCGGCCGACTACCAGCCGAATGCGCTCCAGAGGCGCGGCGTCCGGTGACGCGGCGGGCCGGCACTTGAAGCGCCGGCTCCATCTGCTCGTTACCACGCTGGTCGCGAGCTGCGCGGCATTCGCTGCGAGTCTCGATCCCGGCGAGTTGCCGTCGGAGCAGGCGCCGCTCGCATCCCGGTCGCTCCTCGTCGACCTCGCCCATGCGGGCTCACGTCTCGTTGCGGTGGGCGAGCGCGGTCATGTCCTGCTGAGTGACAATCGCGGTCAGACATGGCGGCAGGCGAAAAGCGTCCCGACGCAGAACCTGCTCAATGCTGTGTGCTTCTCGGATGAGAAGCGCGGCATCGCCGTCGGCCACGACGAGATCGTGCTCACCACCGCCGATGCCGGCGAAACCTGGACGCGCAAGCACTACGCCCCCGAGGCCCAGCAACCATTGCTCGACGTCCTCTGCAACGGCCAGGACGCCATCGCCGTCGGCGCCTACTCCGTCTACTTCACCAGCAAAGACCGCGGCGAAACCTGGGTGGAGCATAAATTTAGCGCCTCGTCAGCGGCCAGCGGCGGCGCCCAAGGTCCGCCATCTTCAGCGGCGCGCTCGCCTGAATCGAAGCCAGCGGCCGTCCCCCCCGCGAACCAACCTTCCTCAGACGAAGGGATCGACTCCGAGCTCAGCTCCGACTTCCACCTCAACCGAATCGTCGCCGCCTCCGGCTCGCGTCTCTACATCGCCGCCGAAGCCGGCCACCTCTATCGCTCCGACGACGCCGGCGCGACATGGGTCGAACTGCCCTCACCGTATGAAGGCTCCTTCTTCGGCATCCTCCCACTGAACCCCGATTCACTATTGGCATACGGCCTCAGAGGCCACCTGTTCCGCTCCGACAACGCCGGCACCACCTGGCGCGAAATCCCCACCCACACCCAAGCCATGCTCAACGACGCCGTACGTCTCCCAGGCGGCGGAGTCGCCGTAGTCGGCCTCTCCGGCGTAGTGCTCACAAGCGGCAACGACGGCGAACAGTTCACCGTCACGCAGCAGAACGACCGCAAAGGCCTGTCCGCCGTCCTCGCATCCGGAACAACAGAGCTCATCACCGTCGGTGAAGCCGGCGTGAAGCTCATCGTGATCGGATCCGGCGGATGAACGACCCAACCGTCCAGCCAGGCCAGCTCGCCTCGCGCCTCGAGCATCTGATCTTCGGTCACCGCGGCTTGATCATCGTTGCGTTCACGATCCTCACCGTGTTGTTCGCCGTGTTCGCGTTCCGCGGCCTGCGCATCGATGCGTCCTTCACGAAGCAGCTTCCCGTACAGCACGAGTACATGCAGACGTATCTCGCGCCGGAAGTGGCAGAGTTCCGCGGCGCCAATCGCGTGCTCATCGGTCTGATCGCACGCGACGGCAACATGTTCAAGCCGGAGTTCTTCGACGCGCTGAAGCGCGCGACGGATGAAGTCATCGTCATGGACGGCATCGACCGCGGCCGCGTGCAGTCGCTGTTCACGCCGAACGTCCGCTATCTCGAAGTGGTGGAGGACGGCATCGAGGCCGGCAACGTCATCCCCGCGGACTTCCAGCCGACGCCGGAAAGCATGGCGCAGGTGCGCGAGAACATCCTGAAGGCCGGCATCGTCGGACGCCTCGTCGCGACGGATTTCTCCGGCGCGCTGGTGAGCGCTGTGGTGCTGGAAGAGGACGCGAACGGCAAGCCCGTCGATCCGATTCGCGTCGCGCAGGACCTGGAGGAGAAAGTCCGCGAACGCATCGAGGGCACCGCGGTCGACGTGCAGGCGAGAGGCGTGAGCGCCGACGATCTCGCCAAGGGCCGCGGGTCTTATGGCGTCGACGTGGCCATGATCGGTTTCGCCAAGGTGGTCGGTGACATCGCAGAAGGTGCGCTGTCCGTGATCATCTTCGCGATCAGCACACTCGTGCTCACGTTGCTGGCCGTGTGGGTCTATTGCCAGTCGTTCCGCGTTGCGCTCGTTCCGGTTGTCTGCTCGGTGATCGCGGTGGTGTGGCAACTCGGCACGCTGGTCGTGCTCGGTTACGGCATCGACCCGCTCGGGCTGCTCGTTCCATTCCTCATCTTCGCCATCGGCGTGAGCCACGGCGTCCAGAAGATCAGCGCGGTGAGCGACGCCGCCTTCGCGGGTCTCGGGAGCATGGAGGCGGCCCGCCGCACGTTCCGGCAGCTCCTGGCGCCTGCCATCGTGGCCCTGCTCGCGGATCTGGTCGGATTCATCACCATTCTGCTGATTCCGGTGCAGGTCATTCGCGAAATGGCGATCACGGCGAGCATCGGTGTCGCCATCGTGATCCTCACCGATCTCGTGCTGCTGCCCGTGCTCGTGTCCTACGTGAAGTTCGACGACGGATACCGGCAGCGCGTCGAAGGTCGCCAGCGACGGCTGGGTCTCCTCTGGCACGGGCTCGCGAAGATCACGAACCCGGTTCCGTCGATGATCATCATCGCCGTCTCGCTGCTGCTCCTGGGACTGGGCTGGTGGAAGGGTCGTGAGACGCCCATCGGCGATACGCAGTCGGGCGTGCCCGAGCTGCGGCCGGACTCCCGGTACAACCTCGACAGCGACATCATCACCACCAAGTTTTCGATTGGCGTCGACGTGCTGACGGTGATCGTCCAGACCGCGGAGCCGACTTGCGTCAGTTACGACTTCATGACTGCCATCGACCGGTTCGGCTGGCACATGCAGAACGTGCCCGGCGTGCAGGACGTGGTGACATTGCCGTTCATCGCCAAGACCGCCATTGCGGGGTGGAACGAAGGCAGTCTCAAGTGGCGCAACATCCCGCGCGAGCAGACGCAGCTCACCCAGTCCACGCGCTACATCGACACCAGCACGGGGCTTCTGAACGCGGACTGTAACGTCGTCCCGGTGCTGCTGTTTCTCCGGGACCATCGCGCCGAGACCATCGAACGCGCGGTCGCCGAGGTGAAGGCGTGGCGGGAGGCGAATCCCGTCCCCGACGCGCAATTCAAGCTGGCCGCCGGCAACGTCGGCGTGATGGCGGCGACCAACGAAGAGGTGCGGGCGAAGGAAATCCCGATCCTCGCTGGAGTGTTCCTGTCCGTGATCGTGATGTGCCTCACAACCTTCCGCTCGATCGTCGGCACCGTGCTGGTGGTGCTGCCCCTCGCGCTGGTGTCAGTGCTGGTGTACGCCGTGATGGCGGTGGTCGGCATCGGGCTGAAGATCTCGACCCTGCCGATGGTCGCGCTCGGCGCCGGCATCGGCGTGGATTATGGAATCTATCTTTTCAGTCGCATGCAGGCGTTCCTGCACGAAGGTTTCAGCGTCCGGGATGCCTACGAGCGCACTTTGCGCGTTACCGGTGCAAGCATCATTTTCACCGGCATCACGCTGGCGATCGGCGTGGTCACCTGGGTGTTCTCGCCGCTCAAATTCCAGGCGGACATCGGGGTCATGCTCACGTTCATGTTCCTGGTGAACATGCTTGCGGCCATCATTCTGTTACCGGCGCTCGCTGCATGGCTGGTGAGGCAACGTGCATCGGTATAGGCTCGGGACTGGAGTGTCGCAGCCTCTCAATCAGGACATGGACGAATGAACGCCAAATCGACTGTCGTTCCCATTCCCACGGGTCGGACCGTGCGGACGCTCGGTCATTATGTCGAAGGTAAGTCCATCGCGAGCGGCTCGGGCCAATGGGGCTCCGTCACCGATCCTGCCAACGGCTCCATCACCGCGCGCGTGCCATTCGCGGACGCAACTGAAACGCGTGCAGCCATTCACGCAGCTCGCGCAGCCTTGCCTGCCTGGGCTGAGACTCCTCCGCTCCAGCGCGCTCGTGTGCTGTTCCGATTCAAGTCGCGGCTGGAGACACATGCCGACCAGCTGGCGCGACTCATCACCAGCGAGCACGGGAAGCTCCTCGCTGACGCACGCGGTGAAATCACACGTGGGATGGAAGTGGTCGAGTTCGCGTGCGGGATTCCTCAGCTGCTGAAGGGCGAGTTCTCCGAGAACGTTGGCTCGGACATCGACTCGTGGTCTCTGCGCGCGCCGGTTGGCGTCTGCGCGGGCATCACGCCGTTCAACTTTCCCGCGATGGTGCCGTTGTGGATGTTTCCCATCGCCATCGCGTGCGGCAACACGTTCGTGCTCAAGCCATCGGAGAAGGATCCGAGCTGTCCGCTGCGTCTTGCCGAATTGCTGACCGAGGCGGGGTTGCCGCCTGGCGTGTTCAACGTGGTCAACGGAGACCGCGTGGCCGTCGATACGCTGCTGACGGATCCGGATGTCGCGGCCGTGAGTTTCGTCGGCTCGACACCGGTCGCGGAGTACATCTACAAGACGGGCTCTGCCCACGGCAAGCGCGTGCAGGCGCTCGGCGGCGCGAAGAATCACATGCTGGTGATGCCCGATGCGGACGTGAAGCTGGCCGCGCAGGCTTTGATGGGTGCGGCGTTCGGGTCTGCGGGCGAGCGATGCATGGCCATCTCCGTGGCCGTTGCAGTCGGCGATGTTGGCGACCGGCTGGTGCGTGAGCTGACGAAGCTCATTACGAAACTCGAAGTGGGCGAGGGAACGCGCGAAGGCGTGGAGATGGGGCCGCTCGTTACACGCGAGCATCTCGATCGCGTGCAGGGCTACCTCGATCTTGGGATCAAGGAGGGCGCGCAGCTCGTGGTCGATGGGCGCGAGTCCGCAGTGTCCGGGCATCCGGAAGGCTTCTACCTTGGCGCTTCGCTGTTCGATCACGTGCGCGCGACCATGCGCATCTACAAGGAAGAGATTTTCGGTCCCGTGCTCTGCGTGGTGCGCGTGCCGGACTTCGAGCGCGCGCTAAAGCTCGTGAACGCGCACGAGCTCGGGAACGGCGCGGCGATCTTCACTCGCGATGGCGCCACGGCCCGCCGCTTCGCCCATGCCGTGCAGTCCGGCATGGTAGGCGTGAACGTTCCGATTCCAGTTCCGATGGCTTTCCACAGTTTCGGTGGCTGGAAGCGCTCGCTCTTCGGCGCCCTGCACATGCATGGCCCGGACGGCGTGCGCTTCTACACGCGCCTCAAGACCATCACTGCCCGCTGGCCTGACGGCTCCTCCCACGACTCCGGCTTCGTCATGCCGACGATGAAGTGAGCGCGACGCCACGGAACGTGGCGATCACCGGCGCAACGGGCTACATGGGCCGCGCGCTCTGCACGAAACTCGTCGCCAGAGGCCATCGCGTACGGGCACTCGTTCGGCCGGGGACGTCACAACGCGTCGTGCCGGGTGCTGAACCGGTCGAGCTCGATCTGTTCAACATCGACGCACTGGCTCGCGGGCTCGACGGCCAGGACACCGTCGTCCATCTCATCGGCACTGCGCACCCGAATCCGCGCAAGGCGCAAGAGTTCCTGCGTGTGGACCTTGCCTCCGCCCGTGCCTGCGTTGCCGCCGCCGCTCGCTCGGGTCTGAAGCATTTCGTGTACGTAAGCGTCGCGCAGCCCGCGCCCGTGATGCATGCGTACGTATCTGCGCGCGCCCAGGCGGAACGCGAGCTGACCGATTCCGGTCTAACCGCCACCGTGATACGTCCTTGGTATGTGCTTGGCCCCGGCCACCGATGGCCCATCCTCCTGATGCCGTTCTATCTCTGGGCGGAGCTGATCCCCGCCTGGCGCGACACCGCGCGCCGTCTGGGACTGGTCACGCTCGCGCAGATGATCAACGCACTGGGTCAGGCAGTCGAACAGCCACCGCCAGCGGGTACACGCCGTATAGTCGATGTTCCTCAGATCCGCCGCTCGGCAGATATCTAGGTAGGCAGCGTCCGTTCGCAGCCGATTCAGGAGCTATTGCATGAAGCGGGTGTTGCTATATGTCGCCCTCGTCGCCCTTGGTACGGCCGTCGGTTTTGCGGCGTCTTCATACCTTTCGGAGCGGGACTATCGAGAAGCAGCTAGAGCCAACCTTCTTGCAGCCGGAGAGAGCTTGCGCGCGAAGGATCTTGTGGCGGCGATGACCTACGCACACTCTGCTCTGATCGGTGCGCCCGATGCCTATGATGGGTACGAGGCCGTTGGCGATGTTTATGCGAAGTTCGGAATTGCCTCGGGTGCCCGGTCGATGTACCAGAAGGCTATTGAGCGGATCGAGGCAGACGGCGAAAGTGCCATGCTCGTGACGAAAGGCGTGGTGTCGTCCCAGAATGCGGCAGAGCTGATACGGCGGAAGCTCAGTGCCCTCGGACAAGTGAATTTGTCGGCGCCATAGTGCAGTCGCCAAGATGCTCAACAAACCAAGTTCCAAATCAAGCGCCGAACTCGAAGGAACTGAGTGGCCCTCTTTGAAGGAGGGCGCGTCACCTATGGCGGTCAGGTGTCACGACCTTCGCAAGAAGCCGATCTCGCAACTGGAGGCTGCGGATTTGCAATTGCTGATTGGCCTGGACATCGGGTTACCCTTCTTGATGCCGCTGGCGTTGGACATTCTCGAGCGAGACCCATTGGTCGAGGCGGAGCACTTTGGAGGGGATATGCTCACTGCGCTGTTGCAAGCGTCTCCGCAGTTCTATAGAGAGAACTCGGAAGTCAGGTCGAGGGTTGAAAAAATCCTTGTCTTGCTGCCATCGGCGCTGGAGAGCCTGGACTACATCGATTTCGACACTTCGTCAGAAGCCTTGGATGCGGCGATAGACGAGTTCCGGCGGGGCCGGCGGTAAGCGGCCGCATGTGTGGTGCCGATCAAAGAGGACGTCAGTGCAATCAGGTTCTCGCGCTCCCTCGCAGCGAGATGCGCGTCTCCCGATTCCAGCTCGTGCGCAAGCCATCGATGTGCTCGTTCAGGCTGGCCGCGATAGGCGCCCACAGGGGGTCGAGGATCACATCGAGTCCCTCGCGTCGCGCCAGCTTTGCGGCGGGAACGAAATCAGAATCGCCCGTGATCAGTACGATGCGATCGACGAGTTTCTTGTAAGCGAGCGTGGCGACGTCCAGTCCCAACTTGATATCAACACCCTTCTGCTCGATGTCGTAGGCGACATCGCACTCCTGCAGGTCATGGAGATGCATCGACCCATTGAGCAGTTTGTGCGCGGATTCGGGGCGAATGAGCCAACGGCGCCGGTCGGCGAGCTCACCGAGGCGCAGCACGACCTTGCGTTTACAAGTCAGTTCGGCGAGGAGCGCGGAACGAAACGCGTAGGTTGAGGTCTTTGCAAAGTCGATTGAGCGGCCGGAGACCGGGTTGTGAGCTTTCTTGGCCAATGGTCTGCAGTCGTAGACGAAAATGCGGTGCAGCTCGTCCGTGCGTCCGATATGAGCGCGCGCGGTCGTGCAAACAGCTCGCGCGGCGTGCGCGGCATCGAGCGGTCTACCGGCGGATTGCTCGCGGCGAGCGTAGTGGACCAGAAAGAAGCTGAGGTCGACGAAGACCGCGACACGTGTGTGAGGGGAACACAAAAGAAAATGCCTCCGGGTTTGGCGACCCCAGGATTGCTCAGGGAGGCCGCGTACTGCCGGAGGCGGGATGGACAAGATGCTAGAGGCTGGCGGGTTCGCTGGCAAGCTGCAAATCAAGAAAAATACAGCTCTTCGGTGGGAGCGCGTGCACTCCGCACTATCGTACGAAATCACTCGCCTTCGGCAGCTGGCGAGCTAGTCATAGTCGAGGTTTAGCGATATGCGTCGACACAAATCAGTGTTCCTCGGAATCGTATTGGTGACATTCGCGGGGTGCAGTCTCGTGCAGCCGGATTCGGCTTCGACGCCGAAGGTGGATCTGGTAGGTGGGACGTGGGTGCTCGAGGACATCGATGGGGCTGGTGTCGTCGATGACGCGCAGTCGACATTGGAGTTCGCGACGGGCGGGAAGGTGTCGGGGCGCGGTGGGTGCAACCGGTACGGCGGGAACGTCGAGGTGAAGGGTGCGTCGATCATCGTGGGTGAATTGGTATCCACGAAGATGGCGTGCGCGCCGGCACTGATGGATCAGGAGACGATGTTTCTGGCGGCTCTGCAGGCCACTCGCACTTATCGGATGAATGAAGACAACAAGCTGGTCCTGTCGGACGCAACGGGACGGCAGAGGCTGCGTTTTTCGCGGTAAGGCTCGCCCTCAAGAGGTCGCCGGGGGTGGCGCCGGCGATTGGGTCGCCACAGGCGCCGGAGCGGCGAACGCCAATTTCTTGCGCAGCTCCACTTGCAGCAGCAGGTAGCTGATCACCGCCTGCACAGCCGTCGCCGCGACGGACACTTCCCACACGTGGTGCAAGTGAAAGTTGGGCTGCAGTGACAGCCACACTGCAGGCACGCCGTAGAGCACCAGCCGGCTGATACCACTCAGCAACGCTGGCCACGTGTTCCCCATCGCCTGGAACATGCTCGAGCACGTGAAGATGATCCCGGTCACGAGGAAGTTCCACGAGATGATCCGCAGGAAATCCGTGCCCACTTCGATGACCGCGGGGTCGTTCGTGAACACCCGAATGAACATGCCCGGTGCCAGCTGGCACAGCAGCGTGATCACCACCATCACGCCCGTTTCCATCAACGCTGCAGACCGGAACGTCTCGCGCACGCGATCGGCGCGCCGCGCTCCGAAGTTCTGTCCCGCGATCGGCGCGGCCGAAAACGCCACGGCCATCGCGGGCAGGAAGATCGCCTGCATCACGCGTTGCCCGATGCCGTAACCCGCCTGCGCTTCCGACCCGAATTGGCGAATCACCCAATACGTGATCGCCATGATCAGGAACATCACGAAGAATTCGCCGCCCGCCGGCAGGCCGATGTTCAGGATGCGCTTCCAGTAGGCAAGATTCGGCTGCCACTGCTCGCTGTGAAAGCCCACGTACTTCTCTAGCCGCGTGAAGTACAACGTGAGCAGCACGACACCGGCCGCAATCGCGATCGTGCTCGCAAGGCCGGCGCCCGCGGCGCCGAGCGGATGTCCGGTACCCCATCCGGCAATCAGCACGGGCGCGAGGACCACATTCAGCAAGACGGACAAGACCTGAACGGTCATCGTCGGCCGGACGATGCCCGTGCCGCGTAACGCCGCGCCCATCGACACCATCGCGAACTGCAAGGCGAGCCCGGGCAGGAACCAGTACAGGTAGGTGATACCTGCCTGCTGCATGCCTTCGTCGGCACCGACCGTACGCAGATAGGGCCCGGTCAGCAGATACCCCGCAACGAGCACGAACACGCCGATGAGCGCCGACAACGCGAGCGACTGGTTGAACACGAGATTGGCATCCGCCTGATCCTTGCGGCCCGCTGCATGGGAGATCAACGCCACCGTGCCGACGTTCAGAATCTGCGTGAGCGCAAGCACGACGAACGCGATATTCCCAGCCGCGCCGACGCCGGCGATGGCTTGCGGCCCGAGACCCGCGACGAAATACAGATCGACGATGTAGTAGAGCGTCTGCCCCACCATGCCGATCAGCATGACGGCCGCCATTTGCACGAGATGGCTCCCGATGGAGCCCTGGGTAAGGTCTTTCATGGTGGGTCGATCAAAGCGCACCGGAAAAACCGGTGGCGACGGGTCGGACTTAGTCCCTCAATCGTCCCATCGTACCCTGCCGCGCAGGGATTTCGTGCCTTGTCTGCGGACTTTGCTGGCGAGGCGCCGCTCTCTGGCAGCTCGCGTTGGCTTGGTCGCCTTGCGCGCTTTCGGTTCGATCAGCGCACGGCGAATGAGATCCGCCAGGCGCTCGAGCGCCTCCCGACGGTTCTGCTCCTGCGTGCGGTGGTTGCGCGCAATGATCAGAACCGCGCCGTCGTCCGTCACGCGCCGTCCGGCAAGCGCCCGCAATCTGAGTTTCACCCGCTCATCGAGCGCGGCGGAGCTCACGAGATCGAAGCGGAGCTGGACCGCCGAGGCCACCTTGTTGACATTCTGGCCGCCAGGCCCCGACGCACGCACGAACGACAGCTCGAGGTCGCTGTCCGGAATCGTGAGGGCAGAGGTGACCTCCAGCGGCATGTTCAGCGGGGACGCTCATCCGAGTCGTCGTCGTTCCCGGCATCGGACAACAGGCGTGACAAGTCCCGCTCGTCACGGGGGCCGAGCACACGCAGCTCGCGCTGCGCGACTGGAATCTTGATCCCGCGCGCCTTGAACACACGCCAGATCGAGCGATTCACGTCCGAGCGCACGTTGTTCACGCCGTTCATCGGGTCCGCGATCCAGAAGCGCACCTCGAGGCGCATGCCGTAGTCATCGAAGCTCATGAGGCGGGTCACGGGCCCCGGATCGCGCAGGATGCGCGGATGGTTCTGCGCGGCTTCGAACAGCGCCTGGAGCGCCACTTCCGGATCGTCGTCATAGCTGATCATCACCGGCAGGCGCAGGCGCACCCGTTGGTCCGAATAGCTCCAGTTGATGACGGAGTTGGTGATCAGGTTCAAGTTCGGCACGAGCGTCTCGACGCCATCGCGGTCCCGAACCACCACATAGCGGCCGCGCAGCTCCTGCACCCAGCCGAAGTTCTCAGTGCTCGTGCCTGTGTGCCCGGTGAAGCTGATGACGTCTCCGGGCTTGATGGATTTGTCCATGAGCAGGACGAAACCGCTCACGAAATTGCCGACCACGGCCTGCAGGCCGAAGCCGAGACCCACGCCGATGGCGCCGCCGACCAGCGTGAGCGCGCTGAGGTCCACGCCCGCCGCGTTGATGCCCAGCATGCCGCCGAGACCAACGAGGAAGAAGTACATGAACTTCGAGATGCCGATGCGTGTGGAGACCGCGAGCTGCTCCACCTTCATGATCCGGCGCTCGATCGTGCGCGCGATCAGGCTCGTCACGATGATGAAGCCCGATACGACGACGATCGCCTTCAGCAGCATCCACAGGCTGAATTTGTTCTTGCCGGGATTCAGGTCGACCGCGTCCAGCGTCTCCTCGAGCAGGTCGAACCAGCCGAGCAGCTCGAAGCTCACGAACAGCCACAGAATCAGGGTGAGACGGTTTTCCCAGACCTTGACCCAGCTCTCCGTGCCCAGCGAGAGGCGCAGCAGGTACACGCCTGCGCGCACGAAGATGAGCGCGATGGTGAGCTGCAAGGCGACGTTGACCACCGTCGTGTGCATCTTCGCCATCCCGAGCGTCCAGCGAACGATCGCCAGCACGACCAGAGCGAAGAAGAACGGCGCCACCTGCACGGCGGCCTCGACGACGTGCCCCCAGCCGGACGCGCCTTCATCCGCGCGGCCGTGACGCTTGTGCCATTCCTTGACGGCGTGGGCGCCCGCCACCGCGATCAGGCTCGCGATGGCGATAGCGATGACTTCGGCCAGTATTTCGGGTGAGGCGAGCCTGACGAAGAAGCGCTGCAGGGCGCTCTCGGCGCTATCCATGTGGCCGGGGCAGGGTAACGGTCACGAGGTTCCTTCCAGGCTCAGGCATTCAGGTCGGGGATGAGCTGGCTCTCGAGGCGCGTGATCTGGTCCTTCAGCATGAGCTTGCGTTTCTTCAGGCGCTTCATCTGCAGCTCATCGACGTGCGCATCCAGCGTCAGGCGCGAGATGATCTCATCGAGGTCCCGATGCTCGATGCGGAGCGTGCGCAGCTTCTCGAAGTTCTTGAACAGCTCGCGATCGACGTTGTCTTCGATTTCCGCCATGGCGGGTGAGGAGGACCAGCGGCCTAACGTGGGGCCCGCCCTTTTCTCAGGCGGGGCCGTAGCTTAGCGAACCGGGCGCGCATGCGCCACGGCGCCTTGAGCGCTCAGTATCATACGCGCCCATGACGCTGACATCGCAAACTGGTGCGCCCCGCTGGGACAGTATCGATACGGTTTTGCTCGATCTCGACGGGACGCTCCTCGACCTCGCATTCGACACGTATTTCTGGTGGCAGCACATACCCGAGATGTATGGCGCGGCGCGGTCCCTGTCGCTGGAGGACTCGCGGGCGGCGCTGAAGCCGCGTTTCCAGGCCTGCGCGCACACACTGAACTGGTACTGCGTGGAGTATTGGAGCCGCGAGCTGGGCCTCGACGTCCCGGCTCTGAAGCGCGCGGCGGGCCATCGCATTGGCTGGCTTCCCGGTGCCGAGGACTTTCTGCGCCGCGTGCGTGCGCTCGGCAAGCGTGTCGTCATGCTCACCAACGCACACCCGGTGGCGCTGCAGATCAAAGACGAGCGCACCGGCGTCACGCGCTATTTCGATGCCGTTCACAGTTCGCATTCGTTCGGTGCGCCCAAGGAAGACCCGAGGTTCTGGAGCGCCGTGCGCGAGGTAGAGCCGTTCGATCCAGAACGCTCGATGTTCGTGGATGACAACGCGGCCGTGCTGCGCGCCGCGCGTAATGCTGGAATTCGCTGGATTTACGCTGTCTGCCGCCCCGATTCCTCAGGGGCTCCGCGTATCCACGAAGGGTTTACGGTGACCGACGCTGTGGCCGACCTCCGCTAGAGCGCCGTCCGCGTCCGCCACCCCCGCTTCGCCCGCCACCGCCAGGCCGTCCCCGGTGATGTGGCCGATGACCGTGCCCTTCGGAATGCGTCGGGGTCTTCACTTCAGGGAGCTGGTCGTGCGAGATCGGAAGCGACGGCACCTTGTGCCCGATGTACTCCTCGATCTCCGGCAGTGACACCGCAAATTCCTCGCAGGCGAAGCTGATGGCATCCCCTTCCGCCCCTGCACGGGCCGTGCGCCCGATGCGGTGAACGTAGTCGGCTGCATCCTGCGGCAGGTCGAAATTGAACACATGGCTCACGTCCGGAATGTGCAGGCCGCGCGAGGCCACATCCGTTGCGATGAGCACGGCCAGATCGCCATTGTGGAAGTCCCGCAGGAACCGCAGGCGCTTCTGCTGGGGCACATCCCCCGAGATCGCCTGCGCATGGAAACCGTTCGCGTTGAGGATGGCTTCGAGACGTTCGGCCATGCGCTTCGTGTTCACGAACACCATGGTGCGCCGGGCCTCGCTCTGCCGGAGGAGCCCGATCAAAAGGGGCACCTTCTCCTCCATGGCGGGGTAGTACATGAGCTGGCGCACGCGATCGACCGTCATCTTGTCCGGCTCGATACGCACCAGCTCAGGGTTGTTCATGTGCTCGTATGCGAGCTCCAGCACCCGATGGGACAGCGTCGCCGAGAACAGCATCGACAGCCGGTGATGGGGCGGTGGCAGGCGACGCAGGATGTAGCGGATATCGGCAATAAAGCCCAGGTCGAACATGCGATCGGCTTCGTCCAGCACCAGCACTTGAACATGGCGCATGTCGAATACACGTTGCTTCATGTAGTCGATGAGCCTGCCGGGGGTGCCGATCAGCACGTCCACGCCCTCCGACACCTGCTTGCGCTGCTTCTCGTAGTCCACGCCGCCGAACACGACGGCGTGCCGGAAACCGGTATGTTTGCCGAGTATTTCGGCGTCGTGATGAATCTGCACGGCCAGCTCGCGCGTCGGGGCGACAACCAGTGCACGAATCGAGGTTGGATTGCGGTGAGGCGCGGGCGGGTGCTTCAGCAGTGTCTGATACAGCGCGATCAGGAACGCTGCGGTCTTGCCCGTGCCCGTCTGCGCCTGGCCTGCAACGTCCTTGCCGCTCAGCGCGATAGGCAATGTTTGCGCCTGGATCGGTGTGCAATTGACGAACCCGGCGCCGTGGATGCCCTGTGCGAGCGTGGGTTCGAGACCTAATGAATCGAAGCTTGTAAAACTGGTATGCGGTTCACTCATCAAAGAGCCGATTCGGTGGTTTGTGGCCCTTGCGGGACTTGAAAAAGCAGTTGGGAAGCGCTACAAAGTGCTCAAGACAGCGGGACATTCACACCCGCATCCAACTCCAGATCGCAACTCCCTCGTAACCTTTTTGGGGCTTAAACACCTCGTAGTGTAACCGTTTGACGGGTGTCGCTGGCACGAGCTTTCTCAATGGCTCCCGCCACCCCTTCTGAACGAGCCGCCTATCCAACACATCTGCTTTCTCCGACCGGAGGTTTAACCGCGTGAGCAGCCCGCACATCGTGCATACCACCGATGCCACGTTTTCCCAGGACGTACTCAAATCCGAAAAACCCGTCCTTCTCGATTTCTGGGCCGAATGGTGTGGCCCCTGCAAGATGATCGCTCCCATCCTCGATGAGATCGCCAGCGAATACAGCGACCGCATCAAGGTGGCGAAGCTGAACATCGACGAGAATCCCCAGACGCCGCCCAAGTTCGGCATCCGCGGGATTCCGACCCTCATTCTCTTCAAGAACGGCACGGTCGAGGCCCAGAAGGTGGGCGCCGTGTCGAAATCCCAGCTGGCCGCATTCCTGGATACGAACCTGGATGCAGACTACTCCGGCGCCCGCCGCGACAAGGCAGGCACATGAGAGGCTACCTAGGAAACCAGGGCAGGAATCGCCCGAAGGGCCCGCGTCACGGCGGGATGCGCGATGGCAATCGCGACGGCAACCGCGGCAACAACGGCGGTCGCCAGGACGAGATGATGCACGAGCCGGAGTTCTTCGCGGACGGCGACGACGCGGAGATCATAAGCCCGGCCGAGCTGACGCAATCGCGCAGCTCGATGAATCTCACGGAGCTCAAGTCGAAGCCGATCCACGAGCTCGTGAAGATGGCGGAGTCGATGGGCCTGGAGAACCTGGCCCGCTCCAGGAAGCAGGACATCATCTTCTCCATCCTCAAGGCGCATGCGCGCAATGGGGAGAACATCTACGGCGACGGCGTGCTCGAGATCCTGCAGGACGGCTTCGGCTTCCTGCGGTCCTCGGACGGCTCTTACCTCGCCGGCCCGGACGACATCTACGTCAGCCCGAGCCAGATCCGCCGCTTCAACCTGCGCACCGGCGACACCATCTCCGGCCTCATCCGTCCGCCGAAGGACGGCGAGCGTTACTTTGCGCTCTTGAAGGTCGGCGAGATCAATTTCGATTCGCCGGACTCCTCGCGCAACAAGGTGCTGTTCGAGAACCTGACGCCGTTCCATCCGACCAAGCGTCTGAAGCTCGAACGCGGCAACGGCTCCACCGAGGACCTCACCGCGCGCACCATCGACCTGGTGGCGCCGATCGGCAAGGGTCAGCGCGGCCTCATCGTTTCCCCGCCGAAGGCCGGCAAGACGATGCTGCTGCAGAACATCGCCACCGCCATCACCTCGAACCATCCGGAGGTCTACCTCATCGTGCTGCTCATCGACGAGCGGCCGGAGGAAGTCACCGAGATGCAGCGGACGGTGAAGGGCGAGGTTGTCTCGTCCACGTTCGATGAGCCCGCCGCGCGCCACGTGCAGGTGGCCGAGATGGTCATCGAGAAGGCGAAGCGCCTCGTGGAGCACAAGAAAGATGTCGTCATCCTGCTGGACTCGATCACGCGTCTGGCCCGCGCCTACAACACCGTCGTGCCCTCATCGGGCAAGGTGCTGACGGGCGGTGTGGATGCGAATGCGCTCCAGCGCCCGAAGCGTTTCTTCGGTGCCGCGCGCAACATCGAGGAAGGCGGCAGTCTCACCATCCTCGCCACGGCCCTGATCGACACCGGCTCGAAGATGGACGACGTCATCTACGAGGAATTCAAGGGCACGGGCAACAGCGAAATCCACCTGGACCGGCGCATCTCCGAGAAGCGCGTATTCCCCGCGGTGAACATCAACCGCTCGGGCACGCGCAAGGAAGAGCTGATCACGGACCAGGGCGAGCTCGCGAAGATGTGGATCCTGAGGAAGCTCCTGCATCCGATGGACGAGCTGGCGGCCATCGAATTCCTGCTGGACAAGATGAAAGACACCAAGTCCAACGGTGAATTCTTCGAGGCCATGAAGCGGTAATTGATGCCCTTCGGGCAGCGTGCCCACGGGGTCGCCGGGTGAAGCGCATGCGTGCGCCATCCGACGGCAGTGCCCTGCGAAACGGCCAACGCGCTCAAGTGGCTCAGCCGCCCTGACGGCCTCCTGCCTCTGAGTTGGTACTGCTTTCACAGTTCGCGAGCGTCGTAAACCGCCGACGCTGGCGTGACCGCATGGCATGTAAGAAGATGCCCGCGCTTGCCTTGTGGCTCGGGAGTTTTCCGCATGCGTCTGTGCTTCGCGCTATCCGCGATGCTGTTGCTCGTTCACGCCGCGGGCGCGGCCGAGCCGAATCGTCCCAAAGCCTCGGATACCCTGAAGCCCCCGCAGAAGCACGCGAGCTCCAGCCCGATCACGGACCGGTTCGCGTTGCGAGTGCTGATGTGGCCCACCTCGCTCACCACTGACCTGCGCCTGGATAGCCAGACGAACCGCATCGGCACACAGCTCATCGCCGAAGACGATCTCGGCCTGCCGGACACCAAGATGGAAGGCCGCGCGGAAATGATCATTCGGCTGCGCGAGCGGAACCGCCTGCGCGTCGATTACCTGAAGCTGTCACGGTTCGGCAACCAGGTGCTCACGCGCCAGATCAACTTCGGCAACCAGACCTTCAACATCAACGATCGCGCGCAGACGCAGCTCGAGTGGCGCGATCTCACGTTCACTTACACGCGCTCGCTCATCTACACGCCGCGCTTCGAGGTGGGTCTGGGGCTCGGTATCTCGATCCTCGAAGCCCGTGCACGCGGTGAAGTCACGGCGCGCAACATCCGCGAAGCGCAGGAAGCGGTGGGCGCGTTTCCCACCCTCGGGCTCGATGGCACGTGGCGCATCTCCAAGCGCTGGGCTTTCACCGCTCGCGCGCAGAAATTCAACGCGAGCGTCGATGAGTTCAACGGATCCATTGGGGACTATCACGCCGACATCCAGTACCGCTGGCGCGAGAACTTCGCGCTGGGTATCGGCTACACGCGCTTCCATTCGCTCGTCGACGTCGGCCAGGACGACAACGGCGCCAACGACGACCTCACGGGCCGTTTCGATCAGGAAATGAGAGGCCCGGAGATTTTCCTCCGGGCCAGCTTTTGATAGTTAATGCCCTTCGGGGCAGGCGACCTGGGGGGTTGCCGGGGCGAAGCCTCTTCGCGCGCTGACCTGAGTCCGTGCTACGCGACGCGGCCAACACGCTAAAGGCTTTGCGCTTCCCTGACGGCCTCCTTGCGATGAGGCCATCCGAATCTTTTCGCGATCAGATGGGTCGTGTCAGGCTGCGGAGCGTTTGCACTTTTTCGGCGTGTTGACGCCACGTGGCGCGGGCGCGCGCCAGGCGAACCGGCGAGATCGTTGCGTCTTCCAGCAACTCGAAGAACTCAGTGCGGGCGAGCATCGCCGCCGCGACTGTCTTGCAGATCTGCTGCTCGAGCCATGAAACAGGAGTAGTCATCGGAAGGTGCTCCCCTCATCGTTTGCGCTTGTGTCGGGGAGATTGCCTGCAACGGCCGTGCCATACGTCACTTGCCGGCAAATGACGGGCCTTCTCGCGGCTTTGGCTGTCGTGTTAACAGTTGTACGGTCCCTTTCGGTGCGCCTGCGCACCTCGAACGGGCGAAGTTTGCCGCGCGCACCGTGCAAGCCGCTGAACGAATTACAGCCGCTGTAGGACAACGCGAAGCTACAGGCCGCCCATCCGCTGATGGAACACGATTCGGCATTGCGGATTAATCACCTCGCCGGCTGGGAGCCTTTCCCACGCTCCGGCGCAGTTCCACCGGACGAAAGGTGAGGGGATATGAACATTATTATCTGGCTGGTGATTGGTGGCGTGATTGGATGGCTCGCAAGCCTCGTGATGCGGACCGACGGTCAGCAGGGCATCCTGCTGAACATCGTGGTCGGCATCGTCGGCGCGCTGCTCGGCGGCTGGCTCATCAGCCCGCTCGTGGGTGCTTCGACGATCAATCAGGGTGACCTGAGCCTCGCGGGTCTCGGCGTGTCGTTCCTGGGCGCCGTCATACTGCTCGCGATCGTAAATCTGTTCCGCCGCGGCCGCGTTCGCTGAGCAACGCTGGTCGAGACGAATAGCACGAGCTTGCGCGCTGGCAGTGTGTGGCTGCCGGCGCGCAGTCGCGTGTCTGCGGGACTTATTAATCAGGGCTGATGGCGCAAAGCCAGCACGCGCTGGCGCAGTAATTCGAGAGTGGCCTGTTCGGGCGGGATGGGCTCGCCAACCGCTAGCGTGATCCGCGCGAGATAGCGCCGCGGCAATCGGCCCAGCAGCCGTTTCGAGTATCGAGAAAACATCGAGCCCCACAGGTTCGAGAGTGCCATCGGGATCACCGGCACCGGCGTTTCCTGCAGGATGCGGAGCATTCCGGCGCGGAATTCGCGAACCTCGCCATCCGCAGTCAGCCGACCCTCCGGAAAAATGCAGACGAGCTCGTCCGCGCGCAGCTCTTCGGCGACTACTCTGAACGCCCTCTCATAAACCTCCGGGTCTTCCTTCGCGGGCGCCACGGGGATCGCCTTCATGCCCCGGAATACGATATTCAGGACGGGTATGCGGAAGATCGATGCTTCCATGATGAAGCGCACCGGCCGCCGGCAGGCGGCAGAGATCACGATCGGGTCGACGAAGCTGACGTGATTGCAGATGAGGAGCGCGGGCCCGTGCTCCGGAATCCGCTCGATGCCCTCCACGCGCAGCCGGTACAGCACGTTGATCAGGATCCAAGACAGGAAACGCAGCAGGAATTCCGGGACCAGCGTGTAGATGTAGATGGCTATCGCCGCATTCATCACCGCGACGGCCACGAACAGCTGCGGAATCGTCAGCCCGTTGCGGAGTGCCACAGCACCGAAGATCGCGGCAGCGACCATGAACAGCGCATTGATGATGTTGTTCGCGCTGATGACGCGCGACACCACCTCGGGCCGCGAGCGCTGCTGCATGAGTGCGTACAGCGGCACGATGAAGATGCCGCCGAAGACGCCGATGAGCCCCGCGTCGGTGAGCAGACGCCAGGAGCCCGGGGACTGCAGGAATGCCGCTCCATTGAGCGTCTGGGCGGCTGGCACCGCCGGCGAGCCGAGCGCCATATCGATGGCGAAGACCGTGAGTCCGATCGAGCCGAACGGCACGAGTCCGATCTCGACCTTGCGGCCGGACAGCTTCTCGCAGAGGAGCGAGCCGATGCCGACCCCCGCGGCGAACACGACCAGAAACAGCGTGACCACCTCTTCGGTGCCGTTCAGCACGGTCTTCACGAAGAGGGGCAGCTGAGCGAGCACGAGCGCCCCGTAGAACCAGAACCACGAGTTGCCGAGCAGGGAGAGGAACACGGTGCGCGATTCGCGCGCGGCCCGAATGCTGCCCAGCGTGGAGCGCCACGGATTCCAGTCGATCCTCAGCGCCGGGTCCGAGGGCGCCACACGCGGCATCGCGAGGCTCATCAGGAATCCGGAAGCCGCGATGGCGATCAGCGTCGTGACGATCACGACGGTGTCATTCCCCGCCGCGAGCACGCCACCGAGTAGCGTGCCGAGGAGAATCGAGAGAAACGTCCCCATCTCCAGCAGCGCGTTGCCGCCCACGAGCTCGGACTGCCCGAGGATCTGGGGCAGCAACCCGTACTTCGCAGGCGCGAAGAAGGTGGAATGCGCGCCCATCAGGAACAGGGCGCCGAACAGCACGGTCAGATTCAGTGTCGCGAGTCCGAGGCCGCCCAGCACGACGATCAGGATTTCGAGCGCCTTGATCGTCTGGATGACGCGCGACTTGTCGCAGCGATCGGCGAGCTGCCCGGCCAGCCCCGAGAACAGCAGGAACGGCAGGATGAAGAGACCGCCGGCCAGATTCGTGAGGATCTCGGACGGGAGCGTCGTCACCGTGGCGCCGTGATACGTGAGAAGAATCACGAGCACGTTACGGTAGACGTTGTCGTTGAACGCCCCGAGTGCCTGTGCTCCGAAGAAAGGTAGAAAGCGGCGTTGTGCCAGCAGCCGGAACTGATTTGGCTGGCTGCTCACTTCCCCGCGCGTGCCGCTGCACGCTCGCGCTCGATGGCCCGATAGCCGATGTCGCGCCGGTACTGAATGCCGTTCCAGTGAATGGCGTCGGCGAGTGCGTAGGCTTCCTTCTGCGCTTCGCGCACGTTCGCGCCGAGGCCGACGGCGCAGAGCACTCGGCCGCCATTCGTCACGATGCGACCCTCCTCGTCGAGAGCCGTGCCGGCCTGGAATACCTTGCCCGGCATTTTCGCCGCCGCATCGAGTCCTTCGATCACGTCACCCTTGCGCACGGTATCCGGATAGCCACCCGCGGCGAGCACCACACCCAGCGCGGCTCGCGAGTCCCACTTGGCCTGCACACTATCCAGGCGCCCTTCGAGCGCCGCTTCGGCGAGCTCGGTGAGGTCCGACTCGAGGCGCATCAGGATCGGCTGCGTCTCGGGGTCGCCGAGGCGGCAATTGAACTCGAGCACGTTCGGTGTGCCATCCGCCGCCACCATGACGCCGGCGTACAGGAAGCCGGTGTATGGCATGCCGTCTTTCTCGAGACCGCGAATGGTCGGCTCGATCACCTGCTTCATGATTCGCGCATGCATCTGCGGCGTGACCACCGGCGCGGGCGAGTACGCGCCCATGCCGCCGGTGTTGGGGCCATGGTCGCCATCGTCCCGCCGCTTGTGATCCTGCGAGCTCGCGAACGGCAGGATGTTCTTGCCGTCCGCCATCACGATGAAGCTCGCTTCTTCGCCCTGCAGGAATTCTTCGATCACCACCTGCTCGCCGGCATCGCCGAACTGGCCGTCGAACATCGCGCGTGCCGTGGCAATGGCCTCCGCGACCGAGTCCACGATGATGACGCCCTTGCCAGCCGCAAGCCCGCTCGCCTTCACGACGATCGGCGTGCGCTGCTTCTGTACGTACTGCGGATCGAAATTTTCGCGCGTGAACGTGGCGTAGGCGGCTGTCGGAATGCCGTGGCGCTTGAGAAATTCCTTCGTGAACGCCTTGGAGCCCTCGAGCTGCGCGGCCTTGCGACTGGGCCCGAAGACTTTGAGCCCACGCTGCTTGAATGCGTCCACGATGCCCGCGACCAGCGGCGCTTCAGGGCCGATGAGCGTGAGATCGACTTCTTCGGCCTGCGCCAGCCGGACGAGCCCCACGAGATCGTCCGCGGCGATCTCGACGTTGCGAACCTTGGGCTCCTCAGCCGTGCCCGGATTGCCAGGCGCGACGAGCACCTCGGTGACGCGCGCCGCCTGCGCGCATTTCCACGCCATGGCGTGCTCACGACCTCCGGAGCCTACGATGAGGACTTTCATTGCAGGCTCCTAGTGACGGAAGTGGCGCATGCCGGTGAAGACCATGGTCATGCCGTGCTCGTCCGCAGCCGCGATGACTTCAGCATCGCGCTTCGAGCCGCCGGGCTGGATGACCGCCTTGATGCCGAAGCCAGCCGCCACGTCGAGCCCGTCCCGGAAAGGAAAGAAGGCGTCGGAGGCCATCGCGGCGCCGGTCACCTCGAGCTTCTCGTCTGCCGCCTTCATCGCCGCGAGCCGGCTCGAATAGACGCGGCTCATCTGGCCCGCGCCCACGCCGACGGTCGCGCGATTGCGCACATAGACGATGGCGTTCGACTTCACGAACTTGCAAACGCGCCACGCAAACAGCAGGTCCGCCAGCTCGGCATCGCCCGGCCGCCGCTTGGTCACCACCTGCAAATCCGAGGCCGTGACGCGCCCGGTGTCCCGCGTCTGCGCGAGCAGGCCGCCGGTCACACTGCGAATCTCCAGGCTGTCAGCGACGGGCTCTGCGAGATCGCCCAGCGCCAGCACGCGCACGTTCGGCTTCGATGCCAGTGCCGCGAGCGCATCCGGTTCGATCGAGGGAGCGGCAATCACTTCGACGAACTGACGATCTACGATCGCACGAGCCGTGGTGCCGTCGAGCGGCCGGTTGAACGCGATGATGCCACCGAACGCCGAGGTTGGGTCCGTGCGATACGCGCCCTCGTACGCCTCACGCACTGAAGTCGAGACGGCGACTCCGCATGGATTGGCGTGCTTGACGATGACGCACGCGGCTTCGTCGAACTGGCGCACGCATTCGATGGCCGTATCCGCGTCCGCGATGTTGTTGAACGAGAGGTCCTTGCCCTGGACGATGCGCGCCGTCGCAACGCCTGCGCCTCGTGCGCCGAGGTCCCGGTAGAACGCTGCCTGTTGATGCGGGTTCTCGCCATACCGCAAGTCCTGCACCTTGTCGAAGACGAGCGGCAACGTGCCGGGAAATCGTTCGGTGGGGACGGCGTGGCGGGCCAGCAGGTAACTCGAGACCATGCTGTCGTAGCGCGCGGTGTGTGCATACGCCTTCGCTGCGAGCCGCGAGCGCGTGGCGAGCGTCGTGGCGCCGGAGTTCGCCGCCATCTCGGCGAGAATTCCACGATAGTCGGCAGGATCCACGACCACGGCCACCGATTCGTGATTCTTCGCGGCCGCGCGCACCATCGCAGGCCCACCGATGTCGATGTTTTCCACCGCCTGCTCGTACGTACAGTCCGGGCGCGCGACCGTGGCCGCGAACGGATAGAGATTCACCACGAGCAGATCGATGGGCGCGATGTCGTGCTCTTTCATCACGGCATCGTCGGTGCCGCGGCGGCCAAGCAGGCCACCGTGAATCTTCGGATGCAGCGTCTTCACGCGCCCATCCATGATCTCAGGGAAACCCGTATGCCTTGCGACTTCCTTGACGGCGATGCCGGCGTCCGCCAGCAGCTTCGCCGTGCCGCCCGTCGAGAGAATCTCGACATTGCGGCGCGCGAGCTCGCGCGCGAGCTCGACGAGGCCGGCCTTATCGGAGACGGAAAGGAGCGCGCGACGAATGACAACGAGCATGACGCAAGAGTACCGGCCTTCGCATCGGGAGCGCGAGCGGTCGGCGCGAAGACCGGGTCCAGCCCGCTGCCTGACAATTCAGGCGGACAGTCCGAACTGTCGCAGCTTCTTGCGCAACGTGCCCCGATTGATGCCGAGGATGCCGGCCGCCCGGCTCTGGTTGCCCTCGACGTAATCGAGCACTGCCTTGAACAGCGGCTCTTCCACTTCGCGCAACACCAGGTTGTAGAGCTGAGCCGGCCGATGGCCGTTCAGACTCGCGAAGTAATCGTGGAGCGCCTGTTCGGCGTGGTTTCTGAGCGGCACCTCTTTGCCGCTCGTCCTCGCAACATACTCCCTGCGAGGGCGACTCTTCTTTTTTGCGGTCATGTGTGGACTTCCCCGAGCTGCAACCCAAACATCAGGCCGCCACCGCGGCCCCATCCTCGACCCACCCATCGAGATGTCCTTTGGCCGCCGCAAACTGCAAAGCGGTAGTTGCCGGCGCCATGAGACTCGCGCGAACAGTAGCGGAGTCAGACAGCGATGCGAAGTACCAGCCGAGATGTTTGCGTGCGACCCGCACCCCGGTGTCTTCGCCGTAGAAGGCGTACAAGGCTTCGAGGTGCGCGAGGATGATAGCACGCACCTCTTCGCGTGCGAGCGTTGCGCTCGACTTCTCTGTGGTCAGAGAAGAATCGTTTGTCGCGAGATGCGAATTGACAGCGCGGAAGATCCATGGCGCTCCATGGCTCGCGCGGCCGATCATTACTCCGTCGGCGCGAGTGAAATCAAGTACGTCGCGCGCTTTTCGCGGCTCGTCGATATCACCGTTCGCGAACACGGGCAGCGTGACGCAAGATTTGATCTCACGAATCGTGTCGTACTCCGCGGCACCTGTATAAAAATCCTCGCGTGTACGTCCATGCACCGCGAGCGCCTGAATGCCCGCTCGAGCGGCGATCTGAGCGACGCGTACGCCGTTTCTGTTCGCGCGGTCCCATCCCGTGCGGATCTTGAGCGTTACTGGCACGCTCACGGCGTTCACCACCGCCGCGAGCAGGCGCGCAACGAGCGACTCATCCTTCAGCAGCGCCGATCCGCAAGCCTTGCCGCAAACTTTTTTCGCAGGACATCCCATGTTGATATCGATGATCTGCGCGCCGAGGTCGACGTTCTGGCGCGCGGCCTCGGCGAGCGCGGCAGGCTCGGAGCCCGCGAGCTGCACGACGCGCGGCTCGGGCTCGCCCTCGTGATCCATCCGTCGGCGCGATTTAGGCGTGTTCCACAAACGTGTGTCCGACGTGAGCATCTCGGACGCGGCGAGTCCTGCTCCGAGCTTCCTGCAGAGAATGCGGAAGGGCCGATCCGTTACGCCGGCCATCGGCGCAAGAACGGCGGGTGAGGAAAGAACGTATGGACCGATGCGCATGTTCGACGTAGCGGGTTTGAACGTAGCGGGTTGAACGTAGCGAGGCGCGCGGATCGTCAGCGCGGCGTCGGCGCCTCGTTGGCACACGCGACGCGTCCCTCGGGCGTGGGCAAACATGCATCGATTTCGAATCCAACGGCGTCGCGCCCCGGATCCTTGAACGTCACTTCTGCATCGATGCGTTGTCCGGCGCCGAGCTGCGGGCGCTCCGGCACTGCGCCCGGCGCGTAGCCCTTGGGCGGCACATCGCGCGTGGCGATGCGATTGCCATAACGGTCCTGCACCGTGATACGGAGAAGCGGCATCGGCAACGGTTGATCGGCCGCGTTCTTCAAGCTCGCACGCACCGTGAGATTGCCATTGCCGCCGGGGTCGGAAACCGCACCGAGCTGTCGCACGTCGTACGAAGCGAGATTCCAGCGCGGCACCAGCGGCACTCCGATCGCTTCATAGAAACGCGTCAGCGGCCGGTTGAGGCTCGGCTTCGTGGCGAGCTCGTGCCGGTTGTGATGGATGGCCTGCGCGGCGAGTCCGAGGCCCAACGCGATCGAGCCGCCGATCCACGCGAGTCTCTGACCACGCGAGAAGGATCGCCGGCGCGGTGTGAGCTCAGAGGCGGCCGCCGCCGCTTCGGTCTCATCCAACGGCGGCGAATTGAACGACTCGGTGTCTGTGGCAGGGCCCTTGGCGCCTGCGCCAGGTTTCGTGGCGCTTCGTCGCGTCGCATTCGCAGCCGCCTTGCGTGCAACGTTCGCGGGCTCGTCGGCGGAGTTATAAGGGGAGCCGGAGTATGCGGGGCGCGAGTCCTGGTTCGCGGCATCGGCCTGCGGCTTTCTGGCCGCGGGCTTTCCGTCCGGCTTCAGCGTCTGCTGCTTGCCGGTTGCATCGAGGCGCGCTGCGAGTGAGCGCAGCTCGTCTTCGATCTGCAGGTCTTCCGCGTCTCGCGGCCGTGGGGGCGGCGGCGGTTGTCGCGCGGCTGGCCGCTCGGGCGGTGGTGGGCGCTGCTGTTGACGGGGCGGAGGTGGCTCGGGAGGTCGCAGGTCGATCTTCTTCGGCGGCGCCGCCTCGATGAACACCTGCGATACGTCGGTCGCTTCGGGATTGAATTCGAGCGCGACATCCGGAATGGAATCCGAGAACGCCTGCGGTTCGGGTTGCGGTGGCGGCGGTGGGCTTTTCGCCGGCGCGCGCGCTGTGGTTGCAGGCGGCGGAGTTGGGGACGGGCGTTTCGCCTGAACCGGTTTCACGGGGAGCGGTGCGCCGGTGTCGGCGAACACGTCCTGCACACTCACTTCCTGAGTGTCATCGCCAGGTTCTGCGTAGATGGGTTCGTTCTCGCCGGTATCCGACAACGGGTCCGGCGGCGGGTCATCGTCCGAGATCGACGGCGCTTTGCGGATGATCGAGGTCGAAGCGGTGTTGCTGGCGGCTTGGGGAGTGCTCTGGGTCTGCGCCGTACCACCGCCTTCCGAAAGGCCGACGATGGCGTTGAAGACGTTCGAGCAGCGCCCACAACGCACGTAGCCCTGCGCGACCTTCAGATCGGAGGCTGTCACAACGAGCGTCAGCGCGCACTTGGGGCAGACGGTGAACATGTGCGTGCGTATCAGAAGCGCCGGCGGCCTGAGAGACCCACCCAGTCGTCGCGCCTGGCAAACGGGCTCATATCAAACCATGCACCGTGAGCCTGTGTCACCTCGGGGGCCTGGTACGTCATCAGGCCGGCCAATACGAGCGTACCGCCGGGCCTGACGAGTGCTGCGAAGCTTGGTGCCAGCTCACAGAGCGGGCCGGAGAGGATGTTGGCCACGAGCACGTCCACACCGTGGGGGAGACGTTCGGGCGATTCGCATACGGACACGTGCTCCGCGACCTCGTTCGCCGCAGCGTTGTCGGCGGTGGCGATGTGCGCCTGCGGATCGATATCGAAGCAATACGCATGGCGCGCGCCCAGCTTGACCGCTGCGATCGCGAGAATTCCGGAGCCGCATCCGTAGTCGATCACGGTGGCGCCGGGTTCCACGTGTCGCTCCAGCCACTGCAGGCACATCGCAGTGGTGGGGTGCGTCCCTGTGCCGAAAGCGAGACCCGGATCGAGCCGAACCACCACCGCTCCCGGCTCGGTGACGGTTTCGTGGTGGGGCGCCACCCACAGCCGCCCTCCGAAGCGCATGGCGTGAAAGTCCTTCAGCCACTCACGTTCCCATGCGCGATCTTCCACGCGCGAGAACGTGATGCTCTCTTCGGGAATCCGTAGCGCCGTGATGAGTGCTCGCGCGATGGCCGTTCGGTCTGCATCGCCGGAGAACAATGCCTGCACGCGCGTGGCCGGCCACAGCCGGAACTCACCGGGCGCCGGCTCGAGAACAGGGTCGTCACGCTCGTCCGTGAACGTTACCGAGGTGGCGCCGCATTCGAAGCAGGCGGTCTCAGCGGCTTCCGCATCCAGCGGGCCGAGCGCAAAGCTCAATGCCAGAAAAGAAGAAGCCGCCACGCTCCCTTATCGCAGCCCGAGGCGTCGCTCGAGGTAATGAATGTCCGTGCCGCCCTTCTGGAAGGCAGCGTGGTTGAAGATCTCCTGGTGGAGCGCCACGTTCGTCTTGATGCCTTCGATCACCATCTCCGCGAGCGCGTTGCGCATGCGAGCGATGGCCGCGTCGCGTGTCTCGCCATGCGTGATCACCTTGCCGATCAGCGAATCGTAGTGCGGCGGGACGTTGTAGCCGGAGTAGATATGGCTGTCGACGCGCACGCCCGGGCCGCCCGGCGCGTGCCACAGGCGGATGGGGCCGGGTGAAGGCATGAAGGTCTTCGCATCTTCGGCATTGATGCGGCACTCGATGGCGTGTCCGCGAATCTGGATATCGCTCTGCACGTACGGCAGTCGTTCGCCGGCAGCGATCAGCAATTGCGCCTTCACGAGGTCGATGCCCGTGATCAGCTCCGTGACCGGGTGCTCCACCTGGATACGCGTGTTCATCTCGATGAAGTAGAACTCGCCGTCCTGATACAGGAACTCGAGCGTACCCGCGCTTCGATAGCCGACCGCGCGGCACGCTTCGACCACGCGATCGCCCATCGTGCGCCGCTGCTTCACCGTGATGCCCGGCGCCGGCGCTTCCTCGACCACCTTTTGATGGCGACGCTGCATGGAGCAGTCGCGCTCGCCGAGGTGAACGACGTTGCCGTGCGCATCCGCCAGCACCTGGAACTCGATGTGGCGCGGCTTTTCCAGGAATTTCTCCATGTAGACCTGGTCGTTGCCGAATGCCGAGCGCGCTTCCGCCTTCGTGATGGCGATGGCGTTCAGCAGCGCCGCTTCGGCATGCACCACGCGCATACCGCGTCCACCGCCGCCACCCGATGCCTTGATGATCACCGGATAGCCGATGTCCCGTGCGACGCGCAGGTTCTCGTCCGTCTCTTCGCCGAGCGGTCCATCCGATCCCGGCACGCAGGGCACGCCGTGGGACTTCATCACTTTGATGGCCGACACCTTGTCGCCCATCGTGCGAATGGTTTCAGCCTTCGGCCCGACGAACACGAAGCCGCTCTTCTCGACGCGCTCCGCGAAATCCGCGTTCTCGGACAGGAATCCGTAGCCCGGGTGGATGCCGACGGAGTCCGTCACTTCCGCGGCGCTGATGATGGCCGGCATGTTGAGATAGCTGCCGGAGGAGGGCGGCGGGCCGATGCACACTGACTCGTCCGCGAGCAGCACGTGCTTCAGGTTGTAGTCCGCGGTGGAGTGCACGGCGACGGTGCGGATCCCCAGTTCCCGGCACGCACGCAGAATTCGCAACGCAATCTCGCCACGATTGGCGATGACGATCTTCTCGAGCATGCGGCTTATTCGACGACGAACAGCGGCTGCCCGAACTCCACCGGGTCGCCGTTGCGGGCCATGATCGAGGTGACGCGGCCGGCCTTGTCCGACTCGATCTGGTTCATCATCTTCATGGCTTCGATGATGCAGAGAACCTGGCCTACCTTGACGTCGTCGCCGATCTCGACGAACGACTTCGCCCCGGGCGAGGGCGCCGAGTAGTAGGTGCCTACCATGGGCGCCGTGATCACGTGTTCATTGGGTCGCGGGCGCGCCGCTGCCGGCGCTTCAGCCGCGGCATTGTTGCCGGCGTGAGCGGCAGCTGCCTGCGCGGGCGATGCGGCCGGAGCGGGCAGCGCCGGCATTGCGTAGGTCTGCACGTGGTGGGTGCCGGTGGGCATGCGGCTGATGCGCACGGCCTCCTCCCCCTCCTTGATCTCGATTTCGGCGATGCCGGACTCTTCGAGCAACTCGATCAGTTTCTTGATTTTGCGAATATCCATACCGGAAAAGCCCTGGAAGGAAGTCAGAGTCGTTCGATAGCCGCCCGCACGGCGAGCTCATAGCCATACGCGCCCAGGCCGAGCACGCACCCGACCGCGACGTCGGAGAAATAGGAATGGCGGCGAAAGGGCTCGCGCGCGTAGATGTTCGACAGATGTACTTCAATGAACGGAACGGCGACGCCGAGCAAGGCGTCGCGCAGGGCCACGCTCGTGTGCGAGAAGCCAGCCGGATTGAAAATGATGAAGGCCACGCCTTCACGCCCGGCCTGATGAATCCGCCCGATCAGCTCATGCTCGGCATTGCTCTGGAATGCCGTCAGCTCGTGGCCGGCCTCCTTCGCGATGGCAGCCGCCCGCGCCTCGATGGCGGCCAGGGTGGTCGAGCCATAGACGGCCGGCTCCCGCGTCCCGAGCAGGTTCAGGTTGGGGCCATTCAATAGCAGCAGGCGGGCCATGGGCCTCTTTGACATACTCCGATCTGGCGGGAAAGCGGCGCGAATGTACCCCAATTCGCGGCGATTGCACTACTTTCTTGGCGAGATTGGCGACGTTCGTCGGGGGTGGGGTGGCCGCGGAAGGCCGGTTGGACGGGCAGGAAAGGGCCGTCCAGGCGTTGCGTGGACGCATCTTAGCCGCGAACCAGCTAAAGCCAAAGAGCCGCGTGGTTTTGGGGGTCAGCCCTTGCTGGCAGCCTGCTTGCCGCGCTCGATGGCGAGCTCGCGCATCCGGTCGGCAATCTGCTGACGGGCCGCAGTCAGATCGAGCTTCCTCGAATCGACGTCCCGCACCCGATCGAGGATGTAGGCCGCTTCATCCGGGTGAAGCTCGCCGATCTTCAGCGTCACAATCCTTCCCTGGCTGTCCGCGAACACGGAGAAGGGCAGGACCAGCGCAACGCCGAACGCCTCGGCCGCCGCATACCCTTCTTTCTCGCCAATCAGGATCGGATAGTCGATCCCGATGTCCCTGGCGTACTTGAGCACTGGCTCGCGCTGATCGATCGCGATCCCGACAACTTCCAGCCGCTCGGCCTTGCGTTCGTTCCGCAGCGTCCGGAGGAGTGGAATCTCCTCGCGACACGGTCCGCACCACGTCGCCCAGAAATTGATCAGGACCGGCTGCCCCTTCCAGCTCGCGAGCGAGCGGGACACGCCATCACGGTCCGGCATGGAGATCGCGGGCACGGTCTCGGGGATCGAACGGGGCTGCGGCTCGTTATCGCCAGTCGCCGCCCCATCGGCGGCGCCATCAGCGTTCGCGCTCGCCGAGCTGGTGCTCCCTGCGGAGCCTTCCTGACCTGCTGCTGCCGTCGCCGCTGCGCTGCTGGCACTTTCCTCGACGATCGTTGCGCGTTCCTCGAGCATCCGCTGCAGCGTGAATCCCGCTACCGCGGCGACAACAACGACCACCGCGCCGACGACGACCTTCCGATTCATGTGGGCTTCGCGCTCCCGAATGCCTGGCGCACCACATCCGCAAACGTCGGCGCCTTCATGTAACCGACGACGCGGAACTGTCGCTGCTCGTTCCCGGCAGCATCGTAGAACGCAATCGTCGGCGGACCGAAGATGCCGAAGTGCTTGAGCAACGCCTGGTCGACGGCGTCGTTCGCCGTGACATCTGCACGCAGCAGCACAGCGTTCCCCAACGCCGTCTTCACGGAATCGTCGGTGAACGTGTACTTCTCCATTTCCTTGCAGGACACGCACCAGTCCGCATAGAAGTCGAGCATCACCGGCTTGCCGGCCGCACTGGCCGCGGCAACACGCTGCTGCAGGTCCTCGACTGATTTGATCGTCTCGAATGTGAGCTCATGGCTCGTCGCCGCCGAGGCAGTGCCACCACGCAGCGTGCTCAACGGCTCCAGCGGATCCTTCGCTCCGGCGGCCATGCCGATCAAAAGAATGATTCCGTAGACGAGCGCGAGCAGCCCGGGCGCGCGAACGACAGCGGGCGCGGGGTTCCCGTCGCGTCCCTTCAAGGAAAACACCCAGTAGCCCGCGCTGACGGCGAGAGCGGACCACAGCAGCATGCCCGCTGCAGGCGGAATCAGCCGCTGCACGAAATAGATCGCGACACCGAGAAACAGCACCCCGAAGAGCGCCTTCACCGTTTCCATCCACGGTCCGACTCTCGGCAGCAGCGAACCTGCGGAGGCGCCAACGAGCAGCAGCGGAACACCCATGCCGAGCCCGGTGGCGTAGAGCGCCCCCGCGCCGCGAGCCACCTGGCCGCTCTGGCTGATGACGGACAGCGCCGCGATGAGCGCCGGAGCCACGCAAGCTGTCACTACGAGCGCGGACAGCGCGCCCATGACGAACGTGCCGCCATAGGTGCCAGCCTTCTGCTTGTTGCTCACATCAGTCAGCTTCGTCTGCAAAGCGCTCGGCAATTGCAGCGTGTAGAGACCGAACATCGCGAGCGCCAGCGCCACGAACAGCGCGGCGAACAGACCCACGATCCACGGCTTCTGGAAGAACGTCTGTGCCGTTTGCTTGAAGAGAAGAACGAACGCGGCGCCCGTGATTGCGTACGTGATGGCCATGCCTTGCACGTACGTGAACGCGAGCGAGAACCCGCGCATCGGCGTCACCTTCTCGCCCTGCCCAACGATGATGCCCGAAAGGATCGGGATCATCGGCAGCACACAAGGCGTGAACGACAGCCCGATCCCGATCAGGAAAAACGTTCCGAGCACGACCGCGAGATTCCCGGTCTGCAGGAGCTTCGCCAGCCAGTCCTGCTCCGACACGAACCCAGAGCTCACTTCTGATCCGCGCTCCGGAGCGGCCGCCGCTGCTCCACCTGAGGCACTGCTCGTCCCCGAGCCGCCCCCACCAAGGCTGACCTTCAGATTCTTCGTGATCGGCGGATAACACAGCCCGGCATCCGCACATCCCTGGTAAGTGACATCGATCGGCAGCTCGTATGGCCCACCGCCAGCACGGGCCACAGGCACCACGGCCTCCACGTCCTGGTGATAAACCTCCTGCTTCCCGAAGTACTCGTCCTCCTTCTCCTCTCCCTGCGGCAGAACGGGCTTCCCAAGCTGCGCCTCCTTGCTGGAGGTCTCCACCTTGATGCGACTCTTATAGAGGTAGTACCCCTCGTGGACCGCCCACTGCACCCGTACGCGATCCGGCCCATCGCCGAAGATTTCCAGCCGGAACGCCTCATCCGGCGGCAGGAACTCGGGCTCACTATTGGCGCGCTTGGCGCCAAGAATGGCGTTGATCCCGCCTGAAGACGGCATGTTCGTAGCAGAATTCGACTTGGGCGCGTCCGCGCCGCTGGCACTCGTTGCCCAGCACAGCAAGGTCAGTAACAGGGGGCCCAGGCCCCGGCGCATGCGACTCATGAGTAGCGATCCAGCCTTCGATTCAGCGCGGAAGCGTCGCACGGTACTAGACCGGAAACCGTAGAAAGCATCGCGCTCGCCTAAAAAGTCTGCCGCCCGGCTTGAATTCCGAAGCTCGCTGCCTATCATTAGCAGCCGTTCGCGGGGAGTGCTAATAGCTCCGGTCAAGCCGGGCAAGGGCGCCATCCTCGCGCCAATTCAACATATCAACACAGCTTCCAAGGAGCGATATCCATGAAGATTCGTCCTCTTCATGACCGCGTCATCGTGAAACGTCTGGAGGAGGAGCGCACCTCCCCGGGCGGCATCGTCATTCCCGATACCGCGGCCGAAAAGCCGGTGCAGGGAAAGATCGTCGCAGTCGGCAAAGGCAAGATTCTCGAAGACGGCCAGGTCCGTCCCCTCGATGTGAAGGTCGGCGACAAGATCCTGTTCGGCAAGTACAGCGGAACCGAGGTCAAGGTCGACGGCGAAGATCTTCTGGTCATGCGCGAAGAAGACGTCATGGCCGTCATCGAAGGCAAGTAACCGGAGCACCACGAACATGGCCGCTAAAGAAGTCCGTTTTTCCGATGACGCCCGCAACCGCATGGTGAGGGGCGTCAACACTCTCGCGAACGCCGTGAAGGCGACGCTGGGCCCGAAGGGCCGCAATGCCGTGCTCGAGAAGAGCTTCGGCGCTCCCACCGTCACGAAGGACGGTGTCTCGGTCGCGAAAGAGATCGAGCTGAAGGACAAGTTCGAGAACATGGGCGCGCAGATGGTGAAGGAAGTCGCGTCCAACACGTCTGACGAGGCCGGCGACGGCACCACCACCGCCACGGTGCTCGCGCAGGCGATCATCCGTGAAGGTCTGAAGGCTGTGGCCTCCGGCCGCAACCCCATGGACATCAAGCGCGGCATCGACAAGGCCGTCGTCGTGGCCGTCGAGGAGCTGAAGAAGCTCTCCAAGCCCTGCAAGGACTCGAAGGCGATTGCGCAGGTCGGCACGATCTCCGCGAACTCCGACGAGTCGATCGGCAAGACCATTGCCGATGCGATGGAGAAGGTCGGCAAGGAAGGCGTGATCACGGTGGAAGAGGGCTCGGGCCTCGAGAACGAGCTCGAAGTGGTCGAGGGCATGCAGTTCGACCGCGGCTATCTCTCCGCCTACTTCATCAACAACCAGGCGAACCAGACGGCGGAGCTCGAGAAGCCGTTCATCCTGCTGGTCGACAAGAAGATCTCGAACATCCGCGAGCTGCTGCCGCTGCTCGAAGGCATTGCCAAGTCCAGCCGTCCGCTGCTCGTCGTCGCTGAAGACGTCGATGGCGAAGCGCTCGCCACGCTGGTGGTGAACAACATTCGCGGCATCCTGAAGGTTGCGGCCGTGAAGGCCCCCGGCTTCGGCGACCGCCGCAAGGCCATGCTCCAGGACATCGCCATCCTCACGGGCGGCACGGTGATTTCGGATGAGGTCGGCCTGCAGCTCGAGAAGGCAACGCTGAACGATCTGGGCGAAGCCAAGAAGATCGTCGTGGAGAAAGAGAACACCACGATCATCGACGGCGACGGCAAGGGTGCGGACATCAAGGCGCGCATCGAGTCGATCCGCCAGCAGATCGAGGAAGCCACTTCCGACTACGACAAGGAAAAGCTGCAGGAGCGCGTTGCGAAGCTCTCCGGCGGTGTCGCAGTCATCAAGGTGGGTGCCGCGACCGAAGTCGAGATGAAGGAGAAGAAGGCCCGCGTCGAAGACGCGCTGCATGCCACGCGTGCCGCCGTCGAAGAAGGTGTCGTTCCGGGCGGCGGCGTTGCACTCATCCGCGTGCAGAAGGCCGTCGAGAAGCTGGAAGGCGCCAACGAGGATCAGACGGTGGGTGTGCGCATCCTGTCGCGCTCGATCGAAGAGCCGCTGCGTCAGATCGTGGACAACGCCGGTGAAGATGCGGCTGTCGTGCTGAACGCCGTGAAGGCGGGCAAGGGCCCGTATGGCTACAACGCTGCCACCGGCGAGTACGGGGACATGCTCGAAGAGGGCATCCTCGACCCGACGAAGGTCACGCGTCTGGCCCTGCAGAACGCGGCGTCCGTGTCGGGCCTCCTGCTGACGACGGAAGTGATGATCGCCGAAGCTCCGAAGGACGAAGAGCACAGCCATGGCGGCATGCCGCCGGGTGGCATGGGCGGAATGGATATGTAACGAGGAACCGAAGCGTACCGGTGTTGTCACACAGTGCCGGTACGCTCAACCTCGACGTCAACGAAGTGATTTGACCAGCGTTTCAGTTAAGGGATTGCGTGTCGTGCTTGCATGGCACGCGCCCTGAAAGCCGCGGATCGAGACCCCCTGATGAATCCGCGCATTCTTGAAGCCCGGCGTATGCCGGGCTTTTTTTCATTATCGATGGCCTTCGGCCAGCGTGTTGCGGGGGTTGCCGGAGCGAGGCGCTTGCGCGCGCTGACCTGAAGCACTGCCTCGATATGCCTTTAACGCGCTAAAGGTTTTGACGCTGCCCTGACGGCCTCCCGGCGTTTCACCCGACAGAACGCGATTTGTCGTTCCTCACAGACAAGCAGATCGGTCAACCGCGCATTGGTTGAGCCGTTCGGCCGCACAACAGAAATCGCAGGGAGACCTTCACGTGTTCACACGAACATTGTCTGCAGCGCGCGTTGCGCTGAGCGGCGCACTTGCATCCTTGATTCTCACGCTCGCCGCGTGCGGCGGCGGCGGAGCACTCGGCGACAACGGCGGTTCGAGCCCGCCACCCGCGGGCTGCGATTCGCAGAGCTGCGGCGTCGCGTACGTCAGCATGATGGACGCGAGCGGCGATTTCGCCAGCTACACCGTCGATGTCGTCTCGCTGACATTGAAGAAAGCCAACGGCTCCACCGTCGACACACTTCCCGTCGGCACACGCATCGATTTCGCCGATCTCGTGGACGTGAAGGAGTTCGTAACCGCAGCGACGATTCCGAACGGCTCTTACGTGTCGGGCACGATGCGGCTCGACTTCTCGAACGCGGACATCGTCGTCGACGTGAATGGCACGCCGACGCGTGGTGTTGCCGTCGACGCGAGCGGCACTGCGCTGACGACACTGGATCTCGAGATTCAGCTCGACAATCGCAGGCAACTGAACATCGCGCCTGGGCGCCCCGCGCTGCTCGAGCTGGATTTCGATCTGCTCGCCTCGAACACCGTGGACCTCACGAAGAACCCGGTGCAGGTCATGGTGCAGCCGTTCATCGTCGCCTCCGTCGACCTCGCGGAAAGCCGCGAAGCGCGTGTGCGCGGACCGCTCGTTTCAGTCGATACGGCCGCCGGTGACTACCGCATCGACCTGCGCCCGTTCCGCCATGCGAGCGCGCGCCTCGGTGACCTTACCGTTCACACCACGTCGACGACCGAGTTCGAGATCGACGGCACGTCGTACACGGGTGCGGCCGGCATCACTGCGCTCAACGCGCTTGCAGTCGGTTCACCGACCGCGGCATTCGGCACCTTGAACGTAGATCAGCGCCGCTTCACAGCTTCGCGAGTGCATGCAGGCACCAGCGTTCCGGGTTCGCAGTTCGACGTGATCGAAGGCAACGTCATTGCCCGCTCCGGCAGCAACCTGACGGTGCGCGGCGCGACGCTCATTCGCCGCAATGGAACAGTCGTGTTCGAGCGTGGTGATAGCACGCTGATCGTCGGGCCCAACACCAAGGTGACGAAAGACGGCCAGCGCGACACGACGCAGTCGTTGAACAGCGGTTCGATTTCGATCGGCCAGCGCATTCACGCCTTCGGCACGGTGAGCGAAGCCGCGAATGGCGATGCGACGCTCGATGCCACCGCAGGCCGCGTTCGCATGCACCTCACGCATCTGCTCGGCATGGTGAAGAGCACAGTGCCAGGCACCGTCACGCTCGATCTCGATGCGATCGATGGTCATCGCGCGCCGGTGTTCAACTTTGCGGGCACTGGCGTGCAGCCGGCGCAGGACGCGGTCGCCTCGGACTACGAGATCGCAACCGGCAGTCTGAATCTCGGCAATCTCGATGTTGGCTCGGCTGCGCGCGTGTTCGGCTTCGTCACGCCGTTCGGCACGGCGCCGCCGGACTTCGAGGGCCGCACGCTCGTGGACTTCCGTGACGTGCCTGCGGTGCTGGCCATCGGCTGGGGTCTTGCGGGCACGAACGCGCCGTTCGTCGCGATCGACGCCACAACGGGCGTCGTCATCGACAACGACAACTCGCGGATCGGTGCGCGGCACTTCATCGCGATCGGTCCGCTACTCATCGACATCACGACGCTCGCAAGCGGACCGCGCATCGCGCCGGACGCGAGCAACCCTGGCGTGTTTGCGATCGGCGAACCGCGGCGAGTGGAAGTGTTCACGACGTTCGCGGACTTCGTCGCGCGCCTCAACGCGAAGCTCCTGGCCCAGAAGGTCGTCTCGCTCACGGCCACCGGAAGCTACGACGAGGCGACGAATGTGCTCACTTCGCGACGCGTGCTCGTCGAGATGACTGCTAACTGATGCATTAAGACAAATTGTCGCGTGCCTGGGCGCGGCAATTGCTCGCATCTGCGGCGATTGGACACTCGTAGTGTTCGAGTGCTTTCAATCTGCCGCGGTGCAGTTTATGTTGACGTTCAGCATCGCGACGTTGGTCCCGCCCGCCGCACTTTTCTGGAGAATTTCCATGGCCAAGATTCGTGGCACTGCGCACGCACTGTGCACAATCGGCTCCGCGCTTTTCCTGCTCGCCGGTTGCGACAAGATGGCTGCGACGAACGAGCCTTCCGCGGATTGGGCGCGCGCTGCACTCGAGCGCAATGAAAATCTCACCGTCGTTGCTTTCGACGAGAATGCAAAGACGTTCACCGTCAGGGTGAAGGACAGCGGCGAGCTGCACGTGGTGCGCGTGGACCAGATCGTCGGCAGCGTGCCTGGCACGGACGCGAGCAAACCGAAACCGGTTTCGAACGATCCGGCTCCCGCAGGTGAGATCACCGCGAGCACGGCGAACCCGCCGCCGGATCGCTCGGCGACATCCGGCGAGATCGCGCGGCCGGCGCAGGATATCGAGCCATCTGCGGACGCGCCGCGAGCGGGCTCCGGCACGGGCGTGATCACGGATCCCGCGACCGGCAAAGTCCTTGCTTCGAACGACAGCACGCAGGCCGTACCCGGTGCGGATGGGAAGCGCGTGCTCGCATCGGGACCGGGGTACTCGGTCACGGCCGGTGATGGCGCGCCTCCGGCGGCCGTCCGGCTGGCGTCCAGCTCCACGCAGATCCCTTCGCCCGCTCGGGGCGTGGCCGTGGAGCGGCGCTACGAGCCCATGATCTGCCAGGGCCAGCAGCTCATGCACATCGACGGGCGCAATCTCGAATTCGAAGGCGATGCGCTGAAGGCCGAAGGCGGCTGCGAGATTCACATCACGAACAGTCATATCATTGCGCATGGTGTGGGTGTCTCGGCGCGTGCAGCCAATGTGCACATCAAGAACAGCGTGGTCGAAGGCGATTCCGGATCGATCTCCGCATCCGAAGGCGCGCAGGTCTACACCCAGCAGTCGACCTTCAAGGGTTTGAGCCGGCGCCTTGACTCAGCCTCCTTCCACGACCTCGGCGGCACCGTCTGGAACAACTGACGAGCGCCTGCGCCGACATCCCGAGCTGCAAGCGCTCGTCCAGCGCGCGCTCGACATACTGACCTCCCATGCCGAAGCCGGCTCCGCGTTGAGCGCGGCGCCGGCGCTCGTGCGCGACTCGTTGCCCCTCGTTCTGGCCTGCAGCGATTTCGTTGCCAATGCTTGTACGCGGCACCCTGAGCTACTGGTATCGCTGATCGAGAGCGGCGACCTGCAGAAGCGGCTGCGTACGGCGGACTACGCGGCGCGAGCATCGGCCGTGGCGACTGAAGTGCCTGCAACCCTGGCGCCGGGTGACGCGGAGTTTCTCGCGGCTCTGCGCCGGTGGCGACGGCGCGAGATGGTCCGCATCGCGTGGCGCGACCTTGCGGGTTGGTCGAATCTCGAAGACACGCTCGGGGAGCTGTCCAAGTTTGCCGATGCGGCGATTCGCGTGGCGTACGAGCGGGCCCGGCAGTCACTCGTCGCGCGGTACGGTGAGCCTCGTTCGCCGGGCGGCGAGGCGCAGCCGCTCATCGTGCTCGGGATGGGGAAGCTGGGCGGCGGCGAGCTGAACTTCTCGTCGGATATCGATCTCGTGCTCCTGTTTCCCGAGCACGGCGAAACGGATGGCGCGCGTTCCGTCGCCAATGAAGAATTTTTCACGCGGCTCGGCCAGGAGCTGGTGCGGCTGCTGAAGACGCCGACGCACGATGGATTCGTCTTTCGCGTGGACTTGCGTTTGCGGCCGTTCGGCGACAGCGGCGCCATCGTTTCGAGCTTCGCGTCATTCGAAGACTATCTGCAACGGCATGGTCGTGACTGGGAGCGGTACGCGTATGTGAAGGCGCGCGCGATTACGGCGCGCGAGCGGTACGACGAGATTTACGCGAACGTCATTCGGCCGTTCGTGTATCGCCGCTACATCGACTATGGCGTGTTCGAGAGCCTGCGCGAGATGAAGACGCTCATCGAGCGCGAAGTCGAGCGGCGCGAGCTCGCGGATCACATCAAGCTCGGGCCCGGTGGCATTCGCGAGATCGAGTTCATCGTGCAGGCGTTCCAGTTGATCCGCGGCGGGCGCTTCAGGCGGCTGCAAACGCCGTCACTGCTCGAGGCGCTGCCTCTGCTCGACGGAAACAAATTACTGCCGCCGCACGTGGTGCTGGATCTGCATGCGGCTTACGAACACCTGCGCCGGCTGGAGAATCGGCTGCAGATGCTGGCGGACGTGCAGGAGCATCGTTTGCCGAAGGATGAGCTGGGCCGCGAGCGGATCGCACTGGCCATGGGTGCGCCGGATTGGGGAACGTTGCTGAAGAGGCTCGATGCTCACCGCGAGCAGGTGAGTCGGCATTTCAAATCCGTCGTGTTCAGCGGCGGGAGCGATGCAGATCAGGCTGCCGTGAAGATGGACTTCGGGCGGCTGTGGGAGACCGAGGCCGAGCAGGAGGCGCTGGCTGAATCGTTGTCGCGCGCCGGGATGGCGGACGCGCAGGAGGCGGCGCGCTTGCTGCTCGAGCTGCGTGCTTCGGGGTTGGTGCGCAAGCTCGACGATCCGGGGCGGAAGCGGCTGCAGGCGATGCTGCCTGTGTTGATGGCCGATGTCGCCGCGAGCCCCACGCCGCTTGTCGTGATGCGGCGGGTGCTGAAGATCATCGAAGCCATTGGGCAGCGCTCGGTGTACTTCGCGCTTCTGCACGAAAGCAGCGCCGCGCGCAAACGCTTGATCGAGCTGTGCGGTCATGGCGATTTCCTGGCGAATCAGATCGCAACTCATCCCATGCTGCTGGATGAGCTGCTCGACGAACGGCTCCTGCTCGACCTGCCCACGCGTGCGAGTCTCGAAGCCGAGCTCGACGTGATGATGGAGCAGATGCCGGAGGATGAGCCGGAGCGGCGGGTGGAGACGCTGCGGCAGTTTCAGCGCGTTGCTGTCTTTCGGATTGCAGTCGCAGATTTGACGGGCCTGCTGCCAGTCATGAAGGTGAGTGACCGGCTTACCGAGGTGGCTGAGATCATTGTCGAGCGGGCCATGCAGCTCGGCTGGCAGCAGATGACGGCGCAGTACGGCGTGCCGATGTGCGATGACAAGGCGGGTTCAGGCGCGCGGCGGCCTGTGCGTGTTTGCGCGATCGGCTACGGCAAGCTAGGTGGCATGGAGCTGGGCTATTCGTCGGATCTCGACCTCGTGTTCCTGCATGACTCAACGGGTGAGCGGCAGGAGACCGATGCGGCTCGCCCGATCGACAATCAACTGTTCTTCGTGCGCCTCGCTCAGCGCATCGTGCACATTCTGACGGTGCATTCCGCCGCGGGCCGGCTGTACGAAGTGGATGTGCGGCTACGACCCAGCGGCAAGGGCGGCATGCTGATTACGAATATCCGGGCCTTCGCCGAGTATCAGCAGAAAGAGGCGTGGACGTGGGAGCACCAGGCGCTGCTTCACGCGCGTGATGTCGCCGGTGCTCGCGAGCTGCGCGAGGAGTTCGCGTCGGTGCGGCTCGACATCCTGCGCAACTATATCCGTCGCGAGACGTTGCGGGCCGAAGTGGGTGGCATGCGCGAGCGCATGCGCAAGGAGCTGTCGAAGTCGAAGCCCGAGGAGCTCGACATGAAGCAGGATCGTGGCGGCATCGCCGATATCGAATTCCTCGCGCAGTACTGGGCGTTGCTGTGGGCGAAGGACTACCCACCCGTCGCAATGTTCGCCGACACCATTCGCCAGCTCGAGTCCGTCGCCTCCGCCGACCTCATCCCCCAATCCACTGTCGACGTCCTCACCAACGCCTATCGCGCCTACCGCACTCGCGCACACCACCTCTCACTCGAATCCCGCGACCCCATAGTCCCCGCCACAGAATTCGTCGACCAACGCGCAAGCGTGACCCGCATCTGGCAAGAGGCAATGGACTACCCGCCAGGATGACGCGCGGGCGGCGATACGACAGTGCCGCGGGAGCTGCCGGGGCGTGCGAGGTGGAGCGTGCCCCATCGCCACAACGCTTCGAAGACGGAGCCGAGAGTTTCGCCGTAGGGGGTCACCTGGTAGCGGACGCCGAGACGTCGTGGGGAAAGTTCTTCGCGGGCGACCAGACCATCGGCAAGCATCTGGCGTAACTGTTCGCGGAGAACTTTTGTCGTCACGCGCGGCATCGCGCGACGCAGCTCGTTGAAGCCGTGCGGGTGCTCGGAGAGACGCTGATAGATCATCGGTTTCCAGCGTCCTTCGATGACGCCGATGGCGGTGTACAGCGGGCATCCCGCGCGCTCTGCATAGCTATCGCCCGAACGCTTCATGGCCGCACCTCCGTGCGGCAGGGTACTTCAAAGTGCCTTCTTGTGAGCACCAGGGCGCGTGACTAGAGTCGGGCATGGAGGTGCGGTCCATGATGCGGCTCTTCAGAGTGATCCTCCCGGTGAGCGATATCGGGCGCGCGGCGCAGTTCTACAGCGCGCTGCTGGCGAGGCAGGGCAAGCAGGTGTCACCTGGGCGACATTACTTCGGATGCGACGGCACGATTCTGGCGTGCTTCGATCCGAGGGCGGACGGGGATCCGTGGGACGCGGCGCCAAACCCGGACCACGTGTACTTCGCCGTGGACGATCTGGAAAGCACGCTCGAACGGGCGCGCAACGCCGGCGCGAAGATTCTCGGCCCCATCGAGACGCAGCCGTGGGGCGAACGCAGCTTCTACTGCAGCGATCCGTTCGGGAACAAGCTGTGCTTCGTCGCGGACGGCACGCTATTCACTGCTGGGCTAATCTGACGGGTACGGGCCGCGTATAATCCGGACCCCCGGAAAAGAGACCGCCCGAATGGCCGCGACGACGACCAAACCCCTGATCCAGCCGAACGCGCAGAGTCAGTACGAAGTCACGACAGAGGATCTGCCGCTGGCATGCCCGATGCCCGAGATGTATCTGTGGAATTCGCATCCGCGCGTCTATCTGCCCATCGAGCAGACCAACTGGGCCAAGTGCCCCTACTGCGGAGCCGAGTACACCCTCAAGCGCTGAACCCGCTCAGCTTCCCGCCTTGTAGGGCGTGTACGATTTCTCTTCGACGATCCGCGAGCCGAGCGCCGTATTGATGCGCTTCTTGATGGCCGCGCGCTCGTCGTTCTCCATGTACACCGCACGCGCCAGCTCGATGAAGCGCGCATCGAAGGCCTGAGCGCGCTCCTTGTCCCGGATGTCATCTTCGATGACCCAGAGCCGCTCGTTCACCGCTTGAAGGGCGCGTTCATCCGTCGAGACGTCGACGCGAGCGTCCACCGACTCGCGCCACGTCTTCTCGAGCAGTGACAGCTCGAGCCGCACGTTTGCCACTTTCGTCGCATCGCTCATGCGCGCGGCCTTGATGCGCAGGATGGTGATCTTGTCGAGCAGCTCGCCGGGCGAGATGGGCACCAGAATGTCTTTCACTGGGTTCTCCGTGCCGAATACTGCAAGGCCTGATCGAGCTTCGCCGTCACCTGCTCGACTGTAATGAGGTCCATCACGCCGCGCTCTTCTATTTTCTCCGTCCACGGCAGCTGCTCGGGCGGTCGGCGGCGAAAGCGCCGCGCGGCTTCCGCATACGCATTCACGCAAAACGGCCGCGAGAGGTATGGGCCGCTGCGCACTGGATTGGTCGCCGCGTAGAGTCCGACCACTGGTGTGCGGACCATGGTTGCCATGTGCACCGGCCCTGAGTCCGGCGCGACCAGCACCGCCGCCCGATCGAGCAGGGCGAGCATCTGCGGCAGTGTGTCCTTGCCAATCTGATTGACGACCGGAGTCTGAGCCGCGGCCTCGATGGCGGCGCCGGTCTCACGCTCGATGGCGCTCGGACCACCGCAGAGAATCACCCGCATCCCACGCTCGCGGGCTGCGTAGTCGGCGACGGCCGCGTACCGCTCTGGCAACCAGTTGCGCAAGGAGTGACTGGAGCAGGGGCTGATCACCAGAGTCTGGCGCGAATCGGGAATCAGCGCCTGCGCGTACACGCGCGCATCCTCGGGCAGTGGAATATCCCAACTCACCACGCGATCGTTCACACCCAGTGCTTCGGCGAACCCGAAGAAGCTGTCCATCACGTGCTGGCGGCCACGGGCCGGGATCCGCGCATTCGTGAACAGCCACTGCAGCTCCCGCGCCCGCGCTCGGTCGAAGCCCAGTTTCACGGTGGCACGCACCTCGCGGGAGATCAGGCTCGCCCGGAAGGCGAGCTGCATGTGGAGCAGCACGTCGAAATGCCGGCCCGCGAGCTGCTGCCGGATTCCGCGACGCGCGGCGAAGCCGGCGCGCTTGTCGACGATGATAAACTCCACGCCCTCGATCAGGTTCATGAGGCGCGCTTCGGTCTTGCCGATGATCCAGGTGAACTGCGTTCCGGGCCAGGCCCGCTGCAATGTGCGCAGGATCGGCACGGCGTGGCAGGTATCGCCAATCGCCGACAGTCTCAGCAGGCACACACTGCGAGGCGGCTGGGCGAGAGGCAGCATCAGAGGAGTGTGCCGATGAGCCGGCAGTGGCCGCTCGGATCTGAGGTCAAGCGGAAGGATCTCACGGGGGGCGCCATGCTATATGACGCCTCCCGGGCCGGCAACGCAGCGGCCAGCTGGTTCGAGCCCACGTTCTGGCAGGAACGCGGCGAGCTGGATGGCGAAGCGCGCGGGCGCGGCACCGTGTACTTCACGAAGAGCGGCGACAAGGGGCTCGTGCTTCGGCACTACCGGCGTGGTGGGTTCGTCGCGAAGGTTTCGCGCGATCGCTACTTCTGGCGCGGTGAGTTCGCGACCCGCGCGTTTCGCGAGTGGCAGCTTCTCTATCACCTGCATCGTGCTGGCTTGCCGGTGCCGATTCCGGTGGCGGCTCGCTATCGGCGGCATGGTGTCACGTACTCGGCCGATCTCATCACTGAACGGTTGATGGATTCGCAGTCGCTCGGGTCGGTTTTGCGCGTGCGAGGCATTCCGATCCTGGGGTGGATCACCATTGGCCGATGCATTCGCATGTTTCACGACCTGGGCGTGTGTCATGCGGACCTGAATGCGCACAACATTCTGCTGGTGGACGATGACCTCGTTTATCTCGTCGACTTCGATCGGGGGCGGTTGCTGAAGCCGGGGCTCTGGTGCGATGGGAATCTCGTGCGCTTGCGGCGTTCGATCGAGAAGATCACGTACAAACTGCCGCCGGAGAATTTCAGCGAAGCGGATTGGCATGGGTTGCTGGATGGGTATCGGCAGTCGGCCGGGACTGCGCGGCCTGGCGCGATCGGAGGCGGCGGTGTTTCCGCGCAGGTTGCCGGTGCTGCGAACGGGGCCGGCGCACCAAATGGCGGTGGGGCGGCGAGCAGCGTGTCGGTCGCATCCGATGCGACATCGGCCGCGGGGCCGGTGACGTCGACGATGGCGATTGAAGCGCCGCCGGTTTCGCGTGCTTCGAGCCTTTCGCCTACGCCGACTTCGTCGCTGCCGACGAGTCCTTCGGCGCCATCGGACGGATCGACAGCGTCACGCACCCCCGGCCCATCGATAGCGCCCGGTTCATCCGCTGTGACGGAAGGACCAGTGGCGGCCCGCAGCTCCGGTGCATCGTCCGCTCCGGCTGTTTCGTCAGCGCCCGGTTCAACCACGGCGGCAGAAGGATCGATGGCGGCACGCGGCTCCGGCGCGCCGTCCGCTCCGGCTGCTTCATCAGCGGTAGCAGGGTCAGCGACGCCGCGCGGCTCGGGCACGCCGCCCGCGTCGACTGCTGCTTCAGGTGCAAGTCCGATTTCGTCGGCGGCGAGTGTTTCGGCAGCGATGAGTGGGCCGGCGGTGTCGAGCACCGCGCAACGTGCCACTGCTGCTGCGACCAGCGACCCGCAGTCGACGACGACCAAGCAGATGTCGCTTGGCTTGCCGACACCGGCGGGTGGTGCAAAGGGTGCGGCCCCGCCGGGCTCGACACCTGCGACACCTCGCGTCGCTGCGCCCACTTCGAGCGCGCCGCCCTCCGCGACGGCGAAAGCTGCACCGGATTCGCGACCTTCGATACAGCGTCCGGCCGCTGCACCGAATTTGAAACCCCAAGCACCTGCTAACCCGCCAGCGACGACAGCTGCGCCACCGGCGGCGCCGACAACTTCGAAAGCCACGGCCGCCGCCCCATCGCCAGTCCCGCCGAGCTCGACTGCTCCGCCAACGCCACATGCCGCTGCGCCGTCGCCTTCGTCGGCGTCTGGCGTGCCGGCGCAATCACCACCGACAGCGGCGGCACCTTCGGCATCGAGCCCAGAAGTGAGTGTGGAGTGGCCGCTGCCGCCCCGCGCGTCGACGTCGAATGCCCCTGCAACTCCGGGGTCGTCGAGTACAGCGACGTCAGGCGTACCGGCGCAATCAGCGACCACAGCTTCGACACCGACTGCCGCGCCGGGCGCGACGACATCGAGTGCAACAGTGAGCGTAGAGTGGCCGCTGCCACCCAGCGCGCCGACGTCGAGTGCCCCAACCCCTGCGACGTCGCCGGGTACAGCGGCGTCTGGCGCGTCTGAGCGATCAGCGGCGACAACAGCTGCACCTTCGGCACCGAGTGCTGCGCCGAGCACGACTGCGCCGAATGCAAGCGCGACCTGGCCGATCGCACCCAGCGCGCCGACTTCGGCTACACCAGCATCAGGCGCTGAATCGGCGGAGGATACTGCCTCGGAAAAAGATCACGCCCCAGCAATGCCAACATCACAATCCGCGTCGTAGCGCCGAAAGCAAACGCTTCATGCGCTTCATCTACACGCTTCTTGCTTACGTGCTCCTCGCACCGGCGTTCTGTGCAGTCATGCTCTTCCGCAGTGTGCGCGACTCGCGCTACATGGCGAATTTCGGCGAGCGTTTCGGCCGGGGGCCGACAGTTGAGAAGCCGAGCATCTGGGTGCACGCAGTATCGGTAGGCGAGGTGCAAGCGTGCGCCGTGCTCGTGCGCTGCCTGCACGACCGCTACCCAGGCATTCCCATCGTCGTAACGACACTCTCAGCCACCGGTGCCGAACGCGCACGCGCCTTGCTCGGCGACCGCGCCACAGTGCGTTACATGCCGCTGGATCTGCCCGGCTCCGTCAGCCGCTTTTTCGACCGCGTGCGCCCGCGCATCGCGGTCATCTTTGAAACGGAGCTGTGGCCGAACCTCTATCACGAATGCGGCCGCCGCCGCATTCCACTAGTACTGGCGAGCGCGCGTCTCTCACCGCGCGCCATGGGCAAGTACACGAGCTTCCTGACACTGTTCCGTCAGGCGCTGTCCAACAAGGCCATCGTCATCGCTGCACAGGGCGAAAAAGACGCTGCCCGCTTCCGCGAGCTCGGCGCCAACCCACAGCACACACACGTCACAGGCAACCTGAAGTTCGACTTCGCGCTGCCAGTGGACGTGACGACGAAAGGCCGCGAGCTGCGTGAGCATTACGCTGCAGGTCGCCTCGTGTGGGTGGCTGGCAGCACACACGGCGACGGTGAAGAGGAAAGCGTACTAGCCGCGCACCGTCACGTGCGCAACGTTCATCCGAACGCCCTGCTGGTGCTGGTCCCGCGAAAAACGCAGCGTTTTACCGAAGTAGGTGCGTGGCTGGAAAAGCAGAACGTCCGCATCATCCGTCGATCGTCCCCCGCGGCGCGCACACGAGACCTCGAAGTGCTGCTGGTCGATACACTAGGTGAGCTGCTCGACTTCTACGCAATGAGCGACGTGGCGTTCGTTGGCGGCAGTCTCGTGCACGTGGGCGGACACAACCTGCTGGAGCCCGCGGCACTGGGCATTCCAGTGCTCACAGGTCCGCACACGTTCAACAGTGCGGACATCGCGAAAATCCTCATCGAAACCGGCGCGGCACGCGTGGTGAAGGACGGCGCAGAGCTCGGCCAGACTGTCGCGAGCCTGCTCTCGAATCCACAGGAGCGCGCCCGCATGGGAGCACTCGGCCGCGCCGCTGTCGAACAAAACCGCGGCGCGCTCGAGAAACTCCTGAGCCTGATCGACCCGCTGCTGCGCCAGTAAGGGTGCAGGCTCAACGCGCTCAGCGAGGCGGCGGAGGCTGCTGCGCCGGCGGCGGCACGGGCACCGGCGCATTCGGCGCGGTCGGTGCAGTGGCCCTCATCTCCGTCAGCAGCGCGTTCATCTCTTCGAGCGTCTTTCGGTCGAGATCACCCGCGGCCTGCCGCAGCTGGATCACCGTCAGCAGATAGTCGTAACGACTCCGCAAATACGCTGTCTGCGCCTGCACGAGCAAGCGACGCGCATCGAGCACGTCAACCGACGTACGCGTGCCCACTTCATATCCCGCTTCGGTTGCCTTGAGTGCGGTCTGTCTCGATTCCAGTCCCTGCCTCAGCGCTTCGACATTCGCGATGTTGCTGATGACGCCGAGATACGCATCGCGCGCCGCACGCTCAGTCGCGCGTGATGTGCGCGTGACGCGTTCCTTCGCCGCGATCCACAGGTACTGCGATTGCCGAACGCGAGACTGCGTAAGACCACCGCTGAAGATCGGCACCGTGACCTGCAGCCCGTACGTCTTGTCGTTAGCCTCCGTGGGAAATGGAGCCTGAGCGCTCAAGCCAGTCAGCGAGCCGAAGGCCGCCGTGCCACTGCCCCTGCTGTGATCTCTCGTTCCCACGAGGTCCAGCTCGGGCAGATGTCCACCGAACGCCACGCGGACGTTCTCGCGAGCCGTATCGGCCTGCAGCCGGCTCGAGACGAGCGCGAGGTTCTGCTCCATCGACATGTTGACCCAGTCCTGTTCCGATGCCGGATCGGGCGACTTCAACGGCATGGTGTCGCCGGGACGCGCGAGCTGCTCGTACTTCTGGCTGGTCACTTCGCGCAGTTGCTCTTCAGCGGTGGCCAGCGCGCGCTTCGCCTGAATCACATCCGCTGCCGCGGTGTCACGCGCAGCCTTGGTCTCCTGCACGTCCGTGATCGCGATGAGACCGACCTCGAATCGCTTGTTCGCCTGATCGAGCTGGCGGGCGAAGGCATCGAGGGCTGCCTGCTGGGCTTCGACCGTGTCCTGCGCCGAAAGCACGTTGAAGTAAGCCTGCGCGGTGCGGACGATCAGACTCTGCTCGGCGGCCTGGTAGTCGGCCTCGGCCTGCGCCACCTGACTGTTCGAGGCGCGCAGATTTGCCCAGTCGGACCACGAGAACAGCCGCTGGCGCAGATTCACCGCCCAGCTGGTCGTATCCGGCCTGAACACCGACTGCTGGTCGAAGACCCTGATCGTTCCGGTGGTCGGATCGTTCTGCGCCGAGGGCCGCGTTTGATCGGTCTCGCCGCGTGTATAGCTCGCCTGGCCCTGGATGTTTGGCAGGAGCGCCGCCCAGGCCTGCGGACGCACCTCGCGGTTCGCCTTGCGGGTCGCGTCCGCTTCACGGATCGCGGGATCGTTCGAAAGAGCGTCCTGGTAGACGCCCAGCAGGTCCGCGGCTGAGGCAGAACCAGCTGCTGCAGACAGGGATATCAGGAGTGCGATTCGCAACGCACGTTTCATGAGTTTTCCTTCAGAAACAGGGTCTTATGTTGGACTTAGTAGGGTTCGACGGATGGATCCACATCGCGCGACCAGGCGAGGATGCCCCCGCTGAGGTTCGCCACCGACCGGAATCCATTGCGTGCGAGGAATTGCGCCACCTGCATGCTGCGGCCGCCGGAACGGCACATGACTACGATGTCGCGATCCTTGTCGAGGTCGCCCATCCGTGCAGGAATTTCATTCATCGGGATATGCAGGACGTCCGGAATACTCGCCACGTTCAGTTCCCACGGTTCGCGCACATCCAACACCAGAGGGGCGTCGCCGGTTGCGCGCCGGGCGGCAAGTTCAGCCGGTGCGATCTCGGTCACCACGGGCACATTCCGCTCGCTGGGGGATCAGAAGGTGAACCCGGGAGGTCGCCGGGCGTTTATCAGAGGGTCTACGACAGTCTCGAAGAGGCTTTCGGTGACCCAGCCATCCTCGGCGACCCGCCGAATGAGTCGCGCCTCCATGACCGGAGCGTCGCCCACGATGATGAACAGCCGACCGCCGACTTCGAGCAGGCGCTGAAAGCGCTCGTCGTACACCGGGAGCGACCCCGTGACGGCGATGGCGTGGTAGCGCGCGCCTCCGCTCCCGGCGGACGGCTCGAGCTGGACCCCGGCTTGCATGGCATCCGCAGTGACGACTTCGGCGTTCCGGGCGCCGCTGGCGGCGAGATTGGTGCGCGCGCGATCGGCCAGATCGGCGAACACTTCGAACGACTTAACTTGCGCGCTGGCAGCGGCGAGGCAGGCCGTGACGAATCCGGTGCCAGCGCCGATTTCCAGCACGCGCTCGCTGCCCGTGAGCTCGAGCGACTGCAAGAGGCGGCCGACGATGTTCGGCCGGAGCATGTGCTGCCCGTGGGCGAGCGATACTTCGACGTCGGCAAATGCAAGGAAGCGCTGGCTCTCAGGCACGAACAGCTCGCGCGGAACATTTCGTAGCAGTGCGAGCACGCGCGCATCGAGCACCTCCCAGGCGCGCACCTGCTGCTCGATCATCTGTTCGCGGGCCTGCTCGACCGACATGTTTTGCGCGCTCCGGACACAATATTGGACTTATTGTGCCTGCGATGAGGGCCCGAGAAGTTAAGGGTTTTCCATGAATCTGCCAAGCGGATGTGCGACGGGATATGGTGAAACACGGACAGACCGTGCGAGGCCCTGCGTTATGCTTGACGCCACAGCGTTGCTGGCGCCGCGAGAATTCGAACGAGTGCGGCGACCCGCGAAAACGCGCTCTCCCACGGGGCACTGAGAAAAAGAATGTCGATCCTGGGGCTGCTATGCCTTCTGCTTGGGCTCGTCGCGGCGCTGCTCCTGGTTCTGTACTGGCTCCAGCGTCGCGAGCTTCAGGCAGTCGGTCAGCTTTCGCAGCAGCTCCAGCGTATCGCGGTCGGCGGACGGATCTCGGGGCGCGTTGATCCGTATACGGATCACCCGGAAATTTCAGCGCTCGCAACCACTGTGAATCACCTCATCACACGCGTTTCCGCCGCGCCGGCGCAGGAACGCACGCACGGCAGCCCCAAGCTTTTCGGCGAGCTGGCGGACCGCATCCACGAGGCGGTGCTCGTGCATCGGGATGTGATCCTGCATGCGAACAAACAGTTTGCGAGCTTCGTCGGCGTCGATCGCGTCGAGCTCATCGGACGCAAGCTCGGCGATCTGGTGCCGCCGGAATATTCGGAGCTGGTGACGGAAAACATGCGCCGGCGGCTTGCAGGTGAAGTGGCTGCCGAGCGCTATGAAATCGAGATGGTGGGACTGCAGGGGCAGGTGAGCCGGCTCGAGATCACCTCCACCGTGATCGATTACGAAGGCTCGCCGGCTCTGCTCGTGACCGGCGTCGAGATCGTGCCGACGCAAACGATGCCTGCGTTGCGTGCATTGCCTGCGCAGGTTGCTGCGGCGAGCGGCGTGTCGTCGGTGCATCTGTTTGCCCTGGATTCCCTGGCAGAAGCGATCATCGCGACGGACCGTGAAGGCCGCATCAGCTACGCGAACGCCGCCGCGGAACAGCTCACCGGCGTGGAAGCCGGCAACGCGATCGGCAAGTTGCTCGAGGACATCATCAGTCTCGTGGACGAGACCGATCGCCGTCTGCTGAACGACCCGGTGAAACAGGCGCTCACTACCGGCGCTCCGGTAAATCTCAGCCGCCGCGCGCTCCTGCTGTCGAAGACGAATGGGCATGAGCGCTCCATCGAGCTTTCGGCCTCGCCCATCCGTAACGCCGAGAAGGAAGTCACGGGCGCGGTGATCCTGCTTCACGACGTCACCGAGCTGCGCGGCCTCGCACGACAAATGTCATATCAGGCCACTCACGATGCGCTCACCGGGCTCGTGAATCGCCGCGAATTCGAGCGTCGCCTCGAAGAAGCCGTGGAAAGCGGTCATCGTGGCGATGGGCAGCACGTGCTGTGCTACATCGATCTGGACCGCTTCAAGGTGGTCAACGACAGCAGCGGGCACCTCGCCGGCGACAGCATGCTGCGTGAAGTGGCGAAGCTCCTGCGCGACGCCGTCCGCGACAGCGATACGGTCGCGCGCCTCGGCGGCGACGAATTCGGCATGCTGCTCATCGGCTGTCCGCTCGAGAAGGCGCGGCAGATTGCGGATGACGTTTGTCGTGTCGTGGCGGATTACCGCTTCGTGTGGAAAGACCGCATCTTCAACATCGGCACGTCGGTGGGCCTCGTCGAAATCTCACGCGAAAGCGGCACGCTGGAAGAATTGCTGGCGGCTGCGGATTCGGCCTGCTACGTCGCGAAGAAGCAGGGCAGTGGCCGCGTCGCCGTTTACTCGGCTCGCGACGAAGCCCTCGCACGTCACACCGGTGAGATCCAGTGGCTGCAGCGGCTGCAGACTGCGCTGAAGGAAAACCGTTTCCAGCTTTACCACCAGCCCATCGTGCCGGCTTTCGGTGACGATGGCGGCGGCCCCGCGATGGAAGTGCTCGTGCGGCTACAGGACGAATCCGGCGCAGAAGTGGCGCCCGCGGATTTCGTGCGCGCGGCGGAGCGCTATCGCCTGATGGGCCTCGTCGATCGCTGGGTGGTGCAGACCACGCTCGCGGCGCTCGGGCGTGGCGCGATTCCGATTCCGGCCACGCGCAGCGTCGCCATCAACATCTCCGGCCAGACGCTCGGCGACACGCAGTTCCTCGAGTTCGTCGTCGAGTGCCTGGACAGCACGGGTGTGCCGCCTGCACAGGTGTGCTTCGAGATTACGGAAAGTGCGGTGGTCGCGAACATGGACCATGCGCGGCGCTTCGTCGGCGTGCTGCACGGGATGGGCTGCAAGTTCGCGCTCGACGACTTCGGTTCCGGTGTGGGCTCGTTCTCGAATCTGAAGAACCTGCCCATGGACTACCTGAAGATCGACGGCTCCTTCATGCGCAACCTGTCCAAGGATTCCGTGAACCAGGCCATGGTCGCCGCGATGATCAAACTGGCGCGGACCTTGAATTTCAAGGTGATAGCCGAGCAGGTGGAGGACGCTGCCGCGCTCGAAGCCGCCCGCCGCATGGGGGTGGACTACGTACAGGGATACGCAATCGGCAGGCCGGTGCCGATGTCTCTCGCGGCATAATTCTTCACGGCTTCACAGAATTGCCGGCAGCGCTCAGGCAGGCTGCCGGCCCCATGTCCTTCCGGTCGATATCACGTTCGCGCAGGGGCAACTGGCGATTCTTCGTCGGCCTCTCCGTGCTCGGCCTCCTGATCTTCGCCTCCGCCTCGCATGCCGCGAGCCGTCAGTCTTCCTTCGCTTCCGCGCCCGGCTTGAAGTCGAGCGCCACGCCATTCATGCAGTAACGCTGGCCTGTCGGCCGCGGACCATCCGGAAACACGTGACCGAGGTGCCCGCCGCACTTCGCACAGTGCACTTCCGTGCGCGTCATGAAATGACTGTTGTCGACGGTGGTCTCCACGGCGCCGGGCTTCGGGCTGTAGAAGCTCGGCCAGCCGCTGCCGCTGTCGTACTTGGTGTCGGAGTCGAATAACGGCTCGCCACAACCGGCACAGAAGAACGTGCCTTCACGATGTTCGTTGTTGAGCGGGCTCGTGCCCGCGCGCTCCGTGCCGTGCTGGCGTAGCACGCGATACTGATCCGGCGTGAGCTCGCGCTGCCACTCGTCGTCGGTCTTCTGAACGGGAGTCTTGTCCGTGGGGCTCATCGGGTTTCTCCTGTCGCGGGCCGCAGGAATGGTGGCGACGCACGCGCCCTTCAAGGTCCGCGCGCAGCGAAGTCTAGCGCCAAACGTCCGCCAGGGAGGCCGGTTCGCAGCCGACCTCCCAAGCGTGAGCATCACTTGAGTTGCAGCATCTGCACCGTCTGCGAGCCCAGCACGGTGCGGATCTTCCCGCGCTCGGACTGCGCCTGGTTCGCCTTTTCCAGCGTGCCCTCGATCTGCTTCGTGATGGCGTCGTTCTTCGCGATCGCGCCGTCGAGCGCCGCCCAGTTCTTCATCGTGATCACCAGATACAGGTCCGGCTCGTTCGGACCGTGCGGCTCGGCCAATACCACCTCGTACGCGGTGATATAGCCGGCCTTCTTGGCTGCCTCCTGCGACTGTTTCCACGTCGTGGCGAGCCAGTTCATGTACTCCTCGAACTTGCCGTCGACCGTCCGGATGGACGTGATGCTGAGGATGGGCCCTTCGCTGTAGGGGTGGTCGTCCGCCAGGACAGTGACGCTTGCGCAAGCGAAGCATGCAGACGCGGCGAGCGCCGCGAGGCGATTCTTGCTCATGATGGTTCCCCTCGATTTGTAATTGCAGTTTGTTAGAGGACAGGGCCGAGCCCGCGCATCGTACGCCTATTCGCGGCTGAGCGGCGCTCGAGCCAGGCATCGAGGGAAATCCTGCCCGGACCGAAAACGGCGAGTCCCAAAAGGAGTACCCCCAGAGAACATGGTCGCCCAGGGCAGCCTCGGCGCCCTCGGCAAGCAGGAAGTGCGAGTAGGAAATGACGGCCATGGCGTTCACGGCGAAGGTGCCGAGGGCGCTCACACGACCCAGGTAGCCAACCACCAATAATGCCGGGAAAAATAACTCACCGAACGTTCCCACCACGGCTGCTGCCTCCGGCGGCAGCAGCGGGACACGGTACTCCTCGCGAAACAGATCGAGCGTGCTGCTCCAGGCGGTGAGCTTGAGCCATCCGGACTTCAGGAATACTTCTGCGACATACAACCGCGCCGCGAGCAGCGCCAGCGGCTGCAGCTTGTCGAGCAGGCGACCGAACGCAGCGTGCAGGTCCGTGAGCTTGAGCAGAACGTTCATGGTCCGACAAAAATGTTCAGACTGAAAAATCGACGCAGCGCCGCTTGGAGATCAAATGCGGTGTCCGCTGCCTGCGCTGCTTCGAGCGCGGCGCCGAGCGGCAACCCGCGGACAATCGCGTCGAGCAAAGCGAACTCGCCTGCGGCGAGCGGTAGAAACTCGCAACCTTCCGGCGTTCGCATGACGAGGACAGAGTCGCCGCCTGCGCGGAGATCGATGATCTCGTCGCCGGCAGCATCCGGCTGGTTCGCGCGCCAGATGCGCACGATAGGAAATGCAGATCGCACGAGCCCGCATGCGGGATGCAATTCGAAGCGCAGAGACTCGTAACTCGCCGGGTCGACGTCGCGCAGATCGTTCGCCGAAATCGGTTGTGCGTCGGGTGCGATCAGCGCTTCCTCACAAGCCCATTCGAGCGCAGCGACATCCGCGAGATACGCATACTCCGTTTCTGCGAAGCGCTCCCGCAGGAAGGACGGAAACGGCGCGCCGATGTGATGCAGGTTGCCGAAGTGCGATGGGTGCGTGCGCTGGAAGTCGCTGGCCAGTTGCCGGAAGTAGTCCGATCCGACCAGCTTCTCGATGACCGGGAAAGCGATCCCAAGCGCCTTCGCAAAACCTTCGCGCAGGTTGTTGCGATAGATATCGATGCGCTCCGCAACCGCTACGCCATTGGCGACGATCTCGGATTGCACCGGCTCCTCTGCGCCCTCGAACAGCGCCGCGGCGAAACGCAGTTGCAGGTCACGCAGCGCGGGCACGATGGGCCTCAGTCATCTGATCTGCCTTGTGCGCTTCGGCCGCAAGCACCTCGAGCGAGGGAATGTTCGCATCCCATTCAATGAGCGTCGGCACCGCGCCGAAGCGCTCGACAGCCGCGGCATACAGAGTCCACACGGCATCGCAGACAGGTGCATCGTGAGTATCGATGCGTACTTCGCGACCATCGATCGTGCAGACGCTATGGCCAGCGAGATGCATCTCCTGGACCGCGTGCCTGGGAATTCGATCCAGATAAGTGTTCGGGTCGAACCCATGATTCATGGCGTTGACGTAAACGTTGTTCACGTCCAGCAGCAGGCCGCACCCGGATTCGTGCGCGAGCGCAGCAAGGAAATCCCACTCCGCGATATCGGAGCAGGTGAACTGCAAGTAGCTCGAGACGTTCTCGATGAGAATCTGCCGGCCGAGAAAATCCTGAACCTGCCGCACGCGGTCGCTCATGTGGCGCAGGGCTTCTGCGGTGTAAGGCAGAGGCAGCAGATCGTTGGTGAAGCGCCCGCCAACGAAACCCCACGACAGGTGCTCGGAGACGAGCATGGGCTCGAAGTCGTGCACGAGTCGCGCAATCTCCTTCAGGTGCGTGCGGTCGAGCGGATCCGTCGATCCGATGGACAGCCCGACGCCGTGCAGACTCAGCGGATAGTTTTCGCGCACCTGGCCGAGCACGCGGGGCAGGAGTCCGCCGTGCGCAAAGTAATTCTCGCTGTGCGCTTCGAACCAGCCGACATCCGGGCCGCGCGCGACGATCTCACGGTGATGCTTCGCGCGCAGCCCGATACCGGTGGTGAGGCCCGCACCCGGGCTCATGTTCGATCAGGACTTCGCGGTGAGCGACCCGCCGACGATCTTCTCGCACGTGCCCTTCGGGAGCTTGACCCATTCCTTGCCGTCGCCGTCCTTCTTGCTCTGCCCCTGACAGGAATGCGCGCCGGCTCCGCAATCGTTCTTGCCAGCCTTCGCCACGCCGTAGCACTTCTCGGTCTGCGCGGCTTTCTCTTCGTCCGCCGAGAACGCCGGTCCTGCGGAAGCGACGAGGGTACCGATCGCAGCCGCGAGGATTGCAGTCTTCGTTTTCATCGAAAGATCTCCTTGGATGGTTGAGCGGGTCCGCGCAGGAGTCTGAGCCAAAAACGGCCTGACTCAACCGTGCGCCAACGGCGACAGCCGCAGACCGGAAAATGCAACAGCCCGGCACGCAGGCAGGGCGTGCGTAATCAGCAACTTAAGAATGAGACCGGCGCCGCCGTGGGATTAGTGCCGCAAGAGCGCACGGCCCGCTGCGAAACGCGGCCACGCCACCGGCGCACAGTGACGGTGCAGACGCGCGCGGGCCGTGGTAAACAGAGCGGCCCGAACAAGAAGCCACCCAACGCAAGTTGGTTCAAACACAGGTCAAGGGACGCTTATGCAGCTGAGCCGCCTCTGGCGTGAGCATCTTGAAGCCGGCTGTCCGATCGAGCTGGCTGGCGTGGAGATCGCGGGGACGGATGCCCGCGCACTGGATGCCGAGATCACGGCCTGCGTGAGCGCACTGCTCACGCGCAGCATCACCGTCGACGGCCGCATCGAGCGCCGCCTGACTGAAATCAAAGTCGAGCTGGCGCGCAAACAGGCCGGCGCGCAGGCGCCGGTCGCGCAGTATTGCGAACGGCTCAACAAGCTCGTGAGCGCAGTGCTGGTCGAGCACGGCCACGCTTAGCAGCCGCCTCGAAAACGAAACGGGCGCGTCTCAGGGTGACGCGCCCGTTCGTAACTGCTATCGATGACTGCTGCTAAAGAAGCGGAACCAGCAGCAGGGCCACTATGTTGATGATCTTGATCAGCGGATTGATCGCCGGTCCCGCTGTGTCCTTGTACGGATCGCCCACGGTGTCACCCGTGACCGCAGCCTTGTGCGCGTCCGACCCCTTGCCACCGAAGTTTCCTTCTTCGATGTACTTCTTGGCGTTGTCCCACGCGCCGCCGCCAGTCGTCATCGAGATGGCGACGAACAGGCCGGTGACGATCGTACCGATGAGCAGTCCGCCCAGCGCCTTGATGCCGGCGCCGGGCCCGAGCATCGCGTTGAGCGCGAGCCACAGCACGATCGGCACGAGAATCGGCAGGAGCGAAGGGATGATCATCTCCTTGATCGCGGCACGCGTGAGCAGGTCCACCGCTCTCGAGTAGTCCGGCTTCGCAGTGCCTTCCATGATTCCCTTGATCTCGCGGAACTGCCGGCGCACTTCCGTGACGACGGAGCCCGCAGCGCGGCCGACGGCTTCCATTGCCATGGCGCCGAAAAGATACGGCACCAGGCCGCCGACGAAGAGGCCGATGATCACCGCCGGATCGGACAGTTCGAAGGTCTGCAGCTTCGCAGCCGCCTCGAGGTTGTGCGTGTAGTCCGCGAACAGCACCAGCGCCGCAAGCGCTGCGGAGCCGATGGCGTAGCCCTTCGTCACGGCTTTCGTGGTGTTGCCTACGGCATCCAGCGGGTCCGTGATGTTGCGGATCTCTTTCGGCAGCCCCGCCATCTCGGCGATGCCACCCGCGTTGTCCGTGATCGGGCCGTACGCGTCGAGCGCCACGATCACACCCGTCATCGAGAGCATCGAGGTGGCGGCGATGGCGACGCCATAGAGGCCCGCGAGCTCGTATGCGCCCCAGATGGCGAGACACACTGCGATCACAGGCAGCGCGGTCGACTTCATCGAGACGCCGAGGCCGGCAATGATGTTCGTCGCGTGACCCGTCTGCGAAGCACCGGCCACCTTGCGCACCGGGCTGTACTCGGTGGCTGTGTAGTACTCGGTGATGATGATCATCGCCGCGGTCAGACCGAGGCCGATCAGTGCGCACCCGTAGAGCGCGCTCGCGTTCGCCGGCATCAGCTCCTTCGTGATGAAGTAGAACGCGATGGCCGATACGACACCCGCAACGATGACGCCCTTGTAGAGCGCATTCATGATCTTGCCGCCTTCGCGCGTGCTCACGAAGAACGTGCCGATGATCGAACCGATGATCGAAGCGGCGCCAAGCGCGAGCGGATAGACCACGGCGTTGAATGCGATGGCGTCGCCCTGCGTCGCGAAGAGCAGGCCGCCGAGCAGCATGGTCGCAACGATCGTGACCGCGTACGTCTCGAACAGGTCTGCCGCCATGCCGGCGCAGTCACCCACGTTGTCGCCGACGTTGTCGGCGATCACTGCGGGATTGCGCGGATCGTCTTCGGGAATGCCGGCCTCGACCTTGCCGACGAGGTCCGCGCCGACGTCCGCACCCTTCGTGAAGATGCCGCCGCCGAGACGCGCAAAGATCGAGATGAGCGAGCCGCCGAATGCCAGGCCGACGAGCGCATGGAGCGCGTCCTCGTTACCGATCCGGCCGCGCAGGAGCATGTAGTACCCGGCAACACCGAGGAGGCCAAGACCCACCACCAGCATGCCGGTGATGGCGCCGCCGCGGAACGCGACCTTGAGTGCCGCGTTCAGCCCGTTGCGAGCGGCTTCGGCCGTGCGCACGTTCGCGCGCACCGAGATGTTCATGCCGATGTAGCCGGTGAGGCCCGAGAGGATGGCGCCCACCGCGAAGCCCCCGGCCGTGGCCCAGCCGATGGGCGAGAACCCGATGACCACGAAGAGCAATACGCCAACGAACGAGATCGTCGTGTACTGGCGATTGAGGTAGGCCTTGGCGCCTGCCTGCACGGCTGCCGCAATTTCCTGCATGCGCGCGTTACCCGCGGGCAAACGCAGAATCGACATCATCGAGAAAATGCCATACACGACCGCGATCAGGCCGGCCGCGATTGCGAGCCACAGCCAGTTGCTGGCTTCCATCGGGATGCTTCCTCCCACGACTTAGAAATAGTTGGTGTTCTCTGACGAGCCCGGGGGATGTGTCCCCGCCTCACCGGGCCGCCAAAAGGCGGCGCACTATATCACAGGGCTCCCGCAGCCCCGGCCGCCCGGCCCGGATCGGGGCCGGCGTCGCTTACACCTTGAAGGGCGTAGTGAGCTTCTTCTTCACGGGGGCGCCCTTGATCTTGACGTAATCGGGCAGGCCCTTGCTGTACGGCGGATAGTCCTCGCCCGAAATCAGGGGTTCGAGGTATTTGCGGCACGGGGCGGTGATGCCAAACCCATCCTCCGTGATGTACTCGCGCGGCACCTTCTTTTCCTGATTCGCCACCTGGTCGAGCGGCACGTGTCCGATCGTCCAGCGATAGGGGCTCGCGGACTTGCGCACGATGGTCGGCATGACGGCATTCGCGCCCTTCACGGCCAGCTCGACCGCGGCTTTGCCCACCGCATAGGCCTGCTCCACATCCACCTTCGATGCGATGTGCCGCGCAGCCCGCTGCAGATAGTCCGCGACGGCCCAGTGGTACTTGTAGCCATGAGCCTCGCGGACCATGTTCGCCACGACGGGTCCGACGCCGCCGAGCTGCGCGTGACCGAACGCGTCCGTCGTGCCGGCTTCGGCGAGGAACTTGCCATCGGGGTAGGCGGCGCCTTCGGAGACGACGATCACGCAGTAGCCATAGTCGGTCACGCACTGCTTTACCTTCGCCAGGAATTTCTCCTTGTCGAAGGCGATTTCGGGAAACAGGATGATGTGCGGCGGATCGCCGGGCTTCGAGCCGGCAAGCCCACCGGCCGCGGCGATCCAGCCGGCATGGCGGCCCATCACTTCGAGCACGAACACCTTGGTTGACGTGCGCGCCATCGATGCCACGTCCAGCGCCGCCTCGCGCGTGGAGACTGCAATGTACTTGGCTACGGAGCCGAAGCCGGGGCAGCAGTCGGTGTGCGGCAGATCGTTGTCCACCGTTTTCGGTACGCCGACGCACGTGACGGGAAAGCCCATCTGCGCGCCGATCTGGGACACCTTGAGCGCGGTGTCCATCGAGTCGTTGCCGCCGTTGTAGAAGAAGTAGCCGATGTCGTGCGCGCGGAAGACCTCGATCAGCCGCTCGTACTCGGCGCGGTTCTTGTCGAGGCCCTTCAGCTTGAAGCGCGCCGAGCCGAAGGCACCGGCAGGCGTGTGCCTCAAGCCGCGGATCGTGGCGCGGCTTTCCTTGCTCACGTCGATCAGATCCTCGGTGAGCGCGCCGACGATGCCGTCCCGGCCTGCATAAACCTTGCCGATGTACTTCGAATTGCGCGCTGCCGCTTCGATGACGCCGCACGCCGAGGCGTTGATGACTGCGGTGACGCCGCCCGATTGCGCATAGAAGGCATTCTTGCGGACCGGGGCGGCGGGGCGCTTGCTGCTACGGGATTTCGTGCTCGTTTTTTTCATCGTGCTTCGAGGCGGTGGCGGAGGTGGCGCGGGAGAATAACGCAAGGCCGACGCACCGCGCGATGGCGGGCGCGAGCGTTGACCTGCCCGGATAGCGCCGGTAACGTGGCGGCCAGAGGTCGGTCTCACAAATCATGCGAATCATCCTTCTGGGTGCGCCCGGGTCTGGCAAAGGCACCCAATCCCAGCGTCTGGTCGAACGACATGGAATTCCGCAGATCTCCACCGGAGATCTGTTGCGCGCGGCCGTGAAGAACGGCACGCCGCTCGGGCTGCGCGCGAAAGCGGCCATGGATTCCGGGAATCTCGTGGACGACGAGACGGTGCTCGGCATGATCCGCGAGCGGCTCGCGGAACCGGACGCGGCGCGCGGGTTCATCCTGGACGGATTTCCGCGCACGCTCGTGCAGGCGCGCGCGCTCGACGACATGCTGAAGGAGACGGGGCAGCCGCTCGACTCGGTGGTACTGCTCGATGTGGACTATGGTGAGCTGACCAGGCGCATTGCCGGGCGGCGTTCGTGTGCGGACTGCGGGAAGGTGTTCAACGTGTTCACGTCGCCCGTTGCGGAAGGGGAGACGTGTCCGAAGACGGGGCAGGCTCATCGCATCGTGCAGCGCTCGGATGACAACGAGGCGGCGGTCGCGGAGCGGCTTCGCGTTTACGACGAGAAGACGAAGCCGCTGGTGGAGTACTACAGCCAGCAGGGGTTGTTGCGGTCGATTGATGCTGAAGGCGATGTAGATGAGGTGACTGTTCGCCTCAACGCCGTGCTTCATACGCCCGCTGGGCCTGCTGTGGCGGCTCTGTCGCCGCGAAGGTCGGCTGCCCGGCGTCGACGACGGAGCGTTCATCGGCCGGCTGGGTTGGCTAGTACTGCACGCGGGGCGCGGCGACGAATGGTGAAGCGCAAGCCTGCCGTTGTTGCGAAGAAAGCCTCTCCAGCGAAGAAAAAGAAGAAAGTCGTCGTCCGCGCGAAGAAAAAGGTTGTTCGTGCGAAAGCCAAGAGTGCGCGCGGCAAGGCGCGTCGCGTTGCCGTGAAGCGCGCGAAGACCAAGCGCGCACCTGCCAAACGAGCGAAGGCGAAAAAGGCCCGACGCCGCTAGAAGACGTGCTCTAACCGAAACCGTTGCCGCGGGAAAAACGCGCGACCACTCGTTCAACCACGCCGCGCGCGGCATTTGCCGCCCTTCGGGCGACGCGGAATCGAGAACAGCGATTTGCTGCTCTTCGAGGGCGGTGACCTGAAGGGTCGCCATCCCGCGCGACCCTGCGGAACCAGTACGTCCGCAGGCGAACTCGCGCGTCCTGCTCCATCAGTCAGGCGGCGCTCTAGAGTGCAGCGAGCATGGGCTCGCCAATAATCTCTCGGCGCCAGCCCTGAAGCATGGCGACATCGCGGCCGCCTTCGGCGAGCTGCTCGATGTCGCGGCGGGTGGCGAGCACTTCCGGGCTCAGGCCGAGGGTTTGCGCGATCGACTGGTTCAACGCACCGAGCTTCTTGATCAGCGCGGTCTGCTCAGGACTCGGGCGCGCACGCACCGCGACGGGTGGCGGCGGATGAGGAATATTCGCCGCGCTCACCATCCCGAGAATGTCGTCCGCACAGTGCCGGATGACCCCAGGCGCCATCTCCGGAATCGACTGCAACTGCTCAACCGTGCGCGGCACGCGCATCACGATGTCCCGCAACACGGCGTCATCGAGAATCCATCCACGCGGCCGATTGCGCTCGATCGCGCGCCGCTCGCGCCACGCCGCGAGACTTCGCGCGAGCTGCATGCGCCCCTGATCCAGCCCACGCAATCCCTTCAGCCGCTGCCATGCGCCTTCGGGATTCACGGTGAAGAATTCCGCATCCGCGAGGCTGGCAAGCTCTTCATCCAGCCATTGAAGCCGCCCAAGCTTGTGGAGCTGCTCTTCGAGATGCGATTTCAGCGGCAACAGGTACCGCACGTCATCCAGCGCGTAGTCCACCTGCTCCGGCGAGAGCGGTCGCCGCGACCAGTCCGTCCGTGTATGGGACTTCGCGAGCTCCGTCCCAAGCGCCCGCCGCACCAGCTCGCCGTACCCAATCTGCGCCGGCAGGCCCGTGAGCGCCGCGGCGATCTGCGTGTCGAAGATGGGCCGCACCAGTCCGGTAACCGGAAACAACACCTCCACGTCCTGCCGCGAGGCGTGCATCACCTTCACGGGACGGTCTGCGATCAGCGACGGCGCGAGGGCATCGAGCTGCGGAACCGCCAGCGGGTCGATGCATGCGGCCTCGCGCGGGGTGGCAACCTGGATGAGACATAGCTCCGCGCGGTATGTCCTTTCGCGGAGGAATTCCGTGTCGAGGCCGATGGCACCGGCCGCCGCGAGACGTGCGGTCAGGTCCGTAAGCGCGGCGGTTGTTGTGACGATGGGCTGCAACGAGCGCGGACGCGAGTCTTGTACAATCCTCCGCGCCCATTCTATGCGAGACCGCGCTCGAATCCGACCATGATGGAGCTCTTCCGGGTCTTCACCCTCATTGCGCTGTCGCGCAAGGGGCCGCAGGACCTGCCGGCCTCGCCGATCCTGCTGGCACTCGCCGTCGTGGGCTACTTTCTCGCGAACTACACCATGACCCTGCTCATGCCGCCGGTGGATTCCTGGCGCGTGCATCTGATGGTGGGGGTGGTGTTCACACTGGGCTGGTACGCCGTGCTGCTGCGGGCGTTCGGCAAATCGGAGCGCTTCCTGCAGACCGCGACGGCCATGTTCGGCTACCTGCTCGTGCTCACGCCGCTGTCGGTCACTGCCACTTACCTGATGACCCGGAAGTATCCGGACGATTCGTTACTGCAATTCCCGGTCGCGGTCATCGGGATCGCCGTCCTGATCTGGGTTGTCCGCGCCGGCAGCTACGTGCTGAAGGCGGCACTCGAGCTGCCGATGATTGCGTGCGTGGTGCTGATCGTCCTGCAGATTCTGGCCGGCGAGCTCGTGATGGGCGCCCTCACGCCCCCGGGCCAAACGGGCGACATCGTTGAAGAAGTCAGCAAACCCAACGCCACTGGCCAACGCTAGGTGACATAGCCGACATGCATCTTCACATCCTCGGTATCTGCGGCACGTTCATGGGCGGTATCGCGGCGATCGCCAAGGCGGCCGGCCACCGGGTGACCGGCTCCGACCGCAACGTCTATCCGCCGATGAGCACGCAGCTCGAAGCGCTCGGCATCGAGGTGACGCAGGGTTTCGAAGCGGCACAGCTCCAGCCCGCGCCGGATGTCGTGGTCGTGGGCAACGTGATGACCCGCGGCCAGCCCGTCATCGAGGCGCTGCTCGAAAGCCGCATTCCCTATGTTTCCGGCCCGGAGTGGCTGTCGCGCGAAGTGCTGAGGGACCGGTGGGTGCTGGCCGTGGCCGGCACGCACGGCAAGACCACCACTTCGTCGATTCTCGCGTGGATCCTGGAAGCTGCGGGTCTCGATCCCGGGTTCCTGATCGGCGGCGTCCCGGCGAACTTCAATGTCAGCGCGCGCCTCGGCAGCGCGCCGTTCTTCGTGATCGAAGCGGACGAATACGATTCCGCGTTCTTCGACAAGCGCGCCAAGTTCGTTCACTACCGGCCGCGCACCGCCATCCTCAACAATCTGGAATTCGACCACGCGGACATCTACCGCGACGTCGCCGAGATCCAGAAGCAGTTCCACCACCTGGTCCGCATCATCCCGGGGACCGGCCGCATCGTGTGGAACGCGGACGACGCGCGGCTCATCGAGACACTGGCGATGGGATGCTGGACCGAGCGCGAGGGGTTTGCCCGCGCAGATTCGGCGAAGGCCAGCGAGGCGCTTTGGACTGCGCGCCCTGCGGGTGGCGTTACGGACTTTTCGCGCTTCGAGGTGCTCGAACGCGGCAAGCCCGTCGGCGTGGTGGAGTGGCCGATGATCGGCGCGCACAACATGGAGAACGCGCTTGCCGCCATCGCCGCTGCCCGGCATGCGGGCGTGCCCGTGGCGCAGGCCATGGCGTCCTTGAAGACTTTCCAGGGCGTCGCCCGCCGCATGCAGGTGCGCGGCGAGGTGAATGGCATTCGCGTGTATGACGATTTTGCCCATCACCCCACGGCCATCCACACGACGCTGGACGGTTTGCGACGCCGGGTCGGCAAGGAGCGCATCGTCGCCGTGCTCGAAGCGCGCTCGAACACCATGCGGATGGGCGTTCATCGCGACACCCTGGCACCGTCGCTGGCCCTCGCGGACGAGGTGTGGCTCTTCAACCCGCCCGATCTGGGATGGGACACGCGGCCGCTGCTGGCGGCGCTGGGTAGCCGGGGTCATGGCGTGGCGGAAGTCGGCGCGCTCGCCGAGCAACTCGCACAGGCCTTGCGCCCGGGCGATCACGCGCTGATCATGAGCAACGGTGGATTCGGAGGCTTGCACGGCAAGCTGCTCGCGAATCTCGAGGCCCGCTTCAGGCGCTCCTGAGGAGCGCTCCAACAGAAGGCACGATTCCCATGCGGCGCGGTGCAGAACCTGCTTCCGCGAAAGAATCACGCTCCGCGAGCGAGGGCACGGCGGAGATCCCGCTGTTTCCGCTCAACACCGTGCTGTTCCCCGGCGGGCCGCTTCCACTGCGCATCTTCGAGCCACGCTACGTGGACATGGTGCGTTACTGCATGCGTGAGCGCGCGCCGTTCGGTGTGGTGCTCATTCGTGCGGGCGTCGAGGCAGGCGGCGCGGTCACGAGCACTGCCGACGTGGGGACGAGCGCGCGCATCGTCGACTTCTTCCAGATGCCCGATGGACTGCTCGGCATCACATGCCTCGGCGAGCGCAGATTTCGCGTTACGGACCGGCGCGTGCAGACCGATGGACTGAACATGGGCACGGTGGAGTGGTTGCCGGCGGAACCTCACGAAGACCTGTCCGCCGAATATGCGCATCTTGCTCAACTGGTGCGCAAGGTGCTGCCCGAGCTGGGCGAGATCTATCAAACCGTCCCGAAGCACTTCGACGATGCAGGCTGGGTAAGCGCCCGTCTCGCCGAGATCCTGCCGATCAACCTTGCCGAGAAGCAGTACTGCCTCGAGCTCGACAATCCTCTGCAGCGTCTGGCACGGCTCAGCCCCTTCATCCGCCGAGCGGAAGAGTGACGCGCGGGGCTGCGCGCCTCGCGTACAGCCGCCACAGGATCAGCCCGATCACCATCGTCCACGCGAGCACGAGCCAGCCCACCACGCCATCGAACTGGCTCAGCAGGAATCGCAGCGGATGTCCTTCGTTCGGTTGCGTCGTTTCGCGCATGAACGTGATCACCCACACCCAGCCGGCGTGCAGCCCGATGCACGCTGCGATGTGACCGGTGGCGGCGCGGACCGCGGCGAGCAGCACGCCGACCGCGAAGAGACAGAGGAACGCGTCGAAGATCGCCCGATGCGGATCGCTCATGCCGAACGGGTCCGAGAAGCGAGCGAGCGTGCCGGTGACGAGGTCGATGCCGCTCGTCGCGCTCACCGCGTCCGCCGGAATGCGATACGACACGAAGAAATGCGTGGACGCGTACACGAGTGCCGTCAGTACGATGGCGAGGCGAGCGCCGGACTCTCGCGAGATCGCCGTGAACATCGCGCCACGCAGGAAAGTTTCCTCGATCAGCGCCACGACGATCCCGGTAGCGAAGCCCTTGAAGGTGAGCTTCAGGAGCAGCTCTGCATCGGGCGCGACACCGCCTTTCCACGTGCGCAAGCCGGCAAGCGCCATCAGGATGACGATCGGCAGCATCGTTGCCACGCCGAGGCCGAGTGCCTTCGTGAGCTCGCGCAGAAAATCCTTGCGTGGTAGCCCGTAGCCCCAGCTCGCGCGATCCGCGACGCGTAAGTGCCGCGCAAGAAGCACGAGACAGACGAGCAGCACGAGCTGTCCGATGCGGCCGCCTATGCGATGGAACGGCCAGTCGATGTGTGGATGCAGGAGAAGCCAGGCGGGATAGGTGAGCGTCGCCATGACGGCGAAGCCCACGACGAACATGCCCATGAACCATGCGAATGCGCGCATACGGAATCGTGTGCACATTTCTGTACGAAAACAACAGGCACGCGACTCTGCCGGCCGCGGCATGCAACCGAGAATCCGGCACACGGCAATGTCGCCGGCTGCTGAGGAGCGCACGCCATGCAGGAACAACGTGCCCGGGAGATTCTCCAGTCACTCGTTCAGGGCATCGATCCATTCAACGGCGAGGACCTGCCTGCGGGCACGGTCCTGCAACAGGCCGAGGTACTGCGAGCCCTGCTCGCGGGAGTCGCTGCGCTCGAGCAGCTCGCGGCGCGCGCATCGCGCCGTGCACAGTTGCCGCAGAACATCGGCCGTGCGTGGAGCGCGGAAGAACAGAGCGTGCTGATTGACGCCTTCCAGTCCGGCGAGCCCGTCGCCGACATCGCAGCGAAACACGGGCGCACGCTGCGCGCCATCGAAGCGCGGCTCGAGAAGCTCGGGCTCATCACTGCCGATGAGCGCGTGACGCAGGATCGTTTCGGCCCGCGTGACCCACCTTCGTGATACTTTCGCGGCCCGTGGCGAATGCAGTTGGCAGCAGCGGTGCGGGCGGGCGCGTGCTCTTCGTGCCTGTGTCGGGGCCGCGCGGTATGGGTGAATACGCGCGCGCGCTCGCCATCGCCACGGCCCTGGTGCGACGCAATCCGCAGCTCGAGATCCACTTCGCGTTGAGTCGCGAGGCGCCGTATGCCGCGGACACGCCGTTCCCCATGACGCTGCTGCCCGCGTCGCCGACGTTTCATTCGTCGGAGATGCGCGATCTGATCTATCGCCTGCGGCCGACGCTGGTCGTGTTCGACAACGCGGGCCGATCCGCGCAGTTACGCGCGGCGGCGAGTGTCGACGCACGCATCGTCTTCGTGAGCTCCCGGCGGCGGCAGCGTCGCCGGGCGTTCCGGTTGCAGTGGATGCGCATGCTGGATGAGCACTGGATCGCGTACCCGGAATTCGTCGCGGGTGAACTTTCTCTGTTCGAGCGTATGAAGCTCGGCTGGATGGGACGGCCGAACCTGAAGTACCTGGATGCGCTGCTGCCGCCGCCGGACGCACAGCTTGCAGCCAGCGTGAGGGCGAAGCTCAACGTCAGTCCCAATGAGTATGTGCTCGTCGTGCCCGGCGGCGGCAGCGCTCATCCGGGTGCTGAGGATGCTCCGCAGATCGTTGCTGAAGCCGCGCGGCAAATCGCCGAGCGCAACATCCCTACGGTTCTCGTAGGTGTCACGCCAGCAGGAAGCGCCACACACCTGCTGCTGGCGCCGCGCATGCCGATGGCAGAGCTCGTCGAGCTCATTCGTGGCGCCCGGCTCGTGATCTCGAATGGAGGCGACACGCTTCTTCAGGCGATTGCCTGCCACCGGCCATGTGTCGCCGTCCCGATCGCAGGGGATCAGGCTCACCGCATCAAGCAATGCGAGCGCAAAGGCCTCGCGGTGCGCGCGTACCTCGATGTGGCAGACCTGGTGAAATCTGCTGCCGATCTGCTGGACGACGAGTCGCGCCGGACGGCGCTGAGCCGCCGCCTCGCCACCGCTGGCATCGTCAACGGCATGGACCTCGCGGTCACCACGATCGAACGCCTCGCGCAGCCACGGTGATCGGCAGCCGGCCGCGGGCCCTCAAGGCCCGCTGAGCGAGGATGGCCAGCACACTTCGCGGGCGCGGGGCGTCGAGGCCCGCTGAGCCTCGATGGCCTGCACACCTGGCGGGGCGCGGGGCCGCAGGCCCCGAAAAAAAAGGAAAAATTTATCTGGACGCGGCACGTCCCGCAAAAGCGACTGCGTATCACCGTCCGGGACAGACGAGCGATCTCCACCCCGCCATCACGCTGTCCACATCGATCCCTAACATGGTCCGCTGACCGTCAATCTCGCCCGTGAGTGCGACAGCGGGCGTCGTCACGCCACCGGGCCGGTAGAGCTGCGGGTCAGACGTACCGAATAGCGCCACCGTCGGGCAACCAAGCGCAGCAGCCGCATGCGCTGGCCCAGTGTCGACCGAAATCATGCTGCTAGCGCGCTCCAGCAGCGGCAACAGCACGTTGATGGGCAAGTCGTCGGCAACATTGTGAACGTCGGCCACGTGGGCCAGATGCGCGATGTCCTCGTTCAACTCGTATTCCGCAGGCACACCCAGCAGCAGAATGGCGTGATCCGGCTGCGCCTCGCGCAGCGCGCGGATCACCGCAGCCCAGTGCTCTTCGGGCCAGTACTTGGTGTTCGTCGCCCGCTGACGCGCGCCCCGGCGCATCGTGCGCTTGTTGCCCGCCTGGACGAGGATCAGCGAGCGAGCGGCGAGACCATGGCGCATGAGCCAGGCATCCAGCGCTGCGCGCCAAGCATCGCTGATCTCGAGTGCGGCGACGCTGGGCACGCGCGAGGTAGCGACCGGAATTTTTCCTTCGAATGCAGGCGGCGTGACCTGCGCGAAGCGGATCCAGCGATCCACGAAGTGCTCGCCGGGAATCTTTTCCAGCGCGGCGTCCTCGCAGACGTATGCGTCTGGGATGTTTCCCCGCCGCAGCAGATCGCGCCCCACCGTTCCCGGATCGCAGAACCACGTGGGCCCCGCGCCGCGCGCGCGCAGCCACTTCGCCAGCGCCCGCTGCCGCGGGCTGATCCAGAACGGCGTCTTGCGGCTGCGGATGATGAAGATCTCGCCGACGCCCGGCTGCCCCTGAAGGAGCGGCACGGTCCAGGGTCCGGACGAGATGACATCGGCAGGTTGGCCGAACCGTAGCTGTAACTGGTGCAGGAGCGCGGTCAGCAACACCATGTCGCCGAATGCGCCACAGCGCATGACGAGCGGACGTATCCCCGACGTCACTGCAGTTGCTTCGCTTCGAATCCCTTGGCTTTGGTGAGGTCGAGAAGTCCGCCGGTGCCGACGAGATGGAGCGTTCCGACGACGACGAGGTAGTCCTTGTCGCTCTTCAGGAGCTTCTCGATGTGAGGCATCCAGCGCTTGTTGCGATCCGCGATGAGCATGCGGTACAGCGTCGGCGCCACCTTGTACTCATCGCTCAGCATCGCGGCGAGCTTCTGCGCGTTGCCGGTACGCCAGGCGCCGAGCAGCGTGTCGGTCTCGCCTTCCATCTCGTGCATTTCCTCGAGCGTGAGATCGAGGAACTTCGCCTGGTCGGCAGGCGAGAGGCCGGCGAGCAGTCCAAGCTGCTCTTCGAGTGTTTCGAGACCGGTGATTTCCTTCCGGTCCGCCATCGCTCTGCGCTGGAGCTGCTTCTCAACGCCCTGTTCGGGATCGAAGCCGAGCTTCACGTACTGGAGCTGCACGAGGGTCATCGCCACGAGCCATGGCTCGAGTGGCTGCAGCGCTTCGACCGGCACGCCGAGGCGGTTGCCTTCCTGCTCGACGCGCGCGTAGCGCTGCTTGCCGATGACGTCCTCGAGTGTCTTCTCGTCACCGAGCATGCCTTCGGACAGCATCCAGCCCTGCGCGGCGGTGGGGTCCAGGTCGTCGAGGTCTATCTCCATCACGAGCGCATCCGCATCCGCGTAGGCGCGGTCGAATGCCTTGGGGAGCGTCGCGTCTTTGGAGCGCAGGAGGTGGACCGATCCTGCGAGATAAACGGTGTTGTGAGCTCCATGAAGCGCCCAGACGGGCGCCTCGGCCTGCGCGGTCAGGCTGCCGAGCAGACCGACGACGGGGAGGATGAGCCAGCAGCGGATGAATCGACCCACACGACCTCCGTGATCAGCGAACCGTCCGGACGGAGCTCCAGTGTACGGTAAGCGGGTGGCCGCACGTCCACCGCGAATTCATCTGCTTTCGGGAGGAACTGCGCGCACGTGGAAGGTGTGGCGAGGAGCCGCACGTTTTTGCGCAGGGAGTCGTAGTTCTGGTGGACGTGGCCCCAGACGATGGCGCGCACGTTCTTGTGTCGGTCGATCACTTCGAAGAATTCGGCCGCATTCTCCAGCCCGACCTGGTCGAGCCAGCGGCTGCCCATCGCGACGGGATGGTGATGAAGGCAGATGAGCGTGTGGCGGGTGTCCGCCGAGCTGAGGGCCGAATCGAGTGCTGCCAGCGTCTGCTTGCTGAGGCGGCCCTTCGCCGAGCCCGGCACGGAGCTGTCGAGCAGCACCACGCGCCAGGCACCCATGTCCACGTGGCCTTCGGTGACGAAGGGCTTGCCACGGAGCTCGCGGCGCAGGGCCTGCGGCTCGTCGTGGTTGCCCGGGAGGCACAGGATCGGCAGGTTCAGCGCGCCGAAGATGCGCTTGAAATGCTTGTAGCCGCCGACGTCGTCCTGCACCAGATCGCCGGTGACGAGCACGGCATCGACCGGCCAGTCGCGCGCCTGCGCGACGCTGAGCGTCCGCGTGAGTGCCGGCAACGTGGCGATGCCACGCAGCGTTTCGGTCTCGCTGCCGTACAGATGCGGATCAGTGAATTGGATCAGTCGCAGAACGCTCATGACAAAATCGTACCGAAGCTCCCGTTGAAGACTCGCGCTGAGACCCGCGAGTTCCTCGCCTGGCCACGGCGGGCGCCAATGTACCAAACCCTCCCCGGAGGCTGAGTGAACTGCATCAACCAAAGTAAGGCGCACCGGGAACGCGTCAAATTGCGGGTCGCCACATAATGCCCAAGGCGCGAAACGCTTCACGTCGAGCGCGGCGTCCGAAGTGAGACGTGGCTCTCTGGTGCCTTGTTTTGCCGACAGATTCACGTCGCTACGCGGCGACGAGACCATCGACTCAACGCGCAATTTTTTCTTCTGTTCCGGTGGCCGTGTAAGAAGTTCAGCGAGCGGAAAATGCACGTGCCGGATTCGTTGTCGCGACAACGAATGCGTGACGCTGCCAGTCGTGGCCCGACGGTGCGCGGAAAGCGCCGAACCGCTTAGAAGCATTCGTGATTGCTGCTGTCGGCAGGGTAGTGGAAAATGCGCGCCCCTTTTTCGACGCGCGCCCTGCGCGGCGCCCGGTGAGGCGCTCTAGCCAAAGGACCTCCGCCCGGAAATGCCAACACGTCGCGACCTAGCCAACGCAATCCGGGCGCTCGCCATGGATGCCGTCCAGCGCGCCAACTCCGGCCACCCGGGTGCACCCATGGGCATGGCCGACATCGCCGAGGTGCTCTGGCGGGATCACCTGAAGCACAACCCCGGCAACCCGCTCTGGGCGAACCGCGACCGGTTCGTGCTCTCGAACGGCCACGCATCGATGCTGCTGTATACCCTGCTGTACCTCACGGGGTACCCGCTCGGCCTCGATGAGCTGAAGCACTTCCGCCAGCTCGGGTCGCGCACCGCCGGTCACCCGGAGCACGAGCCCGCCGTCGGCATCGAAACGACCACGGGGCCCCTCGGGCAGGGTCTCGGCAACGCCGTCGGCATGGCGCTGGCGGAGAAAATCCTGGCCGCGCAGTTCAATCGCCCCGGATACAACGTCGTCGATCACCGCACTTACGTGTTCGTGGGCGACGGCTGCCTCATGGAAGGCATCTCCCACGAGGTCTGCTCGCTCGCCGGCACGCTCGGTCTCGGCAAGCTCATCGGCTTCTACGACGACAACGGCATCTCGATCGACGGCAAAGTCCAGGGCTGGTTCACGGACGACACACCGAAGCGCTTCGAGGCATACGGCTGGCACGTCGTGCCGAACGTGGACGGCCACAACGCCGACGCCGTCGAGGCGGCGCTCCGCGCCGCGCAGGCCGAAACCACCCGCCCCTCCCTCATCTGCTGCAAGACTGTCATTGGCTGGGGCGCGCCGAACAAGCAGGGCACGAAGAACGTGCACGGCGAGGCGCTGGGTGCGGACGAAGTGGCTGCCGCACGTAAGCAGCTCGGCTGGACGTCCGAGCCGTTCGTCATTCCCGAGGAGAGCCTGAAGGCGTGGAACCGCCGCGAAGCCGGTGCCGCGCTCGAAGCGACCTGGCGCGAGCTCTTCACACGCTACCAGCAAACCTATCCGGACCTCGCGCAAGAACTGCAGCGTCGCTGGAACGGCGAGCTGCCGAAGAGCTGGAGGGAAACCGTCGCGTTTGCATTGACCGAAGCGAGTAAGCAGACCGCCCCGCAAGCTACGCGGCAGTCCTCGCAGGCCACTTTGAACGCAATCGCCCCGACCCTGCCGGACTTCCTCGGCGGGTCCGCAGATCTCACGGGCTCGAACAACACCCTCACCAAGGGTTCGAAGCCCATCACGCGAGAAGACGCGTCGGGCAACTACCTGTACTACGGCGTCCGCGAGTTCGGCATGACCGCCATCATGAACGGCGTGGCACTCCATGGCGGCCTGGTCCCATACGGCGGCACGTTCCTCGTGTTCTCGGATTACGCACGCAATGCTGTGCGTCTCGGCGCACTGATGCATCAGCGCGTGATCCACGTGTACACGCACGATTCCATCGGCCTCGGCGAGGACGGCCCGACCCATCAGCCGATCGAGCACCTGGCAAGCCTGCGCGCGATGCCAAACATGAGTCTCTGGCGCCCATGCGATGCCGCCGAAACCGCGGTCGCCTGGGTCGCGGCGATCGAACGCCGCGACGGCCCGACTGCGCTCGTGCTCACGCGTCAGAACCTTCCGCAACAGCCGCGCACGGACGAGCAGAAAGCGAACATCGCGCGCGGCGGCTACGTGCTCGTCGATGCCGGCGGTACACCTGAAGTCATCGTGATCGCCACGGGCTCGGAGGTTGGGATTGCAGCGGACGCGGTACGTGCACTGAATTCGCGCGGCCGGCGCGTGCGTCTCGTCTCCATGCCCTCAACTGAAGCATTCGACGCGCAGGATGCGCAGTACCGCGACTCCGTGTTACCGCCCTCGGTCACCAGGCGGCTGGCCGTCGAGGCTGCAGCCACGCAAAGCTGGTGGCGCTATGTCGGGATGCAGGGCCGCGTGCTCGGCATCGACCGTTTCGGCGCATCCGGCAAGGCGACGGACCTGTTTCCACACTTCGGCTTCACCGCCGATAATGTGGCCAAAGAAATCGACAAGCTTTAACTCTCAGCGAGGCGAAAGAGAACGTCATGGCAATCAAGGTGGGCATCAACGGCTACGGGCGCATCGGGCGCAACATTCTGCGGGCGCTGTACGAAGCGAAACGCACGAATGAGATCGAAATCGTCGCGCTCAACGACCTCGGCGATGCCAACACGAATGCCCATCTCACGCGTTACGACACCGTGCACGGCAAGTTCCCGGGCGAAGTGAAGGTGGATGGCGATTCCATGATCGTGAATGGCAGCCGCATCAGGGTGCTCGCCGAGCGCGATCCGTCGAAGCTCCCCTGGGGCCAGCTCGGCGTGGACACCGTGCTCGAATGCACGGGGCTGTTCACTTCGAAAGCCAAGGCGGGTGCGCATATCAAGGGCGGCGCCAAGCGCGTCATCATTTCGGCGCCTGGCGGCGACGATGTGGACGGCACCATCGTTTACGGCGTGAATCACAACGTGCTGAAGAGCGGCTACACCGTCATCTCCAACGCGTCGTGCACCACGAACTGTCTCGCGCCGGTCGCAAAGGTGCTCCATGACAAGATCGGCATCTCCGCCGGCATCATGACGACGATCCACGCTTACACGAACGACCAGGTGCTGACGGACGTCTACCACTCGGACCTGCGTCGTGCCCGCTCGGCGACCCAGTCTCAGATTCCGACCAAGACCGGCGCTGCTGCAGCCGTCGGCCTCGTGCTGCCCGAACTGAAGGGGAAGCTCGACGGCTTCGCCGTGCGCGTGCCGACCATCAACGTCTCGCTCGTAGACCTCACGTTCAGCGCGAAGCGTTCCACTACGGTGGCGGACGTGAATGCAATCATGAAAGAAGCGGCCGGGTCTCCTGCCTGGAAGGGAATCCTGGCGTACAACGATGGTCCACTCGTATCGATGGACTTCAACCACGACCCGCACTCGTCAACGTTCGACGCCACGCTCACCAAGGTGATCGACGGCACGCTCGTGAAGGTGTGCGCGTGGTACGACAACGAGTGGGGCTTCTCGAACCGCATGCTCGACACGACGGTGGCCTGGTCAAAGGCATCATGAAGGTCCTGCGCATGACGGACACGGACCTGCGCGGCAAGCGGGTCCTGATCAGGGAAGACCTCAACGTGCCGGTGCAGAATGGCGCTGTGAGCAGCGACGCTCGCATTCGCGCCGCGCTGCCGACCATCCGCTACGCGCTGGATCAGCACGCGAAGGTCTTCATCCTGTCGCACCTCGGGCGCCCGGAAGAGGGCGTGTACGACGAGCAATTCTCGCTCGCGCCCGTGGCCGGGCGGTTGTCCGAGCTGCTCGGCAAGCCCGTGCCCCTGCGCAAGGACTGGCTGAATGGCGTGGATTGTCCGGCCGGCACCGCCGTTCTCTGCGAGAACGTGCGTTTCAACAAAGGTGAAAAGAAAGACAAGGAAGATCTGGCCCGCAAGATGGCGGAGTTGTGCGACGTGTTCGTGATGGATGCATTCGGCACCGCGCACCGCGCTGAGGCGAGCACCCACGGCGTGGCGAAGTTCGCGAAGGTCGCGGCGGCAGGCCCGCTGCTGGTCGGCGAGCTGGAAGCCCTCGAGCGCGCGCTCGAGAAGCCGGCGCGCCCGCTGGTGGCCATCGTGGCGGGCTCCAAGGTGTCGACCAAGCTCACCGTGCTCGAGGCGCTGCTCGAGAGAGTGGATCAGCTCATCGTGGGCGGCGGCATCGCGAATACGTTCCTCGCGGCCACCGGCGTGAAGGTCGGCAAGTCCCTGCACGAAGCGGACATGCTGGACGTGGCCCGCAAGCTCCTCGCGCAGGCGAAGGCCAAGGGGACGGCGATCCCGCTCCCGACGGACGTGGTCGTGGCGCGCGAGTTCGCGGCCACCGCGCATGCGGACGTACGCCCAGTGAGCAAAGTGAAGCCCGACGAGATGATCCTGGACATCGGTCCGGACACGGCCGAAGGGTTCGCCACGCTCCTGCAGAAGGCCGGCACCATCGTCTGGAACGGCCCGGTTGGCGTGTTCGAGTTCGATCAGTTCGGCGAGGGCACGCGCGCCATCGCGAATGCCATCGCGCGCAGCAAGGCGTTCTCCCTGGCGGGCGGCGGCGACACGCTCGCGGCGATCGAGAAGTATGGCGTCGAGGACGGCATATCCTATATTTCCACCGGTGGTGGGGCGTTCCTTGAATTCGTCGAGGGTAAGCGCCTGCCCGCCGTGGCTATTCTCGAAGAACGAGCCGCCACGGCGTGACGACCCGGCCCTCGCGGAGGGCTGCCGCTGGAATTAGGGAGCACGATGCTGAGACGAACCAAAATCGTGGGCACGATCGGTCCGGCCACGGACGATCCCCACGTCCTCGAAGAGATGCTGCACGAAGGACTGGACGTCGCCCGTATCAATGCCTCGCATGGCTCGCGGGACGATCAGCGCCGCCGCCTCGTACAGCTCCGGGAGATCTCGCAGAAGGCGGACAAGAGCGTCGGCGTGCTGCTCGACCTCGGCGGTCCCAAGATCCGTATCGAGAGCTTCCAGGGCGGCAAGGTCATGCTCGAAGAGGGCAAACCGTTCGTCCTCGACACGGCCCACGAGGCGAAGTCCGGCACCGTGGATGTCGTGGGCGTCGCCTACAAGAACCTGCCGAAAGACGTGTCCCCCGGTGACACGCTGCTGCTCAACGATGGGCAGATCGTGCTCGGCGTGGAAGGGGTCGGCGGCACGCGCATCACCACGCGCGTGAAGGTTGGCGGCGAGCTGTCCGATCGCAAGGGCGTCAATCGCCAGGGCGGCGGCATCTCGGCGCCCGCACTGTCGGACAAGGATCGCGACGACATCCGCTTCGCGGCGGAAGAGGGCATCGATTACATCGCCGTGTCGTTCGCGCGCTCTGCGAATGACATCGAGCAGGCGCGCGCGCTCGCGCGCAAGTCGAAGAGCGAGGCGCGCATCCTCGCCAAGATCGAGCGCCAGGAAGCGGTACAGAATCTCGCCGAGATCGCGGACGCGGCGGACGCCATCATGGTGGCGCGCGGCGACCTCGGCGTGGAGATGGGTTACGCGGAGCTCACCGGCCTGCAGAAGACCATCATCCAGGAGTCCCGTCAGCGCAATAAAGTGGTGATCACGGCCACGCAGATGATGGAGTCGATGATCCACAACCCGATGCCGACGCGCGCCGAAGTGAGCGACGTGTCGAACGCGGTGATGGATGGTACGGATGCGGTGATGCTGTCCGCCGAGACCGCGATGGGGCGGTACCCGGTGAAGGCCGTGAAGGCCATGGCGCAGGTGATCGAGGGTGCGGAGAAGTACCAGCTGCGTCACGATCGTGTGCGCCATCGCGTCGAAGGGCAGTTCAAGAGCCAGGAAGAAGCCATTGCCATGGCCGTGATGTACACGGCCAATCACATGAAGCTGCGCGCGATCGTTGCGCTCACCGAGTCCGGCGCGACCCCGCTCTGGATGTCCCGTATCCGCTCGGACATTCCGATTTACGCGTTCACGCGTCACGAGACGACGCGCCGTCGCGTCACGCTGTACCGTGGCGTGTATCCGGTGGTCTACGACGTGCCCGAGCAGAAGACAACCCAGGAGCTGTACCACTCCATCTTTGCGCGCCTCCTGGAGCTGTCGCTCGTGGAGCGGGGCGACCTCGTCATTCTCACCAAGGGTGAACTCTCGGGCATCGAGGGCGGCACTAACTCACTCCAGATTCTCAAGGTCGCACTCGACTAGCAGCCAGGACGGGCGGTCGTGAAGTGAAGGCACTGAAGATCGCTCTGCTCGTCCTCGCGGTCGCGATTCTCGCGCCGCTCGCCGTTCTGCACGGCATGCTGGCGGCCTCTCTGCCGAAGATCGATGGCTCGGCCAGCGGCAGCGGGTTGCGCTCGGGCGTGACGATCTCGCGGGATACCCTTGGCACTCCGACCGTCGAAGCCGGCAATCGCGCCGACCTTGCCTTCGGCACGGGTTACGCGCATGCGCAGGACCGCTTCTTCCAGATGGACCTCTCGCGGCGGCTCGCGGCGGGCGAGCTGTCCGAGCTCTTCGGCGCGGTTGCGCTGGAGAACGACAAGAAGACACGCTCGTTGCGCTTTCGCGCACTGGCGCAACAGGCACTGGCCGATTCGCCACCAGAACAGCGCGCGATCCTCGAAGCCTACGCGCAAGGCGTGAACGCAGGGCTTGCGAGCCTGATCAGCCGGCCGTTCGAGTACTGGCTGCTGCAGACAAAACCCGCGCCATGGCGGCCGGAAGATGTGGCGCTCGTTTCCTATGCGATGTGGTGGGACCTGCAGGAGGAGAGCATCCGGCGCGCGATCATCCGACGCGCGATCGACAACCGACTCGGCGGTGCCACCTGCGAGTACGGCTGGAAATGCGCGCTGACCTTCTTCTATCCGCGCGGCACGAGCTGGGACAGCCCCAACTCCGCTGGCGAGATCGCGCCCACCACAGCGAGCGCACCCATTCGCGTACCGACCCCCGACGAGTTCAACGTTCGCGGCCAGCCGGCGACACCCACTCACTCGCAAACACTCACTTGCGGACCCTTCTTAGAGCGAGCCAGCGGGCGCAATACAAGGCACTGTCGTGATTCGAGCATCCCGCACCCTGAAATCGCGCACCGCTCCGAGCGCGTAACGCCTGGAAGCAACGGCTGGGTAGTCTCGGGCAAGCTGACGAGCACAGGCTCCGCACTCGTCTCGAGCGACATGCACCTGAATCTGCGCGTCCCAATCGTGTGGTATCGCGCACGCCTGAAAATGGGCACCTCGCTCGATATCACAGGAATCACGTTACCAGGCGCCCCGGTAGTGGTCGCCGGCTCGAACGGCCAGATCGCCTGGGGCTTCACCAACAGCTACGGCGACTACACGGATGTCACGCTCGTTCCTTGTACCGCCGTTGATAACAACAGCGTACATACAGCGAGCGAAACCATACCGCTGACGTCAATAGCAGAGACCATTCACGTGAAAGGCGGCGCGGACGTTGCTTTTCTCGTGCAGTCAGGCCCCGGCGGCGTGCTCTACGACGCGCAGCCAAACCGCGGCCGGTGTGTGTTCGCGCGCTGGCTCGCCTCCGTGCGAGGCGCGACGAACTTCAACATCCTGGCGCTCGAGAACGCAGCCTCGGTGGCACAGGCGCTCGATCTCGCCCCAACCATCGGCATTCCACATCAGAACCTGAATGTCGGCGATCGCCGCGGCCACATCGGCTGGACGATTTTCGGGCGCATTCCCACGTCGTCAGGCGAAGATCGCCTGACAGGCAATGTGCCGTGGACCACCGATGCCAACCATCCGCGTCTGCTCGATCCGCCCGCCGGTCGCATCTGGACTGCGAACGCGCGGCCGATCGAGGATCCGGTGGCGGAGACCGTCATCGGCGGCGACGAAGCGGCGCTTGGAGCGGATTACGATCTGGGCGCGCGCGCTCATCAGATTCACGACGATCTCGTCGCGCTCGGCACGCCTGCGACGCCTGCGGACATGCTGCGGATTCAGCTCGACGATCGCGCCGTGTTCCTCACGCGCTGGCAGAACCTCCTCGTGAGCCTGCTGGACGATCAGGCGCTTCAGGGACATCCGCAGCGCGCGGAGCTGAAGCGAATCGTCGCCGACTGGCGCGCGCGGGCGAGCACCGATTCGGTGGGCTATCGCCTGGTTCGCACGTTCCACCGGGCCACGCAGGACGCCGTGTGGGAGATGTTCCTGGCCGCTCTCAAAATCGATGCACCGGATGCGCCCGCGCCCCCGCAGTTCGAGGGCGCGCTGTGGGAAGTCGTGACGAGCAAGCCGATGCACCTTCTACCTGCGAGCTTTCCGGACTGGCGCGAATTCCTGCTGACGCAGGTGGACGAAACGCTCGAGACGCTCGGCAAGGAGTGCCCGGAGCTCGCCCATTGCACGTGGGGTGAACGCAGAAGGGTCACCATCCGCCATCCGCTTTCGCGCGCGCTCCCATTCCTGTCGCGGCTGCTCGACATGCCCATTGTCGAGCTGCCCGGAGACAGCGACATGCCGCGCGTTCAGAACGTCTCGTTCGGCGCGTCCGAGCGTTTCTCCGTTTCCCCCGGCCACGAAACGCTCGGCTACCTGCAGATCCCCGGCGGCCAGAGCGGCCACCCGCTGTCCCCCTTCTACCGACGCGGCTTCAGCGACTGGGCCGAAGGCAAACCCACGCCCTTCCTTCCGGGCCGTGCGGAGCACGAGCTGGAAATCCGCCCAGCGAAATAAGCAGGCCGCGGCCAGTGCGCGCTAGACTGGCGCCATGAGTGAAAGATTCGCCGGCACAGATCGATACATCGCCACGGACGACCTGATGATGGCCGTCAACGCAGCCGTGACGCTGCAGCGGCCGCTGCTGATCAAAGGCGAGCCCGGCACGGGCAAAACGCAGCTCGCGCAGGAGATCGCCCGCGCGCTCGACCGCCCACTCCACGAGTGGCACATCAAGTCCACGAGCAAGGCGCAACAGGGACTCTACGAGTACGACGCAGTCTCACGCTTGAGGGACTCGCAGCTGGGCGACGCGCGCGTCCACGACATCGCCAACTACATCGTGAAGGGCAAGCTCTGGGAAGCATTCGAGTCCGATATGCAGCCCGTGCTGCTGATCGACGAGATCGACAAGGCCGACATCGAATTCCCGAACGACCTCCTGCGGGAGCTCGATCGCATGGAGTTCTACGTCTACGAAACGCGCGAGCTGGTGCGTGCACGCCATCGCCCCATCATCGTCATCACCAGCAACAACGAGAAGGAGCTGCCAGACGCCTTCCTGCGCCGCTGCTTCTTCCACTACATCCGTTTCCCGGATGAAGAGACGATGACCCGCATCGTCGACGTGCATTACCCCGGTCTGCGCAAGGAACTGCTGGCCGAGGCGCTGAGCGCGTTCTTCAAGCTGCGCGAGCAGCCGGGCCTGCGCAAGAAGCCCTCGACCTCCGAGCTCCTCGACTGGATCAAGCTCCTCGTCGCCGAGCAGATCCCGCCGGAAGCCCTGCGCTCGGACGATCCGAAGAAAGTGCTGCCCCCGCTTTACGGCGCGCTGCTGAAGAACGAGCAGGACGTGCACCTCTTCGAGCAGATCGCATTCCTCCATCGCCGGGGCCGCTAACGGCCGCGAGCACGCAAATGCTCACCCGCTTCTTTTTCGATCTGCGCACTGCCGGTGTCCCCGTCACGGTGACGGAGTTCCTGACCCTGCTCGAAGGACTCAAGGAACGCGTCGTCTGGGTTTCGGCGCAGGACTTCTACTACTTCGCACGCGCCGCGCTGGTGAAGGACGAGCGTCACTACGACCGCTTCGACCGCGTGTTCGCCGCCACCTTCGAAGGCGCCGAGCAGCTCTTCGCGCGCATCGTCGCAGAGCTTCCGGCCGAATGGCTGCAGTCGCTCACCGAACGCACGCTGACGGATGAAGAGAAGGCGCGCGTGCAGTCGCTCGGCGGCTGGGAAAAACTGCTCGAAACACTTCGCGCGCGGCTGCGCGAACAGAAAGAACGCCACGAGGGCGGCAAGAAATGGATCGGCACCGGCGGCACATCACCGTTCGGCGCCAATGGTTTCAATCCCGAGGGCATCCGTATCGGCCAGAAACAAGGGCGCCACGGACGCGCCGTGAAGGTGTGGGATGCCCGCGAGTACCGCAACTTCGACGACACCGTCGAGCTCGGTACGCGCAACATGAAGCTCGCGCTGCGCCGACTGCGGCGTTTCGCACGCGAAGGCGCTGCAGATCAGCTCGATCTCGATGGCACGATCTCGGCCACGGCGCGCAATGCGGGTCTGCTCGATCTGAAGCTCGTACCCGAACGGCGCAATGCCGTGAAGGTGCTGCTCTTCCTCGACGTGGGCGGCTCGATGGATGGGCACATCCGCATCTGCGAGGAACTGTTCTCCGCCGCGCGCAGTGAGTTCAAGCACCTCGAACACTTCTACTTCCACAATTTTCCCTACGAGCGCCTGTGGAAGGACAACCGCCGCCGGCACTCGCAGACCACGCCGACGCTCACCGTGCTCCGCACCTATGGGAAGGACTACCGCGTGATCTTCGTCGGGGACGCCACGATGAGCCCGTGGGAAATCTCGCAACCCGGCGGCAGTGTCGAGCACTGGAATCCGGAGGCGGGAACCGTCTGGATGCAGAGGCTCACGGCAGCGTTTCCGCGTCTCGTCTGGTTGAACCCGGAGCCGCGCGACCGCTGGGAATACACCCCGTCCGTGCGGATTACGCGGGAGCTCGTGGGTGAACGCATGTTTCCGCTGACCCTCGAGGGTCTCGACGGCGCCATCCGGGAACTGCGCCGGCCGCTGACGCGTTCACAGCCCAGTCATAGTCCGAACGGGCCTATCCAGCCGGACGGCCACGAACCCGCAAGGTGAACCGGCCGCCACGACTGCGAACAAGAACATCGACGCGAGCTGCCGGGTGACAATAACCTCATACCAACAGTCCCCGCCCGTCAGGCTTGCCAGAACGAGGCGGGGACGGGCACGGTCTCAATACTGACGATGAACGACATCGCGCGATCGCCTGAGGGAGCTCAGCCCGAGCGCCGGCGCACCAAGCGACCGGTGCTGGCGCTCGTGCTCACAGGCGGCGGATCCCGTTCGGCGTATCAGATCGGAGTCCTGCGGGCGCTGGCGGAAATCTGCCCGCGCGGGCGCAATCCCTTCCAGGTGATCGTCGGCACGTCCGCGGGAGCGGTGGCCGCGAGTGTGCTGGCCGCGGAGGCGGTGCACTGGCGCCGCGCCATCGCCGGGCTCGAACAAGTGTGGGGAAATTTCCGCGCCGGCCAGGTGTTCCGTGTGGACCCATGGCACATGATCCGCTCCGGGGCCCACTGGATCCTGTCCCTGCTGTCGGGTGGACTCCTCCTCACGCCTCCGAAATCGATGCTCGACAACAGCCCGTTGCGCGAGCTCTTGAGCCGCAGCGTCGACTGGTCTGGCGTGCGCAAGAGCATCGAGCGCGGACATCTGCGGGCCTTGGCCCTGTGCGCCACGAGTTATGTCACCGGGCAGTCAGTTGCTTTCTACGACGGGCAGGAGTCCTGTCGCGATTGGGCGCGCGCGCAGCGTGTCGGTCGCCGGGCTGCGCTGACCCTGGATCACCTCATGGCGAGCGTCGCCATTCCACTGCTCTTTCCCCCGATGCAGCTCGGCGAGGAGCATTTCGGGGACGGCGCCATGCGTCAGATGAATCCGCTGAGCCCGGCAGTTCACCTCGGCGCGGATCGCATCCTCGTGATCGGCGTGCGCGCGCGACGAGCCGCGGGCGTGGCCATCTCGCACCTTCCCATCGAGCAGCCCACGCCCGGCCAGATCTTCGGCTACATGCTGGACACGCTGTTCACTGACCAGATCTACGGCGATCTCGAGCAGCTCGAGCGCATCAACGAGCTGGTGCATGCGGCGCCCGAGCAGGCACGCGGCGCCCGCGCCATCGACACGCTCATGCTGGCCCCGAGCGTGGACCCGCGTGAGATCGCCGCGCGCCACGTCGACGAGATGCCGCGGAGCCTGCTCGCGCTGCTGCGCGTGATCGGGGCGCGGGATGTGGAAGGTAGCCAGCTCGCGAGTTACCTGATGTTCGAAGGCGCTTACACGCGCGATCTCATCGAGCTCGGCTACAAGGACGCGATGGAAGCCCGCTGTGCCCTGAATGCCTTCATCACCGGCGAGCACCTGCCGTCCGTCATCACATCGCCCGGAGTCGCCCAGGCCACGTGATCTTCAGGTCAGGAAGAGCGTTCCGAGCCCGAGAAGCGTCGCGAAGCCGATGCAATCGGTAAAGGTGGTGAGGATGACGCCCGCGGACAGGGCGGGATCGATCTTCATGCGCCGGAGCATCAGCGGCACGAGAACGCCGACCAGCGCCGCTGCAAGGAGGTTGGTGAGCATCGCTGCCGCGATGATCAGCGCGATCTTCCAGGTGCCGAACCAGACCGTCGTGATGCCGCCAATGACGACCGCCCAGATGAGTCCGTTCAGCCCGCCGACGGCGATCTCCTTGAACAGCAGCCAGCGCGCGTTGCTCCACTGAATCTGCCCCAGGGCCAGCCCGCGGATGATCAGCGTCACCGTCTGTGTGCCGGCGATGCCGCCCATGCTCGCGACGATGGGCATGAGCGCCGCAAGCGCAGCCACCTTCTCAATGGTGCTTTCGAAGCGCCGCACGACGAGCCCGGCGAGGATCGCCGTGAGCAGGTTGATGCCAAGCCAGAACAGCCGTCGGCGCGTGGACACCAGCACGCCTGCGAACACATCTTCTTCGTCCCGCAGACCCGCCATGCTCAGCACGGAGTGCTCGGCTTCCTGGCGGATGACGTCGACCACGTCGTCGATGGTGATGCGCCCGAGGAGCCGGCCGTCCTTGCTCACCACTGCAGCGGAAACGAGGTCCCGGTCCTGGAAGAGCTGCGACACGTCGTGCGCCGGCATTTCGGGGTCGATGCGCGGAGCTTCGCCTTCCAGCAGCTCCCCGACCGTCAGGTCGGGGTCGCTCGTCAGCAGCCGCGTGAGCGGCACGGTGCCGAGATAGCTGTCGCGGCGGTCGACCACGAACAGGCGGTCCGTCTTTTCGGGAAGCTCGCCGCGCATGCGCAGGTAGCGCAGGACGACTTCGACCGACACGTCCTGACGCAGGCTCACCGCGTCCGTGTTCATGAGGCCGCCGGCGCTGTCCTCCGGGAAGCTCAGCACCGTGCGCAGGCGCTCGCGGTCCTGCTGGTCCAGGGATTTCAGCAGTTCCAGCGTGAGCGTTTCCGGGAGATCCGCGACGAGGTCCGCGAGGTCGTCGAGCTCCATGCCTTCGGCGACGGCCACCAGCTCCTCCGCTTCCATTCCCTCCATCAGTGCGGCGCGGATGTTCTCGTTCAGCTCGATCAGCACTTCGCCTTCGAGCTCCGGATCCACCACGTCCCACACGATTTCGCGTTGCGCGGGCGGGAGCGATTCGATGAGGCGCGCGATTTCCGCCGGGTGCAGCGCGTTCACCATGCGATGCGCGGACCGCAGCGTCCCCTGCCCGAGCGCGGCACGAAGTGCCGTGAGGCGTCGTTCCTTCTCGGGTTTCATGACTGCTGCGTTCATGGGCAAATGACATCGCGCGCCGCGGGGCGGCGCGAGTTTATCGGCGCAGCAAAGAACCGACCAGCACAGTCGGGCGGGAAATCAGCGCAGTCGGACGAGAAGTGAGTGGTGAGTCTCAGCTTGCCGCGGCGGTGGCAGGCTTCGTCTGCACGATCTGGATCGCAGGCAGCGCGCTATGACGCACGCTCACGTTCGGGAAGCGGCTCGCGAAGCGTTCGCTCAGGCGATCCACGATGTACACGGAGCGATGCTGTCCGCCCGTGCATCCAACCGCGACGGTGAGGTAGCCGCGATTGCTGGCCTGGTACTCGGGAATTCGCGCACCGATGAACTGCACGATGTCTTCGATCAGGCGGCCGGCGCCTTCCTGCGCTTCGAGGAACTTCACGACTTCCGCGTCCCGCCCCGTGAGCTTGCGGAGCGTCGGCTCCCAGTAGGGATTCGGGATGGAGCGGGCATCGAACACGAAGTCGGCGTCGCCCGGGATGCCGTGCTTGAAGCCGAACGACTCGAAGGTGATCGAGAGCCGCGTGGTGGCACGCTGCTCGAGGCGGTGATGCACGATGTCTCTGAGCTCGTGCACGCCCATCCGCGACGTGTCGATGACGAGGTCCGCGGCGTACACGATCGGCTCGAGGAGCTCGCGTTCCTTCGCCATGGCGGCACGCAGGTCGAGGTTGTCCCGGCTCATCGGGTGCTTGCGTCGCGTCTCCGAGAACCTGCGCAGCAGCTCTTCCTCGCTCGCGGTGAGGAACAGCACCTCGCAGTGGATCCCGCCGCGTTTCAGCTCTTCGATGAGCTGCGGAACGGAAGCGATTTCGATCGCGGTGTTGCGCGCGTCCAGGCCGATGGCCGTGCGCTCGTAAGCAGGCTCCGGCGTGCGCACCGTGTGCGAGATGAAGGACTTCAGGAGCGCCGCCGGGATGTTATCGATGCAATAGAAACCCAGGTCCTCCAGCATGTGGAGAGCCACGCTCTTGCCCGACCCCGACAGGCCGCTGACGATCAGGATGCGCACGCGTCCGACGTTAGCGACCCCGCATTGCAGGCGCAAGGCGCCAGACCACCGTGAGATCACGGTTGGCAAACGTCCGACACGGACGACGCTGACTTATCAAAAAATTGCCGCGTTAAGTCAGCTACCGGACATGCGGCTGAACCGGAACGGTGCCGGGAGGGACGTATGGATTGACGAGCCCATGAGGGCGGAGGCCGTCAGGAAGCTGCCGCCACGTTAGCGTGGTGGCCGCGTCCACGGGGCACTGCCAGAGGTTGGCGCGCGCTAGCGCTTCGCTCCGGCAACCCCGCCCGGACGCTGCCCGAAGGGCATTGAGAACGGCATTTACAACAATCGGGCGCTTTTCTGCGCTTCGGCGGCGTGGTGATCGCTGCGTTTTTCCTTGTGCTTCTTGACGCAGCGGTCGAGCTTGTCCGTCAGGGCGTCGATGGCGGCGTACATGTCCGGCTCGGTGGCGTCGGCATGGATGGCGTTGCCGCGAACGTGAAGGGTGGCTTCGGCTTTCTGTCTCAGCTTCTCAACGGTCAGAACACAGTGCACGTCGATGACGTGGTCGAAATGCCTGGTGATGCGCTCTAGTTTTTTCTCTACATATCCTCGCAGGGCAGGTGTGACCTCGACGTGATGACCGGTGACGCTGAGCTGCATAGCCGTCTCCATTCTTCAGTTGCCTTAAGAAAGCGTTACATGGGCTTGGACCCCGCCCGGCGGCGCTCGTTGGACGGCGCGATGCCCATCGCTTCGCGATACTTCGCGACCGTCCGGCGCGCGACCGGAATCCCCTCGCCCGACAGAAGCTCGGCGATACGACCGTCCGAGAGCGGCATCTCGCCGTTCTCTTCCTTCACGAGCTTCCGGATCTTGGCGCGGATGGCGGTGGAGGAAGTGCCCGAGCCGTCGGCGCCCTCCACCTGGCTGGAAAAGAAGTAGCGCAGCTCGAACACGCCGCGCGGCGTGTGCATGTACTTGCCCGAGGTGACACGTGAGATCGTGGACTCGTGCATGGCCACGGCTTCGGCGATGTCCTTGAGGATCATCGGCCGCATGAATTCCTCGCCGTGCTCGAGGAATGCTGTCTGTCGCTCGACGATCGAGCGCGCGACTTTCATCAGGGTTTCGTTCCTTATCTCCAGGCTCTTGAGCAACCAGCGTGCCTCCTGAAGCTGGGCGCGCATGCTGGCGTGGCTCGCATTGCGCCCGATGAGGCTGGCGTAGCCTTGGTTCAGGCGTACGCGCGGCAGCGTTGCCGCGTTGATCTCGACAGCCCAGCCGTGGTCCGTGCGGCGCACGAACACGTCCGGAACGACATACTCCGATGCACCGGAGCTGACGGTGGCGCCCGGGCGCGGATGGCACGCGCGCACCAGCGCGAGCGCTTCCGACAGTTCTTCATCCGTGGCGCGCAGCTCGCGACGCAGAAGCGAGAGCTCGCGATCCGCCACCAGCTCGAGGTGATGACGGGCAATCTGCATGGCGAGCGCGAGGCCGGGCGTCTCCGGATCCAGCTGCTTCAACTGCAGCTCGATGCACTCGCCGACCGAACGCGCGCCCACGCCCGCCGGGTCGAGCGCCTGCACGAAGGCGAGCACTTTCTCGACTTCGGCGGCCTCGGCATCGATCTCGGGCTTGAGGGTTTTCGCGATCTCTTCCAGCGACTCGGTGAGATAACCGTCTTCGCTGATGGCATCCGCGATGGCGCGTGCAATCGCCAGATCGCGCGGCTCGAGCTTCGCCATCTCGAGCTGCCACAGCAGGTATTCCTGCAGGGACTGGCCGGAGTCGTCCGCGAATTCCTGCTGACGATCGTCGTCGTCACTGTTCCACGGTGTTTCGGCGGCGCCGACACTCTGCTCGCCCCAGCCATCGTCGACGACTTCGACGGTGTTTTCGGAGGCCGCGCGTTCCTGCGGTTCCGGCTGCGCGGCGGTCTGCGGCATTTCGGGAGCTTCGAACGCGCCGGTCTGGTCCGTCTCTTCGACGGGCTCCAGCATGACGTTACTTTCGAGCAGTTCCCGGATGTGGGCCTGCAGCTCCAGGGCGGGCAATTGCAGGAGGCGGATAGCCTGCTGCAGCTGCGGGGTCATGGTCAGTTGCTGACCCAGCTTGAGCTGCAGGGAGGGTTTCAACATGGAAGCGTGCTGGAGCGGGGCCCCGTGAGTCCTAACTGATTGAAATTTGGGATGTTCTGCTGCACCCCCGAGGGGTACTAGAGGCGGAACGACTGCCCCAAGTACACCTCACGAACTTGGGAGTTGGCAAGGATTTCTTCCGCAGTCCCCGAGGCGATTACCTGACCCTGATTGACGATGTAGGCACGCCCGCAAACGCCCAGTGTTTCGCGAACGTTATGGTCAGTGATGAGCACGCCGATCCCCCGGCTGGTGAGCTCGCGGATGATGCGCTGGATGTCCAGAACCGACAGGGGATCGACACCGGCAAAGGGCTCGTCGAGCAACATGAAGCGCGGTTCGGCCGCGAGCGCCCGCGCGATCTCGACCCGACGCCGCTCGCCGCCCGATAAGGACATGCCCAGGCTCTTGCGGACGTGGCCGATGCGCAGCTCCTCCAGCAATTCCTCGAGGCGCTGCTCGCGGTTGACGCTATCCAGGTCGTTCCGGGTTTCGAGAATCGCGAGCACGTTGTCTTCGACGGACAGCTTGCGGAAGACGGACGCCTCCTGCGGCAGGTAACCGATGCCGAGCCGGGCGCGCTTGTGCATTGCGAGATGCGTGAGATCGAGATCGTCGAGCTGGATCCGTCCGGCATCGCAGGTGACGAGACCGACGATCATGTAGAACGCCGTGGTCTTGCCGGCGCCGTTCGGACCGAGCAGTCCCACGACTTCGCCCTGCCTGACCTCGACGGAGAGGCCCCGGACCACCTGGCGCGACTTGTAGCTTTTCTCCAGGCCCGTGGCCGTCAGTTGAGTCATGGACCCGACAATCAGGGCGTGCGCGGTGCAGGCGCGGCCGGCGTGGCGTTGCCGCTTTCGGTGCTGCCCGAATCCTTCGGCGGGGCGGGCGGGTTCTTCTTCGGGATGCGAATCTGGATGCGCTGCTTTTCCCCTGGCGTGGAGGAGCCCTGCACGTTTTCCTGCCGGATGTTGTAGACGAGGTTCGAGCCCTTCATCTCCGTGGCGCCATATTTGAGCCAGGCGTCGTTCGCGAGCCGGACCGTGCCGGGCCCGACTTCGTACACGATCTCGCCGGCGTGGCCGCGTGCCATCTGGTCCGATGCAGACTGGCGCTGCTCGAATTCCGCGGGCTTGCCCGTGATGGTCGCCTTCGAAATCTGGTTGTTCTGGAAGTCCACCACCGCCTGCTCGGAGCGCAGGCTCCCGCGATTCTCCACGTCGATGCGCACGTTGCCTTCGAAGGTCCAGCGCGTGTTGTCGAAGTTCAGGCCCGTGGCAGTGGCGCTCTTCGCCTCGACGCGGATGTCGCACTGGGAGATGACGACCTTCTGCAGCCGGACGTTGGTCTTGTAGTTGGCGTTGAAAGATTCCGCCTTGAGCTCGATGTCTTCATCGCACCGTTGTCCGGCGGTCTCCGCTGCGCTGGCAACGTTGCTTGCGAGGCCGACCGCACAGAGCGCCGCCAGCGTTCCCGCAGGTATTGGGCTAATTGACCGGGAACGAGCCATGGATGCGGGATTCCATTTCGAGCTTATGGTCGGGCAGCTTAGCGGTGAGGCCGGTGCCGCTCAATTTACGCCCGTTCCAGTCGAGCGACACGGGTGCCTTGGTGGAGACGACTTCCTCGCGCGTATCGAAGGAAAGGATGCTCGTGTCGATGACGGCCGCTGCGTCCGCGCCCGGCAGCCTGCCGTTCACGTGCACGTCCCCGAACAGCTCCACTTGCGCACCGTCCTCCCGGATCTGGCCGGACTTGGCACGCACGTACCAGGTGTTGCCATCGGAGGCGATGAAGGTCATGCGCGGGCGGTCGAGCTGCACGCGATTGTCATTCGGGTGTTGACGGACCAGGTCCGCGACGAGGGTGTACATCGGGCGGCCGTCCTCACCGGTTTCGATCATCTCGGCATTCCGCGCGGCGTAGCCCGGCTCCTCGGCGGGCCTGGCCGCGGAGCTTTGCGTGCCGGAGAGTCCGGGCCCGCGGCCCAGGAAATAGATGCCGGCCACTACGGCCAGAACGATGAACAATGTGAACAGCCGGCTCATCAGGATGCTCTGCGCGCGCGGGTGCGCTGGGCAGAAGCGGGTGCGACTCGCTCGCGCGCGGCGATCAGCAGGTCGCAAACGCTACGTACGGCGCCTCGCCCGCCCTGCTGAGGCGTGACCATATCGGCTGCCTGAACGGCAGCGGGATGCGCATCCGCGACGGCAAAGGCGAGCCCAGCCGCACGCATGACCGGCACATCCGGCAGGTCATCGCCGACGATCGCGCAGGCGGCTGCGGCGAGCTTCAGCCGCTTTCGTAGCCGTTCGAATATCGGCAGCTTTTCTGCGGAGCCCTGGAAGACGTGCCGTATCCCCAGATCCCGCGCGCGCCGCGCGACCATGGCGGAGCGCCGGCCGGAGATGATGGCGACCTCGACACCGGCATTCATGAGGCGCTTGATCCCGTAACCGTCCTTCACGTCGAACACCTTCAGCACTTCGCCCCGGGCGCTGTAATACAGGCGCCCGTCCGTGAGCACGCCGTCCACGTCGAGCACTAGCAGCGCGATGGCGGCCGGGTCGGTGCGTCGGGCAGGCATGCGGGATAGGTCGCGGAAGGTCAGACAACGCCGGCACGAAAAAGATCGTGCACGTTCAGGGCGCCGATGAGCTTGCCGTGCGCGTCGGCCACTGGCAGGGCGGTAATCGAATAGGTCTCCATCAAGTGCACGGCTTCGGCAGCCAGCTCGCGCGGGCCGATGCGCTTCGGGTTGGGCGTCATGACGGCTTTCATCAACGTCGTGCGGACATCCAGCGTGGCGTTGTCGAGCGCGCGGCGCAGGTCGCCATCCGTGAACACGCCGAGAATGCGGTCGTCGTTGTCCACGACCACCGTCATGCCGAGCTTCTTCCGTGACATCTCGAGGAGCCCCTCGCGGAGCGGCGTGTCTGCTTTGACGCGCGGAACGTCATCGCCCTTGTGCATGAGATCTTCGACGTGCAGCAACAGGCGCCGTCCGAGTGCGCCGCCGGGGTGCGCCTGTGCGAATTCTTTTTCCGTGAAGCCACGCGCTTCGAGCATGGCGACCGCGAGCGCATCACCCATCGCGAGCGTGGCCGTTGTGCTCGCAGTTGGCGCGAGGTTGAGCGGACACGCTTCCTGCGGGACGCTCACATCGAGCACCGTATCGGCTTCCTTGCCCAGCGTTGAGGCAGGCTTCCCGGTGAGCAAGATGACCGGGACGCCGAGGCGCTTCAGATGCGGCACCAACACCATGATCTCCGGCGTCTCGCCGGAATTGGAAATCGCGAGCACTACGTCCGAGCGCGTGATCATGCCGAGGTCGCCGTGACCGGCTTCCGCGGGGTGTAGAAAGAATGCCGGCGTGCCCGTGCTGGCAAGCGTGGCCGCGATCTTTCCTGCGATGTGCCCGGACTTGCCCATGCCGGTGACGACCACGCGACCGGTGCAATCGAGGCACTTTCGGCACGCGGCGACGAATGCGCCGTCGAGCTTCGGCAGCAAGGCCGTGACGGCCTCGGCCTCCGTGCTCAGCGTCCTGCGCGCCGACGCGAGCAGCTCGGCATCGGGGAACGACTTGACGGGTGCAGGCTGCATGTCGCCAATGCTAGCGCGAAACACTTAAACTGCGGCGCCCGCCACCCCTCACACAGGACCCCGATGCACCCCGAGCAAGTTGCCGAGCTGATCCGCAAGGGCCTGCCCGGGGCCGAAGTCCGTGTGGAGTCCGACGACAACACCCATTTCGCCGCGCGTGTCGTATCGGCCGATTTCACGGGGAAACGCCCGATCGCCCGCCATCAGCTCGTTTACCGCACGCTCGGTGAGCTGATGGGCCGCGAGATTCATGCCATGTCGATCGAAGCCCTCACGCCCGAGGAAGCCAGGAGGCCCTGAAGCTTGGACAAGCTGCAGATCAAAGGAGGCGTGCCGCTCGAAGGCGAGGTGCGCGTCTCGGGATCGAAGAACGCCACGCTCCCCATCCTGGCCGGCGCGCTGCTCGCCCACGAGCCGGTGGTCGTCGGCAATGTGCCGCATCTGCGGGACGTCACTACCACCATCGAGCTGCTCGGCCGCATGGGTGTCACCGTTACGGTGGACGAGCGCAACCGTATCGAGGTGGATAGCGGCACGCTGCAGGACTGTCTCGCGCCGTACGAGCTGGTGAAGACGATGCGCGCGTCCATCCTCGTGCTGGGCCCGCTGGTCGCGCGCTTCGGCAAGGCGGATGTGTCGCTGCCCGGCGGCTGCGCCATCGGCGCGCGGCCGGTGAACATTCATGTTGCGGGTCTGCAGGCGATGGGCGCGGACATCAACATCGAAGGTGGATACATCCGCGCGCGCGCCGGACGTTTGAAAGGCGCGCGGCTGGTGCTCGACACGGTCACCGTCACGGGCACCGAGAATCTGATGATGGCGGCCGCGCTGGCCGACGGCGAAACCGTTCTCGAGAACGCAGCGCGCGAGCCGGAAGTCGTCGACCTCGCGAACTTCCTGATTGCGATGGGCGCGAAGATCCAGGGCGCGGGCACGGACAAGATCGTCATCCAGGGTGTGGAGAAGCTGCGCGGCACGACGTACGAAGTGTTGCCGGACCGGATCGAAGGTGGCACGTATCTGGTGGCCGGTGCGATCACGCGCGGTCATGTGCGGCTGAAGAACACGCGGCCGGATCACCTGGATGCCGTGCTCGGGAAGCTGAGCGAGGCGGGCGCGAAGGTTGCGACGGGCGACAACTGGATCGAAGTCGATATGCGTGGCAAGCGGCCGCGTGCGGTAGATGTGCGTACGGCGCCGTATCCGGCGTTCCCGACGGACATGCAGGCGCAGTTTGCGGCGCTCAATACGGTCGCTTCCGGCGTGGGCACCGTCATCGAGACGATCTTCGAGAATCGCTTCATGCACATGCTCGAAATGCGGCGTCTCGGAGCCGAGATCCGGCTCGAAGGCAACACCGCGATCATTCGCGGTGTCGAGCGGTTGACCGGTGCGCCGGTGATGGCGACTGACTTGCGTGCGTCGGCGAGCCTCGTGCTTGCGGGGCTCGTCGCCGAAGGGCGCACGGATGTCGAGCGCATCTATCACATCGATCGGGGCTATGAGGCCATCGAGGAAAAGCTCGCGCAGCTCGGTGCCCAGATCAAACGCGTTCCGAACTAACACCCGGAGCAGCCATGCAACTTGGGATGATCGGACTCGGGCGCATGGGCGCCAACATGGTCCGCCGCCTGCAGCGGGGTGGGCATCAGTGCGTGGCGTTCGATCGCTCGACGGATGCTGTCAAAGATGTCGAGAAGGCGGGTGCGCGCGGCACGCATTCGCTGGCGGACTTCGTCGCGGCGCTGAATACACCGCGGGCGATCTGGATCATGGTGCCGGCCGCTGTGGTCGATGCGGTGTTGAAGGATCTGCGGCCGCTATTGCAATCCGGCGACATCATCATCGACGGCGGCAACTCGCACTACCACGACGACATCCGGCGTGCCGAAGAACTAAAGGCTGCAGGGCTGCACTATCTGGATGTGGGCACCAGCGGCGGCGTGTTAGGCCTCGAACGCGGGTTCTGCTTGATGATCGGCGGCGACAAGGACGCCGTCGCGCGGCTCGATCCAATCTTTGCGACACTCGCTCCGGGCTCGGGCGTGCCACCCGTCGGCGTCGCCCACGGCACCGCGGCTCACGGCTACCTTCACTGCGGCAATCATGGCGCCGGCCACTTCGTGAAGATGGTCCATAACGGTATCGAATACGGCCTCATGGCCGCGTACGCGGAAGGCCTCAACATCCTCGAGCACGCCGATGCCGGCCTCGGCACGCGCGCCACGGACGCGGAGACGGCCCCGCTCAGCAACCCGAGTCATTTTCAGTACCAGCTCGACATCGCCGCGATCGCCGAGCTCTGGCGCCACGGCAGCATCATCGGCTCTTCGCTTCTCGACCTGACGGCCGCTGCTCTCGCGAAGGATCCCAAGCTCGCCACGTTCGCGGGACGCGTAGCGGATTCCGGCGAAGGCCGCTGGACCCTGCAGGCCGCCATCGAAGAAGGCGTCCCCGCGTATGTGCTGAGCGCCGCGCTCTACTCGCGCTTCGCTTCACGCGATCGCGCGGAGTTCGCAGACAAGGTGCTATCCGCGATGCGGCTCGGTTTCGGCGGTCACCACGAAGGGCCGGGCTGAGGCGGAGCGGGCGGCCACGCGTCGCGATCCGCCCAGATTTCCACGTTCGGACTGCCTGCGACGGCGCGTGCCGCAATGGATTCCTTCTTGCGCTCGACCAGCGCTTTCAGGGCCGCACGCTTGTCGGTGCCGGCGACGAGGAAGACCAACTCCGAAATGCGCGAGAGCACCTGCGGAGTAACGGTCACGGCGGAACGTCCGTCCGGTCGCTGCACGGAGACAGCGAGCTTTCCGTTCGCACGCTGCAAATCCCCTTCCGTGAAGAGGGAAGCAGTGTGCCCGTCCGCGCCGAGGCCGAGGACCCCGAGCGGCATGCGAGCGGCCGAGCGCATCAGCGCACGGAGCCTGCGCTCATAGTCTTCCACGGCTCGCTCGAGCGGCAGTTCGGTGCGCACGCGCAGAATCCGCTCCGCCGGCAGCGCAAGCGACTCGAGCAGCGGCCGGGCCGCGCGGAAGTTGCTCGCGTCCGAAGTCGGCGGCACGTAGCGCTCGTCGGAAAAGAAAATCTCGAGCGACGATGGCGCGCTCAGCGACCGCCCGGCGAGGTTCTGATAGGCCTGCAGCGGGGTATTCCCGCCGGAGAGCATCAGCGCCACCGGGCCACGGCCGGTCTGCTCGATCTCCCAGGCCAGGCGCTCGGTGAGCGCATCGTTCATTGCAATCCGCGATTCGAAGGATCGAACCCGAAAATCCGTTTTCATTGCCGCCCTCTTGGCTGTTCCATCACCTGTGTTTGCAGTTCCGTTGCCCGACCGTTGCGCAGCACGCGCAATTTGATCGTCTCGCCCACTTTCCTGTGCGAAGCCACCCGTGCGATCGCTTCCTGCGCCGAACGGACCGGCGTGCCGTCGACTTCCGTCAACATGTCTCCGGCCTGCACGCCCGCACGCTGCGCGGGGCTTCCCACGTACGTATTAGCAATCAGCACGCCCGTGAGGGGAAGACCGAGCTGCTCGCGCTGATATTCCGGCACATCCTGCGGAACGATGCCGATCCAGCCGCGGATCACGCGCCCGTGGGCAATGATATCCGCCAGCACCCCGCGCACGAGATCCACCGGGATGGCGAATCCGATGCCCTCGACGCCCAGGTTCTTCGCGATGATGGCCGTGTTGATCCCCACGAGGCCACCGCTGGTATCGATGAGGGCGCCGCCGGAATTCCCAACGTTGATGGCGGCGTCCGTCTGGATGAAATCCTCGAAAGTGGCGACGCCGAGGGACCGGGTCGTCGCGCTGACGATGCCGTGAGTGACGGTCTGCGAGAGTCCCACGGGGCTGCCGATGGCAAGGACGACATCGCCCACGTGCAGCGTGTCCGACCGGCCCAGGGGGGCGACCGGCAGGTCCTTGAGCTCGATGCGCAGGACCGCAAGATCCGTATCCGGATCACGGCCCACGATCTTCGCGTCCGCGACGCGCTCGTCGGCAAGCTGCACCCGGATCGCATCGGCATTCGCGATGACGTGATGGTTGGTCACGATGTGACCGTCGTGATCGACGATCACGCCGGATCCGAGACTATTCTCGATACGCTGCCTGTAGCGCGGCCACGCCTCGCGAAACAGCTCGTCGAGCGAGGACGGTGCGACACGCTCCGTGACCACGCGCGCGGTATAGATGTTGACGACAGCCGGCGCCGCACGCCGGACGGCATCCGCATAGCTGACCCGCCCCGACTGGGTCGCCGGCGTTGCGGCGGCTGGAGGGATTGTCGCGACGCCATCCCTCCGGACGAGGTCCGGGCGCAGCGCCACGGCGATGAATGCGAGGGCCAGCCCACCGACGATCGAGCCAGCCACGAACAGAAGTCCGCGGCCCCAAGTCTTTCCCACCATCTGCGCTTAGACCCACCGCCCGGGAGGGCATTGTCGTTTGTGTATAATGCGCCGCCCCCCGCTGGCCGGAAACTGCAGCCCCGTGCGCGATGAGCGCGTACCGGTGAGTCGCGGGGCAATTCGGGCTATCAGCGGGAGTGTCCCAAGTTGACGGTGCAAAATGCGGTCATCGGTCGCGATGACGAGGTCGACAGCAGTCGGCGCAAATTCCTGACCACGGCGACCACGGCCACCGGCGCACTCGGCGCCGCCTTCGCCCTCGTTCCGTTCATCGCATCCTGGAAACCCTCCGAGCGTGCGCGCGCTCTCGGCGCGCCCACGGAAGTCGATCTCAGCACGCTCGAGCCCGGGCAGATGACCACCGTCATCTGGCGCAAGCAGCAGGTCTACATCGTTCATCGCACTCCCGAGATGTTGCAGTCTCTGGGGAATCACAACGATCAGCTGAAGGATCCGGGTTCGGAGAGCTCCGAGCAGCCGCAGTACGCGAAGAACGACACGCGCGCGCTGAATCCCAACTTCCTCGTGCTCATCGGCGTCTGCACCCACCTCGGGTGTCTGCCGAAGCAGCGTTTCGCCCAGGGCGAGCTCGGTGCGGGCTGGCCGGGCGGTTTCTTCTGCCCCTGCCACGGCTCGCGGTTCGATCTCGCAGGACGCGTGTTCGAGGGCTCGCCCGCCTCGGTGAACCTGCGCGTGCCGCCCTACAGCTTCGAAGGCGACAAGAAGCTGGTCGTCGGTGTCGATACCGGCGAGAAGAAAGAGGGGGCGGCGTAAATGGCCACTCCGGCTTCCACGGCAACGCCGCAGAAGACAGGCTTCATGGCCTGGCTCAACAAGCGCTTCCCGGTCGAGGAGTTCGTCGACGAGCAGTTGACGGGCTACTACGCGCCGAAGAACTTCAACTTCTGGTACTACTTCGGCGTGCTGGCGCTCGTGGTGCTGGTGCTGCAGCTGTTCACCGGCATCTTCCTCACCATGTTCTACAAGGTGGGCGAGACCACCTCGTTCGATTCGGTCGAATTCATCATGCGCGAGGTGGAGTGGGGCTGGCTCATCCGCTACCTCCATTCCACGGGCGCCTCGGCGTTCTTCGTTGTCGTGTATATCCACATGTTCCGGGCGCTCCTGTACGGATCGTACAAGGCGCCGCGCGAGCTCCTGTGGCTGTTCGGCATGGGTGTGTACCTCGCACTGATGGCCGAAGCGTTCATGGGATACGTGCTGCCCTGGGGGAACATGTCTTTCTGGGGTGCGCAGGTGATCGTGAACCTATTCGGCACGATCCCGGGCATCGGGCCAGGGCTGGTCGAATGGATTCGCGGTGACTACGGCATCGCGGATGCGACGCTGAACCGCTTCTTCTCGCTCCACGTCGTCGCCATTCCGCTCGGGCTCCTGCTGCTCGTCGGGCTGCACCTCGTGGCGCTGCGCCGTGTGGGCTCCAACAACCCGGACGGCATCGAGATCAAGGAAAGCCTCGGCGCGAACGGCAAGCCGATCGACGGCATCCCGTTCCACCCGTACTACACCGTGAAGGACCTGGTCGGCGTCGGGGTGTTCTTCATTCTCTTCGCCATCGTGGTGTTCTTCGTGCCCACCTTCGGCGGCCTCTTCCTCGAGGCGCCGAACTTCGAGCAGGCCGATCCGCTCTCGACGCCCGAGCACATCGCGCCGGTCTGGTACTTCACGCCGTACTACGCAATCCTGCGCGCGGTCCCGGACCAGCGGATCGGAGCGCTGCTGATGTTCGCCTCGGTCGCGCTGTGGATCTTCCTGCCGTGGCTCGATCATTCGAAGGTGAAATCGATGCGCTACAAGGGCTGGATGTCCCGCGGGGCGCTCGCGATCTTCGTGATCTCGTTCCTCGTGCTCATGTACCTGGGACTGCAGCCGGCGGAAGGCCTGTACGTCCTGCTGGCACGCATCTTCACCCTCCTGTACTTCCTCTATTTCCTGGCCATGCCCATCTACACCAGGCTCGATCCCGTGAAGCCCGTGCCGCAGAGGTTGACCGGCCATGCGCACTGACATGCGTACGCTCGCGCTTGCGGTGGTGCTTTCCTTCGCGCTGGTCGCGGGGGGAGCGGTGGCGGCGGAGGAGCCCGGCGGCCACGAAGGCGGCGCCCTGGACTGGCAGCACTGGAAGGCGAAGAACGAAGTGACCAACATCACTTCGCTCCAGCGTGGTGCGCGCAACTTCGTGAGCTACTGTCAGGGCTGTCATGCCCTGAAGTACGTGCGCTATGCGCGCGTGGCGGAGGACCTCGAGATTCCGCTCGAGCAGCTCGAGAAGCTCCTGTTGCCACCCGGTGACAAGGCGGCAGATTACATATCTGCGAGCATGCCCAGGGCGGACGCCGAGGCGTGGTTCGGCAAGGCGCCGCCGGACCTGTCCCTGATGGCGCGGTCGCGCGGCCGGGACTACCTCTACCAGTTCCTGATGACCTTCCACGCGGACGCGGCGAAACCCACTGGCGTCAATAACCTGCGCCTGCCTGGCACGGCCATGCCGCACGTCCTCTCCGAGCTCGAGGGCGTGAAGAAGGCCGTGTTCAAGAACGTGGAAGTCGCGGGCGAGGACGGCAAGCCACGCACCGAGCAGGTGCTGGAGAAGTTCGAGACCGTGCTGCCGGGCCGATTATCCGAAGCGGAATACGCCTCCTTCGTGCGCGATACCGTAAACTTCCTCGACTACGCGAGCGAGCCCACGCAGATGAAGCGTCGTGCGCTCGGCGTGTGGGTCGTACTGTTCCTGATCGCCTTCACGTGGATGGCGTGGCTGCTGAAGAAGGAATACTGGAAAGACGTCCATTGATGGACGTGGAGTGGCGGCTCGCGCGCCACTGACACTCTGGGAGCGGAGAACTTGTCGAGCAGACGATCCATCATGACGCTGTTTTCCGCTCCCAACGATCCGTGGAGCCATCGCACACGCATCGTGCTTGCGGAGAAGGGCATCAGCATCGACATCGTGAGTGTCGAGCCGGGCAAGTTTCCCGAAGACCTGCTCGACCTCAACCCGTACCACAGCGTACCGACGCTCGTGGACCGCGATCTCGTGCTGTACGACTCGCGCGTCATCATCGAGTATCTCGACGAGCGCTTCCCGCACCCGCCCCTGATGCCGGTGGACCCGGTGACGCGCGCACAGTTCCGCCTCGCGCTCTATCGCATCGAGCGCGACTGGTACGGGCTCGTGCACCAGATCGAGAGCGATCCGGACAAGAAGGACGCCGCGCGCCACAAGAAGATCCTGCGCGACACGATCCTGCAGAGCACGGACCTCTTCAAGATCAAGCCCTACTTCCTGTCGGACGAGTTCTCGCTGGTCGATGCGACGATCGCGCCGATCCTGTGGCGGTTGCAGTACTACGAGATCGACCTGCCGCCGCAGGCGCAGCCGATCGTGAAATACGCGAGCCTGTTGTTCTCACGTGCTGCGTTCCGCGAAAGTCTCTCGGACGCTGAGCAGGAAATGCGACTGTTATAGCGTCAGCATGCGCCAGCCTCCTGCGAAACGGCCTTACCTCCTGCGCGCCATGCACCAGTGGATGACGGATTGCGGTCACACCCCGCACGTCATCGTCGATGCCGAATACAACGGCGTGGACGTGCCGCGGGCGTATGTGAAGGAAGGCAAGATCGTGCTGAATCTGAGCGCGACGGCGACTCAGCACCTGAAGCTCGGGAATGAATGGATCGAGTTCGATGCGCGGTTCGCGGGCGTCGTGAATCGCGTCAGCTTTCCGATCAGTGCGGTGCTCGGGATTTATGCGCGGGAGACCGGTGAAGGCATGGTCTTCACCGAGCAGGACCTCGGCCCCGAGCCGCCGACGCGACCCAACCCCGTGGAAGACGGCGGCAAGCGGCCGCAGCTCAAAGTCGTCAAGTAGTCACGCGTCGAACGCGTGCTTGATCCACTCGATGCCCTTTTCGGCATCGTGCACTACCACCACGTCGAAGCGAACCCGCATGTTCCCGAATTCGCGGTGCCGCTGCAGAAGCTGCTCGGCGGCGCGAATAATTTTGCGCTGCTTGAACCAGTCGACACTGGCTGCAGCGCCGCCGAATGTGTCGCTCGAACGAGTGCGGACCTCTGCGATGATCAGCACGTCACCTTCACGGGCGACAACATCGAGCTCGCCCAGCCGGCGCCGGAAATTTCTCGACAGGATTTCGAGTCCTTGTTGCTTCAGGTAGGCGACAGCACGGTTCTCGGCATCTTTGCCGATCTGCATACGGTCCATCGTTACTGCGTGACGGCTGCTGCCGCAGCGACAGCGAGCGGTCGTGTCTGCCCATTGTGAAGCTGCGCCCATGCAAGCTCGCGTTGCACGCGGCGCTCGGCATCGAGCGTGAGTCGGCCAGTGAGGCCATCGACATTGACGGTGTTGGTGCCGGTTGCGCGCAGGGCAACGGCAAGCCGGAACGCATCGAAGCCGAATGCGAACAGCCGATTGCGCCTCGGCCCGCCGGTGGGCCACGCCTCACGCGCGGCTGAGCGCACGCTGTCCGCAAGGTTGCTGCCGAGCATCCACGGCATGTCGGGGAAGATGAGCCCTTCCATATCCTCATTCGCAGCCGGATCGGGTTCGAACGCGTCCGACGTCGCATACGTCGCGACATCGCCCGCGAAATGAAATCGCAACTGCGGCCGCACGAGGCGCGCTGTCGGCGCAGGGCCCGGCGCAAAAATGAAATCGAGATCCTGCCGGCGGCGTGGCTCGAACTGCAGCTTCGTGCCGAGAATTTGTTCCAGCCTCTTCTGCCGCGCGCGACTGTCCGTGATGCGCAGAACCTGCGTGATCTCCGGTGCCCAGTCGGTCCGCGTTGAATCGAGCGCCACGTCTGCGAGCAATGTGCCGCCACCTGCTTCGAGCTCTTGCCGGAACGCAGCGAGCACGCGCGCGCCCCAGTCGCCTTCGGGCACGACCGCCACGCCGCGCCTCTTTTCATCCGCAAGAATGCGACGGGCCACAGCGCGCGCTTCTTCTTCAGGCGACAGCGCGAACTGATAGAAGCCATTCGGCCCCGGCCGATCCGCAGGCAAAAAATTCAGCGCCAGGATCGGTGGGCGCGCGGCACCGAGATCCGCCGCAGCGGTCACTTCTTCACGCATGAGCGGGCCGACAATGAACTCCGCGCCTTCCTCGCGTGCACGCGCGATGGCTTCGGCGGCGCTGATCTCAGCAGTGTCGAAGACGCGCAGTCGCGGCCGCTGCGACGTGGGCACCTGGTAGTACGCCGTCATGAAACCATCGCGAACCGTGACACCCGCGCTGCCCGTCCGCCCGGACAACGGCAGCAGCAACGCGACGTGCGGAATCGCTTCCCGCACTTCGGGCCGCTGACCGAGCAACTCCGTCCGCACGACGTCGTTCGCCGGATGACTCGGATATCGCGTCCGCCACGCTTCGATGTCCGCCTGCGCAGTGGCGGTGCCGCGCGCCATCGCCGCCGCCAACGGCGACAGTTCGAGCCAGCCCCGAATGAGATTGTCCGGACCCGTACGAGGATCGATGCGCACACCGCGTTCACTCAGCTCGCGAAGTTGAATCAGCAGTTCCGCGCGAATCTGGGTGCGTTCATCAGGCGTAAGGAGAAAGCGCTCGCGTGTGATCTCCGCGCGCACGCCATCCACAGGTCGCGTCGCTGCAAAGGCCGCCTGCTGCCGCAAGGTGAGATAGCGAATCGCCATTTGTGGAGCGGCGGGCTGGGGAATGTTCGAAATCTGTTGCCAGGCCTCGTTGTTCTGATTGCGCGCGAGCGCGATCTCGACGCCGAGCATCTGCCGCTCGAAAGTCTGGTCCGCGTTGAGCGGCGGAACGAGGCTCGCGAGCACGCGCTGCGCGTCGTCCGGCCGGCGCGCTCTCACGTACTCTCGCGCGGCGAGCAGCAGATAGTTGTTCTGCTCGATGCCGGTGTTTTGCCCGGCGAGTCGCTCGTAGACGGCAGCCGCGCCCGCATGATCGCCTGAGCGCTCGAGATTCCGTGCGCGATCCTGACTCGGTGGCGCTTCACCACGAGGCCCGAGCGCGGGACAGCCGGTCAGCGCCAGCACGGCTGCCAGCACGACGGCGAAGCGGCCTATCCACAGCGCTCTTCCTTGGGTGATCATTGCTCGGACACGCTCCAGCACAGACGAGGCGGGAATTATAGTGGCCAATCTGAAAGGCCGGCTGAACGTCGTCGCGACTCCGATCGGAAATCTGAGCGATCTGAGCCCGCGTGCGCAGGAAGCGCTTGCAGGCGCGGACGTGATCGCAGCTGAGGACACGCGGCATACGCGCACGCTGCTGCAGTCGATTGGCGTATCGAAGCCCATGGTGTCGCTACATGCGCACAATGAATCAAGCCGCGTGCCTGAGCTGCTCGCGAGACTCGCTGCGGGCGAAACAGTGGCGCTCGTCAGCGACGCCGGGACGCCGCTGCTCTCCGACCCTGGCTACGAATTGGTCAGCGAAGCAGCGCGCGCCGGCTGCGACGTGCGCGTGGTGCCCGGGCCCTCTGCAATAACGGCCGCGCTTGCGGTCGCGGGTTTGCCGACCGATCGTTTCTGCTTCGAAGGGTTTCTGCCGCCGCGTTCGAGTGAGCGTCGCGCGCGGCTTGCTGAAGTTTCGAGCGAGTCACGCACGCTCGTGTTCTTCGAAGCGCCTCATCGCATAGAAGAGTGTCTTCAGGATCTCGCGGCCGTGTTTGGCGGCGAGCGTCGCGCCGCTGTCGCGCGTGAGCTCACCAAAGCCCACGAAACTACGTATCGCGGCACACTGAACGAGCTCCTCGCTCTCGCGAAAAACGAAGGCAATTTCGCGCGCGGTGAAATCACGATCGTCGTACAAGGTGCGCCGGCGACGAACGATGCAGTGGATGCTCAGTTACTCGAGCGCGCCGTGAACATCCTCGTGCGTGAGCTTCCTCCCGGTCGCGCAGCAGCCCTGGCCGCGCAACTCGTAGGCGCAAAGCGCAGCGACGCCTATGCACTCGCCCTGCGAGCCGCAAAAGCCGAAGAGGGCGACTAGCCCCCGTTTGCGCCTTGCTTTTCAGCGATTCGGCCGTATCGTGCGCGCGGGGAGTCGGCCGGGTAACCGCTGTCGCCGTGTAAAGCGGCGGTGGAGGAAAGTCCGGGCTCCTGCGGATGAGGTGCCAGGTAACGCCTGGGGGGCGCGAGCCCACGGAAAGTGCAACAGAAAGCAAACCGCCTACGTTTCCGGAGCCCCTAAAAAAGGCGGCGGAAACCGGTAAGGGTGAAACGGTGCGGTAAGAGCGCACCGCGCCGGTGGCAACATTCGGCGGCACGGCAAACCCCACCTGGAGCAAGGCCAAATAGGGAAGCCGCGGAGCCTGAAAAGGTGTCCGCAGCGCCATCCGCGCGCGCTTCCGGGTAGGCCGCTCGAGGCTTGCGGCGACGCAGGTCCCAGAGGAATGGTTGCCCAAGACAGAACCCGGCTTACAGGCCGACTCCCCACCCCCCTGAAGCTCGTACAGAGGCTCTGCCTCTCACCTACTGTATGAGCTTAGTACCCCAACTCGATGTTTTATAAGCGCAACACTCATACAGCGCTGTACACAGTGTTTATCCATTCACCATAAGTCTTTGTGAATGCGACGAATTTCTCACTTGACGCAATTGACATAGCGTGTCGCGCGTCTATAGTGGCGCCAAGTGGGAGAGAGTGGGGGAGGATGGGCGGAGATTTCGCTCTCAGGTCATGTTTCGCGGTGCAACAAAGGTCTCCCTGGATTCCAAGGGCCGGATGGTCATTCCCAGCCGGTACCGGGATGAGCTCATGGAGAGCGCCCAGGGGAAGCTGATTTTCACCGTCGACAAGGACCAGTGCCTCCTTCTCTACCCCCTGCCCGAATGGGAGCCCGTGGAACGCAAGTTGATGGGCCTCCCCAGCATGCACGCCCGCTCGCGGAAATTGCAGCGGCTGATGGTGGGTTACGCCACCGACGTGGAGCTGGACGGGCAGGGCCGGGTGCTCGTGCCGCCCGAGCTGCGTGAATTCGCGGCGCTCGGGCAGCGGGCCATGCTGGTCGGCCAGGGTAGCTATTTCGAGCTCTGGGACGAGTTGCGCTGGAACGGTCGGCGCGATTTGTGGCTGAACGGTGAGGATTCCGGCACCGATTTGCCATCCGAGCTCGATTCACTGTCGCTGCAGAGCGGAGCGAAGGCGACGGACGGTTCATAGGGGTAGTGCACGCGCCGCTGCTGCACACATCGGCGTATGCGCAGGGTCAAGGCGAAACGGGCAACTTCGGGGCGGTCTACACGCCGCTTGGGTGGAGAGGTTTCTGTGGATGAGCACACACCTGTGCTTGTCGAGGAGACGCTCTCGGCGCTGGCTCCCGGAGCGGATGGGTACTATGTCGATGCGACGTTCGGGCGCGGCGGCCACACGGCACGCATTCTCGCGGCCCTGGGTAGAGAGGGCCGCGTGCTCGCGATCGACCAGGATCGCGAAGCCATCGCGGCCGGGCGCCAGCGCTTTGCCGACGAAGTGCGGCTTACGCTCGTCCATGCGTCATTTGCCGATCTCGCGACGCTTGTGCCCGCACATGCGCACGGGCGTGCATGCGCTGGCGTGCTCTTCGACCTCGGCGTCTCCTCCCCCCAGCTCGACGATCCGGCGCGCGGTTTCAGCTTCCGGGCGGACGGCCCGCTCGACATGCGCATGGATGCGACACGTGGGGAGCCGGTCTCGGCCTGGCTCGCTCGTGCGGGCGTCGACGAGATTCGCGAGGTGATTAGCACGCTTGGGGAAGAGCGCTTCGCGCGGCGTATCGCCGAGACGATAGTCAGCGCACGTCGCGCCGAACCCTTGACGCGTACGCGTCAATTGGCAGAAATCGTTGCGCGCGCCGTGCGTACGCGCGAGCCCGGCAAACATCCTGCGACGCGCACCTTTCAGGCGCTGCGCATGTTCGTCAACGATGAGCTGGGCCAGCTCGAGCGTGGGCTCACCGCTGCGGCGGATGTGCTCGCGGTCGGCGGACGCCTCGCCGTCATCACGTTCCACTCGCTCGAAGATCGCATCGTCAAGCATTTCATGCAGGGCCTGTCCCGCGTGGATCCTGAGCTTGCACGCCTCCCCGTGATTCCCCCTTCAGCGCAACCGCGCTTCCGTCTCGTCGGTCGCAAATCCAGGCCCGGCGCGGAAGAGCGCGCGAGCAACCCCCGTGCACGCAGCGCCATGCTCCGGGTCGTGGAGCGCGCGAGGTAAGCCGCCGTGCGTATGTTCAGCCGCAAGCTCCTCACGATCACGGTCGGTGTGCTGTGGGCCGCCGTGCTCTTCTCCGCCGCCGGCGCCATCTATTCGAAGCATCGTGCGCGCGAGCTGTTCGTGACGCTCGAGCGCATGAACCGGCAGCGCGACACGCTGGAAATCGAATGGGGCCAGTTGCAGCTCGAGCAGAGCGCGTGGTCGACGCATGCATTCGTCGAGCGCGTCGCGAGCGCCAAGCTCCACATGCAATCCCCGAAGCCCGCAGAGATCGAGCTGATCTCCCCCTGAGAGGTTGTCGCCATGAGAAAGAGACTGAGATGAACCGCGATTCTTCCGGCGCGCTGCGCGCCGCTATCGATACGGGCTTCGCGCAGCGAAGGCCGGTTGAACCCCGGCCGCAGGCCGTGACATGACCGGGCGCACGGCACGCGAGGTGAATACCAGCTCGTTCCGCTGGCGAGCCTGGTTGCTCATGGCGCTGCTTGCATGCAGCGCCAGTGCACTTGCGTGGCGTGCTGTGGATCTTCAGCTGGTCGACAACGGCTTCCTCCTCGACAAGGGCACGCAGAATTTCTCGCGCGTGGCCGAGATTGCCGCGCATCGCGGGACGATCACGGATCGGTACGGCGAGCCGCTCGCGGTCAGCACGCCCGTGGATTCGGTGTGGGTGAATCCGCAGGAGCTGATGCTCGCGCTCAGCCCGTCCGCCGACACGATGGCGTCGAATTCCAAGCCGAGTCTCGCCGCGGCGGACCAGCTCACACGTCTCGCGAAGGCGCTGAAGGTGGACCGGCAGGAGCTCGCGCGCCGCATCGCCAGCAATGCCGATCGCGAATTCATTTATCTAGCGCGTCATCGCCAGCCCGCCGAGGCGCAGAACATCAAGGCGCTCGGCATTCCCGGCGTGTACCTCGCGCGCGAGTACCGGCGCTATTACCCCTCGGGCGAAGTGACCGGACACATCCTCGGCTTTACGAACATCGACGATGCCGGGCAGGAGGGGCTCGAGCTCGCCTTCGATCACTGGCTGGCCGGTGAAGATGGCGCGAAGCGCGTGATCCAGGATCGATACGGCCGCATCGTGCAGGACGTCGACAGCATCCGCCCGGCCCGCCCGGGGCGCGATCTCATACTGTCCATCGACCTGCGCATCCAGTACCTCGCATATCGCGAGCTGAAGTCGGCGATCCGCGAGCAGCGGGCGCGCGCAGGTTCGATCGTCGTGCTGGATGTGGACACCGGCGAAGTGCTCGCGATGGTGAACCAGCCCGCGTACAACCCGAACGATCGCGAGCAGCTTGCAGCGAAGACGTACCGGAACCGTGCGGTGACGGACATCATCGAGCCCGGCTCATCGATGAAGCCGTTCTTCGTCGCGGCCGGACTGGCCTCGGGCAAGTATTCCTCCCGCAGTGTGATCGACACGTCGCCCGGCTACATGAAGGTCGGCGCGCGGATCTTCGAGGACGAGCATGGGAGCCTCGGTCGCGTGGACCTGGCGACGATCCTCGCGAAGAGCTCGAACGTGGGCATGGGGATGCTCGCGCTCTCGCTGCAGCCCGAGCAGATGTGGAGCACGCTGAGCCGCTTCGGCTTCGGCCAGGTGACCACGAGCGGCTTCCCCGGCGAGTCCGCGGGGCTGTTGAGCCACTACTCCCATTGGCGACCGGTAGGCATCTTCACGATGTCGCACGGCTACGGTCTCTCCGTTACCCCGCTCCAGCTCGCGCATGCGTACGCAACGCTCGGCGCGTTTGGCGTGTCGCGACCGGTGTCGTTCGTTCGCGTCGAAGGGTCGCCGAGCAGCGACTCGGTGCTGGAGAAGGATGTAAGCCGCGATCTCATCAACCTGCTCGAGGCCGTCGTGGCCACCGAAGCGGGCACCGGTTATCGAGCGGCGATTCCGGGTTATCGCGTGTCGGGGAAGACCGGTACGGCGTGGAAGGCCACCAGCGGTGGCTACTCGACCGACAAGTACATGGCGGTGTTTGGCGGCATCGCCCCCGCCACGCGTCCGAAGCTCGCGGCCGTCGTAGTCATCGATGAGCCGAGCACCACGCGTCACACCGGTGGCGAAGTGGCCGCGCCCGTGTTTTCGGCGGTGGTCGGCGGGGCGCTGCGCCTGATGGCGGTGCCGCCCGACAAGCCCATCAAGTCGATTGACGACATGCCGGCGCTGCAGGCGCAGAGCCGGACGCCCGCGTCGCGGCGTTAATAGAGGGTGAAGACGAGCGGATCATGAACAGCGCGGGACGATCACTGGCAGAGCTGACAGCGGGCCTCATTCCGGCCCCGCCGGACATGCTCGTCACCGACGTGACGCTGGACAGCCGCGCCGCCTCACCCGGCGCGCTGTTTCTCGCCTGCCGTGGCCGCACGCATCACGGGCTGAAGTTTGCCGGCCAGGCGATCGCGAACGGCGCGCGCGCCGTGCTGTACGAGCCCGCGGTCGGGGCATCCGAGCAGGCGCCGGAATTCAACTCGGACATCTATTTCGCGCGCGTGCCGGATCTGAGCCGCCACGTCGGCACGATCGCGGATCGCTTTTTCGGCTCGCCTTCGCAGGCGCTCACGATCGCGGGCGTCACCGGCACGAACGGCAAGACGACGTGCGCGTTCCTGCTCGCGCAGGCGCTGGGATTCTGCGGCCGGCCCGCTGCGTACGCCGGGACCATTGGCTACGGCATGCCGGACTCGCTCACCGAATCGACCCACACCACTGTGGACGCAGTGAGCGTTCATCGTCAGCTCGCGGAAATGCGCCGCCAAGGCGCGAAGTACGTGAGCATGGAAGTGTCGTCGCACGCGCTGGAGCAGGGGCGCGTGAACGGCGTGCGGTTCAACACAGCCGTGTTCACGAACCTCACGCGCGATCATCTCGACTACCACGGCACGATGGACGCGTACGGCGCGGCCAAGGCGCTGCTGTTTGCCGTGCCCGGCCTCGCCGCGCGCGTCATCAATGTCGATGACGAGTTCGGCGCGCGGCTTGCTGCACAGAATTCTGCTGCTCGTCTCGTCGTGACGACACGCAAGGAGCACTTCGCATTGACGGAGTTCGTGCGCGCCTCCCGCGTGCGTGCCGAGACGTCAGGGCTCGTGATCTCGATCGAGTCGAGCTGGGGTGTCGGCGAAGTGAGCGTTCCGCTAATCGGCGACTTCAATGTCGAGAACGTGCTTACTGTGCTCGCGGCGCTGCTCGCGCTCGGCGTGCCACTGGTCGACGCCTCGAATGCACTGGCGCGCTGCCGTGCCCCGAGCGGACGCATGGAGTTGTTCGGCGGTCGCGGCCACACGCCGCTCGCGATCGTCGACTACGCACACACTCCCGATGCATTGGGCAAGGCGCTGCGCGCGGCGCGCATGCACTGTCGCGGACGCCTGCACGTGGTGTTCGGATGCGGCGGTGATCGCGACGCCGGCAAGCGGCCCTTGATGGGCACGATCGCCGCGGAGCTGGCGGACGACCTCGTCGTTACCGACGACAATCCACGTACCGAAGACCCGCGCCGGATCGTTGCCGAGATTCTCGCCGGAGTGAGAGGTCCCACAGGTCCCATTGTTTCTCGCGCTACGTCCGTGCGCGTGGAGCATGACCGGGCGCGTGCAATCAAAAGCACGCTGGATGGAGCTGCAGCAGGCGATGCCGTGGTCGTCGCCGGCAAAGGACACGAGAACTACCAGATCTACGGGACTGAGCGCCGCCCCTTCAGCGATCAGGCCGTGATCCGGGCCCATTTAGGAGAGCAGGCGTGAAGCGCACGCTGGGGGGTAAGACGTCTGAACCCAGGAAATTGGGTGCCAGGACGTTGGAACAATTCGCGCTCGCCTGCGGCGGTCGGCTCGTAGGAGCCGACCGCGTTTATTCCAGCGTGTCCACGGACACGCGCACGCTCGCCGCCGGCGAGCTGTTCGTCGCGCTTCGCGGCCCGAACTTCAACGGCAACGAGTTCGTTACTGCGGCAGAGAAGGTGGGTGCGGCGGGCGCGGTGGTCGATGCGGAGCAGAGCGCCAGCATCGCGCAGATCGTCGTGAAAGATACGCAGGCGGCGCTGGAGAAGGCGTCTTACGCCTGGCGCACGCAGTTCGGCATTCCTGTCGTCGGCGTTGCCGGCAGCAATGGGAAGACCACCGTTAAAGAAATGACGGCGGGGATTCTCGCGAAAGCCGGCACCTGCCTCGCGACGCGCGGCAATCTCAACAACCACATCGGCGTGCCGCTCACGCTGTTCCGTCTCGACGCGGAGCATCGCTTCGCGGTCGTCGAGATGGGCGCGAATCATCCGGGCGAGCTGGCAGCGCTGGTGCGGATCGCGCGTCCGACGATCGGGCTCATCACGAACGCGGGTGCCGAGCATCTCGAAGGCTTCGGCAGTCTCGAAGGCGCCGCGCGCGCCGAGGGCGAGATGGTCGAAGGGCTCGAGCCGGCGGGCACGGCCATCATCAATGCAGACGATCCGTTCGCGGACCTGTGGCGCGGACTGACGAAGGCGAAGATCGTGAGCTTCGGGCTCAAGGCCGGTTCCGACTTCACTGCGAAGGACGTGCGTACGGATATCGGCAACGAAGGCTTCGTCACGCGCTACACGCTCGAGTGCCCGCTCGGTCGCACATCGGTGACCATGAATCTGGCCGGCAGGCACAACGTATCGAACTCACTCTGCGCCGCGGCCGCCGCCGCTGCAGCGGGCGCAACGATGGAGCACATCGTGAGCGGGCTCCGCGCCGTGCAAGCGGTGAAAGGTCGGCTGCAGTTCAAGAAGACGCCGCATGGCGCGTGGGTCATCGACGACTCGTACAACGCGAACCCGAGCTCAGTGCACGCGGGTATCGAAGTGCTCGAACAGCTCTCTGGCAAGAAATGGCTCGTGTTCGGCCAGATGGGTGAGCTTGGCGCGTTCTCCGGAGAGGCGCACACCGAGATCGGCACGTTCGCGCGCGCGCACGGCGTCGAGCGCATGTTTGCCGTCGGCGCGGATGCGCAGCTCACCGTGAAAAGTTTTGGCGCCGGCGCCGAGTGGTTTGCCGACACCACCGCGCTGTCCGCGGCGCTGAATGCGGCGCTCACTCCGGACGTGCGTCTCCTCATCAAGGGGTCGCGCTCCAATCGCCTGGAACGGGTCGTCGAATCGTTGGGCGCTAAGGAAGGTTAGGGACGTGCTTTACTGGCTCACACAACAACTCACGCCCCTGTACTCAGGCTTCAACGTCTTCTCGTACCTGACGTTCCGCGCCATCCTGGCCGTGGTCACGGCGCTCGCGTTCTCGCTGCTCGTCGGGCCGAAGATGATTGCGCGCCTCTCGCGCTATCAGATCGGCCAGGTGGTGCGCACGGATGGACCCAAGACGCATCTGCCGAAGGCTGGCACGCCCACGATGGGTGGCGCGTTGATCCTGTGCGCCATCCTGTTCGGCACGCTCCTGTGGGCGGACCTGAGCAACCGTTTCGTGTGGACGGTGCTCGGCGTGACGTTCGCGTTCGGCCTCATTGGTTTCTACGACGACTACCTGAAGCTCGTGGTCGGCAACTCGCGCGGCCTGATCGCGCGCTGGAAATATTTCTATCAGTCGGTGGCCGGCCTTGCCGCCGCCATCACCCTCTATTTCACGGCGAACTCGCCGGCGGAAACCACGCTGTTCCTGCCCTTCGTCAAAGGCTTCGCCGAGCCGCTGTCCGCCATCGCCTTCATCGCCATCGCGTACTTCATGATCGTTGGCATGAGCAACGCGGTGAATCTCACCGACGGGCTCGATGGCCTGGCGATCATGCCGGCCGCGCTCGTGGCCGCTGCGCTGGGCGTGTTCGCGTACGCGAGCGGCAACGCGAAGTTCGCGGAATATCTGTCGATCCCCGAGATCCCGCATGCCGGCGAGCTCATCATCTTCTGCTCGTCGCTGGCCGGCGCCGGGCTCGGCTTTCTCTGGTTCAACGCCTATCCCGCGCAGGTGTTCATGGGAGACATCGGTGCGCTCGCCATCGGCGCCGCGCTCGGTCTCATCGCCGTGATCGTGCGCCAGGAAGTGGTGGCGCTGTGGATGGGCGGCATCTTCGTGCTGGAGACGGTGTCCGTCATCCTGCAGGTGGCTTCATTCAAGCTCACCGGGCGCCGCATCTTTCGCATGGCGCCGATCCATCATCACTTCGAGCTGAAGGGCTGGGCCGAGCCGAAAGTGATCGTGCGCTTCTGGATCATCTCCCTCCTGCTCGTCCTCATGGGGCTCGCCACGCTGAAACTGAGATGAACGCCGCGCGTCCCAAAGCCTCGTCCGCAGTGATTGCCGGTCTCGGCAAGACCGGGCTGTCGTGCGCGCGTTACCTGCACGCTCGCGGCTGGCGGATCGCGGTGACGGACACGCGCGCACAGCCGCCGGAGCTGGCGAAGCTGCAGGCGCTCGATCCTGCGATTCCCGTTCGCATGGGCGGGCTCGACACACGCCTGCTCGATGACGCGCTGTGTGTCGTAGCGTCGCCGGGTCTTTCGCTATCGGATCCATTCTTCGTCGAAGCGCGTAATCGCGGACTCGAAGTCGTGGGCGACATCGAGCTGTTTGCGCGTGCAGTGGACGCGCCGGTTGTCGGTATCACCGGCACGAATGGCAAGAGCACCGTCACCACACTCGTGGGCCGCATGGCCGAGCGCTCCGGTCTGAAGGTGCGTGTCGGCGGCAACCTCGGTGAGCCGGCTTTGGACCTGCTGACTGCGGCCCAGCGTGACCCGCAGCCCACCGCGCTCTATGTGCTCGAGCTTTCGAGCTACCAGCTTGAGAGCACGGTATCGCTCGATCTCAAGGCGGGCACCGTGCTCAACGTGACGCCCGATCACATGGATCGTTACGCAACCATCGAAGACTACGCGGCGGCGAAGGCTCGTATCTTCGCCCGGTGCGATACTGCGGTGATCAATCTCGACGATCCGCTCGTCGTCGCCATGCCACGCCCGGGCCAGCGCACGCTGAGTTTCTCCTTGCGCGCTTCGATCGGCGCCGACTACGCGGTGATGACCGGCGCCGACAAGCAATGGTGGCTGAGCCGGCAGGGTCAGCCCTTGCTGGCACTCGCGGCGATGAAGATCAAGGGACTGCACAACGCGGCGAATGCGCTGGCGGCGCTCGCGCTCGGCGAAGCGCTTGGCCTGCCGCTCGCAGCGATGGTGGAGGAGCTACGGTCCTTCGCAGGTCTGCCCCATCGTTCGCAGTGGGTTGCTGACGTCAATGGCGTCACGTACATCAATGATTCAAAGGGCACGAACGTCGGCGCGACGCTCGCTGCAGTGGAGGGAATGAGCGGACCGCTGGTGATGATCGCCGGCGGTGACGGCAAGAATCAGGACTTCGCGCCGCTTCAGGCTGCCTTTCGCGGCAAGGTCCGGCACACCGTGCTGATTGGCCGCGATGCCGACGCGATTGCGAAAGTGTTGCGCGGCGTGTGCACGTTCGAGAAGACGGCGACGCTCGAGGAAGCTGTGCGCGCGGCTGCACGGGCCGCAAAGCCGGGCGATACCGTGTTGCTCTCGCCGGCATGCGCCAGCCTCGACATGTTCCGCGACTACACACATCGCGGAGCCGTGTTCGCACAGACCGTGAAGGAGCTCGCCGCGTGAACAGCACGGCCATCAAGAGCTCCATGCCGTTCGCGCGCTCCGGCTCGCGCGGTGCGACCGTGCACATCGATCGCGTCACCGTGGGGCTGGTGCTGAGCATCCTGCTGCTCGGGCTCGTGATGGTCACGTCCGCGTCCATTTCGATCGCGAGCCAGGAGTCCGGTGACGTCTTCTATTACCTCGAGCGCCAGCTCATTCTGACGGTGCTCGGCGGTGCGGTTGCGGTTGTCCTCTTCTGCATTCCGACGCGACTGATCGAGCGAGCCTCGACGCCGCTCCTGATCATCGCGATTGCTCTGCTCTTCGTGGTGCTCGTGCCGGGCCTCGGGCACGTGGTGAATGGCAGCCGCCGCTGGATCCGGATTCTGGGGTTCAACTTCCAGGCGTCAGAGCTCGCGCGGGTGCTGGTGCTGATCTATCTCGCGAGCTACGCCGTGCGGCGCGCGGACGAGCTGCGCGGAACGCTCGCGGGGCTTGCGAAGCCGCTCGGTCTGCTCGCGATGATCGGGGCGTTACTGCTCGTTGAGCCGGACTTCGGTGCGGCGACCGTTTTGTTCGGCACCGGCTTCGGGCTGCTGTTCATCGCCGGTGCTCGTCTTCGCTATGTGATCGTGATGATGGTGGTGGCGACTGCGGGCTTCGTGACGCTCGCCGTGTCGTCGCCGTATCGGTGGCGACGCATTCTCGCGTTCCTCGATCCGTGGGCGGATCAGTACAACAGCGGGTTTCAGCTTGCGCAGTCGCTGATCGCGATCGGGCGCGGGCAGTGGTTCGGTGTCGGGCTGGGGGAGAGCGTGCAGAAGCTCTTCTACCTGCCCGAGGCGCACACGGACTTCTTGTTTGCGGTGCTGGCGGAAGAGCTGGGGCTCGTTGGCGTGGTGCTGACGCTGGCGCTGTTCGTCGCGTTGATCTGGCGGAGCTTTTTCATCGCGCGGCTTGCGCAGCATGCCGGGCTGGATTTCCCGGCTTATCTCGCGGCGGGCTTTGGGCTTTGGCTGGGGTTGCAGGCGTTCATCAATATCGGCGTGAACATGGGTGTTCTGCCGACGAAAGGGTTGACGCTGCCGCTGATGAGTTACGGGCGATCGAGTTTGATCGTTACATTGGCGTGGGTTGGGCTGGTGCTTCGTGTCTATCACGAGGCACTTTCAGAGGGCAGAGGTTCTGCGAGCGTTCGTCGGCGCGGGACGGACGACATCGAGGACGAAACGTGAGCGCGCCCGCTTCAGGAGTCTCACGTTCTTCGCAGAGGCCAGTCCTCATCATGGCCGGTGGTACCGGCGGCCATGTGTTTCCGGCGCTCGCGCTGGCACGGCTGCTGAAGTCTCGGTCGTACGAGGTGATCTGGCTGGGCACGCGCCGCGGGCTCGAGGCGCGCATCGTTCCGCAGAACAACCTGCCTATCGAATGGATTTCGGTTGGGGGCTTGCGCGGCAAGAGCATCACGACGTTGCTGGCCGCACCGTTCCGATTGTCACTCGCGCTGTGGCAGTCACTGCGCGTGATGTGGCGGCATCGCCCGCAGGTCGTGGTGGGCCTCGGCGGTTTCGTCACGGGCCCGGGTGGCATCGCTGCCTGGCTCACGCGCGCGCCGCTCGTCATCCACGAGCAGAACGCGATCGCAGGTTTCACGAACCGACGTCTCGCCCCGCTCGCGCGCGAAGTGCTCGAAGCCTTCCCGAACAGCTTCGATGCAGGCACCAAGGCCCGCGCGATCGGCAACCCTGTGCGTCAGGAAATCTTCGCGATGCCAGCGCCCGCCGCGCGCTTTGCGCAACGTGGCGGCGCCATTCGTCTGCTCGTCATCGGCGGCAGTCTCGGCGCGATGAAGCTGAATGCAGTCGTGCCCTTCGCCATCGCGCGTCTCGCGGGCTCCATCAACTTCGAGGTACGACATCAGGCCGGCGAGAAGTGGGTGGACTCCGCGCGCAAGAGCTACACGGAAGCGAACGTGCGTGCCGACGTGCGTCCGTTCATCGAAGACATGGCCGAGGCCTACGCGTGGGCAGACCTCGTGATCTGCCGCGCTGGAGCCTTGACCGTCTCAGAGCTCGCCGCGGCCGGCGTCGGTGCCGTCCTCGTGCCGTTCCCTGCGGCCGTGGACGATCACCAGACGCACAATGCGCAGTACCTCGTCTCTGAAGGCGCCGCCATCCTCATTCCGGATCGCGAGCTGACCGCGGAGCGTCTCGCCGACGAACTGCAGAAGCTGTGCGCAGGGCGCGGGAAGCTGCTCGCAATGGCGGATCGCGCGCGACTGCTCGCGCGCCCACGGGCGGCCGAAGATCTCGCAGACGCCTGTCTGCGATACGCAAGGAGCGCGGCATGACCTCCGTCGGCACGGATCGCATGCGCCGGATCAACACGATCCACTTCGTGGGCATCGGCGGCAGCGGCATGGGTGGCATTGCCGAAGTGCTGATCAACCTCGGCTACAGCGTGCAAGGGTCCGACCTCAAGGCGAACGACGTCACCGAGCACCTGACGAAACTCGGTGCGAAAGTTGCGTTCGGTCACTCCGCAAAGAACGTCGAAGGCGCGGACGTCGTAGTCGTATCGAGCGCAGTGGCCCAGAACAATCCGGAGCTGCTCGCGGCACGCGCGCAGCGCATTCCGGTGGTGCCGCGTGCGGAGATGCTCGGCGAGCTGATGCGCTTTCGATATTCGATCGCAGTGGCCGGCACTCATGGCAAGACCACCACGACGAGTCTCGTCGCCAGCATCCTCGCAGAAGGCGGCGAAGATCCGACCTTCGTCATTGGCGGACGTCTGAAGAGCGCGGGCAGTAACGCGCGACTCGGCGCCGGGCACTACCTCGTCGCCGAAGCGGACGAGAGCGACGCTTCGTTCACGCATCTGCAGCCGCTCATCGCAATCGTCACGAACATCGACAACGATCACCTCGTTACGCACGACGGGGACTTCGAGCGCCTGAAGCAGAGCTTCGTCGACTTCCTGCACAACCTGCCGTTCTACGGCCTCGCAGTCGTGTGCTTCGAAGACGAAAACGTCCGCAGCATCCTCGCCGACATCGGTCGGCCGATCGTGACGTACGGCCTCTCCGCGGGCGCGGACCTGCGGGCGATCAACATCCGGCCGCGCGGTTTGCAGACGGAGTTCGACGTCGAGCGCACCACCGGTCCGTCGTTCACCGTCACGGTGAATCTGCCCGGCACGCACAACGTGCTCAATTCGCTGGCGGCGATCGCTGTAGCGCTCGAGTTGAACGTCGAGGTCGATGCCATTCGCAAGGCGCTGCGCGCGTTCCAAGGCATCGACCGCCGCCTGCAGCACATTGCGGATGTCGACACGCCGTCCGGTCGCGTCACCATTGTCGACGACTACGGCCATCATCCGACGGAAGTTGCAGCAACTCTGCAGGCGCTGCGTCAGGGCTACACGGGTCGCCGTCTCGTGCTCGCGTTCCAGCCGCATCGCTACACGCGCACGCGCGATCTCATCGACGACTTCGGCAAGGTGCTGTCCGGCGCCGACGTTCTGTTCGTCACCGAAGTCTACGCCGCGGGTGAAGCGCCGATTGCGGGCGCCGATGGCCGCGCCATCTGCCGCGCCGTGCGCACGCGCGGCCAGGTGGAACCCGTCTTTGTCGAAAAAGTGGAGGGCCTCGCGGCCGCGCTGGCGGACGTGATCCAGGACAACGACCTGATCGTGACGATGGGCGCAGGGCACATCAGCGGCGCCGCGCATGCACTCCCAAGCCAACTCGCACGCCGGAGGTCGCAGTGACCGTGGCGGTAGCCCCAGAGTTCATGCCTCGGGTGAGGCGCAACGAGCCGATGCACAAGCACACCTCCTGGCATGTCGGCGGGCCGGCCGAGGTCTACTTCAACCCGAACAGCCGCACGGATCTCGCTGCGTTCCTGCGCATGCTGTCTCCGGATGTGCCCATCTACTGGATCGGTCTCGGCAGCAACCTCCTCGTGCGCGACGGAGGCATGGACGGTGTCGTGATTTCGACGCACGGCGCGCTCGATCGCTTCGAGCGGAAGAGCCAGACGCAGGTGTACGTGGAAGCCGGCGTGCCTTGCGCGCGCATCGCCAAGCAATGCATCAAGTGGGGCCTCGGCCCGGCCGAATTCTTCGCCGGCATTCCGGGGACCATGGGCGGCGCGCTTGCCATGAACGCTGGCGCGTTCGGTGGTGAGACGTGGCAGCACGTCGTCGAAGTGGAAACCATCGACCGCCATGGTCGCGAGCACGTGCGTGCGGCAGCGGAATACAAGCCGAGTTACCGCCACGTCGAGATGCCCACAGCGGAGGAATGGTTCATCAGCGCCAAGCTCGCCTTCGAGAAGCGCTCGAACGTGCACGAGTCGCAGGTGCGCGACCTGCTCGCACGGCGCAAGGCGTCGCAACCGATCGGCGAATGGAGCGGCGGTTCGACATTCACGAATCCGCCGGGCGATCACGCCGCGCGGCTCATCGAAACCTCCGGACTCAAAGGCTTTCGCATCGGCGATGCGACGGTCTCCGAGAAGCACGCGAATTTCATCATCAACCACGGCCAGGCCAGGGCCGCGGACATCGAGGAGTTGATCGCCCACGTGCAGCACACCGTGGAGCGCGTACATGGCGTGCTCCTCAACCCCGAAGTCCGGATCGTTGGCAGAGAGTGAACCAGGAATTGCGATGCGCCTGAAGTACGACCCGACAGCACTGAAGCATGTGAGCGAGCCGAAGGCATTCGGCCGCGTCGCTGTGCTGTTCGGCGGAGACTCCAGTGAGCGTGAGATTTCGCTCCTCTCCGGCAATGCGGTGCTCGCGGCGCTCAGGCGCAGCCGCGTCGATGCGCATCCATTCGACCCGCGAGACAAGCCGCTCACGCGTCTGATCGAGGAGCGATTCGATCGCGTGTGGATCGCGCTCCATGGGCCGGGTGGCGAAGACGGGACGTTGCAGGGCGCGCTCGAGTATCTCGGCGTGCCGTACACGGGCAGCGGCGTGATGGGCTCCGCCATCGGCATGGACAAGGTGCGTACGAAGCGGCTCGCTCAGGCAGTCGGCGTGGCCACCTCGCCGTTCGTCGTGCTCAACGGTCCGCAGGATCTCGACACCGCGGTCGAGAAACTGAAGCTGCCGATGATCGTGAAGCCCGGAACGCAGGGTTCGAGTGTCGGCATGTCGAAAGTGGAGCGCGCCGAGGATCTACCGGCTGCATACGCGGCCGCCGCGAAGACAGATCGCGTGGTGTTCGCGGAGGCATGGATCACCGGCGGCGAGTACACCGTCGGCATTCTTCAGGGCAAGGCACTGCCTTCGATCCGCATCGAAACGCCGCGCACGTTCTACGACTACGAGGCGAAGTACTTCCGCGACGACACGAAGTATCACTGCCCATCGGGCCTCTCCGCGCCGGCGGAGCAGCACCTCGCGAATCTTGCGACCGCGACGTTCGATGCGGCCGGTGCGGAAGGTTGGGGACGCGTCGACTTCATGATGGACGCGACGGGCCGTCCGTTGCTGCTCGAGTTCAACACGATTCCGGGCATGACCGACCACAGCCTCGTGCCGATGGCGGCGCGTGCGGCCGGCATGGATTTCGATCAGCTCGTCTGGCGCGTGCTCGAGACGAGCTTCGTGCGCATGAAAGCGTAAGGAAAGCGAGAGGCACGCATGCTGAACCGTCCACGCAACCGCCGTAAGCAAGCCGAGAAGGGCCCCTGGTCCTTGTTCGGTGGGAACGGCGCGAAGGTCGACTGGCGCCGCTGGAGCATGACGCTCGCGAGCCTGGCCGGCCTCGGCGCGGCCGGCGGTCTCATCATGTGGACGCTCGATCAGCCGATTCAGTCCGTCGACGTCGCGGGCCGCTTCCAGCGCGTGTCGCCCGCGGACGTGGAACGCGCGGTCAAACAGCGCGTGAGCGACGTGGGTCTCGTGAGCGTCGATCTCGCCGCCGTCCACAAGGCCATTGCCGCGATCCCATGGGTCGACAAAGTCACCGTGCAACGCGCGTGGCCTCATGGCTTGCGCGTTGTCGTTTCGGAACAGGTCGCGGCCGCGCGCTGGCGCGAGAACGGACTGCTCAACACACGCGGCGAGCTGTTCGCCAGTGACGCGCGCCACGTGCCGCAGGAGCTCGCACAGCTCGACGGCCCGGACGGCACCGAAACGGAAGTCGCCCAACGGTTTCTTCTTTCGCAGGGCCGGCTCGTCGAAGCGGGCCTGCGTCTCACCGCGTTGCGCCTCGATGCGCGCGGCGCCTGGGAATTCGATCTCGCGAACGGCGTCACCGTGCGGCTCGGCCGCCGCCAGGTCGACGAGCGTTTCGAACGGTTCGTGACCACCGCCGCGAAACTGGTCACTCAACGTGCGGATGACATCGCCTATGTCGACATGCGTTACACGAACGGGTTTGCCATTGGATGGAGGGGCGCAGCCGTCGCGCACTTCGTCCGCGGGGATGCTGAAAAAGATGTCTAGACGCTCCGACCGGGGCCTCATCGTCGGGCTCGACATCGGCACGTCGAAGGTCGTCGCGCTGGTGGCCGAAGTGGCGCCGGACGGCGGCATCGAAGTGCTCGGCGTCGGCTCGCATCCATCGCGCGGCCTGAAGAAAGGCGTGGTGGTCAACATCGAATCGACGGTGCAGTCGATCCAGCGCGCGGTCGAAGAGGCCGAGCTGATGGCCGGTTGCGAGATTCACTCGGTGTATGCGGGCATCGCAGGCAGCCACGTGCGCAGCCTCAACTCGCATGGCGTGGTGGCCATTCGCGATCGCGAGGTCACGCACGGCGATGTCGGCCACGTCATCGATGCGGCGAAGGCCGTTGCGATTCCGGCCGACCAGAAAATCCTGCACGTGTTGCCGCAGGAGTTCCTGATCGACGGACAGGAAGGAATCCGCGATCCGATCGGCATGTCCGGAGTGCGGCTCGAAGCCAAGGTGCACATCGTGACGGGCGCGGACAGCGCCGCGCAGAACATCGAGAAGTGCATCCAGCGTTGCGGGCTCGAGGTGGAAGACGTGGTGCTCGAGCAGCTCGCTTCCAGCTTCGCGGTGCTCACCGAAGACGAGAAGGAGCTGGGCGTGTGCCTCGTCGACATCGGCGGTGGCACCACCGATCTTGCCGTGTTCTCGAATGGCGCCATCCGCCACACCGCCGTTATTCCGATTGCCGGCGACCAGGTGACTAACGACATCGCCGTGTCGATGCGCACGCCGACGCAGTACGCGGAAGACATCAAGATTCGTTACGCATGCGCGCTGTCGCAGCTCGCGAATCCCGATGAGAGCATCGAAGTGCCGAGCGTGGGCGACCGCCCCGCGCGCCGCCTCGCGCGGCAGACGCTCGCGGAAGTCGTCGAGCCTCGCTACGAAGAGCTGTTCAGTCTGGTGCGCGAAGAGCTGCGCCGGAGCGGCTTCGAGGAAGTGATCGCCGCCGGCATCGTGCTCACGGGCGGCAGCGCCAAGATGGAAGGCGCGATCGAGCTCGCCGAAGAAGTGTTCCACGTTCCCGTGCGCCTCGGCGTGCCGCAGGCCGTGAACGGCCTGTCGGACGTGGTCCGCAATCCCATTTTCTCGACGGGCGTGGGGCTGCTGCTCTACGCGCGCGACAACCACATGCCTGCGCGGCGCGGCCGTTCGATGTCGAACGCCAAGACCGCGATCGACCGGATGAAGTCCTGGTTCGCGGGCAACTTTTGAGCTGACAGACGAAGTTGATTTTGAGCTGACAGACCGACGGGGACGATTCAACCAACTGTTTTTTTGCTTGCGAGAAGAGGAGCGACAACGATGTTTGAACTGATGGACGCATACAGCCAAAGCGCCGTCATCAAGGTGCTGGGCGTGGGCGGCGGCGGTGGGAACGCCGTGGCCCACATGGTGACCAGCGGCATCGACGGGGTGGACTTCATGTGCATCAACACCGATGCGCAGGCGTTGAAGCATTCCAAGGTCAAGACCGCGTTGCAGATCGGCGCGAACATGACCAAGGGGCTCGGCGCCGGCGCGGATCCGGAGGTGGGCCGGCAAGCGGCGATGGAGGACCGTGACCGCATCGTCGAGCTGGTGGAAGGCTGCGACATGCTCTTCATCACCGCGGGGATGGGTGGTGGCACGGGCACGGGCGCTGCGCCGGTGGTGGCACAGATCGCGAAGGAGCTCGGCATTCTCACCGTTGCGGTGGTGACGCGGCCCTTCGACATGGAAGGCGGCAAGCGCTCGCTGGTCGCGGACCACGGGATCGGCGAGCTCGGCAAATACTGCGACTCGCTGATCACGATCCCGAACCAGAAGCTGCTGACGGTGCTCGGGCCGCAGACGACGCTGCTCGATGCTTTCAAGTCGGCGAACCAGGTGTTGCAGGGAGCGGTACAGGGCATTGCCGAGCTCATCACGCGGCCCGGTCTCATCAACGTGGACTTCGCAGACGTGCGCACGGTGATGGCCGAGACGGGCATGGCGATGATGGGATCGGGCTCGGCAAGCGGCGAAGGCCGCGCGCGCCAGGCCGCCGAGGCCGCCGTGTCGTCGCCACTGCTCGAGGACATCAACCTTGCGGGTGCGCACGGCATCCTGGTGAACGTCTCGGCAGGCATGGACCTGTCGATCGGCGAGTTCCAGGAAGTCGGTCAGATTGTGAAGCAGTTCGCATCTGACGATGCGACGGTGGTGGTGGGCACGGTCATCGACCCCGAGCTCACGAACACGGTCCGCGTCACCGTCGTGGCCACGGGGCTCGGCCGTCCGGCGGCTATTGCCCGGCCCTCGCTCAGGAGTGAGCACCGCGAGAGCGGCCGTGAATCGATGCATTCGCGCGAGCGGATGGTCGAGAGCAATCCGATGCCCTCCATGCGGGTGGTGCGCCGGCAGCCGCTGACCAACAGCGACTATGCAGCGCTGGACAAGCCGACGGTGCAGCGGCAACGGGCCGTGGGCGATGGGCTGAGGACCGATCCTGAGGCGGAGGATTTGCTGGATATCCCGGCATTTCTGCGTCGACAGGCCGACTGAGGCCGGCCGACGAGACCGACGAAAGTCGGGGCCCGACTCAAGTTTTGTCAGGCTCAGGGTCGGGCCGGGCTGCCGAGTGTCGTTTGTGTTACGGTAGCGCGCCTTGTGCGCCGGAGCGGCATGTCCGCCTTCCAGCGGACTTAGAGTCGCTCCTTCCGCCCCGGTGTACCGGGCGCGTTACCGTGTATCTATGGTTGGACAACGGACCCTCAAAAATTCGATACGAGCCTCTGGCGTAGGCCTGCACACCGGCAAAAAGGTGCTGATGGTGCTGCGCCCGGCACTGGCGGACACAGGCATCGTGTTCCGCCGCACCGACCTCGCCAATTCCGAGGACATCCCTGCCCGTGCCGAGAATGTCGGCGAGACGGCCCTGGGGACCACTCTCGTCAAAGGGGACTCGAAGGTTTCGACCGTCGAGCACCTGCTGTCCGCTTTTGCGGGTCTCGGAATCGATAACGCCATCGTCGAAGTGAGCGCGGCCGAAGTGCCGATCATGGACGGCAGCGCCGGTCCCTTCGTGTTCCTGCTCCAGTCCGCGGGTATCGAGGAGCAGCGGGCGCCGAAGCGCTTCGTGCGCATCAAGCAACCGGTGCGCGTCGAGGACGGCGAGAAGTGGGCCGAGTTCCGTCCCTTCGACGGCTTCAAGGTCAATTTCGAAATCGAGTTCAATCACCCGATCTTCAAGCGCCGCTCGCAGAAGGCGTCGATGGATTTCTCCACGACCTCGTTCCTGCGCGAGGTGAGCCGGGCGCGCACCTTCGGCTTCATGCGCGACCTCGAGATGATGCGTTCCCGGAATCTCGCGCTCGGCGGCAATCTCGACAATGCGATCGTGCTGGACGATTTCCGCGTGCTGAACGAGGACGGCCTGCGCTACGAAGACGAGTTCGTGAAGCACAAGATCCTCGATGCCATCGGCGATCTGTACCTCCTCGGCCACAGCCTCATCGGCGAGTTCAGCGGCTATAAATCCGGCCACGCGCTCAACAACAAGCTGTTGCGCACCATGCTGAAGGACCGCTCGGCCTGGGAAGAGGTCATTTTCGAGACGCCCGAAGAGGCGCCCATTTCCTACGTCGAAGCGCCCGCTCAGCCGGCCGCGGAAATCTAGTTAATGCCCTTCGGGCAGCGTCCCGGCGGGGGTTGCCGAGGCGAGGCTCCGTCGCGCGCCAACCAGATGCCGCGCCTCTGGACACGGCCAACTCGCTAAAGTGGCCCCAACTTCCTGACGGCCTCCACCCGAAGGGCGTCTAGTCAGCTTTTGCGACGGGCCGTGAGGTACTGCGCGCGCTGGTCGCGCAGGAACGGCCGGTCGATCTGCTCCGCGTAGGACTCGATGTCGCGAGCACTCACTCCGACGGCAGCGAAGTGCTTCTTCCATTGCTCCACTGCACTGGCTACCACGCGCAGTTCGCGAATCGGTTCATTGCCCTTGAGCGCAAACTGACTGGCTATGGATAGCGCGTTTTCCAGCGTCGCTTCTGCGCCCTGCGTGCCGACGCTCATTTGCTGATACCCAAGTGCCTGCCCGGATGGCAGCACGTCGAACGCAGGTGACAGCTCGTATTGCTGGTTGTCGTGCACGAGCAGCACATGGTTCTTTTCGTGATCGTCGGTGTTGTCGATGAGGATATTGAAGACCATGCGGCGGAAGAGCTCGTGCATCTGTCGCTCGTAATGACCGCTCGCCGTGACGCCGCGCCGGCGCAAAAGCTGCGCGAGCTCCGGATATCCCAGCGTTTCACCGGCAGCTTTCAGTGCCACATTGGCTGAGAGCGCGTGCACCCTTGCGCCTGGGAACACGCGATCGAATCTCCTGACTGCTACGGCATGTCCGTCGACGAGCCGGAGAGCCCTCGTTTCTGCTGCGACGATTCCCGCTTCGCGCGCGAGAGTCATGGTGGCGTGCTCGATCAGCGGCGTGTCCGTGGGCTCGTGGTCGGAGAACTTCACTACCCACTGCTCGCCGTCGATATCCAGAAGCGCTTTGGGTCGTGCGCCGCCCATGGTGACGCCGGGCGCGATCAGGCGCTTCTCCACGGCACGAATCGGTTCGTTGGCGAGCACTTTGCGCACCAGCTCGTGGATCGCCGCCACGTCCGCCAGACGCGGCAACGAGCCGGTTTTGCGCGGAACGTAGCTGTCCCGTGAGGTGGAGACGCCGAGCGCGCCGAAGCGATCGTCACCCGCGAAAAAGAGATACTCGAGCAGCGAGAGACGCGGCGGCTTGTCGATCAGCCGGATCACGCGTTCGCCCCACCGATCGGGTCGCGCGTCGTCCACGGCGCCCGCCGCGGTGTCCTTGTCACGCGGCAGAAATTCCTCGGCGAGCAGCGGCAGGTCTTCGCTCAACGCAAATCCTCGCGCCAGCCATTCATCGGTGTACTGCAGCGACACGCCGCGTGAAGCGCGCAGCAAGCTCAACGTGCCCACGAGCACTGGCGCGGTAGGTTGCGTGAGCAACCAGAGAAACAGCTCGTCGCGTGGTTTGTATGGAGACTCGTCCACGAGATTAGCCACGGGCGCGGGCCTTCTTGCGGCCGAGGCGTCCTTCGACTGACGCCGCGGATCGCACGGCCCGCCGCTTCATGGCCTCGCGGACATCCAGCTCCAGGGCCCCGCGGTCATGTGCTGGATCGGCAGCGTCCTGGATCGACTGGACGCGGCCCATGAGCCAGAGGGCGGTCGCGTAGATCCCCATGCTCACGCCGGGATCGCCGTGCTCCATGCGGATGAGCGTCGGCACGGAAATGCCGAGGCGTCGGGCCCAGTCACGTTGCGACTCCTTGCGGCGAACGCGGGCGATGGCGAGATTCTCGCCTAACCCGCGCATGGAGCTGGAAACCGCGGGCGGAAGCGAGGTCAGGGCGTCTGGTTGCTTTGGCATAACAAAGAGTTTATCAAATTGGCGATTTTGATCAATTCTTTGTTACTTGAGCAGCCCGACCCCCAGCGCGGGGCACGAGGTGTCGAGAAACTTGGGGCAGATCCTCGAGCGCGCCACGCGCGGATCGACTCTGGTCGCCAGCCAACGACGCCTGGAATCATTCGGTCAAACGCGTGGCTCTCGCGACGAGGGCGCGCAAGCCGCGAAGGCTGAGTTCGCCGAATGCGCGTCGTCGCTTTCAGTACACGTCAGGGCTTGGGCAACACGCGCACGGACACGGAAAGTATTGCGGGGTTCGCGTGCCGAATTTCCTCATCAAGCTCGACAATGGCGTAGCGCAGTCGCGCGGACCATGCGGCGGATTCAGCAAAAATCACGAGGTTTTCTGCACGCACGGCCACTCCAGTGATGCGTGCTGCGAGAGCGGCAGGAAGCTTGCTACCAAGCCATTTGCGCCAGTCGATTTGACTTTGTCTCTGCAGGGCGACACGGCCCAGCGCGGAGTGTGATGAGCGACTCAGCAGCGTCTTTACAGATTCCACGGTACGCGAAGTACTGACGGGACGAGGTCCCATTCGCGAGGATTCGAGCTTGTGTCGTCGAACTCGTTTGGGCATATTGCGATGCGCTGATCGAGGCAAACCCATCGAAAGGTGGGGACGCAAAGCCACCGGTCTAAAGCGAGAAGCTATGACAGCGGGGTTGCCAGCAAGGCGCAAGGTATTTGAAACAGAACAGGGCGTTGACGCCCGGTCTCTTCATCTGCATCGCCTGGCGACTCTTATCGCGAAACACGTGCTACCGGAGAGGGCAGCATGAACTTGATATTGTTTTCGCAGCGAGAAGGGCGAGCACGCCAGTTGAACCTTGCACATCCCGTGACACTCGGGGTGGTGGGTGTTCTTGCGCTAGGCATTCTCGGCACCGCCTTCGCCCTCGGCCTGAAGCTCGGCCAGCGGAGCGGCGCTGCACTAACCCACACGGATCAGGCCCAATTCGCCCAGGTACTGGCCGACCAGCGCCGCCAGATCGCCGACCTCCGCGGGCAACTCCAGGAACGCGTAGACGCGATGGCCATGCGGCTCGGCCAGGTCAACGCCCACGTCATCCGGCTCGACGCCCTGGGCAAACGCCTCACCGACATGGCGAACATCGACTCCCGTGAGTTCGATTTCGACAGCGAGCCCCCGACCGGTGGTCCCGAGACCGGCGACGGCGTGAGCGCCGAGATACCCGACCTCACGCAAATGCTCGACGGCCTGGAGCGCAAGGTCGAGCTCCGGGATTCGCAGCTCGCTGCGCTCGAGAACGTCATTCTCGCCCGCGACCTGAACCAGCAGATCCATCCTGAAGGCCGCCCCACCAAGGGCGGCTTTATTTCATCCGGATTCGGCGACCGGCAGGACCCGTTCACCGGCCACGAGGCCTTCCATCGCGGTGTCGACTTCGCGGGCGCCGCGGGCTCGGAAGTGGTGGCGGTGGCGACGGGCGTGGTCACCTGGGCCGGGCAGCGTTCAGGCTACGGCTCGCTCGTTGAAGTGAACCACGGCAACGGCTACATGACCCGCTATGCCCACAACCAGCGTGCGCTGGTCACCGTTGGGCAGACAGTCGCGCGTGGCGATGCCATCGCCCTTATGGGTTCCACCGGCCGCTCGACCGGACCGCACGTGCACTTCGAGGTTCTCAAGAACGGCCGGCAGATCAACCCGGCGTCGTTCCTCGGCTCGGGCAAGACGGCCGTCGTCCGCTCGGGTTCGGCGGTGGTGCGCGGCTACGGCTCCGCCGGCGGCGACACGGACTGATCCGCGCGCTCTCGACTCTTCATTTCCGGCCCGGAGTCTTCTCTCCGGGCTTGTCTTCGCACTGACCCGCCACACATATCCCGAACGAATTCCGCGGGATCGCGTCTATTGCGTACAATACGCGACCCTCATGGTCCTGGCGGCCGCGCAACTGCCGGCCAAGACTAGAATTTTCGCAATTGGGATGTCCCGGTGCTGCAACTCCTCACGCGCCTGCTAGGCAGCCGCAACGACCGGCTTGTTCGTTCCTATGGGCGCGATGTTCGCGCCGCCCACGGGTTCGAGGCCGCCACTCAGGCGCTGAGCGATGAGGCCCTCCGGGCGAAGACCGCGGAGTTCCGCGATCGCCTGCAGAAGGGCGAAACGCTCGACCAGATCCTCCCCGAAGCGTTCGCGGTGGTCCGCGAAGCCGCGGTCCGTACGCTCAAGATGCGCCATTTCGATGTACAGCTCATCGGTGGTCTGACGCTTCACCAGGGCAAGATCGCCGAGATGCGCACCGGCGAGGGCAAGACGCTCGTCGCCACGCTTCCCGCGTACCTGAACGCGCTGGCCGGCGAAGGCGTGCACATCGTCACCGTCAACGAGTACCTGGCCCAGCGCGACGCGGACTGGATGGGGCCCATCTTCCGCTTCCTCGGGCTCACGGTCGGCGTCATCAAGAATTCGCAGAGTCCCGTCGAGAAGCGCGACGCGTACGGCTGCGACATAACCTACGGCACGAACAACGAGTTCGGCTTCGACTACCTGCGCGACAACCTCGCCTACCGGCTCGAGGATCGCGTGCAGCGTGGCCTCTCCTTCGCGATCGTGGACGAAGTGGACTCGATTCTCATCGACGAAGCGCGCACGCCGCTCATCATCTCCGGTCCTGCCGAAGAGAGCACCGAGCTGTACATGCGCATCAACCAGCTCGTGCCGCGGCTCAAGCGCCAGATGCAGGAAGACGGGCCGGGCGATTTCTCGGTGGACGAGAAGACCAAGCAGGTGCACATCACGGAAGAGGGCCACGAGCACGTCGAAGCGCTCATGAGCGAGGCGGGGCTGTTGCGTTCGGGTGAGAGCCTGTACGACCCGTCCAATATCCGCCTCATGCATCACCTGAACGCGGCGCTACGCGCGCACGCGTTGTTCAAGCGTGACGTCGAATACATCGTACGCAACGGCGAAGTGATCATCGTCGACGAATTCACCGGACGCACGATGATCGGCCGCCGCTGGTCCGATGGCCTGCACCAGGCCGTCGAAGCGAAGGAAGGCGTGCGCGTGCGCGAGGAGAATCAGACGGTCGCCTCGATCACGTTCCAGAACTACTTCCGCCTGTACAAGAAACTCTCCGGCATGACCGGCACGGCGGACACGGAAGCGCCGGAGTTCATGCAGATCTACGGCCTGGAGGTCGTGGTCATCCCGACCCACAAGCCGATGGTCAGAAAAGATGCGGCCGACCTCGTGTATCTCACGCAGAAGGACAAGTTCGAGGCGATCCTCGAGGACATTCGCGACTGCGTGACGCGCGAGCAGCCGGTGCTCGTCGGCACCACGTCCATCGAAACCTCCGAATTCCTTTCGGATCTGCTGAAGAAGCAGGGCGTGAAGCACGAGGTGCTGAACGCCAAACAGCACGAGCGCGAAGCGCACATCGTGGCGCAGGCGGGCCGGCCCAGCGCGGTGACCATCGCCACCAACATGGCCGGTCGCGGCACGGACATCGTGCTCGGCGGCAACCTGAACGCCGAGCTCGCAGGGCTTGGCGAAGAGCTGGATGAACGGAAGACCGAAGCGGTGCGCACGGACTGGCAGGCGCGGCACGAGAAGGTCGTGGCCGCGGGCGGGCTGCACATCGTCGGCACCGAGCGGCATGAGTCACGCCGCATCGACAATCAGCTCCGCGGCCGTTCCGGCCGCCAGGGTGATCCGGGCTCGAGCCGCTTCTACCTGTCGATGGAAGACAACCTGATGCGCATCTTCGGCGATCCGGTGCGCACCAAGCGGTTGCTGCAGATGGCCGGCATGAAGGAAGGCGAGGTCATCGAGAGCGGCATGCTCACGCGCCAGATCGAGAAGGCGCAGCGGAAGGTCGAGTCCCACAACTTCGACATCAGAAAACAGCTGCTGCTGTTCGACGACGTGGCGAACGATCAGCGCAAGGTCGTTTACCAGCAGCGCACCGAAATCATGGGCACGGACGACCTGTCCGCCGCCATCACCGGCATCCGCGTCGAGGCGCTCGGCGAGATGCTCGACCAGTTCATGCCGAAGACCTCTTCGCCCGAGGACTGGGACCTCGAAGCGCTGTCCGGCCAGCTCGCGAAAGATTTCAACGTTCGGATCGACGTGAAGTCGCTGGTCGGCAAGCAGCAGCCTGAGGACGAAACCGTCGATGAGTCCGTGGTACTGCGCGAGCGCGTCATCGCTGCTGTGAACGAAGCGTACGAAGCGAAGGTTTCCCGGATCGGTGCGCCGATCATGCGCCACGTCGAGAAGGACGTGATGCTTCGCATGCTCGATCAGCACTGGCGCGATCACCTGGCCGCAATGGACTACCTGCGCCAGGGCATTCATCTTCGCGGTTACGCGCAGAAGGACTATCGATACGAGTACAAACGCGAAGCCTTCGAGATGTTCGCGGCCATGCTCGACCGCGTGAAGTTCGAAACCGTCTCGATGCTTTCCAAGATCGAAGTGCGCACTCAGGAAGAGGTGGATCGCGAGGAAGAGGAGCGCCGTCAGCGACTCATGCGCGCCCTGCAGGCACAGCATGCCGATGCGGGCTCGCTGCTCGCGGGTGGCGCAGGCGAGCCGCCGCCTGAAGAGGCTGCAGCGGGGGGCGGAGCCGCGCCTGCGCGCGTAGCTTCCGGTCGGCCCGGCGCACCTCAACAGCTCCCGCCGCCGGCGCCAGAGCCGCAAGGCACTTTCGTTCGCAGCGAGCGCAAGGTCGGTCGCAACGAGCCGTGCCCGTGCGGCTCGGGCAAGAAGTTCAAGCACTGCCACGGCACGCTGTCGAGCGTCGGGTGACGCCTGCGGTATCGGTGGATGACGGCGATGCTAAAGATCGCCCCCTCGTGCGCGTGGTCGCTGCCGCGCTCTACGATGCGCACGGCAGGGTCCTGATCGCCGAACGTCTCCCAGGCAAGCACATGGCCGGCCGCTGGGAATTTCCCGGCGGAAAGATCGAGCCCGGCGAGAGCGAGCGCGATGCCCTTACACGAGAGCTGCGCGAAGAGCTCGGCATCGAGGTTGCTGCCGCCCATCCGGAGCTGTCGCTGAACCACGACTACGCCGAACGTCGCGTCCAGGTTTCGATGTGGATCGTCGAGCGTTATGCAGGTGAGCCACGCGGGCTCGACGGCCAGCGGTTGAAGTGGGTCGCTCCTGCGCACCTCGCGGACGAAGATGTGCTCGAAGCCGATCAGCCGTTCATCGAAGCCCTGCAGCGCAGGTCCAGAAGTGCCGCGGTGTCGTAAGCTCTGAGGCAGCGGCACGCACAGGTTTCAACGAGGATCATCCCATGGCATCCCAGCCCGATCTCCCCGAGGTCAAGTTCGACACGACGAGTCTCTACGAAGAGGAAATCTTCACCGACCGGCGCGCTGGCACCATTCGCCGGCTCAAGCCGATTACGGCCGATGGCGCGCCTGACACGTCGCGGCCCACGCTGTACTCGGGGCAGACGCAGCTCCTGACTCCTGCAGGCGTGCTGCCGCTCGTGTTCGAGATCGAGGCCAATTCGCTCGCCGATGCGATCGCGAAGTTCCCGGAGGGCGTGAAGGCAGCGCTCGAGCAGGCGATCGACGAAGCGCGCGAGATGCGTCGTGAGCAGGCCTCGCGCATCGTCGTGCCCGATGTGGGTGGTGGAAACATCGGGCCTGGACCTGCCGGTGGTGGCAAGATCAAGTACCGCTGATCTTGGAACACAACCAGGGGTCGACTGGTGCTCTGATTTGATGGAAGCCCGCAAGCTCACCGTTCCCATCGAGAGCCCCGAGGGATCTGCTACGCGCCGGCCTTCGCGCGTGGCCTTCATCGGTCAGCCTCGCTATGCCATCGACGCCAGCGGCCCGCAGCGAGGGGCCATCGCGAGCATCACGTGGGAGCTCGCTTCGCGACTGGCGCAACGTCACCCGGTAACGCTGTACGCGCCGCTGATGCACGGGCAGCAGCCCGAAGAGCGCGGCCCGGAGAATGTTCTCGTCCGACGCGTCCCGCATGTGATGCGAGGGCTTCACAAGGCGATCGATGTCGCGACGTCGCTCCTCGGCGCGCACCCGCCGTACTTCGCGACCAATGCGTTCTTCCGCGGCTACGCCGCTGCGGTGGCGAGGCGCCTCGCTGGCGATCCACCAGACATCGTGCACATCCAGGTGTGCTCGCAATTCATTCCAGTGGTCCGGCGCGCCGTGCCGCGCGCACGGATCGTTTTCCATACGCACGATGAATTGCTGACGCGGCTCGATCCGGAGCTGATGTCGCGGCGAATCGGGATGACGGACGCGGTCGTCACGTGCAGCGACTACGTCACGCATCGATGGCGCGAACGCTTTTCGGGGCGCGCCGCGCGCATCCACACGGTCTGGAACGGCGTGGACCTGGAAAGATTCCGGCCGCCCGATGCCGCGTCGGACGCCGCGGCCGCGCGGGGACACATCCTGTACGTGGGGCGGCTCTCGCCCGAGAAAGGCGTTCACATCCTCGCGCAGGCATTCGAGCGAGTGCTGGAGCAGGTGCCGGAGGCGCGACTCTCCGTGCTGGGGTCGGCGGGGCTGCTGCCATCGAACCAGTTCGCACTGCTCGATGACGATCCATACCTGGCGGACCTGTCAGAGTTTTACGGACGCGGGATGTTCGCTCGAGTGCGCAAGCAACTCATTTCCGCGCGCCATGGGTACGTGACGACGATCCGCTCGAGTGTGCGGCCGGAGACGAACGAGCGAATTGCATTTCACGATCCATTCGAACACATCGACCTGCCGCAGCTCTATCGACGTGCCTCGCTCCTCGTTGCGCCCTCACTCTGCGCGGAGCCCTTCGGCCTGCCGCTGGCGGAGGCGATGGCGAGCGGGCTGCCCGTGATTGCGAGCCGCAGCGGCGGGATGCCGGGCATCGTCGAGCACGGGCGCACCGGGTGCCTGGTGGAACGTGGCGATGTCGAAGGGCTCGCCCACGTGATGACGTCGCTCCTGCGCGATCACGAGCTGCTCGCCGCCATGAGACGCGCCGCGCGACTTTCAGCCGAAGCGCGGTTTGGCTGGGATCGAGCCGCGCAGCGCCTCGAAGACATCTATCAGAATGTGAACGGCACTCAATAGCCGAAAAAGCGCCGCAGGCGACTTTTTCCATTCAATAAGGGGCCGGTATGCAGCAGGTGGCGCAGGGACTGCAGTTTCCCGAAGGGCCGATCGCGATGGCGGATGGCTCCATCGTCCTGGTGGAGATTCGGCGTGGAACACTCACGCGCGTCACTCCGGATGGTCGCCGCGAAACAATCGCGGATCTCGGCGGCGGTCCGAACGGCGCGGCAATCGGGCCTGACGGCGCGGTTTACGTGTGCAACAACGGGGGCGCGTGGGAATGGGCGCCTGACGACGACACGCATCTGCCCGCGGGCCCGCCACCGATGTATCGCGGTGGGCACATCCAGCGCGTCGACCCCCGCATCGGCCGCTTCACCACGTTGTACGACTCGTGTGAAGGCAAGCCGCTCAACAGCCCCAACGATCTCGTTTTCGATAGCACCGGTGGATTCTGGTTCACCTGCCTCGGCTTCAACGATGGCGAGCATCGCCATCTCGGCGGCGTGTACTACGCGCGTCCCGACGGCTCGAAGATCATCCGCTGGCGCCCCGGCCAGATCTCACCGAACGGCATCGGTTTGTCGCCCGATGAACGCAAGCTCTATTGGGCCGATTGCATGATGGGCCGCTTGTACGAAGTCGATCTGCCATCGCCCGGTGTGATGGCGCCCGCAACGTCGCTCGCGCCCGGGCGCGTGGTGTGTCAGCTCCCAGGATTCCAGTGGCTCGACAGTCTCGCAGTGGAAGCGAGTGGCAGGATTTGCGTGGCGACGTTGTGGAACGGCGGCGTGACGATCTTCGAGCCGAGCGGTGCGTACGAGCACGTTCCCTTTCCCGATCCTGTCACGACGAACATCTGCTTCGGCGGCGCCGACATGCGTGACGCGTGGGTTACGTGCGCAAGCACCGGGCGTCTGTTCAAAACTCGCTGGCCGCGCCCCGGTCTGAAGTTGCCCTACAACGTGTGAGCCGCGTCTCCTTACGTGCGCTCTCGTTTGCAATCCTTGCCGCTGTATATTGATTCAGTAAAGTCCCTGCTAACAACAACGCTCACGTCGAGTATTAAGGGAGAACGGTCGTAGCGGACCGTTGTGGGGGTACTCGTGTCAGGGAACACCGCCGTGTTACGGGCCGTTCGCTCGCATGCTCTCGCGCTGTTCGTCGCCCTGATCCTCGCTCTGTTTGGCGCCGCGCTCCCTGCGGCCTCTCAAGTCGCGATTCGCGTTAATGCCGGCGGCGCTGCCTACCTCGACTTTTCCGGAAAGAGCTGGAGCGGTGATACCGGTTACAACACCGGGAACGCCGTCAGTACGACCTCGCCAATCGCCGGTACGCCCGACGGAGTGCTGTATCAGTCGAACCGCTGGGATGAAGGCGGCTCACCCGAGCTGCAGTACTCCTTTACCGTCCCCAACGGCTCCTACGACGTAACGCTCCACTTCGCAGAAACATGGTCGGGAGGCTGGTCGGTGGGCAACCGGGTCTTCGATGTGCAGATCGAAGGGCAGATCGTCCTCGATAACCTGGACGTCTATGCGCAGGTGGGTGCGAACGCCGCGTTCATGCACACGGCCACCGTCAATGTGGCCGACGGTCAACTCAATATCACTTTTCTGCACGGATCCGCTGACAACCCCTTCGTCAGCGTCATCGAGATCGTCAGCGCAGCGCCCCCTGATCCCACCATTCCTACGGTGCCATCAGGCCTGACCGCTTCCTCACCATCCAGCACTCAGGTCAATCTGACGTGGGCGGCTTCCACGGACGATGTGGCCGTGACCGGCTATCGCGTGGAGCGATGCCAGGGCGCGACCTGCACGAATTTCGTGGAGATCGCCGGGCCGGGCGCTACGAGCTACCCAGATAGCGGGCTCACACCCGTCACGACCTACCGATATCGCGTGCGTGCGGTCGACGCGGATCAGCATCTCTCCGACTATTCGAGCATCGTCACGGCAAGCACTCCCACGAGCGGGCCCTTCGCAATCCGGGTGAACGCAGGCGGGTCGGCCTACACCGACACGCTCGGCAATAACTGGAGCGCGGACACGGGATACAACACCGGAAACACGGCCGGCTCCGGCGCTTCGATCTCGGGCACTTCCGATCCGACACTATTCCAGTCGAATCGCTGGGACGATGGCGACTCGCCTGAGCTGCAATACGCGTTTGCGGCGCCGGAGGGCTGGTACGAGGTCAACCTCTACTTCGCCGAAACACCCCACGCAAAATCACACGTCCCGATGACGGCATGCTCATGTGGCGCTGGGACCCAGCTCCCTTCGGCGACACGCTTCCGAACGAGAATCCCCAATCCGCAGGATCCTTCCGCTACAACCTGCGCTTCCCCGGCCAGTACTACGACAGCGAAAGTGGGCTGCACTACAACTACGACCGCGACGGATATGACCCGGCCGTCGGACGCTACACGCAAAGCGACACAATTGGTTTAGGCGGAGGCCTGAACACGTACGCCTACGTAAGCGACAATCCCATATGGGGTAGCGACGCTACAGGACTTGAATGCAACTCCAACGGTGGCTTCACAGTCTGCGTATTTCCCGGAGGTCCAGCGTTTCGCCTGCCCACTCCGCCCGGTTTCCCCGCCAGGCTCCCGCAAGGATTCTACGGAGGCGCTCTGTATCACGCATACGACGTTCAGCGCCCACTTGATGGCGCGTCCGCTGCATGCGTAATGGACAAGCTGCGGAAAAATCCCACGCCCGGGAATCCTCGCCCGGCAACTGAACAGGGGACGTCGAACAATGCGGTTGTGCTTGGCCAAGACAACTTTGTGCGCTCATATTTGACCCGTGATCTCAATACCGGCGCACCACTTGTTGTAAACATTGCCGGCATTGGCGATGGCAGTCTTTTCGGTCCTGGATATGTTGCTCGAACCGTTGTAGGCGGCGTTGCTCATACGTATGGCGAAGGTACCAACTACAAGCAATCTCCAGCAGTGACCGGCCGCGACCTCCAGGAGCTGGCCAATGAGTTCCTGTGGGGGAGTCAAATGCAGCGCTTCATCGACGAATGCGAGTGCGAAGGAGGTGCTCGTTGAGCAGGAGCAAAGCGGCATGGATCGGGTTCATAGTCGCCTCGGTAATCCCGCCAGCCGTGCTTGCTATTCTGTTCCCACTCTCTGGCGAACGGGATTTGGCCTCCGTTTTGGGCACTTTCGTCGTTGCGTATTTTTTTTCCGCCGCGGCGACCATTGCACTAGGTGTGCCCACGTTTCTGTTGCTTCGACGAGCCAGGCTCATCACGCGGTGGTCCGCCCTGGTTGCAGGTTTCATCGACGGGGCGTTGGTTGCGCTTGCGATCAGAGTGCCGGGCACACCCAGTCTGCGCGATATGCTCACTTTTGGCCTCCTCGGGTGCGCTTCTGCTTCGGTCTTTGCTGCGATCTGGATCCAAGCTAAAAAATCCTGAGTGCCTGAAGCTTCAGTTCAACGCATAGCTCGGGCGTGCCAGCATGTACAGGCGGATCAGAGGAACGACGTGGCCCGATGCGTCAGGTCGAATGCCGACCTCCCGCAACAGCGCGTATTGGCGCGAAACCTGCTCTTCTGGCTTCATCAGCAGATCCTTGACGAGTGGCTTGCGGGTGTAGGGCAGGTAGCCGCCGTCCCTGGTCGACTCGACGCCGTCAGGGCGAACCAGCACATAGCGGACGTAAGGTGCAGCGGCTGGCATGGCCTCCGCGCTCAGGCTGAAAAGGCGATCGCTGAGCTCGACCTTCTCCGCGTGCTGCTTCGTCAGCAGGAAGTTGTTCGAGATGACCGAGCACTCCGTGTAGTAGCGGATGTAGTGACCCACGTTCTGGTCGGTGAGTACGACCCCCGGCTCGCGTGCGCACACGTCACGCAAGACCTCGAGCATCGGGCGCAGCGCCGGGAAGTCCGCATCTCCCGCGGGCACTTGTTGTGAGGGCAGCGCGAAGCGCATGCCCAGCGCAAACGAAAGGAGCAGCACCAGCGATGTCGCCAGCATGACGAGTTTGCGGCGCTCCGGGCGCCTGCTCGACAGCTCATCGACGACCACGAGCCAGGGCAGGAATAGCGCGAAGCTGCCGAAGTAGTGCAGGCGGAATTGCAGGCCCAGCAGGACCAAGCCACACAGCGCGTAAATCCAGAAGAACAAACGCGCGGACTCGCGCTCGGTCCACGCGCGATACGCGCAAAGCCCGAGTGTGAACGGCCACAGCCAGATGAGCAGCGAATAGAGACCCGAGACGTTGTAGAAGCCACCGGGCCGCTGCGTCATCTGCGGGACTGAGCGCATCTCGCCAATGACGTCCAGCCGCCTCAGCGTCCCGGTCAGGAACGAGTGCGCCATGAGGAACTGGTGAGTCAGCGGCAGGAGAAATACGACCACACCGGCGACGAGCAGCACGAGATTGCGGCGAGTGTTCGTCACCATGCCCAGCACCGCTGCAACGGTCACCGAGCCAGCAGCCACGTAGAGGTGAAACCAGGAAAGTGTGTAGTACTCGAATCGCCAGGTGCGAAACGGCAGCGACGGAATCAGCACAACCACCGTCGCCAGCAGCAGTGCTCCCGAAAACCAGAGCACGGCGCGTCGCGGCGGGTGATGGCCTTGGAGCCACCTCAGCAGAAGCATTGCGAGTACGGGAAGCTGCAGGATGAACATGCCATTGTGAATGGCTGGCGCTACCCCCAGAACCGCGCCCAGCAGCGCCGCGCGACGCGCATCGTCGGGCGCGGCAAACCAGATCAATCCGGCTGCAATCGTTGCGAGGACGAAAATGTACTCGACGAAATGATGGTCGATCGAGCCGACGCCATGAAGCGCGAGCGTCAGCGTCGAGAACGCTACGCACAGTCCCGCAAGCGCTGCTGACCAGATCGACAGCGACAGTCGCCGCGCGATCAGCATGATGAGCGCCACTGGCGCGAGCACCGCGACGACCGGCACCCACATCAGGAATCCCATCGGTGGCCCGCTGTATCCCGCGGCGTTGGCGAACCGAAGGAGCCATCCCATCGCGTAGTCGTAACCCCAGGGCCAGGTCAGGAGGCTGCCCTCGGGAGCGTGGATCCTTGGGTCGAGCTCGTAGAAGGCGCCGGGATTTATGCTGACATCTATGATGCGGCGGGCGTGATAGAACGAATCGTTCCCAACCGGCAGATATTCATCACCGAGATGAGCAGCCGGATACATGAGACTGCACACCAGCATGGCGACGACACCGATGAACATCCACAATAAAACGAGTCGCGTCCCTTCCGAAAATCGCATCCTGTCTGCTCGCCAACTCTATGCCTGGCAGGCTAGCTTAATGGACTCGTGCGGTCCGGGCGTGACGCAGCCAGCATTTAGCGATCGTTAGCGGGAGTATTGCCGGCACTGGTCGTGAGCGCAACGTCTGCGGCACGCAGATGCGCATCGAAGAAGCGAACGATCGTTTCGTAGCCGTGCGGCCCTGTGGCGGCTACGCGGAGCATACCGTGCTTGCTGCCGGGGTAGGTCATCATGTCGAAGGGTTTGTTGAGGTCCTGCAGCCGTTTGAATAGCGCGGTGCTGTTGGTGAAGAGAACGTTGTCGTCCGCCATGCCGTGCATGACGAGCAGCGGGCCACGCAGCTTATCTGCGTACGTGAGCACGTTGCCGGCGGCATAACCTGCCGAATTGTCTTGCGGCGTGCTCATGTAACGCTCGGTGTAGTGAGTATCGTAGAAGCGCCAGTCCGTGACCGGAGCCCCCGCGACGCCTACGGCGAACTCCTGAGGCGCCTGCATCATGCACATGAGCGCCATGTATCCGCCGTAGCTCCACCCGAACACACCAATGCGCGCGGGATCCACGTAGGGCAGGGATTTCAGGAACTGCACGCCCGTGACCTGATCTTCCACTTCGACGGAGCCCATGTGCCGGTGCAAGGCGGTCTCGAACTTCACGCCGCGAAATCCACTCCCGCGGTTGTCCAGCGAAAACACGACGTACCCCTGTTGAACGAGGTATTGCCGGAAGAGTCCGCCCCACGCTTGCAGCACACGTTGCACACCGGGCCCGCCGTACACGTCGACGATGACGGGATAGCGCTTGCCGGGCTCGAGTCGCTTCGGCTTCAACAACTGATAGTGGAGTGTCTGCCCGTCGCGCGACTTCAGCGTGCCGAACTCGGACGGCGCGTGCTCGGACAGGTACGGCCTGTACGGATGATCCGCGGCCGTCGGCTCATTCGCGACCAGCACCGCCAGAGGCACGTTGTTCGTCGATCTCAGCGTGAGCGACGGTGGGTGATCCGTTGTGGAGAAGGTGTCGAGAAACACTTTCGTGTCGCGCGACATCGTCACCGTGTGCCAGCCCGCGTCCTGCGTGATCCTGCGTGGCGCGGGATCGGTCTGGCGGAGTGACACAGCGTAGAGCTGGCGCTCGATCGGCGTCTCCGCGTCCGACATGAAGTACAGATTGCCGGAGCGCTCGTCGACGCCGCGAATGGCGCGATCGCTGCCCTCGCCAACAACCTCCCACTCGCCGTGAGTGAGCGGCCTGATGAGCCTGCCCTCGTAATCGTAGAGATAGAGATGCTTGTGACCGGTGCGACTCGATGCCCACACGATCTGCGGCGAGCCCTTGAGCAGCGTCAGCTCATCGTTCAAATCGAGCCAGATGTCGCTGCGCTCGGTGATGATCTCCCGCGCGCTGCCGGTGGCCGCGTCCGCGCGCAGCAGCGAGAGCGTTTTCTGATCGCGGCTCTGGCGTTGGACCGCGAGAAAATTGCCGTCAGGAAACCAATCGACGCGTGCGAGGTAGATGTCCGGGTTCGGCCCCAGGTCCACCTTCACGGCCTGTGCAGCCTTGTTGCTCAGGTCGAAGGCAAACAGGGCGACGAGCACATTGCGTGCACCCGCAGCCGGATACCGCTGCTTCACGACTTTCACGGCATCCGCATAGATTTCGAACCGCTCGACCTCCGCAACCGGCGATTCATCCACGCGCGTGAACGCGATCCGGCGTTCATCCGACGCCCACCAGTAGCCGGTATCGCGCCCCATCTCCTCCTGGGCGATGAATTCCGCCACGCCGTAGCTCACGAGAGCCCCGCCATCGCGGGTGATCTGCCGCTCCTGCCCGCTCTTCATGTCGTACACGACCAGGTTCTGGTCGCGAATGAAACTCACGTAGCGGCCGCGCGGCGAGAAGCGCGCATCCGTTTCGAACGTGTCGGTCCTGGTGATGCGTCGAACGGCGGCCTCGGGTTTGGCACTCAGATCGTAGACGTACAGATCGCCGCCCAGCGGCACCAGTAACGAGCGCGAATCCGCCGAGAACTCGTACTCGAGAATTCCTGACAGCGCCGCCGTGCGCTGCCGTTCGCGCCGCGCCTCTTCCTCGGCAGAGAGCCGCTCTTCGGGCGCGAGCCGGGCCGCGTCCACGAGCATCGTGTGCTTCTTCGTGGCGATGTCGTAAGCCCACAAATTCAGCCGATCCTTGTTCTTCTCTCCGCCCTTGAGGTACGCGACATAGCGTCCATCGGGCGACAGGCGGGGCGAGCGGAGGCTCGCGCCGGCAAGGTCCGGAGCGTCGAAGAGGCGCTGAATGCTCAGCTTTTCGGCGTGCGCAGGGCTCCAGAGGCACGCCAGCAGGACGAGGGGAAGCAGGCGCGCGGTGAGTCGTGGGGTCATGGGATTGGGGCTGTTTGTTAGACTGCCAAACCTTCCAAAGAACGCTGCGAGTGTAGGCATGAATACGCACTGGAGCTACCCGCGAGCCGCCCTTTCGGCCTGCATCGCCGCTCTGCTCACCGCATGTGCCGGCACATCCTCGGGCTCGAAGGACACGACGCCACCGGCCATGCCGCCGCAGCTGGCGGCAGGCGTTTCGACGTCTCCCACGGCTGAGGCGCTTGCCCCGCCCGCCGATGCAGTGGTTTATCCAAACACCATGCGCGGCGAGGTCGTGGACAACTATCACGGCACGCAGGTTGCCGATCCCTATCGATGGCTGGAGCAGCTCGACTCTGAGGCCACGCGTCAGTGGGTGAAGGCCGAGAACGCAGTCAGTCAGCCGCGCCTGGAAGCGCTTCCGGCGCGGCCCTGGTTGAAGCAGAGGCTGACGGCTCTCTGGAACTACGAGCGATTCAACGTTCCGACCAAGGCAGGGAAGTACTACTACTTCACGCGTAACGACGGCACGCAGAACCAGAACGTGCTGTACGTGACGCAGGACCTGCAGTCGAACGGCAAGCCGCTGTTCGATCCAAACACGGCGAGCAAGGACGCCACGATTGCGCTCTCCGACTACACGCCGAGTCCCGACGGAAGCGTCGTGGCGTACGCGGTATCCGACGGCGGTACGGATTGGGATATCTACAAGTTCCGCCGCGCCGACGATGGAGCGGATCTGCCGGACACGCTCACGCGCACCAAGTTCTTCGGTGTGTCCTGGGCGCGCGACGGGTCCGGCGTGTACTACAGCAAGTATCCCGCGCGTCCCGGTGCGCCCGGCGACAGCAAAGGCGACGACGCCGGGCGGCCGGACTTGTACTTCCACAAGCTCGGCGAGAGGCAGGACCAGGACCGCCTCGTGTACGCAGTGAAGGACCATCCGACGCGCGTGCCACAGGCGACCGTCACCGAAGATGGCCGCTATCTCATTGTCAGTCTTTTCGATGGCTACATTGCAAACGGCATCGACGTCCTGGACCTCAAGACGCCGAATGCGAAGCCGCGCAAGCTGTTCGCGAAGTGGGAGGCGCTGTACAACTTCATCGGTGTGAAAGGGGACGAGCTCTACTTCCACACGACGAACGAGGCGCAGCGAGGGCGCGTGATCGCAGTCAGCGCGAAGCGCGCCGAGCCGCCCGCGTCGGCGTGGCGCGTGGTGATCCCCGAATCCGACATCACGATCAGCTCGGTCGACCTCGTCGGCAGTCGCCTCATTGCCTCGTACGTGAAGGATGCGCACGGGCTCGGGCGTCTCTACGACACGGACGGGCACCTTGTCGGGGACGTGCCGCTAGCCGGTCTCGGCACCATCACCGGCTTCACTGGCGAGATGCGCGACCAGGAAAGCTTCTTCGGTTATACGGATTACACGGCGCCGTTCACGATCTATCGCTATGACCCGCGCACGAACACGGCGGCCATCTGGCGCGCGCCGCGCATCCCCGCCAAAACGGATGGGTTCGTCACCGAGCAGGTCTTCTACAAGAGCAAGGACGGCACGCGCGTCCCCATGTTCATCACGCATCGGCGGGACATGCCGAAGGACGGCAATCAGCCGGTGCTGCTCTATGGCTATGGCGGCTTCAACATTTCCGCGACGCCTGCCTACCGTCCGTACTTCTTAGCGTGGCTCGAGATGGGCGGCGTGTTTGCCGAGGCGAACCTGCGCGGGGGTGGCGAATACGGCGAGGCCTGGCACGTGGCGGGCACGCTCGCGCAGAAGCAGAACGTGTTCGACGACTTCATCGCCGCCGCCGAATACCTGATCAGCGAGAAGTACACCAATCCGAAGCGGCTCGCGATCAACGGCCGCAGCAACGGCGGCCTGCTCGTGGGCGCCGTGATGACGCAGCGACCGGACCTCTTCGGCGCAGCGCTGCCAGGTGTGGGCGTGCTCGACATGCTCCGCTACCACACGGCCAGTGCGAACGCGCGCCAATGGTCGACGGACTTCGGCCTGAGCGAGAACCCGCAGGAGTTCAAGGCGCTCTACGCCTACTCGCCGTACCACAACACGAAGAAGGGTGCGTGCTATCCGCCAACGCTCGTGACCACCGCGGACCATGACGATCGCGTGGTGCCCTGGCACAGCTACAAGTTCGCCGCAGCTCTGCAGAACGCGCAGGGGTGCCCGAATCCCGTGCTCATCCGCATCGAAACGCGCGCGGGACACGGGGCCGGCAAGCCCATCTGGATGCAGATCGAGGACTTCGCGGATCAGTGGTCGTTCGCGGCCAATGCGCTGGGGATGCCGGCGCCGACGAGCCTGACACGTACGGCCAATTAGCGATCTTCGTCGCCGCGGGTGTTTTCGTCGGCAGGGGATGGCGCCGACTCACCCGGAATCGCGCGCTGCTCGGAAAGCCACGCGCCGAGATCGATCAGCCGGCAGCGCTCACTGCAGAACGGCCGGAATGACGCAGCCTCCGACCATTCGATCTGTCGGCCGCATGTCGGGCATTTGACGAGAGGGCTCACGATCGTCGCACCGGCGCGCTGCCGGATCTCTCAGGCGCAGCAGCTCAGAACGAACGGCACGTCCGCTTCGGTCTGCGTGGGCCGCGCAGCGAGCCCGTTCCAGGTGAGGAATCGCAGGCTGCAGCGATAGTGACTGCCGCTGATCTCGGGGTACATGCCGGCGGATTTTGGCAGCGAGATGCGCAGGAGCTGAATGGGCGCGTCCCGGTCGAAGGTGATGTGGAACGAGCCGCCCTTCGCCACTTCCTGGCGTGCCCGGCCGTTCTGCCGCGTCAGCCACAAGAGCTCCGCAATGGCATCGCAGAGCGGACGCAGCAGACCCATCCAGACGTTGAAAGTCTCGGCGCGCGTTTCGGCGGACTGGCTCAGCCAGTAGTAGTAGTCGGGCAGATCGAACTCGCACGTGCCGCCCGGGATGGCGCTGCGATGCTTGATTGCGCTCAGGAATTCCGAGTCGCGCAGCGGCTGCAGGAACGCGGAGCCCGCCGTCATCAGCTCCGTGCGCAGCCGTGTGAGGTTGGAAGTCACTGTCTTGAGCCGCCCCGGATCGACACCCGGGCGCGACTGGAACTCGTTGAGGGTCGAAATGTGACGCTCAAGTTCCTTCAGCACGTCCGAGCGGATGTCGCCGCGCGTGCTGATAGTGAGCACGTCCAGCAGGCACGCCATGGCTGCGCGGCTGCCCCACTGACTGGCCACCTCGTTGTGGTAAAGCGCCTGTGTGTAAAGGAAATCGAGGCGCAGGAACGTGCGCATCCGCTCACTGAGCGGCTGCTCGAAGATGAGCGTCTCGTTTTCTGCTGCGGGAGCCTGCTCCCGGAGTTCCTCTGCGGCCATCGGCCTATTCTGCGTTACACGTGCGTCGCGCGTAAACGCTTAAAGCTCAAGTCGGGGCTTGGCGGGCGAGCTGCAGATAGCGGGCGTGGAGCGCCGCCACCTGATCGCGCAGCGGCCCAAGCTCGCCTTCGTTCACGATGATGTCATCTGCCACGGCGAGCCGCGCTTCGCGGCTGACCTGAGCGGCGAGGATGCTGCGCGCCTGTTCGAGCGTCGAGCCGTCTCGGGCCTGCAGTCGGCGAATTTGCAGTTCCTCGCTACAGTCCACGACCAGCACGCGATCTACTCGCTTGCGCTGTGCGCCTGTTTCCACGAGCAGCGGAATCACATGAATCTGATAAGGGCCGCCTGCTGCGGCGGAACGCTGCTCGAGCAGGGCCTGGATCGCGGGATGCGTCATCTGCTCGAGGGCTGCGCGAGCCGCGGGGTCTGCAAAAACGATCGAACGCAACGCCCCGCGATCGAGACTCCCATCGGGCGCCAGAATCGCATTGCCGAACCGCTCGGCGATTCGTGCCAGCAGCGGCTGGCCGGGCGCCACGACTTCGCGCGCGAGCTGATCCGTGTCAATCACCGGTACACCGAGCGCCTCGAACAGCCGCGCGACAGTGGTCTTGCCGCTTGCGACGCCGCCCGTGAGCCCGACGCGAAACACTAGGGATGCCGTGTGTAGAGGGAGAGATAGCGTGTGACCAGCTCGTTGCCGAACATCAGCATGAGCCAGCCCGCCGCAGCCAGAAACGGGCCGAACGAAATCGGCGTTTCCCGCCCCTGCCTCTTCAGCCACAGGATCACGATGCCGCTCACCGCCCCCACGGCGGCAGCTATGAGAATGACCGGCAACAGCATCTGCCAGCCGAGCCAGGCGCCGAGCGCAGCGAACAGCTTGAAGTCGCCGTACCCCATGCCTTCCTTGCCCGTCAGCAGCTTGAACAGGTGATAGATCGTCCAGAGGCTCAGGTACCCCGCAATGGCGCCTGTGACGCTCGAGCGCAGATCGACCGGAAACGGCGCGCCATTCGGTGCGGGCCCACAAAGACTCACGAACACACCGAGCCACACCAGGGGCAGCGTCATGTTGTCCGGCAGGAGCTGGTGATCCACATCGATGAAGGTGAGCGCAACGAGATACCAGGTGAGCACCAACGCTGCCACCGCGGGCCACCCGAACCCGAACTTCCAGGCCACGGCAGCGGAGAGCAGCCCCGTGAGCGCTTCGACGAACGGATAGCGCGCGGAGATACGCACCCCACACGAGGCGCACTTGCCGCTGAGGAACAGATAGCTGATCACCGGAACGTTCTGTATGGCGCGAATCGGCGCCTTGCACGCGGGGCACGCCGAGCGCGGCACGACGAGATTGAATCGCTCCGCCTCAGGCACGGGGACCGCATTGCTGCCCGTGGCGCCCAGCTCGGCGCATTCGGCGCGCCAGTCACGCTCGAGCATCAGCGGCAGGCGATAGATGACGACGTTGAGGAAGCTCCCGATCAGCAGCCCGAACGCGAGCACCGTGCCGATGAACAGCGCGGGAGAAGCGGCCAGCAGCTCGAGGATGTACATGAATTCCCGGCCTCAATGAAAACGCCGCGCAGGGCGCGGCGTTTCCGTCACCGTTGGCGGACGCTGTTAGACGACCGCGCCCAGCTTGAAGATCGGCAGGTACATGGCGATGACCAGGCCACCCACCAGCACGCCAAGGATCGCCATGATCAGCGGCTCGAGCAAGCTCGACATCGCATCCACCGCGTTGTCGACCTCCGCCTCGTAGAAAGTGGCGACCTTGCCGGACATCTCGTCCAGCGAGCCGGCTTCTTCACCGACCGCGATCATCTGGATGACCATGTTCGGAAACAGGCCCGTGTTCTCCATCGCGCGCTGCAGACGCTGACCGGTGGAGACTTCATCGCGCATCTTCATCACCGCGTTCTCGTACACGATGTTGCCCGTGGCGCCGGCGACGGAATCGAGCGCCTCGACCAGCGGTACGCCGGCGGCAAACATGGTGGACAGCGTACGCGCATAGCGCGCGACAGCGGCCTTGTTGAGGATCGGGCCGATGATCGGCACCTTCAGGATGATGCGGTCGAGCACCTCGCGCATCTTCTTGGAGCGCTTCTTGAAGTAGACGAACGCCCAGCCTGCGCCGCCGACGACCAGCGCAATGAAGATGCCCTGGCTCTGCATGAACTTCGACAGGTTGATCACGAACTGCGTGAAGGCCGGCAGGTCCGCGCCGAACCCCTTGAAGAGGCTCTCGAACTGCGGGATCACGAACAGCAGCAGGATGGTCGTGACGATGACGGCGACCACCAGCACGGCGGCCGGATAGAAGAGGGCTTTCTTGACCTTCTTCTTCAGGGCCTCGGTCTTCTCCTTGTACGTCGCGATCTTGTCGAGCAGGCTCTCGAGCGCGCCGGCCTGCTCGCCCGCCTCGACCAGGTTGACGTAGAGGTCGTCGAAATAGAGCGGGTGCTTGGAGAGCGCTTCGTGGAGCGAGGTGCCGCCCTCGACGTCCTGCTTGATATCGAGGATCAGCTTCTGCATCGAGGGCTTTTCGTGCCCGTTGCCGACGATCTCGAACGCCTGCACCAGCGGAATGCCCGCGGCCAGCATGGTGGCGAGCTGGCGGCTGAACACCGCGATGTCGCCGGGATTCGGCTTGCCTCCCGCCTTGAACGCCTGTGATTGCTTGCGGACGCGCGAGGCGGCGATGCCCTGCCGTCGCAGGTCCGCGCGCAGGGCAGCTTCGTCCGGCGCCAGGCTCTTGCCCTTGACGCGGTTGCCCTTCTTGTCCATGCCCTCCCAGGTGAAGGGAATGTCACGCCTGATGGTCTTGACGCTTGCGGTCGCTGCCGGAGCCATGCATTACATCCTGCGTCAGTCGAGAGTGACGCTGTTGACCTCTTCGAGACTCGTGACGCCTGCCTTGACCTTCTCGAGGCCAGCCCGGCGCAGGTCCCAGACGCCTTCCCTGGCCGCTTCGTCGCCGATTTCGACGGCACTGCCGCCGGCGAGAATGATGCGCGCGATCGCATCCGTGATCGGCAGCACCTGGTAAATGCCCACGCGACCCTTGTAGCCGTCCGTGCAGGAGGCGCAGCCCTTGGGCGAGAAGATCTTCAGTCCCGTTGCGACATCGGCCTGCTCGAATCCTTCCTTGAGCAGCGCTTCCTTCGGCACATCCATGGGCTGCTTGCAGTTGCTGCAGAGCTTGCGCGCCAGGCGCTGCGCGATGATCAGACTCACCGACGTCGCGATGGCGTAGGGCTTCACGCCCATGTCCACGAGGCGCGTCAGCGTCTGCGGCGCATCGTTCGTGTGGAGAGTGGACAGCACGAGATGTCCGGTCTGCGCGGCCTTGATGGCGATCTCCGCCGTCTCGAGGTCACGAATCTCACCAACCATGATGACGTCCGGGTCCTGGCGCAGGAACGCGCGCATCGCCGAGGCGAAGGTGAGCCCGACCTTCGGGTTCACGTTCACCTGGTTGACGCCGGGCAGATTGATTTCGGATGGGTCTTCGGCCGTGGAGATGTTCGTGTCTTCACGGTTGAGAATGTTGAGGCCCGTGTAGAGCGAGACGGTCTTGCCGCTACCGGTCGGCCCCGTGACCAGGATCATCCCCTGGGGTTTTGCCAGGTTCTTCTGGTAGAGATCTTTCTGGAATGGCTCATAGCCGAGGGCATCGATGCCCAGCATGGCCTGCGAGGCGTCGAGGATACGCAGCACGATCTTTTCGCCGAAGAGCGTCGGACAGGTGCTCACGCGGAAGTCGATGGAGCGGTTCTTCGACAGCTTCATCTTGATGCGGCCGTCCTGCGGGATGCGCCGCTCCGCGATGTCCAGCCGCGACATGACCTTCAGGCGCGCCGAGAGCTTGCCGGCGAGCTGCACGGGCGGCTGTGCGATCTCCTTCAGCACGCCGTCCATGCGGAACCGCACGCGGTACGTCTTTTCGTACGGCTCGAAATGGATATCCGAGGCGCCGCGGCGGATGGCGTCGAGCATCAGCTTGTTGACGAAGCGGACGATCGGCGCGTCTTCGACGTCGGCGCTGCTGACCTTGTCGTCGAGCTCGTCTTCGCCGCCGGTGACTTCGAGGCCTTCGAGGTCGACACCTTCGTCGTCCCCGAGGCTCGGCATCTGCGCGTCGGCCTGCTCCATGGCCTTGTCGACGGCCTTCTGAAGCTTGTCGTCCTCGACGACCACGGCTTCCACGCCGAGACCGGTCTGGAACTTGATCTCATCGATCGCATGCAGGTTCGTCGGGTCCGCCACCGCGAGGAACAGGCGCTTGCCGCGGCGAAAGATGGGTAGCACGCGGTGTTTCGCGAGGAGCTTGTCCGAGACCAGCCGGATGGTGTCGGCATCCGCGTTGACCGACTCGAGATCGAAGAGGGGAACACCGAACTCGTTGGACGCCGCGATGGCGATGTCGCGGGCGTTGGCCGCTCCACTGCTGACGAGCTGGGTGACGACGCTGGTCTTCTTCTCGCGGGCAGCGTTCAACGCCTCCAGCATGGCGGACTCCTCCACCACCCCGTCCTGGACGAGGCGCTGAGGCAGACCACCAAGCCCGGAGCGAGCACCGCCGAGCGCTAAAGAAGCGTTTTCGTTCATGGAGTTATGGGCAAGCGACCCCGCCGTCCGAGCCCGTAGTCTACCGGAGCCGGAGACCCTTGAGGCAATTGTCAAATCTCTGGCGATCCTCGCACAACCCGACCCGGACGCTCGTGACCAGCCTCGCAAAAGGAGGAACCCTCCCGGGGGGTTGGGCCATTCGGCTCGCCGGCTGGCCCATGCGAATGCCGGGCGCATCACAGCCCACGGGCGGGGTTCGTCTAATCTAGCGCCGCCCCGGGTCGGTTTAACGGAATCACATGCGCCAGTTGTCCGAGCGGACGTCGCTCATCCTGCTGTGGCTGCTCGCAGGCACGATCGCCGTGGGCGTGTGCAGCCTGCTCCTGCCAGCGACCCAGTGGCACGGCGAGTCGATGCCCGTCGGGAACGACTCGTTCTATCACGCGCGCCGGATTCTCGACACGGCGGCGGATCCGGGCTCGTTCTACCAGTTCGACAAGAAGATTCACGCGCCGGAGGGGAGCCTGCTCACCTGGCCATGGGGCTACGACTATGCAATGGGGTGGCTGGTCAGGCTCGTCGTGAAAGCGGGCTTCAGTGCGCCCCCCATCGACTTCCTGATCTGGGTTCCGGTTGCCGCGGTTCTCTTGTCGGTCGCACTGATGATGCTGATGGCGCGGACGCTCTCACTGCCGCCGTGGTCGGCAGGTCTCGCGGGACTGTGCGTGGCGCTGTCGCCGCTCACGCAGGTGCTGCATGGCGTCGGCATGATCGACCACCACTTCGCCGAATACATCTTCGTGCTTGCGACACTCGCGCTGGGACTCAAGTGGTTTGCAGCGCCGGACGATCGGGTTGCGGGTGCGACCCTGGGCGTGGTGCTTGGCGTGGCGCCTGCGATTCACAACGGGCTGTTCATTCTGCAGATCCCGGTGGTCGCGCTGATGCTGCTCTGGTGGATTCAGGACATCCGCATTCCACCGCGCGCGGCGTTGTTCTTTGCCGGCGCACTGCTCCTCGCGACGATCGCGGCATTACTGCCCTCGCTCCCATTCCAGCTCGGGCGCTTCGAGTTCTGGACGCTCTCCTGGTTTCATCTGTACGCCGCCATTGGCACGGCCGCCGTCACGGTACTTCTCAGCACATTCGAGCGAACTCAGCGGAACGTCGGCCTGCTGCTCTTCGCCGCGGTCGTGTATCTGTTGCCGCTCGGACATCAGTTCTTCGTCGCGCACTCGTTCCTCGCCGGAACGATCAAGCGCCTCGACGTGATCTCCGAGATGCAGTCGGTCCGGCAGATGGCGGAGTACGGTGGCGTCCGCTACGTCACCACTTTGTATTCGGTGTTCCTCTGGCTCTGGCCGATCACCGTCGCATACTGCGCCTGGCGCGCGTGGGTCGAGCGCAGGTCGGCGCGACTCTTTTTCTGGATTGCCGCGCTCTGCGGCCTGAGCCTGCTGATAATGCAGTACCGTCTGCACTACTTCGGCAGCTTCGCGTTGTTCCTGCCGTGGCTCGTGATCGCGGAAGACCTGGCGAAGCGCTGGCAGCCGCGGCGCAGGCTCGTGATGCTGGCGGCTTCGCTGGCATTCCTGCTGATGTTTTCGATGCCGTTGCGTTGGTCGATTCCCGCACCTCCCCAGCAGGGCGGGACCGGCAACTTCCCCGCGCTACGCCTCGTTCTCGGGGATTTGCAAAAGGCCTGCGCCAGGGAGCCCGGCATCGTGCTCGCGGACAACGATGCCGGACACTTCATTCGTTACTACACCGAGTGCTCGGTCGTCTCGAACAACTTCCTGCTTACCAAGCAACACGAGCAGAAAATCGAGTGGAGCGACTACCTGCTTTCGCTCGGGGCCGACGATCTGCCTGTCGCCGCGCCGAACGTACGCTACGTGATGCTGCGTCCCGTGCACATCGAGCCGACGGAGGCAGGGCCGATGTATGTCTCGTTCAGTCAGGCTGGCCGCGCGACGCTCCTGGGCGACCTGCTGATGAAGCCCTTCGATCAGGTCTCGAAGAAATACGTCGGCATGCGGGAAGTCACGATGCGCTGGAATCCCGCGAGCGAGCCGATGCCGTACATGCGGCTCTTCAAGGTGCTGAAGCCCGGCGAGACGGTTGACGCGGCGCAGGTGGCGCAGACTTCCGGCCACTGACAATCCACGTCAGTAACCGACGCGATTTGGCTGCCGGCCTTGGGCCCTGAACATAAGACAATGAAAACGTCCGCGTCTTCAGACACTTACAAGGCCAATGCACTGGCATGGGCTTTGCTTTCTGGTTGCGGAGGCGGTGCGTCGCCCAAGAATTCAGTACTCAGGAGACTTTCGATGCAGAAGCGTATGCAAAAGGGTTTCACCCTGATCGAGTTGATGATCGTGGTCGCGATCATCGGCATTCTGGCGGCGATCGCCATTCCCGCGTATCAGGACTACCTGATCCGTTCGCAGGTCACGGAAGGCCTGAGCCTCGCGGGCGCCGCGAAGGCCGCTGTTGCAGAGACCTATTCGAACAGTGGTGCGGCTCCCGTGAACCGTACGCAGGCTGGCATGTCGGCCACCGCGACGGACACGTCGGGCAAGTATGTGAGCTCGGTTGAAGTCAACAACGGCGTCATCCAGATCACGTACAACACGAACGAGACGAACGCGAAGATCAAGACCAACCAGCTGTTCCTGACCCCGTACCTGACGAACGACAACTCGGTCGCCTGGCGTTGCGGTAGCGCGCCTGCCCCGAATGCTCTGACAGCGTACATGGGTGGTACCTACGCGAACTCGTCGGTGCCGGACAAGTACCTGCCGAAGGCTTGCCGTCAGTAATCAGTTGTTCCGTAGCTCACGGATGACTGAGAAAGCCCCTCTCCGGAGGGGCTTTCTTCTTTTCGGAACGGATTGATGCGGGGTTTCTCCATCCTCGGTCTCGAGCGCCGGGATCTCCTGATCGTCATCGTTGCCTTCCTGGCGTCCCAGGCGCTCTACGCGCTGCTCGGCGTGCGTTTCGACGACAGCACGCTGCCGGGCTACATGCAGTTCATTGCCGTCGACCTGCTGATGAACCGGCTGCTCGAGTCACTGTGGTACTACCACGCGCATCCGCCCCTGCTGAACGTATTTGCAGCGGTTGGACTCAAGCTCTTCGGTGAGCGCGCGGACATATTCTTCAGCGGCTGTTTTCATCTGCTCGGTCTCGTGGTCGCGTTTTGTGTGTATGCGCTCACGCTCCGCCTGAGCAATTCACGAATCGCCGCCGGCGTGACCACGACGGTGCTCGTCTTCAGCCCCGCGTTCGTGCTCTACGAGAACTGGCTGATGTACACGTTCCCGTCGATGGCGATGCTCACGCTGTCCGCCCTCCTGCTTCACCAGTACGTGGTGACGTCAAAGGCAGGTTGGTGTATGGCATTCTTCGGTGTGCTGTCCGCCCTGTTGCTGACGCGCAGTCTTTTCCATCTCTTATGGCTCGTATCGATCGTCCTGCTGCTGGCGGTAGTGCTGTGGGATCGCCGCCGGCAAGTGCTCATGGCAGCGGCAGTGCCGCTGCTGATCGTTGTGTTCTGGTACGGCAAGAACTACGTCCTGTTCGGAACGTTCTCGAGCAGCTCACTGATGGGGCTGGGCTTCTCGAACATCACGACCCTCATGGTGCCGCGTCCGGAGTTGCGCCGCCTGATCGATGCGGGCGAGCTGTCCCCATACGCACTCGTGTCGCGCTACCAGGACCACCGCGCGCTGTTCGCGGAACCCGAGCCTGCTACCGGCATCCCGGTGCTCGACGAAATCACCAAGGCTGGCGGCGCGGCCTACAACTTCAACAACGTGCGCATGGTCAGGGTGAATCAACTCTATGCGCATGACGGGCTGCAGGTAATCCGGCATTTGCCGGGCTACTACGTCATGGGACTCGCGATCTCCAACCGGATCTTCTTCTCGCCTCCGGCCATGAACTGGTATTTCACGCAGGCAAACCTCGCGGCTGCGCGCCCGATGGATCGGATTTTCAATCCGTTGCTCTACGGGGCACGGCCGGATCCTCAGTTGCTGACGCAGCCGCACTTCGGCTTGCCGAGCCCTTACACGCTCCAGGTGAATACAGGCATACCCCTGATCGTGCTCTGGTGGGTCGTGATCGCATACGCTTTTCAACAAGCGCGAAGGGGAGTGCGTAGCGGCTGGCCTGATGTGGACGCGCGCGCCGTGGTGTTGGGCTTTTTTGCCTTCACCGCGCTCTATCTCTATGTCGTCGGGACAGGCCTCGAGCTCGCGGAGAACTTTCGCTACCGATACAACATCGAGCCCTTGCTGTTCGCTGTCACGGCTGCGGCGGTGACACACCTGATCCGCGCCGCGCGCGGTCGATTGCAGACAGCGCCAGTTTCAGCGAGCTGAGACGGGTGGCAGAACCGGCTCGTTGGACACGAGCACAGGATCGCCAAGCTCGAAGTGCTCGGGTTCCGCCGGCAGCAACGCCCGCAGAACACCAGATCCGAAACGCTTGCCGTGCCGGTATTCGATGAGCAGGTTGTCATCGGTGATCACGGCGACGCGGTCTGCCACACCGCGCAACTCGATGAAACGATCGACCGGCTCCATTCGTGCGCGCGACAACAGCACTGAGACGCTCTCCGGCGGTCCCGCATGCGTCTCGAAGGGCGTCCCGTCCGGTCGACGGATTGCCTTCAGCCGCTCGTAATCGGGCTCGAGGGGATGGTCGGATGCATACACGAAGTTCCCGTAGCGATACGCATGCGCAAACGCGACTCCAGCTGTGTGCAGCACATCGTAGGAGCCCGTGGTGTTGAAGGTGACGATGCCGCCCGGCGCGAGATGGGTGCGGACCTCGGTGAAATACTCGCGTGAAAGCAGGTTCGTCGAGTTCGCCCGCCAGTGATACGTGGTGTTCTGGACGATGAGATCGAACCTGGCGTCGGGGTTGCGCTTGAGCCAGCGCCTGCCATCGTCGACATGCACGTGCACGCGCGGATCCGTCAGCACGGGCGCCACGTCCGGATAAGCGCGGATCAGCTCGAGATACCCGGGATTGATCTCGACGATGTCGATGCGCTCTACGCCGGGAAAGCCCTGCACGGCGCGCGTCCAGGCGCCGGTGGCCAGGCCGACTACCAGCACGCGCTTCGGCCGCTCATGGAGAAGTCCCAACAGGTACACCCGATCCAGGCGATTGGTATTCAGCTCGACATTGGCTGCCGCGATCCCGTCGTAGACATTGGTTCCGTAGACGAGGTCCCCCTGTGGACTCCAGATCGTGTGGATTACGCCGTGGCGATTGCCAATCATGTGCGTGATCGGCAGACCGCCTTGCTGATGAGCAAACGCGCCCAGTACGCCATGCTCCGCTGGCTGTCGTGGCAGGACGAGAAACCCGCTCGCGACAATGAGCGCAACGGGCACCGGGGCGAGCCGCAAGGAGTCGGCCTTGGCAGCGCACGCGCCCGCCGCCGCGAGGCACACCACGCCGACGAGCACGAAGCACTCGTCGACCGTCAGATACTCGAGCGCAATGAAACCGGTGAGGAGCGGACCGAGCGTCGAGCCGATGATGTTGCCGAAATAGACGCGCGACACAGAGCGGCCGGTGCCCGACCCGGATGCAAAGGCGCCGAGATGGTGGGCAATCGGGAACAGGATGCTCTTCAGGCCGGCGGTCGCGACGATCATCACCGCCAGAACGCGGGTATGTGTGACAGCGGAGGGATCGATGCCCGCGACCAGCTTTGGGATCATCACGTCGAAGCATGCGGCGATCACCAGCACCACAGCCGCCACGGCGTACAGATTTCGCGTTCCCGAGCAGAGCCGCTTGCCGACCATTGCGCCGAGCGCGATACCGACGAGGTAGTTCGCCAGCACCATGGAAAAGGCTGGCGGCAGGGTGTCATAGCCGAATCCGACTACGCGCACCCACAGGATTTCCTCACTGAGGCTCAGGAAGCCGACGAGCAGAGACAGCCACCAGGCGAAGCTAAGCACGCGCGCTCCTGAGGCCGAGCCATACGGCGCACGCGACTGCCGCGTTCAGCGCTGCCGCGAGGTATATCGTCGGCGTGAGTCCAAAGTGATAGAGCGCGATGAAGCCGGTCACTGCCGCGCCCGCAGCCGCACCCAGCGTGTTCACGAAGTACAGCAGTCCGATCGAGACACCGATGCTGTTGTAAGTCCGGACGACGTGCGCGACGAGGATCGGGAGCGTTGCTCCCATCAGTACCGTCGGGAACAGCAGCAACAGGAAGTTCGCGATCGCGATCGTCGGCAGCGAGCCATGGATGGCGATGGCGCCGACGGCGCGGATGAGTGTTGGGCTCGCAGCGCCAAATGCGCCGATGCCCAGCTCGATGAGGGCGAACAACGTCAGCGTGCGATTCGGAAACCGGTCGGCGAGCTGGCCGCCGACCAGCGCGCCCACGCCGAGGCCCAGCATGAACGTGGATACGATGATCGTTACCGAATCGACATCGACTCCGAATGCCACGAACAGGAGCCGCTGCCAGCAGATCTGGTACATCAGCGCGGCAACGCCGGACACCGCGAAGAGCGGCATCAACCGGGTCAGAATCAGCGTGCGCGAGAGCGCCGCTGCGCTCGTTGCAACGGTCATTGGTTCAGCGGATGCGTTCAATGTGATCCCCCGGGCGTGAAGCTGGCGCGGACTCTGCGTCGCCACTCGAGCAGGTCTGCCTCGGCCTGCTGCCGCGTTTCCGCTGAAAGCGTCTGGGAGAGGTTCGACTGCTCAGTGGGATCACGCTCGAGGTCATAGACCTCCAGCGGCCGGTGCCCGAACGAATAGATGTATTTCAGATTTCCGTCGCGCATGGCGACAGCGGTCTTGTCGAAATGAGTGCTGAAGAAAAGGGGCCGTCGGGCGCCGTCGTCACTCAGCACGGAGCGTCCTGGCAGCGGTCCTCCGTTCAGCTCGAGACCCAGGGCATCGAGCACCGTAGGCATGATGTCGATCTGCTGGTGCAGCCCGCGGATGCGGCCGCGCCTGTCGAGCTCCGCGGGCAGGCGGATCAACATCGGGACGTGCAGCGCCTCTTCATACACGACGCGGAAGTGCGTGAAGTCGCCATGTTCGAAGAACGCATCGCCATGATCTCCCAGCACGACGACGATGGACTGTTCCAGCAGCTCCCGCTGGCGCAGGCTGTTGACGATCTGTCGCATCACCGTGTCCAGATACGCAACACATCGCAGGTACTGCGTCTGTTCCGGGGTTCTGCCCGCAAACACGGGGACGGAAACGTCAGCCGGCAGCCGATAGGGATAGTGAGCGGCATTCGTCATCACTGTCAGGAAGAAAGGCTTCTGCTCGCGCTGGCGTTCGTCGAGCCAGCGATCGAGGGGCGGGAGGATCAGCCGGTCATCGTGTCCGAAGGAATTGATGCGGCTCTTCGCGTCGAGGCCGAGATCGGCATCCGAGAACACGTGGTCGAAACCCAGCGCCCGCAAGATCTGCGGCTCGTTCTCGAAATCCATCCGGGCGGGAGAGAACCAGGCCGATACATACCCCTGCGTGCGGAGTAACCGGACGAGGCTGGAATCGATCGGCGGCACCTCGCGCTGGGTGCTCCACCGGCGCAGCACTGTCACGGGCGCCGGATAGCGGCCGCCGATGGTGGCGATCCATGACGCCGAAGTGCGCGGCACGACCGAATACATCCTGTCCACGACGAGCGATTCGCGCGCCAGCTCGGCGAGAAACGGTGTCGTATCGCGATGGGATGCATAAACGCTGGTCGCGTCCGCGCGCACCGACTCCATCAGGATCATCACCACGTTGTATGGGCGAGTGCGCGAGGTTACGGAGGCAGTGACCGGCGCTCCCTCCAGCCGCGGCACCCGATTCGACGGCGCGATCTTTCGGGACGCAGTCGCCAGATTCACCACCGGACGCACGATCAGATCGGCGGAGAATCGCGTGACGGCGTTGTCCGCAAACTGCTGCAACTCGCGCTCGGCAGGCGCTTCGGGTGCGACGACGACCAGCGCGAGAGCAGGCCAGACCGCCCAGCCCGTCTTCACGTCCTTCCGGACCGGATTTCGCGCGCCGACCAGGCGCGCCAGAACCAGGCCTGCAACCAGCATGGCAATGACGAACCCGATGGCCCACACGACCACGACCGAGCCGCCATCCTCTGCAGCAATCAGCGCATCGCGCGGAAAGCTGATGGCATAGATCACCTCATCCGCCGTCAACTCCGTGCGCGTGGCGATGTAATAGGCGAAATCAAGGCCGACGAGCGCGAAGACGATGCCGACGAGCACTGCCGCGACCCGCCTTGCCGGACGCTCCAGGTGGGCGGGAGCGGAGTAACAGGCGCTCAGCAGAGCGAACAGTACCGCGACAACCAGAATTTCCGGCCACCACAGTCCAAAGAAGATGCCGAGCTCATCGGGAGCCCGCACGAACATCATCGAGTACCACGGATCCTCGTCCCCGGTGAGCACGCCTGCGGCGACAGTGCCGGCGTATACCAGCGGAAGGGCGACGATGACCGCAGTGCTGATGGCGTAGCGCCACACCGTGCGTCGCGCGAGCATGTACACGAGCAGCGCGACCAGCGTTGCGCTGGCCAGTAGCCGGGGCGACACCTTGCCGTCGAAACTGCCGAGGGCGAAGGCCCAGGCGTCATGAATCAGGGTGCTGCCAAACAGCCCGCTGGTTCCGCCGCTTGGAATCCTCAGGAGCTTTATGACGATGAGCAGCAGCGTGAGCACGCCGCAGAGCGCGCCCGCGCGCAAGACGGCGCTGGAGGGGGCCGGCAGGGCCAGGTAGCGGAAAATCCGTGGAAACATGCCAGTCACTGACCTTGCGACACGATCCATGTTACCGGGCGGTCCCCCTGCCGCCTGCGACTTATGTCACGCCCGGGGTCACTCGATCCCGAGCTTCTTGATGCGGTAACGGAGCGCCCGGAAGCTCATTCCGAGGAGCTTTGCGGCCGCCGTCTTGTTGTAACGGGTCTTCTCGAGAGCCTTCACGATGGCATCACGCTCGATGTCCTCGAGCTGCGTGCCCAGCGCGCCGCCTGGCTCGATCGCTGCCACGGGCGCTGGCGTCGTAACTGCCGCCGGGTCCGGAGGAGGGCGCACAGTGGAACGGACCTTGATGTTGTCCGCCGTGATCGTGCCGCCCGAACACAGTGTCATCGCGCGCTCGAGCACGTTCTCCAGCTCTCGAACGTTGCCCGGGAACGGATAGCCACGTAGCGCGAGGAGCGCGGCCTCGTCGAGCTTCGGCGCATCCACACGCATGCGCCGGCTGAGACGCTCGAGAATCGCCGTGGCGAGGTCCGGAATGTCTTCGGTTCGCTCGCGGAGCGAGGGTACCCGCATCTCGATCACATTGATGCGATAGAAGAGGTCCTCGCGAAAGCGCCCCTCCGCAACCAGGTCGGTGAGATTCTTGTGGGTGGCGGAGAGGATGCGGACGTCGACCGCTTCCTCGCGCGACTCGCCGATGGGACGCACGGTCTTCTCCTGCACCACGCGCAGGAGCTTCACCTGCATGTGCAGCGGCAAGTCCGCCACTTCGTCCAGGAACAGCGTGCCGCCTTCCGCGCTCTGCACGAGACCCTTCTTGTCCGCGACCGCGCCAGTGAAGCTGCCACGTTTGTGGCCGAACAGCTCGCTCTCCATCAGCTCCGTCGGAATGGCGCCGCAGTTGACCGCGACGAACGGCCCTTCAGCTCGCGCGCCGGTCTCGTGAACGAGCCGGGCCACCAGCTCCTTGCCTGTTCCGGATTCGCCGAAGATGTGGACGGGCGCCTGGCTGCGCGCCACGCGCGCGATCATCTCGCGCAATGACTGCATCACCTGGGACCCACCGATCAGGCGCGGACCGGGAATCGTCGTCGTCAGCGCGCCATCCGGGCGCGTGCCGAGGCGGATGGCGCTGCCGACGAGCTTGCGGAGCACGCCGAGATCGAGCGGCTTCGAGACGAAATCGAATGCGCCGAGCTTCAGCGCGCGCACGGCGGACTCGACATTGCCGTGTGCCGTGATCACGGCCACCGGCACGTGCGGCCGGTTGTCCTGAATCCATCCGACCAGGTCGAGCCCATCGCCATCCGGCAGGCGCATGTCGGTGAGGCACAGATCGATGGCGCTGCTCTTCAGCAGCTTCTGCGCGGTACCGATGTCGGCGGCGGTGCGCGTCTCGAGGCTCATGCGGCTCAGGGTGAGACTGACGAGCTCGAGCAGATCGGGCTCGTCGTCGACGATGAGGACCGTGGGTCTTCCCATGTTTTCCCGTTCGGAAATCGATACGTGCGTCATCCTAACTCCCAGCGGGTCGGATCGGCGAACACGAGTCGGAAAATGCTGCCGCCTCCGTGACGCGCTTCATAAAGAAGCGTGGCGCCGTTCGTCTGTGCGAGCTCGCGCGCCAGGAACAGGCCGAGGCCCGTGCCGCCGCGTCCGCCGCTGAAGAACGGCTCGAAAATCCGCTCCACGTCCTTTTCAGGAATACCCGGGCCGCGATCCGCAATCTCGAGGAACGGCCGCGCGCCCGGGCTCAACCGCCCGACACGAATGTCGATAGTCGAATCTGCCGTGCCGGAACACGCATGGCGAAGCGCGTTATCGCACAGGTTCCACACCACCTGATGAAGCTGCGTCGGGTCCACGCGCACCTCGATCTCCGCAGCAGGCGGGCTGAACTTCATGCGCGCGGCGTCCCACTGCGTCGTTTCGCAGTACTCGGTGCGAAACTCATCGACCCATACGGCGAGCGAGATGCGCTCGAGGCGCGGCATTTCGCGGCGTGAGAGCTGCAGCACGTTGTTGATGATGGCGCTGACGCGATCCGCGTTGTTGCGGATGATATCCGTCAGACGCCGGTCTTCCGGCGCAAGCTTTTCCGATTCGCCGAGCAGTTGCGCGGCGTGGCTCATGGCGCCGACGGGGTTGCGGATCTCGTGCGCGATGCTGGCGGACAGGCGCCCGAGCGCCGCGAGCTTCGACTGCTGCACTTTTTCCTCGATGAGCGAGGGATCCTCGAGGAACACGAGCACGGGTGCGGGACTGACGCTGCCCAACGGCGCGAAATGCGGTCGGACCACGCGTCCACCGTCGGCCGCCACGAAACTTTCGCGCGGGTCCATCGGCGTGCCGGAGCCCTGGCGCCACGTCTCCAGCAGATACAGCAGGCGTGGCGAAGCTTCGCCGAGCAGCGCGCCCGGATAGGCGCTCCGGTCGCCGAGCGTCTGTGCCGCAGATTCGTTGATGAGACGGATACGGTCCGCCGTGTCGACCACCAGGATGCTTTCACGCAGATGCTGTACGACGTACTGCGAGAGTTGCGCCAGGTTGGCGAGGTCGATCTCCTGACGCCGAACCAGTGCCTCGCTCTCGCGCAGACGATGCGCAATCGGCGATACCAGCAGCGCCACCGCGAACAGCACCACGCCCAGCGCGCCTGCGTTCGTGTAGTCCGCAGTGGAAACGGAGCCCGCGAGATACACGAAAATCTGCTGGACCAGGATGGCGATCGTCGCGATGGCGGCGATGAGGAAGGCATCGCGGCTGTCACCCAGCACGGAAGTCGCGCCCACCGGCAGCACCAGCAGGATTCCGAGTCCGCTTGCCACGCCATCGCAGGCATAAAGAATGACCGCGATTGCCACGGCATCGACGCTGGCGTTCAACAACGCCACCCGGCGCACGCTCGGCCACGAGAGCCGGCGTGCAACCACCATCAACACCCCGACGAAAAAGTAAGCGACGCAGGCCGTGAGCAGGAGCTGCGGATGCGTGGCGATTGCCGAGATCTGTGTTCCGCTCAGGTACTGCAAGGCCAGCAGCACCAGCGGCACCAGCAGCCGATAGAGATTCACGAGGCCGATGACGCGCCAGGCGAGATCGCTCGGGGCGGTGGTGGATAACGCAGCGCTGGCCGGCATGAGACGCGCGGGGTGGGTCCGTACGACTTGAGCGATGCGCGACTCTATCAGCTTGGGTGCGATCGAAAAGCGACGGGTTTCGCGCGTTGCGCCCTTGGCTTTCCACATCGGGGGCTTTCCGCGAGAATACGCGGCTCCCTCCATGGCCCGGCGAGCGCGATGAATCTGCACGAATATCAGGCGAAAGACGTTTTCAGGAGTTTTGGCATCCCGGTACCCGCCGGTCAGGTGGCGCGCTCGCCCGAGGAGGCGGTGGCAGCAGCGCAAGCCCTCGGCGGCTCGGTCTGGGTCGTGAAGGCACAGGTGCACGCCGGCGGTCGCGGCAAGGCGGGGGGCGTCAAGGTCGCAAGGGACCTGGACACCGTGCGGGTCGCTGCGAAGGGGATGCTCGGCCAGCGGCTCGTGACGAAGCAGACGGGCGAAGACGGGCTGCCCATCGACAGCGTGTACGTCGAGTCCGGGTCGGATATCGAACGCGAGATATATCTCTCGCTCACCCTCAACCGCGAACGCGGGCGCATTGCCCTCATCGCTTCGGCCGCTGGCGGCATGGACATCGAGGAAGTCGCGGCGCATACGCCCGAGAAAATTCTCACCGTGAACGTGGACCCGGCCGCCGGTCTCCTGCCCTATCAATGCCGCAAGATCGGGTTCGGCCTCGGTCTCACCGCGAAGCAGGTGAGCGGCGAGCTGCAGCCGATCCTCATGAACCTCTACCGGCTGTACCTCGAGAAAGACGCGAGCCTCCTCGAAGTGAATCCGCTCATCGTGACCCGCGACGGACGGCTGCTCGCGCTCGACGCGAAGATCAACATCGACTCGAATGCGCTGTTCCGTCAGCCCGATCTGGCGAAGCTCCGCGATCCTTCGCAGGAAGACCCGATGGAGCGTCGCGCGAGCGAGCACGACCTCAATTACGTCTCGCTGGATGGCGACATCGCGTGCATGGTGAATGGCGCGGGGCTCGCCATGGCGACCATGGATCTCATCAAGCTGCACGGCGGGCAGCCCGCGAACTTCCTGGACGTGGGAGGGGGCGCCACCGCCGAACGCGTCACCGTCGCGTTCGAGCTGATCCTGTCCAACCGCAACGTGCGCGCCATCCTGGTGAACATCTTCGGCGGCATCGTCCGTTGCGACATCATCGCCGAGGGCATCATCACGGCCGTGAAGAAAGTGGGCGTGCAGGTGCCCGTGGTGGTGCGGCTCGAGGGGACCAATGCGCCGAAGGCGCGCGAAATGCTGGCGAACAGCGGGCTCACCATTACCGCTGCCGCCGATCTGACCGATGCCGCGCGTACCGTCGTGGCCCTTGCTAAACCGGCCGCGAAAGGGCGCGCATGAGCATCCTGATCAATCGCAACACTCGGGTCATCTGTCAGGGATTCACGGGCAAGCAGGGAACGTATCACTCGGAGCAGTGCCTGGCGTATGGCACGAAGCTGGTGGGAGGTGTCACGCCAGGGCGAGGGGGCGAGACCCATCTCGGTCAGCCCGTGTACAACACGGTGCAGGACGCCGTGCGCGAAACTGGTGCGACGGCGAGCATGATTTACGTCCCCGCCGCAGGGGCGGCGGATGCCATCCTCGAAGCCGCGGATGCGGGGATCGAGCTCGTGGTGTGCATCACCGAAGGTGTGCCGGTGAACGACATGGTGCGCGTCAAGGCGGCGCTTGCCGGCACGGGCACGCGGCTCATCGGGCCGAACTGCCCCGGCGTCATCACGGCGGATGAGTGCAAGATCGGCATCATGCCCGGGTTCATCCACAAGAAGGGCGCGGTCGGCATTGTGTCCCGCTCCGGCACCCTCACCTATGAGGCTGTGTTCCAGACCACGAATGCGAAGCTCGGTCAGAGCACGTGCGTGGGCATCGGTGGAGATCCGGTGCGCGGCATGAATTTCGTGGACGTGCTGGCGCTGTTCGAGCGTGATCCGCAGACGGAGGGGATCATTCTCGTGGGTGAGATCGGCGGCAGCGATGAAGAGGCGGCTGCGAGTTTCATTCAGCATTACATGTCGAAGCCCGTTGTCGCGTACATCGCGGGCGTGACGGCGCCGCCCGGCAAGCGCATGGGACATGCGGGCGCGATCGTTGCCGGTGGCAAGGGGACTGCAGCGGACAAGTTTCGTGCACTGGATGCGGCTGGCGTGAAGACTGTGAAGTCGCCTGCTGAGTTGGGATCGGCCATGGCTTCGTTGCTCAGGGGGCGACGAAGCTCGATGAAGAAGAAGAGTGCCCAGGCCCGGTCCGATGCAGGTGGTTCGCGCGACAAAGGCGCGTCGTCCCGCGCGAAGCAACCTGCGCGCTCGAAGAGCGCCTCCCAGGGTTCAAACAACGCTCGGGTTTCGAACAGCTCCCGGGTTTCGAACAAGAAGCGCTCTTCATCCGCGCGCGCGAGCGCCCGTTCGAAGTCCAGCCGAAATGCAGCGGCTGCGAAGCGGTCGGTTCATCGCACCTCTTCCGTCCGCGCAAAGTCCAAACTCGTGAAGGGCACGCGCAAGCGCCGCTAACCCCGTGAAAGCAACCCTCCGATTCGCACTGGCCCAGCTCGATCTGCTGGTCGGAGACGTCCACGGCAACGCGACGCGTGTCATTTCCACGGCGCGCCGCGCGCAGTCCGAGCTGGGCTCCGACCTCATCGTCTATCCGGAGCTCACGCTCTCGGGATATCCGCCCGAGGATCTGCTGTTCCATCGCGGTTTCCGCAGGCAGATGGACGCAGCGCTGGCGCGGGTATGCAGCGAAGCCTGCGACAGCGGGGTGATCGTCGGCTATCCCGAGTACTCGGGCACGGACATCTACAACTCTGCCGCTCTCATCGCAGGTTGCAAGGTCGCGGCAAACCATCGCAAGAGCGAGCTGCCGAACTACAAGGTCTTCGACGAGAAGCGCTACTTCCGCGCCGGAATGCAGCCGACGGTGATCGAGCACAAAGGTTTTCGCGTCGGTCTGCTGGTATGCGAGGACATCTGGGAACGCGAAGCCGCGCAGCTCGCCTGCACGAACGGCGCTGAGTTGCTCGTCGTGCTGAACGCCTCGCCGTACGAGATTCACAAGCAGCGCGAACGTGAGTCCATCGTTCGTGCGCGTATCGCTGACGTACAGTTGCCCGTCGTTTACGTGAATGCCGTTGGCGGCCAGGACGAGCTGGTGTTCGACGGCAACTCGTTCGTGATGGATGCGCAAGGCAAGGTCGTCATGCGCGCGCCGGCGTTCGAGGAAGGTATCTATCCCGCGGACTTCACGCGAGACGACAATGGCAAGGTGATGCCACTGCCCGGCGCTCTGGCGCCGGAGCTCTCGGACGAAGCCAGCGTATATCGCGCGCTCGTGCTCGGTGTGCGTGACTACGTGAACAAGCATGGTTTCCCGGGCGTGGTGATGGGTCTCTCCGGAGGTGTCGACTCCTCGCTGACGATGGCGATTGCAGTGGATGCGCTGGGAGCCGAGCGCGTGCACGCGGTGATGATGCCGTCGCGTTACACTGCGGACATGAGCGTGCAGGACGCAGCCGAACAGGCGCGCGCGCAGAACGTGAAGTACAGCATCATCTCCATCGAGGACATGTTCGAAGCGACACTGGCTGCGCTCAAAGACGAGTTCGCAGGTACGCAACCGGACACCACCGAGGAAAACATCCAGTCCCGCTGCCGCATGCTCATTCTCATGGGCATCTCGAACAAGACGCGGCGCATGCTGCTGACCACCGGCAACAAGAGCGAGATGGCGGTCGGCTATGCCACGCTCTACGGCGACATGGCCGGTGGCTTCGCGCCGATCAAGGACTGCAACAAGATGCTCGTGTACCGGCTGGCTGCGTACCGGAACTCGCTGGGTCGGGTGATTCCGCAGCGGGTGATCGAGCGGCCACCCTCGGCGGAGCTGCGGCCCGATCAGAAAGACTCGGATTCACTGCCGCCGTACGACGTGCTCGATCCGATTCTCGAAGCCTTCATCGAAGAGGACTTGTCCGTCGACGAGATCGTCGCCCGAGGCTTCGAGCGTGCGACAGTCGGGCGTGTGCTGGATCTGGTGAAGCGCAACGAGTACAAGCGCCGCCAGGCCCCGCCCGGCGTGCGCGTCAGCCGCCGCGCCTTCGGCCGCGACTGGCGCTATCCGATTACGAATGGTTACCGAAGGTAACTGAAAACGGATCAGCGCCAGAACTGCCACCACGACTTGTGGGTGGCAGCCCTCGCCTCGCGCACCGAATCCTGGAAATTCGCCTCGTAGACCTGCCGGCTCTGAACCGACAGCTCCTTCAAATCCAGCCGATCGTAAGCTTCGATCAGGATTCGCAACGCTTCCTCGATCGCCGGCGCGCCGTCGTACTGCTCGACCGCCCCCTTGGCGCGCTGGGCCGCGGCCACATACGCGCCGCGCTTCAGGTAATACGCGGCCACGTGCACTTCGTACTCGGCCAGCCGGTTGCGGAGAAAGATCATCCGCTTGCGCGCATCGTGCGCGTAGTCGCTCTTCGGGTATTGCTCGACCACCGTCTTGAACGCCGCGAACGACTTGCGCGCCGTGGTCGGCGGCCGCTCGGTGAGGTCCACGCGGAAGAAGCGCTCGAGGATGTTCGGCGTGCGCTCGAAATCCGTCAGCCCCTTGATGTACCACGCGTAGTCCACGCGCGGGTGAGTGGGGTTCTCGCGGATGAACTGGTCCGCCGCATCGATCGCGGATTCGCTTTCCCCGGCCCGGTAATACGCATAGATCAGGTCGAGCCGCGCCTGGCGGGACTCGTTCGTGAAGGGATACCGCGCCGTGAGCGCCTCGTACATCTTGATGGACGAGTTGAAGTCGTAGGCCTTGAGGCTCCGGTGGGCCTGCTTGTACAGCGCTTCCGGCCCCTGTCGTTGCAGGGCCCGGTCACGGTTCGAGCGGCAGCCGGCAATCGCGACCAACGCGATACAGAGCGCGACCACGCCGCCGCGCGCGAACCCAGACAGTGTCATTCTCAAACGGGCCTTCTGAATAACAGCTCTTATCATTGCGGACGCCCCCCCGCTTCGGGAAGATGCGTCTCCGCAACGGCGGCGAAGTATAGCGAATTGCCAGCACCGACTCCGACCCGGACCGCGCCTTCCGAGTTCCGTACGCACGACCTCGAGATCGATGCGCTGCTGGCCGGCCTGCGCCTGGACCAGGCCCTGGCCCGCGCCCTGCCACAGTATTCCCGCGCCCGGCTGCAGAGCTGGATCGAGGCCGGCGCGGTGCGCGTGGACGGGCAGGTTCCCCGCGCGCGAGACAAGGTTCATGGCGGCGAGCACGTGCGCATCGAGGCGGAAATCGAGCCGGAAACGCGCGTGCAGGCCGAGCGGCTGCCGGTCGATGTGGTCTACAGGGACCGTGGCATTTTTGTCGTGAACAAGCCACCGGGTCTCGTCGTCCATCCGGGCGCGGGCAATGCCAGCCACACGTTACAGAATGCCTTGCTCGCGCTGGATCCGAAGCTGGCGCTGGTGCCGCGGGCGGGGCTCGTGCATCGGCTCGACAAGGACACGAGCGGGTTGATGGTTGTGGCGCGCACGCCAGAGGCGCATTCCGCGTTGGTCGCCGCGCTTGCCGAACGCGAGATCGAGCGCGCGTATCTCGCGGTTTGCCTCGGTGTGATGACGGGCGGCGGCACGGTGGACGAGCCCATCGGGCGCCATCGCACGCATCGCACGCGCATGGCTGTGCGTAGTGATGGGCGCGAAGCGGTGACTCACTATCGAGTGTTGAAACGATTTCGCGGGCACACGCTCGTGCGTGCGCAGCTGGAGACGGGGCGGACTCATCAGATTCGGGTTCACCTTGCCCATATTGGATATCCGCTCGTTGGCGATCCTGTGTACGGAGGGCGGCGGCGCATTCCTCGTGGTGCGAGCGAGCCGCTCGTTGTTGCGCTCGATGCGTTCAAGCGGCAGGCGCTGCACGCGACGTATCTCGCGTTGGAACATCCGCTGACAGGAAAGTCCCTAGAGTGGGAGGCGCCACCGCCCGCCGATATGACTGAGCTGTTGGCCGCACTCGACATCGATGCGAAGCTCGCCGCGGCGGAGCAACGCCGATGACTGGCGACAAGCACGCGGACCCTGTCGTCCTGATTCCAGAGTGGCGCGCTCCTGCTCCCGTGCACGCGGCGATGAGCACGCGCATCGGCGGCGTTAGTACAGCGCCATGCGACACGCTCAATACTGGCACTCACGTGGGCGATGCCCCCACCGCAGTTGCAGAGAATCGCCACCGACTACGACAGGCGCTTCAACTCGAAGCCGAGCCTGCCTGGCTCGACCAGGTCCACGGCACCACCGTTGCTGACCTCGACGCTGCGCCACGCACAACCGCACCAATCCGCGCTGACGCGGCAATCACGCGAAAGCCGGGCACGGCGTGCGTAATACAAGTGGCCGACTGCATGCCCGTACTTCTTGCGGCCTCCGATGCATCGGTGATCGGCGCCGCGCACGCCGGCTGGCGCGGGCTCGCCGGCGGCGTGCTCGAAGCCACCATCAAGGCGATGCAGGCCGACCCGGCCCATCTCCACGCCTGGATGGGCCCAACCATCTCCCAACGCCACTTCGAAGTGGGCGACGAAGTGCGCGCGGCGTTCGTCGCAACCGACCCAGCTGCCGCCGCCGCGTTCGAACGAAACGAACGCCAGCGCTGGCAATGCGACCTCTACGTGCTCGCCCGCCAGCGACTGGCCGCAGCAGGCGTGCGGCACATCTACGGCGGCAACTGGTGCACGTACGAGGAGCGCGACCGCTTCTTCTCTTTCCGCCGCGACGGCCGTTGCGGACGCATGGCAGCGCTGATCTGGCTCGACATGCGTGCTAGTCTTTTCGCCACAACGAAAGCCAATACGAAATCGCAGCCGGTCTCTTGAGCACGCTCGCACTGATTCTTCTGTTCACCGCGCTCGGCGGGGTCCTCAGCGTGATCTGCGCAGGTGTGTTCCTCCTGTTGCCGGATGGTCCGCGCGGGCGACTCCTGCCACATCTCGTGAGCTTCGCGACGGGCGCGTTGCTGGGCGCCGCGCTCCTCGCTCTGGTGCCCGAAGCGCTCGAGGGCGCCGATGCGCGCGGGATAGGCTTCGCGCTCGTCGTCGGCATCGTCGTCTTCTTCGTGCTCGAAAAACTGGTGCTGTGGCGGCACTCGCACTCGAGCGAATACGCAGACCACGGCGCCCATCACGCCCACCACGAACATCGCGAACAGGCGTCCGCCGTGCTGGTGATCATTGGCGACAGCATTCACAACGCGCTGGACGGTGTGATCATCGGCGCCGCGTTTCTCACGGACGTCAGTCTCGGTGTGATCACCGCACTGGCCGTGACGGCGCACGAAATCCCGCAGGAAATCGGCGATTTCGCCGTACTCCTGCATTCAGGCATGTCGCGGGGTCGCGCCCTGGCCTTCAACCTGATGAGCAGCCTCACCTCCGTGATCGGCGGCCTCGTGGCCTATTTCACGCTCGGCAGCGCGCTCAAAATCCTGCCGTACGCGATTGCCGTGGCCGCTGCCTCCTTCATCTACGTGTCCATGGCGGACCTGATCCCGGGCCTCCACCGGCGCGTCAGCGCCCGGGAAAGCGTGGCCCAGGTGATCCTGATTTCCCTCGGGATCGCCGCCATTGCAGTGGTCGAGGCCCACGCCCACTAAGTCCCGTCCGCCCCTCGCGCACTGCGCGGTTTCGGGCACAGAATTGGCTGCGAGGCAGCCTTGAAGCCCTTACGTTGCGGCCCCACAACTGCCGCGCCCACCCGCTTCTCAGGGTCAGTGTCATGCGACAGGACAAATTGACGACCAAGTTCCAGCAGGCGCTCGCCGATGCGCAGTCGCAGGCCCTTGGGCGCGACCATCAGTTCATCGAGCCCGCCCACGTCATGCTGGCCCTCCTGGATCAGGAGGGCGGCAGCATTCGCCCGCTGTTCGTGAAGGCGGGCGTGGACATCAACCGGCTCCGCTCGGAGCTCGGCGCGCTGCTGGACCGGGTGCCGCGAGTAGAGGGTGCCGCTGGCGAAATCCACGTTTCCAACGACCTCAATCGCCTGCTCAACGTGATGGACAAGCTCGCGCAGAAGCGCGGCGACCAGTTCATCTCCAGCGAGCTGTTCGTGCTCGCTGCGCTGGACGACAAGGGCCCGCTGGCCAAGGTGCTGAAGGACGCAGGCGCCGTGCGCGGCGCCATCGAGAAGGCGGTTGAGGACCTGCGAGGCGGCCAGAAAGTCGAAGACCCGAACGCCGAAGAGAGCCGTCAGGCGCTCGAGAAATACACCATCGATCTCACCGAGCGCGCCGAGTCCGGCAAGCTCGATCCGGTGATCGGTCGTGACGACGAAATCCGCCGCACCGTGCAGGTGCTAGCCCGGCGCACGAAGAACAATCCCGTGCTCATCGGTGAGCCCGGCGTCGGCAAGACCGCGATCGTCGAGGGTCTCGCCCAGCGCATCGTGAATGGCGAGGTGCCCGAAGGCCTCAAGAACAAGCGCATTCTCGCGCTCGACATGGGCGCGCTCATCGCGGGCGCCAAGTTCCGCGGCGAGTTCGAGGAGCGGCTCAAGGCGGTGCTCAACGATCTCAAGAAGCAGGAAGGCCAGATCATCCTGTTCATCGACGAGCTGCACACCATGGTCGGTGCCGGGAAGGCAGAAGGCGCCATGGACGCGGGCAACATGCTGAAGCCCGCGCTCGCGCGCGGCGAGCTGCATTGCGTGGGTGCCACGACACTCGACGAGTACCGCAAATACCTGGAGAAGGACGCCGCGCTCGAGCGGCGCTTCCAGAAAGTGTTCGTCGACGAGCCCTCGGTCGAGGACACCATCGCAATCCTGCGTGGCCTCAAAGAGCGCTACGCCAATCACCACCAGGTCGAGATCACCGATCCCGCCATCGTCGCCGCGGCGACGCTCTCGCATCGTTACATCACCGATCGCCAGCTCCCGGACAAGGCCATCGATCTCATCGATGAAGCTGCCGCGCGCATCCGCATGGAGATCGATTCCAAGCCCGAGGAGCTGGACAAGCTCGAGCGCCGGATCATTCAGCTCAAGATCGAGCAGGAGGCCCTGAAGAAGGAGCACGACGAGGCCTCGAAACGCCGCTTCAGCGCGCTGAGCGAAACGCTGACCGGCCTGGAAAAACAGTACGCCGATCTCGAAGAAGTCTGGAAGGCAGAGAAGGCCCAGGTGCAGGGAACCGCACACATCCGTACCGAGCTCGAGCGTGTGCGTCTCGAATTCGAAGCGGCGCGCCGCGCGAGCGACTGGGCGCGCATGGCGGAGCTGCAGCACGGGACCATTCCCGCGCTCGAGAAGCGTCTTGCCGAGGCGCAGGCCGCCGAGCAGAAGGAGACTCAGCTCGTCCGCAACAAGGTGACCGAAGAGGAGATCGCCGAAGTCGTCTCGAAGTGGACCGGCATCCCCGTCTCGAAGATGCTCCAGGGCGAGAAGGAAAAGCTCCTGCAGATGGAAGACGCGCTCAGCCGGCGCGTCGTGGGGCAGGATGAAGCCGTGCGCATCGTGTCGGATGCCATCCGCCGCTCACGTGCGGGCCTTTCCGATCCGCGCCGGCCGAACGGCTCGTTCCTGTTCCTCGGTCCGACGGGTGTCGGCAAGACCGAGCTCTCGAAGGCGCTCGCCGAATTCCTGTTCGATACCGAAGAGGCGATGGTCCGCATCGACATGTCCGAGTTCATGGAGAAGCACTCCGTGGCGCGGCTCATCGGCGCGCCGCCGGGCTATGTCGGCTACGAGGAAGGCGGTTATCTGACCGAAGCCGTGCGGCGCCGGCCGTACGCGGTGATCCTGCTCGATGAAGTCGAGAAGGCGCACCAGGATGTCTTCAACGTGCTCCTGCAGGTGCTGGACGACGGCCGGCTCACGGACGGGCAGGGCCGCACGGTCGACTTCCGCAACACCGTCATCATCATGACCTCGAACCTCGGCTCGCAGGTCATTCAGGAGTTCGCCGCCAAGGGCGACTACGCCGGCATGAAGAGCGCGGTGATGGATATCGTCACACAGAGCTTCCGGCCGGAATTCATCAACCGCATCGACGACATCGTCGTGTTCCGGCCGCTGGGCGTGGAGCAGATTCGCGCCATCGTGGACATCCAGCTCGGGTATCTGCGCAAGCGCCTGCTCGATCGGAACATGGAGCTGATCCTGGACGACAAGGCGCGCGACACGCTGGGCGAGGCCGGGTTCGACCCGGTGTACGGCGCCCGGCCGCTGAAGCGCGCCATCCAGCAGCAGGTCGAAAATCCGCTGGCGCAGCGGATCCTGCGCGGCGAGTTCGGGCCGGGGGATCGCGTGCGCGTCACGGTGCGCGACGGCCGGCTCGAGTTCGTGAAGGGATGAGCAGGCTATAATCGCCGGGCGTTTCAGCGGGGGATCCATCTCGAGCCATGCCGTTCTACGAATACGAGTGCGAAAACTGCAAGTTCTATACGGAAGTCCTGCAGAAAATCACGGATGCCCCGCTGCGCAAATGCCCCTCGTGCGGTAAGAACCAGCTCAAGAAGCTCGTCTCCGCACCCGTATTCCGCCTGAAAGGCGCCGGCTGGTACGAGACGGACTTCAAGTCGGACAAGGAGAACAAGCGCAATCTCGCCGTAGAAAAAGACGCCGAGACCGCCTCCTCCGACAAGGCCGACACCGCCTCGACCGACGTCAAGTCCGACAAGTCATCCGACGCGAAGCCCGCAGCCGCATCCTCCGGGGGCGGCGCGGCAGGCGAGCGCGGCTCTGGCGGTGAATCCGGCTCCGCCGGCGAACGCAGCACCGGCCGTGGATCCAGCTCCGGCGCGCGAAGCGCCGCCGCCGGGCGCGGCGCTGCAGGCGCCAAATCCGCTGCCCCGCCGTCGCAATCGAAGGGCACCTCATCGAGAGCAGCGGAATCCAGGCGCACGTCACCGAAGCCTTCCGCCTCCCGCTCGCGAGCCGCCTCGAAGCCCGCTTCGCGCGCGAAACCCAAATCCACGAAACGCAGATGACCACCCCCAAACGCTCCTGGGGCCTGCGACGCTACCTCGTCGCGGGCGTGCTCGTGTGGCTGCCCATCCTCGCGAGCATCTGGGTCATCACGTTCATCGTGGGGCTCACCGACAGCATTTTCGTCCTGCTGCCCGCGGCCTACCGGCCGGAAGCGCTCGTCGGATTTCCGCTGCCGGGTTTAGGCATCGTCATCGCGCTGATCGTCTTGCTGGTGACCGGCCTCATGGTCACGAACCTGATCGGCAAGCGCCTGGTGCAATACTGGGACGGCCTCATGCGTCGCATCCCGCTCGTGCGTTCCATCCACGGTGGCGTCAAGAGCTTCGCGGAGAGCGTGTTCTCCACGAACAACTCGTTCCGGAAAGTGGTGATGATCCAGTACCCGCGCCTCGGCATCTGGACGATCGGCTTCGTGACGTCCGACGACGTTCAGGAGATCAGCGCGAAGACGGGCACCCAGCATGCCTGCGTGTACGTGCCCACCACGCCCAACCCCACCTCGGGATTCATCGTGCTGCTGCCGAAGACCGAGATCGTGGAGCTCGAGATGAGCGTGGACGCGGCGATGAAGATGATCATCACCTGCGGCGTCGTCGTGCCGCCCCCTGCCATCAAGTCACTTTCGAATCAACGTGTTGCGTGACGAATAGTGCCCCGGCACCATTCCTTCCGTAAGATTCGCGGCCCTGTTCGATTAGGCTCGAGCCATGCGGTCACATTACTGCGGACACGTCGATGAAACGCTCTCTGGTCAGGAGGTCACGGTCGCCGGCTGGGTGCACCGTCGCCGCGATCATGGCGGCGTCATCTTCGTAGACCTGCGGGACCGCGAAGGTCTCGTGCAGGTAGTGTTCGATCCCGACGCCGCCGAGATGTTCAAGGACGCGGAGCGGCTGCGCAGTGAGTTCGTCATCCGCGTGCGCGGTCTCGTGCGCCCCCGACCTGAAGGAACGGCCAACGCAAACCTGCGCTCCGGCAAGATCGAAATGCTCGCCCGCGAGCTCGAGCTCCTCAATCGCTCCGAGCCGCTGCCTTTCCAGCTCGACGAGACGGTGAGCGAAGAGGTGCGCTTGAAGTATCGCTACCTCGACCTGCGTCGCGAAGTGATGAACCAGCGGCTGCGCCTCAGGCATTCCATCACGCGCGCGATGCGCGGCTACCTCGACAACAACGGCTTCGTGGACCTCGAGACGCCGATGCTCACGAAGGCCACGCCCGAAGGCGCGCGCGACTATCTCGTGCCGAGCCGCACGCATCCCGGCAAGTTCTTCGCGCTGCCCCAGTCGCCGCAGATCTTCAAGCAACTCCTGATGATGTCCGGCTTCGACCGCTACTATCAGATCGTCCGCTGCTTCCGCGACGAGGACCTGCGCGCGGACCGCCAGCCCGAATTCACGCAGCTCGACATCGAGACCTCCTTCCTCACGCAGGAAGACATCATGCGCATGATGGAAGGGCTCATCCGGCACATCTTCAAGGAAGTGCTGCAGGTGTCGCTCCCGGATCCTTTCCCGCGCATGTCGTACGCAGAAGCCATGCGTCGCTATGGGTCGGACAAGCCGGACCTGCGCATCGCGCTGGAGCTGAAGGACGTCGCCGATCTCGTGAAGGACTGCGAGTTCAAGGTGTTCGCAGGCCCCGCGAAGGATCCGAAGGGCAGAGTAGCCGCGTTGCGCGTACCTGGCGGCGGCTCCATGCCGCGCTCGCAGATCGACGACTACACTGCGTATGTCGCGCGCTACGGCGCAAAAGGTCTCGCGTACATCAAGGTCAACGAGGTGACGAAGGGCCGCGAAGGCCTGCAGTCGCCCATCACCAAGTTCCTGAGTGACGATGCTGTGAAAGGCATCCTGTCGCGTACCGGTGCCGCCGATGGCGATCTCATCTTCTTCGGCGCGGACAGCGCGAAGGTCGTGAGCGATGCGCTCGGCGCGCTCCGCCTGCGCGTGGGTCAGGACCTGAAGATGGTGGAAAGCGGATGGCGCCCGCTGTGGGTCACCGAGTTTCCGATGTTCGAGTTCGATCCGGAGGCAAAGCGCTGGGCGGCCATGCACCACCCGTTCACCTCGCCGAAGAACGAGGACCCGGCGGCGCTGCGCGCGGACCCCGAGGGTGCGCTCGCAAAAGCGTACGACATGGTGCTCAACGGCTCGGAAATCGGCGGCGGCTCCGTGCGTATTCACCGCCAGGAAATGCAGTCCACGGTGTTCGACCTGCTCGGCATCAGCGCCGAAGAGGCGCGCATCAAGTTCGGGTTCCTGCTCGATGCGCTGAAGTTCGGTGCTCCGCCCCACGGCGGCATCGCCTTCGGCCTCGACCGCCTCTCGATGCTGATGGCAGGCGCCGACAGCATTCGCGAGGTGATCGCGTTCCCGAAGACTCAGACCGCCGCGGACCCGCTCACCGATGCACCCACACCGGTGACCGAGGCCCAGCTCCGCGAGCTGCACATCCGAGTGCGGCAGCAGACGCCGGGCTCATAAACGAGGCCGATCAGGTCCCATTGACGAACTCGGTCAGCGTGGCGGTCCACGCGGACTTGAGCTCTCCGCCGCGGCTGTTCACGGGGAAGCCGACGAACAGGTCGCTCACCGCACGGTCCATGTGCGCATCCGGGTTCTCCTGGGCCTTGCGGGCCGTGCGTCCGGTCGACACACCCTGCCACACGTGCACGTTCTGACGCGTGTCGAACAGGTCGACGCTCATCGTTTCGTCCGTGAAGGCGCGCTCCAGGCTCACCATCAGGTCCGGACTGCGCTCGCTGTAAACGTAGTTCCGCCGCTCCAGCTCCTGCCGCGTGGCTTCACGCATGCGGCCATCCACGATCGTGACGTAGCGTCTCTCCGTTTCCATTTCCGGATTCACGAACGCGAACGTCTTGTAGTCGCGGAACGAGACCGACGGATTCCGGTCCAGCCGGATCTCCGGCATCGAGCTGCAGCCGGTCGCAGCAAGCGCCGCGACCGCCAGTCCTATGAAGTAAGTGCGTTTCATGAACGGAACCTCTGGAAGATCTCGGCGACCACCTGGTCGACGGCCGGGCCGGGATTCCGGGACGCATCGCGCGACACGCGGCCTTCGGCCACGCCCTGCCACACGACGGAATTCGTGCGTGCGTCGACGAGGTCGATGCCGAGCGTGCCTTCCTTGTAGCTCACGGTCTCGATGTCGTTGAGACGCGGCCGGTAGAACATGCCGGAGCTCGAACGGATCTCCTGCCGCTGCATCACGTTGAGCTGGAAGTTCACGCGCAGCTCGGGATTGCTCGCATCGTACGTGTAGCCGAGGCGCTCGAGCTGCGCACGAGTTGCCTGCTGCAAGCGGGCGGTCATGATGCTCGAGTACTGAGCACGATCGGTCGACGAGTGATCGTAGAAGCCGAATGTCTTGTACTCGGTGAGATTCGCCGTCGGGCTCTTGTCGACCCGCACGTCCGGCGCGGACGCGCATCCGGCCGCCGTAGCTGCACACAGAATCAAAATCGCAGAGAAAACACGCATGGACATCTCCTTCAGAGTGGGTTGGTAGAGAACTCGAGAGCGGGCGCTTCGGCTGCGGGCACCGGCACGCGGTACCAGGCGGCATAGAGCGCCGGCAGAAAGATCAGCGTCAGGACGGTCGCGATGAGGAGCCCGCCCATCATCGCGAACGCCATCGGGCCCCAGAACACTTCGCCCGCGATGGGGATGAGTCCCAGGATCGCCGCGGCGGCCGTGAGCAGAATGGGACGCAGACGATGCATCGTCGCCTCGACGATGGCGGCGCCGCGCTCCATGCCGGCGTCTTCGTTCTCCTTGATCTGCGCCATCAGCACGACGGAGTTGCGGATGATCATGCCCGTGAGCGCGAACATCCCGAGCATCGCTACGAATCCGAACGGCCGCTGGCTCGCGAGCAGCGCGAGCGCGACGCCGATGAGTCCGAGCGGCGCAGTCAGCATCACGAGCAGCAGCTTCTGCGTGCTGTGGAGCTGGATCATGAGGATGATCAGCATGAGGATCGTCATCACCGGCACGACCGCGACGATCGAGCTCTGGCCCTTGGCGCTCTCACCGACGGTGCCGCCGACTTCGAGCCGATAGCCCGCGGGGAAGGACGCGCTCAGCGCGTCCAGGGGTTTCTGGAGCTGGGCGATGACCGTCGCGGCCTGCAAGCCCTTCGAGATGTCCGCCTGGACGGTGATCGTCGGCAGCCGCTCGCGTCGCCAGAGCGTGGATTCCTCCAGCCCGTAACGGAACTGCGCAATCTGCGCGAGCGGCACGGAGCCGCCGTTCGGCAGGCCGACTTCGAGGTCGCGCAGACTTCTCAGGTCACTGCGGTCGCGCGCCTGACCGCGGGCACGCACGTCGATGAGGTACGTGTCTTCGCGCATTTGCGTGATGACGCGCCCGCTGAGCGCGGCGTTCAGTGCCGACGCCACTTTCTCCGAGGTGATGCCGAGCTGGCGCGCCTTGCTCTGATCGACTTCGATCTGCACGGACTTCGACAGCTCGTTCCAGTTGAAATTGACCAGGTGGACGTTCGGGTGATTGCGCAGCTCCTCCGCCACGAGACCGGAAAGCCGACGCACTTCGCCGATGTCCGCTCCACTTACGCGATACTGGATCGGCCACTCGACCGGCGGGCCGAGCGCGAGTGGCTGCACGCGCGCCATGAGAGTGCCGAAATCGTCCGCGAGAATGCGCTCGAGCCGCTCGCGCACCTGGTCGCGCACTTCGAAGCTCTTCGTCACGACCACCGCCTGTGCAAAGTTGGCCGTTTCGAGCTGCACGTTGAGCGGCAGATAGAAGCGCACGGCACCCGTGCCGACGTAGAACGTGTGGTAGACGATGTCCTTGTCCGCTGCGAGCACCTTCTCGAAGCGCTCGACTTGTTCTTCCGTGGCCTTGATGGATGAGTTCTGCGCGAGCCGCAGGTCGATCAGCAGCTCCGGGCGATCCGAGGCCGGGAAGAACTGCTGTTGGACGAACGAGAAGAGCACCACGGATACGACGAACGCAGCCGCCGTGCCTCCGATCACCAGCTTGCGACGGCGGAGCGCGCCCATGAGCACCTGGCGGAAGGCGCGAGTCAGTCGCCCTTCGGGGTGTGCAGAGTGGCTGGTCTTCTGCTCCTTCAGCAGCGCAGTGCCGAGCAGGGGCGTGAAGATCACTGCAACGACCCAGGACACGAGCAGCGAGACCGCCACGACCGCGAACAGCGTGAAGCAGTATTCGCCGGCCGCGCTCTTCGCGAAGCCCACTGGCAGGAAGCCCGCAACCGACACGAGCGTGCCGGTCAGCATCGGAAACGCCGTGGACGTGTACGCGAAGGTCGCTGCAGCGAACTTGCTGGAGCCTTCCTCCAGCTTCTTCACCATCATCTCGACGGCGATCATCGCGTCATCCACCAGCAAACCCAGTGCGATGACGAGCGCGCCCAGCGAGATGCGCTGCAGGCTGATGTCGAAGATCTGCATGGCGCAGAACGTGATGGCCAGGACGAGCGGAATGCTCACTGCGACCACAGCGCCGGCCCGCACACCCAGGCTCACGAAACTCACCAGCAGCACGATGACGATCGCTTCGAACAGTGCGTGAGTGAACTCACCCACGGACTCCTCGACGACCTCGGGCTGGTCTGCCACGAGGTGCACCTCGATGCCGGCGGGAAGCTCCGCTTCGATCTTCTCCATCTCGGCGTGCAGGGCCTTGCCCAGGTCGAGAATGTTGCCGCCCTTCGTCATGGCTACGCCGATGCCGATGGCAGGCTGGCCGTTGAAGCGGAACTGCGGGGCCGGCGGATCTTCATAGCCGCGCGTGACTTCGGCGATGTCCTTGAGCCGCATCTCGCGGTCGCCCGCGCGGATCGTCAGGTTCTGAAGCGCGGTGACCGAGTCCAGCGCACCGCTCACTCGCACGGCGATGCGTTCGTTTGCTGTCTCGACGATGCCCGACGCAGCGACGGCATTCTGGCTGCGCAGAGTCGAGGCCACCATGTCCGTGGTGATGCCGAGACCCGCGACCTGCCGCGTGGAGAAGTCGATGTTCAGAACTTCATCCTGAACGCCGATGAGATCGACCTTGCCTGCGCCGGGTACGCGCAGCAGTTCGGCGCGAATAGATTCAGCCTGGTCGCGTAGCTCGCGCGAGGTGAACCCATCGCTGGTCAGTGCGTAGATGACGCCATACACGTCGCCGAAGTCGTCGTTGAAGAACGGTCCGACCGTGCCTTCGGGAAGCGTGCGCGCGATGTCGCCGATGCGCTTGCGCACCTGGTACCACTGATCCGGCACGTCGGCAGGTGGCGTCTTGTCGAGCAGGTTCACGAACAGCGTGGTCTCACCCGCCGTCGTGCTGCTCGTGACGTAGTCGAGCCACTGCAGCGGCTCGACCGCCTTTTCCAGCCGATCCGTGAGCTGGCGTGCGGTGTTCTCCGCATCCGCACCCGGCCAGTAGGCCTTGACGAGCATCGTCTTGATCGTGAACGGCGGGTCTTCGTCGCGGCCGAGGCTGCGATACGCGCTGAGCCCGGCGAGCGTGAACAACACCATCAGCAGCACGACGAACGGCTTGTGCGTGAGCGCCCATTCGGACGCATTGAAGTTCGTGCTCATCGCGCGGCTCCCGCGAGCGGGCGAACCCGCTCACCGGCGGCAAGCCGATGCACTCCGGCCGTGACGACGCGCTCGCCGATCTGCAGGCCTTGCGCGATGAAGACACGGTCCGACTCGTAGCGCGCGACGTTCACCGTGCGCAGCTCGAGCGTCTGGTCCTTCTTCACCACCCACACCGCGGAGTCGCGATTGTTCTGGAACAGCGCAGTCGCCGGCAGCGCGATGGCTGACTTCGATGTTGGATTGGAGAGTGTCACCGCGACCGTCATGCCGAGCCGCAGTCCCGCGGGCGGCAGGGGCAGGGCGGCCTTCACGCGATACGTGCGCGTCGTGGGGTCGGCGCTAGGTGAGATTTCCCTGATGCGCGCGGGATAGAGCGCCTGCGGGCTCGTGAGCAACGCGACTTGTGCGGCGCCGGCCGCGCGAATCTCGTCGATGCGCGAATCCGGCACGTCGAATGCAGCTTCGAGCTCGCTTGGCTGCGCGATGGTCACTACGCGCTGCCCGGCCGAAACGACTGCGCCGACTTCAGCATTCACGGCGGTCACCACGCCGTCCGCAGTAGCGCGCAATGTCGTGTACGCGAGCTTCTGCTCATTGAGCCGCAGCTCTGCCTGCGACTGCTCGAGCTTCGACTGGCCGGTCTTCACGGCCGTCTGCTGGGCCAGATGCGTCGCGCGCGTCGTGAGCCCGCGTTCGAGAAGATCGCGATAGCGCTCCTCGTCGGAACGCACCCGGGCCAGCTCGGCCCGCGCCGCATTCACAGCGGCGCGGGCAGCGTCCACGCTGACGCGCTGATCCGTCTGGTCGAGCTGCGCGAGCAAAGCGCCCTTGCGCACCAGCGTGCCGACATCGACGGCACGGACGATCAGCTTGCCGCCGACCTGAAAGCTCAGATCGGACTCGTAGCGTGAATGAATCTCTGCGGTGAACGTGGTGGCACTGCCGTCCGGCGCGGCCGCGACGAGGAGCGAGCGCACGGGCCGCGCCGGAGCAGTCTCGGCCTTCTTCTCGCCGCAGGCGGCGAGCAGGCAGGCCGTGAGAAGGGAAAGGACGATGCGTTTGTCGATGGTCATGGATGTCCCCGTTTAGCGATCGTGGCTAGCGAACCAGTCCTCGACGCGTTTGAGCCAGGCCTCGCGCGCAGGCGGGTCGAGCAGGATCTCGAACTCGCTCATGGCGCGGAGTACGTTCACGAAGTCGATGAGAAAGCTGTACTTGGCATCGGCGGCCGCGAGCCCTGCGCTCAACGCCGTGTCCTGCGCGTCGATCAGGTCGGTGATCGAGACGGCGCCGCGTGCATACGCGTCCGTGACCATCGCGAGGTTCTCGTTCGCAGCCGCTGCTGCCTGAGCCGAGAGCGCGATCGCCGGATATGAGCTGGCCGTGCGATGCAGGGCTGCGCGTGTACGCGCTTCCACTGCATCAGTAGCGTTCGATGTGTCGGCTTCGCTTGCGCGCAGTTCGTGGCGCGCCTGTGAGAGCTGTGCACGACGCAGGCCACCCGTGAAGATCGGCAGGGTGGCCTGCAGCGACACGCTCCAGGATTCGTCGTTCGGCGCGCCGGACGTACTGATCGATCCCGCGCCGCTCTTCTGCATGACGTTCGAGCCGTTCGAGACGAGTGCGAGGTCCGGCACGTAGAAGGAGCGACGTGCTGCGGTCACGGCGCGACGACGGCTTTCGGTAACCGCATCGGCTTGGGCGATTTCGGGAGCGTGCTCGAGCGCGGCGCTCACCGCGTAGTCCATGAACACGGCCCACTTCGCGGGCGTGTCGAGGAACGCCCGCATGCGCGGGCTCTGAACGAGCGCGAGCGGATCGTCGAGGTCCGTTTCAGTCGTGGTGAACGGAGAAGAGGCAGGCCGGTGAATGATGCGGGCCAGCTCGGTTTCGGCCTGGCGGCGCGTGGATTCGGCAGCCAGCAGATCCTGCTTGTCGCGCGCCAGCTCGGCGACCCAGCGCAGGCGATCCGAACGGCCGCCGAGACCGACGGTCTCGCGCACGCGAGCGGTCTCCAGATTCTTGCGCGTGTTCTCGACATTGCTGCGGCGGACGCCTTCGATCGACTTGGCGCGCAACACGTCGAGGTATGCGGACGCAGAGGAGGTGAGCGTATCGAGCGTGTCCTGCCGCTCACCCTGTCGCGACGCTTCGAGGAGCGAGCGCGAGATGGAATAGTTGGCCCAGATGCCTTCGGAATAGAGCACCTGCTGAAACGCGAGGCCGGCGCTCGTCGTCTTCTCCGCCTGAGTGAACGAGCTCGCGCGATCGGCATCGATCTGGCTCTTCATGGCGGACAGGTCGAGTTGCGGCAGCAGGCTGCTCCGCGCGATGTGCACGTCGTCCGCACTGCTTTCGGTGCGTGCGCGGCTCGCGACCAGCGCAGGATTTGAGGCCAGCGCGGTGCGCATGGCGTCCAGCAGCGTCAGGGATTCCTGCGCTTCGCGAGGTGCGGCGTCGATCTGCTCCGCGTCCGCCAGGTCTTCCCAGCGCGGCGAGAACCCGATCTCGCGCGCCGTGCGCATGTTGATAGCCAGTCGCTGTTCGGTGGGGAAGCCGACCTCGAAGGATGCGGGGGATTCATCCTCGGAGATTCGCTGGATCATCAGCACGACACGGCGCGCGAGCCGCTCGACATCACGTTGTGCACCTCCAGTGGTCATGAGCAGGCCGTTGTCCAGCTCGCGCCGACCGACAATCGAAAACGACGGCAGACGGCGCGAGGCGAGGCCGCTGGCCAGCTCACGCATGTCTGTTTCAGTGAAACGAAGAAGTCCCGTCACATAGACGGCATCCGCATCGGCGGGAATCGCGGCGAGCGCCGCAGCCGGGTCGTCACCGGTCTGCACGACGGAGATGCGCGCGGACAGCGCGGACGAAAGTTGCTGGACTTTGGTCGTCAGCTCCGGAAGAGAGGTCCACAGGTTCTGGTCGACCAGCGCGACCAGGTGTTTGAAATTCACGAGACGCCGAAAAGTACGGACGTCGTCCTCGAGGCCCTGAAAGTCTGCGATGTAGGTGAAGTTCCTGCGGCCGCTCGTGCCTTCGCTCAGCGGAAAACGCTGCAGGATCGGATCGATGACCACCGGCGCGATGACCGGCTTTGACAGACGCTCACGATGCGCGGCCTGCTGCGAGGCCAGCACGCCGAGCGTCAGTACGACATCCACTTCCTTGTCGGCGAGCGCGCGATCCAGTGCGGCATCGACACTCGCGAGCGACCAGTTGCCGACGTAGCGCTTGTCAGCAGGGAACACGATGACCTTGTCCGTGCCCGCGACGTTCGCCACCTCGCGCTCGATGAGCGCGGCGGAAAAGATCTCGCGGTCGGTCGGTCCGTCCGTGACGATGCCCACACGAACGCGCGGGGTCTGTCCGGTGCAGATCGTGCTGATGAACAGCAGCGCCAGCGCGAACCAGCTTCTTGTGAAGTGCGTTCTCACGAGCCGCTCTCCGTTGCACCGGTCTGAATGGAGGCCAGATCGCGCAGCAGGCAGGCGATCAGTTCCTCGGCAGAGGTGAACGAGCGGACGCGCCCCGAATCGACGTGCTCCAGCCGTCCGACCAGGTGGCCCGCGCCGGCGTCGCAGTCGCGACGCAGTTTCACGACGTATGCGTGGGTGTGTGAGTAGCTCGCCTCAGCGTTGAAAGTCATGGTCCTGCTCGTGCCGTTCCGTTTCTGGAATGGCGAGCAGGTTAGGGAGGACGACCCGCCAGGTCGTCCACGACCGGTCACCTTTCGGTCCGGTTATGGTCAGCGCGGGGGTTTGCGGGCGGCCAGCAGCTCGCCGGCCCGGCGATAGAGCTGCGTATCCAGGCCTTCGGTCATCTGTCGATGGGCCGTTTCGAGGGCGGCCAGGTCTTCCGGACCCGAGTCCGCGAGCTCCGCGAGCGCAAGGAGCGCCGTCAGCTCGTACCAGCGCGCTTCCTGCGTCCGGGCCTCCTGCAGGCCCGCGAGCATGGCCCGGCGGGCACTGGCCACGTCCTTCCCGGCCAGCTCGATGCGGGCCTGGAGCAGGAAGAGGTCCGGGATGGCGATACGGTCGTTGATGCGGTTGGCGAGGCTCAACGCCTCCTCGACCTGCCTGCGCGCGGCAGCCCAGTCCTCCGCGAGGATCAGCGCTTCCGTCGCGTAGCCCAGCACTTCCGCACATCCGCAGTACATGCCGAGACGCGCGTGCGACTCGTAACCCTTCATGATGCGCTCGTGCCCGGTCCGGGGATCGCCGCGACGGGCCTCCGCCAGACCGCGCAACCAGAGGCTCGGTCCGACCCCCTGCGGCAGCATTGCGGTTTCCATCAGCTTCGCAAGGCTTGCGGCGTGGCGTGCGACTTCGCTGACGTTGTTGAGCCGCGCCTCCGCCATGCCCGTCGTCCAGTGGGAGAGCATCAGGGACATCGGCTGGCCGAGCCGCTGCGCCCGCTCGTGACCGAGCGTCAGGAGTCTGCGGGCCCGGTCGGGCAGGCCCAGGTTCACCAGTGGAAAACCGACGTTGAACCGCATCGAGACTTCCGGATCGATCAGGAGCTCGCCGCTGGCGCCTTCGTCCGGCAGCGCGCGGCATCTCTCGATGCCGCGTTCCATCCATTCGCATCCGGCGGCCAGCTTCCCCGTGTTCGAGAGCGCGACGCCGCGCAGATTGCACGCCAGGATGAACAGCCTCGCGTCCTCATGGAGCGCGGAGATTTCCTCGAGGCGCGCCGCCAGCGCGAGGGCCTCGTCGAATTCGCCACGCACATAGAACATCCAGCCGAGTCCGTTGAGCGTGATCGCGCGCGAAGGGGTCTGCGGTAACTGATCGCACAAGGCTTGCACGCGCGCGAATGCGGCGCGGGCTTCATCCGAGGCGATGCCATGGAGCTGTGACAGCGCGAGTCCACTGTGTCCCATGAGTGCAAGCTCGAGCTCCAGGCGCTCTTCGCCCTCGGGACATCGATTGATCAGAGAGAGGCCATGAGCCGACAGATAAGCCGAATCCCTCGGCGCGAAATGGGCCAGTGCCAGGCCGGCCGCATCGGCATAGGCGCGCACAGCCGCTGGGATCGCGTGCCCGCGCTCGTAGTGGGAGGCCAGTTCTGCGGGCGCCAGAGTCTCGCCAATCACAGGACTGCTGCCGAGTGCGCGCGCCGCACGCCGGTGGTGCTGCACGCGTTGTGACATGGCCAGCCGCTCATAAAGAACGTGCTGATAAAGCGCATGCACGAAGGCATAGCGAGAATCGAATTCGCCGTCGGGCAGCTCGACGATGCCGATCTGGCGCACCCAGATTTGCCGGCGCACGAGGTCGTCGCACCGCTCGCGCACCCACTGCGGCTCGCGTTCGATCATGCTCGCGACGATGCCGGCACGGAACTCGGTGCCGCAGACACTCGCCGCTTCCAGCATCGCCTGCACTTCTGGCGACAGCCCGGCAGCCTGCTTCTCGATGACACCCGCGAGACTCTCTGGCACAGGGAGCGGGTCGTTGGGGTTTGCCTGCCAGCGGTCGAGCGTCGCGGGGTCTGTCTCCGCCTGCTCAACGAGCGTGTCCGCAACGCTGACGACGAATAGCGGTAGTCCGTCTGTGTGCTCATGCAGACGCCGGACGAGTGAGCTGGGAAAGCGTGCCTGCGGCAGACGATTCCTGAGATAGGTGTCCACCTCGGCTTCCGAGAACGGATCGAGGACGATTTCCTCGCACAGTTTCTGGACGCGCAATTCCTGCCGCAGGCCGCGTAGCGGATGGTTCTCGGCGATGATCTGTGTGAGCCGGAAGCTGGCGATCCAGAGAATCGGCACGGCGCGCGGGCGACGCGCGAAATGCTCCATCATGCGCAGCGTGCCGAGGTCGCTCCAGTGCATGTCTTCCAGGATGAAGCAGATCGGTCGCGTGGCCGAAAAATGATCCATCAGCTCGCGGATCTCGCGCAGCATGCGATCGGGATGCGCGCCGGCAAGCTCCCGATGCAGCGCCGTGCGCTCGGCCTCGCTGACGAACCACGGCATCTGGATGAGCCACGTTGGTGCAATCGTGCGCATCAACCGCGTGAGCTCGGGCTCCAGACGGCAGATTTCCTTCAGGACTTCGAGCACCGGCAGATAGGGTTCGCCTGTACCGAAATGCTCGACACAGCGGCCGAAAGCGGCGGTGCGCGGGGGCATCTCGCTGACGAAGCTCTCGATGAGCGTGGTCTTGCCGACGCCTGCTTCACCGGCGATCCACAGCAGTTGCCGCTGGCCTGCGAGCGCCTTTTGCCAGGTCTCGCGCATTTTCGCGAGCGCGGCTTCGCGACCGACGATCGAGGCGCCAGAAGATGGGCGTGGCACGACGGGCGATCCCTGCGCGGCTACGGGCGATGAGGCCACCGCCGCGCTGACCGTGATCGCGATGAATCGATAGCCGAAACGCGATGCCGTCTCGATGAAGCGGGGCGCTTTCGCGTCGTCCGATAGCGCGGCGCGCACCGAGCTGATGATGTTCTTGAGCAGGGATTCGCTGACGTGCTGATGGCCCCACACGGCATCGAGCAATGCATTCTTGGTGACGAGCTGGCCCTGGCGTCGTGCCAGCGTGCAGAGCACGGCAAACGCCTTCGGCGGAAGCGCGATTGGCTGGCCGTCGCGCGTCAACCGCGCGTTTGCCTCGTCCAGCTCGAACGCGTCGAATCGCACCCGGAGAGGCGTCGCATCGGCCATAGGCAGGGCTCAGGTGCCTGATTTGTTGAGATTGCCCGGGGTTGAAACGAGTGTAACCCGAACCGGGACCGAAACGAGACCGTTTCTGAACGTCTTGGGAGCGGCCGGTCTCTATGCTGTCTCCATGTCGAAACGGTCTCACACACTCATGACGTCCACGACTTCCACGGGCCTGGTCCGGGCGACTCTCGCCGCGGCCGAGCGCCTCGGGGTGTCGCGGACCGAGTTGTTGTCGGAGATGTCCGTCGACGGCCGGCAGCTCGAGGACAAGGACGCGCGCGTTCCGCTGCAATGGGTTGCGGACCTGGACGAAGCCATTCAGAACCGCCTCGGGTCCGGATCGGCCATCCAGCTTGCGCAATTGATGGAGCGGCAACACGAGTCTCTTGTGGCTTATCTGTGTCGCTGCTCCCGGACGCTGCGGGAATTCCTCGAACAGGTGTGTCGTTACCGTGCGCTGACGATGGATGTCGTCACGCCGACCCTCTCCATACGCGATGGGCGTGCCTGGTTCGGGTGCGTGTATCCGCAGGAGCTCGTCGAGTCACTGCCCGTCTGCATCGAAAAGGATCTCGCGCTGTGGCTTGCGCGTGGGAGGAGGGCGCTCGGGCGGGACTGGTCGCCTGTGGAAGTTCACCTGCAAACCCCTGTGACGGACACGGTACAGTATCAGACGTTCTTTCGCGCGCCTGTGCGCAAGGGGGCGGCCGGATGTTGGCTCGTATTCGACGCGGGATTGCTCGATTGCCCGACGTTGGAGAGTGACTGCACGCTGCTCGCTTATCTCCAGCCCATTGCGGATGGCGTGCTGTCGCGGCTTCGTGCGCGCCGCAGTTTCGCCGGGAGCGTGCGCGAGACGATGAGCAGGCTCATGCGCGAAGGGAATTGCAGCATCGACGACGTTGCCAAAGCGCTTGCGATGTCTGCACGCACAGTGCAACGCCGGCTCGAGAGCGAAGGAACGACGTTCGGCGAAGTGTTCGATGAGACCCGCCGCGCGACGGCGCTCGAGTACCTGCGTAATCCGCAGATCGCCATCAAGGAAGCGGCGTTCCGCGTTGGCTTCTCCGAGCCCAGCACCTTCTACCGCGCCTTCCGCCGCTGGACCGGCGCCACCCCCGCCGACTACCGCCGCTCCCTCGCAATCTGATTGGTCTTCTGGCGGCTGACGCCGCGATCCGGAAATCGTTGCGGCCGACGGCGGACCGGACCGTTCTGCTCTATGCCTGCTGCGCCGGAGAGCGCACTCTTTTGCGCCGCTGGTTGCGCGGAAACAAGGTCGGGCTGCCCCCGAGCGCAACCAGCCGCGCCTGAATGCGATCCGTGATCGCCGCTGAAGTCGGAAATCGGGGGCCGCGCCGTGGTCCGACGCGGCCCGACCAAGCTGCTCTACAGTCGCTCGAATTCCTGCATCTGCCGGCGCAACTCACCAGCCCACTTGCGGGCAGCGTCACGAACCTCAGCAGTGTTGGTAACCTTGTTCGACTTCTGCACGAACGCCGGCGACAGCGCCCGCCGCTCAGCAGCCCGCGCGAGAATCTCGCCGCTGCTCGAATCACGCAGCTCGACGATGAACGTCGCCTCGCCCAGCGTGCGGAGGAACGTGGCGCCGCGCCCAATCCGCTCCGGCGGAACCCGCGACACGACGTCGAGAATCGCACCACGCAGCAGCAGAACATCCGGGCCGGGCTCACTCGTCACCGTGAAGCGCTCGACCTTGCCGAGCTCTTCACCGAACACATCGAGCACGGTGTCCTGCAACGTCTTCTTCTGCGCGTCGGTGAGCGGATACTCCCCCGACGAACGTTTCACGTCCTTGAACGTCATGCCCGCAGGCAAAACCATGATCTTCGTATAGTGACTCAAGTCGAAACCGGGCTTGATCCACGCGCCCGCCATCACTGAGCCATCGACGCGGTGCAGCCCATCCTGCGTCGTCTCCGCAGTGATCTTCGGTGTCGCCGAAACCGCAACCGACGTTGCGAGCAGCAACGCGCTGCCGAGCACGAGAATGCCTGGAATCCTTCGCAATGATCTTTCCACAGTGGTCTCCGTAAGGTTGATGAAGGTTCCACGGCAGATTACGAACGCCCGTCAGCGGAGACATTGACCGCGCACGTCGCCGTGCTGGCGAATCGCGCCAGCGCTGCGTGTCGCGATCTGCAACTCATTCGGCGCGCATCGCCAATGGCGCGCGTGCCGTCGCTCCTTATCGTTCTGCTCCAGCAATTCACACCAGCCTGGAGTGCAAACGATGAAGATCGAAAGAAATTGGATCGCAGCCGCCATTGCGAGCGCCCTGATGGTCTCGGGCACGGCGATCGCGCAGGACATGTTCGCGTATCCGCCCGAGGGTCGCACCAAACAGAAGCAGCAGCAGGATCAGTTCGAGTGCCATCAGTGGGCGGTCGAACAGAGCAAGTTCGATCCGGTGCAGTACGCGGCACAGACCGCTTCGACGCAGAGCCCTTCGACTGCAGGCACAGCAGCGACGGCGCCATCGCAGGGCACGTTGCAGTCCGCACCCAAGGGTCCGGACGGTCGCGCTCTGGTGGGCGGCGCCGCGCAAGGCGCAGCCGTCGCGTCCGTCTCAGGAGGCGATGTCGGTGATGGCGCGATGGCCGGCGCGGCATTACGCGCGCTTCGCGAAGGACGGGCGCGTCGGACGGCGGAAGCGCAGCGTGCCCAGAGTCAGCAAGTGGCGCAGTTCCAGGCACAACAACAGGCCCAGCAACAAGCCCAGCAGGCCCAGCAGCAACAGGCCGCTCGCGCGCAGGAACTGCAGTCGAAGCAGCAGGCGTATCAACGCGCACGTAGTACTTGTTTCAAGGCACGTGGTTACACGGTAAGCGAGAGCTGAGGTGTCTGGAAACCGAACATGTCGGCGGGTACGCTGCCGGCATGAGAAGAAGAATGCGGGGTTGTGGTAGTCGAGCCGCCGTATGGCTCATTGCCGCGAGCACCTGCGTGCCGGTGCATGCTCAGTCGGTGGCGGACTCGACGGATTCCGCCGCGCATGCATCCCCGGTCCTGCAAGAGATCGTCGTCACTGCACGCAAGCGCGAAGAGAATCTGCAGGACACGCCGATCTCCGTGAGCGTGCTGACGACTTCCGATCTCACCCAGCGCTCGGCGACCCAGCTGCCGGACATCGTCATTCACACGCCGAATCTGCGCAGCTCGGGCGGCCCGCAGGGCGGCTCCTCCGGCCACTATTTCATTCGCGGCATCGGCCAGCTCGATTTCATTGCTGCGACCGATCCGGGCGTCGGCACGTATCTCGACGGCGTGTATTTCGGCCGCACGACCGGAGCCGCCTTCGATCTGCTCGATGTCGAACGCGTTGAGGTGTTGCGCGGTCCGCAGGGCACGCTCTTCGGGCGCAACACCATCGGCGGCGCGATCAACGTCGTTTCCGCGCAGCCGCCTGAAGAATTCCATGCGCGTGCGGCCTTGAACGTCGGCGACCGGAATCGATACGAGGGTCGTCTGGGTGTCGGCGGACCCGTCATTTGCGACACACTGCTCGCAGACATCTCAGTGCTCGCGAGATCTCAGGATGGCTGGCAGCGGCGTCTCATCGATGGTGGCCGCTTCGGCGACGACGAAACGTACGCTGCTCGTGCGAGTGTGAGCTGGAAGCCCGCCGATTCATTGAAACTGCTGCTGGCACTGGATGGCACGCGCGGCCGCGGCACGGCGGACCCGCACTTTCTCGCGGCCGCAGACGCGGCTCAACGCGGGCGTCCCGAGTTTGTCGTGACAGATCCACGCACGACGTGGTCCGGGCAACACAGTCCGGACAATCTCGACGTGCGCGGCGGCTCCATCACGGCGACATACTCGCTCGCGAACCTGACCTTCAAGTCGATCACCGGCTATCGCACGCTGGATTCCGACACGGGCATCGACTTCGACGGGTCGCCGTTCACCGATCTGGATCAGACCGTGCTCACGCGGCAATCACAACGCAGTCAGGAGCTGCAGCTCGCTGGCACCGCGCTCGGCGACCGCCTCACATGGTTCACCGGGCTGTATTACTTCGGCGAACGCGTTCGCCAGGACATCCCGCTCGTCTTCTATGGCGTGCGCATTCAGCAGAACAACGATCTCAGGAACGACTCCTATGCGGCGTTCTCGCATTTCAGCTACTCGCTGACGGATCGACTCAGCGTGAGCGGCGGCGCGCGCTACACGCGCGAAACCAAGAAGCACGCGTTCGAGAACTTTCAGGACCTGGGCGCCGTGCACGTGCCATTGAGCTGGGGTTCAAGTCCGAGTTGCTCGACCATCGTGTGCGATTGAATGCCGCCGCGTTCTATTCACGGTACGAAGACATTCAGCTCACGCTGGCGACCTCGAGCCCGATCGGAGTCATCGTGGTGACGGGCAACGCTGGCCGGGCCGCGGTCGACGGATTGGAGCTGGACCTCGCGGCTGCCGTCTCCGAGAGACTCACGCTCGTCATCAACCTGGGTTATCTCGACAACGAGTATCGGGACCTCGAGCAGGGAGCCTCGGTTTCCCCAAGTGCCCGACTGCCGGTTTCCCCACGTTGGACGTTCAGCGCCGGGCTCGAGCACACACTCCCGCTGGCGAGCAGCGCGCGCCTTCGCACTCACATCGACTACTCCTACACCAGCCGCTACAACTACTTCTTCGACAACGCTCCGCTGAGCTGGCAAAGCGGCTTCGCGCTCTGGAACGCGCGGCTGACGTTCGAACCGAACGCCTCATGGCATGCAGCAGCTTACCTGCTGAACGCGACTGACCGTCGTCACTCCTCCTTCCGCGAAGACATCCTGACCAGCGCCGGCACGGCCATAGTCTGGCCCGCCAAACCGCGCGAATGGGGCGTTGAACTCGAGTTTCGCTGGTGAGATCAACCGTGACCGATCCCTGACCGAAAGCTGACCCACGCGCGGACGTTTCAGGTCTACGCTTCCAGCCATGGACACTGAAGTACTAGTCGTAGGCGCCGGCCCCACTGGCCTGATGCTCGCCACCCAACTCGCCCGTCACGGCGTGCGCGCAACCATAATCGACCGCCACGCAGGCCCCTCGCGCGAAACGAGAGCGCTTGGCGTGCAGGCACGCACGCTCGAAATCTACTCGCAGCTCGGCATCGCAAACCGCGCCATCGAGCTGGGCAAACTTGGCACAGGCGCGAACATGTGGGCCCGCGGCCGGAAAATGGCACGCGTGCCCCTCGGCGAAGCAGGGAAGGCCGTCACGCCCTATCCATACATTCTCATCCTCGGCCAGGACGACAACGAACGCCTGCTGGGCGAGAAGCTCACGCAGTTCGGCCAATCGATCCAATGGCGCACGGAGCTGGTCAGCCTCGTGCAGCAGTCAGATCAAGTCGTCGCGACGTTGCGGCACGCCGATGGCACCGAGCGCACGCTCACGGCAGCGTGGGTCGCAGGCTGCGACGGCGCGCGCAGCTCCGTGCGCGAGCTGAACGGCATCACCTTCCCGGGCGCGCCTTACGAGCACGTGTTCTTCGTCGCCGATGTCGAAGCCACCGGGAACATGGTTCCTGACGAATTGAACGTGTACTTGTGGCGAAGCGGATTCCACCTCTTCTTTCCAATGCGCGGCACCGATCACTGGCGCATCGTCGGCATCCTTCCCGAGGAGCTGCGCAATCGGCAAGACGTGACGTTCGAATCCGTCATCCCTTCAGTACGTGCCGAGCTGGGCTCGAGCCTCACGTTCAAGGGATGCGCGTGGTTCTCTACCTATCGCATTCATCATCGGGCGGCTGCGCGTTTCCGCGAACGCCGCTGTTTCCTGCTCGGCGACGCGGCGCATATCCACAGCCCCGTCGGCGCGCAGGGCATGAACACCGGACTGCAGGACGCGTACAACCTGGCGTGGAAGCTCGCGCTCGTGATTCGCGGGCACGCGAGAGAAGCGCTCCTCGAGTCGTATGACGCCGAGCGGCGCCCCATCGCGCAGCGCCTGCTCGATACCACCGATCGGGGCTTCAGGTTCGTGGTAGCCGACAACTGGCTCGCTGGCATTCTGCGTACCGAGGTCCTCGCACGAATCGGCGCGTTCGCCATGAGCCGCCGGCGAATTCAGTACGCGGCCTTTCGCACCGTTTCGCAGACAGGCATTCATTATCGCGACAGCGGGTTGTCGCAAAATCTGGCGGCGCTTCCGGCCCAAGCACCGCAGGCAGGCGACCGTTTCCCATGGCTGAAGTTGAAGCCGCGAGCGGACGGCTCTGTCGAAGATTCGTTCCACGCTTTTCAGGACACGCACTTCAACCTGGTGATCTTCGGCCAGCCCGCCGCCGGGGATCTGCCGCAGCTGGGCGATCTGCTGCGCACTCACGTGATCCCGCGCGATTCACACAACGACGCTGAGCTCACCCGCGCGCAGATTCCATCGCCATCGTTCTACCTGATACGCCCAGACGGTTACGTCGGCCTTTGCGGCAAGCGTCTGGAAGCCGCTGCTGTGACGCGCTACTTCCAGACCTCCACACGCCTTGACCCCTCCCCATTACCCGGGTAATGTACCCGCCATGGCCCTGGCTCATTCCCGAATCACCGCGCAAGGACAAATCTCCGTGCCTTCTGCAGTTCGAAAAAAGCTCAACGTCGGCCCAGGCTCCCTCCTGGAATGGGAGGAGCGGGACGATCACGTCATCCTCCGGCGGGCAGGCTGGCACACCTCGGAAGAAATCCACGCAGCCTTGTTCGGCAGCGAAACTCCGGAACCGAAGAGCGACAAGGATCTCAAGGAGGGCATTCGGAAGCACATCCGCAAACGCCATGCGAGCCGTTGATACGAATGTGCTGGTGCGGCTGATCGCGCGCGACGATCGGAAGCAGGCCGCCGCAGCCGAGGAATTCGTGTCCAAAGGCGCGTGGGTGTCTCACCTCGTGCTCGCCGAAACATCCTGGGTGCTGGACTCGGTGTACGAGCTCGGACCGGAGCAGATCGCTCTGGCTGTCGACATGCTGCTCAGTCATCAGCATCTGACGCTTCAGGATTCCGAAGTCGTGGCCGCAGCGCTCGAAGCCTTCCGCGAGCATCCTGCTGTCGGCTTCTCGGATTCTCTGATCATCGAGATTGCGCGCAAGAACGGGCATGTACCGATCGGCACTTTCGATCGCAGTCTGCTGCGAATCGAGGGCACGCAGCGCCTCTGAGGCGCCGCGGATCAGCCCAGGCTTTTTTCTTCGATGCTGTCCACGCGATTGGGATAGAACGCCAGGTGGTCCTTGATCTGGATCACCGCGGAGTAGGGTGCTTCGTAGGTCCACACTGCATTTGTCGAGCGGGCGCCACCGGCCGGGATGGTGTAGTACGCGCAGTCGCCTTTGAACGGACAGTAGGTGGTGTGGTCGGTGCGTTCGAGCTGCGACATGTCCACATCCTCGCGCGGGATGTATTGCACCGGTGGGTAGCTTGCCTCGCGCAACGTCACCGCCGCGCGAGTGTCGGCGATCACTCGACCCCCGACGGTCACGACGACTCGGGCCAGGTTCTCCGTGAGCGTGATGGGGTGATCGGGACCGGGTTCTCTCCGTGATTTCGTAGTCATGTCCTCTATCTCTTTTCCACGCGGTAGTTGATGCCAGCCTTCTGGCTGAGCGTGCCCTGCACGGCTTCGAGTGACAGCTTGTCGTTGATCCGATAGCGCAGCGTCACCACCTGTCCGGGCTCGAACAGGCCGACGCCGTAGCTGATGTACAGGCGCGGCGACAAATACTGGCCCACCGTGAACGCGGAGCCGCCCGCTTCGGGTGTGTCCTCGATGCCGATCTCGTCGATGCCGAGCCGTTTGCCGAGATTCTTCGCCAGGAGATTCCCGGCGGCGCCGCCGAGCGAGCGCGCGGCGGATTGCACCATGTCGCCTTCGCCGCTCCCCACTTCGTTGAGCGGCTTGCCGGCCACGAGATAAGAAAGCGCCTGCGTCTGGGGCAGCGGCGGATCGGAAGCCACTTCTAGCAGTGGCTTCTGCGCACTGCCGCTCACGATGAGCTTCGCGGTCACGGTATCCACCGTGCGCGTGGCGATCATATTGATCTGCGGATCGGTGATGGATTGGCCCGCGTAGAGCAGACGACCCTGCTGAATGGTGAGGTCCTGTCCGTATGCCTTGTACTTGCCGCTGATACGCACTTCGCCATTGGCGGTGGTGGGTTCCTCCGGCAACTCGTGCACGACGAGCTGGCCTTCCACCTTGGATGTGAGGCCGTAGCCGACGAGATTCACATCCTTCCCGAGCACCACGGTGACGTGCGCTTCGAGCGGCATGCCGCGAGACTTCGCGACGTCCGGATCTTCGTCGTCAACCACGACGACATCCGGCGAGGCGTGCTGAACGTTTGCGCCCTGCTTGGGGAGCTTCGTGAGATCGATGTCCGCCTTGGGAATGGTGACCGTGCCGCCGACCGCCATCTTCTCGGTGCCGCGCTCGAAATCGAGATTCGGCTCGATGATCACCTTCGCGCCGGGGATGTTCGCCGCCATGAAATCCTTGCCCTGGATTTTCACTTTCAGCACGCCTTGTGCGCTCGTGTCGCCGCTCAGCGTGACCTGACCATCGCCAGAGCTGATCTTGCCATCTAGCGTGATCTTGTTGCCGTCAGCGATCGAGGCCTGAACCACGCCGTCATGCAGCTTGATGCCGGCCTGCGGCACTTCCGCCGCGAGCTCGCGTAGTGCGGCCGTGCCAGTGATGCGCGGGTCGGAGAAAGTGCCTGCGATCTGAACATTCGCTTCGCCGCGGCCCTTCACATCTGCAAGCTGCGGAACGAAGAGCCCGACCGGCGCGAGGTCGGGAATGACAACCTTCGCCTGGCCATCCATCGCAGGCGAGGAGCCGCGCAGGTTCGCAAGCTCGATGGCGCCCTGCAGTGTGCCGCCATTGTTGAGCCCGGAACGGATAGAACCGTTCGCGGAGTCACCGACGAGTTTCGCTTCGATCTGCAGGTTCTCGTACGTGAGCAAGGCATCCGCGGCGTCTTCCTGCGCGGCGGCCGCAGCGTCGGAGATGCGGCCTGAAGTCGAAGTGATGCGCGCCTCACCGAACAGTGCGCCTTCATTCGTGCGGCGGATCTTGCCTTCGCCTTCGATCACCGCCTCGATACGCAGGGGCAACTCCGGCATCGCGAGGGCAGCGACCAGGCCGAGCGGCAAATGCTCGAGGCGATAGTTGGCGTTCAGCTCGCCCGCTTCATTCTGGCTCGCGGCCACGCAGGCGCTGATGTGCTCGCCCGCGAGGCAGCTCTCCGAAACGCTGAAGCCGCGCGGTGACCAGCTGACGTTGGCCGGCTCGCGCAGATTCAGCGGTTCGAGGCCAACCGCGGCGAGCATGAGCTGATCTACGGTGCCTGACCAGGAGTCGCGATCCCGCGCGCCGTGCACCTTCACTCGGGCAGTGAGCGGCTGGCCGTTCGCGGTGAGCTGGAGCGAGTGATCCTTTTCGTTGCCCGAGGCTTCGAGCTCCGTCGTCGAGAACGCGAATCCGGCGGCGATGATCTCGCTCGCCGTGACTTTCAGCGAACCCTCGGGCGACTGCGGATTCTTCACGTTGGCCGAGACATCGATCGCTTTCACGGAGTACTCGCCCAGCGCAAGGCCCCGGCCCTGCGCGCCGCCCTCGACCGCGACCACCGGCCATTTCCCCGAGATGTGGAATTTGCCGTTGAGCCTGCCTGCGGAGTCCGGCAGCCAGTCTTCGAGAGAGGCGATGTCGAAACCGGTGTCGACGTTCAGCGTCTTGCCGGCGCGACCGGTGAGCGTGAGTGTGCTCTTGCCCGAGCGCAGGTCGAGATTGCCGGCGACGACTTTCTGCGGATTCACGGTGAGCGCGGCGTGGCCGGCGAGCGAACGACCGCGGAGCGTGCCCTGCAGGTTCTTCAGGTTGAACGCTGCATCGGGACCGTCCGGCGTGAGCTGGCCCTTCGTGTCGAGCGCGAATCCGAGCTGGCCGCGCCAGCCGACGACGAACTGGCCGGGATCGAAGCGCCTGGCGTTCGCGTTGAATTGCCAGCCGATGTTGGGCTTGAGCTGCAAATTGCCCTGGGCGGTGAGGTTGCCGGTGCGGTCGGTGATGGCGAGTTGCTTGAACTGGATCTGCTCGGGTGTGCCCGAGATGGCCAGCACGATGTCGGCCAGGCGGCCTGGCGGCCCCAGTGCCAGTCGTCCGTCCGCCGTGAAGGTTGCCGGCGACCCGACGACCTTGATTTCGCCGTGTGTCGCCAGCGGTTGCCCGACCCACTCCTTCGGCAGCTCCACACCCTTCCACTGAACGTTGAGATTCGCAGAGAGACCAGAAGAGTCAGGCTTGCGTGAAGCCGCGCCCTCGGCGGCGCGCGCGGCGCCACTATCCCTCGGACTTTCTCCCGCCGAAACGCCTTGGCCAAATCGTACGTCTCCAGCAGCCGTCAACGTCCCGTGCCCACTCGGATCAATCAGCGTCAACTCTTCAATCTTCAGAACACTTTCCGAGTAACGAACTCGCGCCGGCTCGATCCGCAACCGCTGCCCATTCGGCGTGACATCGCCGCGAACTTCCGCAACCGTGAGATCCCCTTTGCCACGCAGATTCACAGCCAGACTTTCCAGCGACCCATCGGGCAACAACTTCTCCCGCGGATCGAACTTCGGCACCGAAAGCTCGAACGTCCAGGGCAGAACCTCCGTCTCGCCAACCGTCGCATTCAACCGCGCCGTCAACGGCGACTTCATCTTCAGATCGACAGCGAGCTGCTGCTTCTCACTGCTCGCAACCAGTTCCCCCGCATACTCGAATTCGCCAACCTTCCACCGGAACCCGCCAGTGGCCCGCCCCGCATAGACCTTCGATCCCTCTTCACGCACACCGCCAGCGAGATGCACATTCCCATCCGGCGATTCCACATTCAGCTTCTGAATCGCAACTCCTGCCTTCGTCCAGCTCGCAGCCGCTTCAGCCGTGCGCACGACAACGAGCGTCTTGCCATCCTTCACTACCTGGGCATCGGTAAGCGTTAACCGCTCGAGCACGACATCCAGCGGCGGTGTCAGCGAAAACGTGCTCGGCTCATCGGGCTTGGGTGGATGCTCGAACAGGCGCACGTTCACACCTGAAACCTGCACCGTCAGCACGTGTGCACGCTTGTTGAGCAGCTCTTTCAATGCGACATCCACCGCAACCCGTGTCACGTGTACATCCACACCAGACTTCGGATCGAACCAGCGAATGCCACCCACCGTCAGCGGCCCTGCAATCGTGCCGTTCACGTCGCGCACTTCGAGCTTCCCATCCAGAAAGCCCACCGCACGATTCGCCACCCAACGCGCACCGGATTGCGTGTTGAGCACCCACGCGACACCACCGACGATCAGTAGCAACAGAGCGCCAAACCCAATCGCAGCCCACGAGAAAGGCCCAATGCGCCGGCGCGCGGGAACGTCATGCCCCGTGCCCGCGCCGTCATACGCCTCGTCAGGCGGACGCGACTCATCGTCCCTGCGATGCCGATTCACGTCGTTCACAGATCAGGCCCGATCGAAATATGCACACGCCACGTGTTGGCGAGCTCGCTTTTCACAGGCTTCGCAACATCGACTCGCACCACGCCTACCGGCGAGCGCCAGCGCGCTCCGACTCCGGCGCCGATGTTCATCTCGAACTCACCCGTGCGAAACGCATCACCACCATCCACGAAAACCGCCGCACCCCATTTCGGCAGGAAGTAACGTTCGAACTCCGCGCTCACGACCGTGAGATACGTGCCGCCGATGACTTTCCCCTCGGCGTTCGTCGATCCAAGCTCCTGGTAGTCGAAGCCACGAATAGAGCGGTCGCCACCCGCAAAGAAGCGCAGCTCCGGCGGCAGCTCGTCGAAATCATCGACGGCCATCGCGCCGAGCGAAGTACGCAAAATGAGGCGCTGGTTGCGCCCGGCGCGGTGAATCCACTTCGCATCCGCCGTCACCTGGGTGAAGCTCGTGTCGGTGAGCAGCCCTTCCGGCGCGAAGCGCAGCCCGAACCCCAGCGAATAGCCGCGCCGGGGGAAGAAGAAATCGTTGGCATCCTTCTTCGTCAGAGTCCCTTCGGCGAAGAACAGTTTCGAAAATTTCTGCTCGTCTGCGATCTCGAACGTGCCGGCGAGATACTGCAGGCCCAGCGAGCGCGTGAATCCGTGCCACTTGCGCGTTTCGTTGGCCGCGATCCGCTTGATGCGGGACTGGCTGGTGTCGGTATCTTCATCCCGATAAGTCACGCCGAAGTTCAGGCTCCGGTCGTTCGGGCCGAGCAGCGGGATCTTGTAATTCGTGGTGATCGCCTTCAGGCGCTGCGCGTTGTCGATGTCCGCGGCGAACTTGTGTCCCTTGCTGTTGACCCAGCGGCGTTGCAGGCCCACGCGCACGCCAGGCCCGGTGTCGGTGCTGATATAGACGCCGGCGGTGTAGATGGTGCGTTTGGCGGGCGAGAGCTCCACGTTGATCGGCACATCCACGCCCTTGGCGTGATCGATGTCCGGCTGCACGGAGGCCGTGCCGAAGTAATCCGCATCGACGAGCCGCTGCTGGAACGCGAGCAATTCATCCGGTGAGTAGTAATCGCCTGGCTTCCACGGGATGTAGCGCTCGAGAAACTCCGGCGGAAACTGGGCTTCAGAGAAGTGCACGGGCCCGAACTTCATGCGCGGTCCGCTCTCGAACTCCAGGTCGATGTCGGCGGTGTTCGCCTTGCGCGCCACGGACACCTGGCGTTTCGTGGGTTTGGCGCGGAGATAACCGTTGTTGAGCAGCGCCGCCTCGACGGCGCCCTTGCTCGCCTCGTACTCGCCATGGTCGAGGCGTTCGCCAACGTCCGGTTTGAAACGGCGCACGGCACGCTCGACCTGGCGCATTTCCTTGCCTTCTCCGGTTACCTCCACTTTTTTCGTCTTCACCAGCACGGGCTCGCCGAGCGTGACTCGAAACAGTGCGTTCAGGCCCTTGTCCGTCGTTTGCAGGGTGCTGGTCACGGAGGCGTTGTAATAACCGTACGGTTCGAGCGAGGCCTTGATCTCCTGTTCGGCGTTGTTGAACAGCCGGCGGATCTGCGCCGCCGTCACGTCACGTGTCGCGTACTGCTGCAGGGTGAGGTTGGCGCGCACGGCTTCCGCGAGGTCCTCCTTGACCCCTTCAATGGTCACGGTGAGCGCCGCGGCGCCAGCAGTCCATGGCATCAGCAGGGTGAGCACCGGGACCAGCCAGCGCAGAATCCGCGCGCAGCGGCGCGCCCTTGGCGAAGTTCGCGGGGTCACTGCAGCTTAATGGTCGGCAGGTGGAACGAGTTCCAGGCGGCGTCTGTGGAGTTCTTCAGCGCCCTTGCCTGCCGAATTCTGCTACAGAGAGGGTTTGGCGAACAGGCGGGGCGCATGGCGGCAGACGGGACACACATTATCTATGTCCATGGATTGTGGATGAATGGCACCGAATCGCTGTTCCTGCGGCGGCGGCTCGAACGGCAGGTGCACGCGCCGGTGCATCCGTTTCGCTACAGGAGCGTGTCCGCCAACATGGCGGACATCACCGCGCGCCTGGACGCATTCGTACGGGACCTCGCGCCGGCCTCTCTGCACCTCATTGCGCACAGTCTGGGGGGGCTCGTGGTGTACCGATTTCTGGAGCGGTATCCGGAGCAGCCGCCGGGACGCGTGGTGTTCCTTGGCGTCCCCGCTGTTGCGAGCCGCGCAGCGATTTCCGTTGCCAGGCACCGATGGGGGCCCACACCGTTGGGCCGCTGCGTTGCCGAGGAGCTACTGACGGACCGGAACCGGCAGTGGCCGGTTCAGCGTGAGCTGGGAGTCATCGCCGGCACGCGGGCGATGGGGCTGGGGCGGCTTTTCACGAAGTTCGATGGGGACTCGGACGGTACCGTTGCGGTGAGCGAGACCCGGTTACCCGGTGCCACAGATTTTCTTGCGCTACCGGTCAGCCACACTGGATTGATGCTGTCGCCACGAGTGGCCCGCGCCGCTGGCGAGTTCCTGCAGAACGGCCGCTTCGACCTCGCCAGCTAAGAATATTTCGTGAGCAGCTCGCGCAGCTTGTAAACGGCATCGAGCGCCGCCCGCGGCGATAGCGAGTCGGGATCCATCGCAGCGATTGCCGCCCGCAGCTCACGTACCAACTCACTGTCAGCGGCCGCCTGCGCCTCCGCAGCCGCGCTCACTTCAGCAGCGGCAGGGGTAAACAACGGCAATTCCGTTTGTGGCGATCGCCCACCGCGCCCACCAGCCGCGCGATCCCGCTGCGATTCCAGCGCCTCCAGGTATCGCTTCGCCTGCGCAATGACCTCACGCGGCACACCGGCCAACTGTGCAACCTGCAACCCATAACTGCGATTCGCAGGCCCCTCACGCACAGCATGCAGAAACACAATCCCATCCCCGTGCTCGGTAGCATCAAGGTGCACATTCACACACCCTTCAACTTCCGAGGCGAGCGCCGTGAGCTCGAAGTAATGCGTGGCGAACAACGTGAACGCCTTCACCCGCGCAGCAATGTGCCGCGCCATCGACCACGCGAGTGACAGCCCGTCGAACGTGCTCGTCCCGCGCCCAATCTCATCCATGAGAATGAGGCTGCGCGCCGTCGCGTTGTGAAGAATGTTCGCGGCCTCCGTCATCTCAACCATGAACGTGGACCGCCCGCCTGCAAGATCATCCGCCGCACCAATGCGCGTGAAGATGCGATCGAGCGGCCCGAGCGTCGCCCGCTCCGCGGGAACATAGCTGCCCATGTGCGCGAGAATCACAATGAGCGCCGCCTGCCGCATGTAAGTGGACTTACCGCCCATGTTCGGCCCGGTGATGATCAACATGCGGCGGGTCGCATCGAACAGCAGATCGTTCGGCACGAATGGCGCATCGGAGAAACGCTCGACAATCGGGTGCCGGCCTGCCGTGATTTTCATCACCGGCTCACTCACCAGCTCAGGACGCGTCCAGTCCAGCTCGCACGCGCGCTCAGCAAGGCACGCAAGCGCATCCAGCTCCGCCAATGCGGCGGCGGTTCGCTGCATCGGTCCGAGTCGATCGATGAGCTGAGTGAGGACTTCCTCGTAAATTTCCTTCTCGCGTGCGAGCGCGCGGTCGCGCGCACTGAGCACTTTGTCCTCGAAGGACTTCAGCTCCGGCGTGATGAAGCGCTCCGCTGACTTCACCGTTTGCCGACGCAGATAGTCCTTCGGCACACGCTCGGCGTCCTTGCGCGTGACCTCGATGAAAAATCCCTGCACGCGATTGAAACCGAGCTTGAGACCGGGAATGCCACTGCGCTCGCGCTCCCGGCGTTCCAGCTCGAGCATGAATTCATCGGTATTCGTCGAAATGCGCCGCAGCTCGTCGAGATCCGGATCGTAGTCGGACGCTATGACGTCGCCGTCGCGCACGAAAGTGGAGGGATCGACGGCGATCGCTCGCGTCAGAAGGTCTGCCACATCCGCGTGATCCCGACTCGACTCGTGTAGCTCATGAAGCAGCGGCGAGTCGATGCTGGCGAGCGCTTCGCGCAATGAAGGCAAGGCCCGCAGCGATTCACGCAGTCCGGTCAGATCGCGCGGGCGTGCCGAGCGGAGGGCCACGCGCGCCAGGATGCGTTCGATATCACCGACTCCGCGGAGCTGTTCGCGCAGCCCTTCGAAGCGGCGGCGATCGATCAGCGCCGCCAGTGCCTGATAGCGAGTGTTGAGCAGCGCCTGATTCGTGAGCGGCCGATTGAGCCAGCGGCGCAAGTGCCGCGAGCCCATGGACGTAACGCACGTATCGATCACGGCAAAAAGCGTGGCGCTCGTATTCCCGGAGAAGCTTCCATCCAGCTCGAGATTACGACGTGTGGTGGCATCGATGATCAGCGCGTCGGTGCGTTCTTCCACTGTGAGCGCGCGGATGTGCGGGACTGCAGCCTTCTGTGTATCCCGCACGTACTGCAGCAGCGCGCCAGCGGCGGAAATTCCGAGCGGCAGTTCGTCTGCGCCGAAACCCTTGAGGTCCAGCGTGCCAAGCTGGTCTGTCAGCATTCGCGAGGCACTGGACAGCTCGAAGTACCACGGCGGGCGCGTGCGGGTGCTCGTGCCGTTGCGCGCGATGTCATCTGCTCGCGCATTTTCCGAGACGAGCAGTTCTGCGGGTTTCAGCCGCTCCAGCTCGGCTGCGATAGCCTGGTGGCCTTTCGCCTGCAGAACCGTGAAGCGTCCGGCCGCGAGATCCAGCCACGCAAGACCGAACTGGTCGCCGTCACGCGCAACCGCTGCGAGCAGCGTATCGCGCCGCTCGTCGAGGAGGGCGTCGTCCGTGACGGTGCCGGGCGTCACTACCCGCACGACCGCGCGGTCCACGGGGCCCTTCGACTTCGCCGGATCACCCTGCTGCTCGCACACGGCAACACATTCGCCCAGGCGCACGAGTTTCGCGAGGTAGGGTTCGACGCTGTGAAACGGCACGCCTGCCATCGGAATGGGCTGGCCGGCGGAATGGCCACGCGCAGTCAGCGTGATGTTGAGCAGTGCCGCCGCGCGCCGCGCGTCTTCGTAGAACAATTCGTAAAAGTCGCCCATCCGGTAGAACAGCAGCGTGTCGGGGTACTGCGCCTTGAGGCGCAAGTACTGCTGCATCATCGGCGTATGTGCTGCGGTATCAAGTTTATCCATTGGATCTAAATGGTATTTGAATGGCTGATGAGCCGGTGGGGCAAATTTGGGGCAATTGCGCTAGTGCCAGTAAGCCACGGTTCAGGGCAATTTCTTGCTGATACTCCTGCGCCATCAAGTGCGAGCAGTATTCGAAAGAACGGTGAGGGCTGCGAAGTCGAGGGGGAGCTGCTTCAACGTCCGTTCAGCGCAGCTGCGGAGTCGGTCCGCGAGCACACGCAGCGGGCGAGCTGCCTCGAGAGGATCGTCTTGCCAACCTCGCGGGCGCCGATAATCGCCACGACCGGAATTGGTCGAGGCGTCGACGTAAGGCAGTCAGGTAACGATCATTGAGGGCTCGCATTCTACCTTGAAGGCTTGCGCGCGATCGGCGCATCCATCGGCTCCGCGCACGGAGCAAACCCGTGCGCGGAGGGCCGATCGCTAGTACGCGGACAGAGCCGGAGAGCCGGCCTCAGCGAATGACAGCAGCCACTTGCCCCGGACCTTGCGCGCCTGCGCCGTGTCAGGCTGCCCGAGCAGTCCAAACGAAACATCCGACATCCTGGCAGCGGTCGCGATGTCGAAGTAGTGACACTCGAAGTAGATGTCGGCGAGTTTTCCATGAACCTCGAAATGCGTGCGCGCGAGCGAGGTGAGCGCGGCCCAGTTGTGGCCGAGCACGAAGGGCCCGGCATGATTCTGAAAGAAGTCACAGATGGTCATTGAACCGGGGGCACATGTCGAAGTGTCCGCTGCGCCCCGGCCGACGTAGACAGTGCTCCCGACGATCAGCACCGCGTCGTCCGTCCATAGTTCGAGCATCTGTTGCAAATGCGTCGCCTTGGTCGCGGCATTCATGCCTGCGCCGCTTGCGGCTTCGTGGAACGCGGCCTGCAGCTCATAAAGTTGCGCGATGGCCCTGTCGGGCCCCTGATTGTCGTCCTCGTCGGCGAATGACGTGACCGATCCGGCGACCGCTGCCGATGCGGCCAGCGCGATCGAGACCACTCTTGAAGTCGCTGTGAATTTCATATTTGGCTCCCTGGTCGATTGGGTATGAGTTCGTGGTTAGCGTGGCAGCGCTCGACGCCGTCGCCCGCGGTTTCCCGTGGCTCGGCGTGGGGGTAGAGTTGTCCGGCGGGCCATGAGGACGCATTGGACCGCGCATGAATCGTCATGAGAAAGCGTGAGCCCGCGGTTGTGAGCGCCGAGGCACAAACGGAAGTCTTCGCTTTTGCCGGATTTTCTTTGGATCCGAGGCAGCGGCTGCTGTTCGGGCCCGACGGCAAAACCGTGCCCTTGAGCGCGCGGGCGTTCGATACGCTGCTGTACCTGGTCGAGCACCCCAACCAGCTCATCGACAAGCACGCGATGATCAAGGCCCTCTGGCCGAACGTGATCGTTGAGGAGAACAACCTCAACCAGAACATCTCGATCGTGCGTCGAGCTCTGGGAGAGACTGCAGGCGAGCACCGGTTTGTCGTTACTGTTCCGGGTCGAGGATTCCGGTTCGTGCCATCCGTGACGCGACGCGATGCGATCCCGAAGCCTGGGCCGCCGCCGACCGAGTCACCGGACCCGACGAGCTCGTCGGAATCTACGCAGCCATCGGAATTGCCCGCGCCCGCCGGAGCGCTGGGATCCCCGCGACCCTCTGCAGCTCCTGCACAGCTGCTCTCTGCCACCCATTCCAAGCCGCGTTCAAAAACGTCAGGGCGATGGATCGGCATCGCCCTGGGTGCAGCAGCCCTGGTACTGACTGGCTATTTCCTGGTGCACCACTTCCAGGGCACCTCAGCGACCGTGCCAGCTGCGCCGTCACGCGCTGACGCAACGGTCGACACCCCTGGACCTTCGATTGCCGTGCTGCCGTTCGTGAACATGAGTGCGGACAAGGATCAGGAATACTTTTCCGACGGGCTGACGGAGGAATTGTCTGCGCAGCTCGGGCAAGTGCAGGGGCTGCGCGTGGCCGGCCGAACCTCTGCGTTTGCCTTCAAGGGCAAGAACGAGGATCTGCGCCTCATTGGCACCGCGCTCGGTGTCGATCACCTCCTGGAGGGCAGCGTGCGCAAGGCGGGGAACGAGTTGCGCATCACGGCCCAACTGATTGACGCCAAGAACGGTTCGCACGTGTGGTCGAACGTCTACGAGCGCAAGCTGGATGAGATCTTCGCGGTTCAGGAGGAGATTGCGAAGGCCGTCGCCGCGGAGCTCAGCACCACACTGCGTACCGGCAGTGACGAACTGAGCCTTCCCGGCACACACAACACTGCGGCCTACGATGCGTACCTGGCAGCACGGGCGGATCTGAAGCAGTGGCCGGCCATGGCCCGGAGTGTGCGCGCCATCCAGGAACTGGAGCACGCCGTGGCCCTCGATCCGAAGTTCCTGCGCGCCTGGGCCGACCTGGCCTACATCTACGAAAGCTCTGCGGGATCACTCCCTGTTTCCGATGCGGACTACCTCAGGAAGGCGCAAGTCGCGCTGTCGCGCGCGCTCGAGCTGGCACCGGATTCGCCGAACCTGCGAGTACAAGCTGCCATCAAGACGATCCGTGCGGACCACGATTGGATGGCGCTGGACCAAATTTACAGGAAGTGGGTCGACGGGCCGGGTAGCCCGGACTTCAACGCAAACATGCTTATCGGAGCCGGGCTGCGGGGAGTTGGGCGCCCGCACGAATCCCTGCGGTACCACAAGCGCGCCGTGCGCACTGAGCCGCTGGTGCTCAACGGCTCGGTGCAGCTCCAGGACACCTACCTCATCATCGGTGACTGGAAAGCCGCTGAAGCGGAGTATGAGCGGAGCAAGCACCTCGGCGGCGACACCCTCTTTGCTGACGCCGAAGGTCTGTTGGCAGCGGGGCTGGATCGACACGATCCAGCTCTGGTCAGGCGCTTCTATCAAGCTCACCGCCGTGAGTTCCCCTACCCGGGGTTCGAGGGCATGGACAACCCGGATGGCGCACTGGCCTTGCTGCAGAGTCGTTATCGCGACCCTGCCAGCGAGGCCAGCAGCCTGAACCTCATCGTCAATGCACGATTTGCGGCCTACTACGGAGACCCGCAGCTCGCGCTGCAGTTCTTGCGCAAGGCATACAAGCCCTCGCAGATTAACCTTTTCTTCATCTGGCATCCGGTCTTCAAGGACACGCGCAGGCTTCCGGGTTTCAAGGATCTGGCGCGCGAGCTGCGGCTCGTCGACTACTGGCGCGCGACCGGCGACTGGGGTGAATTCTGTCACCCTGTCGGGGCCGACGATTTCGAGTGCTCATAGCAGGCGATCACACACCGTGCGATCCGGAGGACTTCGCGACGACGGTTGACATCGGCACGCGCAATCGTTATTCGCTCAGCCATGCCGGATGACGCGCTGCTGTTCGACCTTGCGACTCGTGTAGGGAGGCGACTGCTGACGGCGGGCCGGCGGATGGTGACTGCCGAATCCTGCACGGCTGGATGGATCGCGAAAGCGATGACGGACGTTGCTGGCAGCTCGCAGTGGTTCGAGTGCGGCTACGTCGTCTATTCGAATGCCGCCAAGATGCGCGACATCGGCGTGTCGCAGCAGACGCTGGACACGCATGGCGCGGTGAGCGAGCAGACGGTGCGGGAGATGGCCCGCGGCGCGCTGCGCGTGTCCGGCGCGGACGTCGCGGTTGCCGTGAGCGGCATCGCCGGCCCCAACGGCGGCGTTCCGGGCAAACCCGTCGGGACCGTTTGGTTCGCAGTCGCGGCGAAACGTGGTGACGACGTCATCATCGATACCCGCCGACAGCTCTTCGAGCGCGACCGCGAAACCGTGCGTCGCCGCTCGGTTGAATTCGCGCTCGAACTCGTGTTGCAGCTCGAGCTGCCACGAAAGACCTGACTCGTCGTGGGCGCACCGGACGCGGTCGACGTGCTGAGGGACTGCTCAGCGCCAGACGACGCGTTCAGCGCCGCCCCGTCACTGCCTGCTTTTGACGCGCTCGGCGATGCCTAGCGACAGCAAGCAGCGCGAGCGCACGCGGCGACTATTTTTCGCGCTCTGGCCCGACGAGGCGATGCAAGCGGCGCTCGCCGAGGCGACGCGCGCCATCGTCAGCGCGTGCGACGGCACCGCGGTGCCGTCGCGAAATTTTCACTTCACGCTCGCGTTCCTGGGCTCCGTGCCCGAGTCTCGAATCACCGAGCTCACGCCAATCGCCGCTCGCGTTGCGCTCGCCTTTCAGGATGCCACCTCGTGCGGCCGTGAAAGGGCCGCGCCCATTTCGATCACGCTCGACCACATAGAGTACTGGCGCAGATCCGAAATCCTCTGCGCCACCTCGCGCGCCGAGCCGAGCGCCGCAATCGCGGTAGCAGACACACTCCGCCGCGTGCTCACCGAGCACGGATTTGCTCCCGATCTCAAGCGCTTCCTCGCGCATGTCACGCTCGCACGCAAAGTTCGTCGCGCAAGTCGCGAACGCGTCATGCTGCCGGTGCAATGGAGCTTCCGGGATTTCCACCTCGTCGAGAGCCAGACAGCCCCGACCGGCTCTCTATACAGTAGTCGTGAAATCTACCCACTGGATACGCACGCGCGCTGAAGACACCTGCCTCGATTTCTGCGCGAAAACACCGCGAATCCTTCGCAACTTGAGGCCTCAGCGCGGTTTTGTTGTGTGATAATTCAAGCTTCATCCACTTCCCGGAAGACGCCGCGAATGGAACCACGAATGGAAGAGAACCGTAAGAAGGCGCTCGTCGCCGCGTTGGGTCAGATCGAGAAGCAGTTCGGCAAAGGCTCCGTCATGCGCCTCGGTGATGCCGCCGCGACGTACGACATAGAGACGGTGTCCACCGGCTCCCTCGGCCTGGACATCGCGCTTGGCGTGGGCGGCCTGCCGCGCGGTCGCGTCGTTGAGATCTACGGGCCCGAAGCTTCGGGCAAGACCACGCTGACCTTGCAGGTGGTCGCGGAAGTGCAACGCATGGGCGGCACAGCGGCGTTCGTGGACGCGGAGCATGCCCTCGACCCGAGCTACGCCGAGAAGCTCGGCGTGAACATCAACGATCTGCTCGTCTCGCAGCCGGACACCGGCGAGCAGGCGCTCGAAATCACGGACATGCTGGTGCGCTCCGGCGCGGTGGACGTGGTGGTCGTGGACTCCGTGGCGGCGCTGACGCCGAAGGCGGAAATCGAAGGCGAGATGGGCGAGCTGCAGGTGGGTCTGCATGCGCGCCTCATGTCGCAGGCGCTGCGCAAGCTCACGGGCAACATCAAGCGCTCGAATACCATCGTCATCTTCATCAACCAGATCCGCATGAAGATCGGCGTGATGTTCGGCAACCCCGAGACCACCACCGGCGGCAACGCGCTGAAGTTCTACGCCTCGGTGCGCCTGGACATCCGTCGCATCGGCGCCATCAAGAATGGCGAAGAAGTCGTCGGCAACATGACGCGCGTGAAGGTGGTGAAGAACAAGGTGGCCCCGCCGTTCCGCGAGGCCGAGTTCGAGATCATGTACGGCCAGGGCATCTCCCGCGAGGGCGAGATCATCGAGCTCGCGAGCGCCCAGGGCATCGTCGAGAAGTCCGGCGCGTGGTACGCATACAAAGGCAGCCGCATCGGTCAGGGCAAGGACAACGCTCGCACCTATCTCCAGCAGAACAAGGAGATCGCCCGCGAGATCGAGGAGCAGGTGCGCGCCAAGCTCCTCCCGTCCAAACAAGCCCGCAACGGCAACGGTAGCGGCGAGGAAAAGCTTGCGTAGTTAATGCCCGTTTTCAATGCCCCTTCGGGGCAGCGCATTGGCGGGGGTTGCCGAGGCGAAGCGCAGTGTGCGCTGACCTGACGCACTCCCGACCTATGCCTCCAACACGCTAAAGATTTCGTCACCTTCCTGACGGCCTCCGACCGTCGCTGGAACCCTCGATCGAGCTGGCCCGCAGCTTTGGGCTGAGCCGGCGCGCGGTTAACATGCTGTCGTCGGTCGTGCGGAATCATGAACGTGAAATCGTCCAGGCCTGGAAAGAGCACTTTGGTAGCTAAGGTCGGCGGCATGTCGAGCCGCGGCTTCTGGCTGGAAATGGGTGAAGTGCGACGTTTCCTGGCCTTTGCGCGCCACCCCTGGTTCAGGGGTGCGCGGCGCGCTGACCTCAGGAAGGTAAGCCGACCCAGTGCGGATCACCTCTATTGGCCGGCGCTGGATGTGGATCTCTCCGTCGAGTCGCTCGTCCACCCGGAGCGATTTCCTTTGCGGACCCGGATCGGCGCGGGCAAGGCGCGATTGCGGTCCACGTCGCGCTGACAACTGCCCCGGCCCGATGCGCCCTGTGCGCAACAAGTCGCGCTCCACGCCTTCCGAACCACCGGGTGCCAAGCTGGATCCTGACGGTGAAAAAGGCTTCACCGCCGCGCGACTTGCCGCCGTCGCCCTACTGGGCCGCCGCGACTTCGCCAGCACAGAATTGCGCGACAAGCTCAGCGCTCAGGGTTTCGCCGCCGATCACGTAGAGCAGGTCGTGGCTGAGCTGATCGCGGGCAAGATCGTCGACGACGCCCGGTATGCTGAAAACTATGTCGCACACCACGCCGAGCGGGGCCAGGGGCCCGAGCGCATTGGCGCGGCCCTGAAGGCGCTCGACCTCCCCGAATCCCTCATCGAGGACGCCCTCGCCGCCGGCCCGGACTGGCGCCAGCGCGCCCGCGAAGTCCGCATTCGCCGCTTCGGCCTCGAGGAACCCGAAACGGACGCCCAGAGAGCCAAACAGGGTCGCTTTTTGCAGTACCGGGGCTTTTCATCGGATCATATCCGCGCCGCTCTCGGCCCCGATTTCGATTTGGACGCTTGACCTTGAGTAAACCGCGCTACATGACCGCGGCGGACGTCCGCCGCGCATTCCTGGATTTTTTCCGGCAGAACGGCCATGCCGTCGTGCCATCGAGCTCGCTCGTCCCCGGAAACGATCCCACGCTCCTGTTCACCAACGCCGGCATGGTCCAGTTCAAGGACGTGTTTCTCGGCAAGGACAAACGGGAGTACTCGCGCGCCGCGTCCAGCCAGCGCTGTGTCCGTGCGGGCGGCAAGCACAACGACCTGGAGAACGTCGGCTACACCGCGCGCCACCACACGTTCTTCGAGATGCTGGGGAATTTCTCCTTCGGCGACTACTTCAAGCGCGACGCCATCACGTTCGCGTGGGAGTTCGTCACCGGCAAGAAATGGCTCGGCATCGACCCGTCGCGCCTCATGGTGACGGTGTACAAGACGGACGACGAAGCCTTCGACGTATGGCACAAGGTGGTCGGCCTGCCGGCGGACCGCATCGTCCGCATCGGCGACAAGCCGAACGGCGACTCGGACAATTTCTGGCGGATGGGCGACACCGGCCCCTGCGGTCCCTGCACCGAGATTTTCTACGACCACGGCCCGCAAATTCCGGGCGGCCCGCCGGGTTCGCCGGACGCGGACGGCGATCGCTGGATCGAAATCTGGAATCTCGTGTTCATGCAGTTCGATCGGTCGCCGGACGGCAGGCTCACCCCGCTCCCGAAGCCTTCCGTCGATACTGGCATGGGCCTCGAGCGCACGGCTGCAGTCATGCAGGGCGTGCATTCGAACTACGAGATCGATCTCTTCCAGGGCTTGATCAAAGCGGCAGCGGATCTGGCCGGAACCACCGATCTCACCTCCAGCTCGTTGCGCGTGACTGCGGACCACATCCGCGCCTGCACGTTCCTCGTGCTCGATGGAGTAGTGCCTTCGAACGAAGGCCGCGGCTATGTTCTGCGCCGGATCATTCGTCGCGCGCTTCGCCATGGCTATCAGCTAGGCATCAAGGACCTCTTCTTCTACAAGCTCGTCGCAGCACTAGAGAAGGAAATGGGTTCCGCGTATCCCGAGCTGACGCGCGGTCGCGCTCAGGTCGAGCGCGTGCTGAAGCAGGAAGAGGAGCGTTTCGCTGAAACGCTCGCCACCGGCATGGCGTTGCTCGACAAGATGATCGAGGACCTCGGCGGCTCGCAGGACGCCGGCGCGGATGAAGCGCAGATTCCGGGTGACCTCGTCTTCAAGCTGTATGACACGTACGGCTTCCCGGTAGATCTCACCGCGGACGTGGCGCGCGAGCGCGGCTTCGGCATCGATCAGGCTGGTTTCGACGCTGCGATGGAAAAGCAGCGCGAGCTCGCGCGCGGCGCGAGCAAGTTCAAGGTGGATCTGCGCGGCGGCGCTGCCATCGATTCGCGCACGCAGTTCCAGGGATACGAAGGGCTCGATGCGGAAGGCCAGGTCGTTGCGCTGCTGAAGAACGGCGCGTCAGTCCAGACGCTCGCGACAGGCGAGCAGGGCGAAGTCGTTCTCGACCGCACTCCTTTCTATGCAGAGGCAGGCGGGCAGGTGGGTGATGCGGGCGAGCTCTCCGGCCCCGGCATCCGCTTCATCGTCGAGGACACCCAGAAGCGAGGCACGGCTCACGCGCACATCGGCAAGCTGGTCGAAGGACGCCTCTCCGTCGGCGACAAGCTGGGCGCGCATGTGAACGGCCAGCGCCGTCGCGCAACCGCGCTCAATCACACGGCAACTCATCTGCTACATGCAGCACTCCGAAAAATTCTTGGCACGCATGTTCAGCAGAAAGGATCGCTCGTCGCACCGGACCGGCTGCGCTTCGATTTCTCGCACTTCCAGGCGCTTACGTCGGACGAGCTGCGCGAGATCGAACATCTCGTGAACGCGGAGATCCGCCGCAACGAGCCCGCGGAAACCAAAGTGATGGACTTTGATAGTGCCGTCGCCGGCGGCGCGATGGCGCTGTTCGGCGAGAAATACGACAAGGACGTGCGCGTCCTGCGCGTCGGCGACTTTTCGATGGAGCTGTGCGGCGGCACCCACGTCTCGCGCGCCGGTGACATCGGCCTGTTCAAGATCATCAGCGAAGGCGGCGTCGCCGCGGGCGTGCGCCGGATCGAGGCGCTCACCGGCGAAGGTGCACTGGCTTATGTCGAACAGGACGAGCTGCTGCTCAAGGAAGTGGCCGGCCTCGTGCGCGGCTCGCGCGAGGAGCTCGGGGACAAGGTGCGGGATGCGCTCGAGCGCATCCGGCAAATGGAAAAGGAGATCCGCTCGCTGAAGGACAAGCTGGCCTCGGGGCAGGGGACCGATCTCGCTTCCGGCGCAGTGGACGTGCAGGGCGTGAAGGTGGTCGCGACAAAAGTCGACGGCGCGGATGCCGGCGCGCTCCGCAACGCCGTGGATCAGCTCAAAAACAAACTAAAGTCGGCGGTTGTGGTGCTGGCCTCGGTCGAGGCGTCCTCGAAAGTGGTGCTCGTGGCCGGTGTGACGGCGGACCTCGTCGCGCGCATCAAGGCGGGCGAGCTCGTCGGCTCGGTCGCGGCGCAAGTCGGCGGGCGCGGCGGCGGCCGTCCGGACTTCGCCCAGGCCGGCGGCACCGATCCCGCCGCGCTCGACCAGGCGCTCGCCGGTGTGGAGAACTTCGTACGCGCGAAGCTAGCAGCGTGAGTCATAGTCTCGGCGGCGAGTTGCACTCGCAACCGTCGCACGTGGGAGTCACTGAACACCTGTTAAATAGCCGGCGGCCATGGCGCTGATCGTCCAGAAGTACGGCGGCACCTCGGTCGGCTCGATCGAGCTCATCCAGCGCGTCGCTTCCCGCGTAGTAGCAGTAAGGGACCGCGGCGACCGGATCGCCGTCGTGGTGTCTGCCATGGGTGACTCCACCGATCGACTCGTTGATCTGGCGAAACAAATTTCACCTGAGCCCGCGCCGCGCGAGATGGACGTGCTGCTCTCGACGGGCGAGCAGGTGTCGATCGCTCTGCTCGCAATGGCGTTGAACGCCCGCGGCGTTCCCGCGCGCTCCTTCACGGGCACGCAGGTGAAGGTGCTCACCACGAACGCTCATCAGCGCGCGCGCATCGCGGATGTCGAAACGTCACGCCTGCGCGCCGCGCTCGATGCGGGTGAAATTCCCATCGTGGCGGGATTTCAGGGAGTCGATGCTGACGGCAACATCACGACCATCGGTCGCGGTGGCTCGGACACGACTGCAGTGGCGCTTGCCGTCGCCTTGCAGGCTGACGAATGTCAAATTCTTACAGATGTCGACGGCGTTTATACGACCGACCCACGCGTCGTGCCGGACGCGCGTCGTCTGGAAAGGCTTTCTTTCGAGGAAATGCTGGAACTTGCGGGCCAGGGCTCGCGTGTCCTGCATCTCCGTTCAGTTGAATTTGCAGCCAAGTACAACGTGCCGTTGCGCGTGGCTGCGAGCTTTGGTTCCGGCCCGGGCACTCTGATCTGCAAGGAGGATCAGCGCGTGGAAGCTCCCGTCGTTGCAGGCGTCGCGTTCAATCGCGACGAAGCGCAGATCACCATCTCAGGCCTGCCGGATTCGCCGCAGACTCCGTACGGCATCCTGAAGCCGGTGTCCGATGCGAACATCGAGGTCGACATGATCGTGCTGGCCACGAGTCGCTCGGGCAGCACCGATCTCTCTTTCACCGTCCATCGCGAAGATTATCCACAGGTTATTCGACTGGTGCAGAACGCCGCTCGTGTACACTCAGGTTGTTTCGTCGTAGGAAACGATCGGGTCGCCAAGCTGTCTATCGTTGGAGTCGGCATGCGTTCCCATGCCGGCGTAGCGACGCGACTGTTCGAGACGCTCGCAACCGAAGGCGCCGCGATCCATCTGGTGTCGACGTCGGAGATCAAGATCTCCGTGCTGATCCCGGAGGCGCTGCTCGAGTCCTGCGTGGCACGCGTTCACAAGGAGTTCGCTCTTGGACGACCGTCCAACGGTTGAGCGAGCAACTTTCCAAACGCGAGCCACATCGGGGCAGAGTTTCAGGGTTTCTCTGATGTGTCTTTTTAGCGTCAGACCTTAGATTCCGTCGTGGAATCTTGCGGCCGACGTGAGCCATATGCCGGGGCCCGGGATCATGGAGGACAAACGATGTTGATTTTGACGAGACGGGTTGGTGAAACGGTGATGATCGGGAACGACGTCACTGTCACCGTGCTGGGCGTGAAGGGCAATCAGGTGCGCGTCGGTATCAACGCGCCGAAGAATGTCGCCGTACACCGCGAAGAGATCTACGAGCGCATCAAGCGCGAACAGCAGGGCGAGCCGAACGGCAACGGCGAGTCGGAGTCCTCTGCGGAGTTCGTTTCCGCCTGAGCGCGCGGTGCCCGTGCCGCGCCGGTGTCCCACCCGCGCGCGCACGGCGCGATCTCGCTGAACCGTAGCCGCCTCCACTGGGCCTCGTTCATCGGCCCGACCACCGGTGGCTTCAGCCAGCTCCTTGCCAGCCTCGCGAGCCGTGATCGCGCGCCCGCGCCATTCGCCTTTACGCTTCCTCGCCCCGTTCAGTATCATGGCGCCCCGGCGCACGGCAGGGTCGCGCGCAAGTCTCTGATACGCCGGATTTTTTGCCCACCGCGGAGAGATGGCCGAGTGGTCGAAGGCGCACCCCTGCTAAGGGTGTAAGGGTCAAAAGCCCTTCGAGGGTTCGAATCCCTCTCTCTCCGCCAGGTCTACATCCTCACACGAGGAGACGCACATGGCCGCCGCCGAGTTGGATCGCATCACCCAACAACCGGGAATGATGGGCGGAAAGCCCTGCATCCGGGGAATGCGTGTGACCGTCGGAATGATCGTTGGACAGATCGGTGCCGGTCGGACATTCGAAGAGCTCTTGGCTGATTACCCCTATCTGGAACGCGAAGACATCCTGCAAGCGCTGCGTTACGCCGCCTGGCTCGCCGAGGAACGTGAAATCCAACTGACCACGGCATGAAGCTGCTGGTCGACATGAATCTCTCACCTCGCTGGGTGCGGCTTCTGGAGCGCAGTCAGTTTCAGGCCGTGCACTGGACCAGTGTGGGGGATCCAAAAGCGCTGGACATCGAGCTCATGGCTCACGCCGTCCGCGACGACTACATCGTCCTCACTAACGATCTCGACTTCGGTGCGATTCTGGCCGTGACTCACGCGAAAAAGCCTAGCGTCGTACAGATTCGTTCTGACAATCTCAATCCAGATGCGATCGGTGAGCAGGTAGTTCACGCTCTCCGACAGATGCGGGATCAGTTGGCTGCAGGGGCGTTGGTGAGCGTGGAACCTCAACGTACGCGCCTGCGCGTGCTCCCACTCACCCAGGAAAGCTGATCCGCATGAGGGCGAACCAAGGCGATCCCCCGGCGGCGATCGACTGGTCGCTCACGACCTGGGAAGGTGCTCGTCGCGAACAGCACCGGCGATGGGCAAGCCTCTCCCTGCGGGAAGTTATTCTGGCGCTCGAAGAGATGCAGGCGCTCGCGGACCGGCTCGCGTCATCCGACGACGAGGAACGCACGCCCGCTCCTTAGAGCCAATTACTTGCCTCGCGCGTTCGATGGCATCGTGTAATGAAGTGGCTCGAGCCGCGGAAATGCTACACGCCTGAAGTTGAGTGCCTGTAACCGCGGCTGATCAATGAGCGCTATTGCAACGCCTCGATTACGGTGATCGAAGCAGTCGGGCAATCGCTCCAACGCGCAAGAGCCGCGTGTTCCTACAACCTCGCTTCCAGGAATCGAAGGAGTCGTGGAGCAAGGAATCCAGTAAAGCTGCCGGGCTCTTCGATCGGGTCGCCCATCCAGAAGTGAGGCGCACCGGTCAGGATCACCGTGCGAGTGAAGAAGCCAGCCTGCTGCAAGGCGAGCAGGAACGCATCGGTACCCATCTCTACCGTTTCATCTTCCGTGCCCCACGCCAGGAGGAACGAAGGCTGACTGCATGTCGCTGATTCCGCTCCGCTGCCGCTGCAGGCCTTGCGGGAATCGCCGGGTACCACGACCGGCGGCATGTTCTTGTCGCGGGTGGCGTACGAGATGGGCGAGGCTTCGAAGTAGATCTGACGATTCTCGATGAGGCTGACGCCCAGGAATTTTTCAGCCGGATTGTCCAGCGGTCGCGTCCGCAAGGCCAGGTTCCATCCGATTGCCATGTCATAGGCTCCGTAGACACTCACGCACACGTTCACGCGCGTAGTCACGTGGCTATAGGGATCGTCTGGATATGCGCCAACGAACGGTGGCTTGTCCCCCGCCAGCGCGACGAGCGAGCAAAGGTGGCCGCCTGCGGAGTCCCCGATGAGCCCCATTCGATTGGAGTCGATCTTCAGTGCCTCACCCCGACTGCGCAGAAACTGCACGGCGGCGCGGGTGTCGTGGACAGCCTCCGGATACATCTTTATCCCGTCGTGCGAGAGACGGTAGTTGATGGCGAAGACCACATAACCGCGCTTTGCCAGATACGGCCCCCAGTACTGGTACTCCTTCGAGCTACCGACCTGCCAGCCGCCCCCGTGAAGGGCAACCAGCGCCGGGTACTTCCCGGGCGCCTTCGGCGTATAGAGGTCACCCTTGATGCTGACGCCATCGTGCAAGGCGAACGGGACATCGCGTTGCAGTTCGATGTCCGATGTCTGTGTGGCGGCGTGACCGATCGCGGCGACACCGAGCAATGTGGTGACCAGCACGCCGCGCCATGAAGAGGCATTGAATTGCACTGGAGAGACTCCCTGCTTGAGGTTCGCGATGGAGACTGTCCGGCCGCGAGTTGAATGACCATCGACCCGCCCTGAATCAGTTCTCAATTAGTTCTAGTATGGCCTGCTCTGTCAAGCAGAGGCGCGGCGATTCCTCGCGCGAGCGCGAACGAAGAAGTGGGAGCAGGGAGAGCTTGCCACCGAAGCGGGAACGCGACGCGCGGGAAATGGCTGC